>OBXO01000012.1_pt1 | contig 255917 bp, 229 predicted proteins | sample 1501431 | NCBI WGS metagenome assembly OBXO01 (sample SAMEA2580163, study PRJEB22360) | human gut metagenome | biome: human gut; feature: human-associated habitat; material: faeces | place: Denmark | collected 2008/2010
ATAGGTCGAGGGCATAACCAAAGCAGTGATAGGTTTGGATGATGATGTTGGTTTTGACTGTATGTAGTTTTGAAGGTACATGGAATATAGACAGGGATGAGAAGCAGTGCGAAAGCGCTGTTTTTTTTGTTAAACAATTTGAGTTTATAATGAAAAATAAAAAGAAATAACGTAATATAGAGGTAGTAGAATAAGAAAAAAGGAGTGTGTCAAAATGGCAAGAATCGATCACGCAGCAATCCGCACGAAATCATATGAAGAAGCACAACATTTTTTGGAAGATGTATTTGAGATGCATATGTGGAGAGAAATCGGTGAAAAACCGGGAAGAAAATGCTGGTACAAAGAAGGTATCCAGCTTTGCGAAGTAGAGGAGCTGGATGCAGCATCAGAAAATGGATATGATCATATTTCCATTGCAGTAGATTCAGAAGCAGAGATTATGGAGAAAATCAAAGCGTATCCGGTAAAAGCAATCAATGACCATTGGTTTTCGCTTCCAAACGGAACAAAGATTGAGCTAAAACCGCTGGCAGAGTGGAAAGTAGATGCATAAAACCTCACAAGGAGATTATGAAGTATGAGATTAAGAAATATTTTGATTGTTGTAGAAGATATCGAGAAATCGAAGAAATTTTATCATGATTTATTTGGACTTGATGTAATACTTGATAATGAAGGAAATGTCATTCTGACAGAGGGACTTGTTCTTCAGGAGAAAACAATTTGGAAGAACTTTCTGGAAAGAGATATCATTTCAGAGAGCAATTCCTGTGAGCTATATTTTGAGGAGAAGAATATCGAAGCCTTTGTCGAAAAACTGGACAAACTTTATCCGAATATAAAGTTTGTGAATCGTTTGATGACGCATAGCTGGGGACAGAAGATTGTTCGTTTTTATGATTTGGATGGGAATTTGATAGAGGTTGGAACACCAATGTAAAAAACCTGCTTAATAGTACTAGTAAAAAGAAAGAAATCGACAGGATGAAAATGATAAGCTCATTTAGAAAACATCCTGTCGGTTTCTTTTATTTACGCGAGCAACGAGCCAAAGTCCGTACTTGCACGAGACCTTGGAGAATGCTGCGATAACTATCTGATCATCCCTAGAAATGCTTCATGAATCCGTGTGTCCTGATCTAATTCCGGATGAAATGCAAATGCCATCTGATTCTTATATTTCACTCCGACAATACGATTCTCTACAATACTGAGGATCTCAGGTGTGTTTCCGGAAGCGTCAGCATGAACGGATTCTACAAAAGGGGCACGGATGAAAGTCATAGGAATTTCACCGATACCGGCTGCTTCAGCATTGGTATGGAAGCTTCCAAGCTGGCGACCATAGGCGTTTCGTTTGACTGTCATAGGAATGGTTTCAAAATAGGTTTCGTCTTGTTCAGCAATGTCAGAAGCCAGGAGAATCATTCCGGCACAAGTGGCCAGAACAGGCATTCCGGATTGAATCTTTTCTTTTAAAGGTTCGAACATGTTAAGATCGTGTAAGAGTTTTCCCTGAACGGTGCTTTCACCGCCGGGAAGGATAATCCCATCAAAATCTTTTTGCAGATCAGAAGCCTGTCGGAGTTCAATGGTATGAACTCCAAGCTTTTGAAGCATCTGTTCGTGCTCTATGAATGCTCCTTGAAGGGCAAGTACTGCGATTGTCATTTTATATTCCTCTTTCTGCCATGAGAAGTTCAATTTCCTGTTCGTTGATGCCGACCATAGCTTCACCAAGGTCAGATGAAAGTTCAGCGATCAGTTTTGCATCTGTATAGTTTGTAACGGCCTGTACGATAGCAGCAGCACGTTTCGCCGGATTTCCGGATTTGAAGATACCGGAACCGACAAAGACTCCCTCTGCGCCTAACTGCATCATAAGAGCAGCATCAGCAGGAGTTGCAACACCGCCGGCAGCAAAGTTTACAACAGGAAGTTTTCCGTTTTTATGTACATAAAGGACAAGATCATAAGGAACCTGCAACTGTTTGGCTGCCTCGAAAAGTTCATCTTCACGCATACTTACAAGTTTGGAAATTTCACTGTTCATTTTGCGCATATGGCGAACTGCCTGAACAATATCACCGGTTCCCGGTTCACCTTTTGTACGGATCATAGAAGCTCCTTCATTGATACGTCTGAGTGCTTCGCCAAGATCTTTTGCACCGCAGACAAATGGAACATCAAACTCTCTTTTGTTAATATGGTAGACATCATCTGCAGGTGAAAGGACTTCGCTTTCATCAATATAGTCGATTTCAATTGCCTGAAGTACCTGAGCTTCTGCAAAATGTCCGATTCTGCATTTAGCCATAACAGGGATTGAAACAGCTTCCTGGATTCCTTTGATCATCTTCGGGTCACTCATACGGGAAACTCCACCAGCAGCGCGGATGTCAGCCGGAATTCTTTCCAGCGCCATAACAGCACATGCACCGGCAGCTTCTGCAATCTTTGCCTGTTCCGGAGTTGTAACATCCATGATCACTCCACCTTTTAACATTTGTGCCAGATTTTTATTCAATTCATAACGTTCATTATTTGTACTCATTTTTAAATCTCCTTTTCTTTACTAATTCGATAGGTAATAGTATAATGACAAAGTGACTATATAAAAATACTCAGTTTTAATATATTCAAAAAGGTCAGAGTGGAGAAAAAAGTAAATATGTTGACGTATAATTTTGAAAATATAGGGTCAGATACGCTCTATGAATATTTGTATAAATGTATCAAGAATGACATTATTCAAGGGAAAATTAAGAGTGGAGAAAAACTTCCATCAAAGCGTGCACTTGCAAAAAATCTGGCTATAAGTGTAATTACAGTAGAAAATGCTTATGGGCAGCTTGCAGCAGAGGGATATATTTATTCTGTTCCAAAGAGCGGATTTTATGTGGTAGATCTACGCGATGACAAAATGAAAAATGAGAGTGGTTTATCAGAAAATAGAATTTACAGCAATAAGCTTAACCTTACCGGTGGAAAAAATGCTTATATTGCAGATTTTACGAGTAATCAGACGGAACAGAGTGCATTTCCATTTTCTATTTGGACAAAGACGATGCGGGCAGTAATGAATGACTATCAGACTGAATTGATGCTTAATCCACCATGTGGCGGAGTAATGGAATTAAGACAAAGCATTGCGGATTATCTGAAAGCATTCCGAAATATGACGGTGCGGCCGGAACAGATCATTATTGGTGCTGGAACAGAATATTTGTCCAGTCTTTTGATTCAGCTTTTGGGAAAGGAATTGAAATATTCAGTTGAAAATCCGGGATATCATAAAATCGCAAAAATTTATCGCAGTATGGGAGCTTGTTATGAGTATATAGAAATAGAAGAGGACGGACCGAAGGTAGAAGAACTGGAAGAAAAAGAAATCAATGTGATACATTGTTCTCCGTCACATCATTATCCAACGGGAATCGTAATGCCAATCAGTAAACGTTATGAGTTACTTGGCTGGGTGACAAAAACGAAAGATAGATATATTATAGAAGATGAATATGACAGTGAACTTAGATTGAACGGTAAGCCAATTCCATCGCTTCAGAGCATTGATGTATCGGGAAAAGTGATTTATATGAATACATTTTCCAAGACTTTGTGTTCAACAGTGCGAATCAGTTATATGGTGCTACCGGATGAATTGGCAGAACGATTTTACAGAGAACTTTCTTTTTATTCCTGTACGGTATCAAATTTTGAACAATATACGTTAGCGCAGTTTATGAATTCAGGATCATTTGAGAAACATATTAACCGACTGCGTAACTATTATCAGCAGAAAAGAGACAGGATCCTGGAAGCATTTTTACAAGGAGCATTGAAAACTAAAATCAAGATTCTGGAAGAAGATGCAGGAGTACATTTTTTAATGAAAGTAGATACAAACCTGAGTGAAGAAGAATTTCTGAATAAAATGAAGAGCAAAGGAATTAAGCTGGCTGCATTGTCATCCTATTATCATTCAAGTGAGAAGAAGAAAAAGTATGAAAATATTTATGTTATGAATTATTCATTTGTTGATTGTGAAAAAATGGAATATGTTGCAAAGATGATAACACAAGTGGAATGACATGGAGAAAAGTATGGAGGGAGAAAGATAAAATGACTTTGCGAAAGAAGTTAATGCTCTCTTTTTTGATACTGGTGCTTTTGATGGGATCAATGATTGGATATTTTTCTTATCAAAATGCAAAAAATCTTGTATTGGAAAACAAAGAACAAGAGATGGCTGATACAATTAACAGAATTGATATCTCTATTAATAGTCAGGTTCAGCAGATCAATCGTCTGGCTGAAAATGTAAAATCCAGTCAAATCGTGAGGGCATATTTGAAAAAAGAGATACATACGCAGGAAGAAACAGAAGAATTAAATGATTGGATGGAAGGGCTTTTAAATCTTATATCAAGCTGCTCAGATTTGATACTGATGAATGAAGATGGAACCGTGTATTACAGCTATTCAGGCTGTCAGGCAGTGAATGATAAAAGGCGGATGGAAGTATATGAGAATGCAGCAAGTAACCTTGTTGGAGATGGTACCTGGACGGAAAAAGGAAGTTCGCTTTGTCAGAAAAATGCAGAAGAAGTAGTAACATTTATAAGTTCTATCAATAAGGTAATTCTTGCGATAGAATTGAATCCGGAGACGTTTGGACTTTTGATGTTAAATAATTATAGTACCTTTCAAAATCAGTACACTTATCTGGTGGATTGCGCCGGAAATGTTCTGTGCTCGAATAAGACAAATATTTATGATTGGGGAGATGTCGTAACAAAAGGGATGGAAAAAGGAGTTAGAAGATATGAATTCAACTGGGATAATAAGGATTATTTTGCCTGTAGGCAGTATAATGGACTGACCGGATGGGAGACTTATTCAGTGGTTTCGACAGATGATTTCTTTCCACAGGCAAAGAGACTTCGAGAAGCAATTATGGGCCTTGTTTTGCTAGCAATGCTGGCGGCAGGAGTTGGAATTTTTATTTTGTCCTATACATTTACAAGGCCAATCGGGAGATTGAAAAATGCTATGAAACAGGTCGAAGCAGGAGATTTTGAAATACAGGTAGAATCAAAAGCACATGATGAAATAGGAATGCTGATTCAGTCTTTTAATTATATGGTCAGTAGATTACGCCAATTGATTATGGAAGTATATCAACAAAAACTGGCACAGAAGAATGCAGAACTTACAGCACTTCAGGCTCAGATCAATCCACATTTCCTTTACAATACATTAGATTCTATCAATTGGATGTTAATTGAAAAGGGAGAATGGGAGATAAGTGATGTTGTAGTATCTTTAGGAGATATTTTGAAATATTCACTTCATGGAGAAGAGATGCTTGTACTTTTTGAGGAAGAATTAAAATATATTGAAAGTTATCTTTGTATTCAGAAGAACCGATTAGAAGATCGTCTGACAGTTCAGATAGAAATAGATGAAGAAGCAAAGCTGTGTTTTGTTCCGAAGCTGATTCTTCAGCCGATTGTGGAGAATGCGATTCTGCATGGAATTGAGAAGAAGAAGGAGATGGGCAGAATCCAGATTCAAGCGATTGTCAGAGAAGGAACTCTTGAGATACGTGTAACAGATGATGGAATCGGTATGCAGCCAGATCGTTTGATGAGGTTTAGGGAGAGTATTATGTCAGATGAAATCAGTGGAAAGCATATTGGAATGCGAAATGTACATCGTAGAATCCAGCTGCATTTTGGAGAGGCATATGGATTAAAAATTGACAGTGAATGGCAGAAAGGGACAACCGTTACTATTCTTCTCCCAGTAGAAGAAGTGGATCAGGCAAAGGAGGTTACAGAAGATGAAAATCGTAATTGTAGATGATGAACCGAAGATCAGGAATGGTCTATCAAAATTATTGTCATCCAGACCTGGATTTGAGATTACAGGTGTATTTGAAAATGCCATGGAAGCGCTGGAACAGTTGTCTGTTTCTTATGCGGATGTGATTATTACTGATATTAAGATGCCGGAGATTAATGGTCTGGATCTGATCAATCGAATCCGTGAAAAGGATGAGAATACAAAAATTATTATATTAAGTGGTTATAGTGATTTTTCTTTTGCACAGAGAGCAATAGAGCTTGGTGTGACCAGATATCTGACAAAGCCTACAAATGCCAGAGAATTGATTGGAATTCTGGAAGAAATTGAGAAAAATATTCAGAAACCTCGGAGTGAAGAAAAACAAGAAATGAAAGTGACAAATCTTTTTGTTCAGAAAGCGATGGACTACATTTCTATGAATTATTCACAAAAGCTGACCTTGACAAAGATTTCAGAACAACTTTGTATCACGCCCAACTATTTGAGTGAGTTGTTTAAAAAACATACAGGTCAGAATGTATCTGAATATATTATAGATTACCGGTTGGAGAAAGCTTGTCAATTTCTTAAGAATCCGCAGCTTAGAATAGGAGAAGTTTCAGAAAAAGTGGGAATTAACGATGTTCGTTATTTCAGCAGTATGTTTAAGAAAAAATATAATCTTACGCCGACAGAATACAGAAACAAACAATAAAAGATAAAAAAATATTTTAAATAATTCTCTCATGGAAATGTAGAAAATCTAACATAAAAACCGTAAATATTAAACAAAAGTAGAAAGCTATCACATTGAAAATGCAACAAAATGTACTAAAATTGAAGTATAAGATATCAATGCGCAAATGATATATCGAAACAAAAATAAAAAACAATGGAGGTACATTATGGGGGCTTTTCAAAGACAGATAGGCGATATGGTAGAATTGACACCGGAAGGTGAAAAGGAAATCCATAAATACAAAAATAATTATGCAGATGCGACAAAACCATTGAGTTCAAAAGAGCGTAACTGGTCAGCATGGGACATGGGAAATCTGTGGATTGGTATGATTGTATCTATCGCAGTATATCAGGTGGCAAGTGGACTGATCGTATCTGGTATGTCATGGGCACAGGCATTGTTAACGATTGTATTAGGACATACACTTGTTATGATTTTTGCAGTTGTTCTTGGACATTTCGGTACAAAGTATGGACTTGGTTATCCGATGCTCAGTAAAATGGTGTTTGGATCAAAAGGAACTGTAGTCCCGTCAATTGTCCGTGGAGTACTTGGGTGTTTCTGGTTCGGTGTTCAGGCATGGATTGGCGGTCAGGCACTTAATGCAATTATCGGAGCAATTATTCCAGCATGGCATGGACTTGGATTTAAAGGTTTATTTATTTCGTTCTTATTATTCTGGGCAATGAACGTATATATTGCAGGATCAGGATCCAGTGCATTACAGAAACTGGAAAAGTTTGCAGCACCGGTATTGATCGTGTTGAGCTTTATCGTAATCATCTGGGGAATTAGAAGTGCAGATTGGAGTGTGTCGAAACTTCTTTCTGACCCATCTCTTCAGGGAGATCCATCCAAGAATTTCTGGAAACTGTTCTTCCCAGCATTGTCTTCAATGATTGCATTTGACGGTGGTATTGCACTGTCTATGGCAGATTTCACAAAGAACTGTAAAACACAGAAGGCACAGGCAGTAGGACAGCTTGTCGGGGCACCTGTAATGACAGCATTCATTTCCTTTGTAGGAATTTGCGGAACAGCAGGAGCAGCAATTGTATTTAAAGAAGCAATCTGGGAGCCGGCAGTTCTTGTAAGTAAATTTGACAACCCGTTTATTGTAATTATTTTCTCGTTGTTTATTATTATGGCAGTACTGACAACAAATGTTGCAGCAAATCTGGTTCCACCGACAAATGTTATCGCAACTTTATTTGCAAAGAAAGTAAGCTACAAAAAGGCTGCTTTGATTGCAGCAGTACTTGCTTTATTTGCTCAACCGTGGAATGCACTGGCAAGTGCGTACGATTTGATTTATAATGTATGTGGAATGCTTGGAGCGTTGCTGGGACCTATCTCAGGATTATATCTGGTATCCTATCTGTTTGAGCATAAGACAGAGGTTGATATGGTTGATATGTACAAGGAAGACGGCGGAAAATATTATTATTCAAAAGGCTTTAATGTACCAATCATCATTATTTTTGTGGCAGCAATGATCATTATCTTTGCCGGAAAATATATTGCACCACTGAAATTTATCTTTGACAATGCATATGTAGTAGGAAGTATTGGTGCAGGTCTTGCATACTTTATCTATATTAAAGCAGCAAAAAGAGGTTAGAAACAGCACTCATCAGGCAAAAAAATCACCGCAGCTATGGAAAGCATAGACTGCGGTAGAAGTATAACTGAAACTAAGAGAGGAGTGGAAGTATCATGAAAACACTTGTAAAAAATGGAATGATCGTATCACCGGAGGACACTTATGAAGCAGATGTCCTGATTGAGGATGGTGTGATCGAATGTATCGGAAAGAACCTGGAAGCAAAATTTGGGGATGCAGATAAGGTGATCGATGCGAAAGGAAAATATGTTCTCCCGGGAGGTATTGATGTTCATACGCATATGGATATTGATGTCGGAATCGCGAGAGCAGTAGATGATTTTTATACAGGTACTGTTGCAGCCGCATGCGGCGGAACTACAACAATCGTAGACCATATGGGATTCGGACCGGCAGGATGCCCACTACATCATCAACTGGATGTATATCATGGACTGGCAGACGATAAAGCTGTTATCGATTATGGATTCCATGGAGTAGTTCAGCATGTAGACGAGTCTATTTTAAATGAGCTTGAGACAATGATGGATGACGGAGTCCAGAGCACAAAGGTATATATGACTTATGGCTATAAGATTGATGATGATGGTATTTTAGAAGTTCTTAAGAAGATGAAAGAACTGCATGGAATCACAGCATTCCATTGCGAGAATCATTATGTGGTAGAGCATCTGAAGAAAGAATATGGTGATGCCGGAAAGACTGCGCCGATCTATCATGCAAAGAGCAGGCCGAATCTTGCAGAAGCAGAGGCTGTAAGAAGAGTCCTTTATCTTGCGAAGCTTGCAGGTGATGCACCGGTGTATATTGTACATCTTTCTTGTAAGGAAAGTCTTGAAGCAGTTGAAGAAGCAAGAAGAAACGGACAAAAAAACATTTTTGTCGAGACATGTACACAGTATCTGACACTTACAGAAGACAGATATAAAGATCCGGATGGATTGAAATATATTATGTCTCCACCGCTTCGTACACAGCAGGATCTTGATGCGCTGTGGAAAGGATTAGAGGCAGGAGAGATTCAGATCGTTGCGACAGATCATTGTCCATTCAATTATGCAAAAGAGAAACAGGACGGCAAGGATGATTTCAGAAAATGTCCGAATGGAGCTCCGGGAGTTGAAGAAAGAATGATTCTTCTTTTCTCAGAAGGTGTAATGAAAAACAAAATCAGCATCAACAAGCTGGTAGAAGTTGCCTGCACAAATCCGGCAAAGGTGTACGGAATGTATCCTAAGAAGGGAATTATTGAACCGGGAGCAGATGGAGACCTTGTGATTATTGATGCTGATGCAAAACAGACATTGACTCACAAGATGATGCACGGAGCTGTTGATTATACTTCTTATGAAGGAACAGATCTGCACGGAAAGATTGATCTCGTAATGCAGAGAGGAAATATCATCGCTGAAAATAATGAATTTAAAGGTAATCGAGGAGATGGAAAGTATCTCTATAGAAAACCTTTTTTAGGAGATTTATAATCGAAAGTCAGAGGATTTGAAATATACAGAACTCAAAAATAAAGGATAACAAGGCATGGAAGATACCAGGAAAAAAAAGAAAATAAAAGCTGAGACAGGCATCATTGTTGCAGTATTACTTATCATTGTTGCAGTAATCGAAGGAACTACTTACCGAAAAATTATTCCGGCCAATCAGCCGAAAGTTGTTGTAATTCTTCCGGGAGATACAAATGATCAAAGTTGGAATACGGGAAATTACGAAGGGATTCTTGCAAATCAGAACAAAGATAAGAAAATTGATCTGGAGTATCAGAGTAATGTCGAAGAGAAAGACTTTGAGGCAGTGATTCGTAGATATGCAGAAGATAATTATAATCTGATCATACTTGCAGGATCACAGTTCGAGGAGGTTGTTTCTTCTGTGTCAGGAGATTATCCGAAAGTTGATTTTTGTATTTTAAATGGCCGATCGGCATCAGGTAAAAATACATTTTCTGTTTATCCAAAAGAAGAGGAAGCAAGCCATCTGGCGGGAATCATTGGTGGAAATCTGACGAAGACAGGAATACTTGGCATCATTGCCGGTTATCCGAATGAGGCAATGGAGACCTTGCTGGATCAGTATGAAAAGGATGTTCGTCAGCTGGCTGCGGATAGAAAGCTTCCGAATGCAACAGTACTCAGGGCCTATGCGAATAGTTGGGAAGATGAGGAACTTGGAAAAGAGATTGCAAACCAAATGATCGGAAAAGGTGCAGATGTTTTATTTATTTACGCAAATAAAGTTGGAAATGGCTGCATTGAGGCTGCAAAGGAAAATGGAGTAAAGGTGATTGGATTTTCGGAGAATCAAAATGATCTCGCTCCGGGAACGGTTGCAGCATCGATTAAGTTTGATTTCGGAAAAATATATTCCTGGATTTTGGATCATTATATGGATGGAAAACTCAATGGTAATGAAGTTTATGGAGTAGGTATCGAAGAAGAAATTTTTATTCCTATTTTTACAGATGAAGTACCAAAGGAGGTACAGCAGACGGTAGAAAATAATATGAAATAATAAGAGAACCCCTAAAACAGAACCGTTCACGGTAATGTTTTAGGGGGCTTTTTGTAGTTATATATTTTAGACCATTACATTAGATCAGATGTGTACTTTCAAGCTTCTCCATAAATGCATCGTTCATCTTTATGATTGGTTTTCTGAGCAGAAGACCAAGCAGCAGTGACGGTGCAAGGAAGATTGCCAGTTTGCTGAGCTCTGTAGCATAAGTTGTTCCGTAGAATCCTGCAATACATTCACGCATCGCATTCATGCTGTGTGTGAACGGCAGAAGTGGATAAACAACCTGGAAAAACTTCGGTGCACACTGGATCGGGAATGTTCCACCACTTCCTGCAACCTGCATTACCATCAGGACAACGGCAATTGCTTTACCGATATCTCCAAAGGAGACAGTCAGTGCATAGATCAGATTCACATAGACAAAGCTTGTGAACATACCGGTTAGTACAAACATTACCGGATGCTTACACTGAATACCAAGGAAGAAAAGATCTCCAAGACAGATGAGTGCACTTTGCATGAAACCGATGATGATCAGAAGTAGGATACGTCCGATATAGAGCTGATATTCTTTCGGATGGAATAGTTTCTTCTTTGTAGAATCAGCTACAGTGACTTTTAGCATGGCAGCCATAACAACAGCACCTACCCAGATCGCAAGAGTGGAGTAGAATGGAGTCATTGCCGACCCGTAATTTTCAATTGGATAAATCTTTTTCTCATCCAGTTTGACCGGAGAGGAGAGGAAAGAGGCGATTGTCTCCGGATCTTCTGATAACAGGTTTGTCACAGCGGAAAGATCCTTCGAATCCTCGGAGGAAAGCGTTGCAGCCAGTGAAGTTAATTTTCCGGAGGCCTCATTCAACAGTTCAGCGGAATTCGAAAGAGTCTTCTGAAGTCCTGTCAGTCCGTCGGAAGTAGAACCTGTGACACCAGCAATGTTCTGAATGCTCTTATCAAGATCTCCAAGCATGGAAGAAATGGAGCCTGTTGTGGAATCCAGATTGGCAGAAAGGCTGTCCAGATTTCCTTTTACATTATTCTCATATGTTGTCTTAACTTCTGTGACAGATGATGTTGCCTGAGTGATCAGGGTGTCAAGTTCGCTTTTTAATTCAGCAGCATTTGCAGTAGCTGTAGGAAGTGCTTCGGCAGCAGCATTTATTTTATCGCGGATTGCTGTCTGACGATCAATTGCCAGCTGTATCTTCTGGTTAATGCTGGCAACAGCATCATTTAAAATCGTGAGCTCGGGGTGTTCATTTGCAATCGCTGTCAGAGCATCAGACAGCTTCGTATATTCATCAATTCCAGTTTGTACACGACTGCTGACAGAAGTCAGGGCATTTGACGCAGCCTGGGCATCGCTATTATAGGAGTCTAATGCTTTGTCAACAGCATCAGAAACAGCGGTGTAAAAGCTGGCGTTTTGTGTCAGAGCATCAGAAATTGTCTTTGATGTACCGGATACTAAAGATGTCAGGGAACTTAAATCTGAATTTTCCAGGGAGCTGACGCTGGACTTTGTACCAGAACCGCTTTCCTGAAGGAATTCCGTTGTTGTGTTTAACATTGTGATGGCTGAATCAGTCATATCGGATAAAGACTGAACGGTTCCGGCAACAGAACCAAGATCGGTTCCCATCTGATTTAAGTTATCAATCAAATGATCAACCATAGAGTCATCCCCGGCTTCCTGTGCAGCAGAACTTACAATCTGAAAAGCATCCAGTGCAGTCTGTGCGACTGTTTCAATAAACGTTTCGTTAATTTGCTTTTGGACAGCAGTTGCTCCTTTTCCTGTAATGATTGGAGCAATTGCATTTTCTTTTTCATTTTGATAATAAGTCAGATCCGGGTGTTCTGTATTTGATGAGAAAACACTCATCATTTTCTGACTGAAATCTTTCGGAATGACGATCGCTGCATAATATTTCCCGGATTTCACACCCTTCTGTGCAGTTTTAGAATCAGTGAAAACCCAGTTAAATTGTTTATTTTTATGTAGAGAAGAAAGAATCTGATCCCCCATGTTGATTTTTACAGCGATAAGTTCTCCGGTGTATCCTTCATCATCACTTGCGACGGCAAGTTTCAGTTCGCCTGTGTTACCGTATGGATCCCAGCTCGCTGAGATGTTAAACCATGCATAGAGAGTCGGAATTACAGTGATTCCCATGATAACGATCATAGCGATAACATTTTTGTGAATCTTCATCACATCATTTTTAAAGATTAAGAAAATATTTTTCAAATTATTCCGCCTCCTTTCCACGGAAGTTTTCAAGCATCTCTTCATAGGACATACCGGCCATTTCTTTTTGTTCCTCCAGTTTTGTATGGATATATTCTATAACAATCAGCCATACAGAGATTGCGATAATAGAGATAATCCACAAAGTCAGGAACACGATCTTTGATTCGAGACTGAACATCAGAATCAGGAAGATCAGAGGGATGATCGCAATGGCAAGGAAGCCGATACGAACCATCTTCCGGTAATTATTTTCAAATTTCTGTGCCCGTTCAGCTGTTACGAGGCGAAGGTCTTCGATGGAAAGAGATGCCTGTAAGAGCATGGAAAGCTGTGTACTTCTGCTAAGTTCTGCTTCGTGTGGTTCGCACATCATAAATTCTGTTTCTGCCAGTTTCTTGTCGAACAGATGGTTCAGTCCGGAAAGAGCAGGGCGTAGTCCAAGTCCGATAAGCAGAGAGATCGGTACATAGCACAGAAGCAGGATCAGAAGATCGTTGCGGAAGTTGGAACCGTAGAAACCGGCAATTGCTTCACGCATAGCATTCACACCATAGGTAAATGGAAGAAGTGGATGCAGTTTCTGGAAAAATGCCGGTGTCATCTCAATCGGGTAGGTTCCGGAAGAACCAGGAATCTGCAGGATTACGAGAATAACACAGAGCGCTTTACCAATATGCTTAAATGTAAGTGACAGCGCATAAATAATATTTACATAAACAAAGGAACAAACCATTCCTGTCAGGATAAATTGTGACGGATGATTACATTGAACTCCCGGAAGGAGTGTATCACCAAGGCAGACAATGAATCCCTGAATAAGCCCAACAACCATATATAAGAGCCAGCGGCCAAAATATAATGTTGTCGGTCCATAGCCATGCATGGAGCTGTCTTTATCTACTTCCATCTTGAAGATTGCGATCAGTACGATACCACCGACCCAGATTGCAAGGTTGGAGTAGAAAGGTGTCATCGAAGAACCGTAATTATCGACAGCATAGTATGTCTCTGTATTGATCTCTACAGGAGAAGACATGAAGGAAGCAATTGAATCTGCATCAATGCCTTCTAAAGAGAGCAGTTTCTGATAAGTAGCCGAACTTGTGATGGCATTGAGATCTGTCTGAAGTGTGTTTAATTTATTCTCAACAGCGCCTAATGCATCTTTTGTTCTGTTCAGTAATTCAGTTGTATTTGATAATCCTGTAGTCAGCTGATCAAGCATGCTGTTCATCTGATCAGAAGTGGCAGGAACACCGTTAAGCATTCCGGTTACCTGACCGGTCAGAGAGGAAAAGGTATCCAACGTCTGGTTGAGCAGTGGCAGGATATTCTGATCCAGAGAAGAGCGGAATGTATGTAGATTATCAATATTTTCTTTTGTAAGAGCAGCAAGCTGTTCCTGGGTTGCTGTAGTTGTATCCAATGCATCCTGTATTCCGTCATTTCCTGTCTGCAGGCTGCTGATCAATTCATTATTCCGCTGGTTCTGTGCCTGAAGTGTGGAAATCTTTGCAGTGATCTGATCACCAATTATTCCAGGAAGCTGGCCTGCGAGATCTTGCATGTCTGCAAGAATGTCTGCATTTAATTCGTTGACCTGATTGGCATAACCAAGAGCGGTACTGACAGAAGTATTTATCCTGCCGGCAGCAGTTGCAAGATCAGTTATTCCGGCAGATGCAGAGCTGTTAGCTTTCCCAAGCAGCAGTTCTCCGTCGGAAAGTGCCTGAGAGAGTGAAGAAGAAAATTCTCCTGCGGAGGATCTTGTTGTCTGCATGATCTTGTCTGCATCAGACAGTGCATTTGCACCGGAAGAGGCAGCAGTTCCGAGTGAATCAGCTGCATTTTTCGCATTCTGAATAAGCGCATTTGTATCAGCTGAACCAGCTTGAAACTGATCCAGGAGCTGAGCATATTCCTGAATATTGTTCTCAGCTTTGGCAAGCAGGCTGTTGATATCCTCAGTTGTGGAATCAACAAAGTCAGAAATATTGAATACAGATTCTTTCAAAAGTTCTGCAATTGTTTCAGATGCAACAGAGGAAAAAGTATTGTTTATTTGTGTCTGGATCGTGCTTGCACCTGAACTGGTGATCTTTGGCGCAATTGCATTGAGTTTTTCATTGATATAGTATTCAAGTTCCGGAGTTTCAATCTTTCCGGACAGGACACTTAGCAGGGATTCGCTAAAATCTTGCGGAATAATGATTGCTGCATAATATTCGCCGGATTTGACTCCTTCAATAGCAGCATCTTTGGAAACAAACGTCCATCCTAACTGGTCGTTTTCCTTTAACTGGTTAATAATCTGGCTGCCGGCATTGATCGTCAGATCATCGTGTGTGGCATCGGTGTCCAGATTTGCTACTGCTACCTTGATGCCGGAAGTATTGGCATAAGGATCAATATTTGCTGCAATATTAAACCATGCGTAGAGTGAGGGGAGAATAGATACTCCGATCAAAACAAGTATTGCTGCCGGATTACGGAGCAGGCGTTTCATATCGCGGCGAAAAATCCGAAATGCGTTTCTCATGGATAAAACTCCTTTTCTTAAAAATATTTCTAGTAATAGATACAATGTTGATTTTCATGTCAAAAAGTATTATATTAATGTAGAAACTAATTTACAACCATTAATCAACACTGGATATGTCTAATAATAGACGAAAGATTGAAAAATGTCTAGCAGGTGGAGAAAATCATGTTACTGTTCGCACGGGAGTGAACAGTAACAAAATCATTCATTTAAGTCATAGAAACAGAGTAGAGAGTTATTGGTCAGTAGTACTGTAAGTTATAAAGGGGGGAAGAGAAGATGCAGAAGAAGACAGATCGCAGAGTCAGAAAGACAAAAAGTCAGCTTAAAACAGGCCTCGCTCAATTGATGAGGGAGAAGAGTATCAGAGAGATTACGGTAAAAGAATTGGTAGATGCGGTGGATATCAATCGTTCTACCTTTTATCTGCATTATTCTGATATACCGGGGCTGCTTGCAGAAGTTGAAAATGAAATGATGGAAGAGATGCAGCGCGCAATCCGTGAACATCCGATTGATCCGGGAAAAGATACCGTTTACTATTTTATTCAGGATTTATTTCATGTGCTTGATGAAAATCGTCAGATTGCAAGTGCGCTTGTAGGACCACATGGGGATATTGGTTTTGTACATAAGTTAGAGCAGCTTTTAGAGGAAAAGAGCCGGGAGTCACTTGCAGCTCTTGTACCGGAGAAAACAGGTGAAATGAAATATTTTTATTCTTATTGCCTGAACGGTTGTCTCGGTTTTGTGAAAACATGGTTGGAAACAGGCGAAAAGGAAACACCGGAATATGCAGCAGAGATGGCTTATCGAATGGTTGTAAGTTCAGTTACAGCATTTTATGACACTAAAGAAGGAAGAGAGGACAACTAAGAAATGAAACGAGAGAAATTTGGCTCACGTCTGGGATTTATCCTGATCTCAGCGGGATGTGCCATTGGCTTGGGAAATGTTTGGCGTTTTCCGTATATTACAGGAAAGTATGGAGGAGCAGCATTTGTTCTGATCTATCTGCTGTTTCTTGTTCTGTTGGGATTGCCAATCATGGTAATGGAATTCGCAGTGGGTCGTGGAAGTCAGGCAAGTATTGCACTATCCTTTGACCGTCTGGAACCACTGGGAACAAAGTGGCACTGGTATAAATGGTTTGGAATCGGAGGAAACTATCTTTTAATGATGTTCTACACAACAATCGGCGGATGGCTTCTTCTATATACAGGAAAGATGGCAATCGGAGAGTTTAAAGGACTTGATGCGGATGGTGTGACCGGAGTATTTACATCACTTCTTGGACAGCCTGTTACAATGACAATCTGTATGATCCTTGTTGTTGTGCTGTGCTTTGGAATCGTCTGTATGGGACTTCAGAAAGGTGTGGAGCAGATCACAAAGAAAATGATGATCCTCCTTTTCGTGTTGATGATCATTCTTGCAGTGCGTTCCGTGACATTGCCGGGAGCAGAGAAAGGACTGGAGTTCTATCTTCTTCCTGATTTTAAGAAAGCAGCAGAAGCAGGATTGAAAGAAGTTATTTTCGCAGCGATGGGACAGGCATTCTTTACATTAAGTCTTGGAATCGGTGCGATTGCGATCTTTGGAAGTTATATCGGAAAAGAAAGAACTCTGACAGGAGAAGCAGTCTGTGTAACAGTTCTGGATACATTAGTTGCATTGATCGCTGGATTTATTATTTTTCCGGCCTGCTTTGCATTTAATGTCCAGCCGGACAGCGGTCCGAGTCTGATCTTTATCACACTTCCGAACATTTTCAATGCAATGAGTGCAGGGAGAATCTGGGGAACAATTTTCTTCCTTTGTATGTTTTTCGCAGCATGCTCTACGATCATTGCCGTGTTTGAAAATCTGATCGCATTTGTGATGGATTTAACGAATTGTTCAAGAACAAAGGCGGTTGTGGGAAATCTGATCGCGATTATTGTACTTTCCCTTCCATGTATTTTTGGATTCAACATATGGAGCGGCTTCATGCCTCTGGGAGCAGGAAGCAGTATTCAGGACCTTGAGGACTTTATTGTAAGTAATAACCTGCTTCCGATCGGAAGCCTGATCTACCTTCTGTTCTGTACAAGCCGCTATGGTTGGGGCTGGGATAAGTTCCAGAAAGAAGCGAATGCAGGAAGTGGAATCAAGTTCCCGGGTTGGGCAAGATTCTATGTATCCTATATTCTGCCATTGATCGTATTATTTATCTTTGTGCAGGGATATTGGAGTAAATTTGTTGGATAAAACAATAACAATATTGTGAAATAAAAAACGCTATAATAACCAGAAATTCATTGCCATTCTATTAGTGATAAGTTATAATTTAACTAATGGTTTTGCAAGAGATTTACAACTGTTCCAAACGGAAAGAATACGTTTCAATCTGAATGCAACAGAGAGATATCTCATAGCAATAAAGACATGGATTTTGAATAGAATATAGACTCTGACGGCAAGGAAGTAAGAGATACCGAGCGGGAATAGTTGTAAAGAAGCGTTTAGACAAAAAAATATTTTGTGATTTTAACAGACTCTTTTTCCGTTGGGGAAGAAGGGTCTTTCTCTTTACCAGGGAAATAAAATGGGAGGATCAGCAATATGTTAAAGGTAGCAATTTACGGAAAAGGTGGGATTGGAAAGTCCACGATTACATCGAATCTGGCAGCAGCATTTGCCGCTATGGGGAAGCGCGTAATTCAGATCGGATGTGATCCGAAAGCAGATTCAACGATCAATCTGTTAGGCGGCGAGCCATTGCGTCCGGTAATGAATTATATGAGAGAAGAGGATGAGGAGCCGGAAGAATTAGATCAGATCGCAAAGGAAGGATTCGGTGGTGTGCTCTGTATCGAGACAGGTGGACCGACACCGGGACTAGGATGTGCAGGACGCGGGATCATAGCGACATTTCAGTTATTAGAAGACTTGCGGTTGTTTGAGACATACAAACCGGATGTTGTTCTGTATGATGTGCTTGGGGATGTTGTCTGTGGCGGATTCGCAGCACCGATCCGGGAAGGATATGCAGAGAAGGTTGTGATTGTTACATCCGGAGAAAAGATGGCATTGTATGCGGCTAACAATATTTCCAGCGCAGTACGTAACTTTGAAGATCGCAGTTATGCAAGAATTTTTGGATTGATCCTGAATCATAGAAATGTGGAAAATGAGACTGAGAAGGTACAGGCATTTGCAGAAGAAAAACAGATCCCGATTGTCGGTGAGATTCCAAGAAGTGATGAGATTATACGCTGGGAAGATCAGGGAAAGACTGTGATTGAAGGTGACGCAGATTCTGAGATCAGTAAGAGATTCTTTGAACTGGCAGAAAAGCTGTTAGAGGATGAAACAGAACGTGTGAGATAAAATATAAGTCGAGGGAAAATATATGAAGAAAGCATATTTTTGTACAGCGGAAGAACTGGAACAAAGAGGAAAGGATAATCTTCCGAAACAGTTTCAGTCAGGGGAACATTTAATCTATAGTTCGCCGGCTACGCTTGCCTTTAACTCTCCAGGAGCAGAAGGGTTCGGAGTGAAAAGAGCAGGACTTGCAGTGCCTGGATCGATCATGCTGATCGTGGCACCGGGGTGCTGTGGAAGAAATACGTCCATGATCAGTTCAATGAAAGAATATAATAACCGTTTCTTTTACCTTTGCATGGATGAGACTGATATTGTAACAGGGCGTCATCTAAAGAAGATCCCGAAAGCAGTTGCATCAATCTGTGAAAGTCTTGAGAAGAAACCATCCGTTGTGATGATCTGTATTACCTGTGTGGATGCCCTTCTTGGAACAGATATGGAACGTGTCTGTAGAAAAGCGGAAGAAAAAGCCGGACTTCCGGTGCGTCCATGTTATATGTATGCATTGACACGAGAGGGACGAAAGCCACCAATGGTTCATGTGAGACAGTCTCTGTATTCACTTCTTGAACCAGGACATAAAAAAGGAAATGTAGTAAATCTGCTCGGATACTTTTCACCACTCGTAGATGACTGCGAATTATATACACTGCTTCAAGAGGCAGGTGTGAAAACGATTCATGAGATTTCGAGATGTGAAGATTTTGAAGAATATAAGAAAATGTCTGAGGCAAATTTTAATCTTGTTCTTCACCCGGAGGCACGATTTGCAGCAGAGGATTTTCATGATAGATTAAAGATTCCATTTATCGAACTGCGCAGACTTTATCAGATTGATAAAATTGGAAGCCAGTATCAGGCATTTGGCGCAGCACTTGGAATAGAATTTCATGCAGAGGAACAGAAAAAACAGGCACAGGAAGCAATTGAAAGTTTTCGTAAAGTCTGTCCGGAGCCGGTATTTGCTGTTGGGGAATGTGCAAATGCGGATCCGTTTGAATTATCATTAGCATTGGTGAAATATGGATTTAAAGTAGCAGAAATCTACGGAACGATTACTGGGGAGAACTTTATTTATATCAGACAGTTGAAAAAGTTAAGTCCGCAGACAAAGATTTTTTCAAATATGGAACCGACGATGCTCTATTACGATTCAGCGGAAAGTGGCGTGACACTGACAATCGGAAAGGATGCCTGTTATTATCATCCTAACACAAAAGGAATCCATTGGAATGAGGAGAGACAGCCTTTCGGATATGTAGGCGTGAGAAGACTGTTTGAGGCGCTGGAACTGGCTGTGACAGAACAGGCAGAAGGTAATGTTTTGCAGAAACAGGTGGAAGTGATCGGTTCTAAATCACAAGAAGCAATTGCAGAGCAGAGTCAAGAATCACTGTTCAAAGAGGAAGTGGACAAAAAAGAAGACGTTTATGTACGTGGCCTTTGGAAAGGACTGACTCCATTTGCACCGGATCAGTCAGGTGCAGCGTCCGTTTTCTATGAACTGGGAGGAATTCTTGTTATTTGTGATGCGGGAGGCTGTACAGGAAATGTATGCGGATTCGATGAACCGCGCTGGTTTGGGGAACGTAGTGCGATTTTCAGTGCGGGCTTGCGTGACATGGATGCAATCCTTGGAAGAGATGACAGGCTTGTTGCGAAACTTACGGATGCAGCAGAGAAGATTGATGCAAATTTTGCAGCGGTGATCGGTACTCCGGTTCCGGCTGTGATCGCAACGGATTATAGAGCATTACAGAGAATGTGCGAGAAGAAGACAAATCTTCCGATTCTGACTGTAGATACGAACGGAATGGAACTGTATGATGTGGGAGAAGAGAAGGCATGGCTGACTTTATTCAAGACATTTGCAGGAAAAGATGTAGCATCACAGAAGGAAGCTTCAGAAGAAGACGATTCTTCTAAAAAGATGAAAATCGGAGTTCTCGGTCTGACGCCACATGATGTCAGTGACCTGAAGATAGAAGAGAAGTTTCGGAAATCAGAAAATGAGAATACGCATTATATTTGCTATGGAATGAGAGCGGGTATTGATAAAGTAAAGACAGCAGGCTCTGCAGATAAGAATCTGGTTGTAGCACCGGCGGCACTCGAGACAGCAAAATATCTGGAAAAAGAATTTGGCACACCGTATGAAGTGGGATATCCATTCGTAGATGAATTGATACCTGAACTTGGTTATGAAAGGAAAAAGATACTGATCATTCATCAGCAGGTGATTGCAAATGCCATCAGACAGGAAATTCGTACAAGAAGTGATGAACAGAATACAGAAGTTACGGTGGCAAGCTGGTTTATGATGAAATCCGAGCTTTCAGAAGAAGGAGATCTTTCACTGAAAGAAGAGATGGATTATTGTAAGCTTGTTCAAAATGGGAACTATGACATTGTCTTTGCAGATGAAAATATGAGAGGCCTGGTACCGGGATTCAAAGGAACATTTGTTAATATACGGCATTTTGCAGTCTCAGGAAAACTGCAGGAGTCATAACGGGAGGAAAAAGTCTATGGAGAAGGAGATAACGAAGAAAATCCGTGTCTATGGAATTGTACAGGGCGTAGGATTCCGTCCGACCGTCAGTCGACATGCAGATTCCTGTAAGATCAGAGGAAGTGTCAGTAATCGTGGACCTTATGTTGAAATCTTCGCACAGGGAAGCGAGACGGCAGTGAATCTGTTTATTGAGAAAGTTCGTACCTGTCCGCCAAAACGTGCAGCGATTCTTAAGGTTTCAGAAGAAATACTGGATACAAAGGAAAAATATCCGGACTTTTCTATCATAGAAAGCGAGAAGACAAAAGGAGAGATCTTTATTTCTCCGGATATTGCAATCTGTGAGGAATGTAAGGAAGAATTGTATGATCCCAAGGATCGCAGATACTTACATCCGTTTATTAATTGTACGTGTTGTGGTCCGCGGCTTACGATTCTGGATGCTCTTCCATATGACAGAGAGCGTACGAGTATGAAAGAATTTCCGATGTGTCCGGAATGTGAGGCAGAATATTACAATCCGGAAAGCAGAAGATACGATGCGCAGCCGGTTTGTTGTAATATGTGCGGACCGGAAGTTTATTTGATCAAAACTTCTGATAGAACGATAGACATGAAAGGTTCTGATGCAATTACGGAAGCAAGAAGAGTGATTTCCGAAGGCGGAATCGTAGCAGTGAAGGGAATCGGAGGATTTCATCTTTGCTGTGATGCATCAAATGAGGCAGCAGTGGAACTGTTAAGAAAGAGAAAACGCCGCCCGGCGAAACCGTTTGCAGTGATGGCAAGAAATCCTGATGTAGTGCAAAGTGTCTGTGAGTTGAGTAAGGAGCAGGAAGAAATTCTCACTGGACATCAGAAGCCGATTCTTCTTTTGGTGAGGAAAGAGATAGAAACGAAGCAGCTGTGTTCATCTGTCGCACCGGGCAATCCAAAAGTAGGAGTGATGCTTCCATATGCGCCGGTGCAGTTACTTCTATTTCAATATCCGGATGGAATCAAGATGCCGGACTTTCTCGTAATGACCAGTGGAAATGTATCCGGTGCGCCAATCTGCAGATCGGATGAGGAAGCACTCGAAGAGCTTTCGGAATTTTGTGACTGCATTTTGTCTCACAATCGAAAAATTCGTGTGAGAGCAGATGATTCCGTGATGGATTTCTATAAAAACAGACCATATATGATTCGCAGATCAAGGGGATATGCGCCACTTCCGATCCAGACGTCAGGAAAATGGAAAGGACAGGTATTAGCTGTCGGTGGAGAATTGAAAAATACATTCTGTATCGGTGTGGATAGTAGATTTTATCCTTCGGCTTATGTGGGGGACTTAGAAGATTTAAGAACGGTAAATGCATTGAAAGAGACAATACAGCGGATGGAAACATTGTTAGAAGTGGAACCAAGCGTTGTCGTCTGCGATATGCATCCCAAATATAATTCGACGGTGGTTGCGGAAGAACTGGGACTTCCTGTTTTGAAAGTGCAGCATCATTATGCACATATCTTATCTTGTATGGCAGAGAATGACTGGATGGAACAGGTGATCGGAGTATCTTTTGACGGAACCGGCTATGGAACGGACGGAACCATATGGGGCGGAGAAATACTTCTGGCAGATCTTGACGGATTCCGGAGAATCGGAAGTATTGAACCATTTTTACAGGCTGGAGGCGACCTATCAGCAAAAGAAGGATGGCGTATCGCAGTTTCTTTAATCTGGCAAATATCTGAATCAAAAGATGAGGTGATGCAGATCATTCAGAAACTTGGTCTTTGCGAGGAAAAAGAAGCGAAAGTTCAGCTTGCGATGCTTGAGAGAAAGATCAATGCGGTAGAGTCAACCAGTGCAGGAAGATTATTTGATGGAATCAGTGCGATACTTGGAATTCGAAAGAAATCTTCTTTTGAAGGAGAAGCCTCCATGGCATTGGAATTCGCAGCAGAAGCTTATGAAAAAAGATCTGGTGAGAAGAAAATAAATGTCTTAGACGGGCAGAAGTGTTTAACTGAATCAGCAGACGACGGAAGAGAACTTCTTCTGACAAGTCGACTGGTGAGGGCAGCAGTCGAAGTGGTTAGCAATATTGGCGAAAATGCAGTGGCAGAAGATACATTTGATCAGGACTTAATAGAAAAGGCAGCTTATGAATTCCACAAAGGACTCGCAGAGCAGATTGTTGCAGCGTGTGTCCATGCTGCAGAGAAAACCGGATGCCGGACAGCCGCACTTAGTGGCGGTGTATTTCAGAATGGATTACTGCTTCGTCTGACGGAAGACGGATTAATTGCAAATGGTTTTCGTGTACTGACACATCAGCTGATTCCGCCGAATGACGGAGGAATTGCGCTTGGTCAGGCATTTTATGGAATGAATCATGAAAGAAAGGAATAGAAAATATGTGTGTAGGATTATCAGCTAAAGTGGTTCGCATCAGTGACGGAACTGCAGTGGTAGATGCAGGTGGTGCGAAAAGGGAAGTGTCTTCAGAGTTATTAGAAGATCTGGAGCCAGGCGATTACGTGATGGTGCACGCCGGAGTCGCAATTGCAAAGATCACAGAAGAAGATGACGAAGAGACCGATCAGCTTATGGAAGAACTGCTATAGAGCAGTGAACAATGGGGTGAAAAGAATAAATGATGATGCAGGATATAACAAAAAATCAAACATCTGAAAGAAATGAGAAACAAAGAAAAACAGCGAGGGAAATCATCGAGCAGTATGATGGCCCCCCGGTTCGCATTATGGAAGTGTGCGGAACACATACACATGAGATCTTTCGCCTTGGAATCCGCAAATTACTTCCAAAGCAGGTGGAACTGATCTCAGGACCGGGATGTCCGGTCTGTGTGACACCGGTTGGGTTTATTGATGAGGCAGTGTGGCTTGCACTTCAAGCAGGTGTGACAATCTGTACTTTTGGCGATCTTGTCCGTGTACCGGGAACAAAGATGAGTCTTGCGGGAGCGAGAGAAAAGGGCGCAAAGATCCAGATTGTTTATTCACCGGCAGATGCAGAAAAATATGCGAGGTTACATCCGGAGGAACAAGTCGTATTCCTGTCCGTTGGTTTTGAGACAACAACACCTTCTTCTTGCTTATCAGTAAAGAAAGCGAAAGAAGAACAACTAGAGAATTATTCTATCCTGACGGCAAATAAGACGATGCCGGGAGCTTATGAAGCATTAAAAGGAAGTGCAGATGTGTTTCTTTATCCGGGACATGTAAATGCAATTACCGGAACGGCATTGTGTGAATCTCTGACAAAGAAGGGAGTCAGTGGAGTTGTAGCAGGATTTACTGCGAAAGAACTGCTGACAGCATTGGCTGTTTCATTGAAACGCTACCAGGAAGGAAAACCATTTTTTGTAAACTGCTATCCAAGAGTAGTAACAGCAGAAGGAAGCAAAGAGGCACAGCGTCTTGTAGATGAACTGATGGAATCCTGCGACAGTGAATGGCGTGGTCTTGGAGTGATTCCAGATTCCGGAATGAAGCTTCGTAAAGAGTGGGAAATGTTTGATGCAAGAGTGAAATATCAGATTCCGGAAATGGAAGGAAGAGCAAATCCGGCTTGTCGTTGCGGAGATGTTTTACAGGGAAAATGTAAGCCATCAGATTGCAAAGTATTTGGAAAAGTCTGTACACCGCAGCATCCGGTAGGAGCATGCATGGTTTCAAATGAAGGTGCGTGTTCCGCTTATTTCATGTACGGAGTATAGAAGAAAATAGAAATGGTTACTGTGAACAGTGACGGAAAAAGAGGAAATAATATGAGCGAAAAAATAGAAAGCCAGACAGTTACAATGGCACACGGAGCAGGCGGAAAACAGACTTCAGAACTGATCGACAAAGTATTTGCAGCACATTTTGCAAATCCGGATCTGACAGCAGATGATGCAGCCGTATTAAATCCGCCGGTTGGGAAAATGGCAGTGTCAACAGATGGATTTATCGTATCTCCGGCATTTTTCCCGGGAGGAAATATTGGAAAACTGTCTATCTGCGGAACAGTAAATGACCTGGCCTGTATGGGGGCAAAACCATTATATTTGACTTGTGCATTTGTGATTGAAGAAGGATTCCCAATGGAGAAACTGGAGCAGATTGCGGAGGCAATGGCTAAAACAGCGAAAGAAGCAGGTGTTCGCATCGTATCAGGAGACACCAAGGTCGCCGGAAAAGGACAGGTAGACGGAGTCTTTATCACAACAACCGGAATGGGACAAATTGAAGATGGCGTACAGGTTGGCGGAGAACTTGCGAAGCCAGGAGATGCAGTTATCGTAACCGGAGATATCGGCAGACATGGATGCACGATCCTTCTTGCGAGAGAAGATTTCGGAATCGAGGCAGATGTGAAGAGCGATTGCGCCCCACTTTGGAAGACGGTGGAGGCTGTTATGGACACGACACATGAACTTCATGTAATCCGCGATGCGACAAGAGGCGGTGTCGGAACTGTATTATACGAGATTGCAGGACAGAGCCAGGTTGGAGTACAGATTGATGCAGCAAAAATCCCGGTAGCTACCGAGGTGCAGGGAGTCTGTGGAATGCTTGGACTTGAACCACTTTATCTTGCCTGCGAAGGAACAATGGTGATCATTGCTCCGGCAGAACAGGCAGAAAAGATCGTAGAGACACTTCACCAGTGTCCATACTCTCAAAATGCAGCAATCATCGGAACAATCACAGAAGAAAACCCAGGCAAAGTTATCCGTATGACAGAAATCGGAACCCAGTCCCTCCTCCCACAGCCAGGTGGAGAGTTGTTGCCACGGATCTGTTAAACCAGTTCCGAAATGCGGAGAAAGTTGTCTCTTCATGCGCTGCAAGCTAGCTTGCATAAGCAAGAAGAGACAACTTTCTCCATATGGCGAACGCCATACAGCGAAATGAAGCGTGAGCGGAATTGAGCTGTAGCATGAGGAACGGAAGAGAGCAATATAACAAAATGCGGAGAAAGGAATCGAAATGGATACAAGAGTAGCAGTAATCTCCATAATTGTGGAAAATCCGGAAGCGATTGTTACACTGAATGATCTTCTTCATGAAGCCGGAAATTATATTATCGGGCGTATGGGGATTCCATATAGGGAAAAAGGAATTAATATCATCAGTATTGCAATTGATGCACCGCAGGATATGATCAGCAGCCTTTCCGGAAAGATCGGAAGACTCAAAGGTGTGTCAGCGAAGACTGCCTATTCAAACATCATTACAAAAGTGGAGGCACAGAATGATTAAAATTGCAGTATATGGAAAAGGTGGAATCGGAAAATCAACGACAGTCTCCAATGTGGCAGCAGCACTGGCTGAGCAGGGATTAAAGGTTCTTCAGATTGGATGTGACCCAAAGGCAGATTCAACGATTCTGCTCCGACATGGAGAAGAAGTTCCGACCGTACTTCATATGTATCAGGAAAAGAAACAGAACCTGAAACTGGAAGATATTGTGAAAATTGGATACAAAGGAATTGTCTGTGTAGAAGCAGGAGGCCCGACACCGGGACTTGGGTGCGCAGGACGCGGAATCATAACTGCACTGGAAAAACTAGAAGAGACAGGTGCATATGAGAAATACCAGCCGGATGTAGTGCTTTATGATGTGCTCGGAGACGTTGTCTGTGGTGGATTTTCTATGCCGATGCGAAATGGGTATGCAGACAAGATCTTTATTGTTACATCTGGAGAAAATATGGCGATTCACGCAGGTGCGAATATTGCTATGGCGGTAGAAAACTTTAAGAATCGCGGATATGCCACACTGGGAGGGCTGATCCTGAATCGAAGAAATGTCCTGCGTGAGGAGAAGAAAGTAGAAGAACTGGCGGAAGATTTTCATACAAGTATCGTAGGAACTTTGACAAGAAGTGATCTTGTTCAGCAGGCAGAAGAACAGAAAAAGACCGTTCTTGAAGCATTTCCGGAAAGTGAAATGGCAGAAGAATATCGTATACTTGCCAAAGCAATCCTGATGAAAGTGAGAGAAAAACAAGAGGTGTCAAATGCTTAGAAAAGTTGGAGAATCAGCCTGGCCGATCAGTGAGAAAGATGCGGTTGTCAGCATAAAAGACGCATCCTATCCAATTCCGTTCCCACAAGGGCTGGAATTTAATTCACCGGCACATGGCTGTTGGAATATCGTTCATACTGGAATGCTGATTCCGGAAGCACATCAGATTTATGTCTGTGCGGACAACTGTATGCGGGGCGTTGTGCTTACTGCAGCAGAGATGTGTGAAGAAGATAGATTTTCCTTTGTGATCGTAGAGGAGCAGAACCTGTTAAGCGGAAATCTGGAAGATGTGACGATTGAAGGAACGGCAGATATTTTAAGAAAACTAAAAGAACGCGAGGAAAAGACGGGACAGAAAATGCCGAAGGCGATTCTTTTGTTTACAGTCTGTATTCATCATTTTATCGGATGTGATCTGGAAAGAATTTACAGAGAATTGGAAGAACAATTCCCGGAAATCACATTTCTGAGATGCTATATGGATCCAATCATGCAGAAGCACGGACCGACACCGGATCAGAAACTCAGAAAAGCAATGTACGAGTCATTGGATTCAGAACCTGATAAAATGGATACAAAACAGATTTCTGTTTTGGGAAGTGACTTTGCTTTAGATCAAAGTAGTGATCTGAAAGAATTGTTACCAAAAGCAGGTTATACAGTTAGGGAATTGCAGAGCTGCAGAACATGGGAAGAGTATAAAGAATTGGGAAATGCAGGAACATTTCTCTGCTGTTATCCATCTGGAAAATATGGGATAGAACTTTTGGCAAAACGACTGGACAGAACATTTCTTTATCTCCCACTGAGTTTTGATTATGAAGAAATCAAGAAGGAAGAAGAGATTTTGTGGAATACTTTAAAACCTGAAGACAATCAGGAACTGTTACCATGGATAGAAAAGAAAATTTCACTCTGTGAGGCGGCATTAGAACACACAAGGCAAGTGATCGGAAACACACCGATTGCAATCGACTATACATTCCATCCGCGTCCGCTTGGATTGGCGAAACTGTTACTGACACATGGGTTCAACGTAGAGACGGTGTATCTGGACAGTATAAGTCCAGAAGAAAAAGAAGCTTTTGCGTGGCTGAAAGAGAAGAAACCGGAGTTGGAACTTCGTTCAACAGTCCATGCGAAAATGCGTCTGCTACATGAGGAGCATGCAACGGATAAGATTCTGGCAATCGGCCAGAAGGCAGCATGGTTTACAGGAAGCCGATATTTTGTAAATCTTGTTCAGGGAGCAGGATTACAGGGATTTGACGGAATCCGCAGGACTGCCGAACTAATGGAAGAAGCATTTTCAGAAGAAAAAGATTCGAAAACGCTTATTGTAAAAAAAGGATGGGGGTGTACAAGCTGTATATGAGACAGACATATCGAATTATACCGATTTATACCTCAGATGTATCTGGAGTCTGTTCTGCACTATATGAATTAGGTGGGATGGTTGTTATACATGATCCTTCCGGTTGTAATTCCACTTATAACACGCATGATGAAATCAGGTGGTACGATCAGGACAGTCTGATCTTTATTTCCGGATTAACAGAGATTGATGCAGTGATGGGGAATGATGAAAAATTTTTATCTGATATCAAAGAGACGGCAGGTGAATTACATCCGAAATTTATTGCTCTTGTAAGTTCACCGATTCCATTTATGAATGGAACAGATTTTCCAGCTTTGTCGAAAGTGCTTGAGACAGAGACGGGGATTCCGGCCTTCGCAGTGCCAACGAATGGAATGCATGATTATGTGTATGGTGCAGGAAAGGCACTGGAGGAAATTGCGAGAAGATTTGTTCCGGAGCAAATGGAAGACAGAAATGGTTCAGAACGTACAGTAAATCTGCTTGGAGCAACACCTCTCGATTTTGGCCCGATTTCAAAAGTAGAAGAACTAAAAAAGAATCTTGAGCAGTATGGGTGGAAGACGATTTCCACATGGGCGATGGGAGATTCTTTGGAAGATCTGGCACAGGCAGGAAAAGCGGAGATGAATCTTGTGATATCCTCTGTCGGGCTTATGGCAGCGAAGATGCTGAAAGAAAAATATGGAACGCCTTATGTGATTGGAACACCTTATAAAGAATATGCAGAGAGAATCAGTGAAGCTTTGGAAAAACGCATCCAGATTCCCGCTATAGAAGATCGGAGAAGAGAGAATTTACAGGGAACTGGTAACTCTGAAAAAATAATTACGTTGATCGGAGAACCGGTTACAATTGGATCTCTTGCTGCAATTATCGAAAGAAGACACCATTATAAAACAAGGATACTCTGTCCCTTAGAGAATGCAGAAGGATTGCTGGGAGAGCATGATCTGAAGATATGCGGTGAAGAAGAGATGGAAAACGCCCTGAAAAACGCTCAGATCGTTGTAGCAGATCCATTGTATCGCCCAATCTGCCCGATTGAGTGCGAGTTTTATGAGAGAGCGCACATAGCATTTTCAGGGAGAATGTTTCTAAAAAATAAATAAGTAGGGATGACAGATCAATACTGTCACCCCGTCTTTTTCAGATACCACTTTTCTATCAGGTTGATTATCGCATACAACAGCACTGCAATGATACATAGAATGCAGATACTCATCAGAAGCCAGTCAAGTTTAAATACCTGGCTGGAATAGATGATCAGGTATCCAAGTCCGCTTCTTGCGGCTAGAAATTCACCGATGATAACTCCGACAAGACAAAGTCCAATATTGACTTTCATATTACTGATGATTGCCGGAATGGAACCAGGAAGAACCACTTTGGTCAGCGCATGCCTGCGTTTTCCATGTAGTGTGTAGATCAGACGAATTTTTTCCTGGTCGATCGTAGAAAAACTGGTGTAGAGGTTCAGGATACTTCCGAAAATTGCAACGGACATTCCGGCAACAACAATGGTTGTGGTATTGGCACCCAGCCAGACAATAAGTAAGGGCGCCAGGGCAGATTTTGGCAGGCTATTCAGGACAACCATGTAAGGGTCAAGAATTTCGGAGAGTCCATGGAAACACCAGAGGAGGATTGCAATCAGAATGCTGGTAAGTGTGACCAGAAGAAAGCTGACAAGTGTCTCATACAAGGTGATTCCAATATGGTGAAAGACAGAACCATCCTCTGTCATTTTCAGAAAACAGGTTACGATACGGGAAGGGCTGCTGAAGATAAAGGAATCAACAACTCCGGTATCGGCACAGATTTCCCATTGTAACAGGAATAAGAAAAGAATCAGAATCCGCAGAAAGACGACCATCCGTCGGCGTCTGCGGATTTTTTTGAGAAAACGAAGATGCTCAGTTGTCATGGTTTAGCTCCTTCCAGATTTGATTAAAGTAGTGTTTGAATTCAGGTGCATTCCGCCGATTTAAAGGTGTGTCTTGTTCTAATTTAAAGAAAATCGGAATTTCGCAACGGACTTTGGCAGGACGGTTGGTGAGGACAATGACCCGGTCGGAAAGGCTGATTGCTTCCGATAGATCATGAGTGACAAGAAGTGCGGTCTTTCCACTCTGTCGGATAATCTGACCGATGTCGTCGCTGACGGTCAGCCTGGTCTGATAATCCAGAGCGGAAAAGGGCTCATCAAGCAGTAAGAGTTGCGGATCAGGCAGCAGAGTCCGAATCAGGGCGGCACGCTGGCGCATTCCTCCGGAAAGCTGGGAGGGACGTGCAGAAGCAAATTGTTTTAAACCATATTGTTCGAGAAGCTCATACGCACGTTTTTTGGTTGCAGTATTCAGTGTGCCGCAGATTTCCGGACCGAGGGTGACATTCCGGTAAATACTGCGCCAGTCCAGTAAATGATCGTGTTGGAGCATATAGCCAATCAGGGGGGAATTTTCCTTGAGAGGGATACCATTTAACAGGATTTCTCCTGCATCTGGCTTCATCAATCCACAGATCAGGGAGAGAAGTGTAGATTTGCCACATCCGGAAGGACCGACAACTGCTGTGAAGGTTCCAGGTTGCACGGAAAAGGAAAGATCAGATAAAGCCCTTGTTTCTGCGTCCAATGTGTGATAAGAATAATATATGTTATGAAGTTCCAGAAGAGAATTCATTGAAGACTCCATTTCAGTAGTAGTTAATGTTATGATATGTAAAAATAATCCTGAGAGTGAATCAATGAACATGTCAGGCGTTTTAGAAAAAAGGAATGATTGATCTGGAACAAAGATACAGGAGAATGATGAAAATGAACTTACAGAAAATAAACTATCAGAAAGAACTGGAGAAGCTTCTGACAAGACTGGAAAAGGAAGAAAAAGTACCAACTCTTTTATTACATAGTTGCTGCGCACCGTGCAGTAGTTATGTATTAGAGTATTTATCACAGTATTTTAAAATCACTGTCTTCTATTATAATCCAAATATTTATCCGGAAAGTGAATACACAAAGCGTATCCTGGAACAACAGAAATTGATTGAAGAGATGCATTTCCGGTATCCGGTATCATTTTTAGCCGGTAAATATGACCGCGACCGGTTCTATGAGATGGCAAAAGGGCTGGAAGAAGTGAGAGAGGGCGGTTCCAGATGCATGGGATGCTATGAACTTCGTCTGAAGGAATCCGCAGAAATTGCAGTAGCCGGAGGATTCGACTATTTTACAACAACACTTAGTATAAGTCCGATGAAGAATGCACAGAAGTTGAATGAAATCGGACAACGTGTCGGTGAAGAATATGGTGTACAGTATCTGCTTTCTGATTTTAAGAAGAAGAATGGATATAAGAGATCCATTGAATTGTCTGGAATCTATGGTCTTTACCGTCAGGATTATTGTGGATGTGAGTTCTCCTATAAAGCACGTCAGGCAGAAAAATGTGTGTGAAATGACGGAAGAAGCAATCAAAATAGCAGAAAATAAGAAAAAATCTACAGAATTCGTCGAAATCAGGTATATTTTGCAAGTTTATAGTAGACATTTGACACTTTAGTGTGATAAACTAATGGGCAAATACGATATAATAGAAAAGGGGAAAGACAGATGGCACAGTTATGGGGCGGTCGTTTTACAAAAGAGACAGATCAGCTGGTTTATAATTTTAACGCATCCATCTCTTTCGACAAGAGATTCTATGAGCAGGATATCCGAGGAAGTATTGCACATGTGACAATGCTTGCAAAGCAGGGAATTCTGACTGAGGATGAGAAGAAGCAGATCATTGACGGACTGAACGGAATCCGTGAGGATGTGGAAAACGGAACACTTGAGATTACAGATAAATATGAAGATATTCACAGCTTTGTTGAGGCAAACCTGATCGACCGGATCGGGGATGCAGGAAAGAAGCTGCATACAGGAAGAAGCAGAAACGACCAGGTTGCACTGGATATGAGACTTTATACAAGAGATGAGATTATTGAGCTTGACGGACTCTTGAAAGAGATTCTGGAAGTTCTTCTGAAACTGATGAAAGAGAATGTCGAAACTTACATGCCGGGATTTACACATCTTCAGAAAGCACAGCCGATCACTCTTGCACATCATATGGGAGCTTATTTCGAGATGTTCAAGCGTGACAGATCCAGAATGAAAGACATTTATAAGAGAATGAATTACTGTCCGTTGGGAGCCGGAGCACTTGCCGGAACAACTTATCCGCTTGACAGAGAGTACACGGCAGAGCTTCTGGGTTTTGCAGGACCGACACTGAACAGTATGGATTCTGTATCTGATAGAGATTATCTGATCGAGCTTTTGTCAGCGATGTCAACTGTGATGATGCATCTGAGCAGATTCTCAGAGGAAGTGATTATCTGGAATTCCAACGAATATCAGTTTGTGGATATTGATGACGCTTACAGTACAGGAAGCAGTATCATGCCACAGAAGAAGAACCCGGATATTGCAGAGCTTGTCCGTGGTAAGACAGGAAGAGTTTATGGAGCATTGACATCTCTTCTGACAACAATGAAGGGAATTCCGCTTGCTTATAACAAAGACATGCAGGAAGACAAAGAACTTGTATTTGACGCAATTGATACAACAAAAGGATGTCTGGCGCTCTTTACAGGAATGCTTAAGACAATGAAGTTTAACGATGCACGCATGGAAGAGAGTGCGAAGCATGGATTTACCAATGCAACAGATGCAGCAGATTATCTGGTGAATCATGGAGTTCCGTTCCGTGATGCACATGGAATCGTTGGACAACTCGTACTGTACTGCATTGAGCATAAGAAAGCGCTGGATGATATGACAATGGAAGAATTCAAAGCCATCTCACCGGTGTTTGAAGAAGATATTTATGATGCGATCAGCATGAAGACCTGTGTAGAGATGAGAAATACGATCGGTGCACCGGGAAAAGCGGCAATGGAGAAAGTGATCGCAATCGAAGAAGCTTATCTTGTGACAGAGTAATGGATAATCACAGCGAGCAAAAATAACTGAATGTTTTCTTTCATTATATAATGGGAATTGAAAGAGAACGTTTGGATAGAAAATAGAAAATAAGAAGAAAAGGGAGAAGAAAACAATGGAGCAGAAATTAAAAGTAGGTATCCTTGGAGCAACAGGTATGGTAGGACAGAGATTTATTTCTCTGCTTGAGAACCATCCATGGTTTGAAGTTGTAACAGTAGCAGCAAGCCCTCGTTCCGCAGGTAAGACATATGAAGAAGCAGTAGGTGACCGTTGGAAAATGGATACACCGATGCCGGAAGCAGTTAAGAAGCTGGTAGTCCTGAATGTAAATGATGTAGAGCATGTAGCATCTACAGTTGATTTTGTATTCAGTGCAGTGGATATGTCTAAAGACGAGATCAAAGCAATTGAAGAAGCATATGCGAAGACAGAGACACCGGTTGTATCTAACAACAGTGCACACCGCTGGACACCGGATGTACCGATGGTAGTACCGGAGATCAATGCAGATCATTTTGAAGTGATCAAAGATCAGAAGAAACGTCTTGGAACAACACGCGGATTCATTGCAGTAAAACCAAACTGCTCAATCCAGAGCTATGCACCTTGCCTTGCAGCATGGAAAGAGTTCGGACCAAAAGAACTGGTTGTTACAACATACCAGGCAATCTCCGGAGCAGGTAAGACATTCAAAGACTGGCCGGAAATGGTTGGAAATATTATCCCATTCATTGGTGGAGAAGAAGAGAAGAGTGAGCAGGAGCCGCTTCGTGTACTTGGTAAAGTAGAGAACGGACAGATCGTGAAAGCAGAGCTTCCGAAGATTACATGCCAGTGTGTGCGTGTACCGGTTCTGAACGGACATACAGCAGCAGTATTCATCAACTTCGAGAAGAAGCCTACAAAAGAGCAGCTGATCGAGAAACTTGTAGCATTCAAGGGATTCCCACAGGAAGCAGAACTTCCGAGTGCTCCGAAGCAGTTTATCCAGTACCTTGAAGAGGACAACCGTCCACAGGTAACAGAGGATGTGAACTACGAGCGTGGAATGGGCGTATCTATCGGACGTCTGAGAGAAGATACAATGTTCGATTACAAGTTTATCGGACTGTCCCATAACACAGTAAGAGGTGCAGCAGGTGGAGCAGTTCTCTGTGCAGAGGCATTGACAGCAAAAGGATATATTGCAGCAAAATAAGAAAATAGAAAAGGCAGTGGCAGTACAAAAATAGTCACTGCCTTTTATACGTATACAAGTCGGGAAGGCAGCTGCCAATCCGATGAAAGAAAATGGGGATAAAAATAAAAATGGTATGAGTAGGAGGATTTTATGGAGAAGGAGAAAAAAGGAAGAGCGATTGCACTACTTCCAATAGGAGTGTTTTTGATCATTTTTCTCGGTGCGGGAATTGTGTTCAAAGATTTTTATGCGATGCCGGCGATCGTTGCGTTTTTGATCGCATTGTTTGTTGCATTTTTGCAGAATAAAGAATTGAGTTTTAACAAGAAGATTGAAGTGATTGCCAAAGGTGTTGGTGAGGAAAACATCATTACGATGAGCCTGATCTTTCTCTGTGCCGGAGGCTTTTCAGGTGCAGTTACTGCAGCCGGCGGAGTAGACAGTACAGTCAATTTAGGATTGTCATTGATCCCGGCACATTTTGCAGTTGCAGGTCTGTTTCTGATCGGATGTTTTATTTCGGTCTCTATGGGGACTTCCATGGGAACGATTGCAGCACTTGCACCGATCGCAGTTGGAATCAGTGAAAAGACAGGATTTGCACCTAGTATCTGCATCGGAGCAGTTGTGTGTGGAGCTATGTTTGGAGATAACCTTTCTATGATCTCTGATACAACAATTGCAGCAGTTAAGACACAGGGATGTGAAATGAAAGACAAGTTTAAGGCAAACTTTTTCATCGTTCTTCCGGCAGCGATTATTACAGTATTAATCTTCTGGTTTGCAACAAGAAATATGAATTTCCATTTGGAGGAAAACGTAAGTTACAGCCTTTGGGAAGTTCTTCCGTATATGGTTGTTCTTCTTGGAGCACTTATCGGAATCAATGTATTTGTTGTTTTGATCAGCGGAATTGTGATTTCCCTGATCGTAGGTGTAAGCATGGGACATATTGCACTTTCTGAAATGTTCCAGGTTGTTGGAAATGGTGTGACATCAATGTATGACATCACAGTTATTTCTATCATTGTAGCATGTATCGTATCACTTGTGAAAGAGCATGGTGGAATCCAGTTCATTCTGAATCTGATCAAGAGCAAGATCAATGGAAGAAGAGGAGCAGAATTCGGAATCGCACTTCTTGCCTTTTTTGTTGATGCATGTACAGCAAATAATACGGTTGCCATTGTTATGACAGGTCCAATCGCAAAAGAAATCAGTGAAGAGTTTGATGTGGATCCGAGAAGATCAGCCTCACTTCTGGATATGTTTACATCTGTAGGCCAGGGTATCATTCCATACGGAGCACAGCTTCTGTCAGCAGCAACACTGACCGGATTGACACCGCTTCAGATTATTCCGAATCTGTATTATCCGCTTCTTATGGGAGTATGCGGAGTTTTGGCAATCATCTTCCGGCCACAGAGTAAAAAAACTACAGTAAAGTAAAGTGGTAACTTAAAAAAGCAAAAATAATATATTTTCTTGTGGTATAAGAAAAGTTGTGTTATACTTGCAGACAAGAGTGATTTTCACTGGAAACTAAAAGTAAGAAATCAAGATAAAAGAGGGATGTAAGGATGAATCTATTATACAAAAGCACCAGAAATTCAGACAAGACTGTTACAGCTTCACAGGCCATCTTAAAGGGACTGGCTGATGATGGAGGACTGTTTGTTCCTGTATCCGTTCCGAAGCTGGATGTAACAATGGATGAACTTAAAGACATGTCATATCAGGAGACAGCTTATGCAGTTATGAAACAGTTCTTTACAGATTTTACAGAAGAAGAACTGAAACACTGCATCAACAGTGCTTATGATTCAAAGTTTGATACAGAAGTGATCGCACCACTTGTGAAGGTGGGAGATACTTATCATCTGGAACTGTTCCACGGAGCAACGATCGCATTTAAAGATATGGCACTTTCTATCCTGCCGCATCTGATGATCACTTCCGCAAGAAAGAACCAGGTGAAAAATGATATCGTGATCCTGACAGCAACTTCCGGAGATACAGGTAAGGCTGCACTTGCAGGTTTTGCAGATGTTCCGGGAACAAAGATCATCGTGTTCTATCCAAAGGGAGGCGTAAGCCACGTTCAGGAATTACAGATGGTGACACAGAAGGGAGAGAATACTTCTGTTGTAGCAATCCATGGTAACTTTGATAACGCACAGAGCGGTGTGAAGGCAATCTTTGAAGACAAAGAGCTGGCAGCAGAATTAGATGCGAAGGGATATCAGTTCTCATCAGCAAACTCCATCAATATCGGACGTCTTGTACCGCAGGTTGTTTATTATGTATATGCTTATGCAAAGCTGCTTGAGAATGAAGAGATCCAGGCAGGCGAGGAGATCAATGTCACAGTTCCGACAGGAAACTTTGGAAATATCCTTGCTGCATATTATGCAAAACAGATGGGCGTGCCGATCGCAAAACTGATCTGTGCTTCTAATGATAACAAGGTTCTCTTTGATTTCTTCCAGACAGGTGTCTATGACAGAAACAGAGAATTTATCTTGACATCTTCACCGTCCATGGACATTCTGATCTCAAGCAACCTGGAGCGTCTGATCTACACAATCGCAGGACAGGATGCACAGAAGGATGTAGAGCTCATGACACAGCTGAAAGAAAAAGGTGTGTATGAGATCACAGCTGAGATGAAGGAAGGTCTGAAAGACTTTGTCGGAGGATTTGCGACAGAAGAAGAAGTGAAAGAGACGATCCATGACACATATCAGAAGACAGGATATGTGATGGATACTCATACAGCAGTTGCAGCACATGTGTGTGCACAGTATCGTAAAGATACAAAGGACGAGAAGAAATGTCTGGTTGCTTCCACAGCAAGTCCGTACAAGTTCGTACGCAACGTTATGACAGCAATTGATCCGAAGTATGATGAGATGGAAGACTTTGCACTGATTGATGAGCTTGAAAAAGTATCTGGCTTCCCGATTCCAAATGCGATCAAAGAAATCCGTGATGCAGAGGTTCGTCATACAACAGAGTGTGATGCAGATCAGATGAAAGAGACAGTAAAAAATATTCTTGGGGTGTAAAAAATGGATAACAGCTTGTGGGGATTTATAGGTATTTTTGTTCTATGTTGTGGAATTTACGCATTGTATTCCTTTGTTATAATGAAAGTAAAGGGCGAGATCAATGCATCAATTCTCCTGGGAAAAGATTATACTTATAAAAAATGTAAGGATAAAGAGGCTTATATAGCAAAAACAGCTCCGGCACTTTTTGTCTTTGGACTGGTATCTGTGATCTATGGAGTGATCGATGTGATTCACTGTTATGTTCATACAATGACAATAGTAGATACAGTTGCAATGATTATTTTCCTTATTGTATTGATCTGGTTCGGTGTTTATACAAGAAATCTCAGAAACAGATATTATTAAAAATGTCAGTTCCGTTTCTTTTTGCTGACAGAAACTATGAGAAACACGCTCCGTGAGTTTCTCAAGTTATCGCGGCAGTCGCCAAGGTCTCGTGCAAGCACGGACTTTGGCTCGTTGCTCGCGTAAATGCAAAAATCCACATATTTACAGTTGTAAAAATGATGTGGATGGAGTATAATAGCAATAGGTTAAGAAAGAAGAAAAACCTGAAATGTGCGAGAACCCTGATATTTTGAACCTACATTATTTAAAAAGGGATTCCGATAAGACTGAGTAATATGCCAGGCCTCCGTTTTTGCAGTGGACGGCAGAAAAGCAGGATGAGGTTGCCCACCTAGCCGTGGCTAGGACTCAAAATACAGGGAACGGCATTTTGGGGATTAGACAAAAGATAAAGTTAAGGGACAGCTGAAGAGATTCGGCTGTCTTTCTTTTTTGCTTGAATATTGAGAATAGTTATGGTATTATCCATGAAGTAACAATTTCGTGACGGCTTAGAAGAAACATAAGCCGTTCTGAGTATTTAACCTGGAGAGTTAAAGAAAATGGAGAAGTTTAATAAGATAAAAGAGCGCGGATTGCGAATTGCAGCTACCGTGAGTTCGCATCACACGGGAGCTTTCGCAGCACAGGCGGCATATTTCTTTGTGCTTTCATTGATTCCTATCTTTATGTTGCTTTTAACAATGGTACAATTTACACCAGTGACGAAAGCGGATGTGATGGAGGCTGTACTTCCGGTATTTCCATCCACGGTCAGCCCGATGATTGAAAGTATTGTGAATCAGGTATATATGACTTCCGGTACAATCATTCCTTTGACAATCCTTGTGGCTTTGTGGTCAGCGGGGAAAGGAGTACTTTCTGTAACATATGGATTGAACTGCATTTATCAAAACACAGAGACGAGAAATTATTTTTACCTTCGCGCAAGAGCATGTATGTATACTTTTTTGTTCCTTGTGGCAATTATGCTCTCATTGGTGCTTTCCGTATTCGGTAACAGTATCAGTGTTGTGGTTTATGAACATGCACCGCTTATAAGCAAAGCAATTCATAAGATTATACATTTGAGGATTTATTTCACACTTCCGCTTCTGACTTTCTTCTGGGATCTGGTGTACAAGTATCTTCCAAATCGTGGTGCGGAAGGAAAGACGACTCTTCGGAAACAATTGCCGGGCGCATTCTTTACAGCTTGCGGCTGGATGGTACTGTCCTTTATCTTTTCTGTTTATTTGGATATCTTTAAAGGATTTACCAATATGTATGGAAGCTTTACAACAATCATTCTTGTTATGTTGTGGTTATATACGTGTATGTATATTATTCTGCTTGGGGGAGAAATCAATGCAATTTTAGAAGGGGTTAAAAGCAGAAAATAAGAAAAACACAAAAAGTACACAAATAATTGACAGAAGAATAATTAAGGCGTATACTACAAGCGTATGAATATGCCGCAATGTAAAGATTGGGTAGATAATAGACAGAATTGATGTTATTAGCGGTATAGCCTCTCAGATACAAGATGGAAGTCAGAAGTCTTTTGATGTAATGAGTGTCTCTATATATTATGTCGAAAGATTTTTGAAATAGTAAAAATTGTTTTTTATAATTAAAATGGTTTTTGCGATAATTTATAAGAAGGGGGGTTAGAAGTCATACAAAAGAGACTTATACTCATAATTAAGAAAGGAAGGAAAGATTTGTTATGAAAAAGAGGATGAGAAAACTCCTTATTTCAAGCCTTACATTAGCGATGTTACTGGTTAATTCGCTGAATGTTTTTGCTGCTGAAACAAGTGAGGATCAGACGACAAATGTTGACGTACCGCTTGGAGTGACATCTGAACATACAATGGATGTAGAGTCTATTCCGGCAGAAACAGCAGAGGCCGTTTTGAATGTGACATTTGCAACAGTAAAAGGTGAGTATGTTGGAAGCACAACAGTAAAAGAATCAGCTGCAGAAGGCGAGGGTGTATTAAAGACATTTGAACTTGGAACAGATTTCCAGCTGCCAGAAGGATATCAGCTCGTATCATGTGTACCACAGATGACAAAGATTAAAGTAGCTTATGGCACACTGCGTGTACGCATTATGATCGTAGAAAAGATTCCAGCTGTAGATCCAGAACCAACTCCAGATCCAGAACCAACTCCAGATCCGGAGCCAACTCCAGATCCAGAGCCGACTCCAACTCCAGATCCAGAGCCGACTCCGACTCCAGATCCAGAACCAGCTCCAAATCCAGAGCCGACTCCAACTCCAGATCCAAAGCCGACTCCAGATCAAACTACACCTGTAAATCCAACTCCGGTAAAACCAGCTGTAGAAAAGGATAATAACAAAACAAATGACAATACAAACAAGAAAGTAGATACAGCAGATAAGAAAACAACAAAGACAGAAGCTCCTAAGACAGGAGATACAGCTAATATCGCAATGAATGTTTTTGTAATGGCTATTTGTGGTGCTGCAATTGTTACTGTTATTTTCAGAAAGAGATTTACACGTAGATAATAAGAATTGTCTTGATTTAAATTAAGGTAATACATAATTGCCAGAAGTGTCTAAACAGATGCTTTTGGCAATTTTCTTTTTATCAAACAAAAATTGTACACTATAATAGGAGTTCATTTAGACTTGACAAAAAGAAATGCTGTGTTAAAATAGACTGGTAAATTCACTTAGAATATGAAAAGTTTATTAGATTTGAAAAGCGAAGATCGTGCACAGTAGAGACCTGTTTTCTTGCAGAGAGAGAGAATCATCGGCTGAAAGTTCTCTTAAGTTCAGATAGCGATTGAAATTCACACGTGAGCTGCATTTTTGAAAGGAAGCATCTAAGGGACAGTCAGGAGAACGGATATGTCCGGATGTGAAAAGTAGAGAATGTCGTATGTTGTACGTTACACAACTTAGAGTGCCTGTGGATCAGACTGCAGGAATCAGGGTGGTACCGCGAGCGATTCAGACCTCGTCCCTTTTGGGATGAGGTCTTTCTTTATGAAAACGTTCGTCCCTGATAAGTGAGTTAAGAAAGGAGAAAACGATGAAAGAAAGACTGGAACAGATTAAAGCGGAAGCAGTCGCAAGAATTCAGGAGGCTGACGTTCCGGAGAAACTCAATGACGTGCGTGTAAAGTTTCTTGGTAAAAAAGGTGAACTGACAGCCGTATTAAAAGGAATGAAAGATGTTGCACCGGAGGAACGTCCGAAGGTTGGACAGCTTGTGAATGATACAAGAGCAGCAATTGAGGAACTCTTAGAGGAATCTAAGACAAGAATGGAGAAAGCGATTCGTGAAGAGAAGCTGAAAGCAGAAGTAATCGATGTTACACTTCCATCTAAGAAGAACAGTGTAGGACATAGACATCCGAACACAATCGCACTGGAAGAAGTAGAGCGTATCTTCGTAGGCATGGGATATGAAGTTGTAGAAGGACCGGAAGTTGAGTATGATCTGTACAACTTTGAGAAGCTGAACATTCCGGCAGATCATCCGGCAAAGGATGAGCAGGATACTTTCTATATTAATAAAGATATCGTACTTCGTACACAGACATCTCCGGTACAGGCCCGTGTGATGGAGCAGGGAAAACTTCCGATTCGTATGATCGCACCGGGACGTGTATTCCGTTCTGACGAAGTAGATGCAACACATTCACCATCCTTCCATCAGATCGAGGGTCTTGTGATCGACAAGAACATTTCCTTCGCTGACCTGAAAGGAACACTTGAAGTATTCGCAAAAGAGCTGTTTGGACCGGACACAAAGACAAAATTCCGTCCACATCATTTCCCATTTACAGAGCCAAGTGCTGAGGTTGATGTGAGCTGCTTTAAGTGTGGCGGCAAGGGATGTCGTTTCTGTAAAGGATCAGGCTGGATCGAGATTCTTGGATGTGGTATGGTTCATCCACATGTTCTCGAGATGTGCGGAATTGATCCGGAAGAGTACAACGGATTTGCATTCGGTGTAGGACTGGAGCGTATCGCTCTTCTGAAATACGAAATCGACGATATGCGTTTATTATACGAGAACGACATCAGATTCCTGAAACAGTTCTAACGAGCGCGATAAAATCTTCAAGCGGCGCGAATGCGGCGCGGCAACGGCGCAGAGCCGTTGGATTTTAGAGCCGCCCCTTTGATGAAATTAAACTAAAAAAGGAGATATAAAATGGATACTTCATTATCATGGATCAAAGCGTATGTCCCGGATCTTGACGTGACAGCGCAGGAATATACAGATGCAATGACTCTGACAGGAACAAAGGTTGAAGGATTCGAGGAGCTGGATGCAGACCTTGACAAGATCGTTGTGGGTCAGATTGAGAAAATTGAGAAACACCCGGATGCGGACAAGCTGGTAGTTTGTCAGGTGAATATCGGTACAGAGGTTATACAGATCGTAACAGGTGCAAAAAATGTGTTCGAGGGAGCGAAAGTTCCTGTTGTATTAGACGGTGGACGCGTTGCAGGCGGACATGAGCCGGGACAGAGAGTTGCCGGTGGAATTAAGATTAAGAAAGGAAAACTCCGTGGAGTTCCAAGTTACGGAATGATGTGTTCTATCGAAGAACTTGGTTCTACAAAGGAGATGTATCCGGAACAGCCGGAGAATGGTATTTACATTTTCCCGGAGGACACAGAGGTTGGAGCAGATGCGATAGAACTTCTTGGTCTTCATGATGTTGTTTTTGAATATGAGATCACATCAAACCGTGTAGACTGCTACAGTGTAGTAGGTATCGCACGTGAAGCAGCTGCTACATTTAATAAAGAGTTTAAACCACCGGTTGTTACAGAGACAGGAAATGATGAGGATGTCAATGACTATGTAAAGGTGACTGTAGAGAATACAGATCTGTGTTCCAGATACTGCGCAAGAGCGGTTAAGAATATTAAGATCGGACCATCACCAAAGTGGTTACAGCGCAGACTGTCATCTGTTGGAATCCGTCCGATCAACAACCTGGTTGATATTACAAACTATGTAATGGAAGAGTACGGACAGCCAATGCATGCTTATGATCTTGATATACTTGCAGGACATCAGATCGTAGTTAAGAATGCACAGGATGGAGAGAAGTTCGTTACACTGGATGGACAGGAAAGAACAATGGACAAAGATGTTCTGATGATCTGTGACGGAGAAAAGGCTGTTGGAATCGCCGGAATCATGGGAGGAGAGAATTCCATGATCACAGATAACGCGAAGACAATGCTTTTTGAGGCAGCTTGTTTTGACGGTGTGAACATCCGTAAGTCCAGTAAGCGTGTCGGACTTCGCACAGATGCTTCCGGTAAGTTTGAGAAGGGACTTGATCCGAACAATGCAATGGATGCACTGAACCGTGCCTGCCAGCTTGTAGAAGAGCTTGGAGCAGGTGAAGTTGTCGGAGGAGCAATTGACGTATACAGCAAGAAGAAAGAGCCTGTACGTGTTCCATTTGATGCAGAGAAGATCAACCGCATGCTCGGAACAAATATTTCTGAGGAAGATATGCTTGGATATTTCAAGAAAATCGATCTTGATTACGATGCAGAGACAAAAGAAGTGATCGCACCGACATTCCGTCACGATCTGTTCAGATTAGCTGACCTTGCAGAGGAAGTTGCAAGATTTTTCGGATATGACAATATCCCGACAACACTTCCGTCTGGAGAGGCTACAACAGGTAAGCTTCCGTTCAAGCTTCGTATTGAGCAGGTTGCAAGTGATATTGCTGAGTTCTGTGGATTCAGTCAGGGAATGTCTTATTCCTTCGAGAGCCCGAAGGTATTTGATAAACTTCTTCTTCCAGAGGATTCAAAGCTTCGCAATGCAATCTCAATCATGAATCCGCTTGGAGAAGACTATAGTATCATGCGTACAACATCCTTAAATGGTATGCTGACTTCTCTTGCAACAAACTATAACAGAAGAAATAAGAATGTCCGTCTGTATGAGATGGGAAATATTTACATTCCGCAGGAGCTTCCACTGACAGAGCTTCCGGATGAGAGAATGCAGTTTACACTTGGAATGTATGGAGATGGAGATTTCTTCAACATGAAAGGTGTAGTGGAAGAGTTCTTTGAGAAAATCGGTATGAAGGGCAGAGAGAAATACGATCCGAATGCAGGAAAGTCATTCCTTCACCCGGGACGCCAGGCAAACATCATTTATGATGGAAAAGTAGTTGGATATCTTGGAGAAGTTCATCCGGAAGTTGCTGATATCTATGGAATCGGTGAGCGCGCATATGTTGCAGTTCTGGATATGCCGGAGATTATTCCATATGCTACATTTGACAGAAAGTACACAGGAATTGCTAAATATCCTGCAGTGACAAGAGATATCAGTATGGTTGTTCCGAAAGAAATCCTTGTCGGACAGATTGAAGATGTGATTGAGAAAAAGGGCGGCGCTCATTTAGAGAGCTTTAACCTGTTTGACATCTATGAAGGTGCTCAGATCAAAGCAGGATTCAAGTCAGTTGCTTATTCTATCGTATTCCGTGCAAAGGATAAGACACTGGAAGAAGCTGAAATTACAGCAGCAATGGATCGCATTCTTTCCGGTCTGGAAGAACTTGGTATTGAGTTGAGAAAGTAAGAAGAGAGGGTAAGAGCATTGAAAACAAGTGATTTTTATTATGATCTTCCGGAGGAACTGATCGCACAGGATCCTTTGGAGGACCGCTCTTCCTCCCGCCTTATGATACTTGATAAAGAGACAGGGAAGACAGAGCATCATGTATTTCGTGAGATTATCGATGAACTGAATCCAGGAGATTGTCTGGTTATCAATGATACGAAAGTAATTCCGGCCAGACTGATCGGAGCAAAGGAAGACACCGGAGCAAAGATAGAAGTGCTTCTTTTAAAACGAGGAGCAGATGATGTCTGGGAGACATTGGTAAAGCCTGGAAAAAAGGCAAGACCGGGAGCAAGAATCAGCTTTGGAGACGGTCTGCTTGTCGGAGAAGTTATGGATGTAGTGGAGGAAGGAAATCGTCTGATCCATTTTGAATACGAAGGAATCTTCGAGGAGATTCTGGACCAGTTAGGACAGATGCCGCTTCCACCGTATATTACACATCAGCTTCAGGATAAGGACAGATATAATACTGTCTATGCGGTACACTCAGGTTCTGCGGCAGCACCGACGGCCGGACTTCATTTCACACCGGAGCTTTTGGAAGAGATTCGCGCGAAAGGTGTGGAGATCGCACCGGTTACACTTCATGTCGGACTTGGAACGTTCCGTCCGGTGAAGGTAGATGATGTGGAGCATCACCATATGCATTCAGAATTTTATATGATTACAGAAGAGTCTGCACAGAAGATCAACCATGCAAAAGAAGCAGGACATCGTGTCATCTGTGTCGGAACAACAAGCTGCAGAACAATCGAATCCGCTGCCGATGAGAATGGAAGATTAAAAGAATGCAGTGGTTGGACAGAAATCTTTATCTATCCGGGATATCAGTTCAAGATTCTGGATGCGTTGATCACGAACTTCCATCTGCCGGAATCTACACTGATCATGCTTGTTTCTGCATTAGCCGGAAAAGAGCATGTGATGGCAGCGTATGAGGAGGCAGTAAAAGAAAGATATCGTTTCTTCAGTTTTGGGGATGCGATGTTCATACGATAGAAAGGGACAACCTATGTCAGAAAATGATTTTATCATTGTAGATGAAGAAGAGACAAACAAGGAAGACAACAGACAGGACACTGGCAGGGAAGAAGAAAAAAAAGAAGTGACAACTTCTGACCATTCTGAAAAAGATGATGACGGATATGAGAGAATATGTTTTATTTGTCATCGCCCGGAGAGTGTGACTGGGAAGATGGTTGAGCTTCCGAATAATATCGCAGTATGTCCGGATTGTATGCAGAGAAGCTTTGATATGATGAACAATAGTTCGATGGATCTGAGCAAGATGATGAACATTCCGGGCGTACAGTTTTTGAACCTTTCGGATCTTGATAATCTGCAGCCAAAGGCACAGAAGATCAAACAGAAGAAGAAAAAACCGAAAGAGTTTAAACAGTTGGATATTAAAAAGATTCCGGCGCCTCATAAGATCAAAGCCCGTCTGGATGAATATATTGTCGGACAAGAGTATGCAAAGAAAGCAATCTCTGTAGCGGTATATAATCATTATAAACGTGTGGCAACCGGAACAATGGATGAGATTGAGATAGAGAAATCAAATATGCTCATGATTGGGCCTACAGGATGTGGTAAAACATATCTGGTTAAGACACTGGCGAAGCTTTTAGATGTGCCGCTGGCGATCACAGATGCAACATCTCTTACAGAGGCAGGATATATCGGTGATGACATCGAAAGTGTTGTTTCCAAGCTTCTTGCAGCAGCAGACAACGATGTTGAGCGTGCGGAACAGGGAATTATTTTTATTGATGAGATCGATAAGATTGCCAAGAAAAAAACTTCCAGTCAGAGAGATGTGAGTGGTGAATCTGTGCAGCAGGGAATGCTCAAACTCTTAGAGGGAAGTGAAGTTGAAGTTCCGGTAGGCGCGAACAGCAAGAATGCAATGGTTCCACTGACAACAGTGAATACAAAAAATATTCTGTTTATCTGTGGAGGTGCATTCCCGGATCTTGAAGACATTATCAAAGAGCGTCTGCAGAAGAAAACGTCGATGGGATTCAATGCAGAACTGAAAGATACAGTCGAGCATGATGAAGAGCTGCTCTCTAAGGTGACAATTGAGGACTTAAGAAAATTCGGTATGATCCCGGAGTTCTTAGGACGTCTTCCGATTGTATTTACATTAAAGGGACTCGACAAAGAGATGCTTGTCAAGATTTTAAAAGAGCCGAAAAATGCAATTTTAAAACAGTATCAGAAGCTGTTGGCATTGGATGAAGTGAAGCTTGAGTTTGATGACAGCGCATTAGAAGCAATTGCAGAAAAGGCAATGGAAAAAGATACCGGAGCCAGAGCACTGCGTGCGATCATTGAGGAATTTATGCTGGATATTATGTATGAGATTCCGAAAGATGATAATATTGGAGAAGTAACAATTACAAGAGCTTATATAGAAGGTACCGGCGGACCGGTTATTCAGTTGAGAGGCCAGGCAGTACCGAGATTAGATGGATAAAGTGAGATTTTAGAAAGAGAAGTTTTGTTCAAAAATCTAAAAACTGATTGGGGAATTAGTTTAAAAAAATCACAAAAAGGAAGAGAGAAAAATGGACACATACAGATACTTACTGGATTTAGCAATTATTCTTATATCTACAAAATTACTTGGACTATTAACAAGACGAGTACAGATGCCGCAGGTTGTTGGCGCACTTCTGGCGGGATTGATCCTCGGACCGGCAGGATTTGGAATTCTGTCAGAGACTTCATTTATCCATGAAGTTGCAGAAATCGGAGTTATTGTTCTGATGTTTACTGCAGGTATGGAGACGGATATCAAAGAGCTGAAAGCAAGTGGAAAAGCTTCTTTTATTATTGCTCTTTGTGGTGTGATCGTTCCACTGATCGGAGGTTATGGTGTTGCCTGGTTCTTTAACCGTCCAAACATGGCAGGAAGTAACCTGTCATCCCCTGTAGTTCTTCAGAATGTCTTTATTGGAGTTGTACTCACAGCAACGTCTGTAAGTATTACAGTAGAGACATTGAAAGAATTAGGAGCATTGAAGAGCCGTTCAGGAAATGCAATCCTTGGTGCTGCGATCATTGATGACGTTCTTGGTATTATCGCACTGACAATCGTTACAAGTCTTGCAGATGATTCTGTAAAGATTGGAATGGTTCTGATTAAAATCGTGGGATTCTTCGTATTTTCAGGTGTTGTAGGATTTGTTTTCTATAAGATGTATAAGAAATGGGTTGACGGAGCTGAGAAGGAACTGCATCGTCATACGATCATTGCATTTGTATTCTGCCTGCTTATGGCATTTATCGCAGAAGAAGTTTTTGGTGTTGCAGATATTACAGGTGCATATATCGCAGGATTAATTATTTCCAACGTACAGAGATCTACTTATCTGGAGTCTAAGTTTGATACGTTGTCTTACCTGCTTCTGTCACCGGTATTTTTCGCAAGTATCGGTCTGAAGGTAAAACTTCCACAGATGTCAGTATCCATCATTATGTTCGCAGTTGCTCTTACAGTTGTGGCAGTTCTTACTAAGATAGTCGGCTGTGGACTTGGTGCAAAGATTTGTGGTTACAAGAATTATCAGGCGAAACGAATCGGAGTGGGAATGATCTCCCGTGGTGAGGTTGCCTTGATCGTAGCAAGTAAAGGTTCCGCACTCGGACTTATGAGTTCTTCCATCTTAGGACCGGTTATCGTAGTGGTTGTTATTACAACAGTCATCACACCGATTCTTCTGAAAGTAGTGTTCGCTCCTGGAACAGGACCGTCAACACAGGTAGAAGATGCTAAGAAGGTTACAAGCTACTATGAGAATCGAGAAGATAACAGATAGAACAAAAGAGAAAAGAATCGATAAAAGATACTGTAGAAACTTTGAGGTCATGGGACAGTTAAAGCTGTCTCATGACCTCAAATGTGTTATAGAGGTTTAATTGTCCGTATCCCCACTCACGGTTAGGGTATTCCATACTGTCTGGTCGGATGGCTCCAAGAATAAGAAGGCTTTTGATCTGGAATACGTCGATGCCGGGCATTTTGCGTTCATAGAGCTGCCATTCTAACATAAGTGCGACTGCCCCGGCGGTGATAGCGGCTGCGGCGCAGGAGCCGCTGCGCACGGCAAAACGGTTTCCTGGAAGAGCTCCTTTGATATTAATCCCGGGAGCAGTGATGGAAGGATTTTCAAATCTTGTTCTTGTATAGCCGCGTCCGGATGCCTGGGCGACTGCACCATTGCTGCCGTCGTAATAGGAGACCGTCAGAGGACTAGGGGCATTGGCCGGGTTTGTAAGAGTCGTGTAAGGATCTGATTCAAGGAAATAGACTTCTCCGTCTAAAAATTCTGTGACAGGAAGCCAGATATGGAAATCACCATTAATCAGGCGGGTCGGTTCTACGATGATTTTCCAGATGCCTTCTGCCGGGGTACGGAAACGGAAGAAGATGAGTTCAGAGTTTGCTTTTTCGACCAGAAGCCGGTAGTCAACAGAGACGCGGGTCTTTTCAAAGAGAAAATCAATGTCTGCGCTTGTGCCTACATGAAATGGAATTTTGGATGTATTTTCCCCGGACGGTGAAATAATTGAAATTGAGAAGAGATTGGGAATCAGTACCCAAAGTTCCAAAGTGAAACCGGATACATTTTCACCAACCCGGATCTCTACAGTTTTACGGTCATTTTCTGACTGGATCGTATTGAAATAATGATGACGTTTGTCTGCTTCATTTCCCGCGCCGACCACAGCAATCCGGTCGGGCATCAGACTGTAGCTGCCGAGTAATGCGGGAAGCGGAAGTGTGCCGACATGACCGCCAAGATTAGAGCCTATAGTGATACACATGACAAGTGGAAGCCCCAGTTCATCTGCCAGATCATTCAGATATTTTAATCCAAGGATCAGATCTGTTTCCTGATAGCAGACGGCTGTTTCCGTGATGCAGTAATAATCCCGCAGGTATTGCTTCGCTTGTTTTAATTTGACAACAGCGAGAGTAGATTCCGGAGCGGCTCCAAGAAACTGTTCGTCAGCGTCAGCATTTCCGGCAGCGAGACTGGCAATATAAGTTCCATGTCCGTCGATATCGACAGAAGGGACCTGTGACAGTGGGGAATCAGAAGAAAGTGCCAGATCAATCTCTTCCTTACGGTATTCACTTCCGTAGAAGAAGTCTCTGGGTGGAGTTCCGCTTTGAATAGTTTGATCCCAAAGTGCCGCAATTCGCGTGGTACCGTCCAGATTGCGGAAAACTTTGTTTTGATAGTCAATCCCGCTGTCAAGAAATCCAATCAGAACGCCTTTTCCTTTTAATTGAAGTGCCGGATAGTTCTGCACAGGAAGGATGCCGGTCTGGTTCAATGTTTCCATAGCGACAGGAGCAAAACAATTCGGAATGGAATTGTAAGAAAAACGCGCCAGAGAGATTGGCTCTACAAGTTCTTTGGAAAAGTAAATGCACTGATATCCAAGCCCGGCATCCTGGATGCATGGATCTTTTTTCAGAAGTTCATTGAACAGTGGAGTACGCAGCTGATTACTGATGAAGTCGCGTGTATCTTCGGAGAGTATCTGTTCCCTGCAAGTTTCAAGATCATTCATAAGATGACTCCTGAGTTGAGTTGTAGAAAGGATATGCAAGAAGGATTCTATTTATGAAATTAGTCTAAAAATAATAGAAAATGACTTCAAAAACTGGAAGAATACGATATAATAAGACCAAGAGAAATTGTAGATCACCTTTCTGGTGGTTGAGATGATACAGCAATGATAAGAAGGGAGATTTCAGTATGAAAGATTTTTTTGAAGATTTAGGAAAACGTCTGAGCGAGACAGCAGAGGCAGTGACAGCAAAGGCAGGAGACGCGATTGAGATACAGAAATTAAAAGCACAGATCAGAGAGCTTGCAAGAGGAAATGCAGAAGATCTGATGGAACTTGGTCAGAGTATTTATGACAGATTTGAGAATGGAGAAGAACTGGATGAGGCTTCCAAGGGACTGTGCGAGGCAATTGCAAGCCGCAAGGAAAGCATGGAAGAGTATGAGAATAAGATTGAAGGGCTAAAAGGTGCGTGTGAGTGTACACGGTGTGGTAAGATGGTTGCGAAAGATATGGCTTTCTGCCCATACTGCGGATCACCTGTAGCAGAGGAAGAAGATATTTTTGAAGCGGATGATCTGGCTCAGGAAGTAAGAGAAGAGGCAGAGGAAGCAGAAGAGAGCGTTGCAGAGGCTGCGGAAGCAGCAGTTGAGGCGGTTACTGAGGCCGCAGAAGAAGCAGTGGATGCAGTAGAAGAGTCTGTGAAAGAAGAGACAGAAGAATAGTTTCGAGGAATTAAGGGAGAATGGAACGTGAAGGTTGTTATATTAAGTTTTACACAGGCAGGAACAAGACTTGGTGAGAGAATTGGAAGTCAGTTCCGGAACGAAGGGATTACGTGTCAGAACTATGCACCTGCCGGATATGCATTCGCTGACGTTCTTCCGTTTCCGGACAATCCAAAAGAGCTGATCAGGGAAGGATGGGGAGAGACATCCTTCCTTTTTATTGGTGCAGTTGGAATCGCAGTGAGATATATTGCGCCTTATGTAAAGGATAAATTCACTGATTCAGCGGTCGTAGTCATGGATGAAAAAGCAGGGTATGTGATCCCACTGCTGTCAGGACATCTCGGGGGTGCGGTGGAACTTTCCAATCAGCTTGCAGTATGGACCGGCGCAGTTCCGGTACAGACAACAGCGACAGATGTTCAGGGAAAATTTGCAGTAGATGTTTTTGCAAAGAAGAATCACCTGCATTTTACAGAGCGCGAAGCAGCGAAGCAGATATCAGCCGCAGTGCTGGATGGAAAGCAGGTCGGTCTGTGGATCGGTGAAGGACTGGTATTTGAACAGGAAGATTTTCAGAAAAGCTGTTTAAAAGAACTTATACTATGTGGTTCACAGGAAGAATTGTACTCCTTTGCAGAGGAACATCCTGTGATCGTGATCACAAAGACCGCAGAAGAAGGGAGACAGTTCGTGGAATCCCTAGCGGGTTCTCTGTGGGGAGATGTCAGGAATAACGTATGTGGATGTGAGCGGAAGCCATGCATTCTCCTTTTGTATCCAATCAATATCACGGCAGGAGTAGGCTGTAGAAAACAGATTTCAAAAGAACTTTTTGAAAAGGGTCTAAACGATGTTCTGGAAGGGTATGGACTTGAACCTACGCAGTTAAAACAGCTTGCATCGATCGATCTTAAGAAAGAAGAACCTGCGATTTTGGCCTATGCGCAGAAATATAAAGTACCGTTTGCAACTTATCCGGCAGAACAGTTAGAGAAGATTACAGAGGTATCAGCCACATCACGGTTTGTGAAACAGGTGACAGGTGTTGACAATGTGTGTGAGAGAGCCGCACGGACAGCAGATGCTGACGGAGAACTGCTGTGTCCCAAGTGCATAAGAGAGCAGATGACGGTGGCATTGACAGAGACAGAAGTAACACTTCAATTTTAAAACGAAAGAAAGTTCCAGAATTTTCCGACATTCTGGAACTTTTTTTCTACTAAAGTATCTGTTCTTTTGACTGGAGTGCATCATATCCTGTCTCACGGGTGCGGATCTTCATGGCACTCCGGATTTCATAGCTGAAGATCTTACCATCACCGACTTCACCGGTATAGGCAGCTTTCTGGATTGCTTCGATTGTTTTTTTCTCCCATTCTTCGGAAGAGACAACAATTTCAAATTTGATTTTCGGCTGCATGAAAATCTCAATCTCAGAACCACGGACAATCTCCTTATAACCTCGCTGTGCACCACATCCCATGACCTGGGAGACAGTGATACCATTGACTTCTATTTCATTTAAGGCAGCCTTGACATCCTCAAATTTCTCTTCCCGAACGATAGCTTCTACTTTAATCATCATTTTAAAAATCCTCCTGTATTAATGGATATATAAATTTTGGACAGATTATATTAGTCGAATCCGTTGAAGGACGGATATGCATTTTCACCATGTTGGGAGATATCCAGTCCAAGAGCTTCTTCCTTCTGATCTACGCGCAGTGGAGTGAAGATACGGATAATTCCAATGCAGATCAGAGTACCGACAACTGCAACAGCCGCAGTGATGATAATGCTTAATACCTGTGCAACGAAGAGATGAACATTACCGAAGACCAGTCCGTCCCATCTTGCAACAGAGTTAATAGAAGTTTTTGTAAAAAGTCCGGTTGCAATTCCACCCCATACACCGCCGATTCCATGGCAGCCAAATGCGTCCAGTGCATCATCTATTTTCAGTTTATGCTTAATGAAGTTCATTGTAAAGTAGCAGATCGGGCTGACCAGTGCACCGATGATATAGGAAGACCAGATCGGAACAAATCCTGCTCCCGGTGTAATAGCAACCAGTCCGACAACCAGCCCGGTAGAAGCACCGACCAGAGTAGGCTTCCCGTCTTTGATCACATCGATCAGCATCCAGGATACGAGAGCAGCTGCGGAAGAAATTGCACTTGTCATAAATGCATGGGCTGCAAGTCCATCTGCCGCCAGGGCACTTCCTGCATTGAATCCAAACCATCCGAACCAGAGCAGGGAAGCTCCAAGCACAACAAAAGGAATATTATGGATACGGTAAGATGTTTTTTCGTATCCTTTTCTTCTGCCAAGATATGTTGCGAGAACCAGGGCGCTGACACCGGAACTGATGTGTACTACATTTCCACCTGCAAAGTCAACGGAGCCGATTGCTGCAAGGAATCCTCCCTCTCCCCAGACCATATGAGCCATCGGATAGTAAACGAGGAAAGACCACAGTGCAATAAATGCAAATAATGCCTTAAATCTCATCCTTCCGACTACAGCACCGGTGATCAGTGCCGGAGTAATCATGGCAAACATCATCTGGAATGCAGCAAATACAAGATGCGGAATGGTATCCGCATACGGACCGGCTTCCCAGCCGACATCATTTAAAAAAGCCCAGCGGAAATCTCCGATAATTCCGGCGTGATTGCCGCCAAAAGAAAGAGAATAGCCAAACATGGTCCAAAGAAGAACAGATAGTCCCATGATTGCAACGCAGGCCATCATTGTGTTACATACATTTTTTCTCCGCACAAGACCGCCATAGAAGAAGGCAAGTCCCGGTGTCATAAAGAAGACAAGCGCAGTGCAGATCATCATAAAAGCAGTGTTTCCGGTGTTCATTTTCTAAATCCTCCCAATTCATCTGATAATGCAAAAAAGACGCCTGATAGAAAGGCAATCTCTTACCTTTCTGTCAGACGTCTTTGTCTTGCATATTAAGATATCACGGCTTTTGGAAAAATGCAAGAGAAAATTTTGTGGTTGCCGGTCGCACACAGTATGAACAGTAAGTAACTTATGCGGAACAAGTTGAAGAAAACGTGTTTTTGCTTTATAATCAGTGACAGAGTAAAAAGAAAGGGTTCGATGGATGATTATGAAAGAGCATACGCATTTCCGTGAGGACGGAACAGAATATACCCACGTGCATCATAACGGAGATGGGGTGGCAGAGTCACATGTACATCATCACGATCATGGCGGCACAGGACATGTTCACCGTCATGTACACAGTGCAGAAGAAAAGAAGAAGGTAATGAATCGTTTATCCAGAGCAATCGGACATCTTGAGGCAGTGAAGCGAATGGTGGAGCGCGATGAAGATTGCAGTGAAGTACTGATCCAGCTTGCGGCAGTTCGTTCTGCAATCAATAATACAGGAAAAGTGATTTTGAAGAATCATCTGGATCATTGTATTGTGGAAGCTATTGAGCAGAATGATATGGAGACAATCCGTGCTCTTGACGAGGCAATCGATAAGTTTATTAAATAAATATAAATGTGGGTGATTTGATGAAGAAAAATATTCTTATTTTTGCCGGTACGACAGAGGGACGACAGCTGGCAGAATACGCCGTTAAAAAAGGAATTCCCTGTATCGTAAGTGCTGCGACAGAATATGGGGAAGAACTATTGGAAAATGATCTGCAGTTGCGAAAAGAGAAGCATAAGAAATCAGAACTTCGAGTGATTCACGGACGTATGGATCAGCAGGAGATGGAAATATTCTTTGAAAAAGAGCAGGTGGGGCTTGTCATAGATGCGACGCATCCGTTTGCAGTTATAGTGACGGAAAATATACAGCGGGCATGTAAAAACAGCGGAATAGAGTATTTACGATGTTTAAGAGATTTTTTGACAGAAGCAAAGGCAGTCAGGTCAGAAAAATTTGCTTATGAAAGAACAAATGCGATTACTAAGAGTGACAGTTCTGTAGTCTGTGTGAATAGCGTGGAAGAGGCCGTGGATTATCTCGAGCAGACGCAGGGAAATATACTGATAACAACAGGCAGTAAAGAACTGGATAAATATACTCGTTTGACAAATTATAAAGAGCGGTGCTATGCAAGAGTACTTTCCGTACTTCCTTCAGTGATGCAGAGCATAGATCTCGGATTTTCAGGGAAGCATCTGATTGCAATGCAAGGCCCGTTTTCCAGGGAAATGAATCTTGCACTTCTTCATCAGACAGAGGCAAAATATTTCGTAACAAAAGAATCTGGAAAGAATGGAGGATTTGCAGAAAAGCTTGAAGCAGCAGAGCAGGCAGGTGCAGTTCTTCTCGTAATTGGAAGGCCGATAGAAGAAGGCTTGTCGGTAGAGGAAGCAGAACAGGAGATGAGAAAATGGAACAGGGATTGATACACATTTATTGTGGAGATGGAAAAGGGAAAACATCAGCGGCAATCGGACTTGCAGTACGTGCTGCAGGAAGTGGACTTAAGGTTTTATTTACCCGGTTTTTAAAAAATGAATCTTCCGGAGAACTGGCGATTCTCGATGATATTTCTCAGATTAAAGTACTTCATCTTGAAAAGTCTTATGGCTTTTTTAAAAATCTTTCCGAAGAGAAAAAGCAGGAAGTAAGGGAAACTTACTTGCAGCTTTGGAGAGCGATTGAACTGGAGATTCTTACCGGAAGATATGATGTGCTTGTGATCGATGAGTTTATGGCAGCGTATAAGTATGATTTGATTCCGAAGGAGGAAGCAATCAAGTTCCTGGAGAAGAAACCAAAAGAACTGGAGATTGTACTGACAGGGCGGAATCCGGATGAAAAGCTTGTAGAACTGGCAGATTATGTGTCAGAAATCAAGAAAGTGAAGCATCCGTTTGATCAAGGAATCTACGCGAGAAAAGGGATTGAATATTGATGAAGGAAATCGGAAGAACAAGATCGGGACTTCAGATGGGATATACGACTGGAAGTTGTGCGGCAGCGGCGGCAAAAGCGGCAGCAGAGATGTTATTGTCGGGAGAAGAGATTCGCCAGGTGAGACTGCTGACGCCGAAGGGCATTGAACTGTATCTTGAGTTGGAAGAGATCATGCGTAAGAAGTCAGAAGTTTCATGTGCAGTGCGAAAATACAGTGGAGACGATCCGGATGTGACGAATGGAATACTTGTTTATGCAACAGTTCAAAAGGTAGAGAAGAAGAGTAAAATAAATTCGGAGAATAGTGTAGATCTTTCCGAGAAAATCAATCTGGATGGTGGTATAGGAATCGGCCGTGTAACGAAGCTTGGACTGGAACAAAAAATCGGTCAGGCAGCAATCAACAAAGTACCGCGGAGAATGATCTGTGAAGCAGTGGAAGAAGTTTGCAGAAAGTATGAATATACAGGAAATCTGCAAGTGCGCCTATCCGTGCCGGAAGGGGCAGAGGTTGCGAAGAAGACATTTAATCCAAGACTGGGGATTGAGGGAGGAATCTCAATCTTAGGAACAACAGGTATTGTGGAACCAATGAGTGAGAAGGCACTGACGGATACGATTTATCTGGAAATGAAGATGCTCAAAGAAAATGGAACAGATTGGTGTTATGCTGTCCCGGGAAATTATGGGATGGACTTCTTACGGAAAAAGCTGCATGTGGACACCGCACTTTCAGTAAAATGCAGTAATTATGTCGGTGAGACAATTGAGGATGCAAAGCTTCTTGGAATGAAAGGAATCTTGTTGATCGGACATATAGGAAAGTTTATTAAGCTGGCCGCAGGAGTGATGAATACGCATTCCAGACAGGCAGATTGTCGAATGGAAGTACTTGGCGTGCACGCGGCTATGAATGGCGCGGATGCAGTAGTTGTGCGTGAAATCATGGATTGTATCAATACAACGGAAGCAATGGAAATACTGCGCAGGGAGAAGTTGATTGAGCCGGTGATGGAAAGTGTAATGAAACGGATTGAATTCTTCTTGAAGAACAGAGCAGGAGAAGAATTGGAAATCGGTGAGATTTTATTTTCAACAGAGGATGGCATTCTTGGAAAGTCAGAAAATGCGGATGAGTTGTTGATGAAAATACAGGAGAATAGATGAAACAAGCAGGAAAATTTTATGGAATTGGAGTGGGACCGGGAGATCCTGAATTAATGACATTAAAAGCAGTTCGAACAATCAGGGACTGTGATGTAATAGTACTTCCGGTTTCAAATAGAAAATTGACAGAGCCGCTACTGCTAGAACAAAATGAGATGGAAAACAGAGCAGCAGGATATTTAGAAAGCTGTACAGCTTATCAGATTGCAGCGCAGACAGTTTCAGAGCTTAAGGAAAAGCAGATTCTCTTTCTCCCAATGCCAATGATCAAAGATAAGGAAAAGCTGAGAAAGATTCATGCACGGGGAGCAGGAGTGATAGAGCAGCTTCTTGAGAAAGGATGGAATCTGGCATTCCTGACGCTGGGAGATCCAACGGTTTATTCTACATGTATGTATATAGAGCAGATGATTGAACAGGATGGTTATCAGGTTGAGACAGTTTCAGGAATACCATCTTTTTGTGCAGCAGCTGCAAGATTGAATCAGCCACTTGGAGAACAGGAAGAGCAGATTCATATTTTACCGGGCTCTTATGAGGCAGGAGAAGGTCTGCAGTTATCGGGAACAAAGATTTTGATGAAGACCGGGAAAAAGATGGGACAGATAAAAGAGTTTTTACAGGGGAGCAGTCAGGATATCTGTCTTGTAGAAAACTGTGGAATGGACGACGAACGTATTGTCCGGTCAGTGGAAGAGATTTCAGAAGATGCGGGATACTATTCCCTTCTAATTGTAAAAGACAGGAAAAGATAGAAAAGATAGAAAAGGCAGGAAGAATTATGATTACATTTGTAGGAGCAGGTCCGGGAGCAGAAGATCTGATCACAGTACGCGGACAAAGACTTTTGAAAGAAGCAGACATCGTGATCTATGCGGGTTCTCTTGTGAACCCGGGATTACTTGAACTGTGTAAAGAAAAGTGCGAGATATATAATAGTGCAAAGATGACATTGGAAGAAGTGTTAGAAGTGATGGTGAAGGGTCATGGGGACGGAAAAGAAATCGTACGTCTGCATACAGGAGATCCTTGCCTTTATGGTGCGATCCGAGAGCAGATGGATGAACTGAAGAAACTTGAGATACCATATGAAGATTGTCCGGGAGTTAGTTCATTTTGTGGGGCGGCAGCAGCACTGGAAGCGGAATACACACTTCCGGGAATCTCCCAGTCAGTTGTAATTACGAGAATGGCTGGAAGAACGCCGGTGCCGGAGAAAGAATCTGTTAGAAGCTTTGCGGCACATCAGGCAACGATGGTACTTTTCTTGAGTACAGGGCTTTTGAAAGAGCTTTCAGCAGAATTGATCGAAGGCGGATACAACGAAGATACACCGGCAGCGATTGTTTATAAAGCGACCTGGCCGGATCAGAAAGTACTTCGCTGCACAGTAGGAACGCTGGAACAGACTGCACGCGAGGCGGATGTTACCAAGACAGCACTGATCGTAGTCGGAGAAGTGCTTGACGGGACTTATGAGAGATCAAAGCTTTATGATCCGACATTTACGACAGAATTCAGACAAGCATCCTGTTCTAAGAAGGAATTAGGACAAACCGGAGAGAATCAAAGTACAGAGATGAGACAGGAAGCAGAGGGACAGAGCAAATGAGTACAGTATATGTAGTAGGACTCGGACCGGGAGCAGAAGAGCAGATGACCGTGCGTGCACAGAAAGTATTGGAGCATTGCCCTGTTTTGATTGGTTACAATGTTTATATTGATCTTGTGAAAGAGCAGTTTCCTGATAAGATATTTTTGAGCACTCCGATGCGGAAAGAACCGGAACGCTGCAGAATGGCTTTTGAAGAAGCAGAAAAAGGTCAGGACGTTGCAATGATCTGTAGCGGAGACGCCGGAGTGTATGGAATGGCAGGATTGATCTTCGAGATAGGAAAAGAATACCCTTCCATCCAGATTGAAGTGGTTCCGGGAATCACAGCGGCATCCGGCGGGGCAGCAGTGCTTGGCGCACCTTTGATGCATGATTTTGCTGTAATCAGTTTAAGTGACCTTCTGACACCATGGGAGACGATTGAGAAGCGTCTACATGCGGCAGGGATGGCTGATTTTGTCATCTGCCTTTACAATCCGTCAAGTAAGAAGCGCGCAGATTATCTGCAGAAAGCCTGTGATATACTGCTTCAGTACAGAGATGTGGGAAATATCTGCGGTTATGTGAAGAATATCGGACGTGAAGGAGAATCTTATCAGATTCTGTCATTGAAAGAACTTAGAGATACAAAGGTGGATATGTTTACAACCGTGTTTATCGGAAATTCAAGAACGATGGAACTGAATGGGCGGATGGTGACGCCGAGGGGGTATAAACTGTTATAAGAAAAAAGAAACGGGCAGGCCACAACAAGAAGTGTGGTAAAAACCCGTTTCTAGATTTTATTATAGCAGATAGAAACCAAAAGAATCAAGGGAAAAATAGTTATATAGTGGGAGATGAAATGGAATCACGACAAATTATCCTTGCGGGAATAGGAATGGGATCTGGTGATGTAATCACAGAAGAAGTCAGACAATTGATAGAAGAGGCGGATTGTCTGATCGGAGCAGAACGAATGATTACGAGTGCGCAGAAGATTCGTAGCATGAATGGATTAAGTATGCGTCAGTGTGAGAGAAACAACAGGAATGAAGGAGTCTTTATTAAGGAATATCGTACAGAAGAGATTGTATCCTATATAAAAGAGCACAAAGAACATAGTAAAATAGGAATTCTTCTTTCGGGAGATACAGGATTTTATAGTGGTGCGAAAAAACTGAAAGAACGATTGACGGAAGCGTGTTCTGACCAAATAAAAATTTATCCTGGGATTTCCTCACTTTCTTATCTTGCATCAAAAGCCGGTGTTTCCTGGGAAGATGCAAAAATTCTGAGCCTTCATGGAAAGGACATGAATTTTGTTCAGACGATCCACAGACATTCGAAGACCTTTCTGCTTCTCGGAGGAAAAGACACGGGGCGTCATTTCTATGAGACATTACTAGAGTATGGCTTAGGGGACGTGCAGGTTCATGTGGGACGCCAGATGTCTTATGAGGAAGAAAAGATACTTTCGGGCAAATTGTACGAGATGAAGGCAGAAGATTTTGAAGGACTTTGCGCAGTTCTTGTAGAAAATCCATCTTATTGTAAGGCGGCCGGTATGCATCTGAAAGATGAAGAATTTCTCCGAGGAAAGGTGCCAATGACGAAGTCGGAAGTACGTTCTGTCAGTATAGCAGAGCTTGAACTAACGGAAGATGCGATAGTGTATGATATCGGCGCCGGAACAGGTTCTGTTTCTATAGAAATCGCGCGTGCAGGTGAGCAGATCCGTGTGTATGCGATTGAGAAGAATCCGGAAGGAGTGAAACTGATTGATCAGAATCGGAAGAAATTTAGGACAGACGGAGTGCGAATCATAGAAGGGTTTGCGCCACAGGCATTAGAGGAACTGGAAACACCGACACATGCATTTGTCGGTGGAAGTTCGGGAAACTTACGAGAAATTGTCCAATTACTTCAGAGGAAAAATTCGGATGTACGAATCGTGATTAATGCAATTTCACTTGAGACAGTCAGTGAAGTGATGGGGCTTGTGGACGAAGGGGTTCTCCCAGATGCGGAGATTCTGCAAGTGAGTGCAGCAAGATCAAAGGTTCTTGGAAGATATCATATGATGATGGGACAAAATCCGGTTTATATTATTTCCGCAGGTGGAAGAAAGCCTGGACAGGTATAAGATGAGAGAAAAGGAAACAAACAGACAGGAGAATCATGAGAAAAATGAAAGAGAATGCTTGCAATAATAAAAATCAGAAAAAAAATCCAGGGTTTTTGTTGTCTGCTGTTTCCAGTAATAGTGGAAAGACAGCTGCAGCTTGTGGCCTGATGTCTGCGTTTAAGCAAGAGGGAAAGCGTGTATGTGCATGTAAATGCGGCCCGGATTATATAGATCCAATGTTCCACAGGGAGGTTCTTGGCGTTGATTCTAAGAATCTGGATCTGGTTTTCTCGGAAGAAGACATTTTGAAAGAGGGATACCTAAAGCATACGAAGGATGCGGATATTACTATAACCGAAGGTGTTATGGGGTTCTATGACGGAATGTCACTTGATTCTGTAAAAGGAAGTTCTTATGATGTTGCACAGACGCTAGGATTGCCAGTGATCCTTGTGATTAATGCGAGAGGTGCAGCAATGACACTTGTAGCTACGGTGAAAGGAATTGTTGAATTTCGTCCGGATAGCAATATTCGTGGAATTCTCTTAAACAGAGTATCCGCAATGCTATATCCAAGATTAAAAGAAATGTTGGAGAATGAACTGGCGAGAATCGGGCATGACGAGATTAAAATTGTCGGTTACATGCCGGAAAATGAAGCTTTTCATCTGGAAAGCCGTCATCTGGGACTTGTAACACCGCAGGAAATGGAAAATCTGCAGGAGAAGGTAAGACAGGCGGGAGAAATTCTGGCAAAAACAGTGGATCTTGAATTGCTCGAACAGATTGCCGGTGAAGCAGCAGTATGGAAAGCAGAAGTTTCAGAAGAATCGGAAAAGATTGGAAGTTTAAAAAGTCTGAACTACCCAGTTCGAATCGCAGTGGCGCGTGATGAAGCTTTCTGTTTTTATTACAAAGATAATCTTGAACTATTAGAAAGCCTTGGCTGTGAAGTGATAGAATTCAGTCCGCTTCATGATAAAAAACTTCCTGAAAATGTGAAAGGAATTCTTCTCGGTGGCGGTTATCCTGAACTGTATGGAAAAGAATTGGCAGAAAATCAGGGCATGCTTGAATCAATAAGAAGAGCATTGGATGATAAGATTCCATGCCTGGCAGAGTGTGGCGGATTTATGTATCTTCATGAAGAAATGGAGGATGCAGATGGAAATGTTTGGAAATTAGTAGGGCGAATCCATGGAAAAACATTTCCGACAGGTAAACTGGTTCGATTTGGATATGTGAATTTACAGAGGAATCTTGATGAGGATCAGATTTCTGAGCTTAAAGAACGGATGAGTATAGCGGACAGCTGGATTCTTCCGGGCGAGAATATCCGTGCACACGAGTTCCATTACTGGGATAGCACAGACAGTGGAAGTGACTGTCTTGCTGTCAAGCCGGATGGAAAGAGAAAATGGGAATGCATACATATGGAAGAGAATCTCGTGGCAGGATATCCGCATTTGTATTACCCATCTTGTAAAGAATTTGCGGAGCGTTTTGTAGAAAAATGCAGAAGCGGTTACAGAGAATAGAACAAAGAGAAACAGCAACAGATGTCGTTATAATAACATCTGCTGCTGTTTTTTTAGGCTCTATGAAATATCCAGATCAATCGGTTCGTCCAAATGTTCGGAAACATATTTTCCATTTTTCTTCCGCTGTCTGACGCACTCAGTCAGAAGATATTCAATCTGACCGTTTACGGAACGAAAATCATCTTCTGCCCAGGCTGCGATTGCGTCATACAGTTTAGCGGAGAGACGGAGAGGAACTTGCTTCTTTTTATTATCTTTTTCAGCCATCTCTAGTACAGACTTCCGGAATTAATGATCGGCTGTGTGTCGTGGTTTCCACACAGAACAACAAGTAGATTAGATACCATAGCAGCCTTACGTTCTTCATCCAGTTCTACGACTTCTTTCTCGCTTAATTGATCCAGAGCCATTTCAACCATGCCGACTGCTCCGTCTACGATCATCTTTCTTGCATCGATGATAGCGGAAGCCTGCTGACGCTGGAGCATGACAGCAGCGATTTCCGGTGCATAAGCAAGATATGTGATTCTTGCTTCAATGATCTCAAGCCCTGCGTCTGTCACTTTCGTCTGGATCTCTTCACGGATTCGTGCTGCAACAATCTCACTGGAGCCACGGAGACTTCCCTCATCAGCCTTTCCGTCACCGGTTGTATCGACATCAGGAGCAGTGTCATATGGATAGATGCGGACAATATTACGAAGAGCACCATCACACTGAAGTGAGAGATATTCTTTGTAATTATCAACATTAAAGACAGCTTTCGCAGTATCTACGACACGCCATGTTACGGCAATACCAATCTCAATCGGATTTCCGAGACAGTCATTGATCTTCTGACGGGAGTTGTTCAGTGTCATAACCTTGAGAGAAATCTTTTTGCTTGAAGACTCTTCAGTGGTTCCTGTTGTAGAAACACCCAAGAGACTGGAAAGATTTGCTCCCTTCTTGGAATTGTTATCAACATCTCCACTCTGACTCAACTTTGTCTTGGAAGCAGGGTTTACACTGGTACAGAATGGATTAACAAAATAGAATCCGGCTTCTTTCAGTGTACCGATATAATTTCCGAAAAGTGTAAGAACCAGAGCTTCCTGCGGTTTCAGCACTTTCAGTCCAAGGAATGGAACCCATCCAATACATAGCCAGATAATGCTGACAACCAGTCCAGCGATAACTGGTGGAGCTGAGAATTCATGTTCCAGTGCAATTGCGGACAGAACGCATCCTGCTATTGCAATCAGATAGAGCAGACAAAAGAGCAGAAGCATTCCCATTCCGTTTTTCTTATTTGATAATATTTTTTCATTCATAGTGATTCCTCCTCTGGAAATAAAATGAAATTTATTTGATATCATTATGATATCACTTTTGGAAAAGAAGTCAATAATTTTTGGATAAAACCAAGAAATTTAACAAAATCAATGCAACCGCAAATCAAGTCAACAAAAAGAAAAAGCTGTGAAAGATAAGCAATTTCATCTTTCACAGCTTCTATTCACATATTTATTCTATCAATCCCAGAATTTTGGAATACAAGAACAATCTTACAGCTGAGGACCTGCAGCAACAAGTGCTTTACCAGCTTCATTTCCTTCGTATTTAACGAAGTTCTTGATGAATCTCTGAGCAAGGTCTTTTGCCTTAACATCCCACTCAGCAGCGTCAGCGTATGTGTCACGAGGATCAAGGATTCCTGTGTCAACACCCTCAAGCTCTGTAGGTACTTCGAAGTTGAAGTATGGGATTGTCTTTGTAGGAGCTTTGTTGATTGCTCCGTTAAGGATAGCGTCGATGATTCCACGAGTATCTTTAATGGAGATACGTTTTCCTGTTCCGTTCCATCCTGTGTTAACAAGGTAAGCCTTAGCTCCGCTAACTTCCATCTTCTTAACAAGTTCCTCTGCATATTTTGTAGGATGCAGCTCAAGGAATGCCTGTCCGAAGCAAGCTGAGAATGTTGGTGTAGGCTCTGTAATTCCACGCTCTGTACCAGCAAGTTTTGCTGTAAATCCAGACAGGAAGTAGTACTGTGTCTGATCCTCTGTCAGGATAGATACCGGAGGAAGTACTCCGAAAGCATCTGCAGACAGGAAGATTACATTCTTAGCTGCCGGTGCAGAAGATACTGGACGAACGATGTTCTTAATGTGGTTGATCGGGTAAGATACACGAGTGTTCTCTGTTACGCTCTTGTCGGCAAAGTCGATCTTTCCGTTCTCATCAAGTGTAACGTTCTCAAGAAGAGCGTCACGAACGATTGCGTTGTAGATGTCTGGCTCAGACTCTTTGTCAAGGTTGATAACCTTAGCGTAGCATCCACCCTCGAAGTTGAATACTCCGTTGTCATCCCAACCGTGCTCGTCATCACCGATGAGGAGTCTCTTAGGATCTGTGGAAAGTGTTGTCTTACCTGTTCCTGAAAGACCGAAGAAGATTGCTGTGTTCTCTCCGTTGAGGTCTGTGTTAGCTGAGCAGTGCATGGAAGCAATTCCCTTAAGTGGAAGGAAGTAGTTCATCATAGAGAACATACCTTTCTTCATCTCTCCGCCGTACCATGTGTTAACGATAACCTGCTCTTTGCTTGTGATGTTGAAAAGTACAGCTGTCTCAGAGTTAAGTCCGAGCTCTTTGTAGTTCTCAACTTTAGCTTTGGAAGCATTGTAAACAACGAAATCTGGCTCGAAGTTCTCAAGTTCTTCCTTTGTTGGCTGAATGAACATATTTGTTACGAAATGTGCCTGCCAAGCTACTTCAACGATAAAACGGATTGCCATACGAGTATCTTTGTTAGCACCGCAGAATGCATCTACAACGAAAAGTCTCTTGTTAGAGAGCTCTTTGATTGCGATATCTTTAACAGCTGCCCAAGCTTCTTCTGTAGCCGGGTGGTTGTCGTTCTTGTATTCATCAGATGTCCACCAAACTGTATCTTTGGAGTTCTCATCCATAACGATGAATTTATCTTTAGGAGAACGTCCTGTGTAAACACCTGTCATAACATTGACAGCACCGAGTTCACTTTCCTGTCCTTTTTCAAAACCTTCAAGTTCCGGTTTTGTCTCTTCTTCGAATAATAATTCGTAGGAAGGGTTGTATACGACTTCTGTTGTTCCAGTAATGCCATACTTACTTAAATCAATTTTTGCCATCTTACATATACCTCTTTCTTTCTAATGATAGAATAAAATGCTGCTCATGCAAGCCTTTCATATCCTTTTTTAATTATACATATTATGTGAAGAAAATCAATAAAAATCCCGTAAATTTTTTAACAAAGAACTGGGAAAAATGAAAGATTTCATATTAAAAATGCAAGAAGAAAAAAGAAAAATGTCAAAAAATGAAAAATTACAAGGAAAATATGACAGATTCCGTTGCTTTTTTATATATCAGAATGAAAAAAATTATGATAAAATAGGAGGATGATGCCAGAAAATGCGAAAAAAACTGGCTTATATAGTTAGAAAGACAAACTGTGAATTAAAAGAAAATGAAAAGAAAAGCAGATAAAACAATGGCAGATAATAAAAGAAAAGCGACAAAAAATGAAAAGATGTCGATGAAAGAAAATGAAAGATTATTGATTGAAAAATTCAAAACGATAAAACCGGTGGAGAAATCCTATGAAGAACAGGCAAAAAGACGATGGAAAACAGTTGCAAAACCACTGTTCAGCTTAGGAAAACTGGAAGATGCTGTGATCCGAATGGCAGGAATCCGAAGAGAAGCAGATTTTGAGATTAAAAAGAAAGGCTTGCTGATCTTTTGTGCGGATAATGGAGTTGTTTCAGAGGGAGTGACCCAGACCGGACAGGAAGTGACAGCAATCGTTGCGGATAATTTTACAAAATGTGCGACGAGCGTATGTATTATGGCAGAGACCGCCGGAGTGGACTTATTTCCAATCGATATTGGAATGGTGACAGATGTTCCGTCGGTGACAGATCCGAAAGACAAAGTGATGTACGGAACAAAGAATATGGCGATGGAACCTGCAATGTCAAGAGAACAGGCTGCACAAGCCGTTCTTATTGGCATACGAAAGGTCAAAGAGCTGGCAGAACAAGGGTATGATCTGATTGCAACAGGTGAGATGGGGATTGGAAATACAACGACCAGCAGTGCTGTTGTGTCCGTTCTGCTTGATGAAAGTGTAGAAAATGTGACAGGGAGAGGCGCAGGCCTTAGTTCAGAAGGGCTGAATAGAAAGATTCGTGCAATTGAGAGAGCAATTGAAAAGCATCAGCCGGACAAGGAAGATGTTTTAGATGTCTTATCCAAAGTCGGAGGGCTTGATATTGCCGGAATGACAGGTGCATTTCTTGGCGGTGCGATCTATCATATTCCGGTTCTGATCGATGGATTTATCTCTTCTGCAGCAGCATTATGTGCAGTACGAATGGTACCGGAGACGGCAGATTATATCCTGGCATCACATTGCTCGGGAGAACCGGCGGGGCGAATGGTCTTAGAAGAGCTGAAACTTCCATATCTGATTGATGCAAATATGTCTCTTGGAGAAGGCAGTGGTGCAGTTGCAGCAATTCCACTTCTTGAGATGGGTGTGAATGTTTATCGGAAGATGAGTACCTTTGAAGAGATTAAAGTAGAGCAGTATGAAGAACTTAAGTGAAGATGAGGAGTAAGAAAAATGTGGTTATTGAACGCAATGATCATTGCAATCGCAATGTATTCTAAGATTCCGATGCCGCGGGTTGACTGGAATGAAAAAAATATGAGATATGCGATGTGCTTTTTCCCATTGGTCGGAGTTATAATTGGAGTATTGGAAATAGTTGCCGGGAATCTGATCACAATATGGAAGGGAGAAGGAACTTTCTTTTATGCAGTTGTATTGACTTTGATTCCGGTTTTTATAACAGGAGGAATTCATCTGGATGGATTCGCAGATACAATGGACGCAAAAAGTTCTTATGGAGACCGGGAGAAGAAACTGGAGATTCTGAAAGACCCTCATACGGGAGCATTTGCGATCATCAGTCTTTGCTGTTATTTCCTTTTGTGTGTGGGGATTTTTAGTGAAATGAGAACAGAACGTTTATTTGCGGCAGCACTTGTGTTTGTGTTCTCGCGCTCGCTGAGTGGGATTTCTGTTGTGTCATTTCAGGCAGCAAAGAACAGTGGGTTGCTTCGGACTTTTCAGGATGGCGCACAGAAGAGAAATGTAAGGATTGTATTGATCATATGGCTATTGGCAGCCGGAGTTGGATTCTATCTGACAGCGGGATTATGCGGAGTGGCAGCAGCAGTTGTCGGACTTGCTGTTTTCTTTTATTATTATCAGTTTAGCAGAAAACAGTTTGGAGGTATTACGGGTGATCTTGCCGGATACTTCCTGCAGTTATGTGAACTGTTTATACTGGCAGTGCTTGCATTATTCTAGAAATGTTATTGCATATAAATGTTTTATGATAGATGCTATTATTATAGAAATGAAAATGAAATAAAATAGATTTTTTTGGAGTGATTTATGGAACTTATTTTGATCCGGCATTTGAAGACGCCGGGCAATGAAAAGAGACAATATATCGGAAGTACAGATGAAGAACTATCAGAACAGGAAGTACTGAACTTTAAACAGAAATATAAAATAGATAGCTATCCACAGGTAGAGCAAGTGATTGTCAGCCCGATGAAGAGGTGCATTCAAACGGCGGAGTTGATTTATCCGAAGAACCAGATTACGCAGGAAGAATTGTTAAAAGAATGTGATTTTGGTATTTTTGAGGGAAAGACATATGAAGATCTGAAAGACCGGGCTGAGTATCAGGCATGGCTGGATTCCGGTGGAACGATTGCATTTCCGGAAGGGGAGGAGCAGAAGGAATTCCGTTCTCGCTGTGTGAGAGGTATGCTTCGTCAGGTGGATAGATTATGCAAAGAAAATGTAGAAAGTGCAGCTTTTGTCGTTCATGGAGGAACGATTATGGCGGTGTTGGAACAACTGGCAGAAGAACAAAAAGATTTTTATCACTGGCAGGTGGAAAATGGCGGAGGATATAGAACGCTTGTGAATGAAGATGAGTGGAAGTCAGGTATTCATAGATTTCGTAAAATTCAAAAACTGGGAGGCGCGATAGAATGAATGGGAAGATGACAATCTTGGCATGCATTACAGGATTTCTGTTAGATTGCATTTTCGGAGATCCGGTCTGGATGTATCATCCGATACGCGTCATCGGAAACCTGATCAGTGTGTTGGAAAAAGTATTGCGGAAGTTGTTGTGCAGTCGGATTCCTGCATCAGAACAAAGGAAGAAAAATAAAAGAGAAGTTCTGGCAGGAGGGATTTTATGGATTCTGACAGTTTCATTATCCTTTCTTGTACCGGCGGTACTCTTATTTGCTGCAGGAAAGGTTCATCCGGCAGTACGGTTTCTTTTGGAAATCTTCTGGTGTTACCAGATATTTGCGGCGCGGTGTCTTGTAGGGGAAAGTAGGAAGGTTTATCAGAAATTAAAAGAAGACGACTTGTCTGGTGCAAGAAGAGCTGTATCTATGATTGTCGGAAGAGACACAGAGAACCTTACAGCAGAAGGCGTGACGAAAGCTGCGGTAGAGACAGTGGCGGAGAATACTTCCGACGGCGTGACGGCTCCACTTTTATTTCTTTTGATTGGCGGCGCACCGCTTGGATTCTTATACAAGGCAGTGAATACGATGGATTCCATGCTTGGATACAAAAATGAAAAATATCTGTATTTCGGAAGGATTCCGGCAAAGATGGATGATGTATTTAATTACATCCCAGCCAGGTTGACTGCGTGGTTTATGATTGTTGCAGCATTTTTGACGGGGATGGATAGGAAAAATGCGTGGAAGATTTATCTGCGTGATAAGAGAAAACATGCAAGTCCGAATTCCGCCCAGTCAGAGTCGGTATGCGCCGGAGCGCTTGATGTACAGTTAGCCGGAGATGCTGTTTATTTTGGGAAAATCTATAAAAAGGATTATATTGGTGATGCAATCCGTAAGATTGAACCGGAGGATATTCTTCGTGCCGGGAAATTAATGTATATGACAACGATACTGATGATGGTTGTCTTTGGAGGTTTATTGTTATGGATTTATTGATTCGATTTGCAAAAATGGAAGATGCAGAAGAACTTCTGGCGCTCTATACACCGTATGTAACTGATACAGTGATTACATTCGAATATGAAGTTCCGTCGCTGGAAGAATTCAAAGATCGAATGCGTCAGACGATGAGAAAGTACCCGTATCTGGTCGCAGAACAGAATGGCGAGATTCTTGGATATAGTTGTGCAGGGGCATTTAAAGGTCGTGCAGCATATGACTGGGCAGTGGAAACAACAATTTATATAAGAAAAGACCGGCAGAAAACCGGAGTTGGTAAAAAGCTGTATGAGGCACTGGAGAAAGTGCTGCACGCTCAGAACATTTGCAATCTATATGCATGCATTGGATATCCGGAGATTGAAGATAAATATCTGACAAAGAACAGCGCACAGTTCCATGCACATCTTGGATACCGTATGGTGGGAGAATTCTATCATTGTGGATACAAATTTAACCGTTGGTATAATATGGTCTGGATGGAAAAGCTTCTGAATCCAGAGATTAAACATCCAAAGCCAATCAAATGGATGGAAGAGAATCGCGAGGAGCTGGAGGCAGTACTTTAAGGTTAAAAACGAAACACATAGAGAAGTAGGAGTAAGATTCATGGAATATGTACACGGAGGAGACATTTATACATATGGAGATGTGCTGGATTTTTCAGTTAATGTAAATCCTTACGGTCCGTCAGAAGAAGTTCTTGAAGCGGCAAAAAGATCGATGGATGAAGTGAGTCTTTATCCGGACAGTCAATGCAGACGGCTCAGAAAGAGACTGGCAGAGAAAAAAAGTCTGCCGGAAGAATATTTCCTTTTCGGAAATGGAGCAGCGGAGCTGTTCTTTTCTGTCGTTCTTGCAGAAAAACCAAAGAAAGCATTGCTTCCAATTCCGGCTTTCGCAGAATATGAACAGGCACTTCGGACGGTAGGGTGCGAGATCATTTATCATGAGTTGAAAAGAGAGAATAACTTTGCATTGACAGAAAGTTTTTTGGAAGAACTGACAGAGGATATTGATCTTGTATTTTTATGCTCCCCATCGAATCCGTCCGGCCAGGTGATCGAACCGGAGCTGATGGAACAGATCCTTACGCGATGTGAAGAAAAGAAGATTCGTCTTGTTTTAGACGAGTGTTTTATCGAATTTCTGGAAGAAACGCAGAAATATACCATGGTGAAAAAGGTGACAGATCATCCGAGACTTTTTCTCGTACAGGCATTTACAAAAATGTATGGAATCCCGGGATTGAGACTGGGCTATGCAATGACTTCGGATGGAGAACTTAAAGAGCGGATGCAACAGATCCGTCAGCCGTGGAGCGTGTCGGTTCCGGCACAGGCAGCAGGGATAGAAGCGCTGACAGAGAGAGAAGAACAGAGAGTTCAGAAAATACGAAACAAAATCGTGGAAGAAAAAATGCGCATGGAAAAGAAAATGCGTGAGTTTGGGATTAGATTTATTCCAACAAAGGCAAATTTCTTCTTATTATATAGTGAAATCCCATTGTTTGATCGACTGTTAGAACAGGGGATTTTGGTTCGAAATTGTGAGAACTATAGAGGGTTGAAGAAAGGCTGGTATCGGATTGCAGTGCGGACAAAAGAGGAAAATGATGTTCTTTTACGGGCACTAGAAACAATCCTGTCAAAGCAGTGAAGGAGGCGAAAAATATGGCGAAATCAATTATGATACAGGGAACGATGTCAAATGTCGGAAAGAGCGCACTGGCAGCAGGTCTTTGCCGTGTCCTGAAACAGGATGGATACAAAGTTGCACCTTTCAAATCCCAAAATATGGCACTCAATTCTTTTATCACAAAAGAAGGACTGGAGATGGGAAGAGCCCAGGTGATGCAGGCAGAAGCTGCGGGGATTGAACCGGAAGCAATAATGAATCCAATTTTACTTAAGCCGACGAACGATACAGGTTCTCAGGTGATTATCAATGGTAAACCAATCGGAGTGATGGCTGCAAGAGAGTATTACCGTCATAAGAAGGAATATATTCCGGCAATTATGGATGCATATCATGAGTTAGAAAAAAAGTATGATATCATTGTAATTGAAGGTGCCGGAAGTCCGGCAGAAATCAACCTGAAAAAAGATGATATTGTAAATATGGGAATGGCAAAGCTTGCAGATGCACCGGTGCTTCTTGTCGGAGACATTGATCGTGGCGGCGTGTTTGCCCAGATCGCCGGAACTGTAATGCTTCTTGAAGAGGATGAAAAAGCACGGATCAAAGGAACGATCATTAATAAATTCCGTGGAGATGTATCCATTCTGGAGCCGGGCCTTCGGATGCTGGAAGAAAAGACGGATATCCCTGTAACGGGAGTAGTTCCGTACTTTTATTTAGATCTGGATGAGGAAGACAGCCTGACGGAACGATTTCAGAAAAAAGAGAAGCCGGGACTGATCGATCTGGTAGTGATCCGATTCCCAAGGATCTCTAATTTTACTGACTTAGCACCTTTAGAAGCATTGGAAGAAGTGAGTGTAAGATATGTTTCATCTCCGGCTGAGTTTGGAAATCCGGATGCGGTGATCCTTCCGGGAACAAAGAATACGATCAGCGATCTTTTGTGGATGCGTCAGAACGGACTGGAAGCAAGAGTCCTGAAACACAGCGCACAGAACAAACCGGTCTTTGGAATCTGTGGCGGATACCAGATGCTTGGAATGGAAATCTCAGATCCAACAGGAGAAGAGTACGGAGGAACTATACAGGGAATGGGACTTTTGGATACAAAGACTGTGTTCCGCCCAGAGAAACATAGAACCAGAGTACATGGAACATTTGGCGAGATGAAAGGAATCCTGAAAGAGATGGAGGGACTTCCTTTCGAAGGATATGAGATCCATATGGGAGAGACGATTCTTGATGAGCACGCATCCGGGCTTGTAACAATAGAAAATGATTCTGATACGCTACAACAAGGACATCCGGATGGTTCACAGAAGGAAAATGTCTATGGCTGTTATGTGCATGGAATTTTTGATTCACCGGAAATGTCAGGTGGTTTTCTCTCCGCTTTATTGAAAGAGAAAGGCTATGATCCGGAGACGGTACAGGCAGTAGACTGGAAGTCTTATAAGGAAGAACAGTATGATAAGCTTGCAGATATCGTTCGTTCCAGTCTGGATATGAAAGAAATTTATAGAATTATTGGATTGTAGAGTTTGTAATGAGAGAGGGGAAAGTATGGTTACAGATTTAACGAAAGAACATCCGAATAAGACATTATGGCGGTTCCTTCTGCCAATGTTGTTCAGCGTGATGTTCCAGCAGATTTACAATATCGCAGATAGTATGATTGCAGGAAGATTTGCAGGAGAAAATGCGTTGGCAGCAGTCGGCGCATCTTATCCGATCACAATTATTTTCATGGCATTTGCTGTGGGAATGAATCTGGGTGCCTCCGTAGTCGTATCAAGACTGTTCGGAGCGGAAGACCGGGGCGGTGTGAAGCGTGCGGTTACAACAGCATTTCTTAGTTCTATGGTGCTGGGAATCATGCTGACATTATTCGGGTATTTCTTTAATCATCAGATGATGAGATGGATCCGCACACCACAGAATATTATGGCAGATGGAGTTTTATATTTGAAAATTTACATTTTCGGAATTATCTTTCTGATGCTTTATAATGTGTGTACCGGAGTATTTACAGCACTCGGGGATTCTAAGACACCGTTATATTTTCTGCTTGGATCCTCAGCTGGAAATATTATTCTTGATTACATCTTCGTAGCAAAATTCCAGTGGGGTGTGAGCGGTGTTGCCTGGGCAACATTTATCGCGCAAGGTGTGTCAGCCGTGCTTGCATTAGTAACACTTCTCGGAAGATTGCAGAAATTTGCCGGGAAAGAAAAGCAGCCGTGGTTTGATAAGAAATTATTTGCACAGATCATGGCGATTGCAATTCCAAGCATTCTTCAGCAGAGCGTATTGAGTGTAGGAAATCTTTTCGTGCAGGGAATTGTAAACCAATTCGGTTCAGCAGTTGTTGCGGGATATTCGGGAGCAATCAAGCTGAATACATTTGCCATTAATATCTTTATGACACTTGGTTCCTGTCTATCCAGTTATACGGCACAGAATATCGGCGCGGGAAAGAAAGAACGAATTCCGTTGGGATTCCGTACCGGATTAAAATTATCAGAGCTTACGGCACTTCCGTTTGTCATTTTGTATTTCGTTCTCAGCCGTCAGATGATGGGACTGTTCTTAGGTGCAGAGAGTGCAGAGGCGATCAGCGCAGGAATGGCATTTTTGAAAATTGTATCGCCGTGGTATTTTATGATTGCAATCAAGCTGATGACAGATGGAATTATCCGAGGTTCCGGAGCGATGGTCTATTTTGTGGTTGCAACAGTTCCGGATCTTATTTTGAGAATCGGATTTGCGTTGGTTTTGACAAAAAGCTTTGGAAGCACCGGAATCTGGATGGCATGGCCATTTGGTTGGATCGTAGCGACCACATTAACATTGATCTTTTATAGAAAGTTGGGATATAAGAATGATAAAAGCAGTGATTTTTGATATGGATGGGGTTTTGATCAATACGGAACCGCTTCATTACCAATGCTGGGTTGAAATTTTTAAAGAGCGATATGGAGTTGACCTGGATTATGAGGTGTATAAACCATGCATTGGATCTACAAGACTTCATTTCATGAATCTGATCAAAGAAAATTATGGAATCACATTTGAAAGTCTTGAAGTTATGAATCAGATTATGAAAGAGAAGAAAGATGAAATTATTGCAAGAGACGGATTCCCTGAGATGCTGGGAGTAGGACAGATGCTTTGCTGTCTGAAAGATGCGGGATATCGTCTGGCTGTGGCATCTTCTTCTCCGAAACCTGTAATCACAGAGACGCTGGAAACGCTGGATCTGATGGAATATTTCGACGTCGTGACAAGTGGAGATGAAGTGAAGAATCCAAAGCCGGCACCGGATACATTTCTCTTTGCAACGAAGCAGCTGGGCGTACCGGTAGAGGAGTGTATTGTAATCGAAGATTCAACGAATGGAGGAAAGGCTGCTAAGGCGGCTAAGATGCCATGTATCTGGATGCATAATCCGGATTCCGGAGACCAGGAGATACCGGATGCAGTGCTCGAGATTACGGCCTGGACACAGAAAAATATAGAAAAAATTATGAAGCTTTTATATTTTGGTCAAGAAAAAGTGTAAAAATAAATGAGCGATATAAAATTTTTTTGAGTAGAATACTTAGAAATAGTAGACCTGGAAGTATTATTAGGATGTGATTAAATGAAAAAACTGAAATTTATATTTGGCAAGCTTAGTATTCTCTATTACATTTTGTTTTTGCTCGTGACCTGTGTACTTTGCAAGTACGGAAGCATCAGACAGCTGAAGTTTGCATTTCTTGCTTTAGGTATCCTTCTGGTACTCAGTCTTTGTATCTGGATCGGTTGCCTGATCGCGGAAAAGGAAAATCCTTTAAAAATGAAAGGCGCACTCAGGAAAACAGTGTTTGGTACAGAGCTTCTGATTTTGCTTGCAGTTACAGTCGGAGGGATTTCGTATATCGTATATACAGCGATTCCTTATAATGGAGCATTGTCCTGGAAGGTAGACAGCCTGTTTAAGACGAAGAAAATTGAGTATGAACATAACAATTTCTTTCGTGATGGCGCAGAAGGGCTGATAAAAGATATCAATAAGAAATTGAAACTTCCGGACGAGTTATATATCACAGATAGTTTTGAGATGTCCTTTGATAAAGGCGGAACGATAACCCGCGTGTCGGCCTATCTCTACGGACAGAATGAAAAGGGAAAAGACAAGACCTATCTGATTGATTATGATATCGATAAAAGTGATAAGATTGTTGTGCAGATCGCAGGTTATGCAAATGCAGATTATGATGATGACAAGAAATTAGATCCTATGTTTACCATTCTGGAAAAATCAGATTGTAAGATGCAGGTGACACAATGGAATCTGAATTACGCATTTACAGATAATCCGCCGGAATATGAGATTCTGTATTATGGAAAACGCTCCTTCGCCTCTTCGGAAGGTCTTGTTTATCTTCCGGGAGATGTGGATGGTGACGGAGAAGTCAGCGGCATGACTGATTTTACAGCCTTGGATAGCGGTGGGGAAGCACTTGGATATGAAGTATCCCTGTATCTTCCGCAGGATGAATCTGTGACTCCGGTACGTTACATGATGGAACCGGAATACATCAGTCCTGATACGATCAGCCAGAAAGAGCAGGCGGAGAAAGATTCGCAGGCAAAAGAACAGGGGAAAGAGAATAATACCTGGACAGTTGATACGGACGGAAGCGGTGTTGTCCGATTCTTCTTAAACGAACAGAAAGGCTGGAAACTTTCAGTTGTTGATGCGGCTCTTGGAACACGTTATTACAAACTGAAAACTACGTCAGATGGTGGATATAACTGGACAACAGTAAATGAAGATCCATTCGACGGAAATGGCGGAGTAGGAGAAGGGATACAATTCTTCAACGAACAGTTTGGATTCATCGGTCTAAGCGGGGCATCACAGACACATTCATCTATTTATGTTACAAAAGATGGCGGAAAGACACTGAAGGAGATAGAGCTTCCAATGGATACTGTGACGGAATATCCGCCGCATATGCAGGAATATGGCCTCACGCTTGAAGATTATCAGTACCTGGAAATGCCACAGCAGGATGGAGAGAATTACACGATCCATGTGATGACGCAGAGTGGCGAGATGGAAGGCCTTGTGTTCACATCTGAAGATCAGGGTGAGAACTGGAGTTTTACCGGAGTGTTTGATGAAAATGACTTATCATAAAAAACCAATAACTTTGTAGTATATCAAATGGCTCCGCGTGTACATCTAAAAACTATTCACCCAGCTATGTATTAAAAGCAATGGAAATTCCAGAGGAAGAAATTGAGTGCTCTGTTCGAATCAGTTGGGGATCAGATACTTCAGAAAATGAGTTGAAGGAAAATTTGGTTAAGTTGATAGACACAGCTAAGCAGATAAAAGGTTAATGTCAGGGAGGCAATATGAACCCTGAAATGAATATGAGAATTATATATAAAATATGTCCGGAAAACGAGGATCAAGGAAAACTAGATCAAGCAAGAGCCTTGTGGAGAGCAACGGTGGATATACAGATAATTTATGGGTGCCGCATTACGGCACCCATAGGTAAATAAAGGGAAATAGATTTAACCCATCATAGCTTCTTTTGCTTTTGCAATATCAGCAGCATCTTTCATTGGGAAGAGTAAGTTGGCGATAATCGCTACGATACAGATTCCAGTTACTGCATCACTGAATACGAACTTCAATACGGATGGAAGCTGTGCCACTGCATCTGGATGGAGAGTTTAATGATTCAAATATTTGTTGACTTCTTGACGACAGTTGTATATAGCCTTTTCTTCGTCAATTCCTGTTAGCTGACCTTCTTTTACTACGATTTTTCCATTGACAATCGTATAATCAACAGTGCCCTTGAAGCCGACTGTGCCGAGCATGGATTTTACATCCAGGTCGGCCCCTACAAGCTCAAGACGATTTCTCCGAATCATGAATAAGTCTCCAGCTTTGCCGATTGAGAGAGAACCGATATCGTTTCTGCCGAGGATTTTAGCGCTGCCGTTTGTGGCAATCTTCAGAAGATCATATCCACTCGGAGCAAGCTTGCTTGAGTTCAGTCTGTGCAACAGGAACGCTACACGAAGTTCCTCTAACAGGTTAGAACCGTCATTGCTTGCGCTTCCGTCTACTGCAAGACCAACCGGTACACCTAGTTTTAACATATCCGGTATCCGACAGATACCGGAAGAAAGTTTCATGTTGGAAATTGGGCAGTGAGCTACGCCGGTTCCGGTCTGTGCCAGAAGATTCAGTTCCTCATCATTAAAATGAATTCCATGTGCATACCAGACATCATTTCCAACCCAGTTCATGTCTTCCATATAGGCAAGCGGTCGTTTGCCGTATTTCTCAAGAACATAATTCTCTTCATCAATTGTTTCGCATAAATGTGTGTGGAGGCGTACGCCCAAATCTCTCGCAAGGATTGCTGACTGACGATACAGTTCTTCGCTTGCACTGAACGGAGAGCATGGAGCTAGAGCAACCATTTCCATGGAATTTGGAGCAGGATTGTGGTATTTCTCTACGGATTTCTGAGAATCTTTCAAGATCTTATCCACGTTCTGTACCACACTGTCAGGCGGAAGCCCACCGTCTTTCTTGCTCAGATCCATGCTTCCGCGGGAAGCGTACATACGAACCCCGAGCTCTCTTGCAGCAGAAAACTGTGCGTCCAGAAGCGCATCGGAATTACCGCCCGGAAATACATAGTGATGGTCAAAACAAGTTGTACATCCGGATTTTAATAGTTCACCCATTCCTGTTAAGGAGCTGTGGTAAATCGTATCCTGATTCAGATTTTTCCAAATCTCGTACAATGTTGTAAGCCAGTCGAACAATTCCATGTTCTGAACTTGCGGAAGATTTCGGCTGAACGTCTGGTAAAGATGGTGGTGAGTATTGATTAGTCCTGGATAAACGAGACATCCCGTTCCGTCAATGACTTCGTCTGCGGTCTGCGGTTCTATTCCGATGTATGTAATGATGCCGTCTTGCATCAAAAGATTGGCATGTTCTAAGACAGCGTCCTGGCTGTCACAGGTAACAATTGCATCCGCATTTTTAATTAATAAGCTGCTCATATTACAACCTCCTGTATTTGTTTTATTCTTTGTTAATAACAAAGATATAACTGTTGAAATAATGACAGAAATCTCGCGAAATGTATAAGAAGTTCAATTCTAACCGCCGGCGAAAATATGGGAATTGATAAATGGATGACAGGATATTTATGACAAATAAAAAACTGCCGTGACAACTGACTGCAAATTTTTGGTTTCCCAAAAACTTGTAGTCAACTGTTACGGCAGTTGGTAGACACGCTCATCCTATCATGAACTTATACAAGTCAATTTCTATGATGTAATATATAATGGATTTAGTGGTGTGTCAAGGGAAAATTAATAAAAACGTCAAAAAAGATAAATATGAGATGGGAAATTGGTTAAAGTGTACAATGAAGATTGTGATTAGTTGATAAAACATCAATATCAACCCAAGTACGGTCTCTTTTGATTATAGAATAAATAGTCTGCATCTCTATTAGAATTGAAATATCAAAAGGAAAGTGTTAGAAACTATTAATAGTACAAAGTTCATTTAAGAAGTTGAAAGGAGAATTTCTATGGAAAAGAAAGGTTACAGTAGCAGAAGCTGGTTTGGATCTGTAAATCATTATGATTCACATGGGAAAAAGGTAGGGCATAGCAGCCCGGGAATGTTTGGAAGTTGGAGTCATTATGATGATTAAGAGCAGTACGGAATATAGAGTGGTGCATTATGACAAATATGTTCAAAGCTTTCATGGCATTTCAAATGTTTAAAAAGAAGAAGGATGAAGAGGAAAAAGAGGAACGAGAAACCCAGTTAGATAATGAAAGAGTAGCTATGCAGAATCATTTAGAGGTAACATTAGCTTCAAAAATCCGTAGGCTTCAAAATTTATATAACAGAATTTCGGTGGAAAGTGGATACAGAGAGCAAGTTATGGATAATACATATATGGTAAATGATTTGTGGAATTACAGCATTGGAGAGTTTATACTTTGCGAAGGTTTTCCGGATCATATGCAGGAGAGAGAACGAAAGACACGATTCAATTCACAAAAGACTATTGTGATTTTATCCGCGAATTCAGTGCGTATCTATTGTATCAATTTCCTGATTTAGATGTTTTATCAGTTGAAAAGAAGTTGATTAATGATATGTTGGAGCAAAGCAATATATTTTTAGGAAAAGATGATCCTTATGAGGATTATCAAATGCCACAGTTTGTAAATCCGTTGCTATGAACGGACATGTATAAACAAAATAAGAGAGCAAAAGGACAGGTTTGGATAATAGGATCTGTCCTTTTATAGAATAAACAGGGATTTTTATTGCACAGTTCCAGATTTAGACTATACCTATCAAATAAAATAAATGAACAGATTTTGAGGAATGGAGGAACTGGCAATGAAGGGATTTAATACAAGTGATGGATACATGGGATTGGTAGAAGGCAGATATATTTTATTTGCCAGTGAATTTGATTACTATGAGTACATGAATGATTAGTCCGAAGGGAGAAAACGAAATGTTTTTACCAGGATTAGTAGTGGCGGGAATTGTTTACTTGGTATATTGCATGATCTATAAGTAATTATATTGTTCGGCGTATGAGTGCTGGTCGTTTATATGACAAGATCGGAAAGAGCGCTTATGCAAAAGTTGAGTTGGTAACACCAGTAGGAACAATATGTAAGGTTTGTAAAAAGAGCCTCAAAAATGAAAAGAAGGAGATGGAGATAACGAAAAATGTGTTCATCCAGAACATGGTGTGATTGATTATTTTATAGAGAATCTGACAGGTATAAAGAACAGCCAGGTTAAAAATGCTCCTAAGCTGGAAGAAGCTCTGGGACGAGTTGAGATTGAACCGGAAGGTAACTTCCATGACGGATTGGATGATGCTGTTAATATAGGATATCTAATAGAAAAATTGGAATTGAATCCAGAGTATCAATTGGTAAGTTACGAAATGCCGGATAAACCGTCAGAGCGCTTGAGCAGTACGCTTGGAGAACTATTTGCTGGGTTGGATTTGCGATTTACATAATAAGATGCACTATATGTCGTTGCTTATGATATACTAATTCTACAGCTATTCAATAGTTTGGTAAAAAAGCAGAATATATCAAGATCAAAGGCGAAATGAAGGAACTTGATGTTGGCAGGGTCTTTAGGAAAATAGTAAAACAATATATAGTGAGATGCTGCGTTATAGATTCAGAGCTATATCAAGTGTATTTAAATGAACTTAAAAGGTTGGCGAAAGAAGACGATGTAATCATAGACGTGATTGCACGCAGACGGTTTGGGAAAGAACCCGTTGAAGAAGTCGCTGTACCAGGGGTGATTAAAGTTTATCAAGACAGATTTTATATGGAAAATCAGTGGAATATATGTGTTAAGGCTACCGTAATTGTGGAGTAACAGGGGAGTGGATTAGATGAAATTATTAGGAAATATACTTTGGTTTCTTTGTGGCGGGATAATCGGAGGTCTTGCATGGATCATTGCAGGATGTATATGGTGTGTCACAATTGTTGGAATTCCTATAGGTTTGCAATGTTTCAAATTTGCATCCTTAGCATTTTGGCCTTTTGGAAAAGAGGTTGTATATGGGAATGGAACCTTCTCATTTCTTGTGAATTTAATTTGGATTGTTTTCTTTGGATGGGGAATGGCTCTTGGAAATATTGTCTTAGGATGTATGTGGTGTATCACGATTGTAGGAATCCCGTTTGGAAAACAATTCTTTAAAATGGCACGTTTGTCTTTTATGCCTTTTGGTGCAAATGTGCTTTAGAACAACCTTTTTATATAAAAAACAGTCAGGTGAAAATGGCTCCGAAGTCGAATGCAGCACTGATTCATATGATTGACTGGCTGGGAGAGTGCGAATATGAAATCTACGCCTGGAGCTGAAATCGAGCCAGAGGGTAACTTTCATGATGGATTGGATGATTCTGTAAATGCAGTTTGTCTAGATACAGGACGGGAATATTATGTTGAAAAATCTTGAAAATAAGGTGGGAAAACGAAATGATTGATTTACAATATGCGAAGAAAGCTTTTGAAAACTATTTGAATGATTATGACCAAAAAAATGAAAAGATAAAGTTGAAGATTGTGCATACTTATGGAGTGATGGAATGCAGTAAAAAAATTACAGAAGATATGAAACTGTCCGCAGAAGATTGTGAGCTCGCTCAGATTATTGGATTGTTACATGATATTGGAAGATTTGAACAATTGAAATGTTACAACAGTTTTGAACCGGGAACGATGGATCATGCAGCATTCGGTGTGAGAATTTTATTTGAGGAGAGACTGATTCGGCGTTTTGTCGAAGAAAATAAGTGGGATGAAATTATAAAAACAGCAATAGGACATCATAGTGATTACTGCTTAAAAGGAATTACGAATGAGCGAGAATTGATGCATGCTCAAATCATACGTGATGCAGATAAACTTGACAATTGCAGAGTGAAGCTCGAAACAGCAATTGATATTCTCATGGGAGTTACTGCAGAACAGGTAGGAATGTCAGAAATTACGCCAGAAGTTATGCGGCAATTCAAAAATCATAAATCAGTTCTATTAGAGACAAGAAAGACAAAGATGGATTATTGGATATCTTATCTTGCATATTTTTATGATATAAATTTTAAAGCGACATATGAAAGTATAAGAGATAACCATTATGTGGATAAAATTATAGGAAGGATTCCGTATACAAATCCAGATACTGGAAAACAGATGGAACAAATAAGAAACGAAATGAATCTATATATTCAAAACGCTATAAATGAGAATGGAAATTACAGATAAATATAATTGAGATTTTGAAGGCGGTTTACAATTTTAAGCATAGAACAGAAGATGAATGATATATGTAAGGTGGTAGGAAATGGGTTATTACATAACAGGAGATTGTCATGCACATTTTGATAAGTTAATCTGGTTGGCGAGATTTAATAAAAAACTTGGAAAAGAGGATGTGATCATTTTATTGGGGGATGTCGGATTAAACTATTTTGGAGCTGACAAAGATCGGGAAAACAAAAAAAACTTGCGGATTTTCCAAATTATTTCCTGTGTATTCATGGAAATCATGAGGAAAGACCTTATCATATACAAACTTACAGAACACAAATCAGGCGTGGAGGAGAGGTATATTATGAGCCGGAATATCCGAATATATTATTTGCAAAAGACGGAGAAATTTATGATTTTGATGGGAAAAAGGCGATTGCAATAGGTGGGGCATATAGCCAGGATAAAGAATACCGACTTATAACAGGTCTTCCATGGTTTCCGGACGAACAACTAGATGACAAAGTAAAAAGTCAAGTAGAAAATAAATCTGCCGACAGAGGAATGGATGGATGAAATTGTGAAAATTGAGAGGGAGGAAGGATAGGTGCATTTTTATATTACAGGTGATACACATCGGAGCTTTGATCGTATTGAAGATTTTTGCTATGAATATGAAACTACAACAGAGTGGTATGCAGGACATTATCATGTGGAATGTGAAGAAGGTGGAGTCCGGATTATGTTTGAAGAGTATGATGAGATTATGTAGGGCGAAATAATGGAAATTATGTATATTTGATAGGAATAATATAGCCCTATGGAGAACTTAGTATTATGGGGATTTATACAGATGAGAAACTAGTGATAGAGGCTTATGATAAACTTATAAACGAAGATGGAAGGTGTATGGCTCTGGAATATCCGGAAGAACCTGAAATATATAAAATTCCATTAAATATATTTCTTGGAGAAGAAGTGCCATGGGCTGAGATGATTGATGGAAAATTGTGCTTTTATGTAGAGGATAATATAGAGAATCTTACGATCGATCAGATTAGATCACAGGTGAAAAGTACAAGCCTTTAAGGAAGAATTATGATATGGAGAGCGATGCGTAATGAATTATTATATCAGTGATTTACATTTGTTTCATGAAAATTCGATTAAGTTTGATGAAAGACCATTTGACAGTCTGGATGAAATGCATGAGACGATCAAGAAACGATGGAATAGTAAAATAACAAATGGAGACAGGGTATTTATTCTTGGAGACATAAGTTATAGAGGTAAAAATGAAGATTTGATTGCTTATATTTCTACATTGAAGGGACAAAAAATACTTGTGAAAGGAAATCATGATGATGTGTCGGATTATAGATATCATCAGCTTTTTGCAGAAGTTTGTGATTATAAAGAAGTTCATGATTCAGCTAATGGAAAGAATTATAATCTCGTTTTAAGCCATTATCCGATTTTTAGTTGGAAAAGAATGGGGAAAGGATTCATTTTACTATATGGTCATACGCATGACAGTAATGAGGATGCTTATTATCAAAGCTGTTTGATGAAAATGGTGGAAAGCGATTGTCAGCATGTGTATAAAACAGAAGTTAAAGCAATAAATGTAGGATGCATGAAACCCTGGATGAATTATGAACCGCGAACATTGACAGAATTATTGTCCTATCCACAATGAATTAGATGCTAGAAGGGAGACAGTTTTATGGCTACATATGTTATTTCGGATATTCATGGACAGTACAACATGTTTATAGAATTACTCGATAAGATCAATCTAAAAGATACGGATACTTTATACATTTTGGGAGATGTACTTGATAGGGGTCCTCATCCTATTAAGACAATAAGAAAGCTTATGGAAATGCCAAATGCAATATGCCTGGTCGGTAACCATGAATTTATGGCGATGAAATGTCTGGAATTTTTGATGAAAGAAATTACAGATAAGACCATAGAAGAGTTAGACGATGAAATGCTGGATAATCTGGAGACATGGCAATATAACGGAAGTAGATCAACGGTTGATGAGTTCACTCAGATGGATTCCGAGTCTAAAAAGGATGTGATTGATTTTATAAAGGAATTCCTGATATATGAAGAGGTGTCAGTCAATGACAAAAACTATCTTCTAATTCATGGAGGTTTGGAGAATTATTCTCCAGAAAAGGATATAGACGATTATTCACTTCATGAATTGATATGGTCGAGAGCAGATTATAATATACAGTATTTTTCAGATAAATATGTTATAACAGGACATACGCCGACACAAGCAATTAGAAATAATCCAAATCCAGGATATATTTATCGGCGAAACAATCATATAGCAATTGATTGTGGTGCTACCTATCCGGGTGGAAGACTTGCTGCTATATGTCTGGACACAGGCGAAGAATATTATTCTGAACCTAATAAAATGGGAAGTGATGCTATTGGCTTATGATGAAAAAGATGTGGCTGCTAAAACGCATTATGAAAATAAGTATTTTTCTATTGATGTTCCAGAAGACTGGATTGGGTACTGGGACGTAATCGAGGAAGAGAATTCATTATATGTTGACCAGATATTGTATAGGCTGAGTTATAAACCACCAGTAGAAAATTATGGAGGTGGTGCCGAGATATACATATTGGATATAAGTGATACAAGTGTTCCGCTGTCTGTTTATAGAGCAAGTATTCCTGATTATGCAGAAGAGAGTAGGGGGTGTATCATTCACTGAAAGAGATTCTCCACTGAAAATCCCCTCAATCAAGAAAATAATAGATCATCAGTACATTGTATAGCTCCTGACTCTGGAATCTGTTCGCAAAACTCTTTCCTGTAAGCTGTTCTACTCTCTGTAATCTGTATTTCACAGTGTTCTTATGTGAAAACAGTTTATCAGCTGTTCTCTGCAGATTACAGTCACACTCGAAATAGGCCCACATTGTCTCCATCAACTGTGTATGAGCTTTCTTCTCATACTGTATGATAGGATCAAGCACTTCATCCGCAAATCGCTGCATTGGCGCAGTGTTCTCATACGACATCAGCATACGGTAAAATCCCATCTCATCATAGAAAATGATTTCATTTTTCCTGTTAATATGCTCCAATACAGAGTTCATTTTAGATGTCTCATGAAAGCTCTTTTGCAATTTGGATATGCTTTCACATTTTTCACCTATGTTGAGAGTGTATTCAATTCCGTTCAGGTCATTTTGCAAAAACTCACCAAACTGTTCAAAAATTTCTATTATCTTCCTGCGATCATCTGTACAGTCTTTCATAAAACCTATGATCCTGTCGCCATAGCAGGAAATGATTGCAGGATAATCACATTCAGCAAAATATTCTTTTAGAGTCTGTGCATAGTTTCTTATCTTGTCATTTGTAATTCCCTGATTTAATTCATTGCATGTCTCTTCCGAACTTTTTTTACATAGATGTAACACGAAAACCTGTTCTAACATCTTTGGATCATTTCCCATTTGCCTGCATTTCTGCTCGATACTGGATGTATTGATACAGTTTCCAAAAATAATCTCTGCAAGCAGACTGTCCTCTATATCTTTTCTGTCATCCAGATATGATATGGCGTGTCCCAGTTCCTCAAAAAAGTCTAAAAGTGGCACATTCCAAGGCATGGTGAAAAGCGGAAAATCATTATTTTCTGCTAAATCTATTACCTTTTGGTTAATCTGTGTTACATAATTCTCGCCCATCAATAAAAGAGCACACGACATATTAAGTTCAATTGCCTTTTTTATTGTTTGATACAGATCAAAATTTTTTCGCTGTGTTACCGGAGCACTTACTATTAAAAGTTCGTTTCCACGTACCCATTTCTCAAAATTAATATTCTCTGCCTTATAAGACCAGCGTATGCCCTTTTCCATGCCACCTGATCCGGCTATTACATTTGCCTGTGACATTGTCGTAAGTGATAGAAGATCCTTGCACTGAAACATTGTTTTCCCACCTTTTATTTCAGCAGGTCAATAGCTCCTGTTACCTTTGCAGGAATTTTTTTGAACAAAAATTCACCGTGTCTGACAGAAGCAGTGATTCCTGCTCTCTCACATATTGCTTCAAATTCTGATTTTGCATCAAGCACGATAAAGTTTGCAGGCTTATTTTCCTCGATTCCGTAGTGATCTGTAATATTCATGGTCACAGCTCCGTTCGTTGTCACAAGATCAAGAACATTCGTAATCTCTTCGGGTGACATCATCTGTGCCAGATGGATTCCGTGATCGAGAATCATCATCATATTTCCGTTTCCAAGCGGATACCATGGATCAGACATGGAATCCTGTGCAAAACATACATTGATCCCGTTGTCATAAAGCTCCTTTACTCTTGTGATTCCTCGTCTCTTCGGATAGGTATCCTGACGTCCTTCAAGATATACATTCTCAGTAGGACAGGAGATGAAATTGATGCCTGATTTTTTGAAAAGCTTCATCATTCGGAATGCATAACTATTATCTGCTGAACCAAAGGAACATGTGTGGCTGGCTGTAGTTCTTGTGCCTATACCTTCCATAAGTGCCAATGCATTCAACAACTCCAAAAAGCGGCTCTGCGTATCGTCTGTCTCATCACAATGTACATCGATAAGCTTATTATATTTGACAGCCAGTTCGATTGTCTTGTGGATTGATTTTTCACCGAACTCTCGGGCCAGTTCAAAATGAGGTATCGCGCCAACACAGTCAGCCCCCATCTTAAGTCCTTCCTCTACCAGTTTGTCACCGCCCTTGTATGCGTACATTCCTTCCTGAGGAAATGCAACAATCTGCAGATCAAGAATATCTTTTACTTCATCTCTTACTTCAAGTGCAGCTTTAAGACCTGTAAATGTTGGATCTGTCACATCAATATGTGTTCGGATAGCCTGAACACCATGCAGCATCTCTTTTCTTATTCCACTGTAAATACGCTCCTTCATCTGTTCAACAGTCATATTTCCTTTTGATTCACTCCAACGCTGGATTCCTTCAAAAAGAGTTCCCGATCCGTTTTCCTCACCAAGGCTTGCTGTAAATACATAATCAAGATGCAAATGCGGATCTACATATGGAGGAACTACCAGTTGTCCATTTAAATCAACTTCCTCACATCCCACCGTTTTTTCCTGTGGTATATCTGCTGAGATTTTCTTGAAAATTCCATCTTCAACTAATATAGAAACAAGTTCTTTTTGACCTTTTAGCTTTACATTCTTAAATAATTTTGAACCCTTCATACCGTATTCCTCTTTTCTCATTAACAGTAATGATTTGAAATAACATCATTATTGTTAGGTTGCTATTTGTTCTTTACGCACAAATCATAGCATCCGGTCAGAATACAGTCAATAAAATGCAAAATCAACGCTTTTATTTTATTCTTGCGTACAAAAAAAGTCAATTCACTTTGTGCGTTACACACAAAATAAACCGGACAGATGTAAAAGCATTATCTCCTGAAAAAACGATATCATAAATATTTTTGCGAGTTTCCTGTAAGGAGTACACTGACTCAAAATCTCTTGCAAGTATATCGCTGTAGCGATATACTTAATACATAAGGAGGAGCTGGTATGAAAAAAATATTATATCATGGATCAGAATTCTTAATTGAAAAACCAGAGTTCGGGAAGGGTGCCAGACACAATGATTACGGAAGAGGTTTTTATTGTACAGAAAATATAGAATTAGCAAGAGAGTGGGCATGTGCAAAGCAAAAAAATGGATATGTGAATATTTATGAATTGGACATGGAAGGATTAAAAGTATTGAATCTGAATGATTCAAAATACCACATATTGAATTGGCTTGCTATTCTTGCAGATAATAGAACGTACTGGCAGAATGGAAGTATTGCAGAAGAGGCAAAAAAATACATAAAAGAGCATTTCCTGATAGATATTACTCCATATGATATTATTGTAGGATATCGTGCAGATGATTCATACTTTTCGTTTGCCCAGGATTTTGTTTCGGGAGTAATTTCGTTGGAAAAATTATCTGAGGCGATGCGGTTAGGTAAATTGGGCGAGCAGATTGTATTAAAAAGTCCGAAAGCTTTTGAGACGATTTATTTTCAGAATTATGAAAATGTAGATGCGGAAATATATTATATCAAGAAAGCGGAGCGCGAGCGTGAAGCAAGACGAGAATATAGAAGACGTAAAAAAGAAAGTGCAGATATTCATGAGTTATTCATGCTGGACATCATGAGGGAGGGTATGGAAAATGGTGATACACGCTTATTCAGATGATTATCTTACGTCAGCCCAACGAATATTGGGAGATATGTTGGATTTCGCAGTGAACACATATGATATGGATATTGATAAATTTTTTGAAATGTTTCTGGTTTCAAATGTGTCACGGCAATTTGAAATTGGAAATCCTACTTATGTAGCCGGAAAAACAGGGTGTGAGTTAGTCAAAGAAGTGATTCGGGATTCTGGGTTAGTAATGGAAGAGTACCCAGATGAGATGTATTTGGATAAATCACCAGAATATTGGAGTGGCTGGGCATTGGCCTATTATCAGTGGTATCGAGGAAGAACATTTTCACGCATCTACAGGGCGGTATCAATGACGGAAATTCGAAATATGTATGAAGTATACCACGAGATGGATTTGGCACATTTCGTGGAGCGGTTGGATGAATTATGGAACCAACATTATCCGGAGACAAATCTGAAACGAATTCGTGATTTGGCGGGACTATCACAGCGAGAACTGGCAGAACTGTCAGGAGTATCTGTGCGGCAGATACAACTCTTTGAGCAAAGACAGAGAGATATCAATCAGACCAGAGCAATTGATGTGTTGCGATTGAGCAGGGCGCTTGGATGCAAGAATGAAGATTTGTTGGAACTATGAGGATCAGGCTAAAGCAAAGAATCGTCTAAAGACAGCGAGATATGGGAAAGACCTGTATCTCGCTGTTAAAATAGATGCTCCTGAGTTGGTGTTTTAGGAAATTGTCTTAAGGACTCTTTTTAGAATTGAAGTCAGAACAGGGGCAGTTATTGCAGTAAAAATCATTCCAGGAGCTGCGCTTACTACTAAAGGTTGCCAGGCAACACCCAAGATTGTTGCCAATACCAGTCTGGCTGCAAACGTTCCGGCAGGACCAGCAATAATGAGGGCCAGTGGGTCCTTTTTTAATACTGTTAAGATAAGACCGGCTACAATACGGTACACCATTGCGATAATGACATTGTATATAGTCTGAAGACCTAATATCATCCCAATAATGCTGGCAATGATGCCGATGGTAAGATAATGTAGAAATCCTCTGATTCTTCCGATGCTTATGGCTAATGGGGCTGATAATTGAAATTCAGTTCCTGGAATGGGTGATGGGATTTTAAATAAGCCCGAGATGAACAGCAGAACAACCCACATGCCGTCCATAGTCAGATTTTTGACGCTAAAAAAATGATTGGATAAAATTCTTTCTTTTGATTCTTCTGTAGTATTCATAGTTTTCCCATCCTTTTGTTTAAAATATTTCTGCCATTTCCCATTGAGAGAGATTAAAAGCAAAGCTATTGTATACAATAAGCAACTAATTGTCAACCATTAAATAAAAAAGGTTGACAATTAGTTGCGAGTAAGTATATACTTTGCCTAAAGTATGCAAGAAAAAAGGAGAATGCAATGGGAAAAGGGATATTTGTAACCGGTACAGGTACGGATGTTGGTAAAACATACGTTACAGGATTGATTATAAAAAAGATAAAAGAGAACGGGATGACTCCAGGCTATTTTAAAGCTGCTATGAGTGGAAATGAAAGAGAGGAAGATGGAACGCTGATTCCTGGTGACGCTTTGTGGGTTAAGAATGTATCAGGAATCTCCCAGTCAGTAGAGGAAATGTGCCCGTATATCTATGAGCATGCTTATTCTCCGCATCTGGCTTCACGTCTGGAAGGAAATCATGTTGAGATGGCAGTTGTTTTGGATAATTATAGAAAAGTAAAAGAGAAATACGACTATATAACAGTTGAGGGAAGTGGCGGTATTTTATGTCCGATCTGTTTTGATGAGGCACGTATTGGGTTGACAGATATAATAGATGAGATGGAACTTGACTGCATTCTGGTTGCAGATGCAGGACTTGGAACAATCAATAGTGTTGTACTAACTTATGAATATATGAAAAACAGAAATATGAATATAAAAGGAATGATTTTTAATCATTATATAGCGGATAATATCATGCATGAAGATAATATACGCATGTGCGAATATATGACGGGGCTTCCGACTCTGGCGAAAGTTTCCATGGGAGACGTGGACTTGAATATTGATATAGCAGAATTAATTTCATTATACAGATAACAATATAACGGAATGAGGAAAGCAAAAATAAGAATAATTTTAGGAGATAAACTTATGATCTGGTATCCATATGTACAGATGAAGAAAATGAAGACACCATATAAAATTGTAGATGCAGAAGGAGTTTATTTGTATACGCAGGATAATAAAATGATAGATTCCGTATCTTCCTGGTGGTGTATGATACATGGCTATAAAAATAAAGAAATTAACGAAGCAATGAAGAATCAGATTGATCAATTCAGTCATGTCATGCTGGGTGGGCTTACTCATGAACCAGTCTTGAAATTATCAGAAAAACTAAAAGATTTTCTCCCGGGAGATCTTGATTACTGTTTTTTTTCAGATTCGGGTTCGGTTGCTGTAGAGGTTGCCTTGAAAATGGCATTGCAATTTAATATTAATCGTGGCAGCGGAAGAAAAAAACTCCTTTCGCTTACCGGCTCGTATCATGGAGATACATTTATGTGTATGAAGGCCGGAGATGATGAGGATTATCATTTTATATTATCAGAAGATGATAAGAAGGATGTAATTCACATTCCAACGGAAATGGATGCATTGGAAAAAGTATTTCGGACACACGGAAATGAATTTTATGCATTTATTGTAGAGCCACTTCTTCAGGGAGCCGGCGGGATGAAAATGTATAGTATTGATTTCCTGAGAAGGGCAAGAGAACTTTGCAATGAATATGATGTTGTTTTTATATTTGATGAAGTTGCAACTGGTTTCGGACGTACTGGAAATCGTTTTGTGTCTGATCTTGTACTTCCGGATATTATCGTGCTTGGAAAAGCATTGACTGCCGGGTATATAGGACATGCAGTGACAGTAGCAAATCATAAAATATATAATGGATTCTATTCTGATAAGGATACAGATGCACTTATGCATGGTCCTACATTTATGGGAAATCCGGTCGCATGCAGTGCAGCATTAAAATCTATAGAAATATTTGAGCGTGAAAACTATATGGAAAAAATCAAGCATATAGAGGATATGGTTAGAAATCTGGTCTCCGGATTCACTCATCCGCTTATCAAAGAAATCAGATATATGGGAGGTTGTCTTTGTTTCCAGGTACATGACCCATCATGTCTTATCGGATTTCAGGAGTATGCATATCAACGAGGAGTATTTTCAAGACCATTTCTCGATATTATGTATGCCATGTTTCCGTATATCATACAGGATAATGAGATCAGGCAGATTGTTGATGTCATGAAAGACTGGTTCACTGAACAGAAAGGAATTTAATCTATGAGTGCGGAGGAATTGTACAGTATTAAGATGCGTGCAAGCAAAAAGGAAAACGGTACGGATGTACACATATCCGGAGCAGAGAAAATCGTTGAGGCACCGGATGTTGATATATTTGCCAATGCGCTGATAGAGAGAGGAATGCATCATTCCAAGGGTGAAGCAGATGCGTTGAACTTGAAGATAAATAAAGTCTGCAAGGAGAACATTATTTATCTTGATGCACTTTCAGTAGAGACAATTGAGGTCGAAACATGGGAAAAAGGGCAGGAAGAGATAAAAAAATATTTAAAAGAAACTGGAATAGACAATCCGCAAGATGTCATGCAATTCTTAGATGAAACTTATGCCATGAGAGGAGCTATGCTTCTTGATGTTGACAGGCTCATTCGTTTAGAACCGGATAAAAAACGTGGGATTCGTGCTACCAATATGGATCAGGAGAGAATGAAAGGGGACAGAATCGGAAACGAGAAGAATCATTATGAAGAAGCAATTGTACTTGCGACAAAAGTGGCAAATTGTCCTGGTATTATTGGTGAGATATGTATTTCAGATGATCCCGAGTACGTGACCGGTTATGTGAGCTCAAAAGAAATCGGTTATAGAAGAATCACGAAGATGAAGAGAATGGGGAGCGAAAAAGGAGGAAGAATATTTCTGTTTCGAGGAACAGATGCAGAAGAACAAAAAGCAATTGATTTTCTTCAGAATCAGCATGTGATCGTCAGAAATATACCCAAAAAGATTTGCAAAAAATCAGATATGAAAAGACCACAGAAGTGGGATAAAATTGATAAAGCACTGGTATCTTTAAAAGAAAACCATCTTTTTCGCACAATGAAGACAATAGAATCAGCACAGAGTTCACATGTAACTATAGATGGAAAAGATTATGTATTAATGGCATCCAATAACTACCTGGATATTGCCAGTCATCCTTCCATAAAATCAGCAGTCGTAGAATCGACAGCTATGTATGGATTTGGCTCCGGTGGCTCCAGACTTACAACCGGAAATACAGTGATACATAATGCACTGGAGAATAAGATTGCTTCCTACAAGGAAACAGAAGCAGCGATCGTGTTTAACACAGGATATGTTGCAAATGTAGCAACAATATCCGCAATGGTGAAAAAAGGAGATACTGTTTTTAGTGATGAATTAAATCATGCAAGTATTATTGATGGATGCCGTCTTTCAAAAGCCAAAATTGTAACATATGCTCATAATGATATGGATGATCTGCGAAAAAAAATACAGGAGAATCCATGTGAGACAGGCATTGTTGTCAGTGATGCAGTTTTTTCTATGGATGGAGATATATTAAAGCTTCCGGAATTTCTTGATATCTGTGAAGAGAATCAATTGTTTTCCATGGTAGATGAAGCACATTCCACAGGAGTGATCGGCAAAACCGGTCATGGAATCCGAGAATACTGGCAGGAAAAAAGACAGGTAGATATTTTAATGGGAACATTTAGTAAGTCGATAGGTGGCGAAGGTGGTTATGTGGCCGGAGAGACAAGACTGATAAACTATCTGAGAAATGTGGCAAGAGGATTCATATTTTCTACTTCACTTTCGCCAGTAACCATGGCTGCGAATCTGGCTGGAATCGAAGTTCTTGAAAAGGAAATCTCAAGAGTAACAAAATTGCAGTACAATGTAAAATATTTTTGTACACAACTTGGGAAATATGGTATCAATGTAAAATCTGAAACTGCCATAATTCCTGTTATTATTGGTGATGAGGAAAATGCACTGACAGTTTCCAACTATCTTCATGAGAATGGATATTTTATATCAGCGATACGTTATCCAACTGTCGCTAAAGGAGCAGCAAGGCTTAGAGTCGCGCTTATGTCCAGCCATACAGAAGCAGAACTGAAAAAGTGTGCAGAATTAATAGGAAAAGCCTTATTGATGAAGTAAAAATATGTTAACACTTTAGGAGTGAATAATCATCCAAAGACAGCGAGATATGGAAAAGACCTGTATCTCGCTGTCTTTTTATTAAGGAATTCTTAGTTTTTATCTGCAACAGTTTTTCTGTTTGTAGACTCTAGTGTATATAACCTATAATAAAGATAATGTGAAACTATTTATAGACTTCATGAACCAATACAGGTGATTCATAAAAATGGTTATAAGAATCTTCAAATGAAAAAGATGATTCGAGAGGAGGGAACGAATGAAGGATAAAGAAAATTCAAGGGAAATACAATTCAAAGAGGAATTGGTTCGCAAGGCGAAGAATGGAGATACGAAAGCATTTTCCCTGTTATATGCCGGCGTTTGCAAGGAAATGTATAAATTCGCATTATATATGATGAAGCATACAGAAGATGCAGAAGACGCGGTAAGTGAGACCGTTATATCTGCATTTGAAAATATTGCGAAGCTCAAGAATGAGAGTAGTTTTAAAAGCTGGATTTTTACAATTTTAGGAAATCAATGCAGAAAAATGTTGGGAAAGCGTGGAAATCATGTGTCAGAGGAAGAGACACCAGAGGCTGGACATGAACCGGACTATGAGCAGCATTTTGATGTGAAGGAAGCATTTGCAAGACTTGAGGAGGAAGAGCGTATGATACTTTCGTATTCTGTGTTCGCTGGATATGGAAGTGAAGAAATCGCGCAGATGCTTGAGATGAATGCTGCAACGGTTCGATCAAAGAAAAGCAGGGCACTTGGGAAGATGCGTAAGATGTTGGAAGCAGGATGATCGTACAGGATGATCTTATAAGAGATGGGTTTGAAAAAAGAATAGAAGAAGGAGGCGGAAAAGATGGAAGAAAATAGAGAAAAGAACAACAAGAAGATTGAGGATGAAAAGCGTTTAGAGCAGGATTTGAGACAGATGGCAGATGATGTGATCCTTCCGGACTCACTGGAACCGGAGGCAATTCAGAAAATGCTTCAGGCAAGACAGGAAGAAAAGCAGCAGGGATCAAAAGCCAAAAATAGAAAGAAGAACTGGAAACGTATCGTTCCGATCGCAGCAGCGGCATGTGTCTGTGTGATAGTTGGAGCGACAGTTGGAATCAAGCAGATCAACAAAGGAAACAACAAAACATTAGATGCAGCGACTATCGCATCAGCAGCAGATCAGACAGAGACAACCCAGACACTTACAACAGCGAAAGATTATAAAGAAATTGAAAAATGTATCAAAAAATATAATAAGCAGATGGCACGGGATAACAACAGTATGGCCATTGGACTGTATGAAAGTGCGTCTTCGGCAGATGCAGCAACAGCAGAAAGCAGTAATGTTAGTGACACGGGGGGTTATTCGGATACGAATGTCCGTGAGAACGGCGTGGGGGAAGCCGATATTGTCAAAACCGATGGAAAAAACATTTATACACTGTGTCGGAGTGTTGTGACAATCACAGCTATTGACAATGGGTCCATGGAAAAGCTGGCCTCGATCGAACAGGATGCAGAACGCTATGTAGAAGACATTTATGTACAAGATGATAAATTAGTTCTGTTTGGAACATTAGGAAGACAGGTGGGAAATTCAGAGGATTCAGAAGCTTATGATGGATATTATGAGAACAATACGTATGTCCAGGTATATGACATCAGTGACCCGTCAAATCCGAAAGAGATCGGTAATATGGAACAGAGCGGAGGATATAATACATCCCGGATTGTGGATGGATATGTCTATGTGCTTAGTCAGTTCCATCCTTATGAAGACAATGTTACAGCAAGAGATCTGTGGTATATTCCGGAAGTGCAGGGAAAATCTATCGAAGCAGAAAATATTTATATGCCACAGGAAGCAGAAGGAAATGAATATACGGTCATTACAGCATTTTCATTAGATGATCCGTCAGAAAAAACAGACAGTAAGGCAGTCTTTGGTTATTCAGATGTGTGCTATGTAAGTGAAAATAATATTTATATTACAAGTAATTATTATGAAGATTCAGATGTGAGCAGAACGCTGATCCGCAAGATTTCTTATACAGACGGAAAGCTTGCTGGTGTTGCGCAGACGAAGATCAAGGGAATGCTGAACGATTCTTTCAGCATTGACGAGTATGAAGGAAACCTTAGATTAGTTACAACAATTGATGAAATTTATTCGAATGATGATATTATGCCGTTGAATGAGACCGCAGATGAGACGGCTGATAAGAGCGGAACAACGGATAAATCAGATGCAAGTAAGGTGACTGAGAAGGCTGTGGCAGAAAATGTAAAGGATGCGGTACCTGGTACAAATTCACTTTATGTGCTGAATGACAAACTGGAGATCATTGGCTCCATTCACAATCTGGCAAAAGATGAAACAATCTATTCCGCAAGATTTATGGGAGATACAGGATATTTCGTTACTTATCGGCAGGTGGATCCATTGTTCTCGGTAGATCTTTCCGATCCAGAGAATCCGAAGATTCTTAGAGAGCTTAAGATTCCTGGATTTTCCGAATATCTGCATCCATATGGAGACGGAAAACTGCTTGGCATAGGGATGGATGTAAGTGAAGATGGATTTACAACAGAAGGTGTGAAACTTTCGATGTTTAATGTTACAGATCCATCCAATGTAACAGAGGAAAATAAGTATACGATTGAAGAAAGCTATGGCACAGATGTAGGATACAATTATAAAGGTGTATTTGTAGATGTTCAGAAGAATCTGTTCGGGTTTGTTACCTATCATGATGGAGTGACTTATCAGTTGTATACGTATGATGAGGCAGAAGGATTCAAAGAAGTGATGAGCAGACAGCTGAGCGGATATGAAGGCAGCAGAGGACTGTATATTGGTAACGTATTCTATCTTGTAAGCGGAAATATGATAGAATCTTATTCCATGAATGGATTTGAGAAGATGGATGATATTGTTCTGTAAACAATTTGTAACTGTTCAGAGCTAACCTCCAAAATACTACGCATTTTATACCTTTTTTTGAAATTTTGCTTGGCTCTGAACAGTTACAATATTTTGGATTGACAGTTTGTAAGACGAAAATTATACTAATAGGAGATGAAATTTGTTTGAAATTGTAGTTTTGTAATAAGAGAAAAGGGGTTAGAAATCATGAGTTCCAGAAATAAAGGAATTTGCTTTATTATATTATCGGCATTTTCATTTGCGTTAATGGGTGCCTGTGTCAGGCTTGCGGGGGATGTGCCGTCCATACAGAAAAGCTTTTTCCGAAATCTGGTTGCATTCTTTGTTGCACTTATAATGATCGTGCGAAGTGGTGACGGATTTGAAATCAAGAAGGGAAACTTAGGTTATATGGTTTTGCGTGCAACATTTGGCACGCTGGGAATCCTTTGTAATTTTTATGCAGTAGATCATCTGGTACTTTCAGATGCATCTATGCTGAACAAAATGTCTCCGTTTTTTGTTATTTTATTTTCGTTTCTTCTGTTGAAAGAGAAATTAAAACCGGCGCAGGCAATTGCAATTTTTGTTGCATTTATCGGAAGCCTGTTTATCATTAAGCCAACCTTTACAAATATGGAACTCTTTCCGTCAGTGATCGGTCTATGCGGAGGAATCGGTGCCGGTATTGCGTATGCAATGGTAAGGATTCTTGGTCAGAGAGGTCAGAAAGGAAGCTCTGTTGTTCTGTTTTTCTCAGGGTTTTCCTGCATCGTGACACTTCCGTATCTGCTGCTTAACTATCATCCGATGACAGGAACGCAGATTCTGGCACTGCTTGGTGCCGGGCTTGCGGCAGCAGGAGGACAATTTGGAATTACCGCAGCATATTATCATGCGCCTGCGAAAGAGATATCAATCTATGATTATTCACAGATTATTTTCTCTACGATTCTCGGATACTTTCTTTTCGGACAGGTTCCAGACAAGTACAGTGTGCTTGGATATGTGATCATTCTCGCGATGGCGGCATGGATGTTCTTCTATAATAAAAGACCGGAAGAAAAAGAATAGAAATTGTTTGAAGCCAAATATATTTCAGATGAAAAGGATTATAAAATCATGGATTTTGCAAGACTTGAGAAAAATATTATAGATGTAATAAAGGAAGAACAGGCGAAGCTGGGCTACCGTAAGGAGAAGATTCGTTTGTATTATCCGCTGAGTTCTCTGAATCATTTCTTTCAGTTAGATGTGGATGAGACAGGAATGCAGGAAAAATTGAGCCGGTTTTCTGAGTATGAAGAAGGGAAGCTTGGAAGTGTTGAAGTGACAAATAAGGGGGAGCGGTTCTGTTTTCATATTCCGGAGGAAGGTGCAGAATATGTATACAATAATATGAAAGAGAATGAATTCATCAAAGACCTGATCGGGTTGATCTCTCATCATGGCTGCAAGATGGAAGATATCTTTGAACTGTTCCGTCAGCATTCGGATCAGATTACGATCGAAGAGATGCACAGCGATGAATTTGATTATATGATCTGCTTTGAAAATGATCCGGAGGATACTTACCGGTATTGCTTTAAAGATGAAGGATGCCATATCATTTACCATAGATTCCTGCCGGAAGATTATGAAGAATTTGGATTTGGAAAATAACTGTCAGGTCAGACAAAAAGGAGAAAAAAGTGAAGCTTACAATACTTGGAACAGGAAATGCAACCGTCACGGAGTGTTATAACACATGTTTTGTTATCAGTGATGACGACCGTCATTTTATGGTAGACGGTGGTGGCGGAAATACGATTCTTCATCAGTTGAAAGCAGCGGGACTTAACTGGATGGATATGAGAGATATTTTCGTAACACATAAGCATATCGATCATCTTCTTGGAATCATCTGGATGATGCGTATGATTCTTCAGAATATGAATAGAGGAAAATACGAAGGAGAAGCTACAATTTACGGACACGAAGAAGTAATCCGTATTCTGAAAGAGATGGCAGGTGAAGTTCTTTCGGCGAAGGAGATGAAATATATAGATGATCGTCTTCACATGGTCGTAGTAGAAGATGGAGAAGAACGTGAGATTATTGGAAAGAAAGTAACATTTTTCGATATTCATTCTACAAAGGCAAAACAGTTTGGATTTTGTATGCGGTTAGATGAGGATGAGAAACTGACCTGTTGCGGAGATGAGCCGTACAATGAACTGGAGCAGAAATATGCTGAGAACAGTACATGGCTATTGCATGAGGCATTCTGTCTTTACGGACAGGCGGATGAATTCAAGCCATATGAGAAGCATCACTCCACAGTAAAAGATGCATGTGAGATGGCAGCAGACCTGAATGTGGAGAATCTGATTCTCTATCATACGGAAGATAAGAATATTGAACACAGACAGGAGTTGTATCTGGAAGAAGGCAAAGCTTATTATGACGGAAATCTGTTTGTGCCGGATGATCTGGATGTAATAGAGTTATAAGGAAATAGTTAAGGAGAGGTGAAAGAGAATGCTTGAGTTAGTAACAGGAGGCAGCGGAAGCGGAAAATCAGCTTATGCGGAAAGCCGGATCTGTGAATGGAACAGGCAGGATCCGAAGCCTCTCTTTTATATTGCAACCATGTATCCTTATGGGGAAGAGACAGAAAAGAAGATTGAGAGACATCGGATGCTTCGTAAAGGAAAAGGGTTTGAGACATTAGAGTGGTATACAGGACTTGAGCTACATTTGGAAGAGGGATCATTACAAGGCTCAGATGTGCTTCTCGAATGTATGTCGAATCTCGTGGCAAATGAAATGTATATGGAATCCGGTGCAGGATGTCATGCAGATCAAGCCATTCTGGAAGGGATCCGAGAATTGAATCAACAGTGTTCGAATCTGGTGATTGTGACAAATGAAGTGTTTTCTGAATCGGTTCCGGATTCGCCGGAGATGAAAGAATACAAAAGGATTCTTGGCAGGATCAACTGTGAAATTGCAGCGATGGCAGATCAGGTGACAGAAGTCATTTATGGAATTGCACAGCAGAAAAAGGAAACGGATACGATGGTCAATAGAACAGAAAAACCGGGCGTGGACAGTAACAAATCAGGAGAGTTTGTGATGTGTCAGAAAGAAAATAGAGCTCATATAATTATAGGTGGTGCATTTCAGGGAAAAACACAATATGCAACGAAAGTTTATCCAGAACTTGGGCTGACAGATGGGATCAATTGTTCGCTGGATGAAATCAGAAATTGTGTGGCAATCAATAAATTCCATTCATTTACGAGGCGCTGGCTTTTGGAAGGAAGAACAAAGGAAGCGTTGCTGACGACACTTGAGAACAATAGAAGCCTTCAATTATTAATTAGTGACGAGATAGGATACGGTCTTGTACCTATCGATGATTTTGAAAGAGAATACAGGGAATTTCACGGGCGTGTCATGACGGAACTTGCAGAACAGGCAGATTGTGTAGAACGTGTTGTGTGTGGAATTCCGCAGAGAATAAAGTGAAAGGAAATTAAAAATGCTTTCAGAGATAGAACAGGTACTTCCTTCTGAAATAGAGAAGAGAAGTTTTGAAATTATAACAGAAGAATTAAAAGAGATGGGAAAGATTCTCTGTCCGGAGACAGAACTGATCGTGAAACGCTGTATTCATACAAGCGCTGATTTTGAGTATGCGGACAGTCTTGTTTTTACAGAAGGTGTTGTGGAGAAAGCAAAGGATGCTATCCGCAGAGGTGTGCCGATTATCACAGATACACAGATGGGAAAAGCAGGAATTAATAAGAAACGTCTGGCAGAGTATGGCAGTGAAGTGCTTTGTTTTATGTCGGATGAAGATGTGGCAGAGATGGCGAAAAAGAATGGCACAACAAGAGCGGTGGCAAGTATGGATAAGGCAGCTGCACTGGGAAGAGAGGCTATCTTTGCAGTTGGAAATGCACCGACAGCATTGGTACGGCTTTATGAGTTGATCAAAGAAGGAAAGATTAATCCGGAATTAATCATTGCAGTTCCGGTAGGGTTTGTAAATGTCGTGCAGTCAAAGGAACTGATCTTAAGTCTGGAAGATACACCGTCGATCGTGGCACGGGGAAGAAAAGGTGGAAGCAATATTGCCGCATGTATTTGCAATGCTTTATTATATCAGATGTAAAACAGATGCAAAAAAACTTTGTTAGAACTTGTTAGAAAGATAGAATAGTGGTATTATAAGACTGTTTGATTAGAAAAAAGAATAGAGAGGGAACAAAACGTGACCTATAAAGAAGCAAGGGTATATTTGGACGAGATGTCGAAATACGGAAGTGTACTTGGCTTAGATACGATTCGAGGTCTGTTGCGTGAGCTTGGGAATCCACAGGATGACTTAAAGTTTATACACATTGCAGGAACGAATGGCAAGGGATCTGTGCTTGCATACACTTCAACAATATTAAGTGAGGCAGGATACAGAACCGGGCGCTATGTCTCACCGACAGTAATCTCTTATCTGGAGCGGATTCAGATTGACGGAACATGGATTCCGGAAGATGAATTTGCAGAATTGACAGAGAATGTAAAAGAAGCTATTGCCCGGATGGAGGCGGCCGGAGAGGAATCTCCGACAGTCTTTGAAGCAGAAACGGCAATAGCTTTTCTGTATTTTAAGAAGAAAAAATGTGATCTGGTCGTACTGGAGTCCGGTCTTGGAGGAATTCTGGATGCGACGAACATCATCGGAGTACCGGTGTGTGCAGCATTTGCAACGATCAGTGTGGATCATCTTGGTGTGATCGGAGATTCGTTGGAAGAGATTGCGCAGAACAAGGCTGGAATCATTAAGCCTGGATGTGCAGTAGTATCTGCGAAGCAGAAAGAAAATGTCCGGGAGATTCTGAAAAAAACTGCAGAAGAAAAAGGCTGTCCTTTCACAGAAGCGCAGCCTGAACAGATGATGATTTTTGAAGATTCCTACCACGGAATTACATTTTCTTATAAAGAATATGAAAAGATGCATAGTTCGCTTGCAGGCCAGTGCCAGAGAGAGAATCTTGCAACAGCGCTCGAAGTTATCCGCTGTCTGAACAGACAGGGGTATCGGATTACAGAAGTACAGGTGCGAGAGGGACTTTCAAAGACAAGATGGACAGGACGGTTTACCTGCCTGTCAGAGTCCCCGTTATTTTTTGTAGACGGAGCGCATAATGAAGACGCAGCATTAAAGCTGAAAGTGACGGTAGAACGTTATTTTTCGGATTATAAGAAAATCTTTATCATGGGAGTCTTTAAAGATAAAGAATATGAGAAAATCACATCTATTCTTTGCCCGTTGGCAGAAAGTATATATACTGTTAGTCTTCCAAATAAGGAGAGGACGCTTCCGGCAGAAAAGCTGGCAGAAGTAGTGAAGAAACATTGTCAGAAAGTGAAAGCTGAACAGACCATCGAAACAGCTGTTGAGGATGCAAGGAAAGAGGCAATGACCCAAGGCAAGGATATTGCGCAGAAAACTGTGATTCTTGCATGCGGATCCCTGTCTTATCTTGGAGAGGTTCAGCGGATCGTGTTGAATAACCGGCAGTGAGATATAGGAGAGAAATATAAAATGATAGATCATGAAAAAGTAGAACAGGCAGTCCGTCTTTTGTTGGAAGGAATCGGTGAAGATGTGAACCGCGAAGGTCTTATAGATACACCTGACAGGATCGCCAGAATGTATGAAGAGATATATGGTGGAATGGAAGAAGATGCGGGAGTTCATCTTATGAAGACATTTACGGTAGAAAGCAGTGAGATGGTGATAGAGAAAGATATTACATTCTATTCAACCTGTGAGCATCATTTACTGCCTTTTTATGGAAAAGCCCATATTGCCTATATTCCGGATGGTAAGGTGGTAGGACTGAGTAAGCTGGCGCGTACGGTAGAAGTATTTGCAAGAAGACTTCAGCTCCAGGAGCAGCTGACAGGACAGATTGCAGACGCATTGATGGAGTATATGCAGCCGAAGGGAGCTCTCGTTATGGTGGAAGCAGAGCATATGTGTATGACAATGCGCGGAATCAAGAAACCGGGAAGTCAGACAGTTACATTGGCACGGAGAGGTGTGTTTGAGACAGACCCGACATTAGAAGAAAGATTCTTCCGTATGCTTGGAAGATAAAGAATACGTAAAGGAAAAGAAGTGAACAGACTTGAAACAGGAAAATATGTATCGGTTAAATGAAGTGGTCCATCACTGGATCTATCAGGATTATTATGGAAGAATCAAGCGGTTAGAGAAGGAGCGTATCTTTTGCTGTCATCAGATGCCACATTTTCTGGATGTAGCAAGGATCGCATATATTAAAAATCTGGAAGAGAACCTTGGGTTTGAGAAAGATGTGATCTATACGGCAGCAGTACTTCATGACATTGGAAAATCATTTCAATATAAATGGACAATTCCACATGAAGTAGCAGGTGAAAAGATTGCAAAAGAGATTTTAACAACATTACCTGAAGATGCACAGTTTACAGAAGAGGAACAGCAACAGATTCTTCGGGCTATCCGTGGTCATCGCAGAAAACATGAGGGAATGGAACCGATTGAAGAATTGTTTTATGACAGTGACAAACGCTCGCGTATGTGCCATTCCTGCCCGGCACAGAAACAGTGTAACTGGACGGAAGAAGAGAAGAATATGGAGATAGAGATATGAGAATTGGCGGAAAAGAATTTGACCTGAAGAAAAATACCTATATCATGGGAATTCTGAATGTAACACCGGATTCCTTTTCAGACGGAGGAAGATACGACGGATTGGATCGTGCAATCGAACATACGAAGCAGATGATTCAGGAAGGTGTGGACATCATTGATGTCGGTGGAGAATCAACTCGTCCGGGACATGTACAGATTACAGAAGAGGAGGAAATTGCGCGTGTTGTTCCGGTAATCCGAAAACTCAAAGAAGAATTTGATATTCCGGTATCGATTGATACTTATAAAAGTGCAGTTGCAGCAGCGGCAATTGAAGCAGGTGCGGATCTTGTGAATGATATCTGGGGATTAAAATACGATTCTAAGATGGCAGGATTGATAGCAAAAACAGGAGTAGCGTGTTGTCTGATGCATAATCGTGAGAATACAGATTATCAGAATTTCCTTGCAGACTTTATGGATGACATGAAAGAATGTGTGAAGATTGCGAAGGACGCGGGGATTGCAGATGATAGGATCATTCTTGATCCAGGCGTTGGATTTGGCAAGACATACGAGATGAATCTCGAAATTATTGATAAACTTGAAATAATGAAAGAACTTGGATATCCGGTACTTCTTGGAACTTCAAGAAAATCAGTGATCGGTCTGACACTGGATCTTCCGGTAGAAGAACGTGAAGAGGGAACGATGGTTACAACAGTTTACGGAGTGCAGAAGGGTTGTGCATTTGTCCGTGTTCATGATGTGGAGAAGAATAAGAGAGCAATCCGTATGACAAGAGCATTAATGAGAGAACATGAGGTATAGAGGACAGATGCAGAAGAAGTTCGATGAAATCAGAATTGAAGATCTGGAAGTGTTTGCAAATCATGGTGTGTTTCCGGAGGAAAATACGTTAGGACAGAAGTTTGTTGTCTCAGCAGTGCTTTTTACAGATACCAGGATGGCGGGAAAAACAGATGATCTGACAGCGTCCATCCACTACGGAGAAGTTAGTGCATTTATTACTGAGTTTTTACAGAAAAATACCTATCAGTTATTAGAACGTGCAGCGGAAGAACTGGCTGAAGCGTTGCTTCTTGAGTGGGACAGAATAGAAAAAATATCTATAGAGATCAAGAAACCATGGGCGCCTGTAAGACTTCCGTTAAAAACAGTCAGCGTGAAGATAGAGCGTGGCTGGCACACAGCATACATTGCGTTAGGATCTAACATTGGGGACAGTAAGATGTATCTGGATAATGCAGTAAAGGCATTGAATGAACTTCCGACAAGTAAAGTTGAGGTCGTATCTGAATATCTTGTGACACCTCCCTACGGAGTGACAGATCAGCCGGATTTCCTGAACGGCTGTCTGAAACTTCGCACGCTGCTTTATCCATATGAGCTTTTAGCTGAATTGAACAGAATTGAGAAAGAAGCAGGAAGAGAGCGAATCATTCACTGGGGTCCGAGAACATTAGATCTGGATATTATTTTTTATGACGATCTTGTTCTTGAAGAGGCGGATCTGTGTATTCCGCATGTAGAGATGCACAAGAGAAAATTCGTGCTGGAACCGTTGGGAGAGATCGCTCCGTATAAGCGCCATCCGATAAGTGGGAAGCGCGTTTGTGAGATGCTTGTTGAATTGAATGAAAAAGAGAATTAATTGAATTATTAAAAAGGCTTATTACCAGTTATGATAAAAGGTGATAAGCCTTTTGAATGTAAAGTGTGAAGAAATATGTTACAATAACATCGGTTATGAAAAGGAACCAGAGGGAAAGGAGAGGGCAAAATGTTAGAAAAAATATTTAAGCTTTCTGAAAACAAAACAGATGTAAAAACAGAGGTTCTTGCCGGAATTACAACATTTATGACAATGGCGTATATCCTGGCAGTGAATCCAAGTATCCTGTCAGCGGCAGGAATGGATTCAGGTGCAGTATTTACTGCAACAGCATTGGCTGCATTCGTCGGAACATTGCTGATGGCAGTACTTGCAAACTATCCGTTTGCATTAGCACCTGGAATGGGGTTGAATGCATATTTTGCGTACACAGTTGTAATCGGTATGGGATATAGCTGGGAATATGCATTGACTGCAGTATTTGCAGAAGGTATTATCTTTATCCTTCTGTCTGTAACAAATGTACGTGAGGCAATCTTTAATGCGATTCCGAAGAATCTGAAATCCGCAGTTAGTGTAGGAATTGGATTATTTATCGCATTTGTAGGTCTCCAGAATGCGCATATCGTTATGGGCGGCGCAACATTGGTTGAACTGTTCTCAGTGGATGGTTATAATAAACTCAATGGTGTAAATGCAACAATGAACGATGTTGGAATCACAGTTCTGCTTGCTATTATTGGTATTCTGATTACAGGATGGCTTGTAGTTAAGAATGTAAAGGGAAATATCCTTTGGGGAATCCTAATCACATGGGCAATCGGTATTGTATGCCAGTTTGTCGGAATTTATGTTCCGAATGCAGAAGTTGGATGCTTCAGCCTGCTTCCGGATTTCAGTCACGGATTATCTATTCCAAGTATTGCACCGATTTTCTGTAAACTTCAGTTTAAGGGAATCTTTACTTTGGACTTTGTTGTAATTCTTTGTGCGTTCTTATTTGTCGATCTGTTTGATACGATCGGAACACTTGTAGGAGTTTCTTCAAAGGCAGGAATGCTTGACAAAGAGGGAAAACTTCCAAAGATCAAAGGAGCGCTTCTTGCAGATGCACTTGCAACAACAGCGGGAGCTGTTCTTGGAACATCAACAACTACAACATTCGTAGAGAGTGCTTCAGGAGTATCTGAGGGAGGAAGAACAGGTCTTACAGCAGTGACAACAGCAATCCTGTTTGGTCTTGCATTGTTCCTGTCACCGATTTTCCTTGCAATCCCATCATTTGCCACAGCACCGGCATTGATCATTGTAGGACTTTACATGATGACGAATATTACAAACATTGATTTCGATGATCTGTCAGAAGCAATTCCTTGTTATGTATGTATCATTGCAATGCCATTCTTCTATAGTATTTCAGAAGGAATCTCAATGGGAATCATCACATATGTGGTTCTGAATCTGTTAACAGGAAAAGCAAAAGAGAAGAAACTAAGTCTTCTGATGTATATTTTAGCAATTCTGTTTGTTTTGAAATATGCATTCCTGTAAATGGGATTGAATGACGTCAGAAAGATATCAAAATAAAAATAGAAAAAATCAAGAGCTGGACAGAAGTATATTGAAAACTTCTGTTCAGCTCTTTGTGGTTGAAAAATGTCTGAGCAACTCTTTTAGAGCAGCTGCTCAAAGGTGTCATAAAATGTTGGGTAAGACACATCTACGCATTTACTGTCAAGAATCTTTGTAGTACCTTCTGCAACAAGTGCAGCAATACTGAATGCCATTGCAATTCTGTGGTCTAACAAAGTATGAATAGAAACACCATGAAGAGGTCTTCCGCCATTGATGATCATTCCGTCTTCAGTAGGTGTTACATCACAGCCCATTGCTTTCAGATTATCTGTTACAGTCTCAATACGATCTGTTTCCTTGACTTTCAGTTCAGCAGCATCTTTGATTACAGTAGTACCTTCCGCCATAGCTGCCATAACTGCAATAACCGGAATCTCATCGATCAAAGTTGGGATGATGTCTCCTTCGATTGTAGTTCCATGCAGTCTACTTGTGCGGACAAGAACATCTGCAATTCTTTCCCCACCTTCTGTACGTTCGTTAAGGAGGGTGATATCACCACCCATATCTTCACATACTCTCAAGATTCCTGCGCGTGTCGGGTTGATTCCTACATTTTCTACAAGAATTTCAGAATCAGGGACGATCAGTCCGGCAGCAATGAAATAAGCAGCGGAAGAGATGTCTCCCGGAACTGTGATTTCCTGTCCGTAAAGTTCTTCACAAGGACGGATGATAGCGGTTGCTTTGGAAGAACCGATCTCAAAAGTAGAGCGGATATCTGCACCGAATTCTTTCAGCATTAATTCTGTATGGTTTCTGGAAAGACTCGGTTCTGTGACAGAGGTCTCTCCATCTGCGTAAAGACCGGCGAGCAGCAGGCAGGATTTCACTTGCGCACTGGCAACCGGTGAATCATAATGGATTCCATGAAGCTGCGCCGGAGTAATATAAAGTGGGGCACATCCATTGCGGAGAATACTGGAAATATGTGCGCCCATCTGTGTCAATGGTTCAATGATTCTTTTCATTGGGCGGGAGTTCAGTGATTCATCTCCGGACAATTTAGAGTCAAACGGCTGTCCGGCGAGAATACCGGAAATCAGTCTCGTTGTTGTTCCGCTGTTTCCCACATCAAGAATCTTCTCCGGAGCACTCAGTCCATGCAATCCCTTTCCGTGTACGATAACGGAAGAATAATCGCTCTCAACTTCAATCTCAATACCAAGCTCTCTGAAACAACGGATAGTCGCGAGACAGTCGGCACCAGAGAGAAAGTTGTGGATCTGCGTCGTTCCGTTTGCAATCGAGCCGAACATAATGCAGCGGTGGGAGATGGATTTGTCTCCCGGTATTGTAACTTTTCCTTTTAATCCTGTAATATTACATAATTCCATAATCTTATTCCTCATTTCTGCTATCAGACTTCATAGATGACATAGCGGTATTTCTGCAAAAGTACAGAAGCTCTGTTTGCAGAATCTTCATCATAAAATTCAATACGAAGAACTCCTTCCTCAAATTCACGGTTGTGGATGATTCCGATGTTCTTGATACTGATGTTATTACTTGCAAGAATTGTGGCAATCGTAGCAATTCCACCTGTTTCATCGATGATATCACAATAAAGTGCAAACTGCTTTTTGATCGGTCCTGCAGATCCGTTCGGCATGGAGTTCCTGTAATCTTTGGAATTCTCAAACAGAGCGTACAGGGCAGGTTCATTTCCTTCATCCACAAGATCCTTTGCATGTGAAAGAGCTTCAATATATTCACCTAAGATCTGGGAGATGTTCTCACTGTTTTTCAGACAGATCTGCTGCCACATGACCGGGGAGGAAGAAGCAATTCTCGTAATATCTTTAAATCCCCCTGCGGCCAACGCTTTCATCATCCCTTCCTTCGAATCCGTATCATGTACAAAATTCACAAGTGTGGATGCAATAATATGCGGCAGGTGGCTGATCGTTCCGGTAATATGATCGTGCTCGTGGTAATCCAGAATAACAGGAAGAGCTTTTAAAGATGAAACAAAGTCTTTGTAAGCATCCACTTTTTCTTCCGCTACTTTAGCAGAAGGAGTCAGAATATAGTATGCATTTTCAATCAAATGAGCTTTGGAATTCATAAATCCGCTCTTCTCAGAACCAGCCATCGGATGTCCGCCAATGAAATTCGCTTCCATTCCCAGACGAATCACCTCTTCGTGGATGGAAGTCTTCACGCTTCCGACATCTGTGAGAATACAGTTTTCATCCAGGAGATCTTTCAGCTGGGAAAGATAGGCAGCATTGTAAGTGACCGGTGCACAGAGGAAAATATAGTTACATCCCCTGAAATTGTCATCAATGGATGAACAGGAAGTATGAATAGTGCCTTCCTGGATTGCCAGTGCAAGGGATTCTTTATTTTTATCGAATGCGATGATGTCGTAATCCGGATAATACTGGCGGATTGCCTTCGCAATAGAGCCGCCGATAAGTCCAAGTCCGATAAATCCAATTTTTTTAGCATTCATAGTTGTAAAATCCTTTCTGTTGTTGTGCAAAACATATCTTACTGTTCAGAAATCTTAAATCAGTAAGAAACATATATTCGTATTTTAACACTTTGCTCTGTAAAAGTAAATTGGTAATATTGCGTTACTGTTCACTCCCGTGTCAATCACTCCGCTGATTGACACGGAGGATGCGTGTTTTGACTTGAATGCATCTCGCCCCATCGTCAAAGGCGATTTAAAATGGCAAGATGCGTTGCTGGTCGCACTTTGTGTGAACAGCAACAATATTGCTTCTATATATAAGCGGAGTGTTTTCAAAGAATAGCTTTATGATAGAAAGTTAAAATTGTATAAAATGTAAAAAATAGTTGTAATTAATCAGAATATTTAGTACAATATACCCATGGTATGTATATCGACGACAAAAAAACGATGTGCATAATAGCTACATAACAAGGAGGCAGCAGTATGAAGGTTTACAGAACAGACGAAATCAGAAATGTGGTATTACTTGGTCATGGTGGAAGCGGAAAGACAAGTCTTGCAGAGGCGATGCTCTACGTATCAGGTGCAACGAATCGTATGGGAAAGATTTCCGAATCCAATACGGTGAGCGATTTTGATAAAGAGGAGCAGAAACGTGGATTTTCAATCAGCACAAGTCTGGTACCGATCGAGTGGGAGAAAGCGAAGATCAATATTCTTGACACACCGGGATATTTTGATTTTGTCGGAGAAGTAGAAGAGGCAGTCAGTGCAGCAGATGCAGCGGTTATCGTAGTATCTGGTAAGGCAGGAGTACAGGTTGGAACGGAAAAAGCATGGGAGCTTTGTGACAAATATAATCTGCCGAGAATGATCTATGTGACAGAGATGGATGTGGATGATGCAAGTTTCCGTCAGGTAGTAGCAGATCTGACAGAGAGATATGGAAAGAAAATCGCACCACATTTCCAGCCAATCCGTGAGAATGAGAAACTTGTAGGATATATTAATATTATTAAGAATGCCGGAAGAAGATATACAGGCATTGGACAGAGAGAAGAGTGCGAGATTCCGGATTACTGTATGCCGAACCTTGAGATTTTGAGAGATTCTCTTATGGAAGCTGTAGCAGAGACAAGTGAAGAGTTTATGGAGCGCTATTTTAATGGTGAGGAATTCTCTATAGAAGAGATCCGTGCAGCCATGAGAACAGAAGTAATGGATGGGGATATCGTACCGGTTGCGATGGGATCCAATATCCAGGCACAGGGAGTAGCCAACCTGCTTTCAGATATTGTTCGTTTCTTCCCGAGTCCGGATAAGAGAACCTGTGCAGGAATTAACCGCAGAACAAACGAGATTTTTGAAGCAAATTATGATTTCGCAAAAGCAAAATCAGCGTATGTATTTAAGACAATGGTGGATCCATTTATTGGAAAATACTCTTTCGTAAAGGTATGCTCCGGAGTACTTAAAGGAGATGATGTACTTTATAATGCAGACACAGACGCAGAAGAGAAACCAGGTAAACTTTATACCATGTGCGGAAGTAAGCCAAGCGAAGTGACAGAGCTTTTCGCAGGTGATATCGGAGCAATCGGTAAACTGACAAATACAAGAACAGGAGATACTCTTTCTGTAAAGGGAACACCGGTATCTTATGCAAAGACAGATTATTCTGTACCATATACATATATGAAGTATCGCGTAAAGAATAAAGGCGATGAAGATAAGGTATCACAGGCTCTTGCAAGAATGACAGCAGAAGATGTTACATTGAAAGCTGTGAATGACAGTGAGAACAGACAGTCTCTTCTTTATGGAATGGGTGAGCAGCACCTTGAGATCGTAGCAAGTAAACTGGCGGCAAGATATAAAGTAGAGATCACACTGGAGACACCAAAAGTTGCATTCCGTGAGACAATCCGTAAGAATTCTGACGTTGATTCCAAGTATAAGAAACAGAGCGGCGGACATGGACAGTACGGACATGTTAAGATGAAATTCGAACCATCAGGAGATCTCGAAACTCCATTTGTATTCGAAGAATGTGTTGTTGGAGGAGCAGTTCCGAAGAACTATTTCCCGGCAGTAGAGAAAGGTCTGCAGGAATCTGTAGTGAAAGGACCTCTTGCCGGATATCCGGTAGTTGGTGTGAAAGCTACTTTATACGACGGATCCTATCATCCGGTAGACTCTTCAGAGATGGCATTTAAGACAGCTACGATCCAGGCATTCAAGAAAGGATTCCTGGAGGCATCTCCGGTACTTCTTGAACCAATCGCATCCCTGAAAGTTACAGTTCCGGATGATTACACAGGAGATATCATGGGAGACCTGAACAAACGCAGAGGACGTGTGCTTGGCATGACACCGGTAGCCGGAGGAAAGCAGGCTATTGAAGCAGATATTCCAATGACAGGACTGTTTGGTTATTGCACAACACTTCGCTCCATGACAGGTGGAAGAGGATCTTACGAATATACATTTGCAAGATATGAGCAGGCTCCATCTGATGTACAGGAGAAAGAAATTGCTGCAAGAGCAGAAGAAGCATAATTAAAGATTCAGGCAATACAAAGAGTGTGTTATCCGGCTGATAAAAAGGAGTGGGTAGCACGCTCTTATTGCTTGTTTTAGAAAAAACAGTAACATTGTATTTCACAAAAAAATCACAAGTTTGAGAATATGGTTGTACTTTCAAAACAAAGATGCTATAATTCATCTGCCTGTCTGCATTAGACAGGTATGTTGTTGTTTATGAAATCCTGTGAACAGTGACATAAAGTGACTGTGTAGAGCAGTTATAAGATTATTATAATAATATGAGGGATAAGAAAATGAGGATTATTATTATCGGTGACGGAAAGGTTGGTTACAAGCTTGCCAAGCAACTTTCCGCCGAGAAATATGACATTATAATGATTGACAGTAATGAAAATAAGTTGAGATTTGCTATGGATCGTCTGGATATTGCCTGCGTGACGGGAGATGGCGCAGACGCAGAAGTACTTAAACAGGCAGATGTAGCGCATGCCGACCTGGTGATTGCTTGTACATCAGCAGATGAATGCAATATGTTAAGCTGTCTGATCGCCAGAAAATTAGGTGCAAGACATACGATTGCCCGTGTGCGTAATCCGATTTATTATCGTCAGATTGGACTTCTGAAAGAAGATCTGCATCTTAGCATGGCTGTAAACCCGGAACTTATTGTGGCAGATGAGATTAGCAGACTTCTGCTCTTCCCGGATGCGAGTCAGGTGGAGACTTTTGTGAAGGGACGTGTAGAATTGATTGAATTACCGGTTGCGGAGGGAAGCAGCCTGGCAGGGTTAAGCCTTGCGGAAATGTATAACCGGTTCCAGATCCGTCTGCTTGTTTGTGCAGTGGAACATGGAGATGAAGTTTGCATTCCAGATGGAGAATACAGGATGCGTGCAGGAGACCGTCTGCATATTGCGGCATCTCATAAAGATTTAGAGGCATTTTTTAAAGCAAATGGAAAGCGTAAGGACAAAATCAAAAAAGTCATTATTTGTGGAGCCGGAAGAGTTGGTTACTATCTTGCACTTCAGCTTAGCACACTTGGTATGCAGATAAAGATCATAGAACAGAATCGCCAGAGATGTGAAGAACTCTGCGAATTACTTCCAAAAGCAACGATCATTAATGGAGATGCAACAGATCATGACCTTCTTGTAGAAGAAGGGATTGATGAAGCGGATGCATTTGTTGCCCTGACAGGGATGGATGAAGAGAACATTATACTTTCTCTTTTTGCAAAGAGTCAGAATGTGGACAAAATTGTTACGAAAGTCAATGAAGACAGACGCGCACGTATGGTAGAAGACTTTGGAATTGATAGTATTGTTTCTGTTAAAACAGCTACAGCAGACGCAATCATGAGTTATGTCAGAGCGCGTAAAAACTCTCAGGGAAGTGCGAATGTTGAGACAATGTATCAATTGGTTGATGACAAAGTTGAAGCACTGGAATTTATTGTTAAGGCTGAGACAAATTATACAGGAATTCCATTGAAGAATCTCTCGTTGAAACCGAATAATCTGATTGCATGTATTGCAAGAAAACGTCAGATCATTCTTCCGAGCGGAGATGATTGTATTCAGGTAGGAGATAATGTGATCATTATCACGATGGAAAAACAGATTGAAGATATTAAAGATATTTTAATGTAGGTGCAGCGCGATGAATAAGAAGATGATAGTATATATTTTGGGGAAAATGATGGGAGTCGAAGGATTACTTCTTCTGATCCCAGCGTTGGTTTCCCTGATATATCATGAAAAAAGCGTAATTTCTTTTCTGATTGTAGCAGCAATCCTGCTCGTAATTTATATGGTGTTCGGAAGGAAGCTTCCGGCTTCAAAGCAGATTTACGGGAAAGAAGGTTTTGTTATTGTTGGGCTTGCATGGATTTTATGGTCCGCATTCGGAGCGCTTCCGTTTGTAATTTCGGGAAGTATTCCATATTATATTGATGCACTTTTTGAGACAATTTCCGGTTTCACTACAACCGGATCTACAATCCTGGTAGATATCGAGGCTCTGCCAATGGGAATTTCCTTTTGGAGAAGCTTTACACACTGGATCGGTGGTATGGGGGTGCTTGTATTTGTTATGATGATCACATCTCTGGATGATGAGAATGCAATGCCGCTCATGCGTGCGGAAGTACCGGGACCGGAGGCGGATAAGCTTGTCCCAAAGGCAAGACATACCGCAAGACTTTTATATGGAATGTATTTTGTTCTGACAGCAGCAGAAGTGGTTTTTCTGCTTTTTGGCGGAATGAACCTGTATGATGCACTTTTACATGCATTCAGTACTGCCGGAACGGGAGGATTTTCTAATAGAGCTGCAAGCGTCAGCTTCTACGACAGTGCATATATTGATGGTGTGATCACAGTATTTATGATTTTGTTTGGAATTAACTTTAACTTGTACTTTTTCATATTGCTCAAAGACTGGAAATCCATTCTGAAAAATGAAGAGCTGTGGGCATATCTTGGAATAGTAGGTGTGTCAATCGCTATAATCACAGGAAATATCCTCAAGATTTATGGAACGGTTGCACATGCATTCCGCTATGCATCTTTCCAGGTCGGTTCGATCATTACGACAACCGGATTTGCAACCGCAGATTATGACCAGTGGCCGGAACTCTCGAAATCAATATTATTGGCACTTATGTTTGTGGGAGCCTGTGCAGGATCTACCGGAGGAGGTATTAAAGTAAGCCGTTTATTGATCATCGTGAAATCAATCCGCAGAGAAGTGCGTAAGATGTTACATCCAAATGCAGTTACGATCATTAAAGTCAATGGTAAAAAAATCGGACAGGATACATTGAAGAATGTAAATCTCTATCTGACGTGTTACATTATAATTATGATTGTATCAATTTTACTTGTCTCTATTGATAATTTTGATTTTGCGACAACATTTAGTGGAGTACTTACTACGATGAGCAATGTAGGACCTGGAATTTCAAAGGTAGGACCTGTGATGAATTTCCACCCATTCTCAGCATTATCCAAGTTGGTATTCTGCTTTGATATGCTGATTGGAAGATTAGAGATCTTCCCATACCTGCTTCTTCTTTCTCCGGAACTTTGGAGAAGAAGATTCTAGACGATTTTTTGTTAATTATGTGCGGAAAAATTTGAATGAAACAGATTTTTTCGCACATTTTATTTTTATATGATAAAATGGTAACTGTTCAGAGCTAAGCAAAATTTTAAAAAACAGGTGTAAAATGCGTAGCATTTTGGAGGTTGGCTCTGAACAGTTATGTAAAATGAAAGAAAGGAAGAGGTGAGATGAACAAATTTAAAATGAAAGTGACAGCTGTCATAGGAGTGATTCTGTTGATTGGAATCTATTACTATGTGACACTCCCGGCGATCAATATTCATGCATCAGAATTCTGGATGTATCTTGTGGTGTTGGTCTTTCTGGCAGCTGTGGTATTTATCAGAAAGAAAAATTTAAACCGTTACGACTGGAAAGAGTCAAAGGGATTAAAGGTGATCCTTGGAATCCTTGCGGTGCTGGTGATCGCATATGTGGCAGGATCAGTTTTGTCTTCTCCAATTGTGAATGCGAAGAAGTATCAGGAACTTTTGACGGTGAAGAATGGAGAATTTACAAAAGATATCGAAGAATTATCTTTTGATCAGATTCCATTGCTGGATAAGGATTCAGCAGAGCTTCTCGGTGACAGGAAGATGGGAAGTATGGTAGATATGGTATCCCAGTTCGAGGTAGATGAACTGTATTCCCAGATCAACTATCAGGATCAGCCGGTGAGAGTTTCTCCTTTGAAATATGCCAGCGTGATCAAATGGTTTACGAACATGAGAGAAGGAATCCCGGCCTATATCAAGATTGATATGGCAACACAGAATACGGAACTCGTAAAACTGAGTGAAGGGATGAAGTACACGACAAGTGATCATTTTAACAGAAATATTTACCGTCATCTGAGATTTAACTATCCGACCTATATTTTTAATGATTTGAGTTTTGAAATTGATGAAGACGGGGTTCCGTACTGGATCTGCCCGGTGAAGAAGTACAATATCGGATTATTCGGTGGAACAACAATCGGAAGAGTTGTACTTTGCAATGCGATCACAGGAGAAACGAAGGATTATGCAGTTGAGGATGTCCCACAGTGGGTTGACAGAGTATATTCCGCAGATCTGTTAGTTGAGCTTTATAATTATCACGGAACATTGAAACATGGTTTCTTTAATAGTGTATTGGGGCAGAAAGACTGCTTGAATACAACTGACGGATACAATTATCTTGCAATCGATGACGATGTATGGGTATACACAGGTGTTACCTCGATTACCGGAGACCAGTCGAATGTAGGGTTTGTTCTGATGAATCAGAGAACAATGGAGACAAAGTTCTATGAGATTGAAGGAGCAACAGAGAGTTCAGCGATGTCTTCCGCAGAAGGGCAGGTACAGAATCTGCACTATACGGCAACATTCCCACTGCTTTTAAATATTTCCGGTGAACCGACCTATTTCATTGCACTGAAGGATGATGCCGGTCTGGTGAAGAAGTATGCGATGGTAAATGTACAGAAATATCAGATTGTTGCAATTGGAGATACGGTCAGTGAATGCGAGGAGTCTTACACTAATCTGATGTATAAGAACGGGATCAAGACAGAAGCTGAGGATACAAGATCCGTAGAGACACTGACAGCTAAGATCACAAAGATCGCCCAGGGCGTTATAGACGGTGATTCTCATTATTATATCATGCTTGAAGGTTCGGATGAGATCTTTGATGTATCTGTTGTAGATTTTATTGATATTATCCGGTTTAATGTCGGAGATGAAGTTACAGTTGAGTATAAGAAGGGGGAGCAGGTGGATACAGTTCTTTCCCTGAATGGAAAAGCGAGTGAACAGATCAGCACAAAAGCTGCGAAAGAAGAGCAGGCAGAAGATACGGCAGGGGATTCTGCACAGACAGAATAAGAGAAAGAAGCGAAAAAAAGAAGTACAACCGGAGAACGGAAGTACTTCTTTTTTGATTCCTGAAAACATTTAATTCAGACCCAGAAGGGCGAATCCTGTGTTACACTACGCTGTAAATGCTTACAGAACTGTGCATCCAAGTGTGTCAACATCTGCAATCGCAGCTTTATCTGCGCTGACGCTGAGGTAGAAGTCAATCTTGGCATCTTCGGAAATCTTATTTAATTTCTCGATGAATGTCGGAAGACTTTCTAATGTGATATTAGCCTGCTTTAAGATACTGTCGATGAAAACAGCTTCGATATCATGATTGCCAGCAGCCATACCATAGAGGAAACCTACAAATTCTTCTAAGGTAAGGATGTCAGGATAATCAGCCATCTTGATGACACGGATATTGAAATCTACAGAATAAGTGTCTTTGCTGCTCCTTTTAATAAATACGACATTACCGGAAGAAGTCTTAACCTTCTCGTTTGCAAGATCGATCATCTGTTGTGTTTTTCCGCTGCCTCTTGGGCCTGTGATTAAATTTACCATGGCGAATCTCTCCTTTATGTAAGTGTGTATAATGTTTGAGATTTTCTCACCTCTCAAATATTTATAAATCCATTATACACTAAAGATATGTGAGTAACAACTAAAAAAGTGTTAAAATTTGAAAAAGTTTTATGCGGAATTACCATAAGAAATGAGCAGTAAGATGCCACTGTGGTAATGAGAAAAATTCTCAAAAACTGTATTGAAAATCATTTTCATTTATGCTAACATAATACTTGAATGAAAACAATTCTCAAAATAAAACTAAGGAGAACGATATGCCGACGGAAGTATTATCCTACTATCTAAAAAATAAAGACCGGAAGGTGAGGCTTGGATTTCAGGTTATATTACAGTGTGCGCCTTTTCTGAAAGGGCTTAAAGTATCTGGCCTGATTTCAATGGAAAATGAATCATATTCTGAATTGGAAGAAATGTTTTCCGGGATGGAGATCAATTTTTATAAATTATCCTGCTCAGAGGGGAAATGCCTTGTCCTTTTCTATCGCCCCAGAGAGCTGGAAGAATATATGAACCAGCCAAAACTCCGCGAACTGATCGGACAATACGGATATAAGGAAAGCAATATCGAGGAAATGCTGGCACATCTGTCAGAACGTATCTGCGAGTGTACTGCACAAGGAATTGGATTCCCACATGAGATTGGAGCTTTTCTCGGATATCCGACGGCAGATGTGCAGAGCTTTATTGAAAAAGAAGGCAGAGATTTTATTATGACAGGATACTGGAAAGTATATAGCAATCCTGAAAAAGCGAGAATGATTTTTCATGAATATGACCGTGCAAAGGTTTGTGCGGTGAATGAGTATCTGGATGGAAAAAACATCCGTGAAATTGCATTGAATCAAAGAAAGTGGAGGAATTTATAAAATGAGTATATCAGTTGTATATTGGAGTGGAACCGGTAATACACAGGCAATGGCAGAGGCGGTTGCCGAAGGAATCAAAGCGGCAGGTCAGGAAGCAGAACTTCTGGAAGTAGGAAATGCAGATGCAAAAACAGTGGCAGAAGAAGCTGCATTTGCGCTTGGATGCCCGGCGATGGGGGCAGAGGTGCTTGAAGAATCTGAGATGGAACCATTTGTAGAAGAACTGGAATCTTATGTGTCAGGGAAGAAGATCCTTCTCTTCGGTTCTTATGGATGGGGAGACGGAGAATGGATGAGAGACTGGGCAGACCGCATGAAAAACGCTGGGGCACAGTTGATCCGTGAAGAAGGAATCATCGCAAATGAGGCTCCGGAGGATGACGTACTTGAAGAACTTAAGGCAGCAGGAAAAGAGCTGGCAGAATAATCTTATTGTTAATGTTTATTAATAAATATTAGTAATCCTAATTGAAAAAATGTTTGAAACGTATTGCATTTCTTATAACATAGTGCTATTCTTAATTTTATCGTGTTAAAGCGCGAAAGAGAAAACTTGCTGTCATTTACATCTGGTGTGAATGACAGCAATACTCAGGAGAGTCTCTTTAAAAAGAGCGCCGAAGGTGTAAGCGGTCATGGATGCAGTTACATGCCGCGAGTCTCTCAGGCAAAAGGATGGAGGAATAAAGAAATGTTTGCACAAATCGACAAAATTATCACTGCAATCGACAATGCTGTGTGGGGGCTTCCGTTGATCTGCCTCATCATGGCAACAGGTATCTTTCTAACAGCCAGACTTGGTCTTGTACAGATCAGGCATCTTGGCAAAGCTTTCAAATTCATGTTTAAAGATGAAGAAGACGGTAGCGGAGAAGTGACCAGCTTTGGGGCACTTTGTACAGCTCTGTCAGCAACGATCGGAACCGGTAATATCACAGGTGTTGCAACAGCAATCGCACTTGGTGGTCCGGGAGCGTTGTTCTGGATGGTTATCGCGGCATTCTTTGGAATGGCGACAAAATACGCAGAAGGTCTTCTGGCAATCAAATATCGTACAATCGACGAAGACGGGCATGTACTTGGCGGACCATTCTATTATATTGAAAACGGAATGGGTAAGAAGTGGACATGGCTTGCGAAGATTTTCGCATTCTTCGGAGCCGGAGTTGGTCTCTTCGGAATCGGTACATTTACACAGGTAAACAGTATTGCATCAGCGGTTAAGAATTTCTTCGACCCGGATATGGCACATACAGTTTCCCTGTTTGGAGGAAATTATTCTTGGGCAACTGTAGTCGCAGGAGTAATTCTGACAGTGTGTGTAGGTCTTGTTGTTCTTGGAGGAATCCAGAGAATTGCTAAAGTATCAGAAGTTATCGTACCATTTATGGCAGTTCTTTATGTAGGACTTGCAGTAATCATCATTATTGCAAATATCACAGCTGTTCCTGCAGCACTGGCTTCTATCGTGAAATCTGCATTTACAGGAAGTGCACTTGCAGGAGGAGCGGTTGGATCCGTGTTCGTAGCAATGCAGAAAGGTGTTGCAAGAGGAATCTTCTCAAACGAGTCCGGACTTGGTAGTGCACCGATCGCAGCAGCAGCAGCAAGAACAAAAGAACCGGTCCGTCAGGGACTTGTGTCTATGACAGGAACATTTATTGATACAATCGTAATCTGTACAATGACAGGACTTTCTATCGTGATCGCCGGTTCCTGGCTGAACCCGGAACTTGAAGGTGTGGCAATCACAATGGATGCTTTCCAGAAAGGACTTCCATTCCCATCGTTCGTAGCGACATTCTCCCTGATGCTGTGTCTTGTATTCTTTGCATTCACAACAATTCTCGGATGGAACTATTACGGCGAGAGATGCGTGGAATACCTGTTTAACAGAAATAAAGGAGTTGTAATGGGATATCGTATCCTTTATATCCTTGCAGTATTCATTGGACCTTATATGACAGTAAAAGCAGTATGGAATATCGCAGATATCTTCAATGCACTGATGGCATTCCCGAACCTGATCGCACTTCTTGCATTGAACGGAGTGATCGTCAAAGAGACAAGAGATTTCCATGCAAAACATAACGGATCTTATTAGAAAAAGAATTGACCGAATTATCTGTGAATTCGAAAAATAAATAGAATTATTACCTGAAATAAAACGAAAGAAAAGGCAGCCAAAGTCCTTGAATAAGGACTGTTTGGCTGCCTTTTCCGCAGGTGTGAAAGAAGAATGAGTAGACAGATAATTCATAGACAGTTTTGGTTTTGTATAACAGATGGAGTAAAGATTATCAGTTAAATGAAAAACTCAAAAAATGTAGCAGATGTTCTGAAAATACATGATACTGTGTTTTGGGGATTGCATTATACTATATTTTGTATTAGAATAAGTATCAGACAGCACGATAGAAACGGATAAAACACAAGATATCGTGCAAGAATAAGGAAAAGTGAGGAGACTGATCAATGAAAATTATCAAGCGAAATGGGTCGGAAGAGACATTTGATATACAGAAAATCGTGGTTGCTGTGACGAAAGCGGATAAGGATAATGGGGAGCGTACGCTGACAGACAGCCAGATTGAAGATATCGCAGAATATGTGGAATTCAAGTGTAACAAGTTGAATCGTGCAGTATCCGTAGAAGAGATCCAGGATATGGTAGAGAATCAGATTATGGCTACCGGAGCTTTTGAACTTGCACGTAAGTATGTAAGATATCGTTATAAGAGATCCCTCGTACGTAAGGCGAATACAACAGACAATCGTATTCTGTCACTGATTGAGTACAACAACGAGGATGTAAAGCAGGAGAACTCGAACAAGAACCCGGCAGTCAACAGCGTACAGAGAGATTATATGGCAGGAGAGGTCAGCCGTGACCTGACAACAAGAATGCTTCTCCCACATGATATTGTGGAGGCAGACAGAGAAGGAATCATCCACTTCCATGATTCTGACTATTATGCACAGCATATGCACAACTGTGATCTTGTGAATCTGGAGGATATGCTTCAGAACGGAACCGTGATCAGCGGTACAATGATTGAAAAGCCACACAGCTTCTCTACAGCATGTAATATCGCAACTCAGATCATTGCCCAGGTTGCAAGTAACCAGTATGGCGGACAGAGTATCTCACTTGCTCATCTGGCACCGTTTGTAGATGTTTCCAGAGAGAAGATCCGCAAGGAAGTGATCAGCGAACAGGAACTGGTCGGAATGGAATATCCGGAAGATGTGCTCAATGAGATCGTAGAGAGAAGACTGAAGAAAGAGATCACAAAGGGTGTCCAGACAATCGAATATCAGGTGATCACACTGATGACAACTAACGGACAGGCACCGTTCCTTACAGTTTTCATGTATTTGAACGAGGCAAAGAACGAGAGAGAGAAGAAAGACCTGGCGATGATTATCGAAGAGACACTTCGTCAGCGTTATCAGGGAGTTAAGAATGAAGCCGGAGTATGGGTGACACCTGCATTCCCGAAACTGATCTATGTTCTGGAAGAAGATAATATCGAAGAAGGAAGCGAATATTATTATCTGACAGAACTTGCAGCAAAGTGTACTGCAAAGCGTCTTGTTCCGGATTACATTTCCGAGAAAAAGATGAAAGAGCTTAAAGAAGGAAATTGTTTCCCGGTTATGGGATGCAGAAGCTGCTTAAGCCCATGGAAAGACGAGAACGGAAACTACAAGTTCTACGGACGTTTCAATCAGGGAGTTGTTACGATTAACCTTGTTGATGTTGCACTTTCTTCCGGTGGAGATATGGATAAGTTCTGGAAAATCTTTGATGACAGACTGGAACTTTGCTATCGCGCATTGATGTGCAGACACAACCGTCTGAAAGGAACACTGTCTGACGCAGCACCGATTCTGTGGCAGTTCGGAGCACTTGCCCGCCTGAAGAAGGGAGAACCGATTGATAAACTTCTCTATGGAGGATATTCAACGATTTCTCTTGGATATGCAGGACTTTACGAGTGTGTGAAATATATGACAGGAAAATCCCATACAGATCCGGATGCTACACCATTTGCACTGGATGTTATGAAGCACATGAACGATGCATGTAACCAGTGGAAAGAGGAGACGAACGTTGCTTTCAGTATCTATGGTTCACCGATTGAAAGTACAACCTATAAGTTCGCAAAATGTCTGCAGAAGAGATTTGGCATTGTTCCTGGAATTACAGATAAGAGTTATATTACAAACAGCTATCATGTATTTGTCAGAGAAGAGATTGATGCTTTCTCAAAACTGAAGTTTGAATCTCAGTTCCAGGCACTTTCTTCCGGTGGAGCGATCAGCTATGTAGAAGTTCCGGACATGAAAGACAACATTGCAGCCGTACTTCAGGTCATCCGTTTCATTTATGACAACATTATGTATGCGGAACTCAATACAAAGAGTGATTACTGTCAGGAATGTGGATATGACGGAGAGATTCAGATCATAACAGATGAGGAAGGAAAGCTCGTATGGGAGTGTCCGCATTGCGGAAACCGCAACCAGGATACACTGAATGTTGCAAGACGTACCTGCGGATATATCGGAACGCAGTTCTGGAATCAGGGAAGAACGCAGGAGATCAAGGAGAGAGTTCTGCATCTGTAGAATCACAATTGTATTTGTAACAGGAATTGTTTTCAAAAGTAAAGTAAAAATGGAGCTTGACGATTAATCGTCAGGCTCTTTTTATATTGTCTTTTTGCACTTGCCAAGATAGTAGAGAGCTGTTGCTATGTGCAACAGCTCTCTTTAAAGCCCAAACTCTTTTAATAATTTCTTCTGATATTCCCGGTCTGCAGCTGCTTTGAGAATCTCATCAGTTCTGTTAAGTTCGGACAACTTTAAAATCAGCTGATTGATCCTGTTTTCTCCAAGAGATTCCCCTTCTCTTATCCCTTCTTCTCTTTTTTCATCTAATTCATCTTTCATTAATTCTAATAATGCATTACACATATCTCGTTTCCCCTCCTTTAGCCGATTCTCGTTTGCTTTTACTATGATCTCTATAACAGCCTGATACAGCTGATTCTTTTTGTTCTTTTTATAATCCTCTAAAATCTGTCTGGTAACAGACATGTCTTCCAGTGTATCTGTCAAACTATATAACCAGAGATTTTTCTCCTGAATTCAATCTGCAAGTCTGCATAAAATGCTGGATGCCACTGAAGCAGCTTTCCATCTGCCGGCTGTTGTTTTTCCGGCAATTGCTTTCTCTTTTGTTTCATTTAAGAGACCTCCTTATGTGATTTTTCACAGAAGTTATCCCTTCATCAGAAAACCTCTGCTTTAAATAATGGATTTTAAAAGCATGAATTTTCTGATTTGACAGGTGTATTCTACCTGTAATGAAACCTTTTATATGAATTTAGATGTTTTAGAAAATATGCTTTGAAATAGGATAACATATTTATGTACAATATTCAATGCTTTTCGATAATGAACTGTTACTTCTGGGCGGTTACTTCTAAGCAGCATCACTTAAGATAGCAAAAGATGAAAAGATATGGTATGATAGGGGTAAATGGAAAGAAAATTCCAATCAATGCTATGATACGAAATGTATTTTGGAATAAGTAGAAAAGAGGATTCAAAGTGAACTACGGAGAAATCAAAAAATGTGATATTGCAAATGGAGAGGGTGTTCGTGTTTCCCTTTTCGTGTCAGGCTGCAGGCATCATTGTAAGGGATGTTTTAACAGTATGACATGGGATTTTAATTATGGAAAGAAATTTACGGAAGAAACAGAAGAAGAGATTCTGGAAGCGTTGAAGCCGAATTATATTGATGGATTGTCATTGCTTGGAGGAGAACCATTCGAACCGGAGAATCAGGAAGTGCTTGTGAAGCTTTTAAGAAAAGTGAAGGAACGTTATCCGGAGAAGAACATCTGGTGTTACAGCGGTTATTTGTTCGATGAGGAACTGAAGAAAGAAAGCAGGGCAAGATGTGAGTATACGGATGAGATGCTTTCTATGCTGGACGTACTTGTGGATGGAAGATTCGAGGAAGATAAGAAAAATATTACACTGCTGTTCAGAGGATCAGAAAATCAGCGCTTGATCAATGTGAAGAAATCACTGGAACAAGACCAGGTTGTAGAATGGAAACCGGCAATAAAAAGAGGACTTTAAGCGGAAAAAAGCCTTGACTTATATTCGCATAGTTTTTATAATGAATAGGTATATTGTAAAAACGCAGATGAGGAGTAGTAGAAGGAAAAGATGCTTTTCAGAGAGCTGCCGGTTGGTGTGAGGTAGCAGCACAGACTTTGAACTGACCTCGGAGTTCTTTCGGTGAAAAGATATTATATTGATTAGCCGGAGGCGGGAGTTCCCGTTATAGAATGAATGAGTGCATTTGACTTTGTGTCAGATGAATAAGAGTGGTACCACGGAATTAAAGCCTTTTCGTCTCTTGGATATATGAGAAGAAGAGGCTTTTCTTTATATTGATGAAAGAGAGGAATTAAGTACATGGGTACAAAGATTGTTTACAATCACAAAGCCATTGAGAAAAAATGGCGTGAGAAATGGGAAGAGACACCGGTCAATCCAAGAAATGGAAAAGACGGAAACAAGAAGCCAAAATATTACTGCCTGGATATGTTCCCGTATCCATCAGGAAATGGTCTTCATGTAGGACATTGGAGAGGATATGTAATCTCTGATGTATGGAGCCGTTATAAATTACAGCAGGGATACTACATCGTTCATCCAATGGGATGGGATGCATTCGGTCTTCCGGCTGAGAACTATGCGATCAAGATGGGCGTTCACCCGGCAAAATCAACAGAGGCGAACATCACGAACATTAAGAGACAGATCAATGATATCGCAGCACTGTATGACTGGGATATGGAAGTGAATACAACAGATCCTGAGTTCTACAAGTGGACACAGTGGATCTTTGTTAAGATGTTCAAGGAAGGTCTTGCTTATGAAAAAGAGTTCCCGATCAACTGGTGTCCGTCCTGTAAGACAGGTCTTGCGAACGAAGAGGTTGTGAATGGTAAATGTGAGCGTTGTGGTGCAGAGGTTACAAAGAAGAACCTTCGTCAGTGGATGCTTCGTATTACAAAATATGCAGACCGTCTGTTGAATGACCTTGATAAACTTGACTGGCCGGAGAAGGTTAAGAAGATGCAGGCTGACTGGATCGGAAAATCTTACGGTGCAGAAGTTGACTTCCCGGTAGAAGGAAGAGATGAGAAGATCACTGTTTATACAACAAGACCGGATACACTCCACGGAGCTACATTTATGGTACTTGCTCCTGAGCATGAGCTGGCAGCATCTCTCGCTACAGATGAGACAAGAGAAGCGGTAGAGAAATATATTTATGATGCATCTATGAAGTCCAATGTTGACCGTATGCAGGACAAAGAGAAGACAGGAGTCTTCACAGGAAGCTATGCGATCAATCCGCTGAACGGAGCAAAGACACCGATCTGGCTGTCTGATTATGTACTGGCTGACTACGGTACAGGAGCAATCATGTGTGTACCTGCACATGACGACCGTGACTTCGAGTTCGCAACAAAATTCAATATTCCGATCATTCAGGTTATCGCAAAAGACGGAGAAGAGATCGAGAATATGACAGAGGCATATACAGATGCAGTCGGAACAATGATCAACTCCGGTGAGTGGAACGGTATGGAGTCTTCTGTGCTTAAGAAAGAAGCTCCACATATGATCGAAGAGATGGGAATCGGACGCGCAACAGTAAACTACAAGCTGCGTGACTGGGTATTCTCCCGTCAGCGTTACTGGGGAGAGCCAATCCCGATCATTCACTGTCCGAAGTGTGGAAATGTTCCGGTACCGGAAGAAGAACTTCCACTTCGTCTGCCAGAGGTAGATTCCTACGAGCCAACAGGAACAGGTGAGTCACCACTTGCTGCAATCGATGAGTGGGTAAACTGCAAGTGTCCGGTTTGTGGAAGTGATTCCAAGAGAGAGACTAACACAATGCCACAGTGGGCAGGATCCTCCTGGTATTTCCTGCGTTATGTAGATAACCACAATTCAGAAGCACTTGTTTCCAGAGAAAAAGCAGACGAGATGCTTCCGGTAGATATGTATATCGGTGGTGTAGAACATGCTGTACTTCACCTTCTGTACTCCAGATTCTATACAAAATTCCTGTGCGATATCGGGGCAATCGACTTTGATGAGCCATTCCACAAACTGTTCAATCAGGGTATGATCACAGGTAAGAACGGAATCAAGATGAGTAAGTCCAAAGGAAATGTTGTATCACCGGATGACCTCGTACGTGATTACGGATGTGACTCCCTGAGAATGTATGAACTCTTTGTAGGACCACCGGAGCTGGATGCAGAGTGGGATGACCGTGGAATTGACGGCGTAAACCGTTTCCTGAAACGTCTTTGGAATATCCTTATGGAAAGCAAGGAGAAGGATGTTCAGCCTACAAAAGAGATGATTAAACTTCGTCACAGAATGGTTTATGACATCACAACAAGACTTGAAAGCTTCAGCCTGAATACAGTTATCTCCGGATTCATGGAGTACAATAACAAGTTCATGGAAATTGCAAAGAAAGAGGGCGGAATCGACAAAGAGACACTCGAGACAATCGCAGTACTTCTTTCTCCATTTGCACCGCACTTTGCAGAAGAGATGTGGGAGCAGCTTGGACATGAAGAGACAATCTTCAATGCAGGATGGCCAAAATATGATGAGAACGAGATGAAAGATGATGAGATCAAGATTCCGGTTCAGATCAACGGTAAGACAAAGGCTGTAATCGAGATCCCGGCAGATATCTCCAAAGATGATGCGATTGCAGCAGGTAAAGAGGCAATCGCTGATAAGCTGACAGGAAATGTGATCAAGGAGATTTATGTTCCGAAGAAGATTATCAATATTGTAATGAAATAATTCAAAATAATGAGAAATGGCGCAGATGGTAGAGATATTGTCTGCGTTATTTTTGATGTTTAACTTTATGATTTCATAGTTTCTAAGAGGAGAGAAATATAGTAAGGTTAAAGATTTCCAGCGTCCTTGCAATGATACGTAAAAATACGTTGACGCACGTATTTTTACGTAGTAATATATAAATATGATAAGGAAAGGAGACACAAAAGATGCCAATGAGCTCGAAGGAGATGCTAAAACTCCTGAAAGAAAATGGATTTGAAGTAATCAGTCAGAATGGTTCGCATGTAAAAATGAAGAATCTGAAAACTGATAAGACGGTAATTGTTCCTTATCACTCCAAGGACTTGAAAAAAGGATTGGAGCAGGCAATACTTAAACAGGCAGGGCTTAGATAGTCCTGTCGCTTGAAAGAGAGGTTATTTGATGAAGAATAGATTATTTTATCCAGCTGTTTTTCATAAGGCAGAAGAAGGCGGTTTCTGGGTTAGCTTTCCAGATTTTCCTGAGTGCATGACACAGGGCGATAGCATGGATGAAGCATATGAAATGGCGATAGATGCATTAGGTTTGTCATTGTCCAGTATAGAAGATGAAGGAACTGATATCCCAAAAGCATCAGAATTTGAAACGGTGGATCCTGAAGATGGGATTTTGGTAATTATAGAATTTGATATGGCAGAGTATCGGAGAAAGCACAGATCAAAGGCTGTAAAAAAGACGCTCAGTATTCCAGAATGGTTAAATGAAGCGGCTATTCGAGAGAATCTTAACTTTTCTCAGATTCTTCAAGAAGCTCTTATGGTGAAATTAGGGGTAAATGGAAGATTGCGGTAACATGTCTAAAAATTATTCCTAAGTCCTCTATGTATCATCAGATTCTTGGATGTTCCACAAGATCAAATGCAGAGTTATGAATCAGATAATCATAAGCAGCTGCAATCTCTTCCGGGGTATATGTGATATCATGCATGATCGCATATTTTACAGAATCTGCGAGCCCAAAGGTATAAAATCGCGCAATTGTCTCGCGACTGAGTATCTGGAGTTTCGCAGGTGATGTCAATGGATATTTGTTTAATAATGTAAGCAATGTATCATAAATAAATTGGAACATCAGATGGTCGAAGGAGTTAGGACCTTCGATCAAATAAAGTCTCTTATAAAATTCTTTGTCTTTAGAAAGACAGGTGAAAAGAAGACGAAGAAGATCGTCTTCCATGTCATTTTCAATCAGTACCTGGATCTTATCTTTGATTTCTTTTTTGAGGATATATTCGATGATTTCGTATTTGTCCTGAAAATGTTTATAAAAAGTTGGACGGATCACATCAGCTCCGTCGGTGATCATCTTAACTGTAATCTTTTCAAAAGGCATCTTCATAATAAGTTCTTTGAAAGAGAGTGCCAGCAAATCTTTTGTCAGTTCTTTTTTCACTTCTGTCATTTGTTCAAATCCTTTCTACAATGGAAATATTATACCATAAAAAAGAGAATGTGATTAAAAAAGTTTCTAAGATTGACAGTTCTTTAACATGACTTTTCAAGAACATAGTGTTGAAATTTCTTGATATTTCGGATACATTTCACATGATTTGTAGCCAAAAAAGAACAACAAAAAGAAAATGTTCAAACTACAGCACATTTGGAAAAAACTGAATCTTACATGAAAAAAAGGAAAATGCTAGATTATGAAATAATAGTTTATACTTAAGAAAGGTTCCTTGAAAAGTAAGGAAAAGGTGAAAAAAATGGCAGGATTAAAATTTCAGGCAGAAAGAGCAGCATTTAGTTTGGCAGCAGATAAAGTACTTAAATATATGAACAAGACAGATGATAGAACGAAAGCACTTCTTAAGCTTGTAGATCTTACAGAAAATTTTGCAAAAGATCGTTTCCAGCCAGGGTCTTATGAAGCTGCAAGAAAGATGATTCAAGATCCGGACAACAAATGGGTTCAGTATCTGAATAGACTTCTTGATGAAGTAGATCCGCATGTCCTTAAGACAACAGCATTGAATCTTGGATTTGATGCAATGCTTTACGGAACAAAGTTAATGCATGAGTCACGTGAAAAATATCAGTGTAATATTCCATGGCTGATTCTGATGGATCCAACCAGTGCATGTAATCTGAAATGTACCGGATGCTGGGCAGCAGAGTACGGACATCTTCTGAACCTTTCTTTTGAAGATATGGATCGTGTGATCACACAAGGAAAAGAACTTGGAATCTATCTCTATATGCTGACAGGTGGAGAGCCACTCGTGAGAAAGAAAGATGTCATCCGCTTGTGCGAGAAACACAACGATTGTGTATTCCATGCATTTACAAACGGAACACTTGTAGATGATGAGTTCTGTCAGGAGATGCAGCGGGTTGGTAATCTGTCCTTGTCCATCAGTCTGGAAGGATATGAGGAAGTCAACGACGGCCGCCGTGGAAAAGGCGTTTATCAGAAAGTTATGCATGCAATGGATCTTTTGAAAACATACGGCTTGATTTTCGGAACATCAATCTGCTATACACGCGCTAACATTGAAACTGTAACATCTGACAAATTCCTTGATATGATTATTGAAAAAGGATGTCGTTATGCATGGTATTTCCATTATATGCCGGTTGGAAATGATGCAGCACTGGATCTGCTTCCAACAAAAGAGCAGAGAGAATACATGTATCACCGCATCCGTGAGATCCGTGGATTGACAGGTGGAAAACAGCTCTTTGCATTCGATTTCCAGAATGATGGAGAGTTTGTAGGAGGATGTATTGCCGGCGGAAGAAATTACTTCCATATTAATGCAAATGGAGATGCAGAGCCATGCGTATTTATCCATTATTCAAGTGCAAACATTAAAGAAGTGAGCGTGCTTGATGCACTGCGCCAGCCACTGTTTATGGCTTACCATAACAATCAGCCATTTAACAACAATCATTTGCGTCCGTGCCCAATGCTCGAAAATCCAGAAAAACTGCAGCAGATGGTACACGAAACCGGCGCAAAATCAACAGACCTTCAGTCCCCGGAAACTGTAGAACACCTTTGCGGAAAATGCGAACATTACGCCAAAGAGTGGAAAACAAAAGCGGACGAACTTTGGGGTGAGAGATAATTTCTGAAACATAATCGTAGTTGATAACGTTTCTTTTTCACTTTACGTTTTGATGCTCGTATTTGTTTTCTGGATTCACTCCGATTGGAACAGAAATCTTTATTTTGAGTTATGTGAGCAAGGACAGTACTACTGTTGCCATAGGCACATGTAAGGCAGGAGCGTTCCGAATACACTTTGTTCAGTATGTTAATAAAAGCCAAAACAGGCACCACACACGGTAACTGTTTTGGCTTTTATGTTACATACTTTCAAAGGGATGAGGTAGAGCGGGCCGGTGCCTATGGCAATAGTAGTACTGTCTTTGCGTATCATTCTAAAGAAAGTATTCGATTTAATTGCATGAATCCAAGTTCAACAAATTCCTCTTACTTCTTCTGTGATTCTACTTCCTGCATTTTCATAGCACGAACTTTCAGAGGAAGTCCGAACAGGTTGATGAATCCGTCAGCGTCATGATGATCATACAGATCTCCTGTTGTGAAGCTTGCAAGGGATTCGCTGTACAGTGAGTATGGAGATGTCTCTCCGGCACGGATGATATTTCCTTTATAGAGACGGAACTTAACTTCTCCTGTTACATACTGCTGTGTAACATCAACAAATGCCTGGATTGCTTCACGAAGTGGTGTATACCATTTTCCTTCGTATACGATCTGAGCAAATTTATTTCCAAGATCTTTCTTAACTTCATATGTAGCACGGTCAAGAACGAGCTCTTCGAGCTGATCGTGTGCAGCCATAAGGATTGTTCCGCCAGGAGTCTCATAAACACCACGGGACTTCATTCCGACAACACGGTTTTCAACGATATCGATGATTCCGATTCCATGTTTTCCACCGAGACGGTTCAGTTCTGTGATGATTTCAGAAACTTTCATCTCTTTTCCGTTTACGCTCTTTGGAACACCTGCTTCAAATGTCATTGTAACATATTCATCTTTGTCTGGTGCTTTCTCTGGTGTTGTGCTCAGCACGAGAAGATCATCGTAGTTTGGCTCATTTGCCGGATTCTCAAGTTCAAGTCCTTCATGGCTGATGTGCCACAGGTTACGGTCACGGCTGTAGCTGTGCTTTGCGTCAAATGGAAGATCAATTCCATGAGCTTTACAGTAATCAATCTCGTCTTCACGGGACTGCATTGTCCATACATCTGTCATACGCCATGGAGCGATGATCTTGATGTCCGGAGCAAGAGCTTTGATACCAAGCTCGAAACGGATCTGGTCATTTCCTTTTCCTGTTGCACCATGGCAGATAGCAACAGCGCCTTCTTTACGTGCAATCTCAACCAGTTTCTTAGCGATTGCCGGACGAGCCATGGAAGTTCCGAGAAGATATTTGTTCTCGTAAACAGCTCCGGCCTTTACGCAAGGAACGATGAAGTCATCACAGAATTCATCAATGATATTTTCAATATATAATTTAGAAGCTCCGGAAAGTTTTGCTCTTTCATCCAGTCCGTCCAATTCTTCTCCCTGTCCACAATCGATGCAACAGCAGATAACGTCATAGTTAAATGTTTCTTTCAGCCACGGGATAATTGCTGTAGTATCAAGACCACCTGAATATGCTAATACAACTTTTTCTTTACTCATTTTATTGCCTCCTGAATGTATTTTATCAATTTCTGTTTTCTCAGTTTCTTGAGTTCTAAAGATTTCTGCTTTAACAAGCTAAAACATACTATACACCACATTTTATAATTATGCAAGTATTATTTTAAAAAAATGAATAAAATGCATAAAGACACACATAATAAACAAAAAGAATGCATAAAACAATAGGCTATAAGAAGAAATATACAAGATATGATGAAAAGAATGAAATAAGAAGAAAATCAAAAAAATATTTAGGCCAATATCATCGCCTTTTTTATATATCTTTATATAGTAGGAAAATACTATCTACAAACTTTTTTGAAAAAATGCTTGCATATTATACATGGAAGATGTATTATTATGCAAGTAAAGCAGGGAAAGTGTATTTTTATACATTCAATTTCAGGAAATACTTTACATCCCGATTAAAGTGGTATATTATAAGGAGAAGTGATTGCGGTAACACGTTACCACAGTACAGTAAATATGCAATTCCCAGGGAACTTCTATTGGCTCCCATGGAAATGGTAAAAGAAAGGACTTGAGAACGATGATTAAGGTCGGAATTATTGGAGCAACCGGTTATGCAGGCGGCGAGCTCGTAAGAATATTGATGGGACATAAAGAAGCAGAGGTTGTCTGGTACGGATCCAGAAGTTATGTAGATCAGAAATATGCAGATGTATATAGAAACATGTTTCAGATTGTAGATGCAAAATGCATGGATGATAACATGGATGAACTTGCAGAGCAGGTAGATGTGATCTTCACAGCAACCCCACAGGGACTGTGTGCATCTCTGATCAATGAAGAAATCCTTTCAAAGACAAAGATCATTGATCTCAGTGCAGATTTCCGTCTGAAAGATGTGAAGGTTTACGAAGAGTGGTATAAAATCGAACACAAAGCACCGCAGTATATTGATGAAGCTGTCTATGGATTGTGCGAGATCAACAGAGACAAAGTGAAGGATGCACGTATCGTGGCCAATCCGGGATGTTATACAACATGTTCTATCCTGACAGCATATCCGCTTGCAAAGGAAGGACTGATCGATATGAGCACTCTGATCATCGATGCGAAGTCTGGAACTTCAGGAGCAGGAAGAGGAGCAAAGCTTCCGAATCTTTACTGTGAAGTGAATGAAAATATCAAAGCATATGGAGTAGCTACACATCGCCATACACCGGAGATTGAAGAACAGCTCGGATATGCAGCAGGAGAGAAAGTTGTATTGAACTTTACACCGCATTTAGTTCCAATGAATCGTGGAATTCTTGCGACAGAGTATGCAAAGCTTACGAAAAAAGTTACATATGAAGAAGTAAAAGCAATTTATGATAAATATTATGCAGATGAGAAATTTGTTCGTGTTCTGGAGAAAAATCAGTGTCCGGAGACCAAATGGGTAGAAGGAAGCAACTATGTAGACATTGGATTTAAGATCGATGAGAGAACAGGACGGATCATTATGATGGGAGCTATTGATAACCTTGTAAAAGGTGCCGCAGGACAGGCGGTTCAGAATATGAATCTGCTGTTTGGTCTTCCGGAGAGTGAAGGACTTGAACTCGTTCCGATGTTCCCATAGGTTATATTGATAAAGGTGGTATGTATGATACGTGTAATGACAATAGAGGATTATGATGAAGTATATAAATTGTGGAAGAAGATCCGGGGATTCGGAATTCGCAGTATCGACGATTCGAAAGAAGGTGTCGAAAGGTTTCTGCGACGGAATCCGACAACGAGTTTTGTCGCAGTGAAAGAAGGAAAAATCGTCGGAAGTATTCTCTGTGGTCATGATGGAAGACAGGGAAGTCTCTATCATGTATGTGTGGATGAGGCATACCGAAGACATGGAATCGGAAAAGACATGGTCGTACATAGCATGAAAGCTCTTCAGGAAGAGAAAATTAATAAAGTCTGCCTGATCGCATTTGCACAGAATAATGTAGGAAATGCATTTTGGAATACAATCGGATGGACGGAACGACTTGATGTGAATTATTATGATTTTATTTTAAATGAAGAAAATATTACAGCATTTAATGAACAGTAGAAAGGAAGCAGATCATATGAAGATTATCGAAGGCGGAGTTACCGCAGCAAAAGGATTTGAAGCAGCGGCAACAGCAGCAGGAATCAAATACCAGGGACGTACAGATATGGCGATCATTTACAGTGAGAAACCGTGTAAAGTTGCCGGAACATTTACAACGAATGTAGTAAAGGCAGCTCCGGTGAAGTGGGACAGACAGATTGTAGAGAGCAAACAGAAATCACAGGCAGTTATTGTAAACTCCGGAATTGCAAATGCGTGTACCGGAGAGGAAGGTATGAAATACTGTGAAGAGACAGCAAAAGAGGCAGGAAAAGTTCTTGGAATCGATGAGAAAGGTGTTCTTGTAGGTTCTACAGGAGTCATCGGAATGCAGATCCCAATCGATAAGATCAAAGCCGGAATTACAGAACTTGCCAAGGGAAAGAAAGCTGATCTGGCAAGTGGAACAGAAGCTGCAAAAGCAATCATGACAACTGATACGAAGAAAAAAGAAGTTGCGGTTACATTTATGGCAGGAGATACAGAAGTAACGATCGGAGGAATGGCGAAAGGTTCCGGAATGATCCATCCGAATATGTGTACAATGCTTGCATTTATTACAACGGATGCAAAAATTTCCAAAAAAGCACTTCAGGCGGCAATGAGCAGTGATGTTGAGGATACTTATAACATGATTTCTGTTGACGGAGATACTTCAACAAATGATACAGCACTTCTTCTCGCGAATGGAATGGCCGGAAATGAGAAGATCAAAGAAGGCACACCGGAATTCGATGCATTCAAAGAGGCTCTTCATTATGTAAATGAGACACTTGCGAAGGCAATGGCGGGAGACGGAGAAGGTGCAACAGCACTTTTTGAAGTAAAGGTTGTCGGAGCACAGACAAAAGAGCAGGCAAAAGTTCTTGCAAAATCTGTTGTATGCTCGAATCTTACAAAGGCTGCAATCGCAGGACACGATGCAAACTGGGGAAGAATCCTTTGTGCAATGGGATATTCCGGAGCGCAGTTTGATCCGGAGCAGGTAGATCTTTTCTTCGAGAGCTGTGCAGGAAAGCTTCAGATCATTGCTAATGGAACAGCAACAGATTATAGCGAAGAAAAGGCAACAGAGATCCTTTCACAGGAAAAAGTGACAGCCATTGCTGACTTGAAAGCCGGAGATGCAGAAGCTACTGCGTGGGGCTGTGACCTGACACATGGATACATTGATATCAATGCGGATTACAGAAGTTGATTTATAGAGAAATTATTATTTCTTTAAAGACGCTGAAAAGATAAAAAAGGGAGACAGAAAAAATGACAAGCAATATGCAGAAATATCTGGATAAAGCGCAGGTGCTGATCGAGGCACTGCCTTATATCCAGCGCTTTAACCGTAAAATCATCGTAGTAAAATATGGCGGAAGTGCCATGGTGGATGAAAGTCTGAAACGCAGAGTAATCGAGGATGTTACACTTCTGAAACTGTGTGGATTCAAACCGATCATCGTGCATGGCGGTGGTAAGGAAATCAGCAAGTGGGTTGGAAAAGTCGGAAAAGAAGCAGAGTTTATCAACGGACTTCGAGTGACAGATGCAGAGACAATGGAGATTGCTGAGATGGTTCTGGGACGCGTGAATAAGAGTCTTGTACAGCTTGTAGAGAGTCTTGGCGTGCGTGCGATCGGAATCAGTGGAAAGGATGGAAATCTTCTCCAGGTTGAGAAGAAGTTTTCAGACGGACAGGATATCGGATTCGTAGGAGATGTCAAGAAAGTAAATGCAGAGATTTTGTATGACCTTCTGGAAAAAGATTTCCTTCCGATCATTTGCCCGGTTGGTATGGATGACGAATACAATACGTATAATATCAATGCTGATGATGCAGCTTGCGCAATCGCCCGTGCAATGAAAGTTGAGAAGCTTGCATTCCTGACAGATATTGAAGGTGTTTATAAAGATCCAAAAGATCCTTCTACATTGATTTCTGAACTGGAGGTCAAAGAAGCCAAGGAATTGATTGCTGACGGATATATTGGAGGTGGAATGCTTCCAAAGCTTCAGAATTGTATTGATGCGATTGAAAGTGGTGTATCCCGTGTTCATATTCTGGATGGAAGAATCCCACATTGTCTGTTGCTTGAAATCTTTACAAACAAAGGAATCGGTACAGCAATTTTAAATCAGAAAGAAAGCAGGTATTATGATGGTGAACAGTAAAATACAGGCGGCAGAAGAGAACCTGATCCATGTATACAATCGATTTCCGATTGCACTGGATCACGGAGAAGGAATGTATTTGTATGATACAGAAGGAAAAGAATATCTTGACTTTGCAGCAGGATTTGCTGTGTCAGGACTTGGATATGATAATAAAGAACTGAATCAGGCATTAAAAGATCAGATTGACAAGTTATACCATACATCAAATCTTTATTTCCACGAGAGCTGTGGAGAGGCAGCAAAAGAATTAAACCGCATTTCCGGAATGGACAGAGTTTTCTTTACAAACAGTGGTGGTGAGGCAAATGAAGGTGCTCTGAAAGCGGCAAGAAGATATGCTTACACAAAGAAGACAGGAAGATATGAATTTATCGCGATGCAGAATTCTTTCCATGGAAGAAGCTTCGGAGCAGTTTCTGTGACAGGGCATGATTCTTATCGTGAACCGTTTGAACCGGTTGTTCCAGGTGTAAGATTTGCAGAGTTTAATGATCTTGACAGTGTGAAAGCACTGGTAAATGATAAGACTTGTGCAATTATTTTGGAACCGCTGCAGGGCGAAGGCGGAATCAATCTTGCGACACAGGAATTTATGGAAGGAATCCGTAAAATCTGTGATGAAAATGGAATCCTTATGATCTGTGATGAAGTGCAGTGTGGAATGGGAAGAACCGGAAATATGTTTGCATGGCAGGGATTTGGTGTAAAACCGGATATTCTGACTATGGCGAAAGCAATCGGAAACGGAATTCCGGTCGGTGCATTTGCAATGACGGAAGAAGTGGCAAAATATTCTCTTCAGCCGGGAGATCACGGCGCAACTTATGGAGGAAATCCACTGGCATGTACAGCTGTTAGGACAGTGATCGAGATTTTTGAACGTGAAGATATTGTAGGACATGTAAATCAGGTTGCTCCATATCTGACAAAAAAACTGGATGAGCTTGTGGATGAGCTGGACTGTGTTGTCAAAAGAAAAGGAAAAGGTCTGATGCAGGGAATCGAGATTACAAAACCTCTTGCAGAAGTAAATAAAAAGACAATTGAAGAAGGACTTCTGATTATTCAGGCTCAGGGAAATGTGATCCGTTTTGTTCCACCGCTGATCGTAGAAGAAAAGCATATTGATGAGATGATCGAAAAACTGAAACGTGCACTTGCATAAGAAATTTTATACATAAAAAAGCCGGCATTTGCTTATACTATTTCTATAGGGAGGTATGAGCTTATGGCCGGTTTTTTGATTGCACTGCTATCAGGTGCGCTGATGAGTGTACAGGGAGTGTTCAACGCGCAGGTGACAAAGACGACAGGAATCTGGGTAAGCAATGGGTGGGTGCAACTTTCAGCATTTTTTTTGTGTCTGTTTGTCTGGCTGGTAACTGGAAGAGACTCTGTTGCAGCACTTATGGAAGTCCAGCCGCGCTATATGTTGCTGGGAGGTGTGATCGGAGCAGGGATCACATGGACTGTCATTAAAAGTGTGGATGCCCTGGGACCTGCAAGATCAGCACTTTTCATTGTTGTTTCCCAGCTGGCGGTTGCTTATCTGATCTCACTATCCGGAATGTTCGGGATGGAAAAAGAACCATTTTCATGGAGAAAACTGATTGGATTATTGATCGCAGCCGGTGGAATTGTTCTTTTCCAATGGAAATAGACAGTTTTGCGGGTATTGTAACAAGTCTGTAACAAAGTGTTAAATTGTCTATTGTATTTTTGAGAAAAATTCGTTACAATATTTATGTCCGGTTTTAAGGGGAAGTCTGACTGTCTGAGAACAGTGAGGCAATAGGATGAAGAACGGATGGAAGAAAATATGCAGATGCCGTAAAGGGCAGATGCTAAAAGGAATTGTATTGACTTTAACTTTGGCTTTTTTGACCATGGGATTGTGTGGCTGTGCAGAGAAGCATGACGCAGCGGAAGAGCTTGAAGAGCTTACACTGGAGGGAGAATCTGATGTAGAGAAGAATTCCTCAAATTCCAAAACAGAGTCAGAAAAAGGATCTCAGGGTGGCACAGATGCAGAAGAAGGACTGCCGGAGACGTTATATGTTCATGTATGTGGAGCTGTGAATGCTCCGGGGGTGTACGAACTGAGGACAGATGCACGGATTTACGAAGCATTGGAAGCGGCCGGTGGAATGACAGAAGATGCTGCCGCAGATTGGATCAATCAGGCAGAAGCTTTGAGTGATGGAGAGCGGATCTATGTGCCAACGCAGGAAGAAGCAGAGGAGTCAGCACAATCTGTTTCCGGTCAGTGGGCAGATCCGAATGGAAATGCAGGTGGATCAGTCAGTGATAAAATTAATATAAATACAGCCGCAAAAGAAGAATTGATGACCTTGAGTGGAATCGGAGCATCAAAGGCAGAGAGTATTCTGAAGTACAGGCAGGAGCATGGAAACTTTCAGAGTATAGAGGATCTCAAGAAGATCGAGGGAATCAAGGATGGTGTATTTAATAAGATAAAAGACGATATTACGGTATAGGAGCAGGCAGAAGAACGGCCAGAAAGAGGAGTATGAGCAAGAAGATATTAGTTGTTGATGATGAAAAATTAATCGTAAAGGGGATCCGGTTCAGTCTGGAACAGGAAGGAATGGAAGTGGATTGCGCTTATGATGGAGAAGAAGCATTAGAATATGCGAGAAGATGTGAGTATGATCTTGTACTTCTTGATGTCATGCTTCCGAAACTGGATGGTTTCCAGGTATGTCAGCAGATTCGTGAATTTTCAGATATGCCGATTGTTATGTTGACTGCCAAGAGTGAGGATATGGATAAGATCCTTGGTCTGGAATATGGTGCGGATGATTATATCACAAAGCCGTTCAATATTCTTGAAGTGAAGGCAAGAATCAAGGCAATCATGCGCAGAACAGCGAAACGCAAGGAAGAGCCGGCCGGCAGTCCGGTGCTTGTGAAAGGTAATATGAAGATTGATTGTGAAGGACGCCGTGTTTTCATCGGAGAACGTGAGATCAATCTTACAGCGAAGGAATTTGATGTGCTTGAGCTTTTGGCAATGAATCCGAATAAGGTTTACAGTAGAGAGAATCTGCTGAATCTGATCTGGGGATATGATTATCCGGGTGATGCAAGAACTGTAGATGTACATATCCGTCGTTTACGAGAGAAGATAGAACAGAATCCAAGTGAACCAAAATACGTACATACGAAGTGGGGAGTGGGTTATTATTTCCAGGGGTAAGAATACATTTTCATTTAAGAAAAAGATCTTTAACAATCTTAGATTCCGAATTTTTATTATGGTGCTTCTTGCCGGGCTTGTGCCCAGCGTAGTAGCACTATTTGGAATCGTAAAAGTCTATGAGTCACGTGCTGTGTCACTTCGAACAGCAGAAATTCAGAATCAATGTACAATTTTAACGAATCAGATCAGTGCGAGCCATTATTTTGAGGACACCTCACAAGAGGTGGTCAATGACAGCCTGAATCAGCTGACTAACATTTATAACGGAAGAGTTATGGTAATTGACGATCAGCTGAGGGTAGTCAAGGATACTTACAGTCTGGATGAGGGAAAGCTGGATGTATCTGAAAGTGTAGTGCGCTGTATGAAGGGGACGAGCACGAATAATTATGATAAGAAGAATCATTATATCGAGGTGACTGCACCGATTGCAATACCCGGAGATGATCAGATTCGCGGTGTAATGCTGGCAAGTGTTTCAACTGATAGTATTGAGGATTCTCTGGATGTATTATATACACAGGGGAGCGTGATTATTGGTCTTGTGATGATTTTTCTGACGATTGTTGCAGTGTTTGCAGCAGATCGTGTAGTACGTCCGCTGCATCAGATTGCAGCTACGATCGAGAATGTAAGTGCAGGGTATAGCGACGATGTTTTGCATGTGGATACATTTACAGAAACGAAAAGTATCAGCGAAGCAATTAATAAGATGATGGGAAGGCTGAAGCTTTTGGATGATTCCAGGGAAGAATTTGTATCCAATGTATCTCACGAACTGAAGACCCCGATGACATCGATGAAAGTACTGGCCGATTCACTTCTGGAGCAGGAGAACCTTCCGGTTGAGATGTATCAGGAATTCATGGGTGATATTGCAAAAGAGATTGACCGTGAGAATAAGATCATTACAGATCTTTTATCACTTGTGAAGATGGACAAGAAGGGGCAGACGCTGAATATTGAATCCATTAATATCAATGAACTTCTGGAACAGATTTTGAAGAGATTAAAACCAATTGCAGAGAAAAAGAATGTGGAGATCGTAATGGAGAGCTTTCGTCCGGTTACGGCGGAGATTGATGAGACAAAGCTGTCACTTGCGATTTCCAATCTGGTAGAAAATGCAGTAAAGTATAATCATGATAATGGATGGGTTCATGTATCATTGAATGCAGACCACAAATTTTTCTATGTAAAAGTAGAAGATTCAGGAATTGGAATTCCGAAAGAGGATCAGGCGCATGTTTTTGAACGTTTCTTCCGTGTGGATAAATCTCATTCCAGAGAGATCGGAGGAACAGGACTTGGACTTGCAATTGCGCGAAATGCTGTGATTGCACATAGAGGTGCGATTAAAGTATATAGTGAAGAAGGCGAAGGAACAACATTTACTGTGAGAATTCCACTGATCTATACAGCTTCTTAGGAGAAAAGTTATGAAAAAAAGAAAAGGAATCGCAGTGTTGCTTATTCTGATTCTTTCTCTCGCAGTAACTGCGTGTGGGAATCGTTATGGAGTAAAGGAAGGCGAATCTTACATTTACTGTATGAATACAGACAAGACAGGACTTGTAAAGGTTGCAGCTAAGATCAGCGGCAATTCTGCGATAAAAAAGGCGGAATCTGTAATCGATGAGATGAAGAAACCAACGAATGAAATTGAATATACACAGGTAATTCCGGAACAGGTGAAATTGCTCAGCTGTGCTTTGAAGGGCAGCATCCTTGAGATTGATTTCAGCGAAGAATATTATGAAGTGAAATCCTTAGATGAGAAACTGATGCGGGCAGCAATCGTGCAGTCACTGCTTCAGATTGACGGAATTGATGCGGTATCTGTCCGTGTGGAAGGAGAACCACTCAAAGACGATGAAGGAAATGAGGTCGGTCTGATGAATGGGGACGATATTGTTGACACGACAGGTTCTTCGTTAAGTTCTTATCAGAGTGATACATTGAAGTTATATTTTGCAGATCAGAATGGATCCAAACTGGTCAAACAAGAGGTTGATGTTCATTACAGCAGTAATGTTTTGAAAGAAAAGCTGATTGTAGAAAAGCTGATGCAAGGTCCATCTGAGGAGGGGGCATATCCAACGATCAATCCGGCGGCTAATCTATTGAGTGTAACGACAAAGGATGGAATCTGTTATGTGAATTTTGACAGCACATTTCTGATCAGTGCGTATGATGTACTGCCTGAGATCACGATTTATTCTATTGTGGATTCTCTTGTAGAGGGAACAGGAGTAAGGCAGGTACAGATTACGATCAATGGTGAATCGAATGCAAAATACATGGAGAAGGTGGACTTGTCACAGCCATTGAATGAAGAGCAGGACTGGATAGCAGCAGATAACAAAGAATGAGAAAACGCCCGCTCTGTATGGTATGTCTTATACTGCTTGCCATACAGCTTGTAAGAGTGAGTTTTTTACAGAATACAAAAGATCAGAAACCGTCCCTTGCAGAAACATTGATTTCAGATGAGAAAGATGTGATTTGCGAGGGCACGGTTTATAAAATTGAAAATAAATCACAATCAACTGCAATTTATCTGAAAGATGCGGTTGTTTCTTGTACAGATCAAAAGAGTAAGAATCAGATAATCAAAGAAAAGAAAATCCTTGTAACAATAAAAAATAATAAATCCGGTAAAAAAATCAGAATGAAAATAGGACAGAAGCTGAATGTGTGGGGGACAAAACAGTCGTTTCATCCGCCAAGGAATCCGGGTAATTTTAACCAAAAAAGTTATTATCAAAAACAGGGAATCCATGTCGGGGTTTTAACAAAGGCAGAACAGGTTGAGATAGTTTTGTCTGAAAAAGATAAGAACTGGATTGTATCACGATGGAATAGCATACGGAATCAGCTGGACCGGCTGAAAAATTACTGGAACTGGAAGATTGTAAGCCAGATGGGAAAAACACATGGCGCGATGCTTTCTGCAATCTTGTTGGGAGAAAAAAGCGGACTTGATCCGGAGATGAAAAAATTGTATCAGAAGAACGGATTAGGACATCTGCTTGCAATTTCGGGATTACACATGTCACTGATCGGAATGTCTGTTTACCGGTTATTAAGAAGAATGGGAAATTCATTTCTGTTTTCCGGAATTGCCGGAGGAGGGATTCTGTTTTTTTATTTGGTTATGACAGGTCCACAGGTATCCAGTCTTCGTGCACTTCTTATGTTTTTTATCCGCATGGGGGCAGAAATTACCGGGAGAGATGTGGATCAACCTACAAGCCTGGCGGTTACAGCAGCTATTTTAAGCATATATCAACCGTTGTATCTGTCAGATGCAGCATTTTTACTTTCGTTTGGTGCAATTCTTGGGATTTTATTATTGTATCCAATTTTTGAACAGAAAATACGTTTGAAAGCATGGGAAGGATTTAAGATTAGTTTAGCTGTTAATGGAATGCTTCTGGGAATCATGCTGTATTATTATTTTGAGGTGCCGCCGTATGCACTCGTTTTGAATGTTATTTTAATTCCGTTGTTTCCATTTGTTATGTTGACAGGTATAGGTGGAATTTTGTTTTCAGAATTATCGGGAACCGTAGGAAAAATTGGATTCAGAAGCTGTGATCGCCTGTTGTCCTTCTATGATAAATTATGTGAGCTGACATCAGCGCTTCCGGGCAGCAGGATCGTGACCGGACAGCCAGAGTTATGGTGGGTGCTTATTTACTATGGTGTGCTGTTGTTTTTGTGCTTCCTGTTTCATGCAATGAAAAATAAGACAGATAACCGAAGAAAACAGGCGGGATTTTCACTTCTTGTTTGTATTGTCATAGCAGGATCGATCTGCGGATGCGGAATACTCAATAATGATTCAAAAAACCTTCAGGTGACTGTTCTGGATGTTGGACAGGGGGACTGTATTTTTATAAGAGACAGGGAAGGAAAGAAAATGCTGGTGGATGGAGGGAGCAGTGATCTGTCTTCTGTCGGTACTTACCGGATAGAGCCGTTTCTATTATCGCAGGGGGTTAGAAAACTGGAGTATGTTTTTGTGACACATGGTGATGCGGATCACATCAATGGAATTCAGGAACTTCTGCAAAATCAGAAACAGGGAGTGGAAATCGATGCGCTTGTTCTGCCGCCAGAAGAATATATGGATGAGAAATTACTCCATCTTGCAGAAATAGCGAAAGAAAATGGGACGAGAGTGTTGACAATTTATGCCGGAGAAAAAGTAGGAACGTATTTAAAATGCATCGCTCCGTTGATGACGAGGAAAAACGAGCGTATTCGTGGCAAGGAAGAGGAGATGCCTCGTCTGGAAACGGGAAATGAAGCATCTGTTGTACTTGAATTGAAGGATGGGGCGTTTCAAATGCTTCTGACAGGAGATTTGGAAGGAAGAGGAGAGGAACAGCTGGTGGAAAGCGGAGCATTGGAAAGCTGTCCAATCTTAAAAGCAGGACATCATGGGTCGAAGAATTCGGGAAGTGAAGAATATCTTCAGATTGTGAAACCCAGATTAACATTAATCTCAGCGGGGATAGAGAACCGCTACGGACATCCACATGAGGAGACGCTGGAACGCCTGCAGGAAATCGGAAGTGAAGTATTGTCCACGCAGGAATGTGGTGCAATTACACTAAAGAGCGATGGACGAAAAATAAAGGTTCACAAGTATTTATAAAACAGGAATAGGTGATAAAAAGGCTCTTGTCAAAGTGTTGGTTATTCATTTATAATAGAATAGTTATGAAGACCTTAAATGAAGATTTAAAATCAGGACAATTTAAGCAGGTATATCTTCTCTGCGGAGAAGAAGGATATCTGAAGAAACAGTATAAGAACCGTTTTGTGAAGGCAATGCTTCCGGAAGGTGATACGATGAACTATTCGTATTATGAAGGGAAGAATACGCCAGTGAAAGAAGCAATCGATCTTGCAGAGACCTTACCTTTCTTTGCAGAGCGCAGACTGATCGTATTTGAGAATACGGGATTTTTTAAAACTGCGGCAGGGGCAGATCTGGCGGATTATATTAAGGACATGCCAGAGACAACCTGTTTTATCTTTGTGGAAGAAGAGATTGATAAGAGAAATAAGCTCTATAAAGCAGTGAAATCAAAAGGATATATTGCAGAGCTGTCCACGCAGGATGCAGGAACTTTGAAACGCTGGGTTGCAGGTCTGGTCCGAAAAGAGCAGAAGCAGATTTCGGAGTCTGTGATAGTGTATTTTCTGGATAAAGTTGGAACAGATATGGAAAATATCCAGGGAGAGCTGGAGAAAGTATTCTGTTATGCATTGGAGAGGGATACGATCACGAAGGAAGATATTGATGCTGTCTGTGTGACGCAGATCACGAATCATATTTTTGAGATGGTAGATGCGGTTGCAGCCGGAAATCAGCAGAAAGCACTGGATCTGTATTATGAACTGCTGGCTTTAAAAGAACCGCCGATGCGTATTCTTTTTCTGCTGGTGCGTCAGTACAGGATGCTTTTCCATGTCAAGGCACTTGCAAATCAGGGATATGGAAGAAAAGAGATTGCGTCTAAAGCAGGCTTACATCCATTTGTGGCAGGAAAGAACATGGAACAGGCGAAGCGGTTTAAGATGGGACAGCTACGCCGTGTGATGGAAGAAGGGGCACAGTTGGAGCAGGATGTAAAGACAGGATTGCTGACAGACAATCTTGCGGTAGAACTTTTTATTGTAAAACAGTCAGAAAGATAGATGGAGGTAAGAAGTATTGTCAACAATTGATCAGAGTCATATTAGAAATTTTTGTATTATAGCACATATCGATCACGGTAAGTCTACACTGGCGGATCGTATCATTGAGCAGACAGGACTTTTGACTAGCAGAGAAATGCAGTCACAGGTTCTCGATAACATGGATCTGGAGAGAGAGCGTGGAATCACGATCAAAGCACAGGCAGTCCGTACTGTATATCAGGCAGATGACGGAGAAGAGTATATTTTCAACTTGATCGATACACCTGGACACGTCGATTTCAACTATGAGGTATCCCGAAGCCTGGCAGCCTGTGATGGAGCAATTCTTGTTGTTGATGCGGCACAGGGAGTTGAGGCACAGACGCTTGCGAATGTATATCTTGCACTGGATCATGATCTGGATGTTATGCCGGTTATCAACAAGATTGATCTACCAAGCGCGGAGCCGGAGCGTGTAAAAGAAGAGATAGAAGATGTGATCGGAATCGATGCGGAGAATGCACCACTGATTTCTGCTAAGACAGGACTGAATGTACATGAAGTTCTCGAGCAGATCGTACAGCAGATTCCGTCACCGGTCGGAGATCCGGATGCACCGCTTCAGGCACTGATCTTTGATTCCAAGTACGATTCTTACAAGGGAGTTATTGTATTCTGCCGTATCAAGGAAGGTACGGTCAAAAAAGGTACACCGATGCTTATGATGGCAACAGGTGCGAAAGCAGAAGTTGTAGAAGTTGGAACTTTTGGAGCGGGACAGTTCATTCCATGTGACGCACTTGAAGCAGGAATGGTAGGATATATCACAGCCAGTCTTAAGAATGTAAAGGATACCCGTGTCGGAGATACGATCACGAATGCAGAGAATCCTTGTGCAGAACCACTTCCGGGATATAAGAAAGTAAACCCGATGGTATATTGTGGACTTTATCCGGCAGACGGAGCAAAGTATCCGGACTTGAGAGATGCACTTGAGAAACTGCAGCTTAATGATGCTGCGCTTCAGTTTGAGGCAGAGACATCGGTAGCACTTGGATTCGGATTCCGTTGTGGATTCTTAGGACTCCTTCATCTGGAGATCATTCAGGAACGTCTGGAAAGAGAGTACAACCTTGATCTTGTTACAACAGCACCGAGTGTTATTTACAAGATCCATAAGACAAACGGTGATGTGATCGATTTGACAAACCCGACAAACATGCCGGATCCTGCAGAGATTGAATATATGGAAGAGCCTATGGTAAAGGCAGAGATCATGGTGACATCCGAGTACATCGGAGCGATCATGGATCTGTGTCAGGAACGCCGTGGAATCTATCAGGGAATGGAATATATTGAAGAGACAAGAGCCGTGTTGACATATCATCTGCCACTCAACGAGATTATTTATGATTTCTTTGATGCATTGAAATCAAGATCCAGAGGATACGCATCTTTTGATTATGAGATGCTTGGTTATGTACGTTCCGAGCTTGTCAAACTTGACATTCTGATCAACAAAGAAGAAGTGGATGCTCTTTCCTTTATTGTATTCGAAGGAAGCGCTTATGAGCGTGGAAGAAAGATGTGCGAGAAGCTGAAAGAAGAGATTCCAAGACAGCTTTTCGAGATTCCGATCCAGGCAGCAGTCGGAAGTAAGATTATTGCGAGAGAGACAGTTAAGGCAATGCGTAAGGACGTTCTTGCGAAATGTTACGGCGGTGATATTTCACGTAAGAAGAAACTGCTTGAAAAGCAGAAAGAAGGAAAGAAGAGAATGCGTCAGGTTGGAAATGTAGAGATTCCACAGAGTGCATTCATGAGTGTCCTGAAGCTGGATGAGAACTAGATAAAAGAAGGAAGGAAAAGATACTGTTTTTATCAGACAGTATCTTTCTGTATTTAAAGATGAAAAAGAGAAATTTAGAATTATATCTCCATATTCCGTTCTGCGTAAGAAAATGTAATTATTGTGATTTTTTTTCAGCAAGTGGAACAGAGGAAGAACAGGCAGCTTATGTCAGTGCTATGGTTCAGGAGATTCAGAGTTATCAGGAATTATCTGGAGAGTATAAAGTTCAGACCATTTTCCTGGGAGGCGGAACACCGTCTCTTCTGACACCGGAACAGATAGAACAGATTTTTAATGCAATTTATCATACATTTTCAGTAAATGAGAATGCAGAGATCACAATGGAAATGAATCCGGGAACAGTTGATATCGAGAAACTTCATGCCATGAAAGCAGCAGGGGTGAACAGACTGAGTATTGGACTTCAGTCGGCACAAAATGAAGAACTGAAAATGCTAGGAAGAATCCATACATTTGAAGAATTCCTTGAGACTTGGAAACTGATAGAACAGGCTGGATTCAAAAACCGAAATATCGATCTCATGTCTGCGCTTCCGGGACAGACAATAGAAAGCTACGAAGATACACTTTCAAAAGTTCTGGCACTTGAGCCGGAACATATATCCGCATATAGTTTGATCTTAGAGGAAGGTACTGTATTCTATGACTGGTATGAAAAAGGAAAGTTAGATCGTGGTGCATGGAAACTTCCATCTGAGGAAGAAGAATATGCGATGGGAGAGTTGACGATACTAAGACTCGCAGAAGCCGGAATGCATCGATATGAGATTTCCAATTATGCAAAGCAGGGAAAAGAATGCAGACATAATCTGGGATACTGGGACAGAACAGAATACCTTGGGATTGGAGCAGGGTCCTCCTCATTGATCAAAGGAGAGCGGTTTGATCATATTCGAGATCGGAAAGCATATATTGAAAAGATTAGAAATGGCGAGTCGATTCTTATTGACAGAGAAATTCTTTCCGTGGAATCGCAGATGGAAGAGTTCATGTATCTGGGGCTTCGAAAAGTAGAGGGAGTTTCGAGAACAGATTTTCAGAACTGTTTTGGAAAGAATGTGGATGATGTTTATGGAAAAATTCTTGATAAATTAGAAGAAGAACACTTGCTGGAATTTAGTGGAGATCGAATCAGACTGACGCATCGGGGGATGGATGTCAGCAATTGTGTGCTGGCGGAGTTCTTGTTTTAAAGGCTGAAAACCAAAATTGTGCAAAATCAACCAAAAACAGTCATGAAATTTGTTGATTAGTTTGATTGACTATGAACGAGTTTGAACGTATAATACAAGCATAAAGAAAAACAATGGTCAGAGAGAAGGAGAATGCAAAATGATTTACACAGTAACATTTAATCCGTCATTGGATTACATTGTCTCTGTTGAGGACTTTAAGCTTGGACTTACGAATCGAACGAGTTCAGAGCTGATCCTTCCAGGTGGAAAGGGCATCAATGTTTCTACAGTGCTTGGTAATCTTGGTATCGAGAATACTGCACTTGGATTTTTAGCCGGATTTACCGGAAAAGAGATTGAAAGAAGACTCAAAGAGATGGGAGTTGCATCTGATTTTATTGAGATCAATGAAGGTGTATCTCGAATCAACCTGAAGTTAAAATCAATCGACGGAACAGAGATTAACGGAAGTGGACCGGTGATTTCTCCAGAAGATGTAGAGAAGCTGATGGAGAAGCTTGACAAACTTGGCGAAGGTGATGTTTTATTCCTGGCAGGAAGCATTCCGACTTCTATGCCAGATGACATGTATCAGAAGATTATGGCGAAGCTTGATGGCAAAGGTGTCATGATCGTTGTAGACGCAACGAGAGATCTGCTGTTGAACGTTCTTGAATATCATCCATTTTTAATCAAACCGAACAACCACGAACTTGGAGAGATTTTTGATGTGGAGCTTCTGACAAGAGAATCTGTTGTACCATATGCAAAGAAACTGCAGGAAAAAGGAGCAAGAAATGTTCTTGTATCCATGGCAGGAGAAGGTGCGGTTCTTGTAGCAGAAGATGGAAGTGTTTATGACACTCCGGCGCCGAAAGGGGAATTAAAAAACGGTGTTGGAGCAGGAGACTCTATGGTAGCCGGATTTATGGCAGGCTGGATGGAGAAACATGAATATAGACATGCATTCCACATGGGAGTTGCATCAGGAAGTGCAAGTGCATTTTCAGAGAATTTGGCAACAAAAGAGGAGATTGCCGGAGTATATCAACAGGTTGTAAAGGAGGAGCGGTAGTATTTAAACAGATCGGTGGAACAGCATTTGGATTCATGGCTTCAGGTTCTTTTTTAAAAGGAGATACTAAAATGCTTACAGAACAAAGATATCAGATTATATTGGATTTGCTGAAAGAGAAGAAAAGTGTCACAGCAACAGAACTGAAAGAAATCTTAGATACATCAGAGTCTACTGTGAGAAGAGATATTACTGCACTTCATAAAGCCGGAAAGCTTATCAAGGTATTTGGCGGAGCGGTTGCGCTAGAAGATGAAGGCACTGTCTTTGCTTATGAACCAACAGTCGAGCAGAAGAGCGAACTCTATGTGGAAGAGAAAAGAAAAATCGCGCAATATGCGGCAGAACTGATCGAGGAGGAAGACTTTATTTATCTCGATGCAGGAACAACGACAGGTTATATGATTGATGCTCTTGGACATACCAATGCAGTTTTTGTGACAAATGCTGTTTCACATGCACAGAGGCTGGCAGCTAATGGAATCAAAGTGTTTCTGATCGGCGGAGAACTTAAGAACTCTACAGAGGCAGTGATCGGTGCCCAGGCAATGAAGAATCTGCAGGAATATCATTTTACCAAAGGATTCTTTGGAGCAAATGGAATCACAAAAGCAGAAGGATTCACGACACCGGATGCGAATGAGGCTCTGGTGAAACAAACGGCGATCGAGAGATGCAGGAACAGGTTTGTCCTTGCAGATCATTCAAAATTCGGATGTATCAGTTCAGTGACATTTTCTGCTTTTGCGAATGCAAAGATTCTGACAGATTGCTGTCCGGCAGATTATCAGGAGATGGATTGTGTGATAGGGGTGGAAGAAAGAAATTTAATTTAACTTTGTTTCTTAGCGTGCTTGTTATTTGTATAGATAACAAGCACGCTTTTTCAATTTACGCGAGCAACGAGCCAAAGTCCGTGCTTGTACGAGACCTTGGCGACTACACTTGTTAAATGAGGGTTGACAAATGATCAGAGGGTTGTTCTGGTTCGCCATAACAGTTATCTGTTCAAAGGTACAGTGGAAGAAAATCTGAAGATCATAGCTAAAACATTTGAAATAGCATCACTAAAAGCGGCATGGTAACAATAGAAAACAGTGTTGTAACAACATTGATCGCACTGGCATATTGAGAATCATTTCCGTATACTTGACACATCTGGGTTACAGTTGAGGCAGATGGAGTAATGATTGCAAGAAATACAATGAGCATGATTTTATCTCCATCTGCTGAAAAAGCAGCGAGATGGCTCAACTTAATCAGAATCAGTGCAAATACGGGTAATACGATTAACCGAAGAATAGAGATAAAATATACTTTCTTATTTGTAAAAATCTGTTTCAGATCCATACCGGCGAAAAGCATACCTGTTACGATCATGCTTGCTGGTCCAATCATATTACCGACAGAACTTATCGAATCATTTATGATTTCCGGTAAATGGATTTTTGTAAAGAAAAGCAGGATTCCAATAAAAATAGAAATCATATTTATATTGAGGACAATCTTTTTCCAGTCATAAGAAGCCTCTTGGCTGATAATTTTCTTACAGTGAGTCCATATAAAAATGAGTTGCACGCTCATGAATACACATCCATATAATACCCACTCTTTTCCTAAGATAAAAGTTACGATTGGTACGATCAGATTACCAGAATTAGAGTAATAGATAGAGGCGATTTCTACTTCGTTTAAATGAAAAAGTTTCCCTAAAACAGAGACAACAATAAGAAGGACAATCTGTGTGAGAACAGATGCTATAAAAGCCAGTAGCAATCCTCTCACAGTGTCAGGAGTATAATCAACTTGAAAAGCGTTTATAATTACACAAGGGATGACCAGATAAAGGATGATTTTGGATAATACCTTACTGTCGGTATCCTCGACAATACCTGTTTTTACAATTAAGTATCCCATAAAGATCATAAGAAAAAGCTGTGCAATTTGTTTCATGAGAAGTATACTGATGGTCATAAAATTATCTCCGTATTCTTGTAAAGTCTTTCATAATAGAACTGATTTAAACCATAAATAAGTATAGTACTTTTTTAAGAAAAGTAAAGTATGTAAATAAAATCCGTACCGCATACGAAAATGCAGCAAATTATCAACCGGGTTTGGAACCGACCTTCCAATCCAATCGAGAAGCACTGTTCAGAGAATGATTAAAGATATGCCATACAATAGCTGCTCATCTTAGAGAAGCAGGAATTTATCCGGCGCGGTGGAGTAAGGACGGTGTTCATGGCTTTCGGGCCGCCGTCACGGGCCTGTGATTGCCTTGCGGTAAATGACAAGGGAAATGATCGCAGTAATCGCTTCCGTGATCCAAAACGCATTCCAGACGCCAACCGCTCCGAAAAACCTGCTGAGTAAAAACGCAGCCGGGATGATGACCACTACATACCGGCAAAGGGAAATCAGTAAGGAGGGAGTTCCTTTCCCAAGTCCCTCCAATGCGCCGGAAGATGTAACAGAAACCGCCGAGACGATAAACCCGGCCCCGATGATGCGTAAGGCGGTTTCCCCGGCCTGAATCGTCGCTTCTGTGTGGGTAAACAGCCCCATCAACTGTCCGGGGATCAGCAGACATATTACTGTCCCAAACACCATAATGATACCACTCATGCACAAAACGATCTTAAAGATCTGGCTGACCCGTTGGTGTTCCCCCGCGCCGTAGTTATAGCCGATCAGGGGGCGCATCCCCTGCACAATGCCATTCGCTGGAAGATAGACAAATGTCTGCAATTTGTAATAGATTCCCAAAACCAGAATATACACTTCGGAATATGCCGCCAAAATCGCATTGAGCGCCGAAATCAAAAGAGACGGAAGCGCGAGATTCAGGGTTGCGGGAATGCCAATGGAGTACAGCTTTATTACCATCTTTTTGCTGGGGAGAATGTACTGCCTGCGGATATGCACGCGAATTGGCCGCGCAAGATAGACTACAAGGTAAATCGTCAGCGTCAGAGCCTGTCCGATGCCGGTCGCCAGCGCAGCGCCTTCGATTCCCATTTCCGGGAATGGGCCATAGCCAAAAATCAGAACGGGATCTAAGACAATGTTTGTGATGCACCCGCACATCAGGCTTATCATGGTCGTTTTCATGTTTCCTACTGCCTGGAACAATTTCTCAAACGTCATGCTGACGGTAACAATGAGTGTAAAGGCGAACGCAACGACAGAATAGCGGACGCCAAGTTCAATGACCGCTTCGGATGAAGTGAACATCCGCAGGAAAACCGGCATGATCGTAATACAGCAGACTGTCATAACAACGCCATGAATCACGGCAAGCACAAGTCCCTGCGTGGCTGCCTGATCCGCTTTTCTGTGATCCCCCGCGCCCAGATAGAGGGCGATCACCGCATTGATCCCAACGCCAAATCCAATTCCGGCAGCATTGATAAAATTTTGAACCGGGTAAACCAACGATAATGCCGTCATAGCCTCCTCGCTGATCTGCGCGACGAAAAAACTGTCTACAATGTTATAGAGAGAATTAACTAGCATGGATAACACCATATAGGCAATGACATGGATAAAATCAGCGGTAATACCGGTTTCTCTTTCATGAAAGTGTCGTTCATCATTTTTCCTCCTTGGAACACGTTATGAGATATTTTTGCGGCGATGCCATGCCATCATCACAAGAGCAACGAGCAAAGTGGCAGTTTCGGCAACCGGAAATGCAAGCCAGATTCCGTTCAGATGGAACAATTTGTCCAGACACCATACGGCGGGAACAAGGAAAAGCATCTGCCTGCATAATTGGATTGCCATGCTGGAACCTACTTTTTCCGTAGCCTGAAAATAGGTGGAAATCATAGTAGAGAGACCGCAAAACAGATAGCTTGCCGCCATAATCCGCATAGCGGATATCCCAAAGGAGCGCATGGTTTCCGACGCCGTAAACAATTCCAAAATCTGTGCTGGAAAAAGGATGACGGCCAATGTCCCCAGTATCATCATACCAGTGACCAAAGCGGTTCCGTATCGGAAAGCGGAATGCAGCCTTTCGCTGTTGCCTGCGCCGTAGTTAAACCGCATGACAGGCAAACAGCCCTGGATCAAGCCGTTTACTGTCATAACGATCAACTGCTGCACCTTAAAGTATGCGCCGAAGAAAGCAATCGCCGTATCGGAATACGCCACCAGGAACAGATTGACGAACGTCACCATAAACGAACTGAGGGCGTTCATAATAAAAGATGGCAGGCCAAAGGCAAAAATACGGCGGATCATCTGCTTTTGCAAATGAAAGCCCTTGATTTTTACCTGCACTTTCTGCTTTTTGCCCAGCAGCAAAGCAAATGCCAAAATCATGGATAATGAATAGCCCGCAACAGTAGCCACTGCAGCGCCGCGGATGCCCATATCCGGAAAAACACCAATACCAAAAATCAAGATGGGATCGAATACAAAATTAACAATCACTCCCGCAATCTGAAAACACATGGGAGCAACCATATTCCCGGTGGCCTGTATCATCTTCTGGATGGCGATATGCACCATATTGGGAATTTGCATGAACGAACACACGCTCAAATAGGCAATGCTCAACTGATAGATTTCTTCATTACTGGTAAACGCCCGAAAATAGGGTTTCATAATCAGTAATGCCAGAAGATTGAGCAAAGCACCAATTCCAAAGGCCAGTAACAATCCATGTGTGACGGTTGTATTTGCATCATCCTGCTTTTTCTGTCCAAGATACCCTGCAATCAGTACATTCACACCGACGCCGATCCAGATAGACGCCGCATTCATAAGCGTTGTAATGGGAAACGACAGAGAAACAGCCGTTAGTGCATTCTCACTCAACTGCGCCACAAACGCACTGTCTATCAAATTATAGGAATATTGCAGGAACATGGAGATCAGCGGCGGTATCGACATTTGCCAGATGAGTTTTCCAATAGGAGCGACCGCCATTTTATTGTTGGTCTGCATACTTTCCCTCCTCTCTACAAAGTATCCGGCACAAAAAAATTGCGCCGGACAGCAGGACATTAAATCCGAACAATATAGTTTTGTTTGCGTGCTGCGGGTTGAACGGCTTCCTGGGCTGGATAACCCAATGCAATCGCCCCGACGCCGCGCAAGGTTTCCGGCAGCTTCCGTCCTCCACAAAGGTACTTGCGGAGCCATCTGCCAAAATCAAAACCACGACAGGCGCGCCATAGTAGGGGTCTGTGCTGCTCCCCATCATTTCTGCGTTTAACTTGGCGATTTCCTGCCGGTATTTGGGGTCTGTAATTGCAATAATGGTGGAGGATTGACGTCCGCCGCCGGTAGGGGCGTAAGTCCCTGCTTCCAGTACAGCGTTCAGAGCCTCAGCAGATACAGGTTCCGCTTGATAGGCCGTACGCTGCGGCGCGTCTTGATAAGAGATAAAAAATCATTTTCCATATTGATATAGTCCTCCATTTTGCCAACACTTCCGAGATACGGGCAACAAAAAAAGCCACACAACTATCACAAGATAGCTGTGTGGCAAAAAGATGACCGAATCCGGAAAAATCCACTCAAATTTTACGTCTATCATTATAGCGAACCTTCCGGAGACTGTCAAGCGTCAATCTTCTTAATCAATCCCATCTGTCTCAATAATAAACCGTACTTCCCCGGTCTGTTCTTCCAATTTACCGCCATAATTATCGTATTCAGCGTCCGCTTCTTTGACAGCTTTCATTCTTTTAGAGAGATTCTTCAGATCATCCCCGCCTAGTTTTTCAAGTCCCTGGACTCCTTCTTTATCAAAGAGAGTAAGTCCTTCAGAGAGAGAAGAGATTCCTTCGGCAAGGGTTGTGTATCCTTCTTTTAGCTCTTTCCCGGCTGTGCCCAGTTTAGTAGTTCCTTGAGATAGCGTTGAGCTGCCTTCAGACAATTGACTGATTCCCTGTTGGAAAGAGGTAAGTCCCTGAGTGAGCTGTAAACTGCCGGCAGATAAAGCAGAAAGTGAGTTCTGTAAAGTCTTTAATGTCTCACTGAGAGAAGAAAGACTCTGTGCTGCCTCAGCAAAGGAACCGGCACCGGAAGACATTTGGTCAAGCGTAGTATGGCAGGAAGCAATCAGTTCCGTCAGGCTGTTTAATGTTCCTTCCGTGGCAGATTTCAGCTGATCGATATCTGTGGTGGAAGAGGAAAGATCAAGGTTCTGATCAATTGCAGATGCAATCGTATCATTTATTTCATTCTTTAATTGTGACATCTTATCGTTGACAGCATTTTTAGATTCTTCTGATAATTCAGAATCGGATGCAGTTTCAGAAACAATCTGATCGATCGCAGACTGGACAGCATCTGTTGCAGCAGTTTTGGACTGCTCTTTTGCATCTTCTGTGATAGAAGATTTCAGAGTATCCCAGTTGACGGATGCGAAAGAAGATTTTGCCTCTGCAAGAGAGGAGTCAACAGAATCCAGCTGTTGGCTGAGTGATTTAATCTGTTTCTGAAGTGCTGAAAGTGTCTCAGCAGACGGAAGAGAACCAGAATCCGTGCTTATCTGGCCAGAGAGAGCAGAATTCAGCTGTTCAAGACCATTTTGAAGAGAAGAAGCACCTGCAACCAACTTTCCGGAATTTTCATTAAGTGCGGTTACACCGTTATCTAAAGCGTCTGATCCTTCGGCAAGTTGTGAGACACCGTCTACATATTGCCCAAGATAACTTTGATAAGTAGAAGCGCCGCCCAGCAGCTGCGCTGCTCCGTCAGCAAGTTTGCCGGATGCATCTCCGAGTTCCTGCAGGCTGTCAGCTGCATCCTCCATATCGTCAAAGGAATCCTCTTCCAGATCTTCAAACAGACCGGAGGAGACCACAGTCGCAGTAAAGTCCATTTCAAAATCTGTTACATCTGCAGTTACTTCCACTGATTCTGGGATAGAGATATCTTCCGTAGGTTCATAATCAGTAAGCTTCAGACTATCCTTAAGTCCCGGGCAGGCATAACCGACAACGACGTTTTGGTCATTCATTGTAAATATTTTACCATTCGTCACCTGGATATTAGAAGCGGTGTCTTCCGGAAGAATCATGGCGGAGATCACTGCAAATGGAACCGGAGAAGTCATCTCTTCACCATTTATGGTTACATTTTCTTCGGTAGTATTTTTATAATCAAAACGAATTCCAAGTTTGCCGCTTTTTCCGGAGAGATCTTCCGGTTGTATAGATTTTCCATCCAGTGTGTAACTGATTTTTACATTCACAGGAAGTTCTTCTGTAGAAGTACCTTCATAATGAATGTCCTCCCCTTTGTTTTCCCAGGTAATCGTTCCGTCAGAGGACTGGGTGAAGGACTCATTTCCTTTCGTATTTTTTATGTCTTTCAGAGTTGAGAAGTCTTTGATTTCCTTTGACGTTCCGTTATTTTTTAAGTCTGTCTGGACTTTGATCTCATTTATCGTTCCGCTTGCATCAGCTTTTACATATACCGTTTCTGATTTGTCAGCATCTGAAGCAGTAGTAGCTGTTTTGGTGTCAGTTGAGCATCCGGTCAGACTTGTGGCAGAAACCAGGACAAGACTGGCGCACAGACCGGGAACTAATTTTTGCAATATTTTTCTTTTCACGAGAAATCCTCCTTTCAAATGGTACCTGCACTGTTATGCCTAACTTAGAAGTTTGCAGGTTATTGTTCACTCCCGTGTCAATCACTTTGCTGATTGACACGGAGGATGCATGTTTTGGCTTGAATGCATCTCGCCCCATCGCCAAAGGCGATTTAAAATGGCGAGATGCGTTGCTGGTCGCACATCGTGTGAACAGTAACGTTCGCAGGCAGCAGATGCAGGTACAGTCACGATTATTCAATATTTTTTAATGCCTGATCCATAGGTACTTTCTTGATCCTGCGGTATTCGATCAATGCAACAAGCAGGTAAGTTCCGAATCCTAGCAGGAACATTTTTACATACAGGACCGGATCAATATACAACGGAATCCAACCGGAAATACTGCTGATCATAATTCCACGGAAGAGCGCTTTCATAAGAACTGTTTCAATCGGAAAACTCAGAAGCAGGAAGATCACGACCATAATGGTTGTAGACAGCAGATACAGACTGCTGATCTCCCGGTCAGAGTATCCAAGTATTTTTGTCATAGAGATCGACTGTGCATTCTTTTCGATAATGATCTTTGACAAAAGATAGATCAGAATCATAAAGAGCACGATTGAAAATCCGTCTAACAGATACATCATGCTTCCCATCGAAACATTCAATTGTCGGGAGATTTTAGATAGACTGTCGAGGTCGATCACAGAGCCGATGTATTTCTGGTCAATATCGGTTATCTTGCTGTCAGAGAGATAACCACTGAAGTAATCGGAACCAAGGTCAAACAGTTCATTGAGCGTATCCTGTGAAAGAAAAACGGTCAGACCACCTTCATAATCGTAGATTCCTTCAATAGAAAACGTATATGTATCATCTTCATAAGCTTCCTTTAAAGTGATTTCATCACCGATATCCAGAAGATATTTATCTGCATAAGCAGAAGAGATGTATGCAGGAGTCGCATCAGAAGCGACCTCTTTTTTTGAAACATCTTTGTCAGATACAGTTTCCTGAAAATCAATTGGAAGATAGCGGCTGTTATCTGCAAGTCCATAGAGAAGGATTTCTTCTTCCTTATATTCCTTATCGGTTGTTTTTAGTGAATAAGCACTGAATTTCTCGGCATCAGGATTATCAGTTTCTACTTCATGCTGAAAATAGAGCATATTTACAAGGCTCTCCAGTTTATGATCTTCATCCATAGCATTGATCGGTATCTGCAAAATGTACTGGTAGTTACAAAGCAGGTTATCCTGTAGAACAGTCTGATAATGATCGAGTACAGCAGGGAAGAGCAGACCAAACATCAACAGAAGGTTTGCAAATAAGATTCCGAGGAACAGCAGAAGGTAATTGCTGATATTCTGGAAAATCACACGCAGTCGGAAACGACTGAAAAATGGAATTCTTTTGCTCAGTGATAATGTATGCTTCTGTTGTCTTCTTTTTAAGTCTCTGCGGAGGAACTTCAAAGGAGAAAGTGATAATTTTCTGTGAAGTACCGTGTAATTGACGAGAAGCATTAGCAAGATCGGAATGATCGTAGTAAGCAGAAATGCTTCTGCATTCCAGACGGTTACATATGTTGGAAGACTGTAGCTTCCGTAATACATGCCGGCGCAGATATCTTTCATGATCGTATAACCGAGAATGTTTCCAATCAAAGCACCAATTAGCGTGACAAGGATTGGCATGGCCATATAATGGCGGATCAGTTCATTTCTGGTGTAGCCACTGGCAAGAAGAGTTCCGATGACATTCGACTCTTTTGCAATGGTGTTGCTGATTGTAATGCCAAAGACAAAAGCCATGATCGCAATTACGATATAAAGAAATACAATCATCATTGCGCGGTCGCTTCCCATATCATCCCGGGTAAATGTGATTGCCTGATTGAGATAACGCGGAACGAATTCTTCCAGAGAAACCTCCTTGTTGATTGCTTTCATCAGATTATCAGATACTTCTTTTTCTTCTTTCTCTGTCGTAGGTTCATCATTGTATTTCCACGCATAGCAGTATTTTACAAGTGGAGAATCTAGTGATTCAAATGCTTCGGACGTTACAACTCCAATTCCGAATTTGACAGAATCAAACATGGAATCGTTGTTGTTCTGAAAAAGACAGCTGTAATCCGGAAGAGCAATGAATCCGGTTACTTTCCAGCTCTGTGTACCACTTTTCAGTGTGTCTCCGATGGAAATCTTATTGTTGTCAGCATACATACGATCGATGGCGATTTCATTTGCCGCTTTTGGAAATTCTCCTTCCATGAGACAGGCAAGATTCACTTGATCCCGGCTTTCAAAGATACGCATCGTACTGTCATTTGTTAAATCTTGTTCCAGATAGAAATTGTCATAGATACGGATACCATTTTCTTCTATAGACTGAATTTGTGCATCATTCATTTTTTCAGAAGTGCGGAAATGTCCGTTTTCTGTATTATATTTGTCAATCCCTTCATTATAAGCTTTGATCATGCTGCCATCGGCAACAAGGAATCCGGAGACAAAACCAATGGTTATTACAAGAAGAAGGAAAATGACAAGATATTTACCAAAGTCTTTCCGGAATTCTCTGGGGAGACGTTTGTTTAATGGATTTTTCATTGTCTGTTGCCTCCTTTACCAGTCAAGATCCTGGGCAGTGACTTTGTGGTCATTCAGGTAATTCTTTCGTACCATACCGTCACGAATTCGGACAACATGGTCTGCCATATCCTTAATCGCATCATTGTGTGTTACCATTACAACTGTATTACCGTACTTTTGATTGACTGTTTCAATCAGCTTCAGTATTTCTTTCGACGTTTTATAATCAAGCGCACCGGTTGGCTCATCACAGAGCAGAATATCCGGATTCTTTACAATCGCCCTGCCAATGGCAGTACGCTGCTGCTGACCACCAGAGAGCTGATTTGGCAGCTTCTTCTGATGTGCAGAAAGACCAAGGGTATCAAGAAGTTCATCTACATCTAACGCGTGATCACTTAAGTAAGCACCGACTTCAATATTTTCGCGCACAGTAAGATTGGGAATCAGATTATACATCTGGAAAACATATCCAAGATGCTTTCTTCGGTATTGACTAAGACGTTTTGCAGTCATTTTTTCCATCAGCTCGTCTTCAATTATGATCTGACCACTGTCCGCACGGTCAATGCCACCGATGATATTCAATAAAGTTGATTTTCCCGAGCCGGAAGGTCCAAGAAGAACACAGAATTCCCCCTTTTTAATCAATAGATCAATGCCTTTTAAGACTTCTACACGACTGTCGCCTTGTCCAAAGGATTTTTTGATATTGGTTAAGGATAAAAACATAGTCAGCCTCCTGTCTTGTGTGAGAATTGAGTTCATCTTATTTCAGGCTCCCTTGTTTGAAAAAAGGATAGATAAAACTCACACATATTAGAAATGAATAGTATACGTTAGCTACAACTAACGATTATAACACAAAGAAGATGAAAAAGACACTATAAGAAATGTAAAAAATTATAATTATTTCAGATATAAAAAGGGCTTCCCGATGATTGAAGGGAGGTCCTTTTTGAAAAACGGATTGATTATTATATTTCATACATGCGTGCAGTCAGGTTCAGGTTGAAGTCGTTTTGCCACAAAAGAAAGCATGCTTTCGAGTACCTGACATTTATTGTTACAGACAGGGCAGAGGATGGAAGATACATTTTCTTCTGATTGGGTCGGGACGGTTTCTTGTGATAAGAAAATAAAATCGTATAAATATTCAAAAAATTCTTTATTCGTTGGTTTTCTGTCCATATAGGTTCTGTTGAAAATTATTTCAAGAATAGTTTTATTTTCCGAAGTCCAGATTGCATTGACCGTGTTGCGGATGTTTTTTTCTACACAAGACCAGCTTGTCTCATAATGGGCAGCAATATCGATGTACAAAGCTTTGGTAATATTGGATACACGAGTCTGATCCTCGTTTATCAAGAGTAATCCATACACAATGTAATCATAACCAAGACTAGTTCTGGCAGCAATAAGTTTATCAAGTGTAGATTTGATTTCAATTACGAGTGTATTGTGGTTCATGAGAGTCCCCCTTAGAAAGTAATATAGATAAGAAGGAAGAGCCTGTTTCTGATATAATATCTATTATATACGTATTTATTATATTTGTAACGATAAAATTTATGAGTGACTTAACAAATGTACAAAATTATTTCTTTTTGTTATAATGAAAAGAAAATAATAGCGGTGTTCGACACCGAGGGGAGAACGCATGGAAAAAGCAAAAGTAATAGAATTAAAAGAAACAATTCTGGAAGATAACAATGCAGATGCACAGGTGTTACGTCAGGAATTAAAGGCACAGAAAACGTGTCTGATGAATTTGATGTCCAGTCCGGGAAGTGGAAAGACAAGCACGCTTCTGGCATTGAAACCGTATTTTGAAGGGAAAATCAAGTGGGGTGTGATGGAGGCAGACATTGATTCTGATGTAGATGCGAATACACTGATCGAGGCGGGAATTCCATCGATTCAGCTGCATACAGGAGGAATGTGTCATTTAGATGCAGATATGACACGGCAAGGAATAAGAGCATTTGACAGAGATGAGCTGGATTTTGTTGTACTTGAGAATATTGGAAATCTTGTTTGCCCGGCAGAGTTTGATACAGGTGCAAACTTTAATCTGACAATTCTTTCAGTTCCGGAAGGAGACGATAAACCGGCAAAATATCCGTTGATGTATGAAGTATCTGATGTGTTAGTGATAAACAAAATCGATGCATTACCTGTTTTTGATTTCCGAAAAGACTATGTGGAAGCATGTGCAAGAAGATTGAATCCACAGATTAAGATCTTTTATATTTCTGCGAAGACAGGAGATGGCGTAAGGGAACTGGCCGATTATCTGTTGGAACAGGTACAGAAAGTGAATGCATGATATATAAAAGAAGGGAATAAAAACATGGGAAATGTCAGAGTGATTGAGATAAGAGAAAGCGTATTTGCGGATAATGATGCTACTTCAAAGGCAATCCGCGAGAAAATGAGTGCCCAGGGGACACTATTCTTAAATGTCATGTCCGGACCGGGGAGTGGAAAAACAACATTATTAAGTGCATTGATCAACAGAATGAAAGAGCAGCTGAAAATTGGTGAGATGGATGTAGATATCGAGACAAGTCTAGATGCACAGAGAGTCGCAGATCTGACAGGCGTGGAATCCATTCAGATCCATAATTGCGGATTGTGTCATATTGATGCGGATATGGTATCGCGCGCACTGTTTGAATATGATACAGAGAACCTTGATCTGTTAATTCTTGAAAATATCGGGAATCTTGTCTGTCCGGCAGAGTTCGATACTGGGGCACATAAGAATGTGATGCTTCTTAGTGTGCCTGAGGGGGATGATAAACCACTGAAATATCCGTTGATGTTCCAGGTAAGTGATCTGGTGCTGATCAATAAAATAGATACTCTGGAGTATTTTGATTTTGATTTTGAACTTGCTAAGGAACGTATCTTGAAATTAAATCCAAATGCAGTTGTTCTTCCGGTTAGCGCGAAAACGGGAGAAGGATTGGAACAGGTGATTGACTGGATTATGAAAGAAAGAGAAAAGCTATAAGCAAATTCTCCCTTGATTTTTCAGAGGAAAATGCTATAATTATTCTTGTGTCTGCTTTGGCAGATGCAAGAGAAGGAGTTGTATCGAAGTGGTCATAACGGGGCGCACTCGAAATGCGTTAGCCCTCCGGGGCACGTGGGTTCGAATCCCACCAACTCCGCTTGTGTGTTTACCATGTAGGTATCATTATAACGATAAGTAAAAGTAAGAAAAAAGCACTAACAGAAGAGATATCACTCTTCTGAAGGTGCTTTTTCGATTTAAGAGTGAGAAACAATATGCTTCTTAATTGCGTTGAAACTTTCCTCGCTGATCACATGCTCCATACGACAAGCATCATCCGCTGCAACCTGTGGGTCAACGCCGAGTCTCTCAAGCCAGGAAGAGAGAAGAGTGTGACGCTCATATATCATGTCAGCAATCGCCTGTCCGGATTCTGTTAATGTAATATAGCCCTCACGAGATACAATAATATGTTCGCTTTCTCTGAGCTTTTTCATAGCTACACTGACACTTGATTTCTTAAAGTTAAGCTCTGTTGCAATGTCGACGGCACGTACGACAGGAAGCTTCTTGCTTAACATGAGGATTGTCTCCAGATAATTTTCAGATGATTCATTTACATGCATAGGTAATGGCCTCCTCTATATAAATTATAATTTATCTGTATCACTATTTACAGTGAAATTTCATGTCTTTGCTTAGTATATCATAATTTATTCCTCACAGCAAATAATTTGCCAGACAAATTCAACATAGATTTGGAATGGCGTTGAACAGAAAAAAATAGAAAAACTGCAAATTAGTCATTGACAACTAATAAAGATTAGCATATACTAACTTACGAACAGGAGAGAAAATGAAAAAAATTATCAATCTCAACTGTTTTTAATAATCTATATCAAATGAGAATGGATTCTAATATCATTTAAGAAAGAAGCGTGAGATTATGCCACTTACAATGGCCAACATTGGCGAAACCAATACAATTAAGAGAGTAAGCGGAAATGATGAGACAAAGCGTTTTCTTGCGAATCTTGGATTTGTGCCCGGAGCAGAAGTGATCGTACTATCCGCAATTGGCGGTAACGTTATTGTTAATATTAAAGATTCGAGAGTAGCAGTAAATGCTGATATGGCGCGCCATATCATGATCTGATTGAGACGCTGAAAAAGTGATGAGTAAAGTAAGGAAGGAGTATGTGTTATGACTTTAGGTGATGCAAAAGTAGGAACTACTGTTGTAGTTACAAAAATCGAAGGAGACAGTGCTTACAAACGCCGTATTATGGATATGGGAATAACAAAAGGAAGTGAACTTTTTATCAGAAAAGTTGCACCACTTGGTGATCCGGTTGAAATTACAGTTCGTGGATACGAGCTTACTGTCAGAAAGGCAGATGCACAGTGTGTAGAGGTTAAATAAGCCTACAGATACAAAAAACCTGACGAGAGATTCTAGAATTTAAGGAGGTAAAGAGAGTAATGGCAATCACAATTGCACTTGCAGGAAACCCGAACTGTGGTAAGACAACACTGTTTAATGCTCTTACAGGAGCGAACCAGTATGTTGGAAACTGGCCGGGAGTAACGGTAGAGAAAAAAGAAGGTAAGATCAAGAATAAGAAATACAAAAAGGAAGACGTTACAGTAACTGACCTTCCGGGAATCTATTCCCTTTCTCCATATACACTTGAGGAGGTTGTCAGCCGTGATTATGTTCTGAATGAGAATCCGGATGTAATCGTTGACCTTGTTGACGCAACTAATATCGAACGTAACCTGTATCTTACAACACAGCTTGTTGAGACAGGAGTACCGGTTGTAATCGCATTGAACATGTGCGATCTTCTCGCTAAGAGAGGCATTAAGATTGATGTAAAACGTCTTTCCATGCTGATCGGATGCCCAATTGTTGAGATTTCAGCATTGAAGCAGAAAGGTCTGGATGAACTGATCGATGAAGCAATCAAAGTTGCAAAGCAGAAGGAAGTAAAACTTCCTAGTGAGATCTTTGCAAAAGATATAGAAGCTGCTGTAGAAAGCGTAAAGGAAATCCTTCCTGATACAATTACAGAAGATAAAAAAAGATGGTACGCTGTAAAGTTCCTTGAAAATGACAGCAAAGTTGTAGATCAGATAAAGCTCTCAGGTGCAGCAAAAGCAGTTGTTGAAGATGAAAGAGCAAAACTGGAAAAGAAACATGATGACGATATGGAAAGTATTGTAACTGACGGACGTTATCAGTTTATTCAGAAAATTGTAGGAACTACTGTTAAAAAAGCAAAAGAAAAACTGACAACATCGGATAAAATTGACCGTATCGTTACAAACCGTATCCTCGGTATTCCGATTTTCATTGCAGTTATGTGGCTTGTATATTACATATCTGTCACAACAGTAGGTACATTTGTAACAGACTGGACAAATGATACATTCGTTGGAGCCATTCAGGAGGCAGTTGGAGGATTCCTTACAAATGTGGGAGCAAGTGATCTGGTCAACGGACTTGTAGTGGATGGTATCATCGGCGGACTTGGAGCAGTACTTGGATTCGTTCCACAGATGGCAATCCTATTCCTTTTCCTGTCTATTCTTGAAGACTGTGGATACATGGTACGTATCGCATTCGTCATGGACCGTGTGTTCAGACATTTCGGACTTTCAGGCAAGAGCTTTATTCCGCTTCTGATTTCTTCAGGATGTGGAATCCCTGGAATCATGGCTTCCAAGACAATTGAGCAGGACAACGACAGACGTCTTACAATCATGACAGCAACATTTATCCCATGTGGAGCAAAACTTCCGGTTATTGCTATGATGGGTGGAGTTATTGCCGGTGAAGTAGCAGGATATCAGGAGAGCTCCTTCATTGCACCATTGATGTACTTTGTAGGAATCGTTGCAGTACTTGTTTCTGCAATCATCCTGAAGAAGACAAAACCTTTCTCAGGAAAACCGGCTCCGTTCGTAATGGAGCTTCCACAGTACCATATTCCACAGGCTAAGACAGTTCTCCTTCATGTTTGGGAGAGACTGAAAGGATTCATCATCAAAGCCGGAACAATCCTGTTCCTTGCATGCGTAGTAATGTGGTTCCTTGGAGGATTCGGATTTACAGCAGATGGATTCGGACTTGTAGAAGACAGCGCAGACAGCTTGATGGCAGCAATCGGCGGAGTGATCGCTCCACTGTTCGCACCACTTGGATTTGGTGAGTGGCAGCCTGTAGCAGCATCTATCTCAGGATTTACAGCGAAAGAAGCAATCGTTTCTACAATGGGAGTTCTTGCAAATGTGTCCGGAGATACAGAAGACGCAGTGACAGTAGCGCAGGGAGTTGCTTCCTGGTTCCCGTCAACAATTGCAGCATTTACATTCCTTCTGTTCAACCTGCTTGACTCACCTTGTCTTGCAGCAATTGCGACAATGGCACAGCAGATGCAGTCCAGAAAATGGTTCTGGTTTGCAATCCTGTTCCAGAATGTATTCGCTTATGTTGTTTGTCTGATTGTATACCAGGTGGGATCTTTTGTAACAGGCGGAGCATTTGGTGTAGGTACAGCAGTAGGATTTATCTTACTGATCTTCCTTCTGTTCATGCTCTTCAGACCAGATCCGTATAAAGATCAGAAAGTATATTCTAAACGTTCCGTGCAGGCAGCGTAATATGAAAAAAGCAAGAATGCGGAAGTGTTCTTGAATAAAATGGAGCTGGGTGCAGGAAATGTATCCGGCTCTCTGTTATAATTAGAGAAAAAGCGAGGTGTTGAAGACAATGATAGCAAATATTGTAATAATAATTTTGATAATCGGATATTGTATTTTTCTCATTTATAAAGGATATAAGAACCATAAAGAAGGGAAACATGTCGGATGCGCCGGATGCAGTGGCAACTGTGGAAGCTGCGGCGGATGCAGTGCGGCAGCTGGAAAATCTCAATATACAAAGAAAAAGTAAAAGGTGATTAGAATGGGAAATTCAACAGGTTCTATGTTTTACGCATTTGGTGCATTTCTTTTGATTTACCTTGTTGGTGTATCCATCTATCAGATTTATCTGTGGATCAAGAAATGGAGAGAAAACAGAGAAGAGAAAGAAGACTAAAAGAGGGATCACAAAATGGCAGATATTATCATTATATTAATTGTAATCATCTTGCTTGGGTTGGCTCTGAAAGGATCAATCAAACATTTTAAAGGAGAAGGTCCTTGTTGCGGAGGCGGTTCAGGAAGCAACAAGAAAGCAAAAACAAAGTTTTTAGACGGTCCGGTGATTGGCAGAAAGACGTTGAAGATTTCAGGAATGCACTGCGAGCATTGTGCGAATACCGTGACAAATGCATTGAATGGATTGGACGGTATTACTGCAAAAGTGAATTTAAAGGACAATAGTGCAGAAGTTTCCTACGACAGAGAAATTGATCTGACAGATTTGAAAAATGCAGTGAAAAAAGCAGGGTATGAGGTCACTTCTATCTCATAAGAGTAAAACTCTGTGAGAGATGGCAAAGCAACTGATACAGCGAAAACCAGGAAGCAGGAGGTGTACCGTGAGTAAAAAAGAACAGATTATTGAAAAACTAAAAGAAAACGGGTGCCGGATCACAAAACAGCGTAAAATGTTGATTGATATTATTTTAGAAAATGAATGCTCAAGCTGTAAAGAGATCTTTTATAAGGCATCCCAGGCAGATGAAAAGATCGGTGTGGCAACTGTTTACAGAATGATCAATGCATTAGAAGAAATCGGAGCAATCAACAGAAAAAATATGTATAAAGTTGATTGTGCGCAGGATTGTCCGGAAGATGGGGGATGTATCATCATGCTGGATGATGATACGATTTTTAAACTCACAGAAACAGGATGGAACAAGGTGATCCGCGAAGGACTGAAACATTGCGGTTATGTAAAAGATCAAAAAGTAACATCAATTAAATTACCGGATAATAAACGATAAAATTTATCGACAAATGCAGTTAGAATTGACTATCTGCATAGTGAGTTGATATGATGTATAAAAATTTTAGGAGGTTTTATACAATGTGGGATATATTTAAATTGAAAAAAGCAGGAATCTTTGTAGGAGGTGTTCTTTTCGGAACAGCGGGAGTGAAAATTCTTGCAAGTGATGATGCAAAGAAAGTTTACACAAACTGTACAGCAGCAGTTTTAAGAGCAAAAGACTGTGTGATGAAGACAGCAACAACTGTTCAGGAGAATGCAGAAGATATCCTTGCAGAGGCTCAGCAGATCAATGAGTCACGTGCAGCAAAAGAGGCCGAGGCTGTCTACGAAGCAGAAGAAGCAGAAGAGACAGAAACTCAGGAAGAGAATACAGGTGCGCAGGATTTCAAAGAGGAAGAAGTTTAAATCTCTATGAAATTTATTGTAAAGCATGAGATCAATGGCCGCCTTCGTATCCATGTTGTCCAGAAAAGGATGACATATACGGAGGCGGATACTCTATCCTGGTTTCTCTCCAATCAGAAGAATGTAACAGATGTAAAAGTATATGAACGCACCGCAGATGCTGTGATCTGTTATGTTGGAGATAAGGAAGAGGTCTTGAATTTATTGAAGCAGTTTTCTTATGAAAATGCAATTCTTCCGGAACATGTTGCTGCAGGTTCTGGAAGAGAGCTGAATGCTGTTTATCAGGAAAAGCTGGTCATGAAGACAGTTCTTCATTATGGAAGTAAGTTATTCCTTCCAATGCCGATCCGTGCAGTGATTACATCTGTAAAATCAGTGAAATATATCTGGCACGGAATCCGTTGCCTGATGCATGGTAAGATAGAGGTTCCTGTCCTGGATGCTACAGCAATCAGCGTTTCCGTATTCCGTAGAGATTATGCTACAGCTGGATCTGTCATGTTCCTGCTTGGAATTGGTGAGATCATAGAAGAATGGACGCATAAAAAGTCTGTCGGAGATCTTGCGCGCAGTATGTCACTTAATGTCAATAAAGTGTGGCTGAAGAGAAATGAACAGGAGATTCTTGTAAAATCATCAGATATTGAGCCGGGAGACCATGTTATGATCCGTATGGGAAATGTGATCCCGTTTGATGGGGAAGTAGTTACTGGTGAAGGAATGGTCAATCAGGCATCTCTTACAGGTGAGTCACTTCCTGTAAGAAGAAGTGTAGGACAGTCTGTTTTCGCCGGAACAGTTCTCGAAGAAGGTGAGATTGAAGTTCTTGTCAAAGCGGTATCAGGCTCTACCAGATTTGAAAAGATTGTGACAATGATCGAGGATTCTGAAAAACTGAAGTCTTCTGTAGAAGGTAAGGCAGAACATCTTGCAGATAGACTTGTTCCATATACATTACTGGGGACAGGTGCAGTCTGGCTCCTGACAAGAAATATTACGAAGACACTGTCTGTTCTGATGGTAGATTTCTCCTGTGCATTGAAGCTTGCGATGCCGATCACTGTACTTTCGGCAATCCGTGAGGCAGGCGAGAACAATATCACAGTAAAGGGTGGTAAGTTCTTAGAGGCCGTGGCCGATGCAGATACAATTGTCTTCGATAAGACAGGAACATTGACAAAGGCAACGCCGACAGTGAAAGAGATTGTTGCTTTCAGTGAATACTCAGAAAATGATCTGCTTCGTATTGCAGCATGTCTGGAAGAACATTTTCCTCATTCTATGGCAAAGGCCGTTGTAGATGCAGCGAAAGAAAGACATTTGTCTCATGAAGAAATGCACTCAAAGGTAGAATATGTTGTGGCACATGGAATTTCTTCCTCTATTGATGATAAAAAAGTTCTGATCGGAAGCAGTCATTTCATTTTCGAAGATGAAGGATGTACGATTCCATCCGAATGTCAGGATAGATACGATTCATTAAAACCAGAATACTCTCATCTGTATCTGGCAATCGAGAAACAACTTGTTGCAGTTATCTGCATTGAAGACCCACTTCGTGAAGAGGCAACAGAAATGGTTCGTGATCTGAAGAAAGCCGGTATCCGTAAAGTTGTTATGATGACAGGTGACAGTGAGCGTACAGCGGCGGCAATTGCGAAACGCGTTGGCGTTGATGAATATTATGCTGAGGTTCTTCCGGAAGATAAAGCGAATTTCGTTGAGAAAGAAAAAGCAGAAGGAAGAAAAGTAATTATGATCGGTGATGGGATCAATGATTCACCTGCTCTTTCAGCAGCGGATGCGGGGATTGCGATCAGTGACGGCGCAGAGATTGCAAGAGAGATTGCAGATATCACGATTGCGGCAGATGACCTGCGTGAAGTTGTGACGCTGAAACTTCTGGCAAATGCTATGATGAAGCGGATACATAAGAATTACAGAAATATCGTCGGAATCAATTCAGGACTGATTCTGCTTGGCGTGACAGGAATTGTCCAGCCGACAGTATCTGCACTTTTGCACAATGCGTCTACATTGATGATAAGCCTTAGAAGTATGAAGAATCTGCTGGATGAAAATAAAAGAACAGAACTTGAGTAGTTACTGGCCGCATATCGTGTGAACAGTAATGTTGAGTGAGACATCATAAAATAAGATAAGTAAGGCAGGAACTGCCGGGAACAGCTTTTGTAAAGGCTGGACCCGGCAGCTCTTTTTTATATGTTAGGAAAGTTCTTTCCTAACATATAAAAAACGCTCCGCTCAGGATGCGCACTGCGGCGTACAAGGTAGGTGTCGCAAGCGACCGCCGCAGGCGCAAGAATGTGCCAAGGCACATTCTTTATTCTAATGAGAAACATTATCAGTAAATGATATTGATATTACGTTTTCGTTATAGTATAGTAAATACATAGGTTAGACACAACTAACAAACGAGGAAGATATGTGGAAATGAATTCATAAAACATACAGGAAAAAAATAGGTAAAGTAATAGATAATCAGATTCAGATTTCAGGAGGTAATTCAGTATGAGTGTAGTAATCATTGGAGGACATGACAGAATGGTATGTCAGTATAAGAAAGTCTGTAAACAGTTTAATTGTAAGGCGAAGATCTTCACCCAGATGTCAGCAAGCTTAAGCAAACAGATTGGAAGTCCTGATCTGATCGTTCTTTTCACAAACACAGTATCCCATAAAATGGTTCGCTGTGCGGTAGAAGAGGCCGGCAGATGCAATGCGGATGTGATTCGCTGTCATACGAGTTCCAAGAATGCGTTAGAAGAGATTCTGGAGAATGTTTGTGCATAATAAATATTGCTGAATTATTGAAACTATGAAAATAGAAAAGTCCCTTCAGAAGAAATAAACTTCTGAAAGGGACTTTTTCTGTATCATGCTGCCAATTACGCAGATTATCAATCTGAACAGGATCACAGCACCAATTTCTATAACTGGATATTTTTAAAGAGATCTCCAAGGTTTGTTCCGATATCTTCCGCTTTCGGGATCACAACCTTTTCAGCTTTCTCTTCAGCCTTCTCTTTGTCTTCTTCGAGAGCTTTCATGCTCAGGCTGATCTTGCCATCTTTGATACCGATGACTTTCACTTCAACTTCATCACCAACTGTGAGAACATCAGAAGGCATTTTTACACGCTTCTGGGAGATCTGTGAAACGTGAACCAGACCGGAAAGTCCGTTCTCCAACTTTACAAATGCTCCATAGTTCTGAAGTGTTTCTACAGTTCCTTTCAGAACAGTTCCAACCTTCATACTTGCAATTTGTGCATCGCGTGCTGCTTTTTCCTTTTCCTTCAGAAGCTCACGTGCAGAAAGGACAAGACGATTATTTGCCTGGTCAACATCGATCACCTGTACTTCGATATCCTTGAGAAGATAATCTTCCAGATTCTCGATATAGGAAAGGGACAGCTTAGAAGCCGGAACGAATCCGCGAAGTCCTTCTACCATTACAATTACGCCACCGTTGACAACACCTTCAATTTTAACAGGAAGAACAGTTTTCTTATCCATATAATCCTGGACTCTGTTCCATGGATTCGCATCATCGAAATGATCTTCATAGTCTGCCATTGTTTCTGTTACTTCATTTGTCTGTAATTCTTTCATTTCTTCGCTCATTAAAAGCACCTCATTTTCTTTTTCTCGTTAATCAAAAGTATAACATATGTATGAGAAAAAATACAACAAAAGAGCCAAAATCCGTGAAGAAAATGAAAAATGCGGTTGGATTAATAGAAAAAAAATGTTACTCTACTTATTGAATAGTAAATTGTCAGGTTTAATACTTAATGAAGAAGCTGTTCATGTAAGATGACAGAATACAGAGATAAATTGATGTGAGTGTAAAAGTAAATAAGAGATAAATTTGAGAAGGAGAGATAGAAAAAATGGCTGAGAATAAAAAGGTGTATGTTGTAGGTCATAAGAATCCGGATACAGATTCTATTTGTACAGCAATTGCTTATGCAAATCTTAAGACAAAGATTACCGGAGAAACGTATGAGCCTCGTCGTGCAGGGCAGCTTAACGAGGAGACACAATATGTACTGGAACACTTTGGCGTAAAAGTTCCGTTATTACTTTCTGATCTTAGAGAACAGATTAAAAATGTGGAATTAAAAGAAAGTCAGGAAATTCAGGGAAGCCTCTCAATCCGTACAGCATGGGAAAAGATGTCAGAGATGAATACTCATACGATTCCGATTACACGTAATGGTGTGCTGGAAGGTGTGATCACAAAAGGTGATATTGCGAAATCCTATATGGAAGTCTATGATAACACAATGCTTGCGAAGGCAAGAACACAGTACCGTAATATTGCAGCGGCAGTAGAAGGTGAAATTTTAACAGGAAATGGACATGGTTATTTTTATAAAGGAAAAGTAACTGTTGCAGCATCAAGCAAAGAGTTGATGACAAGCTTTATCGAGAAAGATGATCTTGTTATCATTGGGGATCGAATTGATGCACAGCAGTGTGCAGTTGATCTGGATGCAAGCTGTATGGTAGTCTGCCAGAATGATCCGATCTCAGAAGATATTCTGCGTCAGGCAGAGGCAAAAGAAATTGTCGTTATCTGGACACAGCATGATACATTTACGGCAGCGCAGCATATCAGCCAGAGTATTCCGGTAAGATCTTTCATGACAAAGGATCAACTCGTAACATTCCGCAAGAATGATTATGTAGATGATGTGAAAGAAGTGATGGCACGCAAGCGTTTCCGCGACTTCCCTGTTGTAGATGAAGAAGGAAAGTTCTTAGGTCTTGTTTCCAGACGAAGACTTCTCAATGTCAGCAAGAAACAGGTGATCCTTGTCGATCATAATGAGAAGAACCAGGCAGTAGACGGAGTGGAAGAGGCAGATGTCCAGGAGATTATTGATCACCACAGATTGAGCAGTATCGAGACGATCGGACCTGTATTTTTCAGAAATCAGCCGGTTGGATGTACAGCAACAATTGTATCTCAGATGTACGAGGAAAATGGTGTCGAAATAGATCCGGTGAATGCAGGACTTCTTTGTTCCGCGATCATTTCCGATACATTGATGTTCCGTTCCCCAACTTGTACACCACTTGATGAAAGCACAGCGAAAAGGCTTGCAGAGATTGCAGGGATCAATATAGAGAAACTTGCGCAGGCGATGTTCAAGGCAGGAAGCAACCTCAAAGGAAAGACAGCCGAGGAGATTCTCTTCCTTGATTTTAAACAGTTTACAGTGAATGATACGGTATTTGGTGTTGGTCAGGTGAATTCAATGAGCGAAGAAGAGCTTGAAGAGATTAAGGCAACAGTACTTCCGGAGATGGAAAAGACAAGACAAAATCACAGTCTGGATATGATTTTCTTTATGCTGACAAATATTATTACAGAGTCTTCTGAACTGATCTGCAGTGGTAATGAAGCAAGAGAAAAGATTATCGGAGCTTATGATTTGGAAGATAATGCACAGAAACTGATGCTCAAAGGTGTCGTATCACGTAAGAAACAGCTCGTTCCGGCACTTGTATCAGCACTGCAGCAGTAAGAAGCCCAAGATATTTTCAAATAGAAAGTCAGAACCGTCTCCGTAACAGGGGACGGTTTTCAGGAGGAAAGAGAAATGGCGAAACAGGTATGGAAAGCCGGTAATATGGTCTATCCGCTTCCGGCAGTTATGGTGAGTACGGCAGATAAAGAAGGAAATACGAATATTTTTACCGTTGCATGGACAGGAACTGTATGTACAAATCCGGCGATGGTATACATTTCCGTAAGACCGGAAAGATATTCGTATCATATGATTGAAGAGAGCGGAGAGTTTGTGATCAATCTGACAACCGAACAGCTCGCCCATGCGACTGATTACTGTGGTGTGCGCTCCGGCCGGGATGTGGATAAATGGAAAGAGTGTCATCTGACTGCGAAAAAGGCAGAGAAGCTTACTTACGCACCGGTCATTGAAGAAGCACCGGTCAATATTGAATGTGTAGTGACAAAAATTGAGAAACTTGGAAGTCACCATATGTTTCTTGCAGAAGTGAAAGCGGTTCAGGTGGACGAGTCCTATATGGATGAGAAGGGCAAATTCGAACTCAATAAGACAGGTCTTCTGGCATATTCCCATGGAGAATATCTTGGACTTGGAAAAAAGATCGGAACGTTTGGATACAGCGTGAGAAAAAAGAAGACCGTTGACAAACGAACTGCTAAGAAGATCACAACAAAAAATGAATCAAGGAGCAAGAAATCTCCAGAGAAAAGAACTGTGAATAAAAATGCAACATTCAGAAAGAAAGGAAAAGCTAAAAAATGATTTCATTTGAAAATGACTATTCAGAAGGCGCACATGAGGAAATCCTGCGCAGACTGGCAGAAGTAAATAAAGAAGGAATTACAGGATACGGAAATGATTCATATTGTGAATCCGCAAAGGAAAAGATCCGTCAGGCATGTAAATGCCCGGAGGCAGACATTTACTTCCTTGTGGGAGGAACACAGACAAATCAGACAGTAATTGATTCCGTGCTCCAGAGATATGAAGGCGTTATCGCGGCTGAGACAGGTCATGTTGCATCACACGAGGCGGGTGCGATTGAAGCATCCGGTCATAAAGTACTGACCCTTCCGCAGCTGGAAGGAAAGATTCAGCCCAAAGATGTGGCAGATTATTTGAATCAGTTTTATAGTGATGGGAATCATGAACACATGGTTTTCCCAGGGATGGTCTACATCTCTCACCCAACAGAGTATGGCACACTGTATACACGTGGCGAACTCGCAGAGCTTTCTGATATCTGTCAGCAGTACCATATTCCGTTGTATCTTGATGGAGCACGTCTTGGATACGGTCTCGCAGTAGAAGATACAGATGTGACAATGGAAGATATCGCAGAATACTGTGATATTTTTTACATCGGTGGAACAAAGGTCGGTGCCTTCTGCGGAGAAGCAGTTGTATTTACAAAAGAAAATGCACCGAGACATTTTGTGACACTGATCAAACAGCACGGAGCACTGCTTGCCAAAGGCTGGTTCCTTGGTGTTCAGTTTGATACGTTATTTACAGATGATCTGTATATGAAAATCAGTAAAAATGCAATCACAACAGCTGCGAGACTAAAAGAAATCCTGAAAGAAAAAGGATATGATTTCTATATTGATTCCCCGACGAACCAGATCTTTGTTGAGATGGAAGACGAGAAGCTGAAAGAACTTGAGAAGAATGTCAGGGTCAGCTTCTGGGAGAAGACGGATGAGAAACATACGGTAGTCAGATTTGCTACGAGCTGGGCAACAGATATGGAGAAGGTTGAGAAGCTGAGGGAGTATTTATAAAAAAGTAAGAATATAAATAATAGCAAATACAGATAATATATAGAAGCCCATAAAATGAGAATCATTATCATATAGAAATATTGCGTTTTGCAAAGGAACTTGATAGAATACATATAGTTAGAGAAAACTAACTGTGTGAATAAATCATGTATACTCCTTTGTCTGTAATACCTGAACACAGACGAGGGAGTCCTCAGAAAGGATGGACAACTATGAATTATCTGGAAATTGAAAAAGTAATTGGAAGAGAAATTATCGATTCACGCGGAAATCCAACGGTTGAGGCGGAAGTGCATCTTGTAGATGGAACTGTAGCAAGAGGTGCAGCTCCAAGTGGTGCTTCTACCGGAGAATTTGAGGCACTTGAACTTCGTGATGGAGACAAGTCAAAATTCGGTGGAAAAGGTGTTTCCCGTGCAGTAGAAAATATTAATACAACAATCAACAGTGCATTGGTTGGAATGGATGCAGGAGACACTTATGCAATTGATCAGGCAATGATCCAGGCAGATGGAACAAAAGATAAATCAAATCTTGGCGCAAATGCAATTCTTGCGGTTTCAATCGCATGTGCAAGAGCGGCAGCAGATGCACTTGAGATTCCGTTGTACCGTTTTCTTGGGGGAGTGAATGGAAACAGACTTCCTGTTCCAATGATGAACATTGTAAATGGCGGGTGTCATGCACTTTCTTCCGGACTGGATGTGCAGGAGTTCATGATCATGCCGGTTGGAGCGCCGTCTTTTAAAGAATGCATCCGCTGGTGTACAGAGGTATTCCATGCACTTGCAGGAATCTTGAAAGACAGAGGACTTGCAACATCTGTAGGTGATGAGGGTGGATTTGCCCCGGCACTGAAATCAGACGAAGAAGCAATCGAGACAATTCTTGAGGCTGTGAAGAAGGCCGGATATGAGCCAGGAAAAGACTTCAAGATTGCGATGGATGCGGCATCTTCAGAATGGAAGACAGGGACGATTGGAGAGTATAAACTTCCAAAGGCAGGAACAGTCTATACTTCAGAACAGCTCATTGACCACTGGAAGAAACTGGTAGAGAAATATCCGATCATCTCAATCGAAGATGCACTTGATGAGGAAGACTGGGAAGGCTGGAAAAAGCTGACAGCAGAGCTGGGAGATAAAGTTCAGCTGGTTGGAGATGATCTTTTTGTCACAAACACAGAGAGACTGGCGAAAGGAATTAAGCTTGGATGCGGAAATTCTATTCTGATCAAACTGAATCAGATTGGATCTGTATCTGAGACTCTTGAAGCAATCAAGATGGCACACAAAGCAGGTTACACAGCAATTTCTTCCCACCGTTCCGGTGAGACAGAGGACACAACGATTGCAGATCTTGCAGTAGCGCTGAATACCTGCCAGATCAAGACCGGAGCGCCGAGCCGTTCGGAGCGTGTAGCGAAATATAATCAGTTACTCCGCATCGAGGAAGAACTTGGAACAAGCGCAGTATATCCGGGGAATGACGCATTTAATGTGAAATAACATCAGTAAAATAACCTGACAGTCAGGAAAATCCATGCATTTTATGATCTCAGTGAGATGAAATGCATGGATTTTTGTGCATATATTTCTTTGATTTTCATCTAGATTTTTTTATCTATATGTCATACAATAGAAATGTAATTGCCATCAGGCAACATAATATTTAAAAATATTTGGAGGATTTCATTATGAAGAAACCGGTTCTGGTCATTATGGCAGCAGGAATGGGAAGCAGATATGGCGGGCTGAAGCAGATTGACCCGGTAGATCAGGAAGGACATATTATTATGGATTTCTCGATCTTTGATGCAAAACGCGCAGGATTTGAGAAAGTCGTATTTATTATTAAGAAAGAAAATGAAGCAGATTTCAAAGAGGCTGTTGGAAAGAGAATTGAGAAGATCATGGATGTAGCGTATGTATTCCAGGATCTGAACAATCTCCCGGAAGGTTACGAAGTTCCGGAAGGACGTGTAAAGCCTTGGGGAACAGCACATGCTGTTTTAAGTGCGATCGATGAGGTGGATGGACCATTTGCAGTAATCAACGCGGACGATTATTACGGACGTCATGCATTTGAGTCGATCTATGAATTCCTTACAACACATGAAGATGATGATAAGTACCGTTATACAATGGTAGGTTATCGTCTGAAGAATACAGTTACAGATAACGGACATGTTGCTCGTGGCGTATGTGAACTCAATGAGGCGAAAGAGCTGGTTGGAATCACAGAGCGTACAAAGATCGAGAAGCGTGATGGTGGAATCGCTTTCTCAGAAGACGACGGAGAGACATGGACAACTATCGACGGAGATACTCTTGTATCCATGAATATGTGGGGATTCACAAGAAGTATTTTAGATGAGATCAAAGCAGGATTCCCGGCATTCCTTGAGAAAGGTATTAAGGAGAATCCAATGAAATGTGAGTACTTCCTGCCATCCGTAGTCAGTGACCTTCTGGCAGAGGGCAGAGCAACCGTAAGAGTGCTTGAATCCGAAGATAAATGGTATGGAGTTACATACAAAGAGGACAAGCCGGTTGTAGTTGCAGCGGTACAGGCTTTGAAAGACGAAGGTCTTTATCCACAGAAATTGTGGGATTAGATTATGTGTTGTCAGTTACAGAATTTGTGAATCATAATGATTATGCAACATTTTTACCATAAGAGGAACTATTCGTATAAAGATTTTTGTGGTGGATGTGTTATAATCAGAGACAACAAAGCAAAGATAAGCAAGCTGCTGAACACAGTTACTGTGAGGAGCAGCAATTTGAGCAATAAAGCTCAGAGGAGGAATTTTAAAATGGCAATTTTAGTAACAGGAGGCGCCGGATTTATCGGAAGCCACACATGTGTAGAACTTTTGAATGCAGGATATGATGTTGTAATCGCAGATAACCTTTACAACGCATCAGAGAAAGCTGTAGACAGAGTAAAACAGATCACAGGAAAAGATCTGAAGTTCTATAAAGCAGACATCCGCGACAAAGAAGCAATGAACGAGATCTTTGAGAAAGAAGAGATCGAGTCAGTGATTCATTTCGCAGGACTCAAGGCAGTAGGTGAATCAGTTGTTAAACCACTCGAATACTACGAGAATAACATTGCCGGAACTTTAGTTCTCTGTGATGTAATGAGAAATCACGGCGTGAAGAATATCATCTTCAGTTCTTCTGCAACAGTATATGGTGACCCGGCATTTATCCCGATCACAGAAGAGTGCCCAAAGGGAACATGTACAAACCCATACGGATGGACAAAATGGATGCTGGAGCAGATCCTGACAGATCTTCATACAGCAGATCCGGAGTGGAACGTCGTACTTCTTCGTTACTTCAATCCAATCGGAGCTCATGAGAGCGGACTGATCGGAGAAGATCCGAAGGGAATCCCGAACAACCTGATTCCATATATTACACAGGTCGCAATCGGTAAACTTGAGTGCCTCGGTGTGTTTGGAGATGATTATGATACACCTGACGGAACAGGTGTCCGCGATTACATCCACGTAGTTGATCTCGCAGTGGGACATGTCCGCGCAGTAGAAAAACTGAAAGAGAAAGCAGGAGTTTCCGTATATAATCTTGGAACAGGAAACGGATATTCCGTACTTGACATGGTGAAAGCATTCTCCAAAGCTTGTGGAAAAGAAATTCCTTATCAGATTAAACCACGTCGTGCAGGAGACATTGCTACATGTTACTGTGATGCTTCCAAGGCAAAGGAAGAACTGCACTGGGTAGCTGAGAGAGATCTGAACAAGATGTGTGAAGATTCCTGGAGATGGCAGAGCATGAATCCAAACGGATACGAGGATTAAGATTGAATAATCATTTATAATGTGAAATGGAAAGTTGTTGATGAGCAGGGGCGCGCGATGATAGTGTAGTTTCCTGTGCCATCAACAACTTTTTTGTATCATTTGTAAATTATGTTGACCAACCGCGAACAATAACACAGCTCTTGCAACCAACAGTCCATCTGTATTATACTAATAGAACACGATTAAATTCAGAAAAAATGGAGATAGATAGAAAATGAAGCGCAAAGTAGATCTTAATGAAATTTCAGACGGACGTCTGTATTCCTCTGGAGATATGGTTAAGGTGGACTGTCATGACTGTGAAGGCTGCTCTGCATGCTGTCAGGGAATGGGAAATTCCATCATATTGGATCCAATGGATCTGTGGAGATTGCAACTCGGAAAAAAAGAGAATTTTGATACACTGCTTGCAAACTATCTGGAATTGAATGTAGTTGACGGGATGGTACTTCCTAATTTAAAGATGGCAGGAGAGGAAGAAGCCTGTCTGTTCTTGAAAGATGGAAGATGTTCTATTCATGGATACAGACCGGGAATCTGCCGTTTGTTCCCTCTTGGACGTATTTATGAGGAGAATGGATTCAAGTATTTTATCCAGGTGCATGAGTGTAAGAAGCAGGAACGTGGTAAAGTGAAGATTAAGAAGTGGCTTGGAATTGCAGATCAGAAGAGATATGAAGATTTCGTGTGGAGATGGCATACATTTCTTAAGAACTGTGAAGAAGGAATGAAAGAACTTGATGAGCAGAACGCGAAAGTACTGACGGTTGTGGTTCTCCGCAACTTTTATCAAATGCCTTATCAGGCAGAGGAAGAAGCACAGTTTTATCCGGAATTTGAAGAAAGACTGGAAAGACTGAATGCAATGTTTGGATTTTAGAAGTGAAAGTTAACAACAGGTGAAAGGCATCAGTAGATGGAAAGCAACAGTAGAAAAACACAGATATTAAAAGAAATTTTTGGATACGATTCTTTCCGTAAAGGACAGGAGGAGATTGTAGATCAGATTTTGAATGGAAGAGATGTGTTGGCAATCATGCCGACTGGAGCGGGAAAGTCACTTTGTTATCAGGTTCCGGCACTTCTGATGTCTGGAATCACGATCGTAGTATCACCGCTGATTTCATTGATGATCGATCAGGTGAAGGCACTGAATGAAGCAGGAGTTCATGCAGCGTATATTAACAGTGCACTGACAGAACGGCAGATTACAAAAGCATTAGAACTGGCAGCGGCAGGCAGATATAAGATGATCTATGTCGCTCCGGAACGCTTGTTGACACCACGGTTTCTGGACTTTGCATGTCATACAGAACTTTCTATGGTGACAATCGATGAGGCTCACTGTATTTCCCAGTGGGGACAGGATTTCCGTCCAAGTTATGTGAAGATCACAGAATTCATCCGCCAGCTTCCAAGACGCCCGGTCGTCAGTGCATTTACAGCAACAGCAACACAGAAAGTAAGAGAAGATATTCTTGAAGTACTTGATCTTGAATCTCCTTATATAAATGTATCCGGTTTTGACAGAGAGAACCTTTACTTCGAAGTAAGACCAGCGCGTGGGAAGAAGGATGCAATTAAGGAATATCTTACACAGCACAGAGAAGACAGTGGAATTATTTACTGTGCAACAAGAAAAAATGTAGATGAACTCTATTTGGAATTGCAGAATGCCGGATTCTCTGTCGGAAGATATCACGCAGGAATGGGGACAGAGGCAAGGAATGAAAGTCAGGAAGATTTCATTTATGACAGGGCAGAGATTATGATCGCAACGAATGCATTTGGAATGGGAATAGATAAGTCCAATGTCCGTTTTGTACTTCATTATAATATGCCGCAGAGCATGGAAAATTATTACCAGGAGGCAGGCAGAGCCGGACGAGACGGAGAACCGGCAGAATGTATCCTTTTCTATTCACCGCAGGATATCATGATCAATCAGCTCCTGCTGGATAGTAAAGAGCAGATTGGAGAATACACAGAAGAAGAACTTCGGGTGATTCGGGAACAGGATGTTCTCCGGCTGCGTAAAATGAGTAATTATTGTACGACAAGCATGTGTCTTAGAAAATACATATTGAATTATTTTGGACAAGAGACAGAAGAACATTGTGGAAATTGTTCCAATTGTCTGGAAGAATTTGTTGAGCTTGATGTCGGAGAGATTGCGGCAGATATAATCGAATGTGTGCGCGAATCCAGACAGAGATACGGTATGACAATGATCCTTTCCACACTGGCGGGAGCGAATACAGCGAAGATCAGAAGTGCAGGGATGAATGAACTTTCCGTTTATGGAAGACAGAGTAAATGTCCACAGCAGAGACTGAAAGATGTAGTTTATACACTGCTTGAACACGGATACCTTCAGCAGAGCGCAGACCGTTATGCGATTCTGAAACTGACAGACCGATCAGAAGAATTGCTGGAATCAAGAGAATTGAAACTTCGCTGCAAGAAGTCAGAACTTACAGAAAAGAAGAAGTCCGGAAGCGGAAAGAAAGCATCTCATAGAAAAGGCGAGATTTCCGGAAATCTTACGGATAAAAGCCGGGAATTATTCGAAGAATTGCGCTCTGTGCGTTATTCTCTGGCAAAGAAAAAAGGAATTCCGCCATATATGGTCGCTTCAGATCGTACATTACATGAGATGTGTGTACTTGTTCCATTTAAAAAAGAGGAATTGCTTGAAGTACACGGTATGGGATTTAAGAAATATGAACAGTACGGAGCAGTTTTTCTTGATAAGATTCAAGAAGTGACAGCAGGTGATAAAAAAGGTTACGGTATATCAGAAGATGCTGAGGGGACAGACGCAGTTCAGAACAAGAATCCTCTGGACATCGGACCATTTGGAAGCGTAGAGAATTAACAGCAAAAAAGAAGTAAAAGAAAGAAGTGAGATAAAAGTGTCTGTAAAAATATTTTCAACATTAAAAAATTATAAAAAAGAATATTTGCCAAAAGATATTTTAAGCGGAATTATCATGGCAGCGGTTTCAATTCCAATCTCTATGGGGTATGCACAGATCGCAGGTGTTCCGGCGGTGTATGGACTTTATGGATCTGTTCTGCCGATCCTGCTATTTGCCATGCTCTCAACTTCAAAACAGTTTATCTTCGGAGTAGATGCGGCACCGGCGGCAATTGTCGGAGCTGCACTGGCAACACTTGGGGTGACGGCAGAATCAGCCCAGGCATTGCAGTATGTACCATTGATCGCATTGTTTACAGGACTCTGGTTATTGTTGTTTTATCTTTTACATGCAGATAAGATTGTTGATTTTATCTCAACACCGGTTATGGGTGGATTTATCAGTGGTATTGCAGTGACAATTATTATGATGCAGATTCCGAAACTGATGGGAAGCCCGGCGGGGACTGGAGAATTCATAGAACTTGCAGAACACATTTTTCAGGCGATCACAAAGATAAACTGGTTGTCCTTTGGAATGGGAATTGGAGCACTTGTAATCTTGATTGTATCCAAAAAACTGATTCCAAAGTTCCCGATGGCAATCGTTATTATGATTGCCGGAGTTCTCTCGACAATTGTCTTTCATGTAAACCAGTATGGTGTAGTTCTCCTGCAGGCAGTTCAACCAGGGCTTCCGCGGCTTATTTTCCCGGATTTTACAGGGATCAATCTTACCCAGGCCGTGGGAAGAGCACTTATGGTTGCTGTTGTGATCATGGCAGAGACACTTTTGTCAGAGAACAATTTTGCATCCAAAAACGGATATGAACTGGATGACCGTCAGGAAATCCTTGCCTGTGCCGCAGGAAATCTTGCTGCCGGTGCAGTTGGATGCTGTCCGGTAAATGGAAGTATTTCCAGGACTTCCATGAATGAACAGTATGGAGGAAAGACACAGGTTGTATCCATTACAGCGGGACTGACCATGGCAGTTGTACTTATAGGTGCAACCGGATTTATCGAATATCTTCCGGTTCCGGTATTGACGGCAATCGTAATCTCTGCACTGATGAATGTTGTAGAGACACATCTTGCAGTACGCTTGTTTAAAGTAAGCAGAAATGAATTCTATATTTTTATTGCAGCAGGGATCGGTGTGCTGTTCCTTGGTACGATTTACGGAGTTGTGATCGGAATTCTGTTATCTTTTGTAGCAGTGATTTTAAGGGCTACAAACCCTCCGAGATCTTTCCGTGGAATGATTCCGGGAAAAGAAGTTTATTATGATCTGGAGAGAAACCGTTTTGCATATCCAGTCAAGCATGTGATTATTTACAGATTTAGCGAGAACCTTTTCTTTGCAAATATCAAAGTGCTGGTTTCAGATATTGAAAACAGCATCAAAGAGGATACAAAGGTCGTAATTCTGGACGCATCAGCAATCAACAGCCTGGATATTACAGCGGCAGATGCACTCGAAATGCTTGCAGCAAGTCTGAAAAAACGTGGAATTAAGTTCTATATCACAGAACATTCCAGAGAAGTTAACGATCAGATGAGAAAGCTTGGAATCGGACATTTGATAAAAGAAGGTGCTGTGCGAAGAACAATTCTTGCGGCACTTCATGATGCGGGGATTGAGCAGCCTTGCCCATTGGATATTCCAGAAGAAGATCTCGAAAAACTTAAGCGAAGAGAATATTTTTCCCTTCCTGCAGAAGAAGAAAATACACTGGAAGAGTTTGCTTGGGCATTTGGTGATGATGCAGTCAAAGAAATTGAGAAACGAGTGCTTTCTATTGTGAAGCAGATCCATGAGATTACAGATCTCGAGAAACTTTCCGAAGAAGGAATCAAAGAAAAACTGGAATTTTGGAATTCACTTGGAGCACTTGATGAAGATGAGTTGCTCCGCAGAATGGAGCTTCACTTAGATGATCTTCCAAGTGATGTGAAAGAAAACAAAAAACTCGTCATTGAATTGATCGAGCGTAGAAGAAGAAAACTTAGAGATCGTCTCCTGAAAGAGCATCCAGAGATTGTTGAGCATATTGAAGAGCGAAGAGAGCGGCTGGAGCGAAGACTTGAGAAACAGAATCCAGATGCAGTAAAGCGTCTGAAACACTGGAAAGATGAAGAAATCTAAAGAACAATCTGTAAGATTCTTAATAAATCATTAGGATTGTCAAAGTTCCCTTGTTTCTGCAAAAAAGGAATGCTATGATTAATATGGAAGAAAAAGTCAGGGGACAATTTTGATTGTCCCCTGATTTTAAGAATAGAAAAGAAAAAAGGGATAAGCATGTGGTCTAAAGAAACAAAAGAAGAAAAAGAACGCAAGAAAGAACAAGCGTTTTATGAACATTATAGCGCGATGGGAAAAAACACAGATTCCATTAGAAGAGAGTGGGAGAGGCGCAAGAGGAATGAACTACGCATTCGACGCCTCAAGAGACGAAGGAGAATTGCAATCGTATTGATTCTGCTCGTTGTATTAGTTCCGGCAGTTTCAACATTTACTTATTTTAAAATGAATCCGATTGTATTACGGAGTAAAGTGATCGCGCAGGAAAAGAAAGAAGGTATGGATCTGATGTCCAACATCCGTTTCGTTGTTGGTGGAAAAGCGAAAGATGTGAAGACAGAAGGGAAAGTAGATACGAATAAAGAAGGAAAATATACGGTTTACTATGTCTATGGTAAACAAAAAGTAAAAGCTGAAGTCGAAGTTAAGGATACAAAAGCACCTGAGCTTAAAATGAAAGACAGTTATACAACAGAACTTCCGAAAGATATCAAGCCGGAAGATTTTGTAGAATCAGTAAAAGATGCATCAGATGTCACACTTGAATTTGTCGGACAGGATTCCTGGGAGAAGAAAGGAAAATACGGAGTAACTGTTGCTGCAACAGATAGTGACGGTCATAAAACAGAAGGTAAATCAACACTGAATCTGGAAGAGGATACAACAGGACCGACTATTGAAGGAGCAGATGATAAAGAACTTGCACAGGGCGATACGATGGACTTTAATGAAGGGGTTACGATAAAGGATGATATGGATCCAGAGCCAACATTGGAAGTACAGGGTGCTGACAAAGTGGATTTTGCGACACCGGGAACCTATATTGTTACCTATCTTGCAAAAGACCGTTCCGGAAATGAGACAAAGATTGAGCGAAAGATCAAAGTGAAAAAGAATCCGGATTGGAATGAGAAAGTTGTTTATCTGACTTTCGATGATGGTCCGTCAGAGAATACCGGAGAGATTCTTGATATCCTGAAAGAAAAAAATGCAAAGGCAACCTTTTTCGTTACAGGAAATAATCAGGAACATGATGATATGATAAAAAGAGCCTTTTCCGAAGGACATTCGATCGGACTTCATACCTATACACACGATTATGCAACAGTTTACGCATCTGAAGATGCATACTTCGCAGATCTGCAGAAAGTATCGGATCTGGTAGAGAGTATCACAGGAATAAAATCCATGATCATTCGTTTCCCGGGAGGATCCAGCAACACCATCAGTGCAAAATATGTCAAAGGATTGATGACAACACTTACGAAAGCAGTGAGAGACAAAGGATATCAGTATTTTGACTGGAACTGTGATTCTACTGACGCAAGCGGAAATAATGTGCCGGTAGAAAAGCTGGTTTCCAACGCAACATCCTGCACGGCAAATCATGTTGATATTCTGATGCATGATACAGATGCAAAAGATACAACCGTACAGGCATTGCCACAGATTATTGATTACTATAGAAGTCAGGGATACACATTCAAAGGACTGACCGTTGATAGTGTGGCAGCACACCATGGAGTGAATAATTGATAAATATTAGAAAGAGCCAGGACAGGCACAACACACGGTGTCTGTTCTGGCTCTTAATTATATCTTAATCCTCATCATCTGTCTGTACAGAGTAAGTCTGTCTCTTTCTGGCCATCTCATCGCTCTCAAGATATTCATCGTAAGTTGTGATCTTATCGATCAGTTTACCGCCCGGAACAATCTCCATGATACGGTTCGCTGTTGTCTGTACGATCTGGTGGTCTCTGGAAGTAAAGAGAAGTACTCCAGGGAACTTGATCAGACCATTGTTGAGTGCTGTGATAGACTCCATATCCAGGTGGTTTGTTGGCTCATCAAGAAGCAGTACATTTGCTCCTGAGATCATCATCTTGGAGAGCAGGCAGCGAACCTTCTCACCACCGGAAAGTACAGCAACTTTCTTCACTCCGTCTTCACCGGAGAAGAGCATTCTTCCAAGGAATCCACGAACATAAGTTACATCCTTTTCCTCAGAGTACTGTGTCAGCCACTCTGTGATATTGTAGTCATTGTCGAATTCTCCGCCGAAATCCTTCGGGAAGTAAGCCTGAGAAGTTGTAACTCCCCATTTATATGTTCCCTCATCCGGTTCCATCTCGCCGATCAGAATCTTGAAGAGGATTGTCTTAGCAAACTCATTTCCACCAACAAAAGCAACTTTATCCTCACGGCCAAGTGTAAATGTAAGGTTATCAAGAATCTTCTCGCCGTCAATTGTCTTGGAAAGTCCTTCTACAGTGAGAACTTCATTACCAATCTCACGGTTCGGACGGAAGTCGATGTAAGGATATTTACGGCTGGAAGGTCTGATCTCATCAAGCTGGATTTTCTCCAGGGCACGCTTTCTGGAAGTAGCCTGTTTGGACTTGGAAGCGTTCGCACTGAATCGGGAAATAAATTCCTGCAGCTCTTTGATCTTTTCTTCTTTCTTCTTGTTTGCTTCTTTCATCTGACGGATCAGCAGCTGGCTTGACTCGTACCAGAAGTCGTAGTTTCCTGCGTAAAGCTGGATCTTGCCGTAATCGATATCGGCAATCTGTGTACATACCTTGTTCAGGAAGTAACGGTCATGGGATACAACGATAACAGTGTTGTCAAAGTTGATCAGGAATTCTTCCAGCCATGCGATCGCATCAAGATCCAAGTGGTTGGTAGGCTCGTCAAGAAGCAGGATATCCGGGTTTCCGAACAGTGCCTGTGCAAGAAGAACCTTGACTTTCTCAGAACCTGTCAGGTCTTTCATCAGTTTATAATGAAGCTCTGTCTCGATACCAAGTCCGTTCAGAAGGTTGGCAGCATCAGATTCTGCTTCCCATCCATCCATTGTAGCGAACTCAGCTTCCAGCTCACTTGCTTTGATTCCGTCTTCATCTGTGAAATCTTCTTTTGCGTAAATTTCTTCTTTCTCTTTCATGATTTCATACAGACGTGCATTTCCCATGATAACTGTATCAAGAACAGGGAATTCGTCATATTTGAAATGATCCTGCTGAAGGAAAGAAAGTCTCTCGCCCGGGGAGATAACTACATCACCGGATGTCGGCTCAAGCTGTCCGGAAAGAATCTTAAGAAATGTAGATTTACCGGCACCATTCGCACCGATCATTCCGTAGCAGTTCCCCTCTGTGAATTTGATGTTAACATCTTCGAACAGCGCCTTTTTCCCGACGCGAAGGGTTACGTTATTTGCACTAATCATTTGAAAGTCTCCTTGTAAATAAATTAGAATTGTGATTACGTTGTTATAATTGTCCTTTTTCAAATACGTGTGAATAAGAACATACCAATCCATATATTAACATAGAAGAAAGGGTGCTGACAAGTACTGAAATAGAAAAATGCATACGAAAAAGCAGGGCAAACTGTGTGAAAATGTATAAGAACTAATCCTTGTTCTTTCCATTGTAAAAAGTTATAATGTTACTAAGAATCTCACAATATAAATAGCAGTAGAAAAGAGGAGAAACCATGGCACTTAAGAAAGCAACAATCGTACTGGAAGGTGGAGCAACAAGAGGCATATTTACTTCTGGTGCTCTGGATTACCTTATGGAACAGGATATTTATTTTTCAGATGTGATCGGTGTGTCTGCCGGCGCATGTAATGCAGTAGATTATGTTTCCAGACAGCCGGGACGTACAAGAGACTGTATGATTCCGAATACAAAAGATATGAAGTATATTAATGGAGTGAAAGATACGATCAGGGAGAAAAGTCTGATGAATATGGATTTGATTTTTGATAGATATCCGAATGAACTGATCCCATTTGATTTTGATACATATTTTCAGTCAGAGATGCACTGTGAGCTGGTAACGACAAACTGTCTGACTGGAAATGCAGAATATATGACGGAAACAGAAGATCCTGACCGATTGATGAAGATCTGTCGTGCATCAAGCAGTATGCCGCTTGTGACTCCGATGGTGAATATTGACGGTGTCCCGTATCTGGATGGCGGACTTGCAGATTCTGTTCCGATCCGTCGTGCACAGAAGCTTGGGAATGAGAAGATCATAGTGATCCTGACGAGAAATCAGGGCTATCGTAAGAAAGTGATCTCAACGGCAGTGCAGAAGCTTTACAGACAGGCATATAAGTCCTATCCGAATGCAGTCCGGACAATCTTCAGAAGAAGTTTTATCTATAATAAAACGATGAATTATCTGGACCAGCTTGAGAAGCGTGGAGAGATCTATGTCCTTCGTCCACATGTAAAACCAGTGTCACGGCTCGAACAGCATCCGGATGTCCTGCATGCATTTTATGAGCATGGATATCATCTGATGGAGCGAAAGACAGAAGAAATGCTGAAGTATCTTGAACAGTAATAAAAATAAATCGACTTGTTAAAAGAAGAGAGAAAAGGGAGTTGAGTTATATGAGAGAGATTTTAGAAGAAACTCAGAACCGTGAATTATCGTGGCTTCGGTTCAATCAGCGCGTTCTCGAAGAAGCACGGGACGAGACAGTTCCTTTGATGGAACGTATGAAATTCGTAGCTATTTTCACAAGTAACTTAGACGAGTTTTTTATGATCCGCGTAGGAAGTCTGTATGATATGGCATCAGCAGACAGCAAAAAGATCGATCAGCGATCCGGTATGACAGCAAAACAGCAGTTAGATGCAATTTATCGAGCTGTTTCCCCACTTTACAAGGAACGGGATAAGACATATGCAGAGATCAAGAAACAGTTAAGTCCGTATGGTGTCTGCGGTCTTGACTTCAAGGAACTGGAACAGCAGGAGAAGAAGTTTGTAAAGAAATATTTCAAAGAAGAAGTAATGCCGGTGCTTTCCCCACAGATCGTAGATGCGAACCATCCGTTCCCACATCTGTTAAGTAAAGAACTGTATGTGGTTGCGAATTTGAAGCAGGGAGACAAGACGATGCTCGGAATCATCCCGGTACCACAATATATTTCTAATATTCTCTATCTTCCGGGGTATGACATCCGTTATATCCGTATGGAAAAGATTATCCTGGAATTTATTGATCTTGTTTTCGACCAGTATCAGATCTCAGACAAGAACTATATACGTGTAACGAGAAATGCAGATGTATCACCGGATGATGAAGCTTATGCAGACAGCGGAGATTTCCGTCATGTGATGCAGGAGACACTTCATAAGAGAAGAAGGATGGCCGTTGTCCGTCTTGAGGCAGCCAATTCTCTGAGTAAAGAGATGGAGAAATATTTCTGTGAGAAATTCAATATCCGTCCGGAATGCATTTTCCGAACAAAGATGCCGATGAAGCTGGACTTTATCTTTGCAATCGCTGATAAACTTCCGGATTCGAAGAAAAAAACGCTCGTGGATGTACCATTTTCTCCGCAACCGTCTTCCATGCTTGCAGAGGGTAAGGTGATTCCGCAGATAAAGAAGAAAGACGTACTCCTTTGCTATCCATACGAAAGCATGGAACCGTTCCTTCAGCTGATCAAAGAAGCATCAACAGACCCGGAAGTTCTGACGATCAAGATCACAATCTACCGTCTGGCGAAGAAAGCACGACTTGTAGAATATCTCTGTGCAGCGGCTGAGAATGGAAAAGAGGTTACGGTCCTGATCGAGCTGAGAGCACGTTTTGATGAGCAGAACAACATTGACTGGTCCGAGCGTTTGGAAGAGGCCGGATGCCGTGTTCTGTACGGATTCGAGGGTTATAAGGTACACTCCAAGATCTGCCTGATCACATACAGAAACCGTACCGGAATTCATTACATTACACAGATTGGAACCGGAAATTATAACGAAAAGACAGCGAAGATGTATACCGATTACTCGCTGATGACAAGCAGACAAGAGATTGGTGAAGACGCAGCAGTCTTTTTCCAGAATATGTCGATCAGCAATCTGAATGGAGTTTACAAGCATCTGATTGTTTCACCGACAAGCCTGAAACAGAAAGTACTTGCCTTGATGGATGAAGAAATTGCAAAAGGTGAGAACGGAAGAATCATTATGAAAATGAATTCTGTTACGGACATGGATTTCATTCGCAAAGTAACAGAAGCATCTCAGGCAGGGGTGAAGATAGATCTGATCGTGCGTGGGATCTGCTGTATCCTCCCGGGAATCAAGGGAAAGACAGAGAATCTGCGTGTGACAAGTATCGTCGGAAGATATCTGGAGCATCCAAGACTTTTCGTCTTCGGAAAAGGAGTAGATGCAACAGTTTATATTGGATCTGCTGATATGATGACAAGAAATACAGAGAAGCGTGTAGAAGTCGCGTGCCCGGTCTATGATGTAGAGATCCGGAAACGCCTGTTCCATCAGCTTCATGTAATGCTTTCTGACAATGTGAAAGCTCGCGCGATGACAAGTGACGGAACATATGTGAAGAAACCGGTGGAAGACGGAGCAAGTCTTGTGAATGCACAGGAGACCTTTATGAGAGAAGCATCACAGGCACAACGTCCGGCTGCAGCCAATGTGCCGAAGAAGAAAAAAGAAGGATTCTTAACAACCGTACGGAAGATTTTCAGAAAAAAACAATAGAAGGACGAGAGATGGAGGAGCAGAGAAAGATGAAACCGTTACAGAAAAAAGACTTTGGAAAGACATCGAAAGGGGAATTGGCTACCGTATATACACTGGAAAATGAAGCCGGAATGCAGATCAGTGTATCCGACTTCGGAGCAACACTGACAAGCGTACTTGTTCCGGATAAGGATAACAATCCGGTAGAAGTGACACTTGGATATGATGATGCAACCGGATATGAAGCCGGACTTGGAAATGCATTCGGAGCATCTGTTGGACGTAACGCAAATCGTATCGGTGGGGCAGTGATCGAGATCAATGGAACAGAATATCACCTGACAAAGAATGACGGAGAGAACAACTTACACAGCGGACTTGATTTCTATCACGGAAGATTGTGGAAGGTTGCGGACGCAGATGATACCCATGTAACATTTGAGATGGACAGCCCGGATGGAGATCAGGGATATCCGGGAGCACTTGTTATGAAAGTGACGTATTCCCTGGATGAAGAGAATACTTTGATGATCCACTACGAAGCAGAACCGGATCAGGATACGATCATCAATATGACAAATCACAGTTACTTTAACCTGAACGGACATAAGAGCGGAGATGTTCTGAATCATACATTATGGCTGAATGCAGATGCATTTACACCGGCAGACGCAGCATCCATTCCGACAGGTGAGATCCGCAGTGTGGAAGGAACTCCGATGGATTTCAGAACAGATAAGACAATCGGAAAAGACATTGGAGTAGACTATGAACCGCTGGTATTCGGAAAAGGTTATGACCACAACTGGGTATTGAAAAATGAAGGCGAATTTGATAAAGTAGCAGAAGTGGCCGGGGATGAAAGTGGAATCCATATGAGTGTACTGACAGACCTTCCGGGAGTGCAGATCTATACTGCGAACTTCCTTGACGGAGTGAAAGGAAGAGACGGAGCGGTTTATGAGATGAGAGATGCCATCTGTCTGGAGACACAGTACTATCCGGATGCAATCCACCACGAGAACTTCCCAGGACCGATCTGTAAGAAAGGCGAGAAATATGATACTCGTACTGCTTACAGATTCCGTGTAAAATAAGTGAATGGAAGATAGATAACTAGTTTATGGGAAAATCAGTATACATTGCGGAGAAACCGAGCGTTGCCCAGGAATTCGCAAAAGCATTGAAACTAAATACAAAACGACGGGACGGATATCTTGAGTCAGACGAAGCCATTGTCACCTGGTGCGTCGGCCATCTGGTGACGATGAGCTATCCGGAGGAATATGATCCGGCACTTAAGAAATGGAACCTGCAGACACTGCCGTTTATCCCGGAAGAATTCAAATACGAAGTCATTCCGTCAGTGGCAAAACAGTTTCAGATCGTCAGTGGGATCCTGAACCGGGAAGATGTTGATACGATCTATGTCTGTACCGACTCCGGGCGAGAGGGAGAATATATCTACCGTCTCGTAGAACAGGAAGCACACGTGGAAGGGAAAAAGCGCCGGAGAGTGTGGATCGATTCCCAGACAGAAGAAGAGATCTTACGAGGAATCCGTGAAGCCAAAGATCTGTCAGAGTATGATAACCTCGGAGCATCTGCATACCTGCGTGCCAAAGAAGATTATCTGATGGGAATCAACTTCTCCCGTCTGCTGACTTTGAAATATGGCAACAGTATTTCAAATTTTCTGCAAACGAAGTATTCCGTTGTATCTGTAGGACGCGTTATGACGTGTGTTCTTGGCATGGTTGTGCGCAGAGAACGCGAGATCCGTGATTTCGTCAAGACACCGTTTTACCGCGTACTCAGCACAATTGATGCACAGGGGCATACGTTCGAGGGTGAGTGGAGAGCAGTGAAAGGCTCCCGCTATTTTGAGTCCTATGACCTTTATAAGGAAAATGGATTCAAAGAGCGCAAGAAAGCAGAAGAATTGATTCAATACCTGCAGACACCGGATGACGAGTCTGTAAATGTAGCAGGAATACAGGGACAGTCAGGATTGAACTGCAGGATCGAGTCAATCGAGAAAAAGAAAGAGAAGAAGAATCCTCCTCTTTTATACAACCTGGCGGAGCTTCAGAACGACTGTTCTAAGAGATTTAAGATCAGTCCGGATGAGACACTGCGAATCGTGCAGGAGCTGTATGAGAAAAAACTTGTGACTTATCCGAGAACAGATGCCCGTGTTCTGTCTACCGCAGTGGCAAAGGAAATCACAAGAAATCTGAACGGGCTGTCAAAATATCCAATGGCTGCACCATATATGCAGGATATCCTGAATTTCGGAAGCTATAAGACACTTGCCAAGACACGTTATGTGAATGACAAGCAGATCACAGACCATTATGCGATCATTCCTACAGGACAAGGATTGAATGCATTGAGTACTGTTTCATCTACTGCGAAGGGTGTGTACGACCTGATCGTGCGAAGATTCCTAAGTATCTTTTATCCGCCGGCAGTTTACCAGAAGGTTGCTATCGTGACGAAGATCAAAGAAGAAAGTTTCTTCTCAAGCTTCAAAGTACTTGCTGAGGAAGGTTATCTGAAAGTGGCAGGCATTCCGAAGAAGAAAGCTTCTCAGACAGCCACAAAAGATAGCAGTAATGGAAACAGTGAGAATACTAACAATGATACAAATGACGAGGCAGGTTCCGATTCTTCCGATCAAAGCCTGGACACCGGATTGTTCGAAGTGGTCAAGTCATTAAAGAAGGGTGCAGTCCTTCAGGTCAGAGCATTGGATATCAAAGAAGGAGAGACATCACCTCCGAAGCGTTACAATTCTGGTTCCATGATCCTGGCAATGGAGAATGCAGGACAGCTGATCGAGGACGAAGAACTTCGTGCCCAGATCAAAGGAAGCGGAATCGGAACAAGTGCGACAAGAGCAGAGATTCTGAAAAAGCTTGTGAATATCAAGTATCTCGCATTGAACAAGAAGACACAGGTGATCACACCGACGTTGCAGGGAGAGATGATCTATGATGTTGTTGATCATTCCATCCGGTCACTCTTGAACCCGGAACTTACAGCAAGCTGGGAGAAGGGGCTGAACTATGTGGCAGAAGGTTCCATCACATCAGATGAATATATGAGAAAACTCGATCATTTCATTACCAGCAGAACCGTTGGGGTGAAAGGGCTGAACAATCAATATCAGCTTAGAGCCTGCTATGAAAAAGCCGCTGGGTTTTATCCGTCTGTAAATAGTAATAAAACGACAGGTAGAACAAAAACAGGCAGCAGAAGTAAATGACACAATAATAAGACATAAATGTAAGTCGGTTCTAGCCGGCAGAAAGGAATTACCATGTTAGAAGCATTAACAGTAAAAGAAAATTATTCATTAGACCAGACAATCGCAAAAGATATCTTCAACGGAGTTACTTATCCGTGGGAAGTACTTCCGAAGATCAGCAACTTCATCCTTGAACTTGGAGCTACATTGAGCGAGGATGAATACGAGAAACGCGGAGAAAATGTATGGGTAGCGAAGTCTGCAAAGGTTGCTCCGACTGCATTTATCAATGGACCGGCAATCATCGGAAAGGATGCTGAGGTTCGTCACTGTGCATTTATCCGTGGAAATGCGATCGTAGGAGAAGGAGCTGTTGTAGGAAATTCCACAGAGCTTAAGAACGTGATCCTTTTTAATAAAGTTCAGGTTCCGCACTATAATTATGTAGGTGATTCTGTTCTTGGATACAAATCTCATATGGGAGCCGGATCAATTACATCTAACGTAAAATCAGATAAGAAACTTGTTGTGGTAAAAGCCGGAGAAGAGAAGATTGAGACAGGCATGAAGAAGTTCGGCGCAATGCTTGGAGATGAAGTAGAAGTAGGATGCGGAAGCGTTCTAAATCCGGGAACAGTTGTTGGAAATCACAGCAACATCTATCCACTTTCTTCTGTACGTGGATTCGTTCCGGCAAACAGTATTTACAAAAAACAGGGCGAAGTTGTGACAAAAGAAGAAAGATAGTTGAAAATAGAAAATGATAAGAATGGCTCCTGTGTGATAACATGGGAGCTATCTTAGACAGGAGAAATAAAGCAGATGAATAAAGTAGGTTTTATCGGTGTAGGAATCATGGGAAAATCCATGGTCAGAAATCTCATGAAAGCCGGATTTGAATTACATATCTATGCAAGAACAAAGAGTAAAGTAGAAGATGTGATCGGCGAAGGAGCACAGTTCCATGAGTCAATCAAGGATTGCGTGCAGGATTGTGATGCAGTTATCACAATTGTTGGGTTCCCACAGGATGTAGAAGAAGTATACTTTGATGAGGGGAATATCTTAGACAGTGCAAAGGAAGGCGCTTATCTGATCGATATGACAACAACAAGTCCGCAGATTGCTGAGAAGATCTACGCGGAAGGCACAAAGCGAGGCTTCCATGTGATGGATGCACCTGTCACAGGCGGAGATACAGGAGCGAAAGCCGGAACATTGTCCATCCTTGTTGGCGGAGAGAAAGAAGATTACGAAGCCTGTATGCCACTCTTTGAGGCAATGGGAACAAACATTAATTATCAGGGTAAGGCTGGATGCGGACAGCACTGCAAGTTGGCGAACCAGATCATGATCGCCGGAACACTGTCCGGTGTGTGCGAGGCACTTACTTACGCAAAAGAACAGGGACTGGATCCGGAAGTATTCATGAAGTCCGTTGCGACAGGTGCAGCAGGAAGTAAGCAGCTTGACACATTCGGACCAAAGATCTTAAAAGATGATTATGCACCGGGATTTTTTATGAAACATTTCATCAAAGACATGAAGCTTGCACTGATCGAAGCGAACAGAAAAGGACTTTCCCTTGATGTACTCAGTATGGTTCTTGCCAATTACGAAGAACTTGAGCAGGAAGGATACGGAGATCTTGGAACACAGGCGTTGATGAAATTCTACGATGAAGAACATCGAAATACGGAAGAGTAAAAATTCTGTTAAGAATCAACAAAACAGGTTGAAGTAACAGGGAAAAGAAAATATAATAGACATCAGAGAAAAAACTGTTGAAGAATATAAAAATCAACAACAGGAAGACTTGAAGGAGGACACGAAAATGCTTACAGATAATTTTGTAACAATGGAAATTGGAAAAGCAAAACACATTGCACTCGTAGCCCATGATGGAAAGAAGAAAGAACTGATTGAATGGTGTGATAGAAATAAAGAAGTATTACAGGGACATTTCCTATGCGGAACAGGAACAACAGCCCGTCTGATCGCAGAGAAAACAGGACTTCCGGTAAAAGGATACTGCAGTGGTCCACTTGGTGGAGACCAGCAGATCGGTGCGAAGATTGTAGAAGGACAGATTGATTTCATGATCTTTTTGTGGGATCCGTTAGAGGCACAGCCACATGACCCGGACGTTAAGGCACTTCTTAGAATCGCAGTAGTATATGATATTCCGGTTGCGAACAACCTTGCAACAGCAGACTTCATGCTGAATAGCAAGTTCATGAATGAGCCTTATTCCAGACAGATTGAGAATTTCAATAAGACGATTCAGGACCGCGTTGCGGAGATGAAATAAAATAATTTAAGTATTAAAAAAATACCTGCAGATATCAATTTTGACATCTTGCAGGTATTTTTATGGATTTTTACAGAAGTCCTTTTTCACGCTTCTCAAGAAGAGCATGAATCTTATCTGTCGGGCTGATAACAGAGCTGATCGGCACATCATGGTTCAGGGAATCAATGATCAGTGCGATAAATTTACTCATATCAGCTTTTACAAAGTAAGGTTTCTCATAAAGTTCCGGTGGGAGATATGTAAGGTTTGTTGTAATAACTTTACTGATATATCCCTTATTGTAATACTCATCGAATTTATCAAATCCGTCTGTGAACAGTCCGAATGTTGTACATACAAAGACACGTCCGGCCTTACGCTCTTTCAGCTGTTTTGCAACATCAAGCATACTTTCTCCGGAAGAGATCATATCGTCAACGATAAGAACATCCTTTCCTGTCACATCATCACCGAGGAACTCATGGGCAACGATTGGATTCTTTCCGTTTATAACTGTAGAGTAGTCACGGCGTTTGTAGAACATACCCATATCAACACCAAGTACATTAGAGAAGTAAACTGCACGGTGCATAGCTCCTTCATCCGGGCTGATGATCATCAGATGTTCTTTGTCAGCTTTCAGATCCGGTACTTCACGGAACAGTGCTTTTAAGAACTGATACTGTGGGTTAAAGCTGTCAAATCCACTAAGTGGAATCGCATTCTGTACACGCGGGTCATGAGCATCAAATGTAATGATGTTGGAAACGCCCATTGCGTCCAGTTCTTCCAGTGCAAGAGCACAGTCCAGAGACTCTCTTCTTGTACGCTTGTGCTGTCTGCTTTCGTAAAGGAAAGGCATGATAACATTGATACGGCGAGCCTTACCTGTTGTAGCAGCGATAATTCTCTTCAGATCCTGATAATGGTCATCCGGAGACATATGGTTAAGATGTCCGTTTACTGTGTAAGTCAGGCTGTAGTTGCATACATCAGTCATGATAAAAAGATCAGTACCACGGATTGTCTCTTTCAGGATACCCTTAGCTTCACCGGAACCGAATCTCGGACAACTACAGTCTACCTGGTAATTGTTGGCCTTATAGTTTCTGTAAAGTGGGGATTCTGTTACTTCGTTGATCGTGTTCTCACGGAAGGAAACAATATAATCATTTACCTTCTGTCCCAGAGGTTTGCAGCTCTCCATAGCAATCAGTTTCAGAGGTGCAATCGGGAGTGTGTTTTCTAACATTTCGATGTTCGTCATTTTCTTCTCCTCAGTGTGAATTAATTTTTAACCGTCTTAAGAAATCAGACAGTAACGCGAATTGATTAATTAGAATTAACAGATTAATCATTATACATTTAACGTTATACCATTTTTCGGGAGAAAATTCAAGGAGGGCAGGGCGGAGAGTGGACGATAAAATGTATTTTTTACAGAACAAGACAAGAAAAATCAGAAGAAAGAAATCGGAGTGCAGCAGGTAGAAGTGGATTCTAAGACGATCATAGAAGCTGTGGTATAAGAAAAGAAAAATAAAAGAAATAAAAAGAGCTTTAATATCTGAACGATACAGTGGTATTGCGGAAGATATTAAGGCTCTTTCTATGTATAAGGGAAAATGGTAACTGGCCAGAGCCAACCTCCAAAATGCTATGCATTTTAAACCTGTTTTTTGAAATTTTGCTTGGCTTTGAACAGTTATAAATTTCGTAGAGTATACAACTCTACGAAAAAAATGAAATTAAGTTGAATTTATGGGGTTTTTAAAAGATATGACCAATTATCTGACGGTAAATACAGCGTTTAGCTTATCCATGTTTTGCTGTTTCTGCTCCATAGAAGGATGCACATACCGGTTTAGAGTTGTGTTGATATTGGAATGTCCTAAAATCTCACTTAACGTCTTCATATCGAATCCAAGTTCTACGCAACGGGTTGCAAAAGTATGTCGCAGACAATGAAAATGAAGTGGTTCGATCTGACATTTTTTCAAAGTTTTTTTGAAATAATATTCGATCGACCGCGGCTCGCGAAAACTCTTCTTCTTTCCAGTGAGGATATATGCTTCGGGATCTATCGTGTGAGATTGGACGTATTGCTGCAAGATCTCAAACAGGAAATCTGGAATCGGAATGATACGGATGGAGCTTTTTGTTTTTGGTGGAGTGATAATGATTTTTGTATTATGTTCGGAATCATCTGTGTGATTCTTAACTCTGTGTAAAGTCTTAGATATCTCCAGATATTGTTCCTGAAAATGAATATCCTTCCACTGCATTGCACAAAGTTCCCCAAGACGTACTCCTGTATATAGTGCAATCAGCGTCCCGATATTTTTATGTGTCAGATTCCCTAATAAATAGTCCTGCAAGGCCTGCTGTTCCTTTAGAGAGAGGATCCGAAGCGGTTTCCTGACGGACTTGACTGAACAGAGTTCCGGGTTGCAAAGAGACAGTTCCCCTTCCTTTTCAGCAGTTTTTAAAATTAATTTGACAACAGAACGGATATCAGTAACTGTTTTCGGAGCCAATCCGGAACCATCACTTTTCCCTGAAACCAATAATCTGTTCAGAAATACTTCACAATCTTTATTACTGAACGTATAGACAAGGCAATCACCAATCATAGGACTGATATAGTGGCTGAAAAGATAATGGTACCTTACATAAGTAGATTCCTTGCTGGAAGGTTTCAGCCGTTCCAGCCAGAGCAGTCCGTAAAAGGAAATGTTCTTCTTCATACGAACACTTTGAAAAAGACGGGGATCCATTTTTCTTTTTGCATCATTTTGCTTTTTCTTAACAGTTAAATAATCTGCTGCATAGATAGAACGGTATCTGGGACTACCATCTTCTTTGAATGAATAAATGTATCTGGCTTCCCAGCGACCGTCCTTCCTTTTGTAAATATTTTCTCCTCTTCGTGGCATATTTTTCTCCTCCATTTTGACCATTTTTTTGACGGTAAATAAGTCAATAATCACAAAAAATAAGCAGTGCTGTGTGATGAAAACGATTAAATTTTCGCGTATTATTGATAAGAATACACAAATTTCGACATTTCTTCTTTGACTTGAACGTATAATGAAAGTAAGATATCACTGATTAAAGTCTTTTTAAACCGTAAATTAACTATAAAGGAATTCGTAGAGTTGTATACTCTACGAAATTCAAAAACAGAATAAGGATAGGAATGAGTATGGGAAGAAAAGTGGATAAGAAGCAGATACCTACATGTAATATTAGTATCAAATGAGAACTCCTGATATTATAAGGGATAGCAGGCTTGGAAGAAAAAGTTGTTAAGCTAGAGAAGCTAAGCAGAATTAATCAACTAATTTTTGAATTATCAAAGCTTGGACGTACAGATGATATCGTGAAAGCAGCAGCTGACAGGGAGTATCAGGAAAAGTTGTTGAAGGAATTTGATTTATAACAGACAAACTAAAGATTATTTAAGAAAAGACGATAAGCTCATATTTGAACCTATCGTCTTTCCTTTTATGGTTATAAAAAGTTTATTATGAAGATGGCATAATTATAACGCAAATGATTAACTTAACATCATACGGTCATTTGCGAATTCTCCGCCACTGACTTCCTCGAATTTTGCAAGAAGGTCAGATACCTTAAGGTTTTTCTTTTCTTCACCGGATACATCGTAGATGACTCTTCCTTCATGCATCATGATCAGGCGGTTGCCGTGTGCGATGGCATCTTTCATATTATGTGTTACCATCATGGCTGTCAGATTATTTTCGCTGATGATCTTGTCAGAGAGTGCAAGTACTTTTGCGGCAGTCTTTGGATCAAGAGCGGCTGTATGCTCATCAAGGAGCAGAAGTTTCGGCTTTTTAAGGGAAGCCATCAGAAGTGTGATCGCCTGACGCTGTCCGCCGGAGAGGAGACCAACCTTACTGCTTAAGCGGTCTTCAAGTCCAAGATCAAGTTCTTTTAACGCTTCTCTATAGTGTTCACGTTCTTTCTTTGTAACGCCCCAGCCAAGGCCTCTTTTCTGACCGCGGCGTGCAGCGATGGCCATATTTTCTTCAATAGACATCGTTGCTGCGGTTCCTGTCATAGGATCCTGGAACACACGACCAAGGAAGAGTGCACGTTTATGTTCGGAAAGTTTTGTGATGTCAGTACCGTCGATGATAATATTTCCTTTATCGATTCCCCATACACCTGCAATCGCATTCAATGTTGTTGATTTGCCGGCGCCGTTACCTCCGATGATCGTAACGAAATCTCCGGGATTTAAGTTGAGGTTAACTCCGTTGAGGGCACGTTTTTCATTGATTGTACCGGCGTTAAATGTTTTATAAATATCTTTGATTTCTAACATGTATCCCATTATTTTGCCCGTCCTTTCTTGAAGTAAGTATCTTTCATATAAGGAACTGCGAGGAAGCATGCAACAACTACAGCTGAGAACAGTTTCATATAATCAGATGGCATCTTCAGCCAGAGTACTAATGCGATTACAAGGTAGTAAAGGATTGCTCCGATGAAGACTGCACCGAGTGTGAAGGCAAAAGCTGCTTTTCTGTGTGCACAGAATTTTCCGAAGATCACTTCGCTGATGATGACGGCTGCAAGTCCGATAACGATCGCACCACGTCCCATATTGACATCAGCTGCGCCCTGGTACTGTGCGTAAATTCCACCGCAAAGTCCTACAAGACCGTTGGAGATCATAAGTGCAAGAACTTTGTTGAATCCTGTGTTGATGCCCTGAGCACGAGCCATCTGTTCGTTACATCCTGTCGCACGGATGGATGCACCGAGTTCTGTTCCGAAGAACCAGTAGCAGAGTGCGATCAGAATCAGTGCTGCAAGGATTAATTTCAGGAAGAAGATCCAGTTGCCTTCTCCGGTTACATAACGAAGAGAAGCAACCAGTTTGTACTGCATGACATTGACCGCCTGGTTGGATTTTCCCATAATGCCAAGGTTTACGGAGTAAAGTCCGATCTGTGTCAGGATACTTGCCAGAATTCCAGGAATTCCGAAAAATGTATGTAAGACTCCTGTTACAAATCCTGCTGCCATACCTGCAAGAAATGCAAAGACAAGTGCAAGTGCAGGATTCACACCTGCGCGGATGAGCATAACTGCGACTGCACCGCCGGTTGCAAGTGAACCGTCTACGGTCAGATCCGCAAAGTCAAGTATACGAAATGTAATGTAAACACCGAGTGCCATAATTCCCCAGATAATGCCCTGGGCCACGTTGCCCGGGAGAGCACGTACCAGAGTCATTGAATCAAGGGCTGCGAAATATGCTGCCATGATTTATCCCTCTAATCTTTCTTTTTATTGTTTCATATAAATAGATAAGTATAATTAAGGTTACTGTTCACAGGTAATATCCCGCGAGGTGTTTTGCCATGAATATGGCAAAATCCCGAGACATACGGGGCAAAATTCCATCACCGAAGGTGATTTGGAATGAATTTTGACCAAGTTGCTGTGAACGGAGTGAACAGTAACTAGAATCAAGAGCGACCATTCATTTGGATGAAGCCCGCTCTTGAGAAAAATATGTTCTGTTTAATATCTTCTGATTAATATGTTCCGGTTGAATGGAAGAATCTTATTCTTCGATTGCCTCATATCCGTCTGGAATAGTAATTCCAAGTTCCTCACAGATGGTAGGATTGTACATCTTTGTTACATTCGGGGCACTTTCAATCTTCATTGCAGTAATGTCAGCACCGTTTACAAGGATCTCGTAAGCCATCTCACCGGCTTTGTATCCGATATCGTAGTAGCTGATAGAAAGTGTTGCAATACCGCATCCTTTACAGATTCCCTGCTCACCGGCGATTACAGGAACCTTAGCCGGCAGACAGATGTTATTGATGATTTCTGTGTTTGAAGCCATTGTGTTATCTGTAGGAATGTAAAGTGCATCACATTCGGAAACTGCATTTGTTACAACAGACTGAATCTCATTAGAATCAGCAGCTGTGTACTCTTTGTATGCGATTCCATCTTTCTCTAATGCTTCAGCGAAAAGCTTTGCCTGATATGCTGAGTTTGGTTCAGCGGAGCAGTAGAGAAGTCCGACTGTTTTAGCATCAGGAATGAGTTCTTTGAGCATTGCCTCCTGCTCATCAATCGGTGCAAGATCGCTTGTTCCGGAAATATTCATTCCTGTTGTTCCTGTCCAGTCAGAGATATCAAGTGCTGTAGCATAGTCTGTAACAGATGTTCCGAGAATCGGGATATCACTTGTTGCTGCGCTTGCACACTGGAGTGCTGTTGTTGCATTTGCAAGAATCAGATCCACATTATCCGCTACGAAGTTATTTGCGATTGTAGCACAGTTAGCCTGCTCGCCCTGGCCGTTCTGAAGGTCGAATTTGACATTGCCTTCTCCGAACTTTTCTGTACAGGCATCTTCAAATCCTTTTGTTGCTTCGTCAAGAGCAGCATGCTCTAACTGCTGTAAGATACCGATCTTATAAGTCTTTCCTGAATCGGATCCGTTGTCTGCGCTCTTATCTGTAGAGTCGGATGAACTTCCGCAAGCTGCAAGTGAAAGTGTCATTCCGGCAGCCATAAGTACTGCTAAAATTTTCTTAGATTTCATGATTGTGTCCTCCCTTTTTCGATTCATACAATCCACGCTTTAAACCGTTACGCTTTAAAGCACTAAACTATAAGATGTCATGTGATAAATTATAGCACGATTATTTGATACGTCAAGTGAAAATGGAACAAAAATACAAGATTGTTGAAAAAATGTTGCAAAAAAACAATGCTTTATTCGTCTGGAAAATTGTGATATTATAAGATATGGTGTAAAATTAAGAATCATGAAAGTCTTTCTTCTATAATATGGGGATTTTTGCTGCAAAGAAATTAACAGAAGGATTTTTATGGAATTGAATAAAGGAGTTTATTTTTATAGATGAAGAAAAAGCACGAACACATCATAGAAAGTGTGAGGCCAGGAAGCATTGCGGAAGAGCTTGGAATTGAACCGGGAGATGTTCTGCTGGAGATTGACGGTCAGGTGATCGAGGATATTTTTGACTATCAGTTTTATGTGGAATCTGAGGAGCTGCTTGTTGTGATCCGAAAAGCGAACGGGGAAGAATGGGAGCTTGAGATCGAGAAAGATATTGACGAGGATCTTGGAATTGATTTTGGCAAGGGACTGATGGATGAGTATCATTCCTGTCATAATAAATGTATTTTCTGCTTTATCGATCAGATGCCGCCGGGGATGCGTGATACGCTGTATTTTAAGGATGATGATTCCAGACTGTCATTCCTTCAGGGAAACTATGTCACACTGACAAATATGAGTGAGAAGGATATGAATCGTATTGTCCGCTATAGACTGGAACCGATCAATATTTCGTTCCAGACAACGAATCCGGAGCTTCGTTGTAAGATGCTGCATAACCGTTTTGCAGGGGAGGCTTTGAAGAAAGTTGATATCCTGTATCAGGGCGGCATTGAGATGAATGGACAGATTGTTCTTTGCCGTGGAGTGAATGACGGGGAAGAGCTGGAACGGAGTATTCGTGACCTGACGCAGTATCTGCCGCTTTTACGCAGTGTGTCGGTTGTGCCGGTTGGACTTTCCAAGTATCGAGATGGATTGTATCCATTAGAGCCATTTACAAAGGAAGAGGCAAAGGAAGTCATTCGCACGATTGAGAAGTGGCAGAAGAAAGTCTACGCAGAATACGGGATCCATTTTATTCATGCAGGAGATGAGTGGTATCTGCTGGCAGAGGAAGAAGTTCCGGAAGAGGAACGTTATGACGGATATCTTCAGCTGGAGAATGGAGTTGGAATGCTTCGTCTTTTATTTAATGAGTTTGAAGAAGGTTATGCGAAGCTGGAAAGCGGAGAACATCAGGAAGAGATTTCTCTTGCAACAGCAAAGCTTGCATATCCGTATCTTGAGCGTATGGCGAAGAAGATGGAAGAGAAGTATGAGGGACTTAAGGTTCACACATATTGTATCCGGAATGATTTCTTCGGAGAGCGTATCACAGTCTCTGGTCTGATCACAGGACAGGATCTGATGAAGCAATTAAAAGATCAGCCGCTTGGAAGCAGGCTTCTGATCCCATGCAATATGCTGAAGATGGACGAGGACATTTTCCTTGATGACTTTACATTGAAAGAAGTATCAGATACTTTACAAGTTCCTATAGATATTGTAAAATCAAGCGGACAGGATCTGATCGATGCTATTTTAGGTGTCGCAGGTCCGAATCCCACAGATATAGATGAGAATCAGATGAAAGACCGTAGGATCACTACGGCTTAAGAGAAACTATTTAAGAGAAAATAAGAGAAAACAGGAAGGTAAGAATAGAATGAGTAAACCAGTAGTTGCCATTGTAGGGCGCCCGAATGTGGGTAAATCAACACTTTTCAATGTCCTGGCAGGAGAGATGATCTCCATCGTTAAGGATACACCGGGTGTTACGAGAGACAGAATTTATGCAGATGTTGACTGGCTTGACAGAGACTTCACACTGATCGACACAGGTGGTATTGAGCCGGACAGCAGTGATATCATTCTCTCCCAGATGAGAGAGCAGGCACAGATCGCCATTGACACAGCAGATGTTATTATCTTTATCACAGATGTAAAGCAGGGACTTGTGGATTCAGATTCTAAGGTTGCGGATATGCTTCGCCGTTCCGGTAAGCCGGTTGTCCTTGTTGTAAATAAGGTTGACAATTTTGATAAATATATGGCTGATGTCTATGAATTCTACAATCTCGGAATCGGAGATCCGGTGCCGATCTCAGCAGCATCCAGACTTGGTCTTGGAGATATGCTTGATGCGGTTACCGCACATTTTCCGGAGTGGGATCCATCAGAAGCGGATGATGACCGTCCGCGTATCGCAATCGTAGGTAAACCAAATGTTGGTAAATCCTCTATTGTAAACCGTCTGCTTGGTGAGAACCGCGTAATTGTATCCAATATCGCGGGTACAACAAGAGATGCGATTGATACAGAGATCGTGCATGACGGAAAGGAATACATTTTTATCGACACAGCAGGTCTTCGTAGAAAGAATAAGATCAAGGAAGAACTGGAGCGTTATAGTATCATCCGTACTGTAAGTGCAGTAGAGCGTGCCGATGTTGTCCTTATGGTGATCGATGCGACAGAAGGTGTCACAGAACAGGATGCGAAGATTGCCGGAATCGCTCATGAAAGAGGCAAGGGAGTTATCATTGTCGTTAATAAATGGGATGCTATTGAGAAGAATGATAAGACAATGAAAGAATACGAAGGAAAGATCCGTCAGGTACTTTCTTATATGCCATATGCAGAGATCATGTATGTATCTGCACTGACAGGACAGAGACTTCCGAAACTGTATGATATGATCGATATGGTCATTGAGAACCAGACACTTCGTATTGCGACAGGAGTTCTCAATGAGATCATGACAGAGGCAGTTGCTATGCAGCAGCCACCGTCAGATAAAGGTAAGAGATTAAAACTCTATTATATTACACAGGTTGCTGTTAAGCCACCAACATTTGTTATCTTTGTAAATGACAAGGAGCTGATGCATTTCTCCTATACAAGATATCTTGAGAATAAGATCCGAGAGGCATTTGGCTTCAGAGGAACTTCACTGAAGTTCTTCATCCGTGAGAGAAAGGAAAAGGATCAGTAGAATGGAACGTATTATCTGTCTGGTGATCGGATATGCCTGCGGACTTCTGCAGAGCGGTTATCTGGTCGGAAAGATGCATCATATTGATATAAGAAAAGCAGGAAGCGGAAATTCCGGTTCGACGAATGCACTGCGTGTTATGGGATTGAAAGCAGGACTTATGACTTTCGCAGGAGATGTATTGAAGTGTTTTGCAGCAGTTCTCATTGTCCGTGCGATATACCATGGAAGTAATATTCTTCCGCTTCTGATGATGTATGCAGGAGCAGGAGTTACTTTGGGGCATAACTTCCCATTTTATATGAATTTTAAAGGTGGGAAGGGAATCGCTGTTATGGCAGCACTTGTTGTAAGCAACTGTTTCTGGCATCTGCCGTACAGTTTCATCCTGTTTTTTGTCACACTGGCATTCTTTCTTGTGCCGGTGCTTGTGACAAGATATGTTTCCCTTGGTTCATTGCTTGCTTATGCAGTGTTTTTTATCCAGATGGTGATCTTCGGACAGCTTGGATGGTTTGATATGGCGAAGGGTGCGGTATATGAGTTATATGTGATCACGTTCTTACTTACAGCACTTGCATGGTACAGACACCGCGCCAATATTAAACGTCTGTTGAATGGAACAGAGAATAAATTCGGTTCAAAGAAATAAAAGAAGCGAAGAAAAGGAGAGATGATATGGCAAAAGTAGGAGTTCTTGGGGCAGGAAGCTGGGGAACAGCTCTGGCAATCCTTCTTCATGATAATGGACATGATGTAACTGTCTGGTCGATTGATCCGAAAGAAGTGGAGATGTTGAGCGAGAAGCGGGAGCATGTATCAAAACTTCCGGGTGTCCATATTTCAGAAGAGATTATGATCACAAATGAGATGGAAGAGGCTATTAAAGGAAAAGATTTCTTAGTTCTTGCAGTTCCTTCTATCTTTACAAGGAGTACAGCGGCAAAGATGAAGCCGTATGTTGTTGATGGGCAGATGATCGTTGATGTAGCGAAGGGAATCGAGGAAGATACACTGATGACGCTGTCTCAGCAGATCAGCCAGGAGATTCCGCAGGCGGACGTAGCAGTGCTCAGTGGACCGACACATGCAGAAGAAGTAGGAAGAAAGCTTCCAACATCCTGCGTGATCGGTGCAAAGACAAAAAAGACAGCAGAATACTTGCAGTCTGCATTTAACAGTAAAGTATTCCGTGTGTATACAAGTCCTGACATGCTTGGAATCGAGCTTGGAGGTTCTCTTAAGAATGTCATCGCACTTGCGGCAGGAATTGCAGATGGTCTCGGCTATGGAGATAATACAAAGGCTGCTCTGATCACACGTGGTATTGTTGAGATCGGAAGACTTGGCGTGAAGATGGGCGGCAAGTTCGAGAGCTTTTGTGGACTTACCGGAATCGGTGATCTGATCGTTACTTGTGCCAGTGTTCATAGCCGTAATCGTAAAGCCGGTTACTTGATGGGACAGGGCAAGTCTATGGAAGAGGCTATGAAGGAAGTAAACATGGTTGTTGAAGGTGTCTATTCTGCGAAAGCAGCTATAAAGCTTGCACAGAAATATGAAGTGCCAATGCCGATCGTAGATGAGATCAACAAGGTTCTTTTTGAAGGAAAGGATCCAAAACAGGCAGTAGATGACCTGATGCTTCGCGAGTCTAAGATTGAGAACTCTTCTCTTCTCTGGGAAGAATAAGAGAACGAAACGAATATAAAATTAAAAGTCATACCCCTTTGTCTGGCTGCATACATTGGTATCAGCAGAACAAGGGGGTATTTTTATGGATTCATTTCAGGTATACAAGGATATGAAAGCAAGGACAAACGGAGAAATCTACATCGGAGTTGTGGGGCCGGTTCGGACAGGCAAGTCAACGTTCATCAGGCGTTTTGCGGAGCTTTTGATTTTGCCGAATCTTAAGGAAGAGCATGTAAAGCAGCGGACACAAGATGAACTTCCTCAGGCAGCATCGGGAACTACGATCATGACAACAGAGCCGAAGTTTGTTCCAAAAGAAGCAGCGGATGTAAAGCTTTCAGATGACATAGAGGTGAAGATCCGGCTGGCAGACTGTGTTGGGTTCATGGTGGATGGAGCGAATGGCCATACCGAGAATGGGCAGGAGCGTCAGGTGAAGACGCCATGGTATGATTATGAGATACCATTTACAAAGGCAGCCGAGATCGGAACACAAAAGGTGATACACGATCATGCGACGATTGGATTTGTTGTGACTACAGATGGAAGTGTGACAGATCTGCCAAGAGAAAACTATGTGGCAGCAGAAGAGCGGACAGTGAAAGAACTTCGACAGATTGGGAAGCCATTTCTTATTTTATTAAATTGCCAGAAACCGTATTCGAAAGAGACGGAACGTCTGAAATCAGCGCTTGAAGAAAAATATGCAGCACCTGTTTATCCGGTGAATTGTGAACAGCTCAAGGAAGACGACATTTATGAAATGATGCGCCAGGTACTGTATGAATTTCCTGTCACGGAAATAGAATTTTATATTCCGAAATGGGTGGAAATGTTGTCATGCGATCACAGAATCAAGAAAGATCTGATTGAGAATGTGAAGAAAATTATGGCTCAGATGTCGGATCTGCGAAGTGTCTCCGGAAAAGACTGGAAGACAGAAAGTCCATACATAGACCAGATCCTGCTGGATCAGGTAGAGATGGACACAGGCAAGGTTATATTGCGGATTTCTTTCTGCCAGAAGTATTATTATGAAGTGTTGAGTGAGTTGACAGGAACTCAGATCCGCAGTGAGTATGAATTGATTTCTCTGATGAAAGAGCTTTCTTCTATAAAAGAAGAATTCAGTCAGATCAAGGATGCATTTGCGGATGTGAAGATGAAAGGCTACGGAGTAGTCAGCCCGAAGAAAGAAGAGATTCATCTGGATGAGCCGGTAATCATCAAGCAGGGAAGCAGATATGGAGTAAAGATCCGTTCTGAGGCGCCATCGATCCATATGATTCGTGCGAATATAGAAACAGAGATCGCACCGATCGTGGGAAGTGAGAAACAGGCAGAAGACCTTGTTGCATATATAAAAAAAGAGAGCGAAGGTCCACAAGGCGTCTGGGGAACAAATATTTTCGGCAAATCAATTGAAGATCTTGTGATGGATGGTATGCGTAATAAGATTACGCTGATCAACGAAGAAAGTCAGGTAAAACTGCAGGATTCTATGCAGAAGATCGTAAACGACAGCAATGGTGGTCTGGTTTGCATTATTATATAGTGATCGTGAGCTTTTTTTTTACAGGAAAATATGATAAGATAAACAGTAAGTAAAATATGCAAAAGAAAGCGAGGAATTCAGTGTTGCTGAATCACCAACAGAGAAAGATTCTTGAATTATTGTGTAAAACAGAACATGTGACTGCGAGTGAACTGGCCGGTCAGCTTGGAATTGGCGTGAAGACGGTAAGAGTCAGGATCAAGGAACTGAATCCAGAGCTTGAGAAGAAAGGAATCCAGATTTTATCAAAGTCCAGGTACGGATATTATTTGGATCCAAGACAGCCGGAAGGTATCGAAGGACTGCTGAATCCGAAGGAGAATGAGGATCCGGTGATTCCGTCGAATAATCAGGAGAGAGTACATTTTCTCCTTGCATATCTTCTGAACAGAACGGAATATATCAAGTCAGAGGAGTTGTGTGATTTCCTTTATATTTCTAAGGGGACGCTGACGAATACACTCCGGCAGGTTGAGGAAACTTATCAGAAGTATGGTATTACAGTTCATAAGAAGCCGGGATATGGTATCCGTGTGGAAGGCAGTGAATTTAATCTTCGTCAGTGTATGGTGGATGTCTTTGTAAAGCAGGACAGTCTGGAAGGAATTGGAAGACGGCATCAGACGGATGAGATCGAGACACTGGGGGAAATGGTCTATCAGTGTCTGAAGAAATATGAAATCGAACTTTCTGAGATTGCTTACAATGACTTTGTGGAACATATTTATGTGGCGATGCGAAGGATCCGTCAGGAGAAATATGTTGAACCGCAGGCAGCGGATATGCTTGGAAGAAAAGAGAAGCAGTTTGTGGAAGAACTGACAGAGCTGGTGGGCACGCATTATCAGATTCATTTTTCTCAGGATGAGAAGAATTATTTGACACTGCAGCTTGTGGGGAAGGTTTATATCGACAGTGAGACAGAACAGGAAAATTTCGTGATGCAAAGCGAGATCGACCGTTTTATTACTGAGATGCTGGAGATGATCTACAGGGAATTCCATGTTGATTTTAGGAATGATTTTCATCTGCGTATGGAGCTGAACCGACATATGGTTCCGTTTGTCCTTCGTATGAAATATCATATGATCCTGCGAAACCCGATGCTGGAAGAGATCCGTAAGAATTATGTGCTTTCTTATACGATGGCGTCCCAGGCGGCAATTGCACTGGGGGAATATTTTCAGCAGTCGATTTCAGAAGATGAGATTGCTGGACTCGCAGAGGTTCTTGAACTGGCTTTGGAGCAGCAGGAGAATGAACAGAAGAAGTTTTCGATTCTGATCGTATGTGCATCTGGGAAGACGAGTTCAGAAATTCTCAGATATAAGTACAGCAGAGAATTTAAAGAGTATATTGAAAAGATTTATGTATGTAATCTTTATGAACTGGAGAACTTTCCGTTTGAAAAAGTGGATTATGTATTTACAACGGTACATATCTCTTCTTATGTACCGGTACCGATTTTGGAGATTGGTTCCTTTCTGCAGGACAATGACATTGACAGGGTGAGAAAGCTTTTTGTAAGAGAGAGTAAGGATTTTCTGCAGAAATATTTTAAGAAGGAATTATTTTTTACGGATGTGGAAGGAAAGACGAAGGATGAGGTTCTGAAGAACCTGTGCCGGAAGGTTGAGCAGGAGAAGGGACTTCCGGAGACATTCACTGCATCTGTTTTGAAGAGAGAGGAACTTACACCAACAGATTATGGTAATCTGGTGGCACTTCCACACCCGGAGCGTGCCTTCCAGGAGCGTGCTTTTGTTGCAGTGGCAGTTCTGAAAGAACCGATATTCTGGTTCCGGCAGAAGGTGCAGGTCGTATTTTTGACGGCGATCGGATGGGAAGAGGATGAGAATCTGCAGCAGTTCTATGAGGCAACGACAGATCTGATCCTTCGTCCGGCAGATGTGCAGAATCTGATCCGCCATCCGGATTATGACAGGTTGATCCAGCTGTTGCGCAGAGCAGAAGAATAAAATGTATTTAATCTCCTTGATCAATGTGATTATATGTTCAGTGATTCAAAAGTGACCACATTGATTGTGGTCATTTTTTGAGTGGAGCTTTTTAAAAATATATGTTAAATTAAGGTCAGTCGAGGGACAGGAAAGGAAATGACGATGAGACATCTAACATTGATCTGTATGGCAGGTATTTCAACGAGCCTCTTAGTGAATAAGATGAAACGGCTGATTCGGAATGAGAATCTTGAGATTGCAGTCACAGCGATGTCGGAACGTGCATTTCAGGGTTACACAGGTCAGACAGATGTTCTGCTGCTTGGTCCGCAGCTGGGACATCGGTTCGAAAGCCTGAAAGAACAGTATGAGTCCAAAGGCATCCGCATAGACAGGATTGATCCGGAGCGTTTCGGAGCAATGGATGCGAAGGCTGTACTGGAGCAGGCATTTCCAGACCTGTCTGGACAAATAGGTGATAAATAAAATAAATTAAAGATAGGAGAATGTATCATGGCAAAATTTACTTATGTAGTACAGGACAACGAAGGAATCCACGCAAGACCGGCAGGAATGCTTGCAAAAGAAGCAAAAGCTCTTGAGGGAGTTAAGGTTACAATCGCCGGAAACGGAAAAACAGCTGACGCTACAAGACTGATGGCTATCATGGCTATGGGTATCAAAAAAGGTATGGAAGTTGAAGTAACAGTTGAAGGTGAGAACGAAGAAGCTGCAGCAGCTAAGATGGAAGAGTTCTTCAAAGCAAACCTGTAAGAGAAAGTCATACATATATTCATTCAATTTCTAGTTAAGAAAAGATGTTTTAACAGATTGATAATAAGGATTAGCCCTCCGGAAGAAAGATCTGTCAGGACATCTTTTTGTTTTTATTGAAAACGCTCCGCTTAGGATGCGCACTGCGGCGTATAATGTAGGCGTCGCAAGCGACCGCCGCAGGCGCAAGAATGTGCCGAGGCACATTCTTTGTTCTAGTTGCACAAAAGTTTATTGTTCTGTATAATGAGAAAGTACGAGTGGAGATCATAGTAGAATTAAGAAAGGGGCAGACAGAAGATGAGAGCAGTTATTTTATCATTAGATACAGGGGCATATAAAGCAAAAGCGGATGTGGCAGCGGCAGCATCACTCAAAAGAATGCTGGAGCAGGTTGGGATTGAAGTCCGGGCAGCAAAAGCATTTCCAGAGGATAAAGAAATGTTGAAAACAGTGCTCTGTAAGCTGGCAGATGCGGGAATGGTTGAACTGGTTCTGACAACCGGAGCAGTTGGATTCCTGGAGAAGCATTGTGCGCCGGATGCTGTGAGGGAGACAGCAGACCGTCTGCTTCCAGGTATTCCGGAAGCACTCAGGGCTTATAATCTTCGTCATACAAAGAAAGTGATTCTGGATCGTTCAGAGGCTGGAATCAGAAAGAAGACATTGATGATCAATCTGCCGGAGAGTGCCAAGATGGCAAAGGAAGATCTGGAATATATACTTCCAGAAGTGGTACAGGTGGTAGATACTTTTTCATTAAGATAAAAAGAGAAGGATGGAATAACAGGAGAGATTGAAAATGCTGGTAAAAATATATACAGATGGTGCAGCGCGCGGAAACCCGGACGGACCGGGCGGATATGGAACAGTGCTTGAGTATGTCGACACGAAGGGACAGCTTCATAAGAAGGAATTGTCCCAGGGATATGAGAAGACAACGAATAACAGAATGGAGCTGATGGCTGTAATTGCAGGTCTGGAGGCTTTAAACCGTTCCTGTGAAGTAGAAGTCTATTCGGATTCACAATATGTTGTGAATGCGTTTAACCAGCACTGGGTAGACGGCTGGATCAAGAAGGGATGGAAACGCGGGAAGAATGAACCGGTGAAGAATGTAGACCTTTGGAAACGTCTGTTAGAAGCAAAGCAGAAACACAGCGTGACATTTCACTGGGTAAAGGGGCACGATGGACATCCGCAGAATGAAAGATGCGATGAGCTTGCGACAACTGCAGCAGATGGAACAAATCTTATCGTAGATGAAGGGCTGTAAAAATTCGAAAACAATGATTGATTAATAAAAATCAAGAAGAAAATCTTGAAAACAGTGGACAACAGAGGGATTTCTTAGTATAATTGAAAACTGTGTTGAGTAAGACAGACAATCGCGGCTGCAAGTGCCGAAAGGCCGCAGGTGAGGAAAGTCCGGGCTTCATAGGGCAGGATGCCGGATAACGTCCGGTGGAGGTGACTCCCAGGCCAGTGCAACAGAAATAAACCGCCTGTGCATTTTGTGCAGGTAAGGGTGGAAAGGCAGTGTAAGAGACTACCGCCTTGCTGGTAACAGGAAGGGCACATGTAAACCCCATCCGAAGCAAGACCGAATATAAGCAATGTGGCTGCCCGTCACGCTTAAGGTGGGTCGCTTGAGCGCAGCGGTAACGCGGCGCCTAGATAGATGATTGTTCAACGACATAACCCGGCTTATCGTTTTGCTCAATCAATGGAGGGAGTTTCTGTTTAGAAACTCCTTTTGTATTTTAGTTATTAATAATGCGGAAGAAGTTATTTGAGATAGATTCTTTTGCAAGAGACAGACAACGGAGGAATTAAGACCATGGGAATGAAAATTAATGCAGAATTACCATTACCTGCAAACCTGAAGGCGGAATACCCGCTTCCGAAAGAACTGGCAGAGATTAAGAAGAAACGTGATGCGGAGATTCGGGAGATTTTTGAAGGAAAATCCGATAAATTTGTTGTTATCGTGGGACCATGTTCCGCAGACAATGAAGATTCTGTGTGCGACTATGTGAATCGTCTTGCAAAAGTGAACGAGAAGGTGTCAGACCGTCTGATGATCATTCCTCGTATTTATACAAACAAACCACGTACAACAGGAGAAGGATATAAGGGAATGCTCCATCAGCCGGATCCGGATCAGGCTCCAAACCTTCTTGAAGGTATCATTGCAATCCGCAGAATGCATATCCGCGCGATCAAAGAGACAGGACTGACATCCGCAGACGAGATGCTTTATCCGGAGAACAGAAGCTATCTTGACGATATCCTTTCTTATGAGGCAATCGGTGCCCGTTCGGTAGAGAACCAGCAGCACCGTCTGACAGCCAGTGGAATGGACATTCCGGTTGGTATGAAGAATCCGACCAGTGGAGACTTTTCAGTTATGATGAACTCCGTAATTGCTGCTCAGAACTCTCATAACTTTATTTACAGAGGAATGGATGTTACAACAGAAGGAAATGATCTTGCACATGTAATTCTTCGTGGTGGTGTTGACAAATATGGAACCTGTATTCCGAACTACCATTATGAAGATCTTGTCCGTCTGGTAGATGTTTATGCGAAGAAAGACCTGAAAAACCCGGCAGCGATCATTGATGCGAACCATTCCAACTCCAATAAGCAGTTCAAAGAACAAATTCGTATTGTCAGCGAAATTCTTCACAGCAGAAGATACAATGATGATGTGAAGAAGATGGTCAAGGGAGTTATGATCGAGAGTTACATTGAAGAAGGAAATCAGAAGATCTGCGATCATATGACTTACGGAAAATCTATTACAGATCCATGTCTGGGATGGGAAGATACAGAGAAGCTGATTTACAAAATTGCAGAAGAGTGTTAAATTTATAAGAGCCAGGACAGATACCACACACGGTAACTGTTCTGGCTCTTATATTAGATGTGGGAGTCAATCCCACATCTGATATAGATAAACGATGGATTATCTGCGGCTATATTTCTCCTCGCAGTACTGGCATCTGTATACCTGATTCTCTTCATCAGTCAGTACAAATACATGATCAAGTCCCTGCTCGATTGATGTGATACATCTTGGGTTCTTGCAGCGGATCACATTTTTGATCTTCTTAGGAAGAGTCAGAGGTTTCTTGGAGATGATCTCTCCGTTTTCAATAATATTTACAGTAATGTTGTGATCGATGAATCCGAGGATATCAAGATCCATGAAATCGATCGGGCATTCAATCTTCATGATATCTTTTTTGCCCATTTTATTACTTTTTGCATTTTTGATGATGGCAACACAGCAGTCTAATTTATCCAGGTGAAGGTATTTATAAATCTCCATGCTTTTGCCGGCTTCAATGTGGTCAAGAACGAATCCTTCAGAGATGCGTCCTACAGTTAATGTATTTTCTAACATTTTGTTACCCCTTTCGTACTATGAAATATGATTATATTAGTCAACGTGAATATCCAAAAGTGTAAGGATCAGAGCCATACGTACATATACTCCGTACTGAACCTGACGGAAATAAGCAGCACGTGGATCGTCATCAACGTCAACAGAGATTTCATTTACACGCGGAAGCGGATGAAGAATATACATATCTTCCGGAGCGAGTTTCATTTTCTCTTTGTCGAGAATGTAGAAGTCTTTCATACGTACGTAGTCTTCTTCATTGAAGAAACGTTCTTTCTGAACACGTGTCATGTACAGAATATCAAGTTTTGGCATTGCTTCTTCCAGACGTACAACTTCTTCGTAAGGAATGTTCATCTTGTCAAGTACATCATGACGGATGTATTCCGGAAGTCTTAATTCTTCTGGAGAGATCAGCACAAAACGGATGCCTGTGTATCTCACGAGTGCTGTGATCAGTGAGTGAACAGTACGACCGAATTTTAAGTCACCACACAGACCGATTGTCATGTTGTCAAGTCTTCCTTTTACGTTAAGGATTGTGAGAAGGTCTGTCAGTGTCTGTGTCGGGTGCTGGTGTCCACCGTCTCCTGCGTTGATCACCGGAATTTTAGAATGCTGGCAGGCAACCATCGGAGCACCTTCTTTTGGGTGTCTCATTGCACAGATATCTGCGTAGCAGGAGATTGTACGGATTGTATCAGATACACTTTCTCCTTTTGAAGCAGAACTGGAGCTTGCGGAAGAGAATCCCATAACGCTTCCTCCAAGGTTCAGCATTGCGGCTTCATGGCTTAAACGTGTACGAGTACTTGGCTCATAGAATAAAGTCGCAAGTTTCTTTCCGTCGCAGGCATGTGCGTATTTGTCAGGATGTGCCTCAATATCCTGCGCAAGTTTCAACAGTTCGTCCAGTTCTTCCACTGAGAAGTCCAGTGGGCTCATTAAATGTCTCATAAGTAACCTCCTTGTGTGATTGAATCACATTATTTATATTCTAGTAGATCAGTAACGGCTTTTCTCTTAGGTGCTTGTGGATCATCATCCGGCCAGCCGACTGCAATCAGAGCTGCCAGTTCCCTCTCTGGCGGAATCTCTAAAAGTTCTGTAATTTTTTCTTCATCAAAGATGCCCATGATCACAGTGCCAAGTCCCTGTTCTTTTGCAGCAAGACAGAAAGACTGGCAGGCAACACCAACGTCAAACATCTGCCATCTGTCTCCTTTTTTTGTGCTGTAGGATCCGTCACGTTCAAAACCGGATCTGCCTTTGATAAAAGTAACAGCAACCAGCATAGGAATTTGATGGATAATATTAGAATTGTAAACAGGGGTATAATCATCAGCGATCTTTTTGAGAATAGAGGGGTCTTCAATTGCAATATAACGAGTGATCTGTGTGTTTTTCCAAGACGGAGAATAGGAAGCAATAGAAATAATAGAATCAATAATAGAATGATCAATATGATCAGGTTTATATTTCCTTATGCTTCTGCGCATCTTGATACAATCAGAAACGTTCATTTGTATACCTCCCAATGTTTTATTCGAGACGCTTGAATCAGATAAAAACCGATTGTTCTCGTATTCCATATTATGATATACTAAAACGAAGAGATTTTCAACAGGAAAATAAACTTTTTTCAAAGGATAGATTTTGTGGAAAAAATGTATTATACTTGGTACTGTTCATGCAGTGTTTTTACTATGTTAATTGTGTTACAAATCAGTATAAAAGAGATGCAGTATGGATGGAGTTTTTTAGTAAGGAGAAGTTAGGATGGCAACACTTGAAGAACTGAGAGTAGAGCTCGACAAGATAGATAACCAGATGGTGGAACTTTATCAGAAGAGAATGAATGTCTGCCGTGAGGTTGGAGATTATAAGGTGAAAGCCGGACGTAAAGTGTATGACCGGCAGAGGGAGCAGGAAAAACTTGCAGATGTGGCATCAAAGGTTGACAATGATTTTGATAAGAACGGAGTTCGTGAATTATATACGCAGCTGATGTCTATGAGCAGAAAACTGCAGTATCAGAAGCTGGTAGAAGCAGGCGCACTTGGAAGGCTTCCTTTTATTCAGATTGATTCTCTTGAGAAGGATACTGCCAGAGTTGTGTTCCAGGGAACAGAAGGTGCTTACGGAGAAGCGGCAATGCATCAGTTCTTTGGAGAAGATGTGAATTGCTTTCATGTAAGAACATTCCGTGATGCGATGACTGCGATTGAAGAAGGGGCTGCGGATTATGCGGTTCTTCCGATTGAAAATTCATCTGCAGGTCCGGTGAACGAGATGTATGATCTTCTGGATGAATTTGAGAATTATATTGTTGCTGAGACGATCCTTCCGGTAGTGCATACTTTGTCAGGACTTCCGGGAACAACACTTACAGATATCAAACGTGTTTATTCGAAAGCAGAAGCCCTTATGCAAACGACAGGGTTTTTGAATGACCATGCAGAATGGCAGCAGATCAGTGTAGTGAATACGGCAATCGCTGCGCAGAAGGTAGTAAAAGATGGAGATAAGGCACAGGCAGCTGTATGTAGTGCCTATGCGGCGAAGATTCATGGGTTGGAAGTTCTCGCAGATAATATAAATGACGAGCCGGATAACTGTACACGCTTTATCGTGGTGACGAATCAGAAGGTTTATCTGAAGCATGCGTCAAAGATCAGTATTGAATTCGAACTTCCGCATCAGAGTGGGGCTCAGAGTGGGTCTCTTTATGATCTTCTGTCACATTTTGTATACAATAATATAAATATGACAAAGATTGAATCAAGACCTGTGAAAGGAAAACAGTGGGAATATCGTTTCTTTGTAGATTTTGATGGAAGTCTGGAGGACGCAGCAGTGAAGAATGCATTGCGTGGACTGAGAGAAGAAGCAACGAATTTGAGAATTCTTGGAAATTACTAGATATTAGAATAGATAGAAAAGCAGAATACAGAGCAGGTGGAGCGAAAGCTCCAGAGGGATTTACTGGAAAAGAGGTTATTTAGAATGCGTACAAACGAACTGATGCTGTATAAAAACATGGAATATGGAGAGATTTTAAAGGACATCACATTCCTGATTGATAATTATGAGAGTGAATTTTATAACAAAGAAGATTTAAGAGGACTCCTTTTTGATTGTATCAATGAACTTTTGGAATTATCAGTAAGCCACGGTTTTGAAGGGAATCTGTGGCATACTTATCTGACATTTCTTCTTGCAAGTGATGAGAATGCATACAGCACTTCCTGTGAGATCGTAGGAGAGATTGAAGGTAGTCTGAATGAGATTGCACTTCATGATTTTGCTATTTTTAAGGAAATGTTTGACTATGATTTCGAGGAACTGGAAAAGAGTCTGGACGCTGACTGCCTGAAGATCATCATGGATTATAAGAGCGGTAACAGTGGTGGTAAAGTGTTCAACCGTCGTGTCAGGGACAGAATCTGTGATCTCAGCCGTGCCCTTGCCGCGACGCAGAACGTAGATCATTTCAAGCGTACACTGACGCAGTTTTATAAGGAATTTGGAGTTGGTAAACTTGGACTTCACAAGGCATTTCGTGTGGAGCATCCGGAGAATTCTGATGTGGAGATCATACCAATCACAAACATTGCCCATGTACATCTTGATGATCTTGTAGGTTATGAAGATGCAAAGAAAAAGCTGGTTGATAACACGAAAGCATTTGTAGAAGGAAAGAAAGCAAATAACTGTCTGATGTTCGGAGATGCCGGAACAGGAAAATCTTCCTCGATCAAGGCTATTTTAAATCAGTATTATGACCAGGGACTTCGTATGATCGAGGTGTATAAACACCAGTTCCAGGATCTGAATGATGTAATCGCCCAGATTAAGAATAGAAATTATAAATTCATTATTTATATGGATGATCTTTCTTTTGAAGAATTTGAAATTGAATACAAATATTTGAAGGCGGTAATCGAAGGTGGTCTGGAGAAGAAACCGAAGAATGTGTTGATCTATGCGACATCAAACCGCCGTCATCTGATCCGTGAGACATTCCGTGATAAGCAGGACAGAGATGAAGATATGCATACAAATGATACAGTACAGGAGAAGCTGTCATTGGTTGCAAGATTTGGCGTTACGATTTATTTCGGTTCACCGGATAAGAAGGCATTTCAGGAGATCGTGCGTGTACTTGCGAAAAAGAATGGAATCAATATGCCGGAAGAGCAGCTGCTTCTTGAGGCGAATGCATGGGAACTGTCTCATGGCGGTTTGTCTGGAAGAACAGCACAGCAGTTTATTGATTATCTGGCAGGACGGGAGTAATGCATTGTGTGGAAGGCTTTTAGAGTCAAACAGAGCTTGGAAAATGGAATAACAGAAGAGAAAAACAAGAGTGGATTTCGCAAAAAGCTGATATTTGTACAGTTACTGACCGTACTTGTTGCGGTTATGCTGTTTTGTTCTGGATGTGCCGGGAAGATGAATGCAAAGAAGATTTTTCGTCAGTCTTCGGAAAATATGCAGAAAGTAACTTCTTCAGCAAACCATGTGGAGCTGGCAATTCAGATGTCTGATATTTTAAATCTGATGGAAGTAAACATGGAGATGGATCTGGAGAACACGACAGAGCCTCCGGCCGGTCATGCGAAAGGAACTGCCAGGGTGACAATCAAAGATTCTGAGGTATCTGCAGATCTGGAACTTTATCAGTTAGAGGAAGATGGAAAACAAGTGACATATAGTGGCACGAATGGCTCCTGGAAGAAAGAGACTGGAGAAGGAAGCAGCGAGAATCACCTTGGTATTGACGGAAATATTTTCGCGCAGGAAGGGAAAGCGCTTGAGTCTTTCCACCTGTCCGAGCAGGAGACAACAGTAAATGGCAAAGCATGTTATCAGTTGTATGGCGATGTAACAGGAACGGAGCTTATGGGTCTTCTTGGCAAAGAGATGGTAGAAGCATATCATCTGGTGAATCTCCCGGAGGAGGATGCAATCCGTAATTTGAAAATCCCTGTTATTTTTGACATTTACAAAGAAGAACTGCTTCCGGCGAAGATCGTTGTAGACATGAGTGATGTAATGGGAGATTTATATAAGTCTTACGGAGAGACTACGAAAGTAAATCTTTACTCGATCGTGCTTCAGTTTACGGACTATAACAAGGTGGATGAAATCCATGTTCCGGATGAAATACAGAATTCTGCGAAATAAAAGAAACGTTGCCAGAAATCCTATGGTTGATGCTATATAAAAAGAAGGAAGCTTCAGACCAGGCACATGCCGCTGAAGTCTTCCTTCTTTTTGTTATTACCACTTATTTCATATTATACAGGTTTCATATTACTCAAGTTCTTCTATATTGCTGATATCGCTGTCAATCACCATGGAGTAATTTGTATAATAGACGACAAATCCAGGTTTCCCACCATTTGGTTTTTTGACCTGTTTTTTCTCCACGTAGTCAATCTCAACTTTATCGGAACCACGCATGCTGGAATAATAAGCTGCAAGTCTGGCTGCTTCTTCGAATGTACGGTCCGGAAGTTCATCCCCATGTGTTTTGACAATGACATGGGATCCCGGAGCTTGTTTTGCATGGAACCACCAGTCATTTCCGACTGCAAAGTGGAATGTCAGTTCTTCATTCTGAAGATTGTTCTTTCCGACATACATATGATAACCGTCACTGGAAATGTAATGGAGTGGTTTGTTTTTGATCTTGACTTTTTTCTTTGTATATTTTCTGCGGATATAGCCGGAGTTTGTGAGCTCTTCTTTGATTTCAGCAAGATCATCTTCTGTCAGTGCAATATCAAGTGCCGTCTGAATGGATTCCAGATAAGTAATCTCGTCCAATGTCTCTTTGCAAAGAACAGAAAGTGCTTCAAAAGTACGTTTTTGCTTGTTATATTTTGCAAAATAACGCTGGGAATTCTCCTGCGGTGTCTTTAATGGATCCATCGGAATGGATACCATTGCATTGGTGTAATAGTTCAGGCATTCAAGAGTCTTTGCACCTTCCTCCAGATTGTATCCATAAGTGTTGATCAATTCGCCGTACACTTTAAATTTTTCACGATTTTCTGTGTCTTTCAACTGACGCAGCTGCAAGTCATATTTTTTCCGGTTTCGTTCTAATGCAGTCTGAACTACGTGACGCAGATCAACCGATTTCTGTCGGATGCGGGTAATGAGACTGCGTGTCGAATAATAAGTCTCAAGTACTTCGGAAACAGAATCATATTCTACCCTTGTATAGTTGACAAAATGACTCAGTGGAAGAGCAGAGAATTCTTTTGGCTCTTTTCCATCGAAATAAATACCAGGTGAAAAGGTATCTTCTTTGATCGCGGATAAATAAATCTCAAACTGTGTATATAGATGAAGTAAAATATCAGCAGAATACTCCTGGGCCGGGACAGAAGAATCCATTCCTGCAAGGGAGCAGATCTCCTCCGCGGTTACAGGACTGATTCCGGTAAAACTTGTATAAATTGCTTTGGCAAGTGGCATTGGTTTACCTGTCAGATGCACTGCGAATTCTTCAGAAGTTACCGTGAGCGGATCTACTTTCTGCATGGTGTCCGGGATGAAATACTCTCTTCCCGGAAGAACTTCCCGGACAGAACTCATCTGTGCAGATACATGTTTGATACTGTCAATGATCTTACCCTGATCGTTACAGAAAATGATATTGCTGTGTTTTCCCATGATCTCGACGATCAGATCTTTCCGGCAGAGGTCACCAAGTTCATCGAGGTGTTCAATTGTAAAATGAATAATACGCTCAAGGCCCGGCTGCCAGATATCAACAATGCGGCCGCCGCTGATATGTTTACGAAGAAGCATACAGAAGTTTGGGGCAGTCATCGGACTTGGCTTATTCTTCGAGGTCAGATAGACCAGCGGAAGAGAAGCATCCGCCGAAATCGACAGACGATACTGACCTTCCGTTGATTTGACTGTCAGAAGAAGCTCATCCGCTTCCGGTTGTGCAATCTTTGAAATTCTTCCGTTTAATAATTTATGTTTTAATTCGCTGGCGAGACTCGCCACAACGATTCCATCAAAAGCCATATTGTTTCCTCCTGAATAAAAGGTTTGTTTTCACATTTTTTAATTGTAACATAAATCGAATCTTTATAAAAGACTTGTTGACCATTTACAAACATTTGATGTATAATAGATTAGATTATAGTAAACAGAGGATGAAGACAATGATCAAAAGTATGACAGGCTTTGGCAGATGTGAGATTCAGCAGGATTCCAAGAAGTTTACCGTTGAGTTAAAGAGTGTAAACCACCGTTATCTTGATGTGAACATCAGAATGCCGAAGAAACTTAATTTTTTTGAAACATCCATCCGGACACTTCTGAAGTCTTATGCGAACCGCGGGAAAGTTGATATCTTTATTACATATGAAGATCTGTCACAGGCGCAGAGCTCTGTGAAATATAATCCATTGATCGCGGCAGAATATATGAAGTATTTTAAGCAGATGGAAGAAGAATTCGGGCTGGAAAATGACATCAGCGTATCTGCACTTGCAAGATTTCCGGAAGTTCTTACGATGGAAGAGCAAGTGGAAGATGAAGAGGAGCTTTGGAATGGACTGAAGAAAGCACTGGAAGGGGCTTTTAAACAGTTTGTTGAGACGAGAATAACAGAGGGTGAGAACCTGAAGAAAGATATTCTTGCGAAGCTTACATTTCTGGAGCAGGAAGTCTCTGCGGTAGAAGAACGTTCTCCACAGATTGTGGCAGAATACCGACAGAAGCTGGAAGAGAAAGTGGCTGAGTTGCTGGCAGATACACAGATGGAAGAAAACCGCCTGGCAGCAGAAGTGATTCTGTATGCAGATAAGATCTGTACAGATGAGGAAGTTGTGCGGTTGAAGAGCCATATTCAGCATATGAGAGCAACATTGGAGGAGAAAGAAGGAATCGGGCGTAAGCTGGATTTCATTGCGCAGGAGATGAATCGCGAAGCAAATACGATTTTGTCTAAAGCGAATGATATTGAGGTTTCCAATCATGCGATCAGTCTGAAGACAGAGATTGAGAAGATCAGAGAGCAGATACAGAATATAGAATAGAGTAAAAGAGGGCAGGATCATGAATAAAAAAGGTATTTTGATTGTCGTATCCGGATTCTCAGGAGCCGGAAAAGGTACATTGATGAAAGAATTAATGAGAAAATATCCGGAGAATTATGCTTTATCCATCTCTGCGACAACAAGAGGTCCACGTGACGGGGAAGTAGATGGCAGAGAATATTTCTTCCTTTCCAGGGAGAAATTTGAAAAAATGATTGCTAATAATGAATTGATAGAGTATGCTAAATACGTGGAAAACTATTATGGCACACCGCGTGCATATGTTGAGAAGATGTTGGATGAAGGGAAAGATGTGATTCTTGAGATCGAGATTCAGGGAGCACTGAAAGTGAAAGAAAAGTTCCCGGATACGCTTCTGATGTTTGTGACACCGCCGAATGCCAGAGAACTGAAGTCCCGTCTGGTAGGAAGAGGGACAGAGACGATGGAGGTTATTGAGTCCAGAATGAACCGTGCCTGTGAAGAGGCAGAGGGAATGAGTGCTTATGACTATCTTGTCGTGAATGATGAACTGGATGATTGTGTTGAAGAGATGCATTCTATTATCCAGGGAGAACACCACAGAAGTTCACGCAATGTGAATTTTATGAATGAAATAAAAGAAGAATTGGAAGAGTTGAAAGGAGAAAATTAATATGCTGCATCCATCTTATACTGACTTGATGAAAGTAGTTAACAAAGACGTTGAAGAGGGAGATTCTAAGGTTGTAAACAGCCGTTATTCTATCGTAATGGCTACATCTAAGCGTGCAAGACAGCTGATCGCCGGAGAACTTCCGCTTGTACCTGTGAAAGACGGACAGAAGCCGCTTTCCATTGCAATCGAAGAACTGAATGAAGGTGAGCTTAAGATCTTACCTGAGGACACTGACGAAGAGTAGAATCAGAACAGTAACGGAGCAGATGCAGAAAAGTGCAATCTGCTCTTTTGACGTTGTTGTTGAACGTTTTGTGCATGCATGGAATGTATGGAATGATGCACAGAAGGTGAGGTTTATTTATATTTTTTAGAGAGGATGACCAGGAGGTTTTACTAATATATGAAGATACTTTTTATATCCTTAGGATGTGATAAAAATCTGGTGGATACAGAAGTAATGCTTGGAATGCTTGCTTCAAGAGGTTACGAGATGACGAATGATGAACAGGAGGCTGATATTATTGTGATCAACACCTGTTGTTTTATCCATGATGCGAAAGAGGAAAGCATCCAGAATATTCTTGAGATGGCAGAATATAAGAAGAATGGCAGTGCAAAGGCATTGATCGTTACAGGATGTATGGCAGAGCGTTATCGTCAGGAGATTCTTGATGAGATTCCGGAGGTAGATGAAGTTCTTGGAACAACTGCATATGATCGCATTCTGGATGCGGTAGATGCGGCACTTGCCGGACAGCATGAAGTTATGACAGCTGACCTTGATGCTCTTCCATTACCGGAGACGAAGCGCCTTGTAACAACAGGAGGACATTTTGCATATCTGAAGATCGCAGAAGGATGTGACAAACATTGTACGTACTGCATCATTCCGAAAATCCGTGGAAACTTTAGAAGTGTACCGATGGAACGCCTTCTGAAAGAAGCACAGGATCTGGCAGAGCAGGGCGTAAAAGAATTGATTCTTGTTGCTCAGGAGACAACGCTTTATGGAAAAGATCTTTATGGAGAGAAATCTCTTCCAAAGCTGCTCCGTGAACTTTGCAAGATCAGTGGAATCCGTTGGATCCGTATTTTATATTGTTATCCGGAGGAAATCACAGATGAACTGATCCAGGTAATGAAAGAAGAACCGAAGATCTGTCATTATCTTGATCTCCCAATCCAGCATGCGAATGATACCATCTTGAAGAGAATGGGACGCAGAACTTCAAAACAGGAGCTGATCGACATTGTGCAGAAGCTTCGTAAGGAAATTCCGGATATCTGTCTTAGAACAACACTGATCACAGGCTTTCCGGGAGAGACGCAGGAGCAACATGAAGAGGTGATGGAATTCATTGACACACTTGAGTTTGATCGTCTTGGAGCATTTACGTATTCTCCGGAGGAAGATACACCGGCAGCCACATTCGAAGATCAGATTGATGAAGAAGTGAAAGAGGATCGTCAGGCAGATATCATGGAACTTCAGCAGGAAATTGCATTCGATAAAGCGGAAGACATGATTGGAAGAGAAGTTCTTGTCATGATCGAAGGTAAAGTCGCAGATGAGAATGCCTACGTTGGAAGAACTTATCGTGATGCACCGAATGTAGACGGACTGATCTTTATCAATACTGACGTAGAATTGATTTCCGGAGATTTTGCAAAGGTTAAAGTGACCGGAGCATTAGATTATGATTTGATAGGAGAGTTGATGTAGTATGAATTTACCAAACAAATTAACAGTATTACGTGTGATTATGGTTCCGTTTTTTGTTTTCTTTATGTTGACAGATGTAGGCGGAGCTGCGAATAAATGGATCGCACTTGTACTTTTTATTGTTGCAAGTCTGACAGATATGCTGGATGGTAAGATTGCAAGAAAATACAATCTTGTAACAAATTTTGGAAAGTTTATGGATCCGCTGGCAGATAAACTTCTTGTCTGCTCTGCAATGATCTGTCTGATTCCTTCAGGAAAACTTCCGACAGCAGTTGTTATTGTTATTATTGCAAGAGAGTTTATTATCAGTGGTTTCCGTCTGGTAGCATCTGATAATGGCGTTGTTATCGCAGCAAATTACTGGGGAAAATTCAAGACAGTATCCCAGATGGCAATGATCATTGTTCTGATTGCTGATTTTGGCGGTGTATTCGACATGGTTGGAACAGTACTGATCTGGATTGCCACAGCACTTACTGTGATTTCTCTGGTAGACTATGTGTGGGCAAACAGAGAGGTTCTTACAAAGGGAGGCATGTAAGAGATGTATCTGGAGTGGTTTTTTAAAGAGAAAGCTGCAGGTGAGAAAAGTCTGGAAGAAGTTGTAGTAGATCTTCTTGCAGAGCGTAAACTTCATGTGACAACAGCAGAATCCTGTACAGGTGGATTGATTGCAGGAACGTTAGTCAATGTGGCAGGAGCATCAGATGTGCTGAACGAGGGATACGTTACGTATTCGAATGAGGCAAAGGAACGTCTAATTCACGTTTCTCATGAGACACTTGAAACTTACGGTGCCGTGAGTGAACAGACAGCGTATGAGATGGCTGAGGGTGCGGCAAAGGCTGCGAATGCGGATGCGGCACTAAGCGCAACAGGAATTGCAGGGCCTGGAGGTGGAACAGAAGAAAAGCCGGTTGGTCTTGTATATATTGGATGTTATCTGAATGGGAAGACGACAGTGAAAGAGTGTCGTTGGAATGGAAGTCGGATGGAGAACAGACTGGATACTGTGAAAGCAGCATTGGAGATGCTGAAGGAACGTCTGGTGGAAGAGATGCCGGTGTAATAAGAAAAGATTAAGTTGAAGCAGTAACTGTTTCCAAAAGGATACAGAAGCTGCTTTTCTTATACATAAATTTGTCAAGTGTCATATTTATATAATTCTTTCCCTCAGATGGTGAAAATCTTGTCAAAGTTGTGATTGACGAATGCGACAAATTGTGCGAAAATAAATACATATGGTGCAGGGAGAAAGAGTTTGTGGCAGGTGACAAATCAACTTCTCACCGCGCAGACAGTTCAGTGTTAAAAAATAATGCAGAGCTGTCAGTTTTTGTGCGAAAAAAATAGTGTACCGTATACGAAGAAAATCATACATATTGAAAGGAGTATTAACATGATTTATTCACACGAAGTAGAAATGATGTGTCCGGTAGCCCAGGGCGTAAACCATGGCGCAGCTCCAATTCCAGAAGAAGCTAAATGGGTAAAGGCAAAAGAAATCAAAGATATCTCCGGACTTACACATGGTGTAGGCTGGTGTGCTCCACAGCAGGGTACTTGTAAGCTCACACTGAACGTAAAAGACGGAATCATCCAGGAGGCACTTGTTGAGACAATCGGATGTTCAGGAATGACACATTCCGCAGCTATGGCTTCTGAGATCCTTCCGGGAAGAACACTTCTTGAAGCTCTGAATACAGACCTTGTATGTGATGCTATCAACACAGCTATGAGAGAACTGTTCCTTCAGATTGTTTACGGAAGAACTCAGAGTGCATTCTCAGAGGACGGACTTCCGATAGGAGCAGGACTTGAGGACCTTGGAAAAGGACTTCGTTCACAGGTTGGTACAATGTACGGAACACTGAAAAAAGGACCTCGTTATCTTGAGATGACAGATGGTTATGTAACAGGAATCGCACTGAACGAAGATGACGAGATCATCGGATATCAGTTTGTAAACTTCGGTAAGATGATGGACTTCATCAAAGCTGGAGACGAGCCGGCTGTAGCGCTTGAGAAAGCAAAAGGACAGTACGGACGTGTTGACGATGCTGTTAAGATCATTGACCCAAGAAAAGAGTAAGGAGGACTATTTCAATGGCATTATTTGAATCATATGAAAGAAGAGAAAAACAGATTCTTGCAAAACTCGCTGAGTATGGAATCAACTCCATCGAAGAAGCTGCAGAAGTAACTAAAGCAGCTGGTCTTGACGTTTACAAGATGGTTGAAGGAATTCAGCCAATCTGTTTCGAGAACGCTAAGTGGGCTTACACAGTAGGTGCTGCTATCGCAATCAAAAAGGGATGTACAAAGGCAGCTGATGCAGCAGCAGCAATCGGAGAAGGACTTCAGTCTTTCTGTATTCCGGGATCTGTTGCAGATCAGAGAAAAGTTGGTCTTGGACATGGTAACCTTGGAAAAATGCTTCTTGAAGAAGATACAGAGTGCTTCGCATTCCTGGCTGGACACGAGTCATTCGCAGCAGCTGAGGGTGCTATCGGTATCGCTGAGAAAGCAAACAAAGTTCGTAAAAAACCTCTGCGTGTTATCCTGAACGGTCTTGGAAAAGACGCTGCTCAGATTATTGCACGTATCAACGGATTTACATACGTTGAGACAGAACTTGACTATCACACAGGAGAACTGAAAGAAGTATTCCGTAAATCATACTCAGAAGGACTTCGTGCGAAAGTTAACTGCTACGGAGCTAACGACGTAGTAGAAGGTGTTAAGATCATGTGGAAAGAGAATGTAGACGTATCTATCACAGGTAACTCTACAAACCCTACAAGATTCCAGCACCCAGTAGCAGGAACATATAAGAAAGAGCGTATCGAAGCTGGAAAGAAATACTTCTCAGTTGCTTCAGGTGGTGGTACAGGACGTACACTTCACCCAGACAACATGGCAGCTGGACCGGCTTCTTACGGAATGACAGATACAATGGGACGTATGCACTCTGATGCACAGTTCGCTGGATCTTCATCTGTACCGGCTCACGTTGAGATGATGGGACTTATCGGAGCAGGAAACAACCCGATGGTTGGTATGACTGTTGCTGTAGCAGTTGCTGTAGAAGAAGCTGCAAAGGCTGGTAAATTCTAAGAATCCCAGTAAAATCAAAGGTTGAAAATAGACAATGTTCGCAATTCAAAGTGTTCATTGTCTATTTTTTATTTTTCCTAAAAATGTGTTCATAGCTACATGTATGAAATGAAGAGCAACAAAAATATAATCCATAAATATTTTAATCCATAAATATTACCCACAAAAAACTGTCTTATTTCAAGATAGTTTGTTATAATAATAAAACAATGAGTTATATAGGATAATAAAGGAATATAAGAATTAATGATTACGAATAGTATTCATTTTCAGAAATAGTTAAAGTTTGAATATATGACGATTTTGAAATTAATTTTACTACAATCTAGAAAAAACGAGGTATCACACATGAAGATAAAGATGGTAGACATTGCAAGGCATCTCGGAGTTTCCAAAGCGACAGTTTCGCTTGCAGTAAACGGAAAGCCGGGAGTCAATGAAGAAACCAGAAGAATGGTTTTGGAATGTCTGGAAGAAATGAAGAAGAATAACGGAGTGATTCCGGTAAAAGAGAATATCGTTACAGTGTCTGGCCATCCGGTGAATCAGATGATCAAAATAGTGATCGTTAATCACAGCAAAGGTGCTGCGTGTAATTCAGAAACAGATCTCTGGTCAGATGTACTTGCTACATTTGATTCTGAAGCAAGAAGACTTGGATACCTTTATGGAGTGACGTATTTAAATGATGACATTGCGCAAACAGAAGCAGTAATTACGGAATGTAATATGGATTTTGTGGCAGGCGTTCTTCTTTTTGGAACCGAATTAAAAGAAGAAGATCAAAACCTGCTTGAAAGAATCAAAAAACCATTGGTTCTTTATGACTGTGAACTTCCAGATAGTCGGTATAGTAGCGTATGTGCAGACAATAGACAAATGCTAAAAAGTGCTGTGGATTATCTGTACAAGGAAGGTGCATCAGATATTTATTATTTCTGCACAGGGAAAGATAATTATAATTATCGAGTTCGTAAAGAAGCATTTTTAAATACAAAGTCTAACGAAGATACTGCATCTGCAAAACATATTCTTGATCTTGGAGATGAAATTCCAAAGATAACGGAGACTTTGTTAGACTGGTTGAGAAAAAATCCGCTTCCGCAAGGAATTTTATTTGAAAATCAACAGATTTCAATCGGTGCGTTGACGGCGCTTCGAAAGTATGGAGTGAACATCCCACAGGAAGTGAAAGTTGTCGGATTTGGTATGATTCCTGACTATATATATCAGGATCTAAAGTTGGTACAAATGAGAATATCTGAAATAGAAGGTGTTCTTCTTACAATGGATTTACTGGATAAAAAGATTCGTCAGTATTCAATGTCTAAAGTTAAGATATACACAGAAGCAGAAATGATTATAAGTTAAAATAATCGTAAGACAAAAGAACAAGATGAACAAAAAGAGTTTTTGAATTGTGTGAAAATTCACAAGATTCAGAAACTCTTTTTGATTATTCGCATAATTATATTGATTTGTAAGAGAATTAGTTGTAAAAATCATACAAATACAACACCATAATTATTAAAAAACTGGTATAATATAATAGTGAAAAATTTATCAATTTCAATCTGCAGCGAGATGATAAAAGAACGGGAAAAGAAAACAAATTGGAGGAACAGAAAATGAATGAATATTTTCCACATTTATTTGAACCAATTAAGATTGGGAAGACAACGGTAAAGAACAGAATCTTTATGCCGCCGATTTCCACAAACATGGCAGATAAAGGCTATGTGACAGATGCGTTGGTTGAGCATTATTCAGCCAGAGCGAAGGGCGGAGTTGGACTGATCGTTACAGAAGTTACGACAGTAGAGCCGGTATATACATACTTGCCGGGAGATATGTCAATCTATGATGATTCTTATATTCCGGGATGGAAGAAACTGGTAGATGCAGTGCATCAGTATGATACGAAGATCTTAGCACAGCTATTTCATCCGGCTTATATGGCATTTCCAATTCCGGGAACACCTCAGCTGATCGCACCGTCCAATGTCGGTCCTTATTATGCAAAATCAGCACCGAGAGCAGTAACAGTAGAAGAACTGCATGTACTTGTTCAGCAGTTTGGAGAGGCTGCACGCCGTTTCCAGATCGCAGGCGGAGACGGAGTCGAGATCCAGTGTGCACATGCGCATGGACTGCTCGGTGGATTCCTTACACCACTTTATAATAAGAGAACAGATGAGTACGGCGGAGACATTAACGGACGTCTCAGACTGACACTTGAAGTAATTGCAAAGATCCGTGAACTTTGTGGTGATGATTTCATTATTGATGTTCGTATTTCAGGAGATGAGTACAGTGAAGGTGGTCTGACACTGAACGACATGATCTATGTATCCAAACAGCTTGAGAAAACAGGTGTTGATTTCATCCATGTTTCCGGAGGAAATACAATCAAGAGAGGAAGCTCCATGCCTGCACCTGGTACATCACCGGCACCGCATGCACACGCAAGTGAGGAGATCAGAAAGCATGTGAATATTCCGGTATCTACAGTTGCAAGAATCAATGAGCCATGGATAGCGGAAGAACTTATCGCAAACGGAAAGACAGATATCTGTATGATCGGTCGGCCGAACCTGTGTGACAGTGAATTTGTTAATAAAGCTGCAGAAGGAAAAACAGATGATATCCGTCCATGTATCGGATGTGGACGCTGCCTGACAGGAATTATGTTTGGTAATCCGATCAGCTGTACAGTGAATCCATCTGTAGAGTCTGACGAGATCAAAGAAGCAGATGAGAAGAAGAAAGTTCTTGTGATCGGTGCAGGTCCAGCAGGAATGGAAGCAGCTTACGTTGCTAAGAAACGCGGACATGAGGTTGTTCTCTGCGAAAAGAGTGGTGAGTTCGGAGGACTCTTAAGACTTGCAGCAGTTCCAATCGCCAAGCAGGAACTTTGTAAAGTAATCAAATTCATGGCACGTCGTCTGAAAAACGAAGGAATTGAAGTTCGTATGAACTGCGAAGTAACACCGGAAATGCTTGCGGGAGAATTTAAGGATTATGAGGTTGTCTGTTCTACAGGAGCAGTTCCGAAGGAAATCCCTCCATTCAAAGTATTTAAGCAGACAATGACAGCCGATGACGTTCTTGCAGGAAGAAAATATCCGGGAAGAAAGATTGTTATTCTTGGTGGTGGATCTGTTGGATGTGAGACAGCAGATTATCTTGCACCACTGATTGATGACATGTTCCCTGCAAACCGTGACATTACAGTGATCGAGATGACGCCATCATTGATGCCGGGTGAAGGCGGAGCAGCTAAGAGTCAGCTGACAATGAGACTCAAGAGAAAAGGTGTAAAGATTGAACTGAACAGTCAGGTGACGAAGGTTGATGAGACTACGATCACTTATGAGAAAGACGGACAGGAATATCATATCACAGATGCGGATACACTGATCTTTGCAGTCGGTTATGCACCGAACAAGGTAGAGACTACAGAAGAGAGAGTTCATTTTATCGGAGACTGTGATAAAGTCGGAACTCTGAAAGATGCAATTGCGGCAGGACATAAACTTGCAGAAGAACTGTAATTGAAAAAAGGAGAAAAAAGATGGGGAATAAATTATCAGAACCAATTAAAGTTGGAAATCTTACTTTTAAAAACAGAATCATGTTTCCACCGCTTACAACAGGATATGAAGAAAGAGACGGATCTATTGGGGAGAGAAGTCTGAATTTCTATGAAAGACTTGCGAAAGGTGGAGTGGCGTATGTTGTTATCGGAGATGTAGCTCCTGTAAGAACAGCTTCACCGACACCAAAGCTTTATGATGACAGCCAGATTCCAGTATATAAAAATCTGGCAGACACATTACATAAGTATGACTGTAAGCTTGCACTTCAGTTATTCCATCCGGAGTATGATGTTCCTGGAGTTGGACGCATGATCATGGAGGCAGGTATTGCAAGACAGGCTGCGGCAAAAGCACAGGCAGAGGGAAATGCAGAAGAAGCAAAGAAACAGATGGAAGAATGCGACAGACTTACGAAAGGCGCTTATGCAAAACTTCATCATGATATGCAGCATTTTGTAACAGAGGCAACGGTTGAGCAGTTAGAAGATATTAAAAACAGTATCGCTGCATGTGCAGCAAAGGCGCAAAAAGCAGGAATCGATGCGATTGAAGTACATGGAGATCGTCTTCTTGGTTCCCTTTGTTCAAAAATTCTGAACCATAGAGAAGATCAGTATGGAGGAAGTCTTGAGAACCGTACAAGATATGCACTCGAAGTAGTAGCAGCAATCAAAGAAGCTGCACCAGATCTTATGATTGAGTATAAACTGCCAATCATTACAGTAAATCCTGATGGATCACTTCGTGGAAAAGGCGGACTTGAGGCAGAAGAAGGAATCCGGTTTGCAAAGATGCTTGATGAGGCTGGAATCGATATGATTCAGGTTGCTCAGGCGAACCATACAGGAAACATGGGAGATACAATTCCGCCAATGGGAGATGTTCCATATAACTGGACTCTTCCGGTTGCCAGAGAAGTGAAAAAACTGGTATCTGTTCCGGTTGCAACAGTTGGTCGTGTTGTCAGCTTAGAAGCAGGAGAGAAGATCCTCGAAGACGGAGATGCCGATATCGTAGCTTATGGACGTTCCATGCTTGCAGATGCAGATATTGCCAATAAAGCTATATCCGGAGAGTGCATCAGAGAATGCTTGAACTGTAATAAAGGATGCGTAGATGCAATTCAGGGACGTAAATACATTTCCTGCGTATTAAATGCAGAGAACGGAAACGAAGGAACTATATTTATCAAACCTGCAGACGAGAAGAAAAAGGTTGCAGTTGTAGGTGCCGGAATCGCCGGACTTGAGGCAGCAAGAGTTGCAGCAAAACGTGGACATGAAGTAACCGTATTTGAGAAATCAGATAAGATTGGTGGACAGATTCATTTGGCAGCAGTTCCGCCAAGAAAGAGCGAGATTTTAAGATCTATTGAATATTATGAGAAGATTCTACCAGAACTTTCTATAGATGTGAAATTAAATACAGAAGCAGATTGTGAAGAGCTGAATAAGTTTGATCATGTAATTCTTGCCATCGGTGCGCATAACATGGATCTTCCAATGTCTGTTACAGACAGCAATGTTGTTTCTGCCTGGGATGTTCTTGCAGGATGCGAAGTGAGTGGAGCATGTGCAGTACTTGGCGGAGGATTAGTTGGAACTGAAACAGCAGAATTCCTTGCACAGAAAGGTCTCAAAGTAAGCATTGTCGAGATGCTGGATCAGATTGCAACAGGAGAATCCGAAACAGTAATGCCACTGATCAAAAAAGACTTTGAAGAACACGATGTAAAAGAGTATGTGAATACAAGAGTGAATTCCATCGAGAATAATGTGATTCATGCTGTGAATACAAAAGACGAGTCAGAGGTTACAATTGAAGCTGATACAATTGTGAATGCACTCGGGTCTAAGAAGAATCTCTTTGACGACAGTAAGCTGACAGTTCCATTTGTATATGTTGGAGACTGCAGCGGTGAGAGAACAGCAGATATCTCAGCAGCAATCCGCAGCGGATATCAGGCTGGAAATGAAATCTGAGAATTTTTAAATTTTATTCAGTAAGAAAATAAGTAAAATATAGGGTGATGCTGTAAACAGAAAATCTGTAGACAGTATCACCCTGTTTCAGTTATAATAAAATAAAATTTTTGTTATAAAAAATGATAATGGAGCAAGACTATGATAAACAAAGAACTATTTTATAAAGTAACATTAATTGATTGTAACGGAAAAGAATTGGAAGTTGCTAAATTTCTGCAGATTTTAACAGGAATGGAAAAAACAGAAACAAGAAGAATTGTAGCAAGTTTGCCGTGTGTTTTGTATGAAGAGCTTGACGGAGAGGCGTGTTCTTATATTGAGGAGGCACTGGATTTCTATACAGCAAAATATAAGTTTGAACCAGTCGGTGATGAAAAAGAAGTGTATGAAGTAGATCCATCGGTGTATCCTTCAAAACAGGTGATCGCGCTTGGAAGTATGGTTGATTACATCGGAAAGAGGTCAGAGTTTGTAAGCATCGCGAGAAAATATGACTTCACAAAGAATGTGAGCCTGAATGATACGCCATTCTTAGTAAAAGATGGTTTGGCAGAAGAACAGGCAGTGAACCTGCGGCAGGATCTTCGCAATATGGGAATGTTTGCATTGATCATGAGAAGCGGGGCAGAAGTTCAGCAGGTGAAGAAGAGGGGATTTTTAGCAGGGGTGTTTGCACGTTGAGATGAATAAAAGGGGTGTTTGATACAGACAGCTGTGAGTAGTGATTATATAGCCGATTTCTTACAGAAAATTCAATTGGATTTTATTGACACTTTTGCTGAGAAGGACTACAATATCTTTAGATTGTTAATTTAATAACATATAAATAAGGAGTTTAGGAGGCAGACAAAGATGGCAAATATTTTATGTAGTCCAAGCAAATATGTTCAAGGTGCAGGTGAGATGAAAAAGCTGGGTGAATATGCTCAGAAGTATGGTAAAAAAGCACTTGTACTGATTACAGAGTCGGGGTATAAACGTATTGAAGACGTTCTCAAAGTTGGATTTGAAGGATATGATATTGAACCAGTGTATGAGTATTTCAACAGAGAATGTAGCAAGACAGAAATTAATCGTTTGGTAGCCGTTATGAATGAAAAGGGCTGTGATGTTGTTATTGGTATTGGCGGAGGAAAGATCCTTGATACTGCGAAAGCAGTTGCTTATTACAAAGAAGTGCCGGTACTGATCTGTCCGACAATTGCATCTACAGATGCGCCATGCAGTGCACTTTCTGTTATTTATACTGATGAAGGCGTATTCGAAGAATACTTATTCCTCCCAGCTAATCCAAACATGGTTCTGATGGACACAGAAATCATTGCAAAATCACCAGTCAGACTGACAGTTTCCGGAATGGGTGATGCACTTGCAACTTATTTTGAAGCAAGAGCCTGTCAGGCTAGCGAAGCAACAACTTGTGCTGGTGGAAATGTTACTATGGCAGCGATGTCACTCGCAAAACTGTGCTTTGATACATTGATGAATGAAGGTGTGAAGGCAAAACTTGCTCTGGAAGCAGGAGCCTGCACAAAAGCTGTTGAGAAGGTAATTGAAGCTAATACATTGCTTAGTGGAATCGGATTTGAGAGTGGCGGTCTTGCAGGAGCACATGCAATCCATAATGGATTCACAGTTTTGGACGAGTGTCATCATATGTATCATGGAGAGAAAGTTGCATTTGGAACAATCACACAGCTTGTTCTGGAAGACATTCCGGCAGAAGAACTGGAAGACATTATAGATTGGTGCATTGAACTGGGACTTCCTGTTACATTAAAAGAACTTGGTATTACAGAAGTGACAGACGAGAAGCTTATGGCAGTTGCGACAGCAGCCTGTGCAGAGAATGATACACTTCATAACATGCCATTTGAGGTGACACCTGAGACTGTATGCGCAGCAATTAAGGCAGCAGATGCTTACGGAAGATATTTCCTGGGAGAATAGAATATGGGAAATAGGACACCATTTCGTTAAAATAGAAAAACCAATTTGACAAACTGATTTTCTGTGGTATAATTTTCATGCTGTGAAAAACAGCCGACAGTTCATTTGTACCTTCCTGTCGAAAAACAAAACCAGGGCTAGTTAAAAAGATTCTAGGCTCTGCGTGCAAAGAAGTACGCAGAGCTTTTTATATTCAGGAAATATTTTTCAATCTATATAAAACGCTTCGCTTAGGATTCACAGCTCTTAAAGGTACATACATTTCACATACAGGAGAGTTGAAATATGTATTATTTGCAAACAAAAGCCAGTTTTGACGCAGCACATTTTCTATGGAAATACGAAGGAAAATGCAGAAATATCCACGGACATCGTTGGAATGTTGTTGCAAAAATCAAAAGTCAGGAGCTGGAGCAAGAAGGACAGACACGGGGAATGGTAGTGGACTTTGGTAATCTGAAAAAGGATCTGAAAAAGCTTTGTGATTCCTTTGACCATAGTCTGATTTACGAAGTGGGATCTCTGAAAGCAGAAACAGTAGCTGCACTTCAGAATGAGGACTTTCATTTGGAGAAAGTTTCCTTTCGTCCCACAGCAGAAAATTTTGCATATTATTTCTACAAAAAATTAACGGAACTTGGATACGGGGTTCATTGTGTGGAAGTATATGAGACACCGAATAATTGCGCGGTTTATGAGGAAGAGTAGATGAAAGTAGTAGAAAAATTCACCAGTATTAATGGGGAAGGCACACGGGCGGGAGAATTGGCAGTCTTTGTCCGTTTCAAAGGATGCAATCTGCGTTGTAGCTATTGTGATACTATGTGGGCCAATGAACCGGATTGCCCATATGAAGAGGAAACCCCAGAAGAGATTTTAAATTATGTTTTAGGAACCGGAATTCGCAATGTGACACTTACAGGTGGAGAACCGTTACTGCAAAAAGACATTAGAGAATTGATCCACCTTCTTTTACAAGCCGGCTTACAGGTCGAAATTGAGACAAATGGCGCAGTTGATTTGTCTGCATTTTGTGAAGAACGACCGGTATTTACAATGGATTATAAGTTACCGTCAAGCGGGTGCGAAGAATATATGATAACAGAGAACATGGAACTGCTAGGAAAAGATGATACTGTAAAGTTTGTATGTGGCAGCCAGAAAGATCTGTTAAAAGCACTGGACGTGATTCAGACGTATAATCTGACAAACAGGTGTCATGTGTATCTTAGTCCTGTTTTTGGATCCATAGAACCAGTGCAGATCGTAGAATTTATGCTGAAACATCGATTAAATGGTGTACGTCTGCAGATTCAGATGCATAAAGTAATCTGGGATCCAAATGAACGGGGCGTATAAATAAGTAGTGAGGTGATGGAGATGAAAGCATTAGTTCTCTTTAGTGGAGGAATTGATTCAACAACGGCATTAGGACTGGCAATCAAAAAGTACGGGAAAGAGCAGGTGATTGCACTCTCGGTTTCCTATGGACAGAAGCACGATAAAGAAATCAGGGCTGCAATAGCAGTTGCCGAATATTATGGCGTGGAGCATCTGTTCCTGGATTTAAGCAAGATATTTCAATATAGCAACTGTTCACTGCTTCAACGGTCTACGGAAGAAATTCCGGAGGAGAGTTACGCAGAGCAGATTTCAAAAACAAATGGCGATAAGCCTGTAAGCACATATGTACCGTTCCGAAATGGGTTATTTCTTTCTTCGGCAGCAAGTATCGCACTGAGCAAGGAATGTGGAGTGATTTATTATGGAGCTCATGCAGATGATTCTGCTGGTTTTGCTTATCCGGATTGCTCACCGGTATTCAATCAGGCAATGAATGAAGCAATCTGGGAAGGCTCCGGACATCAGCTGAAAATAGAAGCTCCTTTTGTAAATGTATCCAAAGCCGAAGTAGTACGGATTGGATTAGAACTGGGAGTTCCGTATGAGTTGACATGGTCCTGTTACGAAGGGGTAGAGAAGCCTTGTGGAAAATGCGGAACATGCATTGATCGCGCAGCAGCATTTCAGGCGAATCACGTAGAAGACCCTGCGTTGAGATAGAGGAGAAAGCAATGAGAGAAAAAGAAAATTTAACATTATTGGGAAATCAGCAAACAGAATACCGTATGGATTATGATCCGTCTGTATTGGAGGCATTTCAGAATAAACATCCTGAAAACGATTACTTCGTCAAGTTCAATTGCCCGGAATTCACAAGTCTGTGCCCAATCACCGGACAGCCAGATTTTGCAACGATCACGATTTCCTATGTTCCGGACGAACGTCTTGTGGAGAGTAAATCCTTGAAATTGTATTTGTTCTCATTCCGAAACCATGGAGATTTTCATGAAGATGTGATCAATATAATTATGAAAGATCTTGTCAAGCTTCTTGAACCAAAATATATAGAAGTCTGGGGAAAATTCCTTCCACGTGGAGGTTTGTCCATCGATCCGTATTGTAATTATGGAAAGCCAGGTACCAACTGGGAGCAGGTTGCCTGGAATCGTATGAGTAATCATGATATGTTTCCGGAGAAAATTGATAATCGGTAAGATAACGGTAGTGTGCAACAAATAGAAGATGGAAAGAAATTTTCAGGAGATTTCCGCATATCGGATTTACAAAGAACACTCATCAACGTGATAAATTCATCTTTGGTAATCTTACTGTACTTCTCTAAGCATTTTTATGTTATTATGAAAATAGAATTATCACAAGAGAAAATCGTGAGGGAGAAGATATATGGGCACACTATATACAAGACTATCATCAATAACTGGTGAGATGTCACCTGAATCAATAGAACATCATATTGCTCGAGTTATGCTGGAACATATTCATCAATTGAATAACATTTCCATAGGTGCTATGGCTGATTTATGCTCTGTTTCAAAATCTACAATCTCCAAATTCGTTAAGCAATTAGGATTTGAGGATTACAAAGAATTTAAAGCAGAAGCATACAGTAGAGGGAAAAGAGAAGTTTACATAAAAGATCTAAATACGATAAATATTACAGATTATATATTGCAAAAAGGAACGGAAGAATATCTGGATGTGCTGTTTTCAGATATTCGCTATTTATTTTTCAATACTGACTCTAAAAAAATAGATCACTTGGTCACGTTGATTCATGATTATGAAGAAGTAGCCGCATTTGGAGAAGGATATTCAGAGACTGCTGCATTGAATTTTCAACATAAAATGTCTTTTTACCAGAAGTTCATTTACACAACTACAAATGACAGAAAACAAGTAGAGTATATTAGTCATGCAAAAGAAAATACACTACTGCTTATTTTTTCAAATTCCGGAAGGTATATTAGTGAGTATACGCATCTGACAGATGCTCCATCAAAGAAGTGTTTTGAAGAAACAAAAGCAAAAGTAGTTCTGTTTACTTCAAACAGAGAAATGGAGAAAGACCCTCGAGTTGATCTATGTATTGATTGGGAATATAAAGATTTAGTCCAAAACCATCCTGTTTTATATCAGCTGTTAATTGAACGAATTGCAATTGCGTATCAAAATAAATACGGATTCCCAATGGAAAAATGAAATCATCCATAATTTTTAAGACTGGAAAGTTCGCAAAATAGAAACTTTTCAGTCTTTCTTTTTTTTATTGTTATAATAACAACAGATTCAAGAAAGCGTAGTGAAAAGATGAGGAAGAAGAAATGAATAAAATATGTTTTCGTGAAGAAGCTAAAGATTGGAATGAAGCATTGCCGATAGGAAATGGATTTCTCGGAGCAATGGTATTTGGAAAAATCGGAACGGAACGACTTCAAATTAACGAAGATTCTGTTTGGACCGGAAGTTTTATGGAACGTGTAAATCCTGATGCGCGAGAGAACTATCCCAAAGTTCGTGAACTCTTATTAAATGGAGAAATCGAACAGGCCGAACTTCTCGCAGAGCGAAGTATGTATGCAACATATCCGCATATGCGACATTATCAGACACTTGGGGACGTTTGGATAGATTTTTACAAACAGAGAGGCAAAACGATCTTCAAAAAGGATCAAGGGGGACTTTTAAGCGTTCAGCATGAAAGCGTAGAAGTTCAAACGTATAACAGAGAATTAGATATTTCAAGAGCCGTTGGAAAAATCCAATATGAATCGGAAAAAGGAAAATACGAAAGAGAGTTTTTTGCCAGCAATCCAGATCACATAATTGTATATCAGATGAAATCCACAGATGGCGAACTTCTTAATTTTGATTTATCTTTAACAAGAAAAGATAACCGATCAGGACGTGGTTCATCTTTCTGTGATGGTACTGAAGTCCTGGATGGCAATAAAATCCGTTTATATGGAAAACAAGGTGGAGATCACGGGATTGAATTTGAATTGCTTGTACAGGTAAGAACTAAAAATGGCAAAATTTCACGAATGGGAAGTCATTTATTAGTAGAGGATGCAAAAGAAGCAACACTATTTATCACAGCAAGAACATCTTTCCGAAGTGAACATCCGCTTCAGTGGTGTATGGATGTATTGAGTAATGCTGAAAAAGAATCTTATGGAACATTACAAGAACGTCATATAAAGGATTATTTATCTTACTATGAAAAAAGTAATCTGAAACTGAATTGTAAAGATTCTTATGAGCATCTGACAACACCAGAAAGACTTGAACAAATGCGTAATGGCATAGAAGATATTGAATTAATAAATACATATTATAATTTTGCGAGATATCTTCTGATCAGCTCTAGCCGTGAAGGAAGTCTTCCATCAAATCTACAAGGAATCTGGAATGAAGAATTTGAGCCTATGTGGGGATCCAAGTATACAATTAATATCAATATAGAGATGAATTACTGGATTGCTGAAAAAACAGGGTTATCTAAACTCCACATGCCTTTGTTAGAACATTTGCAAAGAATGTATCCGCACGGCAAAGACGTTGCTGAGAAGATGTATGGAATTGATGGATTCTGTTGTCACCATAACACAGATATCTGGGGAGACTGTGCACCTCAGGATAATCATGTATCATCTACCCTGTGGCCAATGGGCGGTGCCTGGTTCTGTTTGCATCTGATTGAACATTATAAATATACAAAAGACAGGGAGTTCTTGAAGGAATATTATGGAATACTGAAAGATGCTGTTAAGTTTTTCCTTCAATTATGTGTTATGTTTGGAGTTCATTGGGGATTTGTTGCAATTTCTGTAAACAATCTTGCAACATTGGGTTACGATCCTATCACAATTGCTGGTCTTGCATCTGCATTTGGACAGGCAGGAGTTGTTCTTATGATTATGCTTAGAACAAAGAACAAAAAACTGAAAAGTGTTTGTGGACCAGCTATTATTTCTGCAATGGTTGGTATTACAGAACCATCCATTTACGGTGTAACATTACAGTTCAAAAAACCATTTATGTTAGCTTGTCTTGCATCTGGTATTGGTGGTGCTATCATCGGATTTGGTGGAGTAAAACAGTATGTATATGGAACAAACGGAATCTTTGGATGGCTTCAGGTAATTAATCCTCAGACAGGTTTTGATTCTTCTGTTCTTGCTGCAATTATCGCATGTGCTGTAAGCTTTATAGCTGCAATCATTCTGATGATGACAGTAGGAAAAGATTCTATTCCAGAAAGCAAATAATGATATTCTTTTAAGAAGATTTTAAGCTCTGCGTGTGAGAAGTACGCAGAGCTTTTTCTATATGCAAAAAGTCCTTAGATGCCACAGGCCTTAAAAAGGTACATTTATCATATAGATAGGAAAGTTGAAATATGTATTATTTACAAACTAAAGCTAGTTTTGATGCAGATCAGTATTACAGATGGTATAATAAAGCAAACATTAACTAAGGTATTACTTGTAGGAGAGACAAAAAATGATGAATTGTATTATAGTCGGAACGGGAGGGTTCCTGGGAGCTGTAGCTCGTTATTTGATTGGCTTAATTCCAATCAACCCGCAAAATGGTTTTCCAATAAAAACCTTGTTGATCAATATTATCGGAGCATTTGTGATAGGACTCGTAGTAGCCTTTGGCGCAAAGAAAGATTGGAATCCACAATTGATCTTATTCTTAAAAGTTGGAATTTGCGGTGGATTTACAACGTTTTCATCTTTCGCATTAGAAACAAATCAGCTGATGGAACGAGGATTGGGCTGGTGGGCAGCACTTTATGTTGCATTGAGCGTGACCGGAGCAATGGCTGCAGTATACGCATCACAGTATATAGTGGCAAGATAAGATTTCATTTTGACGCGAGGAGAGTGACCATGAAAAATCAAGCATATTATCATCTGCCAGGATTATTTGAGTTTTACGAATTATATCGAGTATTTTTGTCTTAATAAAAAATTCGAGCAACTAAACAAGATGAATGCACAGCAAAAAGCAAAAGTGGAATTCCTATGCAATGAATGCTGTTGGTTTGGTTGTAAAGATAGAAAAGCTTGTTATGAAACAGTTAGTCGGAAAAATTTGGGAGAAAATTGTCAGGATCATGTCTGTGTAGCGCCGGGCGCAGGAGAAGGCTATCTTTTCTCCAAAGCAATGGAGAACCCTGGGTTTATTAGTATGACTGATATCCAAGATATTTATATGCCAATGGGATTTCCTAATTTTAAGATTGAAGGACGAGGACTTGGAAGTGTACTGATTTTGGAATTTCTGTTGTATTATATGACTAGACCGGAATATCAGATCCATGTCAGAGAAGAAATATATCTGGATAATATGTTGGATCTTTTTCGAACATCGGCGCGTCCGAATATTGACAACAAAGATTATATCGGGTACTATTAAGTAACGCAATGCGTTATTTAGATAGGAGAGTTAAATGATGAGCAGAGGGAAAGAAGTAAAAGAATTAAGAGAAAAAATGGGAATGAACAGACGTGAGTTTAGCGATTACTATGGTATTCCGTATCGTACAGTTCAGGATTGGGAAGCAGAGAAAAGAGAGCTTCCGGAATATTTGTTGCGTTTATTAAATTATAGAGCAGAGATAGAATGTCGAATCGAAAGAGTAGATAAATAGAATAGAGTAACTAATGACTGTTTGTAATCAGTTAAGATGTAATAGTTTATTTTTTTACTTTTAGCATAACGCAATGCGTATGTTCGGAGAAGGGAGTATTTTTATGGATAAGAGAATAAATATAATATCTGATTCAGTTGGAAAACAAATTGTTGTTATTACTGATATACGTTTTCAAGGGAAAAGAAACATTAATTGGGAGGAAGTTGAGAAGTATCTGAAGGAGTATATAGGAAATTGTTACGAAGTAGTTGAAACTGCAGATCAAATATTTATAAGTTCTGATTTTCCAGGAGAATTAAAGGGATCTAAGGATACGAGAAGATTATTAGGAGCAAATGCGAAAGCAAAAGCAAATGCAACACAAGGAATTCCTATGCTTCTTCAGTGCGCAACAAATAGAAGATGGCAAGAAAATTATAAAGGAAAACATAATGTTGATGCAAAATACGGTTGGTACAGATTTACTACAAGATTTGCACTTCCTGTTTATGATAGTAATACTGGGGAACTTGAAAGGTTTAATATTTTCAGGATAGAAATGTTGATTAGGCATGCAACAGATGGAAATCTATATTTGTATGATATGGTAAATATAAAAAAAGAAACGAGCACCCCGCTTGAGCAATAGCTGTACGGTAACAAACCCATTTCTTACCTCTTATGATACATTGAAAATGAAAGAATGTCAATAAAAAAATAATCTAGAAAAATTTTTAGATACACGGATTAACATCAGCGCGTCCGGACATGTTTTTTGGTGTTATCGTTTCTTTCGTCTGCATTTACCACGTTTACCTCCAACAGATTTCAATGACAAACCTTCGCCTATGAGGTATAATACTAACCAGAGTATTTTGCTCATTACGAGATGAGAGGGAGATTTTCAATGGATACGAATGTGATCAATGAATTACAAAATGGTTTAAGTGCCGCTTATATAAATGGTTCTGTGGCGACAAACCTGGCGTACAAGCCAGCATTTGTGTCGAACAATCCGGAAGAGGGGAAGAAGGTTATTTCATCTGTGGAGGATGAATTAATGCGCTGTGATCAGTTTCAGATTAGCGTTGCATTTATCACAATGGGTGGTGTGACCCCGCTTCTTCAGACATTAAAAGGGCTTGAGGAAAAAGGTGTAAAAGGACAGATTCTGACGACCAATTATCTGAATTTTAGTGAACCACGAGCGCTTGAAAAACTCAATGGATTAAAAAATATTACGTTAAAAATGTATGATGTGGAGGCTGCCGGAAATGGTTTCCATACGAAGGGATATATTTTCAAAAAAGAAGAGATTTACCGTATCATCATTGGAAGCTCTAATATGACAAGTGCGGCTTTGACAGTAAATAAAGAGTGGAATACAAAACTGATTTCTACAGAAAATGGTGAAGTGGCTGAAGAAATCGTAGAAGAGTTTCACAATCTTTGGAACAGTGAATATGCCTTGCCTTATGATGATTTTTATGACATTTACAAAGAACGTTATAATATTATAAAACATCAGCGGGAGATTGCGAAAAGAGAAGAGATCCCGTCGCTGGAAAAATATCGATTAAAGCCAAACTCCATGCAGGAGAGATTTATCGCGAATTTGCGAAAGATTCTGGAGCAAGGAGAAGAGAGAGCACTTTTGATCTCTGCCACGGGTACAGGAAAGACTTATGCATCGGCATTTGCTATGCGTGAACTTGGATTTAAAAGGATTTTATTTTTAGTGCATCGAGTAACTCTTGCAAAACAAGCGAAGAAATCATTTGAAAAGGTTTTCGATAAGAAAGTCACGATGGGATTAGTAGGTGCAGGCTCCTATGAATATGAGAAAGATTATGTTTTTGCGACAGTGGAAACATTGAATCGAGATACGCATTTATTTCAGTATCAGCCAGATGATTTTGATTGTATTATCCTTGATGAGGCGCATCACAGTTCGAACAACATTTACACTAAGGTTATTCAATATTTCAAACCGAGATTGTTTCTGGGGATGACAGCGACTCCGGATAAAAGGGATGATGATCAGGACGGAAAAAATATCTATGAAATCTTCCATTATCAAATTGCACATGAAATCCGTTTGCAGCAGGCAATGGAGGAGAATCTTCTTTGTCCGTTCCATTATTTTGGAATTAACGAGGTCATTTCTCTGGATGATAAAGCATTGCAGGCCGCAAAGCTGACAAAGGAAGAATTTAATCTGCTTACCAGTGATGAGAGAGTACGACATGTAATCGAACAGTCAGAATATTATGGATATAGTGGTGATCGTGTAAAAGGACTTGTTTTTTGTAGCCGAGTGAAGGAATGCGAAGAATTATCGAGAAAATTCAATGCATTAGGATATCGCACAATTGCTCTTAGTGGTAATGATAGTGAAGAAAAACGTCAGGCAGCATTTGAACGGCTGGCGATGGATGAGGAAGATTCAACGGAAGAAATGCAGCCGCTGGATTATATTTTCTCTAGAGATATATTGAATGAAGGTGTGGATATTGTTGAGGTGAATCAGGTTATTATGCTTAGACCTACACAGTCTCCAATCGTATTTATTCAGCAGTTGGGACGAGGACTGAGAAAGGCACCAGGGAAAGAGTATGTTGTTATTTTGGATTTCATTGGAAATTATAATAACAATTTTATGATACCGGTGGCTTTGTCAGGGGATCGTTCCTACAATGCAGATGTGATCCGTAAATATGTAATTAGTGGAAACAGCACGATTCCAGGTTCATCGACGGTTCATTTTGACGAGATTTCCAAGGATAAGATTTTTAAATCAATTGATAAGATCAAAGGGATGAAGACTTTGATTAAAGAAAGTTATATTTCATTGAAGAATCGCTTAGGAAGGGTTCCGCTTTTATATGATTTTTATGAGAATCAGGAAATTGATCCACTGGTAATCATCAGAGAATATAAAACCTATTATGCTTTTATGCAAGCAATGGAAAAGGATGGATATAAGAATAGTCTAAGCGAGCAGGAAAAGTTGACACTTGAATATTTATCAAAAACTGTTCTTTCAGGGGTACGTCCCGATGAACTTGCAATACTTAGCAAACTCCTTCAAAGTGAACAGATTGAACTTGCAGATTTTAAGGAAGAGTATCGAAGAACATTTGGATTTGAAATCAGTGCATCACAGGTAAATGAGGCAGTGCAAGTCTTACAGGGACATTTTGTTAGTAAAGAGGCGGAATATAAAAATTCTGTCAGATTGATATTCTAGAAAGTGATTATTCCGGAATGATCCGAAGAGTGCAAAGTTATGCAGACAGGCTTGCACATATACAGTTTTATATGCAAGTAGAAGATATTATAAAAGTCGGAATCAGAAGATATCAGGACAAATATCTTCCGGGAAGAAAGTCAGATAATCCGTTTGTATTATACGAAAAATATTCCAGAAGAGATGTCAGTCTGCTTATGAATTGTGGGAAGGATTTATCTTCTGTTATGTATGGAATGAAACGAATTGGGGATGATGTTTTCATTTTCATTACCTATCACAAGGAAGAGAGTCAGAATGAAAAAAATTATGTAGATGGAAAACCGGATTACGCGGATGCATTTGAAGATAATCAGATTTTTAAATGGGATTCCCAGATCGGGAAAGGTCTGGATAGTTCTTATATGCAGGATGTAATTGGGGCTGGAAGAAAACATCTGCTTGTGAAAAAATCAGACGCGGAGACGAATTTCTATTATATGGGACAGTTTGACATAGTGGATGCCAGAAATGCACAAAAGGAAGACAACCGAGGACGTATGCAGCCAATCACGAAGGTTACGATGAAGATGCAGCATGCAGTGAGAGAGGATTTATTAAGATATTTACAGTCAAATATAACAGCATAAATGATTTGAGGTACGAAAAATATGAAAACGATTAGAGTAGTCGCGGCTATTATTCGTGACAAGGATAAGATATTTGCAACGCAGCGTGGATATGGTGAATTTAAAGATGGATGGGAATTTCCAGGCGGAAAAATAGAGGAAGGGGAAACACCGCAGGATGCATTAAAAAGAGAAATCATGGAAGAACTGGACACGGAAATCAAGGTGGGAGAGTTGATTGACACTATAGAGTATGATTACCCAACTTTTCACCTTTCTATGGATTGTTTCTGGGCAGAGGTTATAACCGGACATCTGGTATTGAAAGAAGCAGAAGCGGCAAAATGGCTTACGAAAGAGCAATTGGACAGTGTGGACTGGCTTCCGGCAGATGTGACATTGATTGATAAAATAAGGATAGAATTGTAGGTGGCATTATATAAAGGAAGAGTTTACTATTTATCAATCACTTAACAAATTCAGGTACAGGAAAGACTTATGGATGTTAAAATAATTAGATCGAACAGAAAGACTGTAGCTATTCAGGTGAATTCTGATTTGAGTATCACTGTAAGGGCTCCGCATTTTGCTTCAGAGAAAGATATTGAAGAGATTCTCATGAAGAAGGAAGCCTGGATAAGCAAACATATAGAAGAGATTAAGACACGAAAGAAAAGATTTGAATCTGAAAGTACAGATAAATTTACTCCTGAGAAAATAAAGCTGCTTGTGGACAAGGCTCTTGAGGTCATTCCAAAGAAAGTTGAATATTTTGCAAATATAATGGGGGTTACATACGGGAATATAACCATCAGAAATCAGAAAACAAGATGGGGAAGTTGCAGCAGCAAAGGGAATTTGAATTTTAACTGTCTGTTGATGCTTGCGCCTCCTGAGGTGTTGGATTATGTTGTGGTTCATGAATTGTGCCATAGAAAACAGATGAATCATTCGAAAGCATTTTGGGCAGAGGTGGAGAATGTGTTCCCAGATTATAAAAAGTCAATTAAGTGGCTGAAAGAAGAAGGAAGCCAGATTATGTACATGGTAACAGAACTGGGGAAAATACCGAGGGATATTTCAAACATAAAAATGAAGGATCGAAAGAAATGAATCAAAATGAAACACAATGGGATAAACTCTTGAAGATAAAGACAACCGGGCGGGATGACTCTCATTCAGATCAGTATCGATATCCTTATGAACCAACGTCTTATATGGTATTGGAGCGCCTGGCAAACAGTGGACTGATCAGGAAAAATAATACTCTAATTGATTATGGAACCGGAAAAGGGCGGGTATGTTTTTATCTTTCGTATCAAACAAGATGCAAGACAATAGGCGTAGAGTATGATGAACGGATTTATAAAGGAGCAGCAGATAATAAAGAAGTATCCGTTTCCGCATCACGCACGGAGTTTGTATTATGCAGTGCAGAAAATTATGAAGTTCCGTCGGAAGTGGATCGCTGTTACTTTTTTAATCCTTTTTCTGTAGAGATATTACAGTCAGTTTTAGCAAGGATTTACGAATCTTATTATGAAAATCCGAGAGAGATATTATTATTTTTCTATTATCCTTCAGAAGAATATATCAGTATTTTAATGACTCAGGAACAGTTGATTTTTTATGATGAGATTAATACTTCAGATCTGTTTCCGGGTGAGGATAATAGAGAAAAAATCTTGATTTTTCAGGTACTTTAAGAATGCTCAAAACATATTGAGCAGCTATAAAAGAACGTCTGTTCGAAATAATACTTGCATTATCGAACAACTGTTTGTATAATGAAAATATGAATACAGAAATTAGAAATAGTAATTATACAACACAGGAAAAGCTGCAGATTCTTGCTGACGCAGCAAAATATGACGTTGCATGTACTTCAAGTGGATCCAGCCGGCGGGGAAAGAAAGGAGAGCTCGGCAATGCAGAGGCATGCGGCATTTGTCATAGCTTTGCAGCAGACGGAAGATGTATTTCTCTGCTTAAGATTTTGATGACGAACCATTGTGCTTATGATTGCAAGTATTGTATCAATCGCAGAAGCAATGACGTAAAGCGGGCTACTTTTACTCCGGAAGAAATCTGTGACTTAACAGTAGAGTTTTATAAGCGTAATTATATCGAAGGCTTGTTTTTAAGTTCCGGAATCTTAAGGAATCCGACGTATACGATGGAGAAGATGTGCGAGACATTATTGCTGCTTCGCACGAAATATCATTTCAATGGGTATATTCATATCAAGACGATTCCCGGAGCTTCGGACGAGCTACTTGCGGCAGCAGGATATCTTGCGGATCGTATCAGTGTCAACCTTGAATTGCCCACGGAAGAAGGATTGCATACATTGGCTCCAAACAAGACCATGCAGAACATTCTGAATCCTATGGGTAAGGTGCAGAGTACGATTGCATCTCACAGAATAGCAATCGGAAAGTCAGCTTATATGGAGCGAAGTGGCGGGAATAAGTTTTTGAATGCAGGTATTTTTTCTGATGCTTCGAAAAAACATTTTTCTGAGTGCTTGAATGTTCAGAAGAAGGATAAAGCCATTTCTCAGAATTCTCAGATGAATCGATTAGAATCTTATAAAAAATACACGTCACTGGATCATGCACTTACCTGGGAGAATGCGAACCAGTTGGCACCTCGTGATATGTCGCGATTGAAGCGTAGTTTTGCTCCGGCAGGACAAAGCACGCAGATGATCATTGGTGCGACCGGTGAGAGTGATTATACATTATTGCAGACGACACAGGCATTGTATCAGGGCTTTGATCTGAAGCGTGTCTTCTATTCAGCATACATTCCATTGAACGAAGATAATGTGTTGCCGGAGATAGGAACGCCACCACCGCTTTTACGTGAACACAGACTGTATCAGGCTGATTGGCTATTGCGGTTCTATGGATTTCAGGCAGGAGAACTATTATCTTCAGAACAGCCGAATTTTAATGAAATGATTGATCCAAAGTGTGATTGGGCATTACGCCATATGGAGCAGTTCCCAGTAGAAGTAGAGAAAGCGAGTTATGCAACACTGCTTCGTGTTCCGGGAATCGGACCGAAATCAGCAAGTCGTATCACTTATGCAAGACGTTATGGCAGACTTGATTATGCAAGCCTGAAGAAGATGGGAGTAGTATTAAAGCGTGCGCATTATTTCATCACGTGTGGTGGAAAACAGATGTACCATACTCCTATTGAGGCATCTTATATTACGCGACAACTAATAAGTGTAGACAAGAAAGATCTATGGAACACACAACATGCGAATGAATCATTTACCCAGATGACATTGACAGATTTTGGAGTATGCTGATGAAGATATTTACTTGTAAAGACCGTCTGGAAGATATCATGACCTGTATCTATGATGCATGGTCTGAAGCTTTACTGATTGGTCATGACCAGATACAATTAAAAAAAGAACCTGTATTTCAGCAAACGATATTTGATGAATATATTCATGTAGACCAAGATCTTTCCAAAGCAGAAAAAGTAATTCGCTCGATTCGGAGAGATATTTCGGATGAAGCATATCTGAATATCTATTTGGCGACTTTATCTGTCGAGGAAGATGCACTGCAGGCAATTTATAATTTCCTTCGTGTCGGATTCAAAATTGGAGAGAGTGTACTACAGCAATATGCGAATCCACGTGTGATGCGGATATTAGAATTGCGTCGTAAAGTGTCTAACGAAAGTCATCATTTCAGAGAGTTCGCACGATTTGAACGATTGAATTCAAGTAACGTCTATGTCAGCCATCTGGAGCCAAAAAGTGATGTTATTATGTTGGTTGGCAGACATTTTGCAGACCGCATGCCTTCAGAACAGTGGATGATCATAGATGATAATCGCAAAACAGCTTGTGTTCATCCGAAAGATGGTGAGAACTATCTCCGATATCTGACAGATGAAGAATTTCAGACATTGAGAAAGACAGAAGAGTACGAAGATGAGTATACGGATCTGTGGAAGACATTCTTTCATGCGATTGCAATAGATGAACGAAAGAATTACGTATGTCAGCGTAACTTATTTCCACTGTGGAAGAGAAAACACGCAGTGGAATTCAAAAAGTAATCTTTTCTTATATATTCTTACTTGTATCTCATAGTATGGAAACGTATAATGTAAGAAAGACGTGATTGATAGGTGATTCTTTTCTTGATCGGAGGTGATAATATATGTCATATGATTTATCAAAACCTCTTGTAATAGGAATTAGTTCGAGAGCTTTATTTAATCTTGAACAGGAAAATAAAATATTTGAAGAACAAGGCGTTGAAGCATATGAGGCTTACCAGGTAACACATGAGAATGAGATTCTTCAGAAGGGTGCTGCTTTCCAATTAATTAAAGCTTTTCTGAAACTGAATAACACAGGGTTGGGAAGACTGGTGGAAGTGATCATTATGTCACGGAACAATGCAAACACATGTCTTCGTATCTTTAATTCTATACAGTATTATGGCTTGGATATTACAAGAGCGACTTTGACAAGTGGAGCGGAAATTGCTCCCTATTTAAAAGCCTTTAAGACAGACTTATTTTTGTCAGCAAATTCTGTTGATGTACAATCGGCTATTAACGATGGAATTGCAGCAGGTCTTATTTTGACTGGAGCGGCACATGCGGATGCAAAGCAAAAGATAGATCAGATCCGCATTGCATTTGATGGAGATGCAGTTCTCTTTTCAGCCGAATCTGAAAAGATTTTTCAGAAGAACGGAATACAGGCATTTGAAGAACATGAGAAGGCAAATGCGAATACACCGATGGCGAAAGGTCCGTTTGCTAACTTCCTGACAAAGCTGTCTTATGTACAACAGCTGTTTAAAGAAAAGGATATTCAGCCAATCCGAACCGCACTGGTTACTTCTAGAAATGCTCCGGCGCATGAACGCGCAGTCAAAACACTCCGCAACTGGGGTGTATCAATCAATGAAGCGTTCTTCTTAGGCGGTGTCAGCAAGACGGAAGTGCTTGCAGCATTTGGAGCGCATATATTCTTTGATGATCAGGATATACATACCGAACCGGCTTCAACGGTTGTTCCGGCAGCTACTGTACCTTATCGTGATGGAGATAATCCAAAAGAATAAGCAACTTTATATTATTTTGAAGATGATGGGTGAAAACGATGCAGACATATACATATGTTTCAAAAGGAAAATTTGAATTAACAGAAAAACCTAAACCGGTGATTATGCATGAAAGGGATGCGATTGTAAAGGTTACACTTGCCAGTATCTGTTCCAGTGATTTACATATTAAGCATGGAAGTGTTCCTCGTGCAGTTCCAGGAATTACAGTTGGTCATGAGATGGTTGGAATTGTTGAAGAAGTTGGCGAAGCTGTAACTCATGTGAAGCCGGGAGACAGAGTAACTGTAAATGTTGAGACATTTTGTGGTGAATGTTATTTCTGTAAAAAAGGGTATGTCAATAACTGTACGGATCAGAATGGTGGATGGGCTCTTGGATGTCGTATTGATGGTGGTCAGGCTGAGTATGTGCGTGTACCGTTCGCGGATCAGGGATTAAACAAGATTCCGGATGAAGTTACCGATCGACAGGCATTATTCGTAGGAGATGTACTGGCTACGGGTTACTGGGCAACTCGTATCTCTGAAATCACAGAAGATGATACGGTGTTGATCATCGGTGCAGGACCGACTGGTATCTGTACATTACTTTGTGTTATGCTAAAGCATCCGAAACACATTATTATGTGTGAAAAAGATGAGGAACGTATACATTTTATCAATGAACATTACCCAGATGTACTTACTATTTCTCCGGAAGAATGTGAGACTTTTGTTAAGAATACAAGTGACCACGGCGGTGCAGATGTTGTCCTGGAAGTTGCAGGTGCAGAGTCTACATTTCGTTTAGCCTGGGAATGCGCAAGACCGAATGCGATTGTGACAGTTGTTGGACTTTATGATAAAGCACAAAGCTTACCTCTTCCTGATATGTATGGCAAGAATCTTATCTTTAAAACCGGTGGAGTGGACGGATGTGACTGCGAAGAGACGTTAAAACTGATTGCCGAAGGAAAAATCAATACTGAACCACTTATCACGCATACCTATCCTCTCAGTAAGATCGAAGAGGCTTATGATCTCTTTGAGAATAAGAGAGATGGTGTTATAAAAGTAGCTGTTGAATGTTGAGATAGCACAAGTATTCGAAAAGAGCGAAGTGAAAGTTTATGCTTATTGTAATCTTAATGGATTATGGAAAGCATAATCATAGTCTGATTGGACATTTGTAATTTCATACTCGTAATAATTGATTTTATATCATAACGCTTTTGTTTTTATGGCAGAAGCGTTAATTTTTTGCATTATCACAGATTTATTTACGGTTAAAATGTATAAAAATAAAAAAATGACAAAAAAATTGATATAATATATAAATTTTTGGTTACTTTTCAAACATTCTGTGGTAAACTAATATGGTATATCAAAAAATGTGGGAGGAGACTCAAAAATGAGCAAAAAAGAAGGAAAAGGGTTAAAGTCTTTTAACAAGGGATTTCAAGTGCCTGACACCTACATTATTATCTTTTTAGTAGTTGTTGTAGCAGCACTTCTGACATTTCTTGTACCAAAGGGATTTTACGAAACACAGGACATTTCATACATGATTAATGGTGTTGAGAAAACCCGTACAGTAATCAAAGACGGAAGTTTCCAGTATCTGACAGATGATGCAGGGAACGTAGTAACAGAAGGAGTAGCACTCTTTAGTGGAGATGGTGGAACAGGATTCTTCAACTATATGTACAACGGAATCGTAAGCAGTTCTGCGATCGAGATTATCGCATTCCTTATGGTAGTAGGTGGTGCATTTGGTATCATGATCCGTACCGGTGCGATCGAATCCGGATTGATTGGATTGATCCGTAAGGCAAAGGGAGCCGAAAAACTGTTGATTCCAGTACTTTTCGTACTGTTTTCTCTTGGTGGAGCAGTTTTCGGAATGGGAGAAGAAGCACTTCCATTTACTATGATTCTTTGTCCATTATTTGTAGCAGTTGGATATGACTCCGTTATTGCAGTTCTTGTTACTTATGTTGCGACACAGATCGGTTTCGGTTCATCCTGGATGAATCCGTTCTCTGTAGGTATTGCACAGGGTATTGCAGGGATTGACGTATTCTCCGGAGCAGGATTCCGTATGGTAATGTGGGTTGTATTTACAGCACTTGGCTGTGGAATGACAATGTTCTATGCGGCAAAGATTAAAAAGACTCCGACAATCTCAATTGCATATAAGACTGACGCATATTTCCGTGAGCAGAATGAAAAAACAGGTATCGATGAGGGACATTCTTTCGGTATCGGACATATTTTAGTTCTTCTAACATTGGCTGCTACCGTAGTATGGGTAGTTTGGGGTGTTATGACCCAGGGATATTACATGCCGGAGATCGCGACACAGTTCTTTATTATGGGAATTGTTTCCGGTGTGATCGGAGTTATCTTTAAGCTGAACGATATGAGATTGAATGATATTGCAACTTCTTTCAAAGATGGAGCAAAAGATCTGATCGGTGCAGCACTTGTTGTTGCTATGGCTCAGGGTATCATGCAGGTTCTTGGTGGATCTGATCCGACTACACCTACAGTTATCAACACAATTATGTATAATATTTCAAATGCACTGTCAGGAGTATCCGGAGCAGTTGCAGCAGTACTTATGTATCTGTTCCAGTCCGTATTCAACTTTTTCGTTGTATCCGGAACAGGACAGGCTGCGATCACAATGCCGATTATGGCTCCACTGTCAGACCTGTTAGGTGTATCACGTCAGACAGCTGTAGTTGCATTCCAGCTTGGTGATGCATTTACAAACCTGATCGTTCCTACATCAGGATGTCTGATCGGATCTCTTGCAATTGCTAAGATCGAGTGGTCTAACTGGATCAAATTCATGTGGAGATTCCTCGGCGTATTGATGATTGGTGCAATTATTACAGTTCTGATCTCTGTCGGAATTGGATTCTAAAACAGGCATTTGATAATTGAAAGTGATTTAAGATGAAATTAATTCAGAGTATTGATGTTTATGCCCCACAGCATCTGGGGAAAAAAGATGTATTGACGATCAATGACAAGATTGTCAAGATTAAAGATGCAGGTTCTATGTCAGCAGACGGATTTCTTTCTGATGCAGAAGTGATCGATGGAGAGGGGTTACTTTTAACTCCGGGATTCATTGATAGTCATGTTCATGTACTCGGAGGCGGTGGCGAAGGTGGATTCGCCAACCGTACTCCAGAAGCAACTATAGAAGGACTTACGAAATTCGGAGTAACAACAGTTGTTGGCTGCCTTGGAACAGATGGAATCGGTCGTGATATGTGTGCACTGGTTGCAAAGACAAAAGGCTTGAATGAGCAGGGGATGTCTGCATATTGCTATACAGGTAGTTATCAGATTCCGGTCCGCACACTGACGGACAGTATTGTAAAAGACATTATGATGATTCAGGAAATTGTTGGAACAGGAGAAATCGCAATTTCTGATCACCGTTCTTCACAGCCGACTTTTGAAGAATTTGCACGTGTCGTTGCTGATACAAGACTTGGTGGCGTTCTTTCCGGGAAAGCTGGTATTGTAAATGTTCATCTTGGCGACAGTCCGAGAT
>OBXO01000014.1_pt1 | contig 253643 bp, 249 predicted proteins | sample 1501431 | NCBI WGS metagenome assembly OBXO01 (sample SAMEA2580163, study PRJEB22360) | human gut metagenome | biome: human gut; feature: human-associated habitat; material: faeces | place: Denmark | collected 2008/2010
CAACCGTCAAGTCTTTCTCACCGCACCTTTAGGTGTAGCAGGGAAAGGAGCCTTATAGGCTTAGAGAAAACTACCAGTTATACTGGTAGTTTTATTACCACTAAAATTTGTTTATTGTTTTTGCAATATCATGAGATAAGTTGAATCTGCAAGTGAAAGAGCTTATGGGAACAGCAGCTGGAAGTACTTTAAAACGTGTCAAACTGATAGCAGTCACACTTCGTAAACCTTTTAATTCTTTGTTATGTATGCTTATAAAATCGGTATAGAACGCGCTTCATTCTGAAAGCACATAAAGGATATAATATATGGTTTTTTCATTATGCATATTATTACGTAGGAGGGAGCGATATAAATAATGTGTGGAAACCGCCTGCTTATGTAAAGTAAAATTCAGGAAATTCTCACAGACATTTTGACTTTCAAATACTTATAACTTATAATCGCATTGAACACGTATCAGAATAAAGAGGTGAAAACATGCGGAGAAAATCCAGGGTAGCAGACACATTGAAGCAGCTCTGTGCAGACATCAGCCTTTCTTCCATACAGGAAGGCTATGAGGGGGTCAGCGCACAGCAGCTATCCGATTTCATGGGGATGGATCGGGCGAATGTAAGTAAAGAACTGAATCAGCTTTTTCAGGAGAATGCAGTCATCAAGATCACCGGAAGACCGGTTTATTATTTCGACAGGGAACGCATGGAGGTCCTGCTGGCGCATTCACTGGAACGTTTTGCTGTTTCCTCTCTGCAGGAATATTTGCAGGAACGAGGAGAAGTGTATACCGAAAATGATTTTGATAAGCTGATCGGCAGTGATAAAAGTCTGAAGACGATGATCAACAAGGCAAAGGCGGCTATGATCTATCCGCCGTTTGGCCTGCATACGCTGCTGGTGGGACCAACAGGTGCGGGGAAGACGATGTTTGCGGAAATCATGTATCAGTATGCCAAGGATCATGGTGTACTGCAAAAGACTGCACCGTTTGTTATTTTCAACTGTGCCGAATATGCGGATAATCCACAGCTTCTGCTGGGACAGCTGTTCGGATATGTAAAGGGTGCCTATACCGGCGCAGACAGGGAAAGTGAAGGTCTGGTGGAAAAGGCACAAAACGGTGTCCTCTTTCTGGATGAAATTCACCGGCTGCCTCCGGAGGGGCAGGAAATGCTGTTCATGCTGCTGGACAAGGGAGAATACCGCAAGCTGGGAGCCAATGAAACTAGCAAGGATGCCAGAGTGCTGATCATCGCCGCAACAACGGAAAACCTGGAATCCAGTCTGCTTCAGACCTTTTTACGAAGGATACCGATGACGATCACCATGCCTTCTCTGGAGGAGCGCTCCATTGAAGAGCGCTATGAGCTGATTGAAAAATTCTTCCGTCAGGAATATAACCAGGTCAAAATTCCTATTCAGGTTAAGGCCAAGGTTATGCGGGCTTTGCTGTCCTACGATTGCAAGGGGAACATCGGGCAGCTGAAGGCGGATATCCGCCTGCTCTGTGCCAACGGCTTTCTGGAGCATATATCCCGTCAGGATAACGTGATTCGCATTACTTTGTCCTTACTGCAGGAGCATATCTATCACGGTCTTTTAAATTCCGGCAAGCAGAAAGAGGTTGATGATTTTCTGACGATGCATGATCAGGAGATCTTCGTCTATGATCAGGAAACAAAGCTGGAACACTATGATGGCGAGTTTTTGAATATTTATGAGGAAATGAACCGCCGTTTTCAGGATTATGAGGCAAAGGGCTTTGACAATGCAAACATCAACCGTCATATGCGCATCTATATTGAAACCTATATCAAAACCTTAAGCAATCAGATTGAGGAATCCGGGAGTGAAGCAATGCTTTACAAAATTGTACCGATTCATGTATATCATGCAGTAGAGGTTGCCCTGCAGCTGGCTCAGCAGCGACTCGGCTATCCGATTTCCAAAAAGGTGTATACGGCAATGGCGCTGCATATATCCGCACTGATGGAAAACAAGCGTAAGGAGCATGAGCTGAATGCAAACGTCTATGACGTTCTCAGTGAAAATCCGAATGAATATCATGTGGCAATGGAAATCATGAGCTTCCTGCAGAAAGAGCTGGAAATTCCGTTTCCGCCGCAGGAAATCGTCTTCTTTACAATGTTTCTGTGTATTGAAAAGGATAAGCCGCAGGTAAACGGAGCGATTGCACTTCTTGCACTGGCACATGGAAACGGTGTGGCACGCAATATGGTGGATGTTGCCAATGCGCTGCTGGATACACGCCATGGTCATGCACTTGATATGAGCCTGCATCAGAGTGTGGATGATTTTCTGGAAACGGTGACACGCAAGGTGAAGGAAATTGATGAGGGAAAGGGGGTGCTCATTCTTGTCGATATGGGCTCCCTGCTATCCTTTGGAGAAATCATCACACAGAAAACCGGTATTCCAACAAAGACAATCGATATGATATCCACACCGTTTGTACTGGAAGCTCTGCGGAAAACGATGCTGAGCGAATATACACTGGACGATTTGTATCGCGAGCTGCGAAGCTATACTCCATATATCGGAAAGCTGTACTCCAAGGAAATCAAGCAAAAGTCCCTGCACCAGAATGTCATTGTAACGACCTGTCTGAGCGGCGAAGGGGCAGCGGTTAAGCTGGGAGAGCTAATTCGCTCCGCCATACCTGCCATAGACGAATATCATATCGATATTGTTGCATGCAATACGGAATCCTTTAAAGAAAAGCATCTGGAAAATAAACGTATTCTTGCCGTTGTCGGTGCCAGAGATCTGCATCTGGAGGATACGCTGTACATTTCCAGTGATAAAATCATTCTGGAGGACGGTTTGGCAAAAATCGCACAAATCATATCCACAGCGCTTGGGGTTGAGGACAGGGAGCCGGTTTCCTCCAATATCGTCATGAATAATTTTCTGAAGGAATCGCTTGTGTTCCTTGACCCGGTAAAGGCAGATGATGTGATACGCAAATCCTTCCAGGTCATATCCAAGATGTGGGATATTGACGACTATAACCGGATACTGATTGGTTATATGATGCATGTCGGATGTATGATTGAGCGCTGTATTCGCGGTGCGGAGATGGAATATGATGCCTGTCAGGAACGTATTCAGCGAAATGAAAAGCTGTATCGTCTTGTCCGTACAGCGATGAAAATCATTGAGCGGGAATTTCAAATCCGCATCTCTGACACAGAAGTGGCTTACATCATGGATAACTTTGACACAGAATGACACACTAGCATACAGAGATGGAAAAGTGCTGATAAACAGGCACTTTTTTATTTTGGCACGGGACTTGCTAGTAAATGAGTGAAGGTAATAAGAAAGGAGTAAGTTATGGAGGATAATGTATGGGTCTTCGTCTGTACACATGGCAGATTCGGTGAAGAGCTGATGAAATCCGCTGAGATGATTGCCGGTGAGGCAGAGAATGTATTTGCTTTTTCTCTGATGCCGGGAATGCAGCCGGAGGATTACAGAGCAATGCTGGAGAAGCAGCTGGAGAAGCTGGGTGATGGTAAGGTTCTGTGCCTGGTGGATCTGTTTGGCGGAACACCGTGTACGACATGTGCGATTCTGTCGAAAACATATGACATGCAGGTGATTTCCGGATTGAATCTGGCAATGTATATCGAGGTGACCTCACAAAGAAATCTTCGCCCTAGACAGGAGTTAGTTGAAGTAGGACTGGAAATACTGAGAGATAGTGGAAAAGATGTTATAAAATTGCTTAATGAGCGCAAATAAGGAGGTTTTTATATGGCTGATATAAATTTAGTGCGTATTGATTTTCGTCTGATACATGGTCAGGTAGTTACCAAATGGGTGAAACAGGCAAATGCAAATCGAATTATAATCGTTAATGATATGCTGGCTAAGGATGAGTTTTTAGCTAGTGTTTATAAAATGGCTGCTCCATCTAATGTTAAGGTAGATATTTTTACAGTAGATGATGCAATGGCTAAGTGGACAACAGATCAGTTTGGAGAAGGTAAAGTTTTGCTCTTATTTAAAAACGTTAGTGATATTCGAAGTCTTCAGAGGCTAGGCTTCCCTCTTCCTGAGGTACAAATTGGAGGGCTTGGCGGAGGTTCTGGTAGAATCAATACTTCCAGTGGAATCTCGTTTGATGCAAAGGATGTACAACTTTTGAAGGAAATGATAGCGGAAGGAAGTGATATTCACATACAGGTTGTACCAACACAGCAGAAATATGAAATAGAGAAAGTGATTGAAAAATTAGAGTTCAATGAATAGAGGAGGAAATGAATATGGATACTAGTTTATTGCTGATTGCAGCATTTTGTGGGATTTGGCAGTTCGTATCAACGACAGATTTTGGTTATACCCTGAGTGATACTCTGGGACAGCCTGTTCTTGTAGGTGCGCTTCTTGGACTTTTAACTGGACAGGTGGAGCAAGGTTTAATGATTGGGGGATCTTTAGAGTTAATGTATTTAGGAATCATTTATCCAGGAGGTACTGTTCCAGCGTGTGCTTCTAGCGCAGCATTGGTAGCTATTCCGATTGCACTCCGTACAGGGCTTGATGCACACGCAGCAACTGTTTTAGCAGTCCCTTTCGGAATACTGGGTTCTATACTATGGAACGTTAAATATTCAATCAACTCAACGTTTACTATTCGCGCACAAAAAAGCGTAGAAAACGGAAATTATGCAGCAGTTACACGTAATGCTTCTGTATACCCACTTATACTCACGTTCTTTCTAACTGCTATACCGATTTTTCTCGCTAATATACTGGCACCTACGCTCGTTGAAGGGGTAATCAATTCAATTCCAACATGGGCTATGCACGGTATTGAAGTAGCAGGCGGCGTATTACCCGCAATTGGTTTTGCAATGGCGGTGTATACAATTGGAAAAATGGAATTTCTACCATTCTTTGTAATTGGATATTTCTTAGTTATATACTTTGAAGTAGCTACAATGGGAGTTGCAATTTTCGGAACATGTATTGCTTTATTATATTTGTTCCTTAAAAATAAAAAAGAAAGGGAGGTGTAATCATGACAGCAGCAGTTAAGGAATCAAAGATTACAAAAAAAGAATTATTCAGAGCTTATAATAAATGGTATTGGCTGTGTGAAGTTTCACATTGCTATGATCGACTGCAGTCATTATCTTTCTGTGCCAGTATTCAAAATACATTACGGAAGCTATATCCAAATGATGAGGAGTATCAGGAGGCACTGCTTCGCCATTTGCAATTCTTCAATACGGAGGGAACTATAGGTTCTGTAATTCATGGTATTACGATGTCGTTGGAAGAAGAAAAGGCAGCAAATAAGGAAATTTCTGGAGAAATGATAATAGCTTTGAAAACGGGATTGATGGGCCCTGTAGCAGGAATTGGAGACACATTGATTTGGGGTACACTTAAACCTATATGTCTTGCACTTGCTACAACGATGGCTCTAAGCAACAATCTAATTGGTGCATTCTTCGTATTGTTATTTCCTTTGGCTGGATATTTCATTGGCTACTATATGTGCCGTCTGGGATATTCACTTGGCCGTAACGCTATCAGTAAGCTTATACAAAGTGGACTAATGAATCGAATAATTGATGCCTGCAGTATCTTAGGGCTAATGATGATGGGAGCGTTGTCTGCAAGTTTTGTATCACTAACAACAACGGCAGGTTTTAAATTGGAAAATAGTGATCCGATTTTACTTCAGAATATATTAGATGGTATTATGCCAGGGTTATTGCCTTTTGCTGTGATTACAGGTATTTATTTTTACATGAAGAAAAAAGGTACAAAGTATGGCGGTATCCTAATTGGTATTATTATTGCTTCACTTATACTGTCATTCTTTGATATTGTTTAAACAAGATCTTAAAAACTATTAAATTAGGGGAGATTTTATATGGAAATATTAAAAAAAAAGGTTAATTTATTTATAGATGAACACTTTGATCATCTATGGAAGCTGGCCTCCTATATCCATGCAAATCCTGAAATTGCCTTTGAAGAGAAGAAAGCTGCACATGCGCTTTCTTCTTATCTGCAGGAGCAGGGATTTGCTGTGAAGACGGGAATCGCCGGTCTGGATACGGCCTTTCAGGCTGTATTCAAAAAAGGAAGCGGTCCAAGAATTGCCGTATTTGCGGAATACGATGCATTAAAGGGACTGGGGCATGCCTGCGGTCATAACCTGATCGCAACCAGTGCGCTAGGCTGTGCAGCCGCAGTAAAGCAGGTTCTGGAGAGCAGTGAGCTGGAAGGCAGCATCGAGGTATATGGAACACCTGCCGAGGAAGATGGCGGAGGAAAGATCATCATGCTTACGCAGGGTGTATTTGACGGTTTGGATGCTGTTTTCCTGATGCATCCGACAAGTGCCATGGCAAGAATCGGAGGCGAATGTGCTTCCTTTACCGACTTTGAAATAGAGTACTTCGGTAAGAGTGCACACGCAGAATCCCATCCGGAAAACGGCATCAATGCACTGGATGCGGCGAATCTGTTTTATCAGGCAGTGGGACTTGCCCGGCAGCAGCTGCGTGATTCTATTCATATCTGCTGTATCATAGCGGAAAGTGAACGGGATATCGGACGCATTCCGGATTATGCAAGGCTGGAGGTGGAAATATCCACCATGCGGGCAAAGGATATCGAGACCACCAAACAGAAAATCATAAACATTGCAGAAGGCATGGCACTGGCCAGTGGCTGCAGGGTGAGCTATAAGGAAATACCGGGATATTACGGGCGTATGCCGAATGCGGTGCTCGCTGAGCTATGCAGACAGGAAATGCTGGCACTTGGGGAGCCCATGATGGAGGGAATGCCGAGTGATGCGGGTGGAGAGGATCTGGGAAATGTTTCCCGTGTGATTCCCGCATGCAATCTCTATATGACACTGCTTCCGGAAAAGAAGATATCCGGCCATACCGATCAGTTTCGCGAGCTCGCAATATCCGATGCCGGCAAACACTGTCTTGATATTTCCAGCAAGGCAATGGCAAACAGTATTCTGACGCTGTATCAGAATCCGAAGCTGCTCAAGCAGGCCAAGGAGGAATTAAAGCGCCGTCAGGAAGAGGAGGCTCGCTATGAATAATATCGGAGTATACGGACTGGGCGTCATGGGACAGTCGCTGGCACGCAATATCATGCAGCACGGCTTCTCCGTATCTGTATACAATATAGAAACAGAAATCACAAAGCAGTTTACACAGAAATATCCGAAGCTTTTCGGATATGAGTCACTGGAAACCTTTGTCAACAGCCTTGAGAAACCGCGTAAAATCATCCTAATGGTAACGGCAGGACGTGTGGTGGACAGTGTCATTGCATCCTTGAAGCCGCTGCTTGCGAAAGGGGATATACTGATAGACTGCGGGAATTCCTATTATGAGGATACACAGCGCAGAATGCAGTCCCTGCAGCAGGATGGATTTTATCTGATAGGAAGCGGTGTTTCCGGTGGAGAAAAGGGAGCCTTGCATGGTCCCAGCATCATGCCCTCCGGAGAATACAGGGCCTATTGCGAAATTGCGGACATCTTTACTGCAATCGCTGCCAAAAATGAAGACAACACAGCCTGCTGTACCTATATCGGAAAAGAAGGCTCCGGCCATTTTGTGAAGATGGTGCATAATGGTATTGAATATGCCGATATGCAGCTGCTTGCGGAGCTTTATGCAATCCTGAAAAGGCTGTATCCAAAGGATCGTGCCGCTGTGCAAAAGGCATTTCATCAGCTGAATCAGCATAATCTTTCCTCGTATCTTCTGGATATCACAGAGGATATCCTGCAAAAAAAGGAACAGGAGGAATGGCTGCTTGACAAGGTGCTGGATGTCGCAAAGCAGAAGGGAACCGGGAAATGGACAGCATGTGTTTCTCTGGAATACGGTGTTCCTGTGCCAAGCCTTATAGAGGCTGTGGAAGCAAGATTTCTATCCTCAATGAAAGCCCAACGGCTACAGGCGGAACAGTGCTATGCAGGTACACAGGATGAAGAAACCGGCAATGAGCAGCTTGCTGCTGATCTGTATAAGGCGGTGCTGCTGGCAAAAACGAGCATCTATGCACAGGGCTTTTCTCTCATAGCTGCCGTGAATGCGCAATGCGGCTACCATATTGATACCAAGCAGCTTGCGGTGATATGGCAGAATGGCTGTATTATCAAATCAGAATTCTTAAAGGATATATATCAGGCCTATGACAAAGATGCAAACCTTACAAATCTGCTTGTATCCGAACAGTTTACAGAGTATGTGAAACAGGGCAGAGAGGATTTACAGCGCATCATCAGCTTCGCTCTGCAAAAGGGCTTGTATATACCGGTTTTATGCAGTGCGATGAATTATGTCAATGGCTACACCACGGCAAGTCTGGAAACGAATCTGATACAGGCACAGCGGGACTGCTTTGGTGCACACACCTATGAGCGTGTGGATCAGGCAGGGGTGTTCCACAGTGACTGGCTAAAGTAAATGCGGAAGCATTTTGATATACGGCATGCTTACTCAGTGTGAATAGAAAAAAGAGAATCCAATCTGTTGTGTATACCAATAGATTTGGATTCTTTATGCTGTTTGTGGATGCTTGCAATAAGGCATGCGTTTATCTTCCTGCTGTTAGATGGATGTGCAGGCTTGAATAAGCGGCGGTCTTTAAATGCTTATATAGATCGTCTGCCCGCTCGAAGGATTCGTTATGAACCCTTCATTTTTTTATATGCGGCAGGGAATTGTGAACACCTGTTACTGTTGGCATAAGGATCATCATAGAAATACACCAGACGATACGGGATACCCTGATAAGACTGCAATGGCCTGTAAATACAAACGCTTTTATAAATTATAAATTTCGACAGATAACGACATCGGTTTACTTCTGGACATATTTAAATTATTGTTAGTGTGTGGAATCAGAGAAATGGATGGAGGGAATTTTATGATGGATACATTGACAAAGGAATTATACGAAGAGGTTACAAATCTTTTGCATGACATGGGAACACCCGCACACATCAAAGGACACTATTATCTGCGCAGCGCTATCCTGGAAGTTTATGATCATCCGGAGCTATTAAAGAATATGATGAATGGCTTATATGCAACGATAGCTGAGGCTTATGATACGACGCCTTCCTGTGTGGAGCGCAGTATCCGCAATGCCGTGGAGGCAACGCTGGATCGCGGGGATGTGGACTTTCTGTATTCCGTGTTCCGTAATACGATCAGTAAGAATAAAGGTAAGCCGACCAACCGGGAATTTATTATGATGGTTGTGGATGTCCTGCGGGTTCGGCATATGTAGCCTGCTTTGTGCTACTGGCAGAATGTATGGCTGCAGTGCGGATGCCTTATTACAGAGAAGCTCAGAATGTACAGTAAGCTGTTTTCGTAATGCCTCACCGCTTTGAAACACAGATATAGGCTGATAGAGATACCATTGCTTGATAGCATATAGAGTTTACAGACTGTCATAGACTGCTGTTGTTTCAGCGAACAGCGCCTAACAGCGCATGCTGCTTTGGTGAATCGTATCTGTTTTTCCTGACGGATTTAGAAAATAAAGGAAAAGCGGCTTGACTTATTTGGATTTGCAGGTATCATATAAGAAGAAACGCGAGGAAAAGTGTGCAATACGTAACATGACGTATTGGATGCTTTTTTGTATTCGGAATAGAAAGGATACCCTGCATGTTTGTAAAGATAGGAAAAGCAGGAGTAAAGGGATGAAGCTGTGAGATTAACGGTAGATGATATTAAGCGACAGACAAAAAGTGAAACAAAGCTGATCAAGGCCAGAAAGGTTCAACAGGAAAACCTGATCAAAAAAATATATATAGCAAAAACGCAGAGTGAGTACCACGTAGAGGCACGGATGGAAACATTGAGTGGCAAGTTTTATGCGACACTGCAGTTTACATTAAATGCGGAGAGTGATGTGGATTATTATTTCTGCAGCTGCAAGCGAACAAAAATATGTGAGCATCTGCTTGCCGTACTGTATCAGATTCATGATCTGCAGCCGGAGAAGTTTCCATATTCCTATGAACGGAAAGAGGAAGAAATCGCCGTACAGCCAGCTGCACAACTTCCGTTGCTTCAGCAGAGTCCATCACCTGTTAAGAAAGAGAAGCAGAGGATTTCTGCAGAAAAGGAAGCAGTACCTGTAAAAAAGGGCAGATTGCAGATGGAAATTTTGAAGGAGCATCAAAACATCGAGGCGATGGTGAAGGAGAATACCCGCCGCAGAGAGCTGATGAAGCAGTTTGCGACCTCCAGTCATATTCTGCAGGAGAGCAAGGTCTATTATCAGGAGCTGCAAAACCGTGAGCATGTGGAAAAGGTGCATCTGTTTGTGGAAGCTGAGGTCACTGACCAGCAGCATATGTATATCGCACTGAAAATCGGAGACCGGAAATGGTATACCATCAGCAGTCTAGCGGATTTCTTTGAGCGTCTTGCCCAGCAGACCTATGCACAATATGGTATGTCTCTGGCGTTCACCCATTCGATAAACCGCTTTGATGAAGACAGCCAGGATCTGATCCGCTTTCTGAAAAACTGCTTTTATGAGGGAAAGACGCTGGTATCCAATCCGAGTGTTATGGAGATTCCTCCGCTGTATATGGATGAGTTTTATGAGCTGCTGGGGCGCCTTCCACAGCGCTATCGCAACATTCAGATGAAGGATAAACGACAGTTGCTGGACATCCGCGTAAAGAGTGAGGAGGATTTTGTTCTGCTTACCTTCCGCAACTGGTCGCTGCTGAAAAGCGGTATTCGGGGACGGCATCACTTGTACCGCATGCAGGATGATACGCTGTACCGCTATCGCTTTGATGAACAGGGGAAGTGTCTGGAGCTGATTGATTCCCTGAGTGAGCAGCAGCTGTATGTGCGCAATGAGCAGTTTGCGGATTTCTATAAATATGTTCTAAGTGAAATCCGTGATTATGCGAATATGTATGGTATCGCGAAGTATGCCTATACGCTGGAGCCGATCGGACTGGAGCTGTATGGGGATATTGATGAGCTGGGAAGGGTGTATTTTCAGCTGGATGTTCTGTATGAGGATGAACGGATACCGGGCTTTCAGGATGAGCAGGAATATCTGCCGCTGCGTCAGGAGATCGTTGAAAATTTCATAAGGCAGTATGCGGATATCATACAGCCGAAGGAGCATTGCGCGCTGTTTCATGATGTGAGTGAAACCCTGCTGGAGTTCATGCGGGACGGCCTTCCGTTTCTGTCAGGATATTGTGAGATTTTTGTCAGTGATGTATTGAAGAATATGAATAAGAAGCATGTGGTTAATCTGCAGGCCGGGCTTCGCCTTGCGGGTAACCTTCTGGAAATTGATTTACACAGCCGTGATATTCATAAGGAGGAGCTGCTGGATGTGCTGCGCGCCTACCGCAGGAAAAAGCATTTTTATCGGTTGAAAAACGGGAAGCTGCTGAATCTGAAGAGTGATCAGCTGGAGGAACTGGATACGATGATGCAGGAGTTTCATATCGATGATGAACAGCTGCAGCAGAATTGCATACAGCTGCCGGGATATCGTCTGTTCATGCTGGATGCATTCACAAAGGGAAGTGACTCCATTGCCTTCCATAAAGAGGATGTCTTACAGAATATACTGAACTCCTTTCAGCAGATCAGTACACAGGATATTGAAATACCACAGCGCTATAATGAGCTTTTACGTGATTATCAGAAGGATGGCTTTCGCTGGCTGAAGCTGATGCACCGGTATGGCTTCGGAGGTATTCTGGCGGATGATATGGGTCTTGGAAAAACGTTGCAGGTCATTGCCTTTCTGGAAAGCGAAAAGCAGGCAGGCCGCACCAGCATTGTCGTTGTGCCGAGCAGTGTGCTGTATAACTGGGAGGATGAGGTGCGTAAATTTGCAAGTGATTTAAGGGTTTGCTGTATCACAGGCTCTCAGGCAAAGCGGGAGGAGCTGATCCGCAGCAGTATGGATATGGATCTGCTGATTACCTCCTATGATTATCTGAAGAGGGATATCGGTTATTATGAAAGCCGGACGTTCTTCTATAAGATTCTGGATGAGGCACAGTATATCAAAAACCAGCGGACGATGAATGCGACGAGCACGAAGCGTCTGAAGAGCCATCATGCACTGGCTCTGACAGGTACTCCGATTGAAAATTCACTGGCTGAGCTGTGGAGTATTTTTGACTTTCTGATGCCGGGCTATCTGTTTGATTACCGCTATTTCTCCCATCATTTCGAGAAGGATATCGTTCTTGGAAAGCATAAGGAGAAGCAGGAGCAGCTGAAGAAAATGGTACAGCCGTTCATTCTGCGAAGAGTGAAGAAGGAGGTGCTGAGTGAGCTGCCTGAAAAGACGGAGACAACGCTCAGTATCGCCTTTGATGAGGCAGAGGAAACAATGTATATGGCGAATCTTGCACAGGTCAACAAGGAGCTGCAGCAGGAGCTTGATCTGGTGAAGACCAATCGGTTCCAGGTTTTGGGAATGCTGATGCGCTTACGGCAGATTTGCTGTGACCCGCGTCTTGTGTACGAGGAGGTATCGCAGCCTTCCAGTAAGCTGAAGGCCTGCATGGAGCTGGTGAGCTCTCTTGTGGAGAATGATAAGTCCGTGCTGCTGTTTTCCAATTTTACCTCCATGCTGGATTTGATTCAGGTTGAGCTCCAGCATCTGCATATACCGTATTTCCGAATGGATGGAAGTACCGGTAAGGAGGAGCGACGGGAGCTTGTGCAGAAGTTTCAGGATAAGGAAAAGAAGGTGTTCCTTATTTCACTGAAGTCCGGCGGTACCGGTATCAATCTGACAGCTGCGGAGGCAGTGATTCATTATGATCCATGGTGGAATGTTTCAGCGGAGAATCAGGCGAGTGATCGGGCATATCGCATCGGTCAGAATTCCCGCGTGCAGGTGTATAAGCTGATTATGCGCAATACCGTGGAGGAGCGTATTCAGCATTTACAGCAGATGAAAAAGGAGCTTGCGGATATTTTCGTGGAAGAGAATGAGACGAATATCATGAGGATGGATAAGGATCAGATTCTGGAGCTGCTGAAGGTGAATGGCTGAACGGGGAAAGCCAGTGTATAACCAAAGATGAAGGGAAGTCTTCACTCTCGTTGATCAGAAAGTTTCCTGTAAGAGATGGAGATTTACGGAATGCTTTAATACAATGCCAATTATATAGAAAAAGGGAATTCATGTACGCAAAGTATCTCTGAATTCTCTTTTTTGCTGTTCGGATTTGAATTAGACAAGAGGCGGGATGCAGTATATGTGCAATCAGCTCTGGTTTATGAAATTTCTTGGATTTTTGTGGTACAGGATTTCTTTTTGCTTGTTGGAGCTGATGTGGGTGTAGATCTGCGTGGTAGTGAAGCAATTTTTGATAACAGTAAGCGTATAATCTCATTTTTATGCACTGTAAATTGAAATTTTGAGTTATATAATATATTTGTAAGTAAACTGCCAGTATCCATAATTTGTGTTTCTGCAAAAGCAATATCTATTATCGGTAAATCATAAAGATTTGCTATCAATAATTTTATCCAATTACATAACGAAGCATCTAAATCAGGTGTTATTAAAAAGGTATGTGGATACATAGACTTCATTTTATGATAATATTCCTTCAATAATCTACTTTTCCCTACACCACTTCTGCCAAGAATGACCAAGATGTTATTTTGTGAACTGTTTAAGACATTCTTGATTTTCTCGCATTCATTTATACAACCGATGAGTGGTTTCTCTAATAGCCAATCACATGTTATAGAAAATGCAGATAGAATTTTGATTTTATTAAGATATACTTCAGGCATTTTAATCAAATTATCATAATGATTGATCTGCATATGAAAATAATAACACTTGATCTCTCCTCCTTTAAGTACACTATCGATCTTTGAAGGAGTAAGCATCGCCATGTTTTTTTCATATTTTTTTATCTCAAGCGAGCAATCAACACTTTTTAATGATGAGTTACATACAGTAACTGTTATTTTTATAATGTCATTTATCCTTAATCGTTCCTTTTTTAACTCTCTCCAGCTTTGCTCTTTCATAATCCTACTATTTAAAAAAGAAAGCTGATTTTGTAAGGCTAAATCTGTATATGTACATTTTTTGAAGGAAGGAAAATATATTTCGATATTTAAAACATCTTGATACTTTAGAATTAACTCTTCTAAGACTTCATTCTCATATACTATAATTGTTGCTTCCTGACTTTCAGCAAATTGTGCTATTTTCCTTTTTGCATTTGTGTTAATCTCACTATAAGAGAAAATTAAAATATCTTTGATATTGCTTACAGTACTCATAACTAAAGTAGGTGCCAGCACTTTTAAATCTAATTTCTTTTTGTAACATTTACATTCTGCCCATTTTTCATTAGAATGAAGACCTTTTGATACAAAATCTTTATTACCATCCCAGGATTTTTTTGTTTGTTCCCATATGACGTTGGGATACATACATGCAAGAAGCTCTTTAACGAGATCTTCAAATAAATTTCCATTAAAACTTCCATTTTCTTTAAATGCATTCCAATCAGTTAAATATTTCATCTCTCACCTTATAAAGATAATCCTATATTATCCTTCATGGATAGGGAAGGGGTGAATGGGCTTTGTTAAAGACCATGTATCTATAACTTATTTTTACAAAAGTAAAAAAAAATTTATAAAATAAGTTTGAGGTGTTAAACATTGAGAAAGAAAAGAAAGTGCAGAGCTATATGTGTATCTGATAAATTAAGGCAAGAAAACAATTATTTTAAATATTTTTCTGATTCGAACGAAATTGAAAGGTTTGCAGGCGAAGTACGCCATCAATTTGAATTGTTGGATTATCAGATACCAATTGCGCATATTCTTGATAAAGTTGGGTTTAAGATATATAAAGAAAACCTATCAGCGAATATTTCTGGATTTATTGGTGTAAGTGATTCCTAAATAGAGGCACGAGGGTGTAAAAGAATCATGTTAATTAATGCATATGAAAATCGTGGACACCAGCGTTTTACAATGGCTCATGAATTTGGACATTACATATTTGAGTATGATGGGAAGTCAGATTTTACGGATGAATATAGTTTGGATAAGGAAAGGCTTACTAGTGAAACGGAAATAAGAGTAAATAGATTTGCTACGGCTTTGTTAATGCCAAAAGATATTTTTACTGACAAATATAGACTTTTTCACTTTTAGGATATAAAAAAGAAGCGATTGTTAATGAACTATCGGATATTTTTGATGTTTCTGAAACTTTTATTTTAAAAAGAATCAGAGAATTGGGGTTAGAGGAAGAATCAAATGAAAAGACGATTTGGAATTTACTAAAAAACTTCAGATTTGCGGAATAATGAAGTTGATCCCTACGAATTTAATAGAAGAAAAGAATATCAAAGAAAGAAATGAAGAATATACGATATTTGTAGAATATAGGGATTATTTTACAAAATCATTTTCATTCAAAACTAGGAGTAAGAAAATTTCTGTAATCATTTTTTTAGGTATTCTGATAGTTGTGGCACTTGCACATTGTATCTCAATTGCAGTCGTGGTAAATAGAGGATTTGATGTGACTACTTTAGTAGTTTTTATCAGTGCTTCAGTATCCTTGATTACTGTATTATTGGTTATTCCAACAAAAATAATAGAGTTTATCTTTAATCGTGATGAAGAAAAATATTCTGTTGAAATAATACACAATATTCAAGACTATGACAAAAAAGTAAGGGATGATTTCAAAGCGTTAGTTTCATAGATAAATAGACATATCAATAGAGAAGCTTGTGAATTAGGGAGGTTGCTGAAAAAGTCTTAAGAAGATTGATGTAAAAATCAGTTCTCTTTTCATATATGTAAATACGCGAACATAGGCATTAGAATGGTATAATATAGGTGCAAAAAAAGGTGAGTATGATGTTAGGAAAAGTAGAACAAGAGAGTATGACTTTAAGCCCATATAGCGAATTGTTTGATATATTGATTGAAAAAGATGATTTCTGGAGAGTACTGAATGAGATGGTTGATTTTGGATTTATATATGATGTAGTAGTGAAGGAAAAATATAGTAATTCCATGGGAAGACCTGTAGAAAATCCAATCGTCATGGTTAAATATATTTTACTAAAATCTAAATTTAAGTTGTCTGATCGGGATTTGATCGCACATACAAGAACGGATATGCTTTTACAAATATTTTTTAGGATATAATCCAGAAGAAGTTAATTTTATAAATCCCAGTTTATTATCTAAATTTCGCCATATGCGACTAAAGGATGCAAATCTATTAGAAGTATTGATTTCAACAACCATAGATATTGCTCTGAAGGCTGGAGTTATGGAAGCCAAGGTAAATCTGATACTGGATTCTACACATACCAATGCAAGTATCAACATATCTCACCTAGAGAAGAATTGATAAAAAGAGCAAGAGAACTGCATAAAGCAGTATATGCGGTCGCTCCGGATGAGAAAAAATGCCGAAGAAGCGTGAATCTAGTGGCTTATTGGAAGACGAAATAGAATACTGCAATGAACTGAGCGAAGTAATTGATGCGGATTCAAGGATGGAAGTAATTGAAACGTTAAGGGAACAAAATAATTATCTGAAAGAAGGAGTAGCAGATACACAGATAGAGATAGAGTATTAAGGGATCAAGACGCAAAGGTTGGTCATAAGATAACAGATACAACCTTCTTTGGCTATAAGACACATATCGCAATGACACAAGATCTAATCATATACGATAATTTAAATATTTCTTTTTTGTATGTTCGAAGATAATGGTGGATCTTTTAAGAATTAAGACTTATGTGAGCAACGAGTGAAATTTGGTGCATGATGTTGAGTTATGCAGCATTAATAGATAATTCTCTAAAGGCTTTGTAATACACTTGCATGGTACTTCTATCTGTAATGGATAAAGCTGTCTGAAAATGAAATAATCCTCTATAAGGAGATATTCGTTATATTTGTGGAAAAGCTAACGGTCATCATGATATTAGAAAAAGTTGAAAGCTATTCTTTAGGATGTAAATCATTTTTTCTTATATGGTAGATATGAGATACTTGAAAATCCATAAATTCTGGTATAAATAACATTTCATTATTGATATATAAGTTAAATATAAGGTATATTTACTCTTGTTTTTTAAAATTAGATTTTATTAAATTTAGTTGTATGGTAGAATAGGATAGGTGTGAAGGAGTGGCTGTAATGATTGAGAAAATATTTAACAACAGTCTATATAAGAATCATAGAGAGATGATGCTGTGTTTTTTTGATTTATGCATCGTATTTGTATCGTTTCTATTGGCTTATTGGATTAAAATAGAATTTAGAATACCAAATTTTGAAAAAATCTATATAAGGGACTTTGCGCTGGCAATGCTTTCAGTTTTATTAATATACATAAGTTGCTTTATGTTGTTTAAAATTCACAAAAGCTTATGGAAGTATGTCGGGCCTATTGAAACTTTGAGAATTGGTTTGGCTGTTGTTTTATCTACTGTCGTATTGTTTGCTTTGGCGATCATATTTGAATTAGATAGAACTTTTCTTAGTGTTATAGTTACTGGGGGGCTCTTAACAGCTTTGTTGATGTTTAATGTACGAGTTTGTTATAGATTATATAGAAGAATGACATATAAGGTTACGAATAAAACTGAGAAAGCTATCATTATTGGAGCTGGTGATGCCGGTTATGTTCTAGTAAAGGAATTGGCGCAAAATGATAATTTCAATGTCAGTGTCATAGGCTTTGTTGATGATAAGAAAATCAATAATGAAATATCAGGATATAGGGTTTTGGGAGATACATATGATATTCCAGAGATTGTGCAGAAGTATGATGTGAAAATTGCATTTATTGCTATGCCGAGTGCTGATAAGGATACAGTGAGAAGAATTTATGACCTGTGTCAGTCTGCAAAGCTGGAAACGAAAATTATGAAAGAAGGAGACAATTTACTTGTCAATGAGTTAAATTCACCTAAAAAGTATCCGGTTCAGGATATAAGCATTGAGGATTTACTTGGTCGGGGTGAAATAAAGCTAGAACAAAACGAAATCAAAAGTTACTTAACAGATAAGGTTGTTGTAGTAACGGGAGCCGGTGGATCCATAGGATCTGAGTTATGCCGACAAATTGTGAAGTTTAAACCGAAGCAGCTAATGATGGTTGATATTAATGAGAATTCTTTATATATGCTTGAACAGGAATTTAATAGAAATCGCACACATGGAATATTGAATAAAACAATTGAAATTATTTCATTAATTGCATCAATAAGAGAGTTTAAAGCAATCAATGGTATATTTAAGGAATATAATCCGGATGTTGTCTTTCATGCAGCTGCACACAAACATGTTCCGTTAATGGAAACGCGTCCTATGGAAGCTATCAAGAACAATGTATTCGGAACAAATAATGTGATTAATGCATGTATTAAGAATAACGTATCTAGATTCATTATGATTAGTACGGATAAGGCAGTTAATCCAACCAATGTCATGGGAGCAACAAAACGAATGACAGAAATGATTTTGCAAGCAAATGGTGATAATGGCGTGACTAAGATGGCTGCCGTTCGGTTCGGAAATGTTTTGGGATCGAATGGTTCCGTAATCCCAATTTTTAAGCAGCAGATTACGGAAGGCGGTCCTGTCACGATAACAGATAAAAATATCATACGTTACTTTATGACAATTCCTGAAGCAGCGCAGCTTGTATTGCAGGCTGGTTTCTATGCAGATAAAGGCGAAATCTTTGTTCTTGATATGGGAGAACCAGTGAAAATTTTGGATTTAGCTGAAAAAATGATTCGATTGTCAGGTTTCAAACCTTATAAGGATATTGATATTATTGAAATTGGGTTACGTCCTGGAGAGAAGATGTTTGAGGAATTAAAGCTTGATGGAGAAACAACAACAAGAACAAAAAATAATTTGATATTTAAAAACAATGTCATGGCAATAACCAAAGAAGATATTACAGACAGGTTGGTCAAACTTGAAGAAATATTAAATGATGTCGAGCATCGTAATGATATTAAAAACAGGTTGCTGAGCTTAATCATAACAGATCAGGATCAAAGCGTTTTTATGAAATAATAGCAAAGGTATATCACGTTTTGTTGATATATCTTTTTTTTCAAAATCTGCCAATCATCATCAGATTATCGTGTGAATTCATAAAATAAGTTTGTAATTCAGAGCTGAAATGAATTAAGAATGGTTGCAATATAGTTACTTTTGTAGTATTATGTTTCTAGTTAAAATGCAAAGTGCTAAATTCATTTTAACAAAGGATAATAGACAGTTATTCAAAGTTGAAAATAATGCTTAGGGATGGATCGTTGCTATGTCACGTTCATCACGAATGTATGGTCATAGATGTTATAAAGTCAAACCTGAAAAGAAGTTTGATGGGTGAAGCCTACCCTATTGGAGGTAACAGCATGAAATGGTATGTTGGACAGGTCAGAAGCGGTCACGAAAGAAAGATCGTAGAGAAATGCCGGACTATGATTTCAAAGGATGTTTTACAGGATTGCTTTATACCAGAGTATATCCGAAAAAAGAAATATATGGGGAGCTGGCATGATGTAAAGGATATCCTGTTCAAAGGTTATATCTTCATGATAACGGATCAGATTGATCAATTAAATATAGAGCTTAAAAAAATACCTGATTTCGTGAAGGTCATCGGTAAGAAAAAAGCAGATATATTTCCTTTAAATGAAGAGGAAGTTGCTTTCATGAAATCATTTGGAAAAGAAAATCATGTTGTAGAGATGTCTACAGGCTTCATACAGGGAGAGCAAATATTTATAACAGAAGGACCATTGCAGGGGAAAGAAGGACAAATCATAAGAATAGATCGGCATAAGCGGGTCGCCTATCTTCAACTCAGCATGTTCAACAAAGAAACCACAACAAAAGTCGGATTAGAGATCATAAGCAAGTGCTGAAAAGGGACTTGCTTTTATTTTGGAGGGATAGATTTGGAGAAATTCAAGGATAAAATATGGCTGTCAAGCCCCACTATGCATGGAGAAGAATTAAAATATATTACAGAAGCCTATAAAACAAATTGGATGTCTACAGTGGGTAAAAACATTAATGAAATAGAAAGAATGATTTGCGAAAAAGTAGGATGCAAATATGCTGTTGCTTTAGCATCCGGGACATCCTCTTTACATATGGCAGTTAAACTAGCTGGAGTAAAACCTGGAGATAAAGTGTTTTGTACAGATATGACATTTGGTGCTACTGTCAATCCAGTAGTCTATGAAGGTGGGATACCAGTATTTATAGATACGGAATATGATACATGGAATATGGATCCGATTGCTTTAGAGAAAGCGTTTGAATTATATCCGGAGGTAAAAATTGTTGTCTTGGTCCACCTATATGGAACCCCAGGTAAAATCGATGAAATCAAAGCAGTTTGTAAAAAGCATAATGTCATTATCATAGAAGATGCAGCCGAGTCTTTAGGAGCAAGATATAAAGGTGTACAGACAGGAACATTTGGGAATTACAATGCAATATCATTTAATGGCAATAAGATCATAACTGGATCCTCAGGTGGGATGTTTCTGACTGACGATAAAGAAGCGACTGAGAAAGTTAGAAAATGGTCTACACAATCAAGAGAAAATGCACCTTGGTATCAGCATGAAGAATTGGGATACAATTACCGGATGTCAAACGTCATTGCAGGTGTGGTAAGAGGACAAATTCCACACTTAGAGGAGCATATCGCACAGAAAAAGGCTATTTATGAAAGATATAGAAAAGGGTTAAAAGACCTGCCAGTAAAAATGAATCCTTATGATGAAGAGAATAGTGAGCCAAACTTCTGGTTATCTTGTTTAATTATCGATAAGGAAGCAATGTGTAAACAGGTAAGAAGTGAACAAGAGGCACTATTTATTAGTGAAGCAGGCAAAACTTGTCCAACAGAGATATTAGAAGAATTGACAAAATACAATGCAGAAGGCAGACCAATTTGGAAACCGATGCACATGCAGCCAGTGTTTAGAATGAATCCTTTCATTACAAGAGAAGGAATCGGAAGAGCAAGAACGAATGCGTATCTCGAAGGCAGTACATTAGATGCAGGTATGGATATTTTTGATAGAGGATTATGTCTGCCTTCTGATAATAAGATGACAATAGAAGAGCAAGGCCAAATCATAGAAATCATTAAGGGGTGCTTTAAATAATGTACAGATTATTTTTTAAGAGATTTCTTGATTTCACATTGTCCTTAATAGCAATAATCTTGTTGAGTCCAATATACTTGATTGTAGCCATACTTGTAAGAGTGAAATTGGGAAGTCCTGTTATATTCAAACAGAAAAGACCAGGCAAGGATGAAAAGATATTCAAGATGTACAAGTTTCGAAGCATGACGAGTGAAACTGATGGGGAGGGAAATCTTCTGCCAGATGAAGTTAGGTTAACTTCATTTGGAAAGAAACTTCGTTCAACGTCACTTGATGAACTTCCAGAGCTCTTTAATATTTTAAAAGGAGATATGAGTATTATCGGTCCTAGACCTCTATTGGTCCATTACTTACCACTTTATAATGGATTTCAAAAACAAAGACATGATGTAAGACCAGGTTTAACTGGACTTGCGCAAGTGAGTGGACGCAATGCAATTTCTTGGGAAGAGAAATTTGAAAAAGATGTAGAATACACGAAAGAGTATTCTTTTTTATTGGATATGAAGATATTATTTATGACTGTGAAAACGGTTTTTAAGAAAGAAGGAATTAGTAGCGATACCTCTTCGACAATGGAGGAGTTTAAAGGATGATTAATAGGTGATGATATGAACAATATTGTAATTGTAGGTGCATCTGGATTTGGCAGAGAAGTAGCATGGCTAATTGAAAATTCAGATAAATGGAATGTTAAAGGTTTTGTAGATGATAATGAAGATTTAGAACATAAAAGTGTGAATGATTATCCTGTTTTAGGCACAATAGATTTTTTGCTTAATGTAAATGAGAAAACCAATGTAGTAGTAGCCATTGGAAATCCTCGAATCAGAAAAAAAATAGTTGAAAGGCTTCAAATTAATAAGAATATTTCATTTCCTAATATATTTGATAAAGATGTCATTATAGATAAAACTGTCACGATAGGTTTTGGAAATATTATTTGTAAAGGTAGTATTCTAACTACAAATCTAGAAATAGGAAATTTTAATCATATCAATTTGAATTGTACGGTAGGGCACGATGTGCAGTTTCATGACTATATAACAGTCTATCCGGGAGTGAATATTTCAGGTAATGTAAGAATAAATGATTGTGTCGAAATTGGAACGGGAACTAAAATCATACAAGGAAAAGAAATAGTTAAAGAGACGGTGATAGGTGCTGGTTCTGTTGTTGTAAAAGACATAGTTGAAAATGGCACTTATATAGGAGTACCAGCAAAACAAATGAAATAAGATTGGAGAAAGTATGAAAAGAGTATTAATGACTGCAACTGTTCCATCAATGATTGGACAGTTTAACATGAATAATATCAAATTACTACAAGAACTGGGATATACGATAGATGTTGCCTGCAATTTTGATGATTATTCAGTTTGGAATGAAGAAAGAATAAAAAAATTCGAAAGTGAATTAAAGGAATTAAAGATTAAAAAAATTAATATTAGTTTTTCGAGAAGTCCTAAAAATATAAAAAACATAATAAATTCTTATAAACAAATAAAGCAGTTATTAAATGATAAGAATTATTCTCTAGTTCATACACATACACCTATCTCAAGCTTTATAACACGTTTAGCTTATAAAAAAAGTAATATATACGGAACTTGCAAAATGATTTACACAGCGCATGGTTTTCACTTTTTTAAAGGAAACAATCCATTTAAAAATTTTGTTTTTAGAAATATTGAAAAAATTGCTGCAAAATATACGAATGTACTGATTACAATTAACAATGAAGACTATATTGCAGCAAAGAAATTTAAATTAAAGAAAAGCGGTACTGTTGAATATGTACCAGGTGTTGGAATTGATATAGATAAAATTAATTTAATTAAAGAAAATAAGATACAATTATGTGAAGAGTTGAATATTCCAAAGGATGCAATCTTAATACTTTCAGTTGGAGAGCTTAATGCTAATAAAAATCACAAGATTGTAATAGAAATATTACCAGAGTTACCCAATAATGTGCATTATCTAATGTGCGGTGATGGTCAGTTGAAAGAGCAACATGAGCGATTAGCCAAGAAATTACATGTATCAGACAGATTACATTTTCTTGGATATAGAAAAGATGTAATTAAGATAATGAAGTCATGCGATATTTTTGTATTTCCTTCAAAAAGGGAAGGACTGTCAGTAGCTTTAATGGAGGCAATGGCATGTGGATTACCTTGTGTCGTTTCCAAAATTAGAGGAAATGAAGATTTAATTGAGAATGAGAAAGGTGGATACTGTGTGGATTTAGAAAACGAAAGCTTTAATATTTATATAAATAAAATATTAGAGTTAGACCTTTCTAGATCAATGGCTGCTTTTAATTATAATAAAGTTTCAAATTATTCTATAAAGAAAGTGAATTTTAAAATGAGGGAAATTTATGAGAGAAATGAATAAAGAACCTTTGATTTCTGTAATTATGGGTGTGTATAATGATCAGAGATTTTTAAAAGAAGCAATAGAATCTATTCTTTGTCAAACCTATAAGAATTTTGAATTTATTATATGTAATGATTGTTCTGCGGATCAAAGCACTAAGATATTAGAGAAATATAAAAAAATTGATAATAGAATAACAATTATAAATAATAAAAAAAACATGGGGCTAGCAGCCTCACTTAATAGGTGCATAGATATATCTAAAGGTGATTATATTGCAAGAATGGATAGTGATGATAGGGCTTTATCAGATAGATTTTCTATTCAAGTAGAGTATTTAAATGAGCATCCAGAAACTAGTGTGATTGGTACTAATGTATACTATATAGATAACTCATCAAATAGGTATTCAAAGACCGAATTTCCTCATATGAAAAGTATTTCATTAAAAGAAGCGGTTAAGCAAACTTCCCTTATTCATCCTTCTGTGATGATGAGAAAAGAAGCGATACTTAATGTGAATAAATATACAGTAACTGAATTAACATGTCGTGCTGAAGATTATGATTTATGGTGTAAAATGAAAGAAGAAAGAATGGTATTGCAGATTATTGGTGATTATCTTTTAGAATATAGAGAAGATGAAAGTGGAATAAAAAAAAGAAAATATGTATATAGAATTCAAGAGGCGAAACTAAAATTTTATTGGATGAAGCGTACAGGAATGACAAAGTACTTATTTATTTATGCACTGAAACCATTAATTATTGGAATGATTCCAAAAAAGGTTTATAAAAAATTACATAAAAGGAGAGTTATAGATGTCTAATATTCTTTTTGGAGTTTGCATTATATTACCGGTTTTATGTATAGGTAGTGGATGCTATTTTATTAGGCAAGAACAAAAAAAATGTGATATTTTATCCATTGTATTGATTTCAGTTGGCTTAGCTTTAATTGCTTTCTATACATTGCCTAATACATCGGATGACTTACAGAGACATTTTGATGTCATGCGAAGTTATCAAAATCATTCTATTATGGTAATATTTCATTCAGGATATTCATTGGTATATTTGAATAACTTAATAATGTATATAATTGCACAAACTAATATATTAGGCTTATACCAAGCGATTTTTACATTTGTCGGATATTTCTATTTATTTAAGCTAATACTAATGATTTATGATGATTTAAAAATACGAAACAAAAATATATTGATAGGTATGTTGTTATTTATATTTTGCATGTCTTTTTATAAAACTTATATCTTAGCAATAAGAAATTATTTTTGTTTTATCACTGGTGCATATTATTGTTATGCATTAAGAACAGAGAGAATACGAGTTCATCACTTCTTGATTGTAGTTTTATTATTATCGCTTATTCATCCGGTATCATTGGTTCTTGTAATTCCTTTATTAGTAGATTGGATAAAAAATAGAAAAATTCAGTTCGCTTTATTAGTAGGTATTTTTTTTCATTATCCTATTTTAAAGTTTTTTTTAAGTTTATGTCCGAAAGACTCATTTGTGTATCTTAAGATACTACCATATTTAAATGGAACTATACAGCCATATAATGCGAATTATATGATTTTATTTATGTTTCTTGCTCTCTTTGCTTCTTTTATAATTATACTAATGTATAAACAGGAGTCTAATACAATTAAGTATTTAATTCTATATACAATATTAGCGTTATCAACGTTCTATCAATTTGATCTGATTAGAAGATTTATGTACTTGGTGCCTTTGTTTATGATAGAACCTTTATTTATTTTATTATCAGAAAAAAAGATTAATAATTATTTTGAATTTAAGAAATTTAAAATTAAACTAACACATATTTTATCTATAATTATGTTATTTTTGTCAATTGCTTCTATATTAGCGACATATGCAAATATCATAGCATATGGCTGGTATTGGATATTTTAGGGGAGGCTTTTAATGAAAAAGAAAATATTATTTAGCATAACTAATTTAATTGGTGGTGGTGCAGAGAAAATACTTCTTGATACAGTGAAAGCAATGGATAAAACGAAATATGATGTGTATGTTTTTTCTTTGTTAAATGAGGGAATATATATAGAAGAAATAAAAAAATATGCAACATATTTTTTTGCTTTTGATTTAGAAGCGTATCCAGAGCGATTGAGAAATTATATTCGCTTTCTTTTTTTAAGATATATTAAATTTTCAAAAAAAGAAAAATTATACAAGAAATATGTTCAGGGAGAATATGATTATGAAATAGCATTTTTAGAAGGACCAGTAACTAAGATAATTGCCGGTTCTAAGTCAAGGACTCCCAAATATGCATGGGTTCATGTTGATTTAATAAATCTGCCTGATAGCAATAAATACTATAGAAGTAAAGAAGAAGCGAAAGAATGTTATAATTTTTACAATAAGATATTATGCGTTTCATCTGATGTGAAAACTTCTTTTTTAAAAATATACGATGTGGATGAAGAAAAAGTGCAAGTTCAACTAAATGTGCTAGATACTAATAAGATACTAAATTCTATAAAAAATGTTACAGAATATAAGAGGCAGAATCCATTAAATCTTATTACTGTGGGAAGACTTAGTCCACAAAAAGGATATGATCGACTTTTAAAGTGTTGTGTTAGATTAAAAGAAGATAAATTGACATTTAAATTAAAAATTGTAGGAACCGGACTCTTGAAGGATACTTATCAAAAATTTATTGATGATAATAAACTAAATGATTGTGTTGAATTAACTGGATTTATTGATAATCCATATCCATTATTAAAAAAAGCAGATTTATTTGTATGTTCTTCATTAACTGAAGGATTTAGCACAGTGGTTTCTGAAGCTATTTTTTTAGGTACACCTGTACTTACGACAGATTGTGCAGGAATGAAAGATATTTTAGGAGACAGTGAATTCGGTCTAATTGTAGAGAATAATGAGAATGGACTATATGAAGGTTTAAAGCAATTACTTATGGATAAGGATAAATTAAATGAATTGAGAGAAAAAGCAGTAGAAAGAAGTCCTTTTTTTGATTTACAAGCACGTTTATATGAGTTTGACTGTTTATTTGAAAAAGGTAATGAATATGAGTGATATTAAAATAACAATTATGACACCTACGTATAATCGTTCTAGTTTCTTGCCTAAATTATATGAGACTTTAACAAAGCAAACAGTTGATTTAACGATGATGGAATGGATTATAGTAGATGACGGATCAACAGATGATACAGAAGATATAGTTCATAAGCTGAAAGAAAAGAGTCCATTTGGAATTAATTATATAAAATCAACAAATAGAGGAAAACATCATGCAGTTAATATGGGAATAGAAAATGCGACAGGAGAATTTTTCTTTATAGTTGATTCAGATGATACTTTACCAGAAAATTCAATAGAAAGAATTATCTTTTGGTTTACTACTCTAAAAAGTGAACAAGAAAAGTTTGCAGGTATTGGAGGCTTGAAATCTTATGAATTTAGTGGAGATGTAGGAGAATCGTTTGAAGGAGAATATTTAGACTGTTCTTCGATAGAAAGAAGAGAAAAGAATATAAAAGGAGATAAAGCTGAGGTTTTTTATACAGATATAATAAAGAAGTATAGATTTCCGGAATTTAGTGGTGAAAAATTTCTAAGTGAATGTGTCTTATGGAATGAAATAGCAAGAGACGGATATAAAATAAGATGGTTTAATGAACCCATTTATCGATGTGAGTATTTGGATTCAGGCTTAACTAGAAATATCTATAATCATTTGGCTAAATCGCCGAAAGGTTTTTTACTATATACAATAGAACTTATGCAGTATGAAGCTAGATCAGAACTTAAAAGGATGTATTATGCAGGAGCATATCATGTTTTAGTAGAAAATATAAAGCTAAGTGTATTATCTAAAAAACTAAAAATTTCTGTCTTAAAAATTGTAGTAGGCTCCTACATATTTAGGATAGTTCAAAAAAGAAAGGGAAGGCGAATAAATGAATAAAAAAGTCTGTGTATTATTATGTACATATAATCGTAAAAAATGTTTAGAAAAAGTTTTAAATGCATTAAGTAATCAAACCCATCAAATATCAGGGATTGTAGTCGTTGATAATCATTCAACTGATGGGACTTTATGTCATTTAAATGCTTTAGGCTTAAACTTACATGAAAAGATTAATGAGGTACAAATCACTAATTTAAATAATATCAAATTTTATTATTATTTAAATGAAAAAAATGAAGGAGGGGCAGGCGGATTTAAAAAAGCCTTTGAAATAGGATTAAAGTATGACTATGACTATTATTGGGTAATGGATGATGATGTATTACCAGAAGTAAATTGTTTAGAAATTTTGCTTGAGGGAATGGATGAAAATCATAAAGTGTGCATCCCAAACAGAACTTGTGAAAATTTTAAAGATAATGCTGTTATAAAAATGAATTTTGACAATTTCTTTAAACGTGTAGAAGATAAACAAGTTATTTCAGATTTTACCGGAAAAGAAAAAATAGAAGTTGTGGATTTTGCGTTTGAAGGACCATTGTTTAATTCTGAAATTTTGTCGGAAATTGGTCTACCAGATGATAAATATTTTTTACTCTTTGATGATAGTGACTACGCATATCGCTGTACAAAGATAACAAAGATATATTTTATGGTTAATGCAAAATTAAATAGGCAACTACCATTGCCCAATATAAGTGAACCAATTTATTGGAAACAATACTATATGTTGAGGAATTCATTTGTATTTGATATGAAATATGGGAAGAATTTCATTTTTAAACGATTACGCCCAATGTATTTTTGTTTGTTTTCATATTTAAGAGCAATTTCAAAATGGTCTTTGCCTAGAATTAGATATACCAAAAAAGCATATCATGATGCTAGGCATAATTTATTAGGAAAACAGGTTGAACCTGGAGAAAAGTTCGATGGAAAGTGAGTGAATTGAATGTATGATTATTTGATAGTAGGTGCAGGTCTATTTGGTTCTATTTTTGCATATGAAGCAAAAAAAAGGGGAAAAAATTGTCTTGTAATTGACAAAAGACCTCATATCGGAGGAAATATTTACACTAAAGAAGTGGAAGGTATTAATGTTCATGAATATGGGGCGCATATATTCCATACATCTAATCACGAGGTCTGGAAATATATTCAGCAATTTGCTACTTTTAATAGATATACCAACTCTCCTATTGCAAGGTATAGAGATGAAATTTACAATATGCCTTTTAATATGAATACGTTTAATAAGCTTTGGGGAGTAATTACCCCAGAGCAAGCGAAGAAAAAAATCGAACAGCAAATCAAAGAATCAGGTATTATAGAGCCTAAAAATCTAGAGGAGCAGGCTATATCATTAGTAGGAAGAGACATATACGAAAAATTAGTAAAAGGATATACACAAAAACAATGGGGAAGAAGATGTGATGAGCTTCCTTCTTTCATTATTAAAAGATTACCCGTGAGATTTACATACGATAATAATTATTTTAATGATTTGTATCAAGGCATACCGATTGGCGGATATACACCGATTATTGAAAAAATGCTTGAAGGAATTGATATACGATTGAATTGTGATTATTTTTCTAAAAGAAAAGAACTAGAAACGATTGCTAATAAAATCGTTTTCACTGGCATGATTGATCAATACTATGATTATTGCTTTGGCGAATTAGAATATCGTAGTCTTAGATTTGAAACAGAAATATTAGAAAGCGAGAATTATCAAGGTAATGCTGTGGTAAATTATAATGAATATGAAATACCATATACTAGAATTATAGAACACAAGCATTTTGAATATGGGAAGCAAGAAAAAACGATAATAACAAGAGAGTATCCAGCAACTTGGAAAAAAGGTGATGAACCATATTACCCGATGAATGATGAAAAAAATAATTGTCTGTATGAAAAATATAAAGCACTTGCAGATAAAGAAAATAAAGTTATTTTTGGCGGAAGATTGGGAATGTACAAGTATTATGATATGCATCATATCATAAGTGAAGCCTTAGAGATGGCAGGAAAAGAGTTTAATGAATAAAATACAAACTGTCAAAAAGAATTTTATAATGAATTTCATTTTGACTGCGGCAAATTTTATATTTCCTATTGTAACATTTCCCTATGTTTCTAGAATTCTATTAGCTGAGGGAACTGGAAAAGTAGCATTTGCAGCATCTATTGCGAGTTACTTTTCTATGATTGCTGCCTTAGGGATTCCAACTTATGGCATACGTGCATGCGCAAGAATACGCGATGATAAAGATAAACTAAATAAAACAGTACAAGAGCTTCTTATAATTCATATGAGTGCGACTAGTTTAGCATTAATGTTTTATTTTATTAGTGTCTTTATAGTGCCAGAATTATATAAAGAGAAGACCTTAATGCTAATAAATTCTTTATCTATTCTTTTAAATGTTTTTGGAGTTAATTGGTTATATCAAGCACTAGAGCAATATAGCTATATAACTTACCGCTCTATATTTTTTAAAATTATATCCATAATACTAATGTTTTTCTTTATCCATCAAAAAAGTGATTATATTATTTATGGTGGAATTGCGATTTTTGCAAATGCAGGATCTAACATATTAAATTTTATTAGATTACGCAAGTTAATTAATTTTAAAAAAGTTGAAAGTTATAGTTTTCTAGTGCATATAAGACCGATTTTGGTTTTCTTTGCTCAATCTGTTGCAATTACAGTCTATACAAATCTCGATACTGTCATGCTTGGTTTTATGCAATCTGATATAGAGGTCGGGTACTATAATGCTGCAATAAAGATTAAGACAATATTGCTAAGTTTAGTCACATCTTTAGGAACGGTTTTATTACCTAGATTATCTTATTGTATTCAAAAAAATGATAAGATACAGTTTCAAACCTTAATTTCTAAGAGTATTAGATTTGTTTTTATAATAGCATTACCACTAACTATTTTCTTTATTTTATTTGCAAAAGAAACACTGATTGTTTTATCTGGAAGAGATTTTATAGGCGCAACGCTGGCAATGCAAATAATTACTCCTACTATTCTTTTAATAGGATTATCTAACATCACAGGTATCCAAATATTAACACCTTTAGGGAAAGAAAAATTTGTTGTATACTCTGTTACATTTGGTGCAATCCTTGACTTAATTGTCAATTATATATGTATTCCTAGATTAGGAGCCGCTGGTGCATCTTTAGGCACACTGATTGCTGAATTTTCTGTTTTGGCTGTACAAATTATGTATACTTCAAAACAATTACATGAAGTTAAGTGTGGATTCAAAATTTTTAAAATAATTATTTCATGTTTATTTGCTTCAATACTTGTACTTTTCATCAATCTGTTTACCGATTTCACAGTCTTCTTCAGTTTATTTGTATATGCAATTTTGTTTTTTGGAAGTTATGTTATTTGCTTGATTCTATTGAAAGAAGAGTTTGTGGTTGACTATATATATAAAGGTTATTCAGCTTTAAAAACTAGGAGGTGAACTTTGTGATGAAAGAGTTTTTAATTTCTAAAAAAGGGATTTTTTGTATAAACTTAGTTCTCCTAATATTATTTGCTTTCTCAGGATGTATGAAGTATGAGGTTTCTGATGACTTTATCATGGAAATGGTGGTTTCTGGAGCTTATACAGGCTCACCTTCCTCATTTATTATGTTTATGCATCCTATGATTGGGATTGTTCTCTCTATGTTATATACATTTATCGCAACAATCAACTGGTATTTTATTTTTCAAATTGCGGTAATATTTACTTCATTATGCATTATATCGTATACGTTTTTGAAATATAAAAAAGATAATCTAAGCATATTGCTTTTTATGATATTTCTTTTGTTTTTTTCCAATGATCTATACTTATTGGTGCAATTCACAAAAACTGCGACGATCTCTCTATGTGCAGGATGCATTCTTATTTTAAGCAATATTTTAGATAGCAAAACGATAAATAAAAAAGAAGTCGCTTTGGGGATTTTCCTTTTTTGTGTTGGCTATATGATAAGAAATAAATGCATCTATATTGTTTTATTTTTTTCTGGACTACCAGTCTTATTTTATGGAATAAAGAAGAGGCTCAAATACATAGATTTCGTGAATTTGGTTAAAAAAGCAGGGAAAGTAATATTCCCATGTTTTCTTATTTTAATTGGATTAAGTCTTTTCAGTATCGGATTTGTTCAACGATATCCTGCGTTTAAAGCATATAAAACATATAGTGCATATCGATCTGATATTGTAGATTATTCTTACTACTCATATGAAGATAACCGATTAGAATTTGAAAAAAATGGAATTAGTGAAAATGATTTTTATACATTAGTTCATTGGAATTTCGGAGATATAGAATATTACGATTTAGATAAATTAAAAACGGTTAGCACTATTTTAAATGCCTATCGAGATAGCCAATATACGAGTATAAAAGGAACGATTGTCAATTTAATAAATCGCCAGTATAAATATTACGTAAGTGTTTGGGCACTAATCCTCATTTCATTGATTGGAATTTTTGCAATAAGAAATGGAATCTTTCAAGTCTTGGCTGTGAATTTCTTTGCTTTCTGTTTATTGTTTTTAAACATGTATCTAGGAAGACTAAACTATCGTGTTGAATATTCTATCTTTTTAGCAGCCACAGCATTTTTGCTCTTTAGCATTCAAATATCTGAAAGTCGAATCGAAAAATTTAGCGATAAAGTTCTAATCGCAGTTTTGATCGTTCTATGTGTATGTAGAATACCAGTGTATATACCAAGTTATGGAAAAAGTAGTTATGATGCATTGTTTATTTCATGGAATAATGATTTAGCAAAATATAATGCTTCTTTTGAAAAAGAAAAGGATATGAGTGTTATAAACGAAATTAAGCAGAATCCAAATAATTTTTATTATTTAGGTTTTTATTCCAATATTCAAACGTTATATTTGAATTACAATCCATGGAAAGGGATTCAAAAGTTAGAATTTAAGAATGCTGCTTTTTTTGCGGGAATTGATACTTTCCATCCGGATTGGATGAAGCAATTGGAAAAACATAGTATAAATAACCCTATGGAACATTTATTAAAGGAAAATGTTTATTTTATAGAGAACAGACCGATAAATGAAATCTTGACTTTTATACAAGAACATTATAAAGTAAATGTGGAAATGACTTTGTATAAAAAAATAGGGTCATATTATATTTGGAAAATAAGGTAGGAGAATGAAAATGAAAATTTTGGTAACTGGCGGCGCAGGCTTTATTGGCGGGAATTTTATTCACTATATGGTGGATAAATATCCGGACGATGTGATAGTAAATCTTGATTTACTTACATATGCGGGTAATTTAGAAACATGTAAACCTGTTGAGGATAAAACAAATTATAAATTCTATAAGGGTGATATAGCCGATAGAGCTTTTGTTTTTGATTTATTTGAAAAAGAGAAATTTGATGTGGTTGTAAATTTTGCGGCAGAATCGCATGTTGATAGAAGTATAGAGGATCCAGAAAGTTTTGTTAGAACGAATGTAATGGGAACTACGACTTTATTAGACGCATGTAATAAATATGGGATTCAACGTTATCATCAGGTTTCAACGGATGAAGTATATGGAGATTTGCCATTAGATAAACCAGATTTATTTTTTACGGAGGAAACTCCTTTGCATACATCAAGTCCATATAGTTCATCAAAAGCAGCGGCGGATTTGTTTGTTTTAGCTTACCATAGAACATATGGTTTACCAGTGACCATTAGTAGATGTTCCAATAATTATGGACCATATCATTTTCCAGAAAAATTAATTCCATTAATGATTTCTAGAGCTTTAGCTGAGGAATCGCTTCCTGTATATGGTACTGGAGAAAATGTAAGAGATTGGTTACATGTATATGATCATTGTGTGGCAATTGATTTAATTATAAGAAAAGGAGAAGCAGGTGAAGTTTACAATGTCGGTGGACATAATGAGCGAACAAATCTAGAAGTAGTTAAAACAATTTTGAAAGCATTGAATAAGCCGGAGTCTTTAATAAAGTATGTTGAAGATAGAAAAGGACATGATTTAAGATATGCAATTGATCCATATAAGTTAGAAACAGAACTAGGATGGAAACCAAAATATAATTTTGACACTGGTATACAACAAACAATTCAATGGTATTTGGATTATAAAGAGTGGTGGCAAAATATTCTTTCTGGAGAGTATCAAAATTATTTTAATAAAATGTATAAAGAAAAAGGGAGAGTGTAACATGAAGGGGATTATTTTAGCCGGAGGATCGGGAACTAGACTTTATCCATTAACACAAGTCGTATCAAAACAGATACTGCCTGTATATGATAAACCGATGATTTACTATCCATTATCTACATTAATGCTTGCTGGAATTAAAGAGATTCTAATTATTTCTACACCGCGAGATGTAGTTGCGTTTGAAGAATTATTGAGGGATGGAAGTCAGTTGGGATTAAGTATCGAATATGCTATACAAGAACAACCAAAAGGACTAGCTGAAGCATTTATAATTGGTGAAAATTTCATAGGAAATGATCGTGTTGCATTGATTTTAGGAGATAATATTTTTTACGGTCGTCATTTTACGACAACTTTAAATGAAGCTTTATCCAAAAAAGGTGCAACAATTTTTGGGTACTATGTAGATAATCCTAAAGAATATGGTGTAGTCACTTTTGATAAGGATTATAAAGTGTTGACACTGGAAGAAAAACCTGAAAAGCCTAAATCTCATTATGCAGTTCCTGGCTTGTATTTTTATGACAATGATGTTGTAGAAATTGCGAAAACAATTAAACCTTCTGCTAGAGGAGAACTGGAGATTACTTCTGTAAATAATGAATATTTACGTCGTGGAAAGCTAAATATCAAAGTTCTTGGAAGAGGCTTTGCATGGTTAGATACGGGAAATCCCAACGCCTTACTTGAAGCATCTGAGTATGTTGGAGCAGTTCAGAAAAGAAGTGGTTTATATGTTTCCTGCATAGAAGAAATTGCATACATAAAAGGATTTATCGATAAAGTTCAATTGTTAAAATTGGCAGAGAAATTTGCGAAAACGGATTATGGAAAATATTTATTGAGACTTGCAGAAGAAGATGCAAATGAAGCAAGCGTAGTAAGGGGGTAATCGTGTGAAAAATACAATTATTCTTCTCTACGAATCTTGGCTAAATAAAACAGGAAATATAACTGGAAATGATGAAATAAATGAGTGGATTGAGCAACGAAATAACGATCTTGAGGTTCAGATAGAAAAAATATCTTTGAACGAGTGTAGTCCATGGTACTATGACGAAAAAGAAGGACAAATTAGAAATCAGAATTTATCATTTTTTACTGTAAAAGGATTCCAAAGAAAAAGAGAAAATGATGTCATATTAGAACAACCCGTTATTTTACAAAACGAAATAGGTTATTTAGGAATTCTTTGTAAGGAAATCGATGGTGTATTGAATTTTTTGATGCAGGCAAAAATTGAACCTGGGAATATTAATAAAATACAATTGTCGCCTACAATTCAAGCAACAAAAAGTAATTTTACTCAAAAACATGGTGGTAGAAAACCGAATTATTTGGAATATTTCCTAAATGCGGTTGATCACGAAATCATCGTAGATCAAATTCAATCAGAGCAATCTTCACGTTTTTATAAGAAACGAAATCGAAATATTATCATAAAAGTACAGGATGAGGTTTTGTTAAAACCAAATTTTAAATGGATGACATTAGGACAAATAAAGCGTTTAATGAAAAAAGACAATATTGTGAATATGGATACACGAACCGTATTGTCTTGTATTCCATATTATAATCACAGTTTTTCAACTAATGAATTAAAGGCAATGGAAGCAAAAGCAAATGATAAAAGTTTATTTAAATCGATTTTTACAATGCATGATGAGTATATGATTCCTAGAATATATCAACAAATAAACAATTCAAAAATGTTTGATGATGAAGAAGATGCATTGGTTTCTCTAGATCAACTTTCTACGTGGAAACATATAGAGAAGGAAATGAAATGTGTTCATGAACATGATTTTAAAGTCATATTTTGTGACATTATGATTGAGGGAAGAGAAGTAACGAGATGGTGCCAGCCATTATTTGAGGCAACAGGGATTGCTTTATTTGGACTATTTATTTGTAATGATGATGGTGTAAAGAAATTTTTAGTAAGGATAAAGAAAGAAATCGGCTGCTTTGATTCTTTGGAATTAGGACCAACTATTCAATTAGAGCCATCGAAAATACAGAATAATCAGGATCAGATAGTAGATTTATTTATGAATAAAATGAATCATAATGTAAATATTATACATGATGTACTACTTTCAGAAGAAGGAGGTAGATTTTATCATGAGCAAAACCGAAACGTTATTATAGAAATAAATAAAAATGAGATACATGCTGTAGAAGAGGAAGGATATTTCTGGGTAAGCTATAGAACTTTAAATCAATTAGTTCAGGTTAATAATTGTTTAAACATACAACTTAGAAATTTAATATCATTATTAGAGGTGTAAAATGAAAAAAATTAGAATCGGAATTATATGTCCATCAGAAATCGCATTTCGTAGATTTTTACCTTCATTAGAAAAAGAAGAGAATTTCACATATGTAGGTGTTGCAATTGCATCAAAAGAAGAGTGGGATGGAGATGTTGCAGACACTGTAATTGAAAATGAATGGAAAAAAGGAATGACTTTTGTAGATACCTATGGCGGGAAGATCTTCGAGAGTTATTCTTCCTTAATTATGTCAAATGAAGTTGATGCAATCTATCTACCACTGCCTCCTGCATTACACTATAAATGGGCAAAGAAAGCATTAGAAAATGATAAGCATGTATTTGTTGAAAAACCTTCAACGACGAATTATCAAGATAGTTTAAACTTGGTCAAATTAGCAGAAGAAAGAAAACTTGTATTGCACGAAAATTATATGTTCCAATATCATTCACAAATTTCAGAAATAAAGAAAGAAATTGAAAATGGAAAAATTGGTAAAGTGCATTCATATCATGCTAGATTTGGTTTTCCTAGAAGGGATAAAAATGATTTTAGATACAATAAAGAATTAGGGGGAGGCGCTTTATTGGATGCTGGAGGATATGTAATAAAACTTGCAACAAAGTTACTCGGAGAAGATATTACATTGGAGTCATGTGTCATGAATTCTTATGAGGATTTTGATATAGATCTATATGGAAGTTATATGTTTAGAAATAGTAAAAATGAGGTATTTATTGGAGAATATGGAATGGACTGTGAATACCAATGTATGCTATCCATATGGGGAAGTAGAGGAATTATGCAAACGGATCGTATTTTTACAGCCCCCGACAATTTGAAACCAAGTTTGAAAATAATTCAAAGTGGAGAAGTTAAAACTATTGAATTAAGCTGTGACTCTCATTTTAAAAAGTCCATATGTCAATTTTATAATGCTATAAATGACACTGCTGTAAGAGAAAAAATCTATAATGAAATACTTTTACAAGCTCAATTAGTTCAAAAGGTTAGAGATATTTCAGGAGGGATAGGAAATGATAAAATTTAATAAACCATCAATTACGGAATTAGAAATTAAGAAAGTAGTTGATTGCTTGAACGGGAATAGCATATTATCAGGAGATGGAAAGTATACAACAGAAGTATATGAACATTTTAAAAAGAGATTTCATATTGATAATATGCTGTTGACAACTTCAGGGACTACTGCATTAGAGATGGCTTCTATTTTAATTGATTTAGAACCAGGGGATGAAGTAATTACGCCTTCTTTTACTTTTTCTTCTACGGTAAATGCATTTCTATTAAGAGGGGCAAACCCTGTATTTTGTGATATTCGAGAAGATACATTTAATATTGATGAAAATTTAATTGAGGACCTAATAACATCAAAAACAAAAGCAATCTATGCTGTTGACTATGCAGGTTTTCCATGTGAGATGGATAAGATTAATGAAATAGCAAATCGCCATGGTCTTTTCGTGATTGAGGATGCTGCTCAGGCGGTAGGATCTACATACAAAGGTAGATATGCAGGAACATTAACCGAATTTGGATGTTTTAGTTTTCACGAAACCAAAAATTATGTCATGGGTGAAGGTGGCGCAATTGTTGTTAATGAAGATAAATATATGGAGCGTGCTGAAATCATCCGTGAAAAAGGTACAAATCGAAGAAATGTATTACGCGGATTAGTAGATAAATATACATGGCATGACATCGGTTCTTCTTTTTTGCCAAGTGATTTATTAGCAGCAATTTTGTCAGCCCAAATGGAACGCTATGATGAAATTCTAGAAAAAAGAATGAATGTATGGAATACATATTATAAAGGACTAGAATGCTTAGAAAAGGAAGGCTTATTGAGAAGACCAGTATTGCCAGAAGGTATCGAGCATAATGCGCATATGTTCTGTATCGTATTGCCAGATGAAGATACAAGAACAAAGCTAATCAATTCTTTAAAAGAAAAGGGTATTTCAAGTTATATTTGTTATGTACCTTTGCATTCTTCACCATATGGACAAAAATTAGGATATACACCAGAAATGTTGCCAGTTACTGAAGATTTAGGAAAGAGAATATTAAGATTACCTCTGTACGTAGACATGACTATTGAGGGTGCAGAATTTGTAGTTGAAACTATAAAAAAAGTGATTTAGTAGAAAAGAGGAGAAAAAAATGAAAAAAGTATTAATTTTGGGGGTTGGAAATGCTCAAATAGATGCTATAGAGTATTTTAAAGAAAAAGGTTATGAAGTTCATGGATGTAGCTATAGCCATGGAGATAATGGAGAAAAGTATTTAGATAGATTTGCTTTAATAAATATTGTAGATATAGAAGGAATAAAGCAGTATATTAATAAAGAAAATATAGATATAGTTTACTCAGTAGGATCTGATTTAGCGATGCCTAGTGTTTCTAAAGCAGCTGAGGATTTGGGTCTAAAACATTTCGTTAGTTCTGAAACAGCACGTATTTGTAATACTAAAAACGTATTAAGACAATATTTAGGTGAGAATTTTGAAGGTAATATACCTTTTCAAGTGATTTCTTCTCAAGATGATGCAATCTTGCTAGAATATCCTTTTATTATGAAACCAGTTGATTCTCAGGGACAAAGAGGGGTATATAAAATAAATAACTACAGAGAATTTAAAGAAAAAATTTCATCATCTCTATCTTTTTCAAAAAGTGGTAAAGTAATAATAGAAGAATTCATTGATGGAGATGAAATATCAGTTAATACTTTTTCTGTAAATGGAAAAATTATATTTAATATTATCTCTGATCGTATCGTATGGAATGAATTTCCTGGAGGAATAATTCATAAACATGTCATTCCTTCTAAATATGGAATAGGCGAAGTAAAGAAAAAAATAGAAAATTTAGTTGAACGGGTATTGAATAAATTATCAATTGATGATGGACCTGCATATTTTCAAATTAAAATAAAAAATGGAAGCGAACCTATATTAGTAGAAGTCACACCACGTTTAGATGGATGTCATATGTGGAAACTAATTAAGTATTATTGTAACGTTAATTTATTGGATATGTCTATTAAACATCTTTTAGGTGAATTAGATAAACAAGGTATAATTGAAATAAATCCAAAAAAAGAAAGTGTGGTACTTGAATTTATGTGTCAACCAACTGGAAGTAATGTATCAAGAGATAATTTTAATATATCTTGGTCTGATTATCATAGATGGTATTATAAAAATGGAGAAGTGGTAAAGAAAATGAATGGATATATGGAAAAATGTGGATATGAAATTGGAGAATATCTATGAAGATAGCAATTGTTGGTAGCTCTGGCTTTATCGGCAGAATGCTTGTAAAAGAATGCGTTCAAGAAGGACATGAAGTAACCTGTATAGATTTATATCCGCCAAAAAATGTAGATAGTTACTTAAATAATGAACATGTTAGTTTTGTTCAATCAGATAGTAACATAGAAGATTTATGCAAGCTATTTATTGAAAAAGATGCTGTTGTTTGTTTAGCAGCGATTAGACCTTTAAAAGAGTTTGGATTTAATGAATATACTGCAAATATTAAAATTGCGACTAATGTAATGGAAGCTTGTTTATCAGTAGGTTTAAAAAATGCAGTTTTTATGTCCTCGAGATCTGTTTATTCAGATAATAATCTCCCATGGAAAGAATCTGAAAAAAACATCGCGCTTAATTTATATGGTGAAGCTAAAGCAGCAGTGGATAACTTGATTTTGTTTATGAATAAAAAATATGGCACAAAATTTAAAAGTTTAAGATTAGCACAAGTATTAGGATTAGGTGAAGTTAAAGGGTATTTAATAAATACGTTAATAGACAATGCATATACAAAGAAAACTTCAATAATCTATGGAACGGGCTGTGGAAAAAAACAATTAATATATGTGAAAGATGTAATAAATGCAATCCTAAAAGCATGTAAAGATAAAGAAGTAGATGGAATATTTAATATTGGTGTAAAAGATAGTATTTCTATAGTAGATTTAGCATCATTAATTTATAGAGTATTTAATAATGAAGGAAATTATATTTTGAAACCAGAATTGCCAGAAGATAAAAAGAATTATTTAATGTCAACAGAGAAAGCAAATACGATATTAGGATTTGAACCTAAATTTACAATTGAGGAAGCGGTTATTGATATAAGAAAAGAGTTAGAAAATGAAAGTAAATAAGATTAAGACATTAATTTTACTACAATTAGCTGTTTTTATATATTCAATTGTTAGTGTCTTTTCTAAAATAAGTTCATCAATAATAAATGAAGAAGGATTCTTTTCTTTTTTATTTATTACTTGCGTTATATTTATGTTCATAACTTTAGGTATATATGCAATTATTTGGCAATTTTCTCTTAAGAAAATCGATTTATCAATCGCATATGCGAATAAAGGCTTAACTTTATTTTGGTCAATTATCTGGTCTTCAATTTTGTTTAAAGAAAGTATAAATATACAGAATATGGTAGGTATAATTGTAATTATAATTGGAGTGGTGGTGATTTCATATGATTCGTAATTTGTCTATAGCATTAATGGTTTTTTCTGCATTATTAGCTGGAATATCCCAATGTTTTTTGAAATATAGTGCCAAAAAGAAGCATACAAGTATATTAAATGAATTTTTAAATATTCAAGTAATCGTTGGTTATTCTTTATTGGTTATTACAATGTTTTTAAACATTATAGCATATAGAAACATTGAATATAAACTAGGACCTATTATTAATTCTTTAACCTATGTATTTGTTTTATTTTTTGGAGTAGTTATATTCCATGAGAAGTTATCAAAAAATAAGATATTTGGAATTATTTTGATTTTACTAGGTATTTTTGTATTTAATCTGTAATAAAAATAGGAGAGTTATATGTATATTACTAACAAAATTAAATCAAATAAAAAAGAATACTTCACCATTTTTTTGGCTATAATAATCAATGCTATTTTATTTCTATATGCATTATCTAAAGGCACTTCATATTATATAACTAATGATGATTATAGACTCAGATTGATTTCATCTGGCGCATATACTGGAGATCCAAGTTATCAATTAGTTTTTATTAAAGCCTTTATAGGTTATGTATTGCAATTTTTATATGAAATAAATCAAACTATACAGTGGTATGATTTTTATACATTACTATGCATGTATCTTCCTACGACGTATTTATTATATACTTTAATAAAACAAAAAAAAGTAATTATTAAATTACTAAATTTTTTTATATATTTTTTATTCTATATTTTCATTTTATATAAGCATATAATGTTACCTCAATTTACTATTATTTCAGCTTTTTGTGGTTTAGGGGCTGTATGCAGTTTAATTAATTTATTAGAAGCCAATAACTTTAAAAAAAAATATGGAACGATATTTTTATTTTGTGTATTTAATTTACTTTGTTTTGGAATTAGAGATGAAATATTTTTTATGGTACTTGTAATGGAGGTGTTTATTTTAATTGTCAACGTACTTATAGATAAATCAATATTGAAATTTGTTTTTAAATTAAGTGCTTGTATAATTTTCTTGTGTTTAACTGTCCAAGTAGTTGATATAATCACATTATCTAATAGTGATTATATCGAATTTAAAAATTATACAAAATCAAGATCTCTTATTTATGACTATTATCCAGCACCTGATTATGAATTACATAAAGAATTTTACGATTCTATTGGCATGAATGCTGATATAGTTAATGCACTTCAAACGAGAACATTAGACGTAGACGATTCACTAAATACCGAAAATTATAATAAAGTAGCTGAATATAGTAAGAGCATTAACGAACAGACTATATACTTAAGAGTTCGCCAATCATTGATTAATACATTTAAATGCTTGATATCAGATAATATTTTTCCACAGATAGCATTAGTAGCCTTTTTATTTGCATTAGCAGGAATAAATATAATGAAAGATAAAAATGAAAAAGATATATTTTATTTTTTAGGTAGTATTGGATATATATTATTTGGTGTTTTTATATTGATTTTTAGAGGTAGGATAATGGACAGAATAATAGAAGCTATAATTTTAGTAATAATGCCTATACTATTTTATATTGCCTCATGTAAGATTAATTTAAAGATTGTAATTCCAAAGGAGAAAAAAAAAATATTATTAACTATAATGTGCAGTGCGATTGGAGCTTTATATTTATCAGGAACTTATTATATCGCGCGAGATAACATATATGAGCAAATTAATAATATTAAAACATTATCTATGCGATTAGAGGCTTTACAAGGATATGCAAAGAACCACCCCCAAAATTTTTATTTCTATAATGCTCTTGATTTTATAGGAGCAAGTGATCGATTATTTAGTGCAAGTTTAGAGAATGAAAAAGTTTTAAATATGGATTCATTAGGAAATTGGAATTCAAAATCTCCAAATTATTATAAAAGAAATAAAAAATATGGCTTTACTAGTGCAATAGATGGGTTAGTAAATTGTAAAAATGTATATTATGTAGAATGTTGGGATTTTGACAGTAGTATTGAAGGACTAATAAACAACAAGTATAAAAAACAATCTTCACTAGTGGAGCAAATTATTGCAGATGATGGAACAATAATTAACATTTACGAAATTGTAAATTTAAAATAAAGTCTTTACCTTAATGTATAAGTTTAACATAAAGTATATTAGTAGTTAAGAAAATAGAAGGGAAGGAAAAAAATGATTTATACGTGTATTATACCTTGTTATAACTCAGAAAAAACAATATTTGAAGTTGTAAAATTACTAAAGAATTATTTTGAAGAAAATAAGTTTGGAGAGCTAGAAATTATATTAGTAAATGATCATTCAAAAGATCAAACAGTTGATGTAATTAATTCTATAGTACAATCCAATACAAATGTGATAGGAATTGATTTGGCTAAAAATACAGGGCAGCATAATGCATTGTTGGCGGGAATGTCTAAAGCAAGTGGAGATTATATTATAAGTTTAGATGATGATTTACAAACACATCCTTCACAAATTGGAAAATTAATAATGAAAGTGAATGAAGGCTACGATGTTGTATATGGAAGTTATGAGAAAATGAAGCAATCCACTTTTAGAAATTTTGGAAGAGTATTTAACGATTTTACAGTTAGAAAGTTAATAGGAAAGCCTAAAGGATTAGAGGCATCTAGTTTTTGGATTGCAAAAAAATTTGTAAAAGATGAAATAATTAAAGGAAAGAGTAGTTTTACAAATCTTCAAGGATTATTTTTACGAACAACTAAAAATATAACAAATGTAGAAATTGAACATTTTTCACGTAAATACGGTAGCTCCAACTATACATTAAAAAAACTAATACGGTTATGGGCTAGTTGTTTAAATTATTCATATTTTCCAATTCGTTTAACTTTAATAATAGGACCTTTACTTTTATTAATATCATGTATTTTATATTTTATTCTTTTTCTTTTATTTCTTAAAAAAACCAATTTGGACTTTAGTTTTTATATATTAATAAATACTATGTTTTTTTTGGCTTCAATTATTTTAGCTTTTTTAGGAATTATAGGAGAATATATTGGAAGAATGTTTATGGTTATTACAGATGAACCACAATTTGTTGTTAAAAAAATTATAAAAAGTAAATAAATTCACGAATGGAGGTGCTTTTTAAATTAATGAACGGAAGTAATAGGAATTTAAAAAAATTCAACCACTTTATTGATAGATTTTTATATAAGATAAAAAAAATGCAAAATAGCGAAGAAAACAAGCGCAATGGAAAATTTAGTAATAAATGGTTTAATAAGCCGATAAATAAGAAAAGGGTAATAATAATTTTAGCATGTATATTGATTAATTTAATCCTTTTTTTAATTATATATAATTACTTTGATATGTACTTCGCTACTAATGATGATTATAGGATGCGACTTATTGTAAATGGGGGCTATACAGGAACTCCATCTATCAATACTGTTTTTATTAAAACGTTTATTAGTAGAATTTTATGTGCATTGTATTCATTTAAAAATAATATTCCATGGTATGGAGTATCAATGCTTTTTTCAATGTATATAACTTCTACGTATTTTTTATGGACTTTAATTAGTTTGTGTAGAACTAAATATGCATATACTTTTACATCAATTTTATATATTATTTTCTTTATATTTATTATACAAAAACATTTACGAGAGGTTCAATTCACTATAGTTTCAGCTTTTTGGGGATTTTGTGCAATTATTTCACTTTTAAATATAATTGATAGTTGGGAAATTAAAAATTATGCTAATGAAAATAGTATTATTAGCAACGTATATTTTTATAGGTTTCATGGATTTGTTTTCACTTTATCTTGTGTTTTTTCATATAGCTATCGTGAAAAAATATTTTTAATGACTATTCCATTAATTGTATATATTATAGCTATTAAAAGTATTAAAAACAAAAAATTAATATCAAAATTAGTACCAATTTTTATTATAGCATTAATTGGATTATCTGTTGTGTTTATAGATAATGCGTATCATACAAATAGAAAAGACTATAAAGAATATAATGAATTTAATGAATTAAGATCTGAAATATATGATTATAATTATATACCAAAACCATATGATGAATATAAATCATTTTATGATTCTTTAGGATTAACTCAAGCAGATTACAAAGTACTTATATCGAAAACATTAGATGTGTCAGATAAATTAAATTCCCAAACGTATGACAAGATTATAGAGTATGGAAAAGGAATTTATAAAATCAATATTTTTGATAGAATATATAAAGGAATTACTCAATCTTTTGAAGGGCTTACCAATACGATTGTAAAATTTGAAGTCATGTTTTTTGTTTTAGTATTAGGAATTGCATGGTATATTGAAACTAAAATAAAAGGCTTTTCTTCAATTAGTAAACTATTAATAAATGGAACAATTGGATATGTAATATGCGGAGTAATAGTATTTATTATATTCGGAAGAATAATGCCAAGATTGACTGAGACATTAATCCTTATATCTTCTACTATATTAATTTATTTAGAATCAAAGCATCTATCTGTTTTAAATAATCGATTACCCTCTATTTCGATAAATTCAAATAATTTTTACTCTCTATTGTTACGTGTTTCATCAATTATATTGGTTTTAATAATTTTTATTAGTTTCATTTTTTCAAATCAAAATAGATTAGCTAATCAAGAAGAAGTTTCTGCAAATAATGCATCAAAATTATATGCTTTAAACAACTATGCTGTAAATAATCCAAAAAACTTTTATTTCTATAATGCGAAAGATTTTATAGCATCTTCTGATCAAGTTTTAAGGGAACAAACGCATATCGTCAATACTGAATCTCTAGGGAATTGGCTAGCAACTTCTCCAATTTATTATCAGCGAAATAAAAATTATGGATTTGAGCATGCTATAGATGGATTATTAAATAGAAAAAATGTTTATTATGCGTGTACAGGTGATACCTTAAATTCTGTAAAAATATTACTTGAAAGTAAATATGATAAGAGATTGAAAGAAGTTGATAAATTTATATATAATAAAAATAAAGATAAAATATATATATATAAAATTGTTTCTACCAAAAAAACTAAAAAGGAGTGAAAATTATGGAAAAAGTAGTATTGTTTGCAGTGATTTGTTGTTTACTATTTGGCCAAACTATTTCTCTAAATGCAATATCGACTGAAGATTGTATAGGATCCGAAAAAAATTTCAAATATTTTTCATTAAGTGAAAATGATGTAACCGTTGAATTAGGAAAAAATATTCAATTAGAAGTATTAGGAGAATATAGTCAAATTAACTGGAGAGTAGGAAATCCCCAAATAGCTAGTGTAGATACAAATGGGAAGGTAACAGCAAAATCCATAGGGAATACATATGTGTATGCAGAAACAGCGAATGGATTGGAAGCAAGATGCATAATCCGTGTTACAGCGAAGGAAATCAAGCCGACAGGAATCAGATTAAATGAGACGGATATTAGAGTGGAAATGGGAAAAAGCGTTCAGCTGAAAGCAACAATAACACCGGAAGACGCTAGCAATAAAAAAGTAAGCTGGAGAGTAGGAAATCCCCAAATAGCTAGTGTAGATGCAAATGGGAAGGTAACAGCAAAATCCATAGGGAATACATATGTGTATGCAGAAACAGCGAATGGATTGGAAGCAAGATGCATAATCCGTGTTACAGCGAAGGAAATCAAGCCGACAGGAATCAGATTAAATGAGACGGATATTAGAGTGGAAATGGGAAAAAGCGTTCAGCTGAAAGCAACAATAACACCGGAAGACGCTAGCAATAAAAAAGTAAGCTGGAGAGTAGGAAATCCCCAAATAGCTAGTGTAGATGCAAATGGGAAGGTAACAGCAAAATCCATAGGGAATACATATGTGTATGCAGAAACAGCGAATGGATTGGAAGCAAGATGCATAATCCGTGTTACAGCGAAGGAAATCAAGCCGACAGGAATCAGATTAAATGAGACGGATATTAGAGTGGAAATGGGAAAAAGCGTTCAGCTGAAAGCAACAATAACACCGGAAGACGCTAGCAATAAAAAAGTAAGCTGGAGAGTAGGAAATCCCCAAATAGCTAGTGTAGATGCAAATGGGAAGGTAACAGCAAAATCCATAGGGAATACATATGTGTATGCAGAAACAGCGAATGGATTGGAAGCAAGATGCATAATCCGTGTTACAGCGAAGGAAATCAAGCCGACAGGAATCAGATTAAATGAGACGGATATTAGAGTGGAAATGGGAAAAAGCGTTCAGCTGAAAGCAACAATAACACCGGAAGACGCTAGCAATAAAAAAGTAAGCTGGAGAGTAGGAAATCCCCAAATAGCTAGTGTAGATGCAAATGGGAAGGTAACAGCAAAATCCATAGGGAATACATATGTGTATGCAGAAACAGCGAATGGATTATCTACAAAGTGTATGATTCGTTCAATAAAGGATAATCCAGGATTTATTATAGAAAACGGGAAAACATATTATATTGATTCAGAAACAGGTGCTAAAGCAAAAGGATATAAAATTATTCAAAATAAAAAGTACTATTTCGATAAAGAGACTGGTGAAATGCTAACTGGATTTATTAAAATTGGGAATAGTAATTATTATTTTTTACCAGAAGGTGATGTTGTAAAAGGAATTCAGAAAATAGGAAATAGAACATATTGCTTTAATCCAGAAACAGGAGTACAAGAGTTCGGTTATAGAATCTATAATAGTAAGAAATATTATTTTAATGCTATGACAGGTATAATGGAAACTGGTTTTATTAAAGTTGGTACAATAATGTATTATTTTTTACCAGAAGGTGATGTTGCAAAAGGAATTCAAAAAATAGGAAATAGCACATTTTGCTTTAATCCAGAAACAGGAGTACAAGAGTTTGGATATAAAATACAAGATAATAAAAGATATTATTTTGATGAAGAATTAGGGTATGCCATTGAAGGTAAAAGAACAGTAAATCCAGGAAAAGATAACGAAGCAACTTTCTATTTTACAAAAATAGGGGATGTTAAAACTGGATTTATTACTATAGATGAAAAAACATATTATTTTAATGAATCTAAGGATAATCCAAATACTTATGGGGTAATGAGATTTGGTCATCAAATATTAAATGGTAAAAATTATTATTTTAATTTAGGCAGTGGTGCTTTATTAGAAAGTGGAATTGCTTTTAGTAATACTGTATTTAGATATTATTATTTTGATATTAATGAAAATGATGGATTAAGGAAAGGTATGCAGGATTATAATGGAAGTACTTATTATTTACATCCTGTATATGGTTATGCACATACACAATTTCAATATTATCAAGGAAACTTATATTACTTTAACAAAGAAACAGGAATAATGGAAAAAAATAAAAATATTAATATTAATACATTATCGTTTAATATTAATTCCAATGGAATAGTTGATATAAATTCTGTAATGTCTACTACAGGAAGTGTTAGAGATAGGTTAATAATAGAAGGTCTTAAAAAGATTGGGGTGACTTATGGCCGCGGTGAAGGACAACTTGATTGTAGTCTATTTACAGAATATGTATACAATTTATTAGACAAAAATGATATCAAGGGATATTCATATCAACAATCAAAATATGTTTATGAAAACTATCCTCATTTCATTAGCCAAGATATAGATAAGGAGTCTCAAGAACAACTATTATCAAATATTAATATAGGTGACTTAATTTTTTGGAATGTAAAAGAGTGTTATTTTTCTAAAGAAAATGTTGGAGATAATACAAACTGTCCCCATAATTGGACTAGTAGCGATGGGAAAGAATTCCATACACACCACGTTGGTATTTACATGGGGAATGGTCAAATATTAGAGGCAAATGAAACAGCAGGGTATGTTATTGTACAAGATATTATACAAACAGAAGATTATTTTATAGAATTTGTTTCACCAATTTTCAATTAATTTGCTACATCCTTGAAGTAAAAGAATTATATAAAAAGAAAAATTTGCAAACTGGGCAAGTAAGTTCATTTATTTTTTGAAATGATGTATGATGCTTATAAAGTTTATAAAGAAGAGAAACAGATGATTTTAAGAGTGTAATATCTAATTATAATCTGTTTTGGGTATCCTTTTTTTGTTTTTCCCAATTTCCTTAGGGTTTAACTTTTGCGTAATTCCTTGGGAGGGTGTAGAAATGAAAAGAGTTAGTTAGGTAGAAACTTAGCTAACTCTTTTATCACTAAACATTAGTTTTATAGTAAGCGCAAAATAAAATAGTGGATAAAAATATAGCAGAGACAGCTTATAATGATTTCGTCAGATAAGCTATTTCTGTATTTAACAATCTAATTCAACTATTCTTTTCGATAATTACAACATGCTGTTTAAATTGTATTTTTCCCTTGAATGATAAAGTGTATGTTCTTAGTCATGATAGATAACCTCCTTTAAGTAAGATTAAGAAGTAAGGAATTACTAGATTCTACATATAATAAAAAGAGATATATATTTGAATAACTAAATTCCACTAAGGGATAGATTTTACTTTGGTAATTAATATATTAAGAAAATGTAATGCAATTCATATAGTCAAATAGATAAAAAGAGTTTATAATAAAATTGTTGATTTTGTGAGGAGGATGGTTATGGCAAAGAAAACACATAACAAAAAGCAAATGCCTTTATATAAAAACGTAGGATTTTACTTTGTATTGCTATATGCATTATTAACATTAGGGTTAATTGTGCAAGTATTTACAGTAAATGTTATTCCTATGAAATATGCGACAATTATTTGTATTGTTTTATTACTTACCTTTTCAGGAATGTACTATTTACAACTTGGTAAAAAAGTAAATAAGATAAACAAAATCTTAGGTAGAGTGTTAATTGTTTTATTATCTATTTTCTTAGGAGTGGGAAACTGGTATTTCTTTAAAACAGGAGCAGCATTCTCCAGAATGACTGGTGATGATACACAGACATCCGTTGTATCCGTAGTAGTAATGAAAGAAAGTAAAGCAGGGAGTATAGAGGACTTAAAAAACAGTAAATTTGGTTTAACAAAAACTGGTACGCAGGATATCATAGAAAAGGGACTTGAGGACATAAAGAAAGATGCAGGACAGGATATCACCACTGTAGATTATAAATCATATAAAACTATTGCAGATGATTTATATGATGGTAAGATTGAGGCGATCATTATGGATGAAGCCACAAGAAGCTTGTTTGAGGATAATCATTCTAAATTTGATTCAGAAACAAAGATTGTAAAAAGCTACAAATATAAGACTACAACTAAAGATATTAGTAAAAACGTAAATGTGACTTCTGAACCATTTAATGTTTACATTACTGGCATTGATACTTATGGGACAATATCAACAGTATCCAGATCTGACGTTAATATGATTGCAACAGTGAATCCTAAAACACATCAGATTTTGTTAACTAGCATTCCTCGTGACTATTATGTTCCTCAGCCATGTCAGGCAGGTCAGACAGATAAACTGACACATACTGGTATTTTTGGAGTTGACTGCACCGTAGAAACAGTGGAAAATTATTTTGGTATCGATATTAACTATTATGTACGTGTAAATTTCTCAAGCGTTGAGAATATTGTTAATGCTTTAGGTGGTATCACGGTTAATAATCCAGTAGCATTTACAGCAAGTGATGGAACTTATTCTTATGAAGCAGGAGATGTTTATATGGATGGTGCAAAAGCATTACGCTTTGCCCGCGAACGTTATAATTTAGGGGGCGGTGACCGCGACCGTGGTAAGAATCAGATGAGAGTTATTACCGGAATCATAAATAAAGCAATTTCACCATCAATTATTACAAATTATACGAGTATTTTGGATGCAATCAGTGGTAGCTTCCAGACAAATATGAGTAACAGCGAAATGACATCTTTGATTAAAATGCAGATAAACGATATGAGTGGCTGGGATATTGAACAAATTTCTGTTAATGGAACCGGTAATGGCAGTGCATGGTCACCGGCAAACGGATTTAATTCCTGGGTGATGGAACCAAATGTCAATACAGTGAAACGTGCTGTTGAAGTTATAAAGAAAGTTGAGAACGGAGAAGATGTAAAAGCTCTTGCTCAACAGGTTATGGAAGAAAACACAGCCGATGAATAATATTTAAATAAAAAGTCAGGTTATTTTGCAGATTTTATTGCATTATAGACTGACTTTTTTTGCATACTGATACTTATAATCTAAATTTTTAAATATGATTTATTTTACGTGCTCTATAATTGCATGGATAAAGACGGTATACGTAATCGATTAGATTCAGTATATTGGCTTTATAGCATCGAAAATATTATTGTAAAGCGTGATGACATATACAGAAGATTTCTAAAGGTATAATCGATTTTTCAATGAACAAATGATTTAATGCAAATGAAATTTAATTTTCATGGACAGGAATTTAAAATTAAACGATTTGAATACGTTTCAGAATATCAAAATCAAAATTTGCTAGGTTTTGTATATGAAATAGAGCTATCTGACACATCTACAGATTTATCTTTAATTAGCTATATTGTTGACGGAGAAGAGTATGTTGTGAATGGTCATATAGTTTCGAATATCAAGTTAAACTATGATCGTCAGCAATTGAATTTATTAAATGATTATACTTCACACTTAACTGTAAATACTCTACCCTTAATAAAGGATAAATTTTGGGTCTGTTCTTGCGGGTTTTGTAATGCAGCAAAATCAGATGTCTGTGAATCGTGCGGTTCTGAAAAACAGAATTTGATTGAATTGATGAATGAATACTTAAGAGAAAGGGCTTATAAGCAGCCAGATAAATTTTTAAGAATGGATGAGCAACAGACGCTTGACAATATTCTTGAAAATTTTGCAATAAAAATGGAAGATACTTACGGTTTAGTAAAAGCAAATTACTATCATGTCTGGATAAGGCCTCGTTAAAAATAAAGTATGAAGAGCTGATAACTGACAAAATTAAGAAATTTCTAGAAGATGAAAAACTTACCTTATCTGTTGATTTAAGCTTTGAAGAAAATATAAGACAGTATTGTGAGAAGATAACCGGAGCGCTGATAACAACAGAAATGGTCACGCAGCTAGGAAATCTGAAAGAACGTGAAGTAGAGTACCGACAGCTATGAAAGTCCCAGATGCGTGTAAATCAACAGAGGAGAAAGAAGCTGGCTATCATGGTTGGATCAGGAGCTCTAATTCTGATTGCACTTCTTATCAATACAGTGATGCAGCAAACGTCACATGACAATGAAAATATTTCTGACACTGTTTCTGCTAAAATAGAGCAGAAAACTGAAAAAGAGACAGTAAAGACTGAAAATCACAATCTACCCCAAATCGAGGCTGGTGTATACAGTACGATAGCTTTAAAAAAAGATGGTACTGTGTTATCTACAACAATTCACAAATCTGAAGATAATCGTGGACAAAATAATGTGAAGAACTGGGAGAATATAATACAAGTATCTTCTAATGAATATCATACTGTAGGTTTGAAAGATGACGGTTCTGTTATTTCAACGTCAATAAATACTTCTAATGATACAGGACAAGCAGAAGTAGATAGATGGACTGATATTGTTCAGGTATCAGCAGGGATGTGGCGTACCGTTGGGTTACGCAAAGACGGTACAGTAATTTCTACATTCATTGATGACATGTATGATTTTGGGCAAGGAGATGTAGATGATTGGACAGATATCATTCAGGTTTGTGCAGCATGGGATCATACCATAGGATTGAAAACGGATGGAACAGCTGTATCTACAAAAATCAATAATGAAAAATATGATTTTGGTGAAACGGATGTGACTGATTGGACCAGTATAGTACAAATAGCGTCAGGATCGAACCATACATTGGGAATAAGAAATGACGGAACTGTTGTTTCGATAGGATATGAAAAAGATGGACGTTGTTCTGTTTCAGGTTGGCGTGATATTATTGCAATATCAGCAGGTAGATTTCATAGTATAGGACTCCGTAAAGATGGAACTGTGATATCTATAGAAATTCTTGATAAAAAAGAAAATTTTGGACAAACTGAAGTAGCTGATTGGAACAATGTTGTGCAGATTTCTGCTGGGTGGCTTCGCACTGTGGCTTTAACACAAGATGGACATATATTATATACAGAAATTATTGGCAAATTAGATAATAAAAATCAAGCCTAAATTTCAGAAAATATCACTTCATTATCAGTAGATCACTTGTCTACGACAAAAAGATGGAATCTTCCATTTTTCTGAGAAATATTTATAATATAAATAGGCTATCTTTGAAAGATAGTGTTGTTCTTGCACATACCGTAAATGATTTTAGCTAGTTTAGCGGTACATGCAACCTTGGCGGCTTTTGAATTTAACGGATTCAATTGCTACCTTTTCTTTTGATAAAACTGATTGATGGGATTTACTTTCTTTAGCCTTATATTACATGTGACCGCCAAATACAGTAGACATCGTAATCGCTTGTTTCTCCCTTCTTTGAGATAGATAAATGATCACCATCCAGTTGTCCTGATTGACTGATATTTGGATCTAAGCCAAGGTAAGCTATCTATGCTTCCCGTGTCTCAAATCGCTTTATATCACCTATTTCTGCCAATATTCTAGATGCCAGGTTAGGATCGATTCCATCTATGCTTAAAATAAGATAATATTCATTTATCGTTTCCGCTATCTGAATTATTTTCCGTAGGGTTTCATCCGCATCGTTTCTGATCATCTCAACTTTCTCTAACAGGTCCTGTAATATCTGGTATAGGATAGAGCTGCTCATTATATAAATGAGATTTCATGATGCTATATGGAGTATACGATACAGGATAGGGGCATGAGTAAAAGTAATTTTATCATAAAAAAGTGTGAAAACTGCTTGATGAAAACCAAGTATAATAAATAACGAATTTGCATAACAGAACCTTTAATTCGTACAAATAAGATAATCAGCACTCATCATATTGGTATTCTGATATCCTGAGGATGGAAGGAGGGAGTAGAATGGCGATTACAAAGAACCAATCCGGAACGTATGCTGCTGTTGATATTCATTATAATCGGCCTGTCTGTGCACCGCATCAGAATGTTATCAATTATCTCGATCATCTGCATATCATGGTGATTCACAAAAGCTTAACGGCTTATCTGAGCTGTGGCTATTCACGCGTTCTTGTTGGACCGCTGGGAAATGATGAGATGTCAGATTTCCTCAGTGTCACTCCACAGAACAAGTATGAAATTGCATATACTATGTATTTGAAAAAAACAAATACAACAGCTGATGCAAATTCCGTTATGCTGGATGATATGTATTGCATGGGTACATATCAGGGATCAGAGAAAATGAGCAACTATCTTGTTTTCTGTGATGAGTGGCCTCAGGATGCTGATGTTCGTGAGACACTTTTGCGTTTTAAAATTCCGGAAGGAATGTAAGCGTAAGCATGATCCTGTTCAATATATTTTCGGATAGGATCATTTTGCACATGCGGGAATAATGCACACATGTAAAGAAACTGATTACGAATAGCAGAGCTTTCTTCAATAAAAATCAGTATGAATGTAACATAAAGGAGAATATAAAATGCAAGCACATCAAAAAAGCATGAAAGACGGAATACAGAATATTCTGTTTCCTGTGGAGCACATGAATATCACGCAGGGTAATAACGGATCATACTCACATCAGGGAGTTAATGCGCTTGATTTAGCAGGCTATAAAGGTGGATGCAGTCCTTTATATGCTCCCTTTGATGTAGTCTGTGTCGGCGTTGATGGACCGGATTTGGGAAATGCAGTATTCTGGCAGTCTCAGAACAAGGTTCGCTTTGCGGATGGAACAATAGACTATGCTACAATTATGATTATACACGACAACAATCTTGATGGTATCAGAGTGGGTGTAAAATATAGCCAGGGCACACAGATAGCGAATGCGGGAACTGCAGGCAGAGCTACAGGAAATCATAATCATTTTGAAATTGCAAAGGGAAAATTTACACATAAATATGATCTGAATCAAAAAACCAAGGTGTATCATTTGCCGAATTCCATCAGTGCGGATAAATGCTGTTTCGTAGATAAAACGGATATAATTAATGGCAATAATATGAAGTGGAAACATCTTTAGTTCAGAACCAAAAAGAGGAGCCGATTCTATCTTGGAACCGGTTCTTTTATAATAAGCAAATTGCAGTATTTGTTATTATATTCGCATGACATGTAGATCCGAAGCACCAAGATGCAGAAATATATTACAGTATGTACAGGATGAATCAGTTATGCGCATACTTATGATTCCTTATAAAGAAAAGGAGTGTAAAACACAATGGCAAATGATTTAATTTTAAAGGTTGAAAAGGATCATACAATTTCTATGGACTGTGGTGGTATTAGAGAGACATACAGCCTGAAAGAAGCCCCGGATGCATCCTCTACACTAGTGGTGACAGAGAAAAAGAATATACTTCACAAAATGGATTTGGACACCGTACTCAAGAATCTTGATAATTCTGTAGATTTGCTAAATGTCGCATATCATGCGGTGTATGGCTTTGATGTACAAACGCAGATATGGGATTTGCAGAAAACATTGATGGATTTAAACGATAAGGGAATCAATGTGATTGACGATTTCGCAAGACAGTCCTCTGCTGTTATTCATGATTTGATTGGTTTCTTTGACTGGCTGACTAAGGGTGCGGAAAAGGTTGCAATCAAGAAATTGGAACGCTTTTCTGTAATTGCAGGTACAATGAGCAGACAGGCGGAGCAGCTGGCAAAGGACTATCAGATAATGGCGGGGGATACTTCAGAAACCTTAAAAAACACTATTGACGAAAACAATCGCCAGTATGCACATCAGGATCAGATACAGAAGGAGATGGCGGATTTTCAAAGTGAGCAGGAAGCGGCGGATATTGCCCAACAGGAAATTAAGAAACGTCTGACCAGGCTGCAGACCGAATATGAGAAGCTTAGCAAGGCAGAGCTGGATGCTGAAAAGCATCAGCGTACAATGGACATCATGGGTGCTGTATTCTCATTTCTTGGCAGTGCTGCTTCTGTAGCAGCTGATGTGGCAGGGAAATCAGGTTCTACAGAAAGCTTAACTGAGGATAAGGAAAAGCTTGACACTGCACAAAAAGAAGCAAATGCCGCAAAGGATAGACTCGAAAGTCTGAAGAAAGAGAAAGAGGAACTTGTTAAAGCTCTTGAAACAGCGGATAATGATGAAAAAAGGGAAAGCATCAGGTCTGACATCCGTGCTAAGGATATTGAAATTACGGAAGCAGAAAAGCAGGTTAACAAAAAATCAAGTGCGCTCAAGAGCATTAGTGCAGCTTTACATGGTGTTTCTTCACAAATTGCGGAGCAGTCACAGAAGGAAAGCAGCGTACAGGAAAACCGCAGCAAGAGATTAACGGAAATCAATGCTGAGCTGATCCGTTTGGAAGAGGAACAGACAAAGCAATTAGCCAATCTTGCCAAATATACAAATCGACTGAAGACGATGGTAATTGAAAAAAACAGTGTGGAAGCAGCTGTTCGTTCCCTGATAGTTGCTGTATCCTGTTTAAAAAATGTTGTTGTTGCTGTTATGGACATCGCTTTATTCTGGACATCCATGGAAAAATGCTGCAAGGCTCTTGCCACATCTGATTTAAAGGATACGATTCAAGATCTTCAGGAAATAGACAAAGAAGAACGCATTGAATTTTATTACACAGACAGTGTTATGATCCCGTTACTGACGTATATGGTACAGTGGGCAGCTGTAAAAAGCATTTCCACAGACTTTATCAATGGTGCTGAAAATACAAGATTCCGTTTAAACGAGACAATTACAAAAGCAGATAAGGCTGAAATGAGCAGAGAACAGCACTGGGATCTGGCTTCTAAAACAGCTGGTAATGTTGCAAATAACCTGAATCGGCAGGTTGCAGAAAGCAATAAAAAAATCAGTACATTGAAAGGCTAGCTTATGGAAAATAAAGATAATAGCGCAGATAAAAACATGAAAAAGACGGATTCAGCTAATCTGCAGCTGACAAAAATCATGGAACAGATTTTACAGATGCTGCAAAAAAACTCCATTCATATGGATCTTAGTGATGAGGATATAGCCAGGCTGGAACGGCAGGAACAGAGCATTTTGGATTCTCTTGAGCAGATCAGAATCCAGGCCGATGAAAACCGAAATAGGGTCCATCGGATATTCGATGAAAAAAAAGTGCTATGTGACCAATTAAACGCAAATCTATCTGCCCTGTATGTACATATGGAAATATTGAAACAGAAAAATCATGAGCAGGAGAGCATATATGAAGGCAGAAAGAATTTATATGATGCATATAATGCTTCCTATATAAGCAAACAAGAAGCATACAGCAAAGTACAGGAAAAACTCGAAAGTGCCAGAAGAAAAGCAGAGAAACAAAATGAGCTGTTAAAAAGATGGTTCTGGGTACCCGGATATGGAGCTTATCTGGCTTTTGACAAGCTGCTGAATGACCAGGAAGCAGACACAGATGCAGCCTATCGGGAATATTGTGCCTCCAAAGAAAGACTGGCAGCAATCAGTCGTGATTTGGAATCCGCAAAATATGATTATCAATGTAGTCAAACAGAAAAAAATAATGTACAAAAGTCATATGATGATAAGGTAGATGAAATTAAAAAAGTACAGGGCAAGCTTCACCAGATGAAAGAAGAGATGGTACACTGGGAGCTGATTCTCAGTGAAGTGAATGCATTGTATAACAAAATAAAAAATGCAAGTCTGGGACCTGATGAAATCATCGCGATGCAAGCCGAACTTATACAGCTTCAGCAATTATGAAGAAATTCATTCTATTCATTCTGATCATAGGCTGCTTTGGCTGTGAAAGTGCTTCGCAGAAAACATCCTGTGACTATGAGCTTATTTTTGATCAGGCACTCGGATATGGTATCAATGAAAACGATGGCACACCTGCTGCGATTTCAACACATGTGGCAAAGCGTGACAGCATCCTGCTCGCAAAATCTAAGGACTCCTGTTTCGATCAAAGCTTGCAAAAGGCTGCCAGAGCCACTCTGGACAATTCAGATACAAAGCTTGATTATCACCCGGATGAAACAAACAAAGATGAGATCCTGTTTTATATTCCACATACAGATATTCAACAGGGGGATATGCAGTTTGAGGTACAGATAGGGGATACCCGCAAAAAAGAGAGTGTTAATACAACCGTTATACCAGTGAAGAAATTCCTGATTGTACCGCTTCTGACATCCAAGAAAAATAAGGAGCTTTCCGTCACGAATACCCAAATGCAAACCTGGCATAATGAGATATTAAAAAGGCTTCCCTTATCTCGGAACGGATTGCAGCTGATACTGCATGATTCTTTGGATATAAGAGGGGATGTGTATGATCTGAACACATGGTTTGGCAGACTTTGTACCTGGAATCTGTTAAAGCATTTAAAGAATGAATTTGAATGCGACGGTGTTATCGGTCTGTCTCCGGCAAAAATGGATTTGAATGATCAAAAGGACGCTTTAAGCGGCTTTACGTTTGGTGCAGATACGACTGTTATACTTGAAAACGGTGATGAAACAGCAATAACGATGGTACATGAAATTTCACACTTTTATCAAGTTGGTGATGAGTATGCTGGCGGTCAGTTAAATCCGGAGGTAAACATTCCGCCATATGGAATGAAGGGTACGGATATGCTTCATCCGGGTACTGCAGCAAGCGGGTTAAATCCATATATTCATGGTGGGAAAAATGATGAAAAGCAGGGGAGTGGTACACTGATAACATCAAGTCAGATACCCTATGATAGTGTCGAACATAAACTGATCCGGCACGATATGACAAGCTATATGGGGAAAGACGGCTATGCTATGCAGGAATACTGGACAACCGGAATGATTTGGAAGCATTTGATACAGGAATGGAGAATTACAGAATGACAGAAAAAAGTAAAAGACTAAAGCATCTATTAAAAGTTATTGAAGATAATGAAAAGAACTTAACGGATACTGAAAGAATGAATTATCAAAATTTAAAAATTCTGCATATTGGTATGCAAAGCAAACTCTATAAAATTATGCTGACATGGGACTTTGGATGGAATGCATTGCAGAAGAATCAGTATACAGATCTCAAAGAGTCTTTAGATGATGATGCTGATTTTTATAAACAGGCATTGAAATCTTGGATGAGTCTAAAGCCGGTTCCGGAAATCCCGCAGATAGAGGAATTTGTTGATATTTATGAGCAGTGGCTGATTGAAATGCTGCATCATGATATACAGGATGCTTTTCATAATATGATAAATGATCCGGATAAGGAAAGCCTGCGCAGGCTGATAACAGATTATCGGGATAAGCTTCAGCATATCTATATAGATGAAGAAAGCTGAATAATAAACAACAGGATGCTTATGTCCTATGCTAGGGCCTTACTCACTCCTATTCAATCATCAGACTAACCGATTGTGCATAAATACAGATAAGGAGAATTCAACACTATTGTAGAAAAGCAATAGAATTTGAATTCTCCTTTTTACAAACACTCTAACGTAAGAAAAAACCGTATGGTACTATTATCATTTTTTATTCAAATAAATAAGGCAGCAATCTGTTAAACCTGATCTTTTAAAAAAGAGCGATATCTGCGATTGACGATTAGACATTCCTCATTATCCAGAGTTATGCTCCGGTGGCAGTCTTTTTCAATACGAACAGATTTTATATGAATTGAATTAACCAGAGTACTCTGATTTATTTGACAGAAGCCACAATTATGCAGCTGCTTTTTTAATTCTGAAAATCGAAGGTAACAGCGATAGACATCTTTTTCTGTATAGATATATACTTTATGATCTATATTCTCTATATAATATATCTCGTGACAGGTGATAAGGTAAAGATTATGCAGTTCATCATATACTTTAATTCGTGAACTGTTTTTCTGTAGATAAAGGATTACATTATAAATATAATTCTTGTTTCTACTGCACGCCCGCAGTATAATTGTGTCTTCTGTTATGGTATTATCAATCTGTATTATAAAATTCATTTGAAATCCCCTCCCATATGTAATCTATCGTAATGATTTTAAACGCGAAATTTCAGAAACAGGCAGGATGTTACCAATCGATCACCATAAGTTACAATATCATGAGGGCTGCAAAAATAGTAAACCACTAAATCTAATAACAAACCAATTGAAGAAGATCGTTTTTATTAATTTCAGTTCATATATATGATCGGAACTAAATTATGTAATTTCAGTTGATAATCCTCCATAAAGAAATACATAAAAGGTGAGTTACATAAAGGATTGATCCAATGAAAATTCTTATTATTGTGTAACCATACAATGGATGAAAGCTCTTTATCATGTAAGGGATATCGGCTTTATAAAATAACTAAATAATCATGAAAGAAAAAACTGACAGATGCTGTCAGTCTTTCTATTTTCAGTTAATCATCAATTGCAAAAGGAGGACGTGTCGGATCGAAGTAATCACTATTTGCACGTTCAAATGCCTGCCTGTTTGCTTTATAGCTGGCTGCCCCTAATTTTGCAATCAGTAACTCTGCGGCCGCTTTCATATCATCAATGCCGCGCCCGGACTCTGTGATAGCTTCCCCATGAACACCAACCTCTGCCATACCGATTGGGTAATTAAACACAGGGTGCCAGTGAATTGCGACGGATGGATTGATCTTCTGCATGAGTGGCAGCTCCTGTCGTAATAATACACTGGCGTTGTCAAGCACGCGGAAATATACATGAACCGGAAGCCGGCCGTATTGAGAAACAAAGGTTCTGGAAATAATATTCCATAGTGGTGCTTCCAGATTCCATAAAGTAGTAATTGGCATCGTGTTTAACAGCTTACCGAGAACTGTCTGTTCCAGAGGACAGCGGCTTTTTTCATAAGAGAAAATGCTCAGATCAATACCGCCTGACCATAAAGCAAGCTCACGACCTCCCGGTATTATCAATAAAGCTCGAAGCTGATTGGCGAATTGCTCAAACTCAGGATTGGTGGAGCGAACGACACCACGTAGGAAACTCATGTAATTTTCATTCGCCCGTTTCTGTTTATCAGAACTGGAAGCTTTTGCAATTTTTTCAGAAAAGTAAATGTAATTCTCCTGATAAATTGATTTCAGAGGCTCTGGAATTTTGTACTTCATCAACAGGGCATTGAACTGGGCAGCATCTTTGATAATTTCGGCTTCTTTTTGAGCATCCTTGTTCAGTTCTCTTTGATGACGAAAGCCATCGATCAGTAGCTTCCACAATGCTTCTGCTTCCGCAGCTGTTTTCCTTTCCTTTTTCATTACTTCTAAAAATGTCTCGTACGACGGATGTGACAGAGGATCCCGGTTCATAGTGATAATAGGATCCATGTTGGCCATAGCCAAACTTTTTAATATTGTATCTTTTATGTACATAATATGCACCTCCTAATGACTATTATTGTAATGATTTTCAGATGGATGAGGTCTGAATGTGTGAAAATGTCCCAATCTACTGCAGGATAATGCAATTCTGAGTTATTAATACAACGTAAGCAGAAAGAAAAGGTTAAAACATCTGCTGGCGGATCATCAGAAAGTATCCGTATATTGATACATACGATCATATTTTTATGCTTCATAAACTCCACTATACCGTAATAATTTATTCATGATATAATATTGTCCAAAAGGGGGAGTAATATGGCTTTGAATGTCGTTATTTGTGAAGATGATCATCTGGATGCCGTCGTGCTTCATGAAGCAATTCATAAAGCAGAAAAAAGGTTCTCCTTTGAATGTCGATTAACCCTTTATACATCTGGAGAAGAGCTTCTGCATTCCCTGCGCCTGAATATTCCATGTGATCTCATCATTATGGATATCTATCTGAAAGAGGAGAATGGTGTGCAAATCATTCAACAGGCCCGGCAGCTACAGGAATCACTTGAAATCGCGTTTCTCACAACCAGTAAAGAGTATGCACCGGAAGCATTTCAGTTAAATGCAATTCATTATATTGTGAAACCTCTGACAGACTTTCAGATACAGGAAATGTTTCGTCGTTATTTTGAACGCATGCGCCTGCCTTTGCACACATTGAAGCTGCAAACAGAACGAACTATATGCGAGCTGCCAATTCATCGGATACAAAAAATAGAAAGCAGAAACAAAGGGGTTGAAATATATCTTTCCAGAATGGAAAGTCCGTTCTTCCTTAATATGCCATTTGTCCGACTGGAAGAAGAAATACAGGAAGAAGAGCTGATTACCGTAAGTCGTGGCTTAATTGTAAACCTGTCCTTTATCAAGCAAATTTGCCGTGACGGAAATTGTCTGTTAAGAGACGGTACAACGATTATCATAAGCCGCCGGAGAAGAAGTCAGGTATTACAGAAATATCACGATTATCTTTTTCAAAGATCAGAAGCTGGTACACTGTTATGTCAGTAAATCTATTATTCTTGCACTTTGCCGGCTTTTTACTGCAGACTCTGCCGTTTGCTTTCCTTGCCTGCCTGCCGTTTCCCAATCATCTGATTTATGGCGGGAAAAAGCGGATTCTATGCTTTTGCTCAGCTGGTCTCACTTTTGCAGCCCTGGTGTTCACCCTCCTTATGAATTATCTATATACCAGGGATGGAAGCGGCTTTGCGAATATGAGAGGCGCAGCTGATATGTATTTTCTGGTAGTTTTGCTGATAACAGCCGGATATATCTATCGTCACACACAGGAGCTATTTATAAAAAAACTACTGGTTTATATGACAGTCATACATTACGGTGCCGTCATCTTTACGTTCGTAACACCATTCGTTAACATAAGCTCTTCCATATTTTATGACCCTACGTATACAATTTATAATAAAAATGTAGGTGTGAATCTGCTGTTACTCATCGTAAGCTATCCTCTGGTTGCACTGTTTATGAGGAATACCATGGCTCGTATACTCCCTGCGATGGATCGTGCTGCAGCGCAAAGAGGCTGTCTGTATCTTGTCTCTGTCATGTTTCTTTATTGTCTTTGTATTTTTACGATGACGAATCGTACGGCCGGATTCCTCGATGACAGGGATATGCTGCTTTTTCTCACATCAGTGCTGGCTACGGATGCAATCGTATATTATATGTATTTTTCCGAGCTTAAGGTCTCACTAACAAATCAGGAGCTAAATCAGCAGCTGGAATCCTTTCAGACGCAATATGAAAAAATTACCAGCAGTATCGAGGATGCGAGAAAAATCCGCCACGATCTGCAGCATCATCTGAATGTAATCCGCTCAATGCTGCAGGAAAACAGGCTGGAGGATCTGGATTGCTACCTCACACAATATACCCGATCAATTGATGAAGTCAGTCAACAGAAATATACAGCCTGTCCTTTGCTTGATAGTATTCTGAATTACTATATGCAACGCTGCGCAAGTGCGTGTATATCCATAGAGATCGATGCTGTTGTTGTGAAGGCGCCGCCTATCGAAGCGATTGACCTAACTGTTCTGCTAGGAAATGCACTGGAAAATGCGATACAGGAAAGTGAGCTGACAGAACTGGCAGATATTCAAATCTATATTCGTTATGTGGATGAGTATCTATTGATTCGTGTGGAAAATGAATGTAATTACAAAGCCGATTCAGGGATGATAGTGCCTAAAAAGCATTCACAGAAGCATAGCTATGGCATGATCAACATGAGAACGGTATGCGAAAAGTATGGTGGAAATGCAGCTTTCTATAAAGCAGACACAAAATTTATCGCAAGCTTTATCCTTTATCCCTGATTTCGAAAAGCAAACTGCCTTACTGGCAGTTTTTTCTACCGAGTGGTAATGTATGATGTTTAGATTTGTCATATAATTAACACATGAAAGTGTGCATATGATCTTGGGGGATATTAACAGGGGTGATGTTTCATGAACCATACAGGCATACTTACGTTCCTTTTCATTGATGTAGAAGCGAAACAGCGTCAGATAATCACAGATGCCTGTGTTGCTGGCAGCGAATATTCACTTCACAGCGTACAAATGAATTTTTTGCAGAAAAAACCGGTTTTTCCTTTTGAAAAAAATTTTGATTACATCGTTCTGCATGCGGATACTCTTCAGGAAATAAATCATAAGATTATGGCACTGTTCTCCTGTTTTAAAAAGGCAAAAATGATCTTTCTCTGTAACGATAGTGAGGATTTCTTCACGATGCAGCTTTTTCCCTGGTTCTTTGTCCTTCGCTGCTCCCACATTGCACAGGATTGTGTTGCTCTGAAAGAAAAACTGCAGTATCTGTACGTAAAAGAAGAATGCTATTATTTCCAACACCCGGATACACAGCGAAAACTACGTATACAGGATATTTACTTTATCGAATGCAATAAGAACTATCTTTATATCAATGGGCGGGAAAACTGTTGGAAGGATCGCGCGACGATAAAATATGCACAGGATACACTATCCTGCCATGGCTGTCTTCTGATCAATCGCGGCATAATTGTTAATCCAGCTTACATCGAACAAATTCATGGGAATCAGATCACGATGCGGAATCAAAGAGTTCTTTATATCAGTCGTGGTAGAAAAAAGGAAGTCTATCAAAAATGCAGGCTGCATATCGCAGGTGTTTAATATTGATTAAAGAGAGTCAATCATCTGTGCCACCTTTTCTAGAATAAAGGATACGATTGTACCGTTTCTACGATAATGAAGCGCACATATTTCCTGAGAATCCATATATATTTTAGATGTGGACCATTGAAATTCCAAAGCCGGAATGGTGTGGTTTTCAAAGGCATCGTATAGCACATTGTGCATTACATCAAACTGAAAGACAGGCTTTGGATGTCCTGCCATATATGCGTAGCTGTCATTCATTAGATTAGTTGCTATCCTTTCGATGGTATTCATCAGAAGATCTTCTTTATTGTTTGAAAAGGCATAACGATACATTAATCCACCGAAGTCACCTGTCCCGATAGGAACAATCCGGGAGCTAAGTATATTGACAAGGTGTTTAGATAGTATTTGAAGAAAGGTAGCCTTCTCTGCTTTGATTTTTATTAATGTGTAGTTCTTTCCTTTATAGAACATCTCCATAAGCAGTGGAGATTCGGTTGTAGAAAGTACAACCTGGTCGTCAGGCATTTTGATTGAAAAGACTGAATTTGTGTAGCTTAACATGGACGGGGAGTAAAGCATTATGAAAGGGCTTGTTCTGTCATGCTCTATTAACGTATCAGTAAAAGATAGAAATGAACATTCTGCATCAATAATGTGAAGTCCAACTGCAGAAAATATAATGTTGTCTGCGTGGAGATCAACTATTCCGGTAACGCTTGCAATCGTCTGCAAAGCACCAAGCTGAAAATAGTTTCTTTTAGCGGTCTCTAAATCAAGTGGTTCTGTTTTTGGAGCGCCTAAAGGAGAAATGACTTCCTCCATATGTGATACAGGATCAATGCACATGCCTTGAAATTGCATCTCAGGATCTGTTATTAAAAGCTCTCCTGCTTCTTCTAAAAAGCCATTTTTGCCAGCGAGCTCATCATCTACCTCTAGTGGACGATTTTTATAGACAAAAATACCACCCGAAGCATTGATAAGAAATACGACCTGGCGTCCCTGTAAATGTGGATCGCTGCCCGTAGGCTTTATCAAATACTTTCCATGGAATTTATTGTAAATACTCTGAACATAATCAGCGGTTAATTGAAGCCTGTGTAAAAACATTTTCATATCTATTTCTGTAGCTGCAGCGTCAGCAGTATAAACCTGTCCATCTATGACGGTTAGAATGTATTCTGTAACATTCAGATTACATCCAAGCAAAACATCACTAATACTGGCTGGTATACAGCAGTGTACAAGCTTTGATATACAATCATTAAATAAAGTAAAAGATTTTTCACCTAATATATTATAGATGGAATCTCCGAGGTTTGCCATCGTAATATTTTCAGAGACCATAATATCTGACGCGCACATAGGTATCTGCTCTTGAAAAAGAGTAGAAAATGCAGCAATATTATCTTGTTGCATAACCAGTAAATCAAAGGTATCTATAACAAGGGCAGGGATTTTTGAAAATGCACTTATGAGATAATCAGAAGCAGAAATACCGAGTATATTAGTAAAATTTAAAAGTGATGGACCTAATTCAGGGTAACGATTTATAAACTGTATAAAATCCATATATATTGGTATGTTAGCTTTAAATGGGAATGTCTGAAAGAGATTGTGCAGGTATGAAACAGAAGCAGTATCGGTTCGATAAACAAATTCAATAATGGCATGAAGTGTTTCTGTAGTTATATCATCAGAGTCTGCATCCTTAAAGAAGGCTATGAGTTCAGGATACAGGGGATTGATGTATATAACGCCAGCCTTTAGTATCTGGTCTATAATTTCATGATCGGTAATGGGGGCCATCTGTATAATATTTTGCTGCTTATGCATCGGTGGCTTACGCTTTATAACGGCATTGTCTGCCCCCTTTTCCAAAACACCACTGGTATTGATATAATGATTTCCTCGCTTTTCCGTGACATCTACGAGCCCTTGCTTTTGTTGGATAATGTGAGTAAGCTCATGTCGCAGCAGGTGTTCTTTTCCGGAAGCGATATCTATCTGATTATTATGTGCAATGGCGTCAGCCATGTATTGCTTAGGCAAGGAAGAGTTATAATGAATCTGTACATCACTGAGATCAATGCTGCTTTTTTGTTCGAATTCTGTTTGCAAGACAGCACTCATATCTTTATTCCGACTGCTTTTCTTGAAAGATTTATATACCATCATAATCAGCTCCTTGTCTTTATTATACACAAGAAATATCCGATTTTTATATGTGTGGGATGAACGGCATACAAACTGGGATAAATGGTTCAGTGTTAATGCAGCTTGCGTAGCTACTGTTCGTCCCAGCATATTACCATTCGTCCCATATGTATGAATTTAATCGGCATTTCTGATAAAATAAAACCAAGGATATATGTTATTGCAACAGGGGGGTGATACAGCATGCAGAAACAGAAAAATCGTTATTATCATGGAAAGATGCTGCGCAGCGACGACTTCATATGCGAACAGACGTATATGCTCGACCAGATGAAAGCACGTACACATGCAGCACTGGGAGAAGGAATTCTATATGGTCTTCATCTGAGCCGGCAATCTGACGAGCGTTTACATATCAGTTCAGGCAGTGCATTGGACAGCACCGGCAATTTTATCCAACTGGAAGAGGATGTCACGATGACCTTGGAAGAACTGGAGGGCTTTTCACGGCTAAATACAGACTTCGGCTGGATAACACTTCATCACAGGGAGGAAGCAGTCGGAAAAGAATTTTGTGAGCTTCCAAGCACGGATCAGCATGAGGAATATGGAAAATGGGAGGATCGATGGGAACTGCACATACAGGAACAGCAGCCTCCGGATTATCTGGATGAACAGATATTCAAGCAGCAGGTGATTTACGAGGATACGAAGTATAAGCTGTATCTGCACATTCCCTGCATGCTGCCGCAAAACGGTGATGTAGAGCTGCTTCTGCAGGTGGAACAGAAGCAGGAAGCGCCCTTACATCTGGCACTGACTTTACGATCAACGCTATATCATATACAGACAGTGGAACTGCATACAAAAGATAAAAAGAAAGAGCACAGCATACCGGTTTTGTTAAAGCGAAATCACACAGCCGGTGCACATTATGCGGTATTCCATATCGATCAGCTGCAGCTGGAGCAGCATAGTGTTACCATACCTGAACAAACCTTTGAAATTGAAATGGTGGAGGATATGAAAGCTTCTCTGGTAAAACGGCTGATGGAAAAACCCTTTGTATTTCAGAATGAGCTTATTCTCGGATATGTGGAATTTAAGTGCGAACACGATCGTCTTCATATTCAAAAGGTGAACGAAACAGGAAGGATTGAATGCCAGAGACCACAGCTGGATATGGTTGTGGAGGAACTGAAACGAAGGCTTCGCTGGACAGATAAACAGGAATCTCATATACCCGCTGATCACCAAAACGTGAAGGAGGCCTGTGGCATTCTGCATTTTCAGTGTGACAGACTGCATCCGGTTTTCTACAGTGATGAAATCAGTCATGGTCTTGGTCCCGGAGAAATTCAGATGCAGATTTCAATCGAAATTCAGAGTCCGCAGGATGCACCGGGATATCAGAAGCAGCTGATCAGCGGCGACAGCTCGCTGTTTCAAACGGAAGAAACGCTGCGCTGGGCAGTGCGTTGTTATCCATGGACCGGCAGCTTTCAAGCGGCTGTATCTGTTTCCGAATCCTATTATGAACAAAAGCTGATTGCACACTGGTATGCCAGAGCATGGGATATGCAGACTCAGAATGTAACGGAAACCCGTCTGCTTCGCCTGGAGCCTTCCACGATAGCATGCAGACCGCAGGATGTCTGTCACTTCACAGCGGTATTTGACAGAGAGGAGGATATAAGAGAATTGCGATTTTCCCTTGATGATGCCAGTGCAGGAGAACTGCAGGAGGATGGAACCTTTACTGCCGGACAGAAAAGCGGTATGTATCAGATTCGTGCTCATTACCATGATCAGCAGGTTGCCGCCTACGTAAAGGTGATGGAAGCACATGAGTGAAATTCATCTGGAAACATGGAAGCATGCCGGTATCCTGTATAAGAATCCGTCCTGTACCGCACACCTGTATGAACAGGAAAATAAAAAATACCGGGTGTTCTGTATTGCGCAGGAACAGCTTCAAAGACCCCTGATTTATCTATGCATGGAATACGAATTGCTTTACGGTTTTTATAAGGGCAGCTTCTGTCTGATTGAGCCGTATCAAGAGGCATGCTCCTTAGCCGATTGGCTGAAGGAGTTCCATACCATACAGGAGCGTATTATCATATGCCGCAGCCTCGTATTTGAAATCATGCGCAGAAAGCTGCCGGAGCGTCTATGTGACCTTACGCTGGATATCTACAGTATCGGTATTACACCGGAAAAGGATGTTGTTTTATTCCTGAATCCAAACTTCTCGCATCTGCAGCATCCGCTTCACACAACCTGTGTATACAGAACCTCACGGCTTTTGGCAGATATCCTGTCGCAGGCAAAAGAAACCCGTCGGTTGCACCAATATCAGAATCCAAAACAATATCAGGATTTTGTAAAGAAGGTGGCACAAAGAGACTATCACGACTATGCACAGCTGATGAACGATCTAGTGCATCTGGAGGATGCATTTATCCTGAAGAAGCGAAATTGGAGCTTCCTAATCCGTGTCTGTTGTATCATCATGGCAGGAATTGGAATTCTGGCACTCTGTGGCATTGGGATATATAAATATATGGAATGGAGCGAGCGGACCTATGACGGTTTGCTGCGCATCGGAGAAGAGCGTATGGATCCATGAAACGAAAGCGGACAAATGAAGACTATATTCGCATATTCCATCTGTATGTTGATCGAAAGATATTCATGCTGCTGTTGCTGCTCATCCTCAGTACTCTGATTTTTCTCTTTCACAAGGATTTGCAGCAGCTCTGGAATCGGATTACCAATCAGAATATGGAGGCAACCACCTTTTCCTATCATGATTTGAATCTGGCAAGCTATCAGGGAAATGTCAAAATACTGAACAAAGAAGGCAGGCTCACCTATGAGGGCATGTTTTCAAAAGGTGCCTGTAATGGCAAGGGTACCTTATATGATGAGCACGGACATAAAATCTACACCGGAGAATTTGTCGATAATGTCATGGAGGATAAAAGCGGAACCCTGTATTTTGACAAAGGCGAAATGCGGAAATATATCGGTGAGGTACACAACAATCGTGCAGATGGAGATGGAAGAGCCTATCGTAAAATAGATGATACCTACAAGCTGCTATATGAAGGAAGCTTTGTCGATGGGGAGTTTGAAGGCAGGGGCATCTTTTATGATAAAAACGGCAATATTGATTATGAAGGAGAGTTTCTTGATAATATGCGACATGGGCAGGGAATTTTATATGAGGAAGGTGCCTATACCCGTAAGGTCTATCAGGGGGAATTTGCGTTTGGCAGACCGCAGGGAACCGGTACGCTGTTTGATACCTTCGGAAAAGCCTATTATACAGGTGCTATGCATGAAGGGCATATTAATTTTACATCCTTTCTCCCCTCCACCCTCGAAGATATTCAAAACAGCTTCCTGCTGCCGTATCAGATTTATGTATATGAAAACACGACAGCAATCGTCTATAAGACAGACCTGCTCTCACTGGCCTTTTTCACAAAATATCCGTTAAAGCTGGAAAAGAGTGAAAAGGAGTGGAAGCTGAAGGATAAGCAGGAGGCAAAGGACATCGTGATATCCTCTGTCATGATGGTGGATAACAATATTGATGACCCCAACACCGGGACAGATCCGGATAAGATTGAGGCGTCCTGGCAGAAAAAATACAGGCCGCATACGGTGACTGGTCTGATGGATGCCTATGATGTGATTGCCCTGCGGCTAACGGAAAACAAGGCATTCAGGGAGTATCGCAAATGCACCAGTCTTGTAGACCATAAGAATAACATACAGGAATTGCAGTATCATCTGCAATTAGATTTGACGAAGCGTGTGTTGTATCCTGTCACAGAACTATCCATCGGCTATGGCTATCCAATTTATGAGGATAAGCTGCTTTATACAATCATGCTGGAAGAGGATGCGGCAGCGAAAGAAGAAAGTGAGAAATTCGTAAAATGATCCATGAAGTATCCAGAACAATCTGCCGGCATTTAGTGGAACAGCTGTATCCGGACTATCTGCTTGACCGCGACGGCGTGCAGCTCTGTATTCCAAGGCACGAGCATCAGGATGTACAGATTGGTATCTATCTTTATGATATCAGCGAATACTCCATCACCGCACAGCGCTATGCCAGTGTGGATGGAGATTCCCGTGTATTTCCTCCGAAACTGATGGAGCTGAGCTATCTGATCTATGTCAATGAAGATGCACGCTTTGGCGGCTACAACAAGGAACAGGAAGAGATTCTGTATGAGAAAATGATACAGACCTTTCATGACTTATCCATGCTGGATGTGAATGCCGCACAGATACCGATACAGTTTGTCAATATGGAGCTTGATTCTAAAATTCATGTATGGGAGAGTCTTCATCAGCCTCTGCAGCCGGCTTTATATCTGCGGGTGGCTCCGGTGGAGATTGCTTCTCTGCAATCTGAAAAGGTCAATATCGTACGGCATGTGGATGTTGTGACAGAAAGCAGAAACAAAGGAGGAGATTGATATGGGAGCGATAGTGACAAGTGGCGCGGTGATGAAATGCTCCTTTGGTATCGCGCCATGCCCCTTTCAGGCGATGGCGAATGCCACGGTTCTAAGCGGGATGCCCGCAGGGACCATGCTGGATATCAGTCCCGCAAGTATTGCCACGTTTGGCATGTGCCAGAGTATGGCAAATCCCACGGTGGCGAGTGCGACGGCGGCTGCACTGGGTGTACTGACGCCGATGCCCTGCCTGCCGATGATTGCGGGACCTTGGATGATCAGCAGTCCCACGGTACTGGTTAAGGGAAGTCCCGTGCTTACAACCGATGCCAGAGCCATGTGTGCATATGGCGGCATGCTTCAGTTTATATCCAGTCCGGCACAAAAGGTAATGGTAAAGTAAAAGCCAGGGAATCATGCACAGAGAAAGGCAGATATCCTGCCGCATTGCATCAGATTCTATATGGTTTTACCAATCACAGCATAATGGGAAAATTACAGATAAAAAGCTTTACAAAACAGAATGAAGGAGTTTCAAAGCAGAACATAGGAATTGAACATATACGTAAGCGTATAGTTTAAGGTTAAAAGGAGGAGTCACAATGGCAGAATATTTATCACCGGGCGTATACGTAGAGGAATTTGACAGCGGTCCGAAAGCGATGGAGGGTGTCAGTACATCCACGGCAGGCTTTATCGGTCTGGCAAGGCGGGGACCTGTCACAGGAAAACCGGTGTTGATTACAGGACTTTCGCAGTTTCGCAGCGTGTTTGGAGGGTATCTGGATGCTGCTGTGAAATATCGGCATCTGGCATATGGAATTGACCAGTTCTTTACAAACGGAGGAAGCTGCTGTTATGTTATGCGTGTCGCAAGTGCTTCAGATACAACTGCGTCCATGGAATTGGAACAGGACGGCGTTGCACTGCATTTAAAAGCCGGCAGCGTTGGTGCGTGGGGAAATGAAGTACGTGTTACCATGCAGAAGCAAAGACTGATTAAGACCAATATTCTTGAAGAAGCGGGGGATGAACAGCAGCGCATCGTTCGTGTGAAAAGCATCAGCGGATATGAGGCCGGTGATCTTGTGGAGCTGGTATCGGGGGATGGAAAAGAATATAACCGCATCGTCAGTGTGCGTGAGGGCGTGCTGGAACTGGAGCGCAGCTTTACGCTTCCTTATGTGGATAACAATCTGCTGCCATCGATATTCCTGCACAGAATCGGCTTTATTCTGCAGGCGGAATGTGATGGTATGGTGGAAACATATAATGTGACATGGAATACAGCTGCAGCAGATTTCGTCAACCGCGTTATGACAAAGGGTATTCTGTTACAGGGGACTTTCATAATCGAGGAAGAAACGGTGGAAAAGCTGGAAGCATGGCTGTCGCAGTTCCAGTTGAATGATGCGCTGTATACCGGCTTTTTGAAGGATGGAAAAACCGTTGTGGAAGAAGGTGCCGAGCTGTTTCTGGGAGAAGATAAGGGACCTGGAAAACGCAGCGGGCTGGAGGCCTTCAAGGAAGTGGATGATGTCAGTATTATAGCGATACCGGGTGTAACGATTCCAGCGGTACAAAGTGCACTTGTGGCACACTGTGAAGCTCTTGCAAACCGTTTTGCGATACTGGATATGCCGTACGATACACGCAGTGTGGATGATATGCAGACGCATCGATCTTATTTCGATTCTAATTACGGGGCGATTTATCATCCATGGCTTCAGATATATGATCCACTTCTCAGAACAAGCGGTTTCTTCCCGCCAAGTGCAGCCATGGCAGGAATCTATGCCCGCACAGATAATACACGCGGGGTGTTTAAGGCACCGGCAAATGAGGTTGTACGCGGCTGTACCGGTCTGAGTGTGAATTACAATGAAGCAGAACAGGGAAAGGTGAATCCGAAGGGCATCAACTTGATTCGTTCATTACCTGGTCAGGGAATTCGTGTATGGGGTGCCAGAACCATGTCCAGCGATGCATCATGGAAATATATCAACGTACGCCGTCTCTTTATATATGTGGAGGAAAGTATTCGCACCAATACAAGCTGGGCGGTGTTTGAGCCGAATGATGCCAATCTGTGGATGCGTGTGGAGGGAACGATTCATATGTTCCTGAATACGCTTTGGAGAAGCGGAGCGCTGGTCGGTTCCAGTGAGGATGAGGCATTCTTTATCAACATCGGTCCGTCAACCATGACACAGGATGATATTCTGAATGGTCGGCTGATCTGTGTGATTGGTATTGCACCGGTACGTCCGGCAGAGTTCGTTATCTTCCGTATTACACAGAAGATGCAGGAACTGTCATAAAATGAAACAACGGGGCTTTCTTAATCGAGAGGAGGCCATGCAGGAAGCCGCAAATGCTTACCATGGCGCAGATTCCATCCTTTCAGTTCATCGTGCTTCCAGTTTGCCCGGGAATATTCATGCACAGGCGTTTACGCGGTTCCCTGAAATTCACATGGCATCAACTGCTGAATCATGCTTCACACATGAGCTTGGTCACGCAGTACAACAGATGATGTCACCAATTACCGCAAATAAGCATATAAAGGGGAATGCAATACAAGATCATGCATTCCTGGAGAAAGAAGCAGATACGATTGGTGACTGTCTGAAGCGGATCCCTGTAAAGCAGCATGCAATCGCCCATACAAGTCCGTCCGTACCTGCATCTGCAGTATTACAGCCAGCATGGATTCTTGAAGAAAATGGGGATTGCAGCTATCGATTGGAGGATTTAAAACTGACATGGTATCAAAATAAACAACAGCCAGATAAGCTTTATTATATAACAGATGATGTATCCAGTCCTTATGCCCCTTTAAGCGGAAAAAGTAATGCAGCAACCTGGATTACGTGGTATCAGCGTAAGCCGGATTCCAGTCTGCTCAGAGCCGAAATTGTTGAACGCTGGGATTCAAATACAAAAGAAACGCTGCTATTCTATATTGATAAAAAATTTGAGAAGGGGTATCATCACGAATTAGATGATACACCCCGTATGGAAAGAGCTGCTACTTTGATAGCTATCGGATTACAGTGGAACACTGCTTTCTCTTCAAAACAAATACAAGATAAAGTTCTTCCTATCCTTTCTGCTGATCCTATTTTTACAGGTATAACCACTTATGAAATCAAAACTGTATTTGAATTAAGCGGGGAAATTAAAGGTGCTCCGGAACTGTATATGACGAATACATATAGGGAAATCAATACGGCGCTAATGCTAATGCTGGGAACGCAGGGAGATGAAGTTGATACTGATGAAAATCATTTAAAATCAGCAAATCTGTTGGCACTTAACTGGAAAATGAATTTGTTGACACCATATCAGGGGAACTGGGTAGGTAGGGGGGAAGATTTGATTGCTTATAAATCAAACTACGAAATGCTATACAAAATAACAAATGAAAACCCGGGAATTTACAAAATAAATGAAATTGTGGTTATGAATAAAATAGTGTCAACCTTTTATGACAAGAATAGTAAATACTCAAAAAAATCACTGCAATGGTCTATCAAACTATTAGGAAAACATGGGGCATATCTACCTAAGAACGAACAGAAATATGCTGAGGAATATGAGGTTATGCTTCCGCCTGGTACAAGACTTCAGGTGGATGAAATTCATTATACAACAGATAAAATCATGCTGTACGCACATACTCTGGATTATCAGGGAGTGTCTTTAAAATATAAAACAAAAGCAATATAACAAATAAGGAGGAAGCACTATGGCTGTCGTATATCCATTTAAAAAATATAACTATAAGGTCACCGTGGGAAGTCTTGGAGATATGGGCTTTTCCGAGATATCCGGAGGGGACATCTCCTACGAACCGATTGAATATCGGGAAGGAAATTATGAATCCAGTTCACCGATTAAGCAGCAGGGAATTGTCAAATATGGCAATGTCACACTGAAATACGGTCTGACCGCCAGCAAGGCACTCTATGACTGGCTGAACAGCGCACAAACTGCTACGGTAAAGCAGGAGGACGTAAAAATAGAACTGCTGGGGGATGATCACAAATCCGTGCTTACCTCCTGGACGCTGCAGAAGGCGATTCCCATCAAGCTGGCACTTTCCGATTTCAGTGCAACCGGAAATGAGCTGGCTGTGGAATCCGTGGATCTCGCATGTGAATCGATTATCAGAGGGTAGGTGAAACCATATGCAGACAGAATATCAATTCAAGCTGCCAAAGGGCTATCGATCAGAGGATGGCAGTATCCATAAGGAAGGCTTCATGAGACTGGCGACCGCAAAGGATGAAATTGAGGCCTCCCGTCATCCGAAAGCAAAGGCAGCTCCGGAATATGCGACCATCATTCTGCTTAGCAAAGTCATTGTGAAGCTGGATGGCTGTGATTTCGTGACACCGGAAATGATCGAAGATATGTATACAGCTGATGTGAATTTTTTACAGAACATGTACGAAACGATCAACAATAATGAAGATCTGATGGTACGTGTTATCTGCCCGCACTGCGGCAAGGAGTTTTCGGAACCGATAAATTTTTATCAGCAGGACTGAGTCTGTACAGCCGCGATACACTGTATGAGCAGATATCATTCCTGGCCTATTATTTTCACTGGTCCTATGACGAGCTTCTTCTTTTACCGCATATGGAGCGCAACCGGTTCTGTGATGAGGCTGGCAGAATCAACCGCAGAGCGAATGGAGAAGCTGAAAGTATATTTGATATATAATCTTACGGAGGTGCGTATGAAAGCAAACAGGAGAGGATACCATCAACCGGTATCTGTATATTTATGACAATGGAATTGCTGCATGCCTACCGTTTTGGTGTGACCATACAGAATACGATGATGGGATTTCAGGAGCTGAGCGGAATCGCCAGAGAAATCGAAGTTGAAACATACCAGGAGGGAGGACGGAATGATGCTGTTCTCCTTTTCCCTAAACGTACTGCTGCACAGGGGACGATTACCCTGAAAAAAGGTGTTTACAGCGGACAATCTCATCCGTTTTATCTGGTAGGAGAGCAGCTTGATTCTATGAAGATCGAGGTCTATGGACATGATGGAAGAACCGTTATGAAAACCTATATGCTGAAAAACCTGCTGGTATCCAAATGGGAGGTATCCTCCCTGCAGGCACAGGGGAATGAAGCACTGATTGACACCTTTACACTGGCATACGGAGAACTGCATGTTCTTTCATAGCTGGCGCAGGAAACGAAAGCTGAAGAGGTTTCGTCCGATTATGACATTGCACCTGAATCGGACCCTGCATCATGAATTTCATCCGACATTCTTAAAAGCGAAGACCGTTTTAAGAGAAGTCAGAAGCAGTGTCATACGAAAGGAAGAGCATACCCATCATATTCACCATATGATGACGTTGCATGTACACCAGGCGCAGACTTTTCTGATGCTGAATCATCAAAATGATGAAAGAAGCCTTATCATTCAGTCAAAAAAAGTTATAAACGGGAAGTACCCTTCCAGAGTACTGCAGCTACACCTTGCTAAGCAATCTATCGAACGGCTGGCAGAGCAGCGCCTGCTGGAGGAAAAGAGCTATTATAAGTACCATCCCGCGAAAGCAAAAGAGCTGGCTGCAAGCTACTTACATAACAGAGAGATAAAAAACTGCCTGAACACGCATATGAACCGCCTTTCACAGTACTCCTATGCCGGTAGCCTGTTCAGATCTTCCTTGTTTACGACACTGTCTTCACAGTCATGGAAACAGGTGCTTACTCCTGTGATATACCAGCAGAGCAGGGCACTGATCCATCGTGAGAAAATACAGCTGCAGCGAGAGGTCATTTCAGAAAAAAGCAGAGATGAGATGCATGTAGAACGTGAACCAGAGCATCGTGCAGCTGTACAGCGTAACGATATGAATACACTGGTAAACACGGTGATACGCGAAGTGGAGCGCAGAACAAAGCGGGAGCGTCTGCGTGAGGGAAGGAGGTAGCGACATGCTGACGAAGGCAAAACTGTCCAATGTAGATGATAGCGGAAAACCCGGATCAAATTCATTTCATGTACAGTTTAATCCGAACGAGATTTCAATCAGTGAAGCTGTTGCATCTTTATATGATATGGAAAAGGGAACAGGTGATCCTCACGTCAATCCGGTGGAAACAAAAAAGGATAAACAGGTTCTGCATCTTTCCACAACACTTTTTTACAACACCTTTACCTCTCTTTCACAAAAAAGCTATGAGGATGTACGCTCCTATATCCGTAAGCTGTATCCCTATACAAATGTCGGTGTGGAGACGAAAGAAAACCTGAAAAAAATATGTTTTACCTGGAGTTCGATTTGTGTGATTGGGATTCTGGAAAAAATTGATGTCCGCTATACGATGTTTTCACCATCCGGAGTTCCTGTGCGTGCGGAGGTTTCCATATCCATTGCCGGAGAATATTACGGAGAACAGATAGCGGAAGCAGAGCCGAAAGAAAACGGTGAGCTTATGGAGCATACCTCTTTCCTGGAATCCATGCGCAGCTTCAAGGAAAGCGACGACTGGAAACAAATCGCCCGCAAACAAAATGTCAAAAAGGCCAGATTATGAAGCTGAGTGAATTAAAAGCATCCAATTCCGGATTTGAAAAGCTGACCTGTACCGTAAAGGTTGATGGCAGACAGCTGTATCCGGGGGCGCTGAGTCTGAGCCGTATGCACATTGATACGACATGTGAGCTGAAAACGAATACTGCCGAGGTTTTATTCTGTGATATAACGGATGCCGGTGAGGTTTTGAGCAATCTGCAAAGCGGGGCATGTCTTAGCGTTTTTGGAGGATATCAGAAGAAGGAAAAGCTTATTTTTCAGGGATATGTTCATACGATGACCCTGCGTGAAAGTGGACATGCGCAGCTGCAGGAGCTGGAAATCTATGCACAGGATGTGAAGGGACTGATGATGCTGCACAAGCGATCAGCTGTGGAAAGCGGAAAAATGAAGAATGCATTGCTGCAGGATATTTTGGAAACACCGCTGTATGCGGAATATTACGCATCCCTTGCGATGACACCCTTGCCTCACTCCATGGATTCCATATGGCCGGCGATGGGCTGCAGTGATTTCGATATTCTGGAGAAGCTGTGCATGCAGGCTTTGTATACCTGCTATATGCGGGGAGATACGCTGCATTTTGAACCGCGTTATACATCGTCCAAAGAAATGATGGAGCTGGACGCTGCGCAGGAAGTGCAGCAGGTGGAGCTGCTATATACGATACAGGATCTGATTGGTATGCTTACAGTCGCAACCTGCGATGGCTATGAGGAGAAGAAAGTCGTACAGGAGAGCGTTACCCTATCGTCCCTGCCTTATACAAATAAACTGTCCGGCATTTTGAAGCATACCTCCACAAGTGTGGTGGATGACGGCTTTCATGATATAGAAGAACTGAACTGCATGGTTGCCGGTATGAAAAAGGAAGTAGAAAACAGCTATGCAAAGGTAAATGGACAGTGTGTGTTTCTGCCGTGGCTGCAATGCGGTGATGAACTGGTACTTCCAAAAAGCGGAGATGGTGAACAAAAGAAAGGTTATGTAACGCACATGCTGCACCACATCGACGATACAAGTGCCTACAGTGAATGGGAAGCTGTCATAGAGAAAGGATGAAATTATGGATCTGATGCATATGGATGAACAAAACAGTTTCCGCAATATGGTAATTGCGACAGTATGCGGATATGGAACGGATGAGAAAAAAGCAACCCTGCATGTACAACTTCCGTACATGAAAAAGGGAGAGGATATACTGGAGGATGTGGAGCTGCTGCTGCCATATGGCGGTAAGAGCTACGGTTTTCTGTGCCGTCCCGAAATCGGAGATCAGGTGATGGTCATGTTTAGTGGAGAGCATATGCGAAGAGCGGTTGCCATCGGCTGTATTGCCCCCGGTGATGCTTCCATCTGGGAGGGCTGCAGTGAGAAGAATGAACAGAAGCAGTGGCTTATGAAAAACGGAATGAAGCTTTCGCTCTGGGATGAGGAGAATGCCGCAAAAGCAGAAATCACCTGCCAGGATACCGCTATGCAACTGGATGAAAAGGAACAGCAGCTGCAGCTGCAGCTGAAGGACAGCTCGTTGCTGCTGGATGGCAAAAACGGCTGTGTGAAGCTGGATGCGGAAAAAGAATTAAAGCTGGTCTGCGGTGAGGGCAGTATCACCATGAAGAAGGATGGAACTATCTGCATCGAAGGTAAAAAGCTGCAGATCAAAGGACAGGCGCTGACAAGTGAAACCACCATGGATACAAAACTCAGTGCTCAGAAGGTGAATCTGGAGGCAAAGCTGGAGGTCGGAATCAAGGGAAATTCCAGCGTGAAAATCTCTGCAAGCGGAATCACCGAAGTACAGGGAGGCATCGTTAAACTTGGATAAAACGCAGGATACGACGCTTTCCTTTCCCTTTCAAATTGATCCATGGACACATCATTCATCTTTGTGTGATGAAAGACAGCGCATACGAAACAGCGTGTTTCTGATTCTATCGACCCATGTTCAGGAGAGATGGATGCTGCCTTCTTTCGGCAGCCGTCTTAAGGACTATGTCTTTGAGAATCAAAGCGTTGAAACGGAAGAAATGATCCGCCGGGAAATTATCGCATCCCTGCATACATGGGAACCGCGCATTACAGATATTGAGGTCGACTTTCAAAGAGAGGATGCAGTATTGCTGATTACGATTTCCTACCTCTGTACTGAGCATAGCAAGCGAGATGCGTTACAGTATCCCCTGGCTTTGGAAAGCGGATAACTGTTTTGCGCATACTGTCAACCATTTAGGAGAACGTTAAAGGAGGGAAAGCTGTGACCGATTTAAAAGCACTGCAGAAAGCGCGGCAAATGGCATATCTTGAACAGTGGCAGGCTGATGAAACGGATCCTGCGACGATTATTCAGGATATCGGAATTCAAATGCTGCTGAATACACAAAAGGCTTTGCAGCAAATGATGGATGTTCATCACCGTCTGTATGTGAACCGCATGCCTTATCAGCGCCTGTATGCCTCCCCCTTTATGACCTGCCTGCAACTTCATCCCTCTTTCGCGTATCAGGGTGTGCTGGTAAAGAAAGATACCCACTTCTATATTCAGGGAAGCGCTTTGCTGCCGGTAAAGGTAAAGGAGGATATCTGCCTGCAGCATACATCCATACAGGAGGTGTTTTTTGCCGATCCTGAGCATCGCTCGATCACGCACATTCCTGTGTGTAAAGATATACCGTTGGTTCAACAGACAGAAGAAAGCATACAGCGGTATGCGCTGCAGTTTTGTGTTGGAAATATCTTTAAACGCAGGAAGCATCCGGTTTGCGAGGTATATTTTGAAACAGCGCAAGCGCAGAAAAAATCCTTTCTGACATGGCTGACCTCTGCCAGTGTACGATGGAGCATCTGCTGGGAAGACGAGGTGCGCGATGACTGGACGCTTATGCAGGATGAAGATCATCTGTGCTTTCACTTTCATGAAGCCTTTCCGATTTCCGAGGGAACCCTCGTGTTTACCATGGAGGTATGTGATGTCATGACACTGCCTTCTCTATATATCGACAGCATTTTTCTGCGGATTCCTCCTGCATCCTCTTATCCGGATAGTATCAGTGTACAGGATATGGAAGAAAATCCCGGACATTTTCCTCTCGCAGATGCTCCAATTTCCATATTTCAAACATGCTATATGCGCTGTGATGAGGTATTCACACGCCTTAATGCAGCGCTGACATGGAAGTTTTCCACAGAGGAAGCGGTGTATACGGCAGGAAAAGAGCTCATCGAAGAAACAGATTATCACCTTTTCATGCGCAGGTTGCCAAGACAGCAGATCGTGTACGATGTCTTTGTGGATGGCGTGCGTCTGGAATATTTCAACGGGGAGTGGGTAAAGCTGAATGAAGTCCGTTTTTCAAAGGATTTTTTTCACCAGCCCAGGGAATCCTGCAGTGTTCAGTTTACCTGTCCCAGGGATATGTGTCCCTTTGTTTATGACGGGATAGAAAGCTACTGGTTCCGTCTGATGATTACGAAGGCTGAAAATTGCTATCAGCTTCCCGCTTATCATCATATACCTGTGATTTCGCATTCACGCTGGCAGTTTGATTATGGAAATCAACGCATCACTCCAGATAAAATTCAACTGTGGGCAAACGGGCAGCAGGAGGATATCGTTATCGGGCAGACATTTCTCTTGTTTCCGTCCTTCCCTGTGAAGCTGGATACGATGTTTTTTCTGCTGAATCAAAAGCCCGGCATTGGTCCCTGCCGTATGTTTGTGGAGCTGCAGCAGTCCTTTGACAGCAGCCAGGATGTACAGTTTCTGATAGATGGAGAGGCTGGAGAGATAAAGCTTTCCGTAGAGGATGAAACCGGCGGATTTTCGCACAGCGGGCTGCTCAGCATGTTTTTTCCTTCCACGGTGAAGGCAAAGGAACGCTTTGGAAAAAGCGGATACTGGATACAGGTGCGAAAGGTAAAGGGGCATTGGGATAACCGTATCTGCCGCATATATGAAAACTGCGTATACGTTGAGGGAAACGATGAATTCACAATAGAAAAAACACTTCATTTCCATGAGCTTCCCGTATCTGTCCATTGCCAAGGCGATGTACAGGAAGTGCAATTCCGTGTACAGGAATGCTGGGAGAGCTGTACATTTGTGGCTGAAGCTGAGCAATTTGCAGAACGCAGGGTGCTATATGATGAGGAACAGCATATTGTAACCTTTTATCGTAAGACATTTCCTGGCTGTCTGCAGAATGAGCATATTGAAATAAGGCTCCTCTGCCGTAAGGAGTCTGCCGCAGAAGCTTTGCCACAGGGGACTGTCGTATTTCCGGCGCAAAGCATGCAGCGGATTTCCTCTATCCGTACACTGAGCAACTCCGTATGGCAGAGAAAAAAGGAATCGGATGCACATCTGATGAAGCGCCTTGCGCAATCTAAAAACCACATGCATATACAGACACTGCGCGATATGGAGGAATTTCTGATGGAGTGCTTCTGCGATCTGCAGGACGTCAGCTGCTTAGTGGAACAGCACATCGTTCATGTGGCGGTGTTATGGGAAACGGAAGTATTTTCTATACAAACTAGTGAACGGAAAAAGCAGGTGGAGGAGGTACTTGTACAACAGCTTCCGGATACCTTTCCGTTTAAAATTAACATATGTTCTCCTATCGAAATCCTTTTGAATATCCAGCTGACGATAGAGCATGAGGATATGGATATCGACCGTCAGGTGGAGGCAGTGATCAGGGAGTACCTGCATCCTGTACATGGCAGAAACGGGGATGGGTGGAGAATCGGAATGTATTGTGAAGAGCAGGAAATTGTGCATGTTGTACGAAATGCTCTGCCGGGTCTGCACATTGTCTGCTGTGAAATCAGAGGCCGTGTACATTCCTCGCCATCCACGAGGGTACAGCCGCTGCATGCTTTGCGGCATATCAAGCAGGGAATCATGCGGGTTTCCAATGTGCGGGTAGTGCGAAGGGCAGATGAAAAAGAACACAGCATAAGTAGAATGTAAGAGGGCGAAATGGTTCTTTCTCAATGTAAGGTACAGGAAGGGGAATGAGATACAAAATAATCGGTCAATATCGGTTATGCAGAGCTGTACGATTTCTCACATACCCGGAATCAAGAAAGAGCCGGCTGAATTATTGTGCTTGCATAAAATGGAGGCAGATATGAATGTACAGAAGCTAGATACGCATACCTATAAGGAATTGTTCGCAGATGCGCTAAAGGAATGGAAGCAGCGGACAAAGCAAGAAGAGATATATCCCAGTGATGTATCCTATACGCTGCTGGAAATGCAGGCGATGCTGGTGGATATGCTGAATTATTACAGTGAGCAGGTGCAGGAATCGCATAAAAAGAAGTATGAATTGCTTCAGCAGGAGCCGCTGCCGGAAACTCGCTGCAGATCACTGCCGTTTCGTATGCAACCGGATCACCCTGTCGATTTACAAAAGGGTACGCCGTTTTCCATAGCATTGGGTGAGGATTATCTGACACTGGAAGCAGAGCATGCCTATCACCTGGTTCCTAATGAAATATGCTCCATCTATGTACAGAACGGGTACCATTCAGAACAGATTACAGAGCTGCTTCGATCGCTGGAGGGAACCTATACACTGCCTTTGCGTGAGGATGCCTGTATGCTCTACCTTCGTCTAAAGAATCCGCTGCCACGCGATGCTGTTTCCTCCTTTTACATCTGTGTGGAAAATTCCTGTGAGCAAGTATACGGGCTGGAATGGCCGAAGCTGGCGGATATGCAGGTGGACTATTTCAGTATTCACGGCTGGCAGAACGCCTGTGATGTTCAGGATGATACCCATGCGCTGCTAAACAGTGGAGAGCTACGGATTCGTCCGGGTAAGGATATGGCGGAAACCACCTGCTTTGAGGAAAACGGGTTCTGGCTGCGTCTGCGAATAAAAGAAACGTGCTATGATCATCCAATCGGTTTACAGGCTGTCTGGATGAATGTGATTTTGCTGCAGGCTGTCAGTACATTAGCAAAAACATGGATGCTGTCAAGTCTGGAGGAAACAGAACTGCGGATTGCAGAGGATATCGCAAAGGAGAACTACATACTGCAGATACAGAAGTTGGATGGACGATGGGTTCAGCATCCCTGCCGAGGAGTGCAGACAAGAACTGCCAGCCACTTTTACTGGGAGAAGCTTCCATCTGATGCGATTTCCGCAAGGCTGGTTGCACAGCGAGAGAAGCTGAAAGAGCTGGTATCCACCTTTACGATAAACGGAATCAGCTCACAGCGTATTGATATCGCCCCTGCATCAACATATCGTCTTGCTTTTCAGGTTGCAAAGGGTATATGGCAGGATGGCGTAGTCATTGATCGTTATGAGAAGGCCAATGGTGCAATGGGCTGCTATCGCGACGAAACAGGCATCATCATGGGAAACGGCCGAGATTTTCAGCTTCCCAAAGCCATGGAGAACGGCTTGTTCTTCACCGCTTTTGAACAGCTGTCAAAGCGGGTTACCCTGCATAGGGAAACGGTTCGGATTTATCATCCGCATATGAATGGATGCAATGCCCTGTCTGCATCTCTGTATGAGCAAGCCATGATATACGGCGGTATCTTCTTTCATAAGGAAGAGCTTATAAAGTATCTTCTGCAATATCCGCTGCTATCCCTGATGGAGGTTCGCATACAGAGCATGCCTGGAAAATGGATGCTCTATATTCTGGATAGCTGTGATCATGCCTGCCATATGCCAAGCTATCAGACTTATGTACAGCACCTTGTGGAACAGCATCTTCCCTTTACAGATGATGTGAGTGTACAGGATATTAAGCTGAAAAGGACAGTGATTCAGCTGCAGGCTGCGAACTCAGTTTCTTGGCAGATACAGAAACAGGCGGAGGCGCTTTGTAAAACATATATGAAGCGCTGCCAGCAGGAAGAAGTGGATGCTGCTGCGGATGAGCTTCGACAGGAATTGAGAGATCAATGTTCACTGGATTGTATCCGCTGCTGTTTTCAGACAGATAAAGAAAGTGAAGTATTGCGCTATGAGGCCGCTGTATCCTACGTGCTTGCGGATGTTGTGATTACGCATTGCTTATAATAAATTAAATGAGGTGATGATGTGCGGGAAGCGTTGAACTACCAATCGAATAAGGATATGAGCCTGCAGGGGGCATGGATCGGTTTTACACCGCTCACGAACGGTGCCTTATGCATGGGCATACAAAACGATGAGGCTGTTTATGTCAGTGACGTCTTTGACTGTGGTGAAGAGAAGGGGACCTGGGATGAACTACACCTGCATTTTGTCCAGCTGTGGGAGCTGCAGGTATCCGTCTGGATGTTTGATTCTGCTTCCACAAGAGAGCAGCTGCTTGATTTTTCTGTATTGGATCGTTTTCATGTCATTCGGCAGAATGGATTTACAAAAAGCAAACAGGACCTGCTGCTGTATGGCAGGGAGGAAGCAAGTGAGGGACGCTATCTTATCTTCTGCTTTCAGATCCGCAAGCCGAAAGGCAATACACTCCAATTCATCGGCTATGAATTAAGTTATCCGGCCGTTTTGTTTAGTGAATATCTGCCATATGTATACCGAAACAACCCTACGCTGGATGCGTATCTGTCCATATTCAAGGATGTGTATCTCTCTCTGGAACAGGAAATTGATCAATTTTATGAGCAGCTGGATCCGCTTTGTGCGGACGAGGAGCATCTTCGTGAACTGCTTACATGGCTGGGACTGGAGCACTTTCAGGAGTATGCAGAGCTGTCTGCACTGCGCGGGCTTCCGGCTTTATGGAATCAAATTTATCAGGAAAAGGGCAGTCTGCGTTATCTTTTTGAGCTGGTGAAGTTCTTGTTTCACATTGACATATGTATGCAGATAAAGAAGCGTACTCTGCATGTGTTTGTACCTTGCTTACCTGTGAGGCAAAAGCGGAAGCTGTTGTCGTTTTTTCAACAGGAGGTACCAGCGAATGCAGTGGCTCATGTGCATTTTACAAGGCAGTCCTATATGGATGAGAATGCCTTCCTTGGTGTTACAGCAGCGTTGTGGGAAGCAGACCGAGTGATGGACACTGCTGAATTGGATTGTGTGGATATTATGAGATGAGGTGATTACGGTATGCAGGTGAGTAATCAGGAATACCTAAAGAAATGTCTGGAATTATCTGAACTGCTTCAGGATGAGGAAAAACCAAAAGAGCTTGCTGTATTATTTCAGGAGCTTCAGAAGCCTTCTGATTATCCAAAACCGAATTTTCTTTATGTGAAGGAACAGTTTCAGCTGGAAGATATGTTGTACTTTCTGCTTCTGTGTGCCTTTCTTTATGAGACAGACACAGCTTTATCCTCTTATGTATATAAACAAACAAAGGCATCCTTTCTTCCTCTAGGCGTCATTCTATCATGGTATTCTGCAATGCAACCATTACCTGTAGATGCAGCGGCTGTCTGTATGGCTTTTTTGAATGAAGATATGCTTTTTCAGCGTAATGAAGGAACTTATCTGATGATGACACCAATTAAATTACAATCTTATGCTTTATACTATCTGCTCAGCGGCTGTCTGCCTCAGCATAAGGCGTTTCAATATATGGAAGTATCCCAGCAGGCATTTGCTCCAATTTATAAAGAACAGCAAGCAGAACTGCTGAAGAATATAACATTGAAAAAATCCTGTATTCTGGCTGCAGAAGCACATGCGGGAAAGCGAACCTTAGTATTGCGGTGTGCAAAAATTCTCGAAGAATCTGTGTTTTTACTATCTGGTATTGCATGGAAGCAGGCAGATCAAAAGGAACGACTTCGAATATTGTATTGTATCGCTTTTTTTAGCAGGCTGCTGAATGGAGGTATTGTTTATCTGGATACTGCAAAGGATCTGCTCAAAGAAGAGATTTCCTTTCTGGATTATTTTTTTAGCTATGTCAAGATCCCTGTTATTATTTCTGCTGAGTCGTCATTCACAAACAAATATCCTGTTATTCAGTTACCTCTGTATTTATCTGCAGAAGATTTACAGACAATGAGTTTCTTTCTTTGGGAAAAGACATGGGTTAAATCTTATCTTCATATGACACCGCAGGATATGGTGGATTATAAAAAAATTGATCCGGAGGGAAGCGGATTGAAAAATTATCATATGGATATAATTTCAAGAGACCTCACGTCTCCACTTTATAAAGTCCTGCCTCATGATGCGCAATGGGAGGACTGGCTGGGTGGTGATGACCTAAAGGAACAGCTGCGTTATATTTTATTCAGGATTCAGCATATGGGGGATACTGGCTATCATGTACAGGAAAGAATACATGCCTGTATCGTCTTGTTTCACGGCCCCAGCGGAACCGGTAAAACCCTGGCTGCCAGAATCCTGGGAAAGGAAGCTGACCTTCCGGTATGGCAGGTTGATCTTTCGATGATTATGGATAAATATGTCGGAGAAAGTGAAAAACACCTGCGGGAAATGTTCAGAAATGCTCAAAGAAATAATTGTATCCTGTTGTTTGATGAAGCGGATGTACTGTTTGGAAAGCGAACAGCCCTATCCTCTTCAAATGATAAATATGCGAATAGTGCAACGGCCTTTCTGCTGCAGGAAATAGAGCAGTATCAGGGCATTGTGATTCTGACAACCAATATCCTTCAGAATTTCGACGATGCTTTTTTAAGGCGTATAACGGTCATGATTCGGTTTCCACTACCTGATAAAACTGTTAAATCAGAAAAATGGAGAGTCTGTTTTTCAGGTATCCCTTTGAAAACGGAGCTTCCCTGCACCTGGCTTGCAGAGCACCTGAATCTGACTCTGGCGCAAATTGAAAATGTTGCAGTCAATGCCGCTTGTTATTGGAGAATGGAAGGTGAAGCTTTTCTTACTCTGGAACATATCTTGAAAGCAGTCAAACTGGAATATAATAAACGGCAGGAGCAGGTACCTGTTGAGATAATGAAATTTCTTCATACATAACCCTGATTATCTATGATTACAGAAGCAGAAAGGAGCAGTACCATGAATGTAATGTCTTTAAACAATCAAAATGGTTTGCAGGAGGAAGCAAAGAATAAAGTCCAAGATATAGTGATTCATCGTGAGTCTGCTTTTCCAGATATGTTCTATGCGAGCGCTGTTGCTTATGGGAATGATATCTATGTAAAAAACGGATATGATTATTTAATACCTCATGAAATCCAACATGTAAGACAACAGCGGCAGGGAAAGGCTTTTTCTGAGCATACATTCATGGGATATCCGATTTCACAATCCCATAAGCTGGAAAAAGAAGCAGATAACACCATGACCACGGGGATGAATCATGATTTGAAAACACAAAGCGCATTACACCCTGTTATTCAGTGCTATACAGAAACAACGTTCGAGGAAGCACTTTTGAAAAATGAAGTACCTATGGCAAAGGCGGATGCTATGAGAATCCTTTTAGCAGCACATAAAGAAAATATTCCGGATGATGTTGTGGATGATATTATAAAATTACTATTACAATATAATGATGAAAAATATCAGGTAGTTTCTCCATGCTTATGCAAACTGACGGATATGGAAAATATCGTATATTATCTATCATCTTTCCTAGTTATACATAATGATTGTATTTCTTATCTACAAAATCAGACTGCAGAAGAAATCGAAACTTCATTAAGTATACTATTGCAATATGATAATAAAAAATATCAGGCGGTTACTCCTTGTTTAAGCAACCTGGCTAATGTGAAAAACATCGCATTTTTTCTATCTGCTTTCCAAGCTCTGGATAATGATATCGTATCTGGACTCCAAAATAAGCCTGTAAATGAAATCAAACTCTTCATAGAAAATCAATCGAATCAGAAATATTCACAAGACGTAGTACAATTCTTAACAGATGATGATAACCCTGATCAACTTTTTACGCCGAAAGTTAAATTGAAAGGCGAAATGAGTTCTTTGAAGCTTGTCTATATGAGCATATATGATTTTTTGACATTGTTCAGAAAATATAGCCTCTTTGCTGAAGCAGCTACGTTTACGCAGACGCTTAAAATATTAAAGGATTGCTGTGGAATCGAATATACAAAAAAGGCGATCACTGCTGCTTTGCAGAACAATAATTCTAATTTTATTGATGAGGAATACAATAAAGATAAGCCACATGCTGGATTAGAATTAAAAACGAATCGTCAGTTCTTGAATGTGTTCGTGAACAGACTGGTATTGACCTCACAGCAAGTAAAAATTGTTTATGATACGGTAAACTGGAGTTTATTTGGTACTAAAAAGGATTATATTATAGAACCTACTGGTTCTGATCCACATCTAATGGGTACACAGGCTTTATTTATATGCAGTAGAGAATCCGGAAAACGACTAAGTGTATATAAACCACGGTCACTTAGTCCGGACAGATTATTAACAGGAGAGGAAGGTGTATTTGCAGTTGTAAATAATCTTGCAGCACAGCAAAATGAGGTAGATGAGCGAACTGCATATTTACCGTTACCTACCATGAAATACCCTAATCTACGCTATGGCTCGCAAAGTGTGCCTACAAAATTTGAACCTGTTGTTCAGTCCCTTGGCAGGATTATCACACCTCAGGAAGCAGATCACTTGCTGATACAGTTAGGGGAGATGAATATGATAGGCACTATTGTTGGAGGTACGGATATGCATAGAGACAATATTATTATGACTGAGAAAGGACCAGTCGTAATAGATGCGGAATGTAGCTTCGTTGATTTTGCTGCAACCGGAATTCTGGGTTTTGAAGGACCAATTTACGGGGTTGATGAAAGCGGTGATCACATGGATTATGCTGCCTGTCATGTTCAAATTGGCGAAGGCTGTTTATCGTTGAATAAATATCGTGCTGAAATTGGGCAAAGAGCGAAGCAGCTAATTAAACAAGGGGAGGATAATGTAAAGACTGTTTTAAGAAATGCGGAAGATAAATTTGAAGAATATATGGATTTGATATTAAAACAATTAGATGTCGTACGAGTTGTACCTATTGCTACAGAGCCTTTATCAATGAATTTAAGATTATATCATGAGGCTCATAATGACAAGGACCGCAAGAAAATCATTGACAGTGTAACAGCTGAGGCAGAAAAAATATTAAGGACATGCGAGAATTATTCCTATATACATCCTGAGTACTTTGAATTTACGTTCTATGAAAAAGCTTGTGAAGACAGTGTTGAAGCGGCTTTTAAGCAGGGGACGATTCCTGCATTTCAATTCCAACTGAATGATTTAACAATAACACTGGACACAGTTCCAATCATGGACCTTGAATATATAGGAGATACTGTTCTTGCAGATTACGATCAGGTGATGCTCATTAAGACATTAATGCTTGAGTTTGTCATGAAGAGATTTCACGACGTGATCTATTCATGAGCATTATGTATATGATTTCGACTTGAAATTACTTATGACCGTATGGAGAATCATCAGACTTTGATTTCTTCGATTGGCAATACCAAATACTGGAATATATAAATTTAAACAGACACTGTTGCCCCCATTTCAACAGTGTCTTTTCAATCAACACTGTATAGTGTTGAAACCGCTTTAGTGTTTGAGTTAGAATGGAAACATTGCGCAGTGTCAAAAATATAGGACTCTGATGACACAGTGCAATGTGAATTTCTATAATGGTATCGTAAACAAGCGGTACCGGAAAAGTGAGGTGCTTTCATGAATATCACAACATCAAAATTGCAGATTCTGGAATATCTGCAGAAAATTACCCGGGGCTTGCGCATGAATGAGCTGGGCGGTTTTACAACAATCAGTATCAGCAGCGCTTTAAACATCTCCCGCTCCTTAACCTCCCAGTATCTCAATGAGCTGGTGAAGGATGAGCGTATCATAAAAATCAGTACCCGTCCCGTCTATTATATGGATCGCAGTGTGCTGGAACGCAAGTATCAGCTGGAATTAAAAAGCTGTGAATATCTGAGTCTGGGTGAGCTCATGAAGGAACTGCACCGGAACAGTCCCAAGCTGCAGGATTTTCAAAAAGCAATCGGCTGTGACGGCAGCCTGCAATACCCGATTGCACAGTTGAAAACCGCCCTCTCCTATCCGCAGGGAGGATTACCTGTCATTCTCCATGGGGAAATAGGATGTGGAAAATCCTATCTGGTACGACTCACACATGAATACTGTCTGAATCACATGACCTCCACGAGAAAAGAAATACCGCTGCTTCGCAAAAAGGCATTTCGCGGTGAGGATAAAGGCAGGCAGATGGAGGAGCTGTTTGGAAAAGGTACCGCAGATGGGAAAGCGGCAGAGCGGGGACTGCTGGAGGAGGCGGATGAAGGCATCCTCTGTATAGAGGACGCCAGTCATCTGAGTGAGGAATGTCAGGAAAAGCTGGCCGACTATTTAAGCAGAAATAAATTTACGAGAATGCAGGATGATCAGGCACAGATTGAATCCCGTGTCCATCTGATTCTCTCCACCAGTGAAGATCCGCATACGGCTTTCTGTCATAGCCTGCTGCTCAGCATTCCTGTTATCTGTTCCATCCCATCCTTTCAGGAACGCAACGAGGAGGAGCGTCTGGAATTCGTTATTAAATTTTTTCAGGAAGAACAGGCACGTCTGGAACGCACGATTTATATATCAAAGCGTCTTCAGCATTTCCTGATGAGCTGCCATTTTGAAAGCAATATCGATGAACTGCGAAGATGCATTCGTACGATATGTGCCAATGCATTTGCGGACTGCGTATCAAACCAGCGCATGGACATCTGCCTGTATCACCTGCCTGTTCAGCTGCTCGATCATCTTAAGGTGGAAAAAAACAGCAGGGACAGTGATTCTCTGATTCGCATAGACGCAGTGGAGAAAAACGCAGCCGGCAGTAAAATCCTCATCATGTGGGAACAGCTGCTGCAGGCATTTGAAGAAACCTGCATGGATACACATGCCTTTACCAACTTTCTGGAACAGGGGCAGAAGGCCTTGCGCTACTACTACGATATCCTTGTTTTTCAGGAAACGTACTATGACGGCCGACTGGAGGCTATGGAGAAAATAGTCATCGGTGTGCTGAACAGCGTGAAGCTCATGAAAAATATCAACCTGCCGATCAACTGTGCCTATGTACTGGCGAGAATGCTCGTCTCTGCGCAGAAAAACACCTCCTCCCTGCATCAGTGGGAACAGGATCACCAGAAGGAAATACAGCGCTGTCTAAAGAAAATGGCAGAGAATATGAGCAATGAATATATTCTGACGGAATCCATTGCCAGACAGCTGCATTCCAATATCAACATGCGCCTGTCGGAAATGAACCGTATCTTTCTGATGCTGAATATCAACTTCTACAATCGTGATATCCGCGCTCAGGATACTGTGGGTATCATATTGAGTCACGGGTACTCGACCGCAAGCTCTATCGCCGATGCCGCAAATTCGCTGCTGAACTCCTATACGTTTGAAGCTATCGATATGCCGCTGAATACACCGGTACAGGAAATCAGCGGCAAGCTGAACGATTTCATTGAAGAAAATCCGCATCTGAAAAACATTATCCTGCTTGTCGATATGGGGTCACTGGAGGGAATCGGCGAGGTGATTGCAGACAGTGTGAATGTCGGTGTGATCAATAATATTTCCACCTCACTTGCCCTGAATATCGGTATGAAGATACAGCAGCACTACGAATTGGAGAATCTGCTGGAAACGGCCTGTGCAGAAAATCAATGCAATTACAAGGTACTCTCAGAGGCGAAGAAGGAAAAAGCAATCGTATTTACAAATGATGCCGGTATGGTCATTTCAGAAAAGCTGTGCCGATTATTCAAAAACAGTCTGCCGCGTCCCATTGATTTGAAAATGATTTCCTATGAATATGATGAGCTGATGAAAAATAAGGCAGAGGACATTTTATTTCACAGATATGATGTGGTGTTGATGATCAAGCCGTATTCGCTGAAGCTAAAAAAGGTCAATAGTGTGACGCTGGAGGATATCATGAATTTCGAACATATCGAACAGCTGAATCATGTGTTTCGGCCATATCTGAAGGAAGAGGAAATTGAAGAATTTGACCGCCAGCTGTTGAAAAATTTCTCCATGCAGTCAGTCATGGAAAATATCACGATTCTGAATGCAGATAAGCTGCTGGATTATGTCAGTGACTCCGTCAGTGCGCTTCAGCATACGATGGGTCGTAAGTTTCAAAGCAAGACCATTGTCGGCATTTATATTCATATCTGTTTCCTGGTGGAACGTCTGGTCACAAAAACGGCTTTGGAAAAATATACAGACCTGTCATCCTTTGAGAAACAGCATGAGGACTTTATTGCGGATGTCAACCGGAGCTTTGAGGTTATGCTGCAGCACTACCATGTCAGGCTGCCCCTATCGGAAATAGCATATCTCTTTGAATATATAGAAAATGATGTACGAAAGGCGGGAGGAGAAGATGAATTTTAAAGACAGACTCTGTGCGATGAACTGCCATTACCGCTTTTATGAGCTGGAGGATTTCTTTCAATCCGTCCATAAGCTGGGCATGCATTATGTGGAGCTGTGGAGCGGTCCCATGCATTATTATGTGGATGCCCGCCGTCATGAATCGCCGGAACAGCTGAAGAAGCTGTGCGATCGCTATCAGATAACCATCATCGGCATCTGTCCGGAACAGACAAACCCAAAGCCGAACAATATCGCAGTCAAGCAGAAGCATCGTCAGGAAGAGGTACTCAACTATTACCGGCAGATGATCGATATCGCATGTGAGCTTGAATGTCGTCAGGTTCTGGTGACCAGCGGATGGTGCTATTACAGCGAAACGGTGGAGGAAGCATGGAATCGTTCCGTCGTTATGATGAAGAGAATCACAGACTATGCAAAACAGCGAAATGTGATTCTGGCTCTGGAAGCTCTGCAGCCGGAGGAATCGCGTCTTGTGAATACAATTCAGGACATCCAGCGATATCGAAACGAGGTTGGAAGCAGCTGTCTCAAGGTGTGTATCGATTTTGGGGCAATGGCACGTATGGAACATACACCCCGAGAATACTTCGAGGCCTTCGGCAGCGATATTGTCCATATTCACTTTGTGGATGGGAATCCGACCGGTCATCTGGCCTGGGGGGATGGTAGCCGTGATCTGAAAACGGATCTTGCTGTCCTTGAGGAATATGGCTATCAGGGATATCTGTCACTGGAGACGGCAACCCAGAGGTATTATGAAAAACCATGGTCTGCGGAAATGAAAACACTGAAAAGCTTTGAGGAGTGAAAGGAGGGAGAATATGGAACGACATTATATACTCGCAAGTCATGGAATGTTCTCACAGGGGATTTATGATTCCATCCGCATTATTCTGGGAGAGAAGAAGCATGTGCATCTTATAACCGCTTATGTGAAAGACGGGCAGGATATTTCAGATCTGATCAAAGAGACGATGAAGAAAATCCCGACAGATGCGGAAATCATTGCCTGTACGGATCTGTTCGGGGGAAGTGTAAACAATGAACTGATGAAATATATCGGGAAGAAGCATTTCCATTTGTTAACCGGAATGAATCTGCCGATGCTGATGAATCTGTTTCTGTTTTCCGATGAGGATGCGGATAAGCTGATTCGCCGTCTGTTCACAGAAGCAAAAACGGGGATCATGTACTGCAATGAAACCGTCAAAGGTATTTCGTCGCAGGAGGATGAATTTTAGATACTGCAACCTAAAAAGAACAATCGCAAAGCACAAAAGAGTAACCACATGCTGTAAAGAAGACATACAGATGCACGAAGAGCGTGGGGTGTAAGAAACGATAGCTGAACTGCTTTATTCTACATGTGAGTAAGCGCAAAAAGCGCAAAGGAAAGGGTGTCAAATATGATCAAATTATGCAGAGTGGACCATCGTCTGCTGCATGGCCAGGTTGCATTTTCCTGGACCAATGAATTGAGTGCTGACTGCATTCTGATTGCCAATGACTCAGTGGTACATGACGAGGTTTTCAAAACGACCATGAAGCTGGCAAAGCCCTCCGGGGTCAAGCTGGTCATTAAAAATCTGGAGGATTCCATAAAGGCAATCAACAGCGGAGTCACCGATAAGTACCGACTGCTGGTGGTCGTAAAGACCATTCATGATGCCAATGTGCTGAGTGCAGGCTGTCCGGCTGTTCACAGTCTCAATCTGGGCGGAACGATTCGAAGGGAAGGCTGTCGTCAAATCAGCAAGGCGATTTTCATCAGTGATGAGGATGAGGCGGAATTAAAGGAGCTGCAGCAGCGCGGCGTGTCTGTATTCATCCAGCAGCTGCCGGCAGAATCTCCAATAGCACTGGAGCATGTACTGCATCAATAAGGTCCGCTTCCCGCAACCGTGCGGGTCAAATATACAGGAATTTAATTCCTGAAACATGCATGAAAATGCAAAAGAGGAGGAAATCATGGTACAAGCATGCTTAATCGGATTGATTGCAAGTCTGGGTGTCTTCGGCGATCAGCTGGGCTCCCTGTATATCAATCGACCAATTATTCTTGCACCGCTGGTTGGCCTGGTGCTGGGAAATCTGCATCAGGGACTGATTATCGGCGCAAGTCTGGAATTATTCTTTATGGGGGCTGTCAGTATTGGGGCTTATGTTCCACCGGATACGATTGTCGGCGGTGTTCTGGCCACTGCATTTGCAATTTCCATGGGGAAGGGTATCGAAACGGCGGTTACGCTGGCGATGCCGATCGCACTGGTGTCACAGGCAATCGGTAACTTCTGCAATGTATTTAATTCCGTGATTCTGCGTTTTACAGACCGTTATGCCATGGAAGGAAAATACGGCGGTGTTGTGGCAACACACTGGCTGATCGGTATGATCACCATTGTACGACGATTCCTGCTTGTGTTCTTTGCTTTCTATCTGGGAAGTGAAGCAGTGGGCAGTATGATCAATGCAATTCCTGCCTATGTGACGGATGGTATGGCTGCGGCAGCCGGATTACTTCCCGCATTGGGATTTGCAATGCTGATGCGCATGACGGTAAACAGGCAGAATGTTCCCTACTATTTTCTGGGATTTGCGCTTGCAGCTTATATGAGTGTACCTGTATTAGGCGTGGCAATTCTGGGTGTGATTCTGATTGTTGTCAAATTCGATTTTATGAATCTGAAGGGAGCCGCAGCTGGAGAAGCCGGTGTGGAGGTGATTGATGATGATGACTTCTAAATCCGATAAGAGCATTCAGAAAGCGGATATTACCAGAATGGCATTTAACCAGGGCTCTTTGGGAATGGAGTTTTCCTGGAACTATGAACGGCAGATGCACATCGCCTTTGCCATGATGATGAATAAAATTTTGAAAAAGGTATATGCAGAAGATGAGGAAGGCTACAGGGATGCACTGACCCGCCATGTCGAGTTCTTTAATATCACACCGCAGCTTGCTCCGTTCGTTGGCGGCATTGTGGCATCCATGGAGGAAATGAAATCACGTGGCGAGGTGGACGGAGAGGCGATTTCCAGTATCAAGACGGCACTGATGGGGCCACTGAGCGGAATCGGTGACTCTGTATTTGTCGGCTGTCTGCGGGTTATTGCTGTTGGTATCGGTATTTCACTGGCACAGAACGGAAATATGTTTGGACCGATTGTGTATTTTCTGATGTATAACATTCCTGCGTTTATCATCCGCTATTTCGGCGCGCATTTCGGCTATAGCATCGGCTTCAAGTATCTGCAGAGAATGCAGGCCAACGGTATGATGGATAAGCTGCTTGCGGCAGCGAGTATTCTTGGTGTTATGGTTATTGGCTGTATGTCAAAGGATATGGTATGGACAACTTTGAATGTCGAGTTGAGTAAGGTCGGTGAAGAGGTTACCACCCTGCAGTCTATTCTGGACGGAATTATGCCCGGGTTGATCGGACTGGGTGGTACATGGATGTATTTCTGGCTATTGAAGAAAAAAGTCAATCCGATCATGTTGATTCTGGGAACGATGGTTCTCGGTATTGCAGGTGCTTATTTCGGTATACTTGCCGGATAAGATAAATGATTTACAAATAAGAGGAGGACATGAACATGTTATTGAAATTCAATGAAGAATGGGCACGAAGCAGTGTCAATGGTGCACTGGCAATCCGTAAGGATATCAACCGGATCGTGGATGAGATATGTGCACAGGGATATCGCAATATCTGCTGGCTGGGTATCGGGGGGACCTGGGCGAGCGGTATGCAGGCGGCGGTTCATATGAAGGAACAATCAGAAATCGAAACCTGGGCGGAAAATGCTTCCGAGTACAATACGACGGGGAATAAGCGTGTGGGTGAGGGCACTGTCGTAATTACCTCATCCGTTACCGGCAGCACAGTGGAAGTGGTAGAGGCTGTAAAGCGTATGCAGGCAGCCGGGGCAAAGGTGATTGGATTTATTGATATTGACACGACCGAGCTTGCAAAGCTGGTGGATTATGAAATAGCGTATCCGGTGAATGAACAGCTGAAGTTCTTTATGGTTGCGGATCGATTCATGCAGAACAATGGGGAATTCTCAGATTGTGATGCTATGTATGCGGAATTTGAAGCACATCTGGCACAGGCGCTGATTGATGTGGAAAAGAAGGCTGATGCATTCGGACAGGAATTTGCAAAAAAACACTGGAATGATCCAATCCATTATTTTGTGGGGGCAGGAAACCAGTGGGGCGCAACGTATTCCTATGCAATGTGCTATTGGGAGGAACAGCTGTGGATCAAGACGAAGTCCATCACATCCGGGGAGTTCTTTCATGGTATGTTTGAAATCATCACAAAGGAAACACCGGTTACCGTGTTCATAGGAGAAGATGCGCAGCGTCCGCTGTCTGAAAGAGTCGCGAAATTCCTGCCAAGAATCTGTGAGAATTACACGATTATCGATACAAGGGATTATGAGCTGAAGGGAATCAGTGAAGGGTACAGAAAGCACATTTCACACCTGGTGATGCATGCCGTAAATAACCGGATCGATGCGTATATGGAAAGAGAAACAAGGCATCCAATGGATATTCGCCGGTATTACAGACGTCTGGATTATTAGTTGTGAAGCAGCGTTAGAAAAATCAAACTGTCAGGAAAACAGGCCATGGTGTTAGGACAGCACTTTCGTCATGGTCTTTTTTTAGTTAAAGAGATAGAAAAGCTTTTAGGTGAGTTATATAAAAGCATAGAAAACGGTTAAATTGATATACTGAAGGTGATTAGTTTTGTGAAATCCTTATTTTTTTTCTTGTTTCTCCGCTATCAGTTATGGATTATGCTATAATAGGACATGGATAAACTAAGGGAGGAACCGTACATGAAAATCTTAGTAACTGGTGGTACCGGATTCATTGGAAGCCACACATGCGTTGAATTAATAGAAGCTGGTAATGAAGTAGTGATAATCGATAACCTGTATAACTCACAGGCTGATGTTGTTGATAAGATTGAGAATATTACAGGAAAGCGTGTTGCGTTTTATGAGGCAGATTGCTGTGATGAGGCAGCACTGGAGAAAATATTCAGTGAGCATAAAATTGATGCAGCTATTCATTTTGCCGGGTATAAAGCGGTAGGAGAATCAGTACAGAAACCGATTATGTATTATCAGAATAATCTATTGTCACTGCTTGCATTGTGCAAGGTAATGGGAAAGCATAACTGCAAGCGCATTGTTTTCTCATCAAGTGCCACCGTATATGGAAACCCTGCAAGTGTACCTATCTTTGAAGATTTCCCGTTGGGACCTACTACGAATCCGTATGGTACGACAAAATTGATGATTGAACAGATTTTAAAAGATTTATACATTTCAGATAATGAGTGGAATATTGCTTTGCTGCGCTATTTCAATCCAATCGGAGCACACAAGAGTGGTCTGTTGGGAGAAAGTCCGAATGATATCCCGAATAACCTGATGCCGTATATCGTTAAGGTTGCCAATAAGGAGTTGCCTTATCTGCATGTTTATGGAAATGATTATGATACACCGGATGGTACGGGTGTACGTGATTATATTCATGTAGTAGACCTTGCAAAGGGACATGTGAATGCTGTGAATAAGGTTATGGAACCAATTGGTGTTGATGCGTATAATCTCGGTACTGGTATAGGATATAGTGTACTGGATGTTGTTAATACATTTGCAAAGGTTAATAATATCGAGGTTCCTTATCAGATTGATCCTAGACGTCCTGGGGATATTGCACAATGCTATGCCAGCACAGAAAAAGCGCTGAAGGAGCTTGGTTGGAAAGCAGAAAGAGGACTGGAAGAAATGTGTGCTGATGCATGGCATTTCTTACAGGTGGAAAAAGAAGCAAATTAATAGTTTGCAATTCTACAAAAACAGATAAAAAACAAATGGAAATGCTTCAGCACTATCGAATAAATAACGAATAAGTTAGAAAAGACAGAATGAAAAAAATTCTGTTTTTTTTAGGACTTTTACCACTTTCATACGTATAGAACTATGGAGGTGATACTATGCAATGCCTGCGTTGCGGAAATACAGAGAAACGTTACTTTTATAAAGATGCCAAGGGCTGGTACTGTCGAAAATGCATCATGTTTGGAAGAATTGGGGTAGGAGAGCTGCCGGAAAGGAAAAACGTATGTAGAAACCCCATTCATACAGCATATCAGCTGAAATATCCACTGACTCCTGCACAGAAACGGTGTGCTTCAGAAATTGTAATGTACCTGAATCATCACCAGGATGTGCTGGTATATGCAGCCTGTGGTGCCGGAAAAACGGAGCTTGTCATGGAGGCGATTAAACAAAGCCTTGCGAAAGGCAGCAAGGTGGGCTTTGCCATCAGCCGTCGTCAGGTTGTTCTGGAAATACGGGAGCGCATGCAGGATGCGTTTAAAAATCTAAATGTGATCGCGGTTTGTGAGGGCTATACTGAGGTCACCGAGGGTGATCTCATCATATGCACAATGCACCAGCTGTATCGCTATCATGCGGCGTTTGATCTGTTGATCATGGATGAGGTGGATGCATTTCCTTATCGTGGCAATGCTGTGCTGAAGCAGATTGCAATACATGCCTGTATCGGGAACCGTCTGTATTTGACCGCTACACCGGATGAAGAAATGCTGTCAGATGTAAAGCAGGGAAAACTGCAGATGGTCGAGCTGTTTCAAAGACCGCACGGCTATCCTTTGATCGTACCCGATGTGAAAGCAGCCTTGCCTTCCATACAGCTGTATCAGCTTATCCGATTTTTAAAGCAGCAGAAAAAGGAAGCCGCACAGACCCTGGTCTTTGTACCGACGATAGCTCTGGCAGAGCAGATGAGCAGATGGCTGCGTATTGTGTTTCGCTGTACCTCCTTTACTTCAAAAACGAAGGATAAGGAAAAAATCCTTAAAAGATTTCATGAAAAGCGCTACGAATGTCTGATTGCGACAACCGTTCTGGAAAGAGGAATCACCATCAAGGGTGTACATGTTGTGATTTATCATGCTGATCATCCGGTATTCAATGAAGCGAGCCTGATTCAGATGATTGGCCGTGTTGGACGTAATATTGAAATGCCGACAGGGAAAGGTTTGTTTCTGTGCACAAGAAAAACAAGAGATATCGAGCGCTGCATACAGGCATTACAGAGGATGAACAGGGGGGATTCAAAATGAAGGAAGAATGGTGCCGACTATGTATGGAGGAGATAACAAATCAGCAAAATCTTTTTGAATTCCTGCGTCAGGATTCCCTTTTGTGCGGAGCCTGCCGTCATGAGTTAACCGTTTTGAATAAGACGGTAAAGCTGAATGGCATAAAGCTGCATATCGCATATGTATATAATGATTTTCTGGAAAATATGATATTTCAATATAAGGAAGGTCTGGATACAGCTCTAAGAGACGTGTTTTTCCATGACATCATGAAAAAAATCAATGCTAAATTTCGACACTACACGATCGTTCTTCTCCCTTCGAGCGAAGAAAAAACCATTGAACGCGGCTTTCATCCGGTAAAGGACATGCTGCATGCCTGCCGTTTAAAGACCATTGAACCATTTTATAAGACCTGTAATCACAAGCAGTCCCTGCAAAGCTTTGAAAACCGCAAAAATATTTCCCAGGTAATAAAAATGAAACCGAATATCGTTCTTCCAAAAACCAGACTGTTGCTGGTTGATGATGTTGTTACAAGTGGAAATACATTACTTTGTGCATATGATCTTCTTCAGGAGCATAGGTATAAGATAGAGGCACTGGCGCTTTGTGCGAATCCCCGATTTGTCGAATCCTGCGAAAAAAAAGATTTGAAAAGAAAAGGGATGTTCTCTATACTTTGACATAGATACAGGAAGGTGAAGTCAGAAATGAAAGGCAAAGTAAAATGGTTTAATGCTGAGAAGGGCTATGGATTTATCAATGGAGAAGATGGAAAGGATATTTTCGTACATTATTCTCATATCCAACAGGAAGGATACAAGTCCCTGGAGGAAGGTCAGGAAGTAACATTTGATACGGTGGATTCCGATAAGGGACTGCAGGCCAGAAATGTAGAAAAAGCATAAATGGCGCAAAGAAAAGGATCAGGAGTTCTCCGGATCCTTTTCCTGTTTTCTGGCAAATAGATATTCGAATGTAGTATTTAAACTATGGTTTTTAACAGATAAAAACCTATAATACATTACAAAGCACATGTCTTATGAATGAAAAATATTTCTCTGTATATGTAATTTTTATACATAAATGAAAAACTGTTTAAAAATAAGAAACATATTACAAAAACATGATAGTTTTTTCAAAAAGTTCACAATTTTTTGATTGATTTTCACTCGTAAACTGTCTATAATGATGTTATGCAATAGATCAAGCATAGAAAGGTATAGGTTTTGAAGCAATGCGAGGAAAAGTAAAAATGTTTAACCAGGAAAAGGGATACGGATTCATCACTTTAGAGGATGGAAAAGATGTATTCTTCCACTATTCACAATTGATGATGGAAGGTTTCAAAACAATTGATGCTGATGCAGAAGTTGAATTTGATTTAGTTGAAACTGACCGTGGACTGCAGGCTCACAACATCGTTAAAGCGTAAAAAAACAGAATAACCGTGATTCCAATGTATAATGGCTGTCACGGTTATTTTTTTATGATAAAAATAGGGAGATGACAGCCACCGGAGATATATGTTCAACATACTCTGAAATGACCATGAACATTTGTGATGGTTATGAAAAGAGGTGAGAATCATGTTATATGATGAGAATGAATATTATGACAGCTGTGATTGCTGTTGTGATTGTTGCTGTGAGGGCCCACGTGGTCCCAGAGGATTTCGTGGTCCAACAGGGCCAACCGGTATCGGAATCACCGGTCCTACGGGAGCCACAGGAGTAACCGGAAATACCGGAGCAACAGGCCCAGCGGGTATCGGACCAACCGGCCCGACCGGGGCAACGGGAAATACAGGAAGCACAGGACCAACCGGCCCTGAAGGAAGTGGTGCTGACTGCTTGTGTGTTCAGCAGATGATCAATATATTGTTGCAGATCATTCAGCTCTATCCAAACGATACTGTCGTTGTTGCAATGGAAAGTGGTAACAATGCCAGTGGCCGTGCCGGTTCCCTGTTGCCATCACCTGATTATGGACTGCTGCAGCTCACCAATGCACAGGGCGTACCGCAAGAGGCCGTGTCGATCTGCCGCATTGCATCTGTGCGAATTACGAGCGCAGTATATAATGAAGCTATTACGTATCTTCCTGCACCTGTACCTGCTCCAACCGGATGCAGCGCTGCCTGCGAACATGCTGTACGCTCCTACCTTCCAGTCGGAACCTCGGGCGTTGACATTAACGCCGGCGGTCAGACGGTGGGACAGGGAACTGTGATAAGAAATGAATTTGCAATGGTGGTACTGGTGGGCCCAAACAACAGCGATCCGACATTTGTATCAGCATGTAAGGCAGAAATCATTACGAAATAAAAGGAATAGGAAGGGGACAGAAATCCTGGCTTGTTTGGGAATGTCCTCTTTTTTCTATCCTGGTTTTTATTCAAACAGAATCCTTTCCAGAGTTGAAATTGACACGTAAAATTATTGAGGAGGCTTACGTGAACGAAAACGCAGACAGGTTGTTCACACAAATGTTATGGAAAAAAGAAACAAAATGTAAATTCTTCTGAAATTGTCTGTATCCGGTGTTATTGAAACACACTTTGTGTTACAATAGATAAGGCTATATGAAGTTTTGAAACAGGCGATATAAACTTATAAAGAAGGTATGGAGGGTCTTGAATGGCTAATTTTATCGAACGTTTATTAAACGGTGAAAAAAAGACATTGCATAATCTGGAAAAGACTGCAGAACAGGTCATGGCACTGGCAAATGACATGGAAGCGTTAAGTGATGATGCATTGAGAGAAAAAACACAGGAGTACAAACATAGATATGAGGAAGGGGAAACCCTTGACAGTCTGCTGGTAGAAGCCTTTGCGACATCTCGTGAAGCTGCACGCCGTACGATTGGTGAGTATCCGTACAAGGTTCAGATCATGGGTGCGGTTGCTATGCACCAGGGCGATATTGCAGAGATGAAAACCGGTGAAGGTAAGACTTTGACCTCCACCATGTGCGTTTACCTGAATGCCTTAAGCGGCAAGGGGGTACACGTTGTTACTGTCAACGACTATCTGGCAGGCCGTGATGCGGAATGGATGGGACAGATTTACCGGTTCCTGGGTCTGAGTGTTGGTGTAAACTCCCGCCCGCTGACACCATCTCAGAAGCGTGATGCATTTAACTGTGATATTACATATACCACAAACTCAGAGCTGGGCTTTGATTATCTGCGTGATAATATGGTTACCGATGTGAAGGACCGCGTGCTGCGCGGGTTGCATGTCGCAATCGTCGATGAGGTCGATTCCATTCTGGTCGATGAATCCAGAACGCCGCTGATCATTTCCGGTGGCGCGAAAAAAACAGCAAACCTGTACCTGCAGGCGGATGCATTCGCAAAACGTCTGAAGGGGGATGATTTTGAAATTGATGAAAAAACCCGTCAGATCATGCTGAGTGAAAAGGGTGTAAGTGTCGCAGAGCGTTACTTCAAAATCAAGAATCTGTATGATGTGGATCACACTCAGCTGGTACATCATATAACACAGGCTTTAAAGGCGAACTATATCATGAAAAATGAGGTTGAGTACGTCGTACAGGATGATGAGATCGTCATTGTCGATCAGTTTACCGGGCGTACGATGCCGGGCCGTGCATATTCCGATGGATTGCATCAGGCGATTGAGGCCAAGGAAGGTGTATCCATTAAGGAAGAGACTAGTACCCTTGCAACGATCACCTATCAGAACTTCTTCCGTCTGTATGATAAGCTTGCCGGTATGACCGGTACCGCAAAAACCGAGGAAGAGGAATTCCTGGATATCTATAATATGCGTGTTATTGAAATTCCTACAAACAGACCGGTACAGCGTATCGACTATCCGGATGCGATTTTTGCGAACCCGAGACTGAAGTTTGCAGCACTGGTGAAAGAGGTTAAGGAACTGTATGAAAAGGGGCAGCCGGTACTGGTTGGTACGATTTCCGTTGAAACCAGTGAGCTGGTGCATGAGCTGCTGCGCAAAGAGCGGATTCCTCACGAAGTGCTGAATGCGAAGAACCATGCGCGGGAAGCAGAAATTATCGCCAAGGCAGGTCGCCCGAAATCCGTAACGATCGCAACCAATATGGCAGGGCGTGGTACCGATATCAAGCTTACCGATGAGTCCAGAGCTCTTGGCGGACTGGTCGTTCTGGGCAGTGAGCGTCATGAGTCCAGACGTATTGACAACCAGCTGCGTGGACGTAGCGGACGTCAGGGAGATCCGGGATATTCCCGCTTCTATGTTTCCTTAAAGGATGAGCTGATGATTCGTTTCGGCGGCGATAAATTTGAAAAGCTGTTTGAATCCATGGGAGATGCACAGATTGAATCCAAGATGGTAACAAAATCGATTTCTCAGGCACAGAAACGTGTCGAGGGCTATAACTATGATGTTCGTAAGCAGCTGCTGGATTATGATGATGTATTGCGTAAGCAGCGTGAAATCATGTATGAGCAGCGTAATTTCGTTCTGGAAAATGAGGATGTTCACGGCATCGTTCGTGATATGATAGACCGCGTCATTGACAGTGTGGTGGATGCGAATGTGGATCATACCCGCCATGATGAAAGCGTGGATTATGCAGGTGTTCTGCAGGGACTGGAACTGCTCGGACTGGAAGAAAAGGATAATCTGAAGCTGGAGGAAATCCAGGGTAAGGAAAAAAATGATGTAACAACATACTGTGCAGAGAAAATCTTCACACTATACGATGATAAAATCAAGGATATCCGTGATGAATTTAAGCAGTTTGAAAAAACCATCGTACTGCGGAACATGGACCGCAACTGGATTGAGCATATTGATATGATGGATAAGCTGAGAAACGGTATTCACCTGCGCTCTTATGCGCAGAACAATCCTTTACAGGCATATATCCAGGAAGGATATGAAATGTTTGAGGAAATGCAGGCACGTATTGCACGTGAGGTTGTATTCTTTGCTTTAAAGGTACAGGTAGAAAGAAAAGTGGAAAACTAATATGGAACTATACGAAATTAAACAGGGGGTGAACACTCATCAGGCAAAGCTTGCGCAGCTTGGTGAGTCACTTTGACTTAGCTGAAAAAAAACATAAGATTCAGGAGCTGACGAGCATGACGCTGCAGGATGATTTCTGGAATGATCCGCAGCATGCGCAAACACTGATTCGTCAGCTGAACGGTATCAAGGACATCGTGGAAAGCTACGAAAAGCTGAATAGTGCGCTGATAGGTCTGGAAGAAACACATGATCTTTTGAAGGAAGATTATGATGATGAAATTTTCGAGCTGTTTGAAGCAGAGTATTTGGAGATGGAAAAGAACTTTGATGATTTTGAAATCAAGATTCTTCTGTCCCATGAATATGATCATTCCAGTGCAATCCTGGAGCTGCATCCGGGAGCCGGTGGAACAGAATCCTGTGACTGGGCGGATATGCTGTATCGCATGTATTCCCGCTGGGCTGAGAAAAAAGGCTTCAAGGTCAGTGTGCTGGATTATCTTCCCGGAGATGAGGCAGGGATCAAATCCGTGACCTTCCTGGTGGAGGGTGATATGGCGTATGGGTATCTGAAGGCGGAAAAGGGCGTTCACCGTCTGGTGCGCATATCGCCGTTTGATTCCGGCGGTAGAAGGCATACATCCTTTGCTTCTCTGGATGTTATGCCGCAGTTTAACAACGAAATCGAAATCGAAATCAAACCGGAGGATCTGATTGTGGAGACCAAGCGTGCCAGTGGAGCCGGTGGTCAGCATATCAACAAAACAGATTCCGCAGTCCGCATGGTGCATAAGCCGACCGGATTGGTGGCCACCTGTCAGAATGGCCGAAGCCAGCATGAAAACCGGGAAGAGGCGCTGCGTGTCTTGAAAAGTCGTCTGTATCAGAAGATGATTGAGGAGCAGGAAGCCCGACTGGCGGAAATCAAGGGTGAGCAGAAAGCCAATGAGTGGGGTTCACAAATACGTTCCTATGTATTCCATCCGTATTCCATGGTGAAGGATCATAGGACCAGCTGTGAAACCAGTGATGTGCAGGGAGTTATGGATGGCGATCTGGATGCGTTTATCTTCGCATATTTAAAAACACAGATTTGATTATTATGAGTAATGTCAAGAAAAGGGGAGCCTCCCCTTTTTATCATTTAATGTGGAGATTACAGAATATGTAAAAATAAAGGAATTGAGATGTTTGTGTGATTATTACGATTTCCTTAAGAATATATGTGAAGGCTTTAAAATATCGTATTTTTAACACATAGTTAATTAAATAATGTTAGTGATTTATAAAAAAATGTGGAAATTAGCTACAGGGATGTTATACTTATATAGAAAAAGAAAGGGGTACTGAATTTGAGAAAACTTTTAGTCACATTGCTGGCAGCCGGTCTTTGCCTGACAGGTGTCCATGCACAAGAAACAGAGAATACAGATGGTACTGTAACCAATACAGATACAAATGAAATTAAGACAGTTACAGCAGATACATATCAGCCGATTGGTGAGATGGAAGGAGCTGAAAATGCTGCCATGGGAGACGGTACGCCACAGCAGCCGCAAACGCAGTATAGAAGCAGATCAGCAAATGCCCGCTTGATTGCACCTGTCTGGGGAATGAACGGAACAACGAAAACCTTTACATATACAAAGAATGGACAAAGCGTTGTTGTTGAAAATCCAAAGCAGGTAGTTGATGTCTCTGAGCATGATGGTAAAATAAACTGGGAAAAATTGAAAAGTGAGGGAATTGACGGCGCAATTCTTAGAATCGGATGGGGTGTCGGATACACAGATGAATATTTTGATTATAATATAAGCGAATGTAAGCGTCTGGGAATTCCTTATGGCTTATATCTATACAGCTATGCATATGATGCTAACTTTGCCTATGCGGAAGCGGATAGTACAATTGAACGTCTGCAGGGATATGATTTAACTGATATGTCTTATCCGATTTATTATGATATAGAGGCATTCAAGGCATATAATCATGATGGAGCAACACGTGTTCCACCAAAGGATGTTAAGACATATGAAAGTATTATCAAAACATACGTTGATAAAATGAACAGCGCAGGTTATAGTGGAAAAGTGCACGTTTACAGCTATCGCAGTTATTGTCAGAAGCAGCTAAACTCTGCCTATATTTTAGGACTTACTTCATGGATTGCAGAATATGGAAGCTATCTGGCGTTTGATAATCCGTACTATACGGGAGACAGTGGATGGCAGTATACATCGGAAGCTGATTTTGAAGGAATTACTCCAGAAAATGTGGATGTTAGTATGTTTACAAATACCCTGCTGAGTCTGCAGACACAAAGTCCTGCAAATCTGACAGCTACGGTAGAGGGAACAAATATCAAGCTGACTTGGGATAAGGTTCCTTACAATACGAGATACCGTGTATATTATCAGACAACAGACGATGGTGAATGGAATTATCTGACATCTCAAACCGGGACTTCCTATACCTTTAAAACGGGAACCTCCGGGGCATCCTACCGCTTCGTTGTCAGAACAGCAAACCTTATAAATGGCGAGTATAAATTTAGCCAAGCAAGCTTCAGTAACCGTCTGACTTATCCGCAAAAAAAGGCGCAGGGGTTCTATAATCTGTCCAGAAGAGTCCGTGTATTCTCGTCACCGAATGCTGCAAATTACAATCGCTATGATCCATTCAAGAAAAAATGGATGGGCAGCATGAAAAATTACAATAACAAACCACTGCTTTTAACAAGAGAATATGTGAATGAAGAAGGTACCTCTTACTGGTCTGCCTATTATAATGGGAAATGGATTGGTTATATAAATTCCTACGCATTGAAAAACAGTGTGAAAAAGGATACGTATTTTGGATGGGGAGAAAATAATGCTCGAGTCTTTAATACACCAAATCCACAGAAATACTGGCTTTATAACGCACCGGCAGATAAATGGGTGAAGCGAATGACTGGTTATCGTAATCAGAAATTTACAATCAAACGTTCTCTTGCCAGAGCAGATGGAAGCTTGTATTATTCCTGCTATATCGGAGATAAGTGGATTGGCTATATCAATAGCTGGGGATTCCAGAATCAATAGAGAGTGATAAGGTATTTGCATAGGTATGTATATAATGTACAGGCTGATGCAGATGCCTTTTTTATTGCCCCGCATTTAATCAAGGAAAACATGTTGTGCTTTCAGAACAGTAAAAAGCTTTGCAATCACGGACCTGCATTCGTGATGACAAAGCTTTTTTATAACGCCATCTTCAGTATATCCACAAAAATTTGTTTATTCAACGCCACATAATGTCCAACGCAGTCTTTACCATTATTGGTAGCCCGATTAGCCATCTTGTCAAAATGTGTATCATCGATTCCCATCTCATGCAAGGTGGTTTTCAGATGCAGCGACCGGAAAAATTCCTCCAGCCTGTCCGCAAGGATATAGGCCATCGTCTTTTGATTCTGGAAGATAATCTATTTTTTACCGTGGTGTTATTGTAAAGATGAATGCATTCCTGTTTCAGAAACGTGAAAACAATCCGTGAATTTTCTTGCGATTTCATTTTTTACATATGTTATAATTTCGGGTAGCGAACATACGAAAAGCTCGCAACAGGAATATAAGCGATAATGCTACAGATACTGTATGGGAGTAGTCGTCTATCATATATAGGAAAGCAGGAAAGCGAGGCATGGGATATGCAGAATCATAATAAAAAGGATCAGATTATCGAAATTATCAGCATCATTATGGGAAATCTCATCATAGCGGCAGGGGTTACCTTCTTCATTCTTCCACTGGACATTCTTTCCGGAGGTGTTGCGGGAATCGCTGTTGCGCTGCAGCCGATTTTTAATCTTTCTCCGCGTCTGGTCATCAATGGACTGACCATCGGACTGTATTTACTGGGAGCGGTGCTGCTGGGGAAACGCTTTGCGTTAAAAACCATTGTTTCCACAATCGTATACCCGCTCTTTATCTCTGTGCTTGGTATGCTTTGGCCCGATGTTCAGGTTACCGGTAATCCACTCCTGGCATCCATTTATGCAGGGGTATGTACAGGAATCGGAATAGGACTGGTTTACCGTGTCGGCGGCAGTACCGGAGGTATGGACATTCCACCGCTGATCATTAACAAATATACGAAGATTGCACTGCCGACGCTGGTGATGTGCATCGACGGGGCTACGGTTCTTTTAGGTGCGAGTGTATATGGTGTGGAGGCTGCCATGATCGGACTTGTTTCCGTTTGGGTATGCGGACAGCTGATAGACAAGGTGATTACCATGGGCTCTCATGAGGCCAAAAACGTCATGATCATATCGGATAAATTCGAAGAGATGATGCAGGTGATCTATCAGAATATCAACCGCGGAGCAACGATTCTGCATGCCGAGGGCGGCTACACCCGAACCAGCAAGCCGGTTATCATGATGGTGGTTGTGAAAAAACAGTTCTCTGAACTGAATCATATCATTGCAGAGGTAGACCCGGAAGCATTCGTCATTGTCAGTGATGTGAATGAGGTGCAGGGAGAAGGCTTCACCTATCAGGAACAGCTCTAGCATCAAACGGTTCTGCCTGTTTCCGCAATCAAAATATCTGTTTAAACGAGGAGTTCCCGTCGCTAATGTGATGGCAGGAATTCTTCTTTTTTATTTGCTTTATCAGGAACACAGCACGAAATGCAAAGCTTTCAGATAATACGATATATATCAGCTTTGTGCAGGAAAAAACCTGCATCCGGATGAAGAAACCATTGTAAACTTCGCATAGCTGACAGGTAATGTTTTCTATCTATCATAACTTTTGTGTCTGCATTTTGAAATTGTAAGAATTTTACATACGACAGGCACTGTCAACGGTGTCGATTTATGTTATAATGTTAGCCAAAGGAGTGATGAAATGATCCTCTTAAAAAATGTATCCAAATCATATAGGAATGGGGTTCACGCACTGCGTGATATCAATCTTGAAATAGAGGAAGGCGAATTTGTTTATATCATCGGTCCGACAGGATGTGGAAAATCCACCCTGATCAAGCTGCTGGACGGAGAAGAGCTTCCGGATCAGGGAGAGGTGTATGTTGCGGAAACCAACGTGGGGAAGCTGCGTCACTCCCGCGTACCCTTCTACCGCCGCAATATCGGTGTGGTGTTTCAGGATTTCCGGCTGCTTCCGAAGATGACAGTCTTCGAAAATATTGCATTTGCACTGGAGGTGCTGGCACTGGATAAGGTAACCATACGACGGCGTGTACGTGAAATTCTGGAGCTGGTATCACTGCAGGATAAGGCAAAATCCTTCCCGGATCAGTTATCCGGAGGACAGCAGCAGCGCGCTACCATCGCCCGGGCAATTGCCAATCATCCCAAGGTGCTGATTGCGGATGAGCCGACAGGAAACCTTGATCCTGAGAAATCGATGGAAATTATCGAGCTGCTGGATAAAATCAACAAGGTGGAGGGGACGACCATTGTAATGGTTACGCATGACTCCACACTTGTTAATACATACAAAAAACGCACGATAGCGCTGGAGGACGGTTTTATCGTTGCGGATATCGCGAAAGGCGGATATATACATCATGATTAGTTTTATACAAAGTCTTCCCAAGCATTTCATGACGGCGCTCCGCAATCTGGGCCGTCATATGGCGATGACATTGTCCAGTGCCTCTGCGGTGGCAGTAACGCTGACACTGATGACTCTGTTTCTCGTGCTTGCGGCCAACATGAACAGCTTTGCGGATCATGTGGAAACAAATCTGAAAATTCATGCATCCATCGATTCCCTGCAGAAGCAGGATGAAATTGAACACATGGAAAAGCTGATTACGGGAATCTCCGGTGTAAAAGCAGTGGAATTCTCCAGCAAAGAGGATGAGCTGAACATCCTGATTGAGGAAAGCGGTTCAGTGTTTGAACGCTATAAGGAACGCAACCCGATGCCGAATGTATTCATCGTGGAGGTGGAGAAGGCAACCGATATTCCTCAGATTACAAAGACATTAAACAATATGGAAGGTATTGAAAAGGCTCAGTACGGCGGAGAGAGCATTCAGGATATGATCGACACCTTTGAAGCAATACGCTACGGAGGTGCCGCCTTTATACTGGCACTGGGTGTACTTGCAATATTCCTGATTACCAATACAATCAAAATGACAATCTATACAAGACAGACAGAAATTTCCATTATGCGGAATGTAGGGGCAGGCAACTGGTATATCAAAACACCGTTCATGTTCGAAGGGATGCTGATTGGAATCATCGGTGCATTGATTCCTGTGATTCTGACGATATTCGGTTATGGCTTTCTCTATGATTTCTTTGGCGGACAATTCATGAGCAGCATGTTCGTTATGCAGAAGCCATATCCCTTCACCTTGCAGATTGCAGGGGTGCTATTCCTGAGTGGAGCTGTTGTGGGCATTATTGGCAGCTTTCTGGCAGCAACAAAATATTTGAGGTGGCGTCGATGAAAATGAAGAAACTTATGATTACAGGCTGTGTGGCGGCAATGCTGTTTCTGGTACCGTCACAGAAAAACAGCTGGCTGTATGCAGCAGATTTTGAAGGAAATGAAGAAGCATGGCTGAACAAATGCAGTGTTGCTCAGGAAAGTGAAGCGGCAGCGCAGCAGTGTGCGGCCTTTAAGGAATACTATGCGGGGCTGAGCAGCTCTTTGGAGGGAGAGGTATCCTCTCTGGATAAGAAAATATCCGCAATCAAAAGCAATATTGAGGAAATAACCTCCGTTATGAAGCAGCTGCAATCCGTGATTGATAAACTGGATAAGAATATCGAAATCAATAAAGCCAATATTCGTACCATTGAAGGTCAGATTTCCAAGCTGAATGTGGAAATCAAAAAGAAGCAGAAGGATATCGATCAGCGGAATAAGATCATCACCGATCGCATGCTTGATGAACAGGCGGTGACCGGCACCAATATGGATGTGGAGGTCATTATGGGCTCCAAGGATCTTGTTGATATGATTCGTAAGGTGGATGGTCTGCAGAGAATCACAGACAGTGATCAGGTGGAAATTAAAAAGCTGCAGGAGGATAAAGCTGAGCTGGATCATCAGAAAAGCGAGAAAAACCGGCTGAAGGCCGATGTGGAAGCGAAAAAAGCGGAGAACGAGAAAAATAAGAAAGAAACAGAAAAGGTACAGAAGCAGAAAAAGAAGCTTCTGGAGGAATACCGTAAGCAGGAAGCTGAATTGAATGAGAAAATGCGTTCGGTGCAGGTGGATATTGCAAGCATTCAGAACAATATGATCAATATCAATACCTCTGTCGCAGGAAAGCTGGATTTCAGTGGAAATGGTGCGCTTATGATGCCGGTTCGCGGAGGCAGCGTGTCTGCCGGTACCTGGTATTATCCGGGCGGCGGTGTTCATCTCGGGCTGGATATGGCTGCTCCCATCGGCACACAGATCGTGGCGCCGGCAGATGGAATTATTCTGTATGCCAATAATCCGGTAGCGACGAACGGCGGTTATCTGGGCAACTGGAGCGGTTATCCGGTAGGCGGTGGTAACAGTATCCATATGCTGACACAGGCCGGCGGAACCACGTATGCCATCAGCTTCTTCCATATGTCACAGGAAGGCTTTGCAGTATCTGCCGGAACGCAGGTGAAAAAGGGACAGCTCCTGGGACTGACCGGAAACAGCGGAAATACCTCCGGACCGCACTGTCATATTGAGGTCGTCAATCTGGGAAAAATGAGTATATCCTCTGCAATCTCACAATTCCGTTCCTCTGCTGACTTTGCATGGGGCTGCGGCTGGGGTAATGGAGCATTAAGCAGAACCTGTGGCGTAAGCGGTGCCCCTTGTCGTGAAAAACCGGAAAATATCTTCGGGTAAGCTTACCTATAGGGAACGCTGCCCGTTTCAAGCGTAATTATGAAAAGTCAGGAGTGATGTTATGATCGTAATGGAAAACGTATCGAAGGAATATAAGAATGGTGTACATGCTCTGCGGGATATCAATCTTGCCATTGATGATGGAGAATTTGTATATATTATCGGACCGACCGGATCTGGAAAGTCTACACTGATCAAGCTGCTGGATGGGGAAGAAATTCCCAACAGTGGTACGGTTATGGTGGAAAATATCAATGTGGGAAAGCTGAAGCATTCCCGTGTGCCGGTTTACCGCAGAAATATCGGGGTCGTATTTCAGGATTACCGTCTGCTTCCCAGACTTACAATCTTTGAAAACATAGCATTCGCTCTTGAAGTAATCGGTATGAAAAAGGTGGATATCCGCCGCCGTGTGCGGGAGGTGCTGGAGCTGGTATCGCTCGAAGACAAGGCGAAGTCCTTTCCGAATGAGCTTTCCGGAGGACAGCAGCAAAGGGCGACAATCGGCCGTGCAATTGCCAATCATCCCAAGGTGCTGATAGCGGATGAGCCAACAGGAAATCTTGATCCGGATAAATCTGCGGAAATCATGGAGCTGCTGGAGAAAATCAACGAGGTTGAAAAAACAACGGTTGTCATGGTTACCCATGATTCAACGATCGTAGACCGCTTTAAGAAACGCACCATCTGTCTGGAGGAGGGCTATGTGGTTGCGGATATCATGAAGGGGGGCTACCTGAAGCATGATTAGATTTTTCAAGGCGTTCCCGAAATTCATAAAGACGGCCTTTTTGAGTATCTTTCGTCACATCGCCATGTCCTTATCGGCATCCAGTGCAGTTACCATCACACTGATTCTGTTTTCCGCATTTCTGATGATTGCAGGAAATGTATCTCTGTTTACCAATTCCATCGAGGATGATCTGCAGATTCATGTGGTTTTAAAGGCGGATGTAAAAACACAGAAGAAAATTGATGAGGCAAAAGACGGTCTGGAAAAAATCAGCGGTGTACGCAGGGTGACCTTTTCGGATAAGGATAATGAGCTGGAGCTGATGATTAAGGAAAAGGGGAAGGAATTTGAAATGTACCGCGGTAAGGATAACCCGCTGTGCAATGCCTTCTTTGTGTCCGTGAAGGATGCCAATCAGATCAAAGCCATCAATGCACAGATTGAACAGCTGCCCTTTGTGAAGCAGTCTGTTTACGGAGGAAACAGTGTATCCAAAATGATTTCCGTATTGAATACCATTCGCTCCGGAGGACTCGTCTTTGTCGGATTGCTGACACTGCTGGCACTCTTCCTGATATCCAATTCCATTAAGCTGACAATCTATGCGAGAAATGCCGAAATATCCATCATGCGAAATGTCGGTGCGGCTAACTGGTACATAAAAGTTCCGTTTATGATTGAAGGAATGCTCATAGGTTTAATGGGCGCTGTACTGCCGTGTATCTTTACCTATTTCGGCTATCAGTATTTCTTTGACATGCTGAACGGTCAGATTATAACCAGTCTGTTTACACTACAGCCGATTATGCCGTTTACACTTCAGATTTGCGGTATTCTGCTATTGGGCGGTATGCTGGTCGGACTTGTGGGAAGCTTTTTCTCAACTACGAAGTATCTGCGCTGGAAGCGCTGATATGGACACCGGCACGCAATGAAAGTGCCGCTTTATCAGAATAATTGTAAAAAAGGACTGCCGGGTGTGCATTCCGTGATTACTCAGAGCTTTCCAAAGGGAGCGTTCTATGTAAATCCGGGAAGGATGTACTGCTCAGGCAGTCCTTTTCCTTGTTTTCACTTTGAAGGAAAGTCTATGAAAATGAGCGCCTTTATGAAAATGAGCGAATGAGATTTCACGAACTGTCATGTTCTTTCATCGAAATAGTTATCATCGTTCATAAAATGTGATATGATTATAAACGTAAATCTGTAAAGGACAATGAGGTGTTTTGTATGGCAGAGAAAAAAGTTGTGAGATATAAACTGGTCAGACATAAATGGCCGGATGAAATACAGGCAGAGAAAAAACGCAGACAGAGACGAATGTGCATTGTTGCCACATGTATTGTATGCTTTTTCGGAGGCTTCTTTTTAAACTCCACGCTGCATCAGACTGCGGCAGCCTCCAGAGATGAATTTCAGAAGCTGGAGGAAATCTATTCCATCATGAGTGACAAATTCTACTTCGGAAAGAATCAGAAAAATCTGAATCAGAAGCTGATTGACGGTGCGATCAGCGGGTTGGTGGATGCCGGCGGCGATATCCATACCAGCTATCTGGATAATGAACAGACAGAAAGCTTTACGGGCTCCATGGAAGGAAGCTTTGTCGGTATCGGCATTCAGTTTTACGGTGTGGATGATTCGACGTTTATCATTGATGAGGTGCTGAAAAATTCACCGGCAGAGGGAGCAGGCTTTCTGATGGGAGATCAGATTTATGCCATTGATGGAACTGTATGCAGGAATATGACAACAAGCGATGTTAAAACGCTGATCACCAATTCCAAGAGTGATGAAATCACATTGGAAATCATACGGGAAAACAGGCATAAGAAAATCAAGGTGAAGAAAGCAACTGTGCAGGATTCCGTATACAGCAGTGTCAACGGGAAAACCGGAATACTGGAGCTTGACACCTTTGCGGAAACAAGCGGGGAAGAGGTTAAAAGCCATTTGGAAAGTCTGAAGAAGGATGGCTGTGAGAACCTGATTCTGGATTTACGGGACAATACCGGCGGTTATTTGAAATCCGCACAGGAAATTGCCAGCTATCTGCTTCCGGACAATACCGTTATCTTCCGTGAGGAAACGAAGGATGGCACGAAGGAGGATTACAAAACCATCAGCGGTTATGAGCAATACAAATATAAGAAAATTGTTGTACTTGTCAACGGGGATACTGCCAGTGCGGCAGAAGTGCTGACTGCAGCACTGCGCGAACATCTGGGCGCAACCGTTGTCGGAGAAAAAACATATGGCAAGGGAACGGTGCAGGTGCCGCTCACCTTTAAGGACGGAACCATGTTTAAATACACAACAGCGGAATGGATTACGCCAAAGGGGGAAAAAATAAACGAGAAGGGCATTACACCGGATGTTCAGGTAAAGCTGGATGAAGCGTTCTATACGAGTGCACCGGTTCTGAAAAAGGAAGTATACAAGCCGGACACGGTTTCTGCAGCAGCGAAGAGTGCACAGATTTATCTGAAATTCCTCGGTTATGCAGTAGATCGGACGGATGAATATTTCTCTTATGCGTCCGGTGAAGCCCTGAAGCAGTATCAGAAGGATAAGGGAATGAAGGTCACTGGAAACATTGATGCAGATACCCTGACCTCTCTGCTTTCCAGCTGTGCGTTAAAATGGCATAGTGAGGAGGCAGTTCTGGATACGCAGATGAAGAAAGCGGTGGAACTGACAAATGGAAACTAAATTATTTGATCTTGTATCGGATTATCAGCCGCAGGGAGATCAGCCAAAGGCAATTCAAGAGCTGGTGGACGGCATTCAAAAAGGAAAGAAACAGCAGGTTCTGCTGGGGGCGACCGGTACCGGTAAGACCTTCACCATATCCAATGTGATTGCGAAGGTCAATAAGCCCACACTGGTATTCGCACATAACAAGACACTGGCAGGACAGCTCTATTCTGAATTTAAGGAATTTTTTCCGAACAACCGGGTGGAATACTTTGTATCCAACTTTGATTATTATCAGCCGGAGGCTTATATTCCAAGCTCCGACACCTATATTGACAAGAATGCGACAACCAACATGGAGCTGGATATGCTGCGAATGGCAGCTGTCAACTCCATTCTGGAACGAAGGGATACGATTATCATAGCTTCAGTCGCATGTATTTACGGTGCCAGCAATCCGGAACAGTATCGGGAGATGTTTTTCTCAATCCGTGTGGGTGATATCATTGATCGCAAGGAGCTGATGGGAAAGCTGGTCGCAAGACAGTATATGAGAAATGACATGGATTTGCTGAGGGGAACCTTTCGTGTCCGCGGAGATGTAATTGAGGTTGCACCGGGACATACGGACTCCTTTATCCTGCGAATCGAAATGTTTGATGATGAAATCGAACGAATCTGTGAAGTGGATCCCCTAACCGGCAAGGTTCTGAATGCCTATACCGTTTACGTGGTTTATCCGGCCAGCGGTTATGCGACAAAGCAGGAAATTATCAATCGGGCAGCGAATACGATCGAAGAGGAGCTGGCTGACCGTCTGCAGGTGCTGGAAAATGAGGGCAAGCTGCTGGAGAAGCAGCGGCTGGAACAGCGTGCGCGTTATGATATAGAAGCTCTGCGTGAATTCGGTGTCTGCCCGGGTATTGAAAACTATTCGCGTCATATTGATGGTCGTAAGCCGGGAGAACGCCCGTATACCTTATTTGATTATTTCCCTGACGATTTTCTGCTCGTAGTGGATGAATCCCATGTATCCCTGCCGCAGATTCGCGGCATGTACAATGGGGATCGTGCCCGTAAGGAAACACTGGTAAACTATGGCTTCCGTCTTCCTTCCGCACTTGATAACCGTCCGATGCGTTTTGAAGAATTTGAGAAAATGATCAATCAGGCAATCTTTGTCTCTGCAACACCGGGTAACTATGAGCTGGAACAGACAAAGGGTGAAATCATAGAACAGATCATTCGTCCGACAGGCCTTCTGGATCCGGTGGTAACCGTACGTCCGACGCAGGGACAAATCGACGATCTTGTGGATGAAATCCGTACGCGCATTGAAAAGAATGAACGTACTCTGATTACAACGCTGACCGTTCGTATGGCGGAAGATCTGACCAGCTATCTGAAGGGAATGGATTTCAAGGTGGCGTGGCTGCATCATGAGGTTAAAACGATTGAACGAACGGAAATCATACGGGACCTGCGGAAAGGAAAATACGATGTGCTGATCGGTATCAACCTGCTTCGTGAAGGTCTGGACATACCGGAGGTTTCTCTGATTACCATTCTGGATGCCGATAAAGAGGGCTTCCTGCGAAGTGAGCGCTCTTTGATTCAGATTATCGGTCGTGCTGCCCGTAATGCCCATGGACAGGTCATTATGTATGCGGATAAAATAACGGATTCCATGCAGAAGGCGCTGGATGAAACCGCACGTCGCCGTGAAATACAGATTGCCTATAATGAGAAGCACGGCATTACGCCAAAAACGATCATCAAGCCGATCCATGAGGTTGTCCGCAGTAAGGAAACCCAGGAAATGACGGCGAAATATATTGGGAAGAAAGCCAAGGTCAGCAAGAAGGATAAGGAAAAGCTGCTGGCAAATCTGGAAAAGGAAATGCGGGAGGCCGCAAAGGTGCTGGACTTCGAACGTGCGGCAGAGCTTCGCGATATCCTGCTGGAGCTGAGGAACTCATAAAGAAAGGGGTCTTCTATGTTCACTGAAAAAAATAAGAAAATCAACCGGCTGACGCTGAAGCACGTATTGTTTCTGATTACCTATACGATAGCGTTAATCTGGATCATGCTGCATCTGAATGAGGTGTTTGATACGGTGTCTATGATCATCGGTATGCTGCGTCCGTTTATCTATGGCATCATGATGGCGTTTGTTTTCAACATCCCTATGAAATTTTTCCTGAAAAAGCTTCCGGACAATCTGGGAAGGTGGAAAAAAGCAGTAGCTGCAGTATGCTCCCTGTTAATTATTTTCGGTATTCTCGCTTTTATTGTACGCATTGTGATGCCGCAGGTGATTGAAAGCATTGCCTCACTGGCGAATTCACTACCGGGATATATTGAGGATGCACAGAAAACGATTACCAGTATGATCGAGAAACAGCAGATACCGCAGGATGTTCTCAAGCAGGTGGACACCTATTCCGCACAGCTGCAGGACACTCTGGTGAGTCTTCTGAAAAACGGAATACCGCATCTGCTTACCATGGCAAGCGGCTTTGCGAGCAGTCTGGCCAATGTATTTATGGCACTGGTTATTGCGGTTTATCTGACGGTATCCAAGGATAAGCTGCTGGAACAGTCTCATCGCTTTCTCTATGCCTTTACATCCAGCAGAGCGAATGCGTTTGTGCTGCGGGTCGCTCATCTTACCAACACAACCTTTTCCGCCTTTATCACCGGGCAGCTGGTGGAAGCGGTGATTATCGGTGTTTTGTGCTATATCGGCTGCCTGGTGTTAGGCTTCCCATATGCACCGATTCTGGGTGTGATTATCGGCTGTACCAACATCATACCGATTTTCGGAGCGATCTTCGGTGTTGTTCTGTGTGCCCTGCTGGTCGCATTCGTCAATCCTCTGCAAGGGGTGTTCTTTGTCATATTCGGCATCTGTCTGCAGCAGTTTGAATCCAATCTGATCTATCCGCGCGTCGTTGGAACAAGTGTGGGGCTTTCCGGCCTTTGGGTATTGTTTGCGATCACAGTTGGCGGCGGCTTGTTTGGCTTTGCGGGTATGCTGCTGGGACTGCCAACCTTCTCTGTTATCTATTCTCTGCTGCGTGAGGAAATGAATCGCAGAGTACGCTTGAAAAGGGAAAACGGCAGCGTGGAACTACCGGTGAGTGAGGACCTGCCGGAACAAAGCGAGGACATGATCTAAAAGCGGTGCTGTAAAGCTGATTCTAACACGGATTGAAATACCGGTGTACATAACAAACCATGAAGAAATAGATTTCCTTCACATGCAGGAACTTTATTTCTTTTTTCGGTTTTTACGGCTTTATCAACTTCACATTGTTATGGCAAAGAAACCTTTCGGTAGCTGTATGCTTTTGATTCTTCTTTCAGGGACATCATTCTTCAAAGAACGGCTATAAAATCATTAGGAATGAAATCGGATATGAACATGCAAATCAATGCCGCAAAGCAGCTCTCTCTGCTATAATAGACAGGAGAAATGAGGAAGATAGTATGAAAATAATGTTATCACCAACCAAGCAGATGAAGCCGGTGAACAGAGAGCCGCTGCAGCTTCCACACTTCATCAAGGACAGTGAAGTTATATGTGAAAGGCTGAAGCAGCTTTCCGCTGATGAGCTGCGCACCCTGATGAAAATAAATGAGAAAATAGCTGTGGAGAATGTACAGCGGTATCAAAACATGACGTTTTCTCTTGCAGGCTCACCCGCGCTGTATACATATAACGGACTGCAGTTCAAGCATATGGGGGTGGAGAATTTTTCACAGGAGGATGCCGCCTATGCACAGGACTGTATACGAATACTGTCCGGTATGTATGGTGTCCTGCGTCCCATGGATGCCATCCAGCCCTATCGTCTGGAAATGCAGACACGTTTGCGGATTGGTGAATGCAGGGACCTGTATGCGTACTGGGGGGATCGTCTTGCGCATTTCCTCTTGCAGGAGGAAGGCGAAAAGCCCTGTATCATCAATCTTGCCAGTAAGGAATACGCCAAAGCCGTATACCCTTATCTGTGCGAAGAATCTGCCTATACAGTGACATTTCTTATAGAGAAAGCGGGCAGACTGAAAACAGAATCCACGCAGGTGAAGATGGCAAGAGGCGCAATGGTTAACTGGATCATCACACAGCGGATATCCACCGCAGAGGAGCTTATCGCTTTTCACGCGGACGGCTATGCATATCATAAGGAATTATCCAAGGCACAGGAGCTTGTGTTTGTGAAACGAAAATAAGGTAAATGCTGGCTTATTTCAATAAAAAATGGAAGCCTGAAGCTCTTTTTCAGGTGAAATGTGAAAATAATTCATAAAATTTTGTAAGAAAATGATTGCGACTTTTTACCGTTAATGATAAAATCCCCATGATAGAGAGGAGTTTATTATGGAATACTTGAAATTGATTGGAATCGTAATCATCGTTCTCGGCTTCGCACTGAAGTTCGATGTACTCGCAACTGTTCTGCTGGCTGGTCTGGTGACAGGAATTGTTGCAGGAATGGATATTCCACATATTCTTTCCATTCTGGGAGAGTCTTTTGTTAGCAATCGTCTGATGTCGATCTTCCTGATTATCTTCCCGGTAATCGCGATTATTGAGCGATACGGGCTGAAGGAACGTGCGGCATATCTGATAGGAAAAATAAAAAATGCATCCGCAGGAAAGGTGCTGGCAATCTATATGCTTGTTCGTACTGCTGCCAGTGCATTCAATGTTCGGATCGGAGGACATGTTCAGTTTGTCCGTCCGCTGATTCTGCCAATGTCAGAGGCTGCGGCAAAGGTGAGTAAGCAGAGTGACCTGAGTGAAAATGAGGTGGAGGAGCTGAAGGGACATGCGGCAGCTGTGGAAAACTTCGGTAACTTCTTTGCACAGAACTGCTTTGCGGCGGCAAGCGGTGTTGTGCTGATTCAGGGAACACTTTCCATGTACAAGGAGGTTACACTGCCAAGTATTGCGATGGCCAGTATTCCGGTTATGGTTATTACCGTGGTATTTACATTCCTGCAGGTTTTCCTGTTTGACCGTAAGGTAAAAAAGGCAGGTGCTCGTCATGACTGATTTTCTGACTAATATCGCTCCGGAAATATTTTATGCATTATGCGGACTGGTTTGTCTGGATGCCGGCTGGCGGGCATTCCGGAAGAATGATAAGGCAAAATACGGGACAGCGCTGTTCTGGGTGCTTGTCGGTGTGATCTTCATCCTTGGAAAATGGATTCCGAGTACGATCACCGGAGGAATCCTTGTGGTTATGGGGATTTTAACAGTTAGCGGACAGGTACGTATCGGTACCTTCCGGGATGTCAGTGTTGAGGAAAAGGAAAAAGAAAGCAGACGGATCAAAAGCTGGATATTCCTTCCGGCCGTGACAGTTGGTCTGATGGCGCTGGTGATGTCGTTTGTCAGAATCGACGGCGCTGCGCTGGATGGAGCCGTTATGGTTGGAATCGCCTGTCTGGTATCCTTTGTTCTGGCGGTTATCATCTGCCGTCCAAAGGTAAATGAAACGCGTGAAAATACAACCAAGCAGCTGATGCAGGTCGGTGCATCCTGTCTTTTGCCACAGCTTTTGGGCGCTTTGGGTACCCTGTTTACCGAAGCCGGTGTCGGTGATGTGATTTCCACAATGATATCCAGTGTCGTACCAAGCGGCAATATTCTGATCGGAGTCATTATCTACTGCCTTGGCATGGTAATATTCACGATGATTATGGGAAATGCATTTGCGGCATTCTCTGTCATTACTCTGGGAATCGGTATTCCCTTTGTCATTGCACAGGGCGGAAACCCGGTTGTTGTCGGAGCACTTGGTATGACCTGTGGATTTTGTGGTACCTTATTAACACCGATGGCTGCCAATTTCAATATTGTGCCAACGGCTGTTTTGGAAACAAGAAATAAATGGACTGTCATCCGGGCACAGGCACCGATGGCATTCGCAATGATCGTCGTACACATCGTACTGATGCTGTTGCTGGCGTTCTAGGAAAGGAAGCTGTTTATGAAAATATTAGTGACCGGATTTGATCCGTTTGGCGGAGAACCGATAAATCCCGCTATTGAGTCAGTGAAGCTGCTGCCAGCTACGATAGAGGGCGCAGAGATTATCAAGTTGGAAATACCTACCGTCGTTCATAAGTCTTTGCAGGTGATTCGTGAAGCTATTCAGAAGCATGATCCGGATATGATTCTGTCGATCGGACAGGCAGGTGGCCGCAGTGATCTTACCGTGGAGCGTGTCGGTATCAATATCGATGACTGCCGTATCACGGACAATGAAGGCAATCAGCCCATTGATGAGCCTGTGTTTGCGGATGGTGATGCTGCCTATTTCTCCAACCTGCCAATCAAAGCAATGGTGAATGAGATACGCAAAAACAAGATACCTGCCTCTATATCAAACAGTGCGGGAACCTTTGTATGCAACCATGTGCTTTATGGTGTGCGCTATATGATTGAAAAGGAATTTGCCGGCAAGAAAAGCGGATTTATCCATATTCCGTATCTTCCACAGCAGGTGGTGGACAAGCCGGGACAGCCGAGCATGGCGCTGGAGGTTATTGTTAAGGGGTTAACCTGTGCTATTTCCGCAATGATTCATAATGAAACGGATGTCAAAACGACAGGAGGCACCATCTGTTAGAATGAAGCTGTTCGTTTATGGATCCCTGCGAATGGGATTGTATAATTATGAGCTTTATTTGAAGGGGAAGAGTCAGTTTTTAGGCTATGGCTATGTCATTGGGGAACTGTATTCCCTAAAGGAACGCTCATACCCGGCACTGCTTCCGGGGAATTCCAGAATTCTTGGAGAACTCTATGAGATGGATGAAGCGGCAGCCCGTGCGGTTGATGCACTGGAGGAATATGTGCCTGGTAGTTCGGAAAATGAATATGAGAAAATAAACACGCAGATACTGGACGAACAGGGCAGACAGCTGGATATATTGCCTGTCTACTGGTATCATGTGGAGAAGCCGGGGAACCGCGAGCTTTTGGATGAAATTATACAGGAGCATGATTTTACAGCCTATTGCAAGGCAAAAGCAAACTAATACAGGAAGCCTACTGTAATCTGTGCAGGCGGCTTTTTTGCGCTACAAGCTCGTCTGCGTGAATATACAGATGCACTGAAAAGAATCGTCGATAGGAACGTGTGAAATAAAATCCAGTTTGTGATGAAATCAGTAATTTGAAACAACTGTTAGGCAATGCCTGCGCCTGCGCTCAAAGCGTGGGCGAATAGTGGGAGTTTAAACATATGGTCCCTATCCGGATATGCGTGGGAATGAAGATAGAATGTGAAAGGAAGCTGCCATCTATAGTTTGTTTCATGATGATATGCGGAAGCAAATCGGTATTGAGAGGATTGAATTTTATGTGATACACAAACATTTGTATGTGTCACTGGATGGTTTGTGATAGAATGTATAGAGATGTAGGTGTGCTGTTATTTTTATAGAAAATAAGATAAGGCTACATTCATTATTTAAATACATTGAATAAACAGGAGGGGTAAGGAATGAAATATGCTGTAAGCAGCTGCTTGCTGGGAGTAAATTGTAAATATAATGGCGGAAATAATGCTTCCTCGGAATTGATCGATTATCTGAAGGAGCATGAGGTGCTGCAGGTGTGTCCTGAGATGCTGGGTGGTCTTCCTACTCCAAGAGCTTGTGCGGAGATATCGGGGGAGTACATCATGAATACAGAAGGTGAGGATGTAACTGCGCAGTTTAAAAAGGGAGCAGCGCTGGCACTGGCACAGATACGTGAGTTTCAGCCGGATCTGGTCATTTTACAGCCGCGTAGTCCAAGCTGCGGAAAGGGAATCATTTATGATGGAAGCTTTCAAAACCGGTTGGTAGAGGGCGATGGAATGTTTGCACGTTTGCTGCTGGATGAGGGAATCCCGGTAATGACCTGCGGGGAATTTTTGGAAGAAGTGAAGCCGCTTTCTACAAAAGGCTGAGAAATGCATGGAAAACCCATGGGAAAAGCAATTTTTCTCGAAAAAAAACGAATTAAAGATTGTAAGTGGTATCAAAATGGTTTAAAATAGGATATGTAAAAAAGTTGTTTAATAGGAGGAATATAAAATGAAACAAATCACTGTATCTGTTATTGACCCAGTTGGATTACACGCACGTCCGGCAACTGTTGCTGTGAACGCTGCAAGCAAATTCAAATGTGAAGTTAACGTGTCTTTCAAGGGCCGTGAAGTAAACATGAAATCCATCATGGGTGTAATGTCACTGGGAATCCCTACGCAGTCTGAAATTACTATTTCCTGCAATGGTGATGACGAAGATGCTGCAATCGCTGCAATCGAAGAAGTATTGCGCGCTCAGAAAATCATCGGTTAATAAAAGAGAAAGGCTCCGAGCACAGTCCTGCTGATAGACTGTTGACGGAGCTTTTTTTGTATATGAGTATTGGATATAGGAGGTTTCACTTAAAAAAACAATATACGGCTGTTGTGCGTATGCAGGAATATCATTTCAGGTGGACTGCCGGTATCCTTTTACCGCATGCATCTTACCTGTATCCTTATTATCGATGAGGACGCAGTCTCTGCCAGAGATTCAAATGTGCTTAAGCCATATCCATAGGCGGTGTGGAAATACCTGTATTTTACAGGATAGGTGATATGAAGCATCTGAGGGTTTCGACTTCAACTATGATAACCGGAGACAGAGACATATCCGTATATTCCTGTCAGCATGACGTTGAAAGGATTGTGTGTATGTTATGCGCTGTTTCATATGAAATCCATCTGTACAATGAAAACTTTCCACAGAGGGTATAAATCGAAAACGGGATTTTTCAAGTATGTAAAGACGATACTTGCAGGAAAACAGTAGTCGAATAGTCGTTTCATTCCTTATTTTGTATGAAATTCAGATAAAAATCAGATGCAATTCGTGTACAGAATGGCAAAATTTTTAATTTAACTCTTTAAAATGTGGTAATCGCTTACATTCGCTAAACTTTTACAGAAAAAACCATGAGATTATGGTATAATAAAACCAGCAATCAACAGAAAGGAAGATAGTTTATGGTGAAAGATATTTATGAAAAATGGCTGAACCATCCGAATCTGGATCCTTCTTATAAAGAAGTGCTGGAACAGATGGATGAGGGTCAGATCAATGATGCGTTTTATACAACCATCGAATTTGGTACAGCGGGGATGAGAGGTCTGTTGGGACCTGGTACAAACCGTATTAACCTGCATACGATCCGCAAGGCGAATGTCGGCTTTGCAGAATATATCTGCGCAAACGGGGAAGATGCGATGAAGCGGGGGGTAGCCATTGGCTATGATAACCGTCATATGTCAAAGGAATTCGCTATGGATTCCGCTAAGGTGCTTGCGACCTACAACATTGCATCCTATGTGTTTGAAAGTCTTCGCCCGACACCGGAGCTGAGCTTCGCCGTTCGTCATTTTAACTGCTTTGGAGGTATCATGGTTACCGCTTCTCATAATCCGAAGGAATACAACGGATATAAGCTGTATGATGAAAAAGGATGTCAGCTGGTGCCTGCACTGGCACAACAGGTTATCGACCGAGTAAATGCAGTTGAGGATGAGCTTGCCATCAAGGCAGAGCCTTCCGCTGAACAGGAAAAGCTGATTACCGTGATTGGTAAGGATGTGGATGAAGAGTATTATAAAAATGTACTCAGCATTCAGCTGAATCCGGATATCAATAAGGATGATGTGAAAATAATCTTTACGCCGGAGCATGGAACTGCGAACATTCCTGTGAAGGAAGTGTATACACGTGCAGGCTATCACTTTGTCGCTGTGGAAGAACAGTGTTCTCCGGATCCTGATTTCTCCAATACACCGACACCGAATCCGGAGGAGGCAGGAAGCTACGAGCTTGCGATTGAATATGCGAAGCGAGAGGATGCAGATATTATCCTTGTCTGTGATCCGGATGCCGACCGTATGGGTGTTGGTGTAAAGCATGACGGGGAATACAAGCTGCTTACCGGTAATCAGAGTGGTGCTGTATTGATTGAATACATCTTCTCACAGCTGCAGGCGAAGGATCGCATGCCGAACAACCCGGTGATGTTCAATACTGTGGTGACCAGTGATCTGGGAGAAAAAATCGCCACAAAATACGGAGTTGCTACAGAAAAGACACTGACCGGATTTAAGTTTATCGGTGAAAAGGTGGCAAAATACGAAATTACGAATGAGAAGCAGTATGTATTCGGATATGAGGAAAGCTATGGTTCTTTGATCAAGCCGTTCGTGCGTGACAAGGATGCTCCGCAGGCATGTCTGATGCTGGCAGAGGCGGCATGCTACTACAAGGCAAAGGGCAAGACTCTGGTGGATGTTCTGTATGATTTGTATGCGGAGCTGGGCTTCTATGAGGAAAGCCAGACATCGCTAAAGCTGGAGGGGCAGGCAGGCGCACAGCGTATTCAGGAAATTCTGGCGACCCTGCGTAAGACTTCAGTGAAAACAATTAACGATGTGAAGGTTATCCGCTTCGAAGACTATAAGGAAAGCAAGATCATTGAAAACGGAAAAGAAGAGGAGCTTTGCGGATTTACAAAATCCGATGTTCTGAAATACTATCTGGAGGATGGCAGCTGGATTGCGATTCGTCCAAGTGGCACTGAGCCGAAATGCAAGTTCTATTACTGTATCAAGGGAACATCACTGGACAATGCTCATGAGAAAACTCTGGCATTCCAGAATGCGATGGCAGAAATGATCAAATAAAAAAAGTGGTGAGTTCGATCATGAACTCACCACTTACTGTTTTATATGAATGTCAGCGATAGCTGTGCAGCAGATAGTTTCGGGTGCTCAGCAATGCGATTGTCAGTATGGTCAATGCTAGTAAAGACAGCAGCATGGGTATTCCTCCTTGTTTGTTAGTTTAAACTAACTATCTTCGTATACAGCATATCGCATTCATCTGTTCCTGTCAAGCTTTCCGCACAGAAAAACTTTGAGTTTCAAAGCCTGTATACTATTTGAATCAGGCTATTCGCAAATAGTATACAAACAGGTAAAAAAGTAATGTAACCCATTACAAATTTATGAAAAAGAGAGGAAAACCTATAGGTTTTCGTGTTGAAATAGAGTAAAATATAAGTAGTTACAGACTGGAGGGCTACTCATGAAAAATAAAATTATGGATCGTTATTATAAGGGCTGTGCATTGGATGCTTACGAGCTGTTCGGCGCACACCTGTGTGAAGAACGGGGGAAAAAAGGAGTTCGCTTCACGGTGTATGCACCGCATGCGCAAGGCATTCAGGTCATCGGCTCCTTTGATGACTGGAGCTGCAAGGGACACCAGATGCGCCGCAAGGATGATAAGGGAATCTGGTCACTGTTTGTGGCAGAAGCCAAAGAAGGCGATATGTATAAGTATCGGGTGACACAGGCTACCGGACGTATTGTCGATAAGATGGACCCGTATGCATTTTATTCCGAGCTGCGTCCCAATACGGCCAGCATCATTACAAATCTGGATTATAAGAAATGGAGCGATGAGAAATGGCTTGCGCAGCGTACGAAAAATTTTGATAAACCGGTGAATATTTATGAAATGCATCTGGGCTCCTGGAAAAAGGATGAAGATCAGGAGTGGGTGAATTATAAGGATATAGCGAAGGAATTGATTGCGTATGTGAAAGAAAACAATTTTACACATATTGAACTGATGCCGCTGAATGAGTATCCGTTTGACGGTTCTTGGGGCTATCAGTGCAGCGGGTATTTCAGCGCAACAAGTCGCTATGGAAGTGCACAGGAGCTGATGTATCTGATCAATGCATGTCACCGTGCCAATATCGGAATCATTATGGATTTCGTGCCTGTTCATTTCGTGCGTGATGATTTCTCCCTGTCATATTTTGACGGGACACCGCTGTATGAATATGAGAAGGCATGCGATGCGGATTCTCAATGGGGAACGGCGAACTTCAATCTCTGGAGAGAAGAGGTGCGCAGCTTCCTGATGTCGGCGGCTGCCTTCTGGATTGATAAGTATCACGTGGATGGTCTGAGAATGGATGCCATCAGCAATATCATACACTGGCATGGAAACAAGGACCTGGGAGAAAATGAAGGTGCCCTGCATTTCATTAAGCGGATGAATTATCATTTGTCTGAGGCATATAAAGGTGTCATGCTGATTGCGGAGGATTCCAGTGATTTTGCGAATGTGACAAAGGCAACGCAGGACGGCGGACTGGGATTTGATTATAAATGGGATCTGGGCTGGATGAATGATACGTTGAAGTATCTGGAAAAGGATCCAATTTATCGAAAGTGGCATCACAATAATATCACCTTTTCCATGGCTTATTTCTATTCCGAACGCTTTATTATGGAGTTTTCCCATGATGAGGTAGTACATGGAAAGAAAACCATCGTCGATAAGATATGGGGCAGCTATGAGGAAAAGTTCGCACAGCTGCGGACCCTGTATTTATATATGTTCACGCATCCGGGCAAGAAGCTCAATTTTATGGGAAATGAACTGGCGCATTTCCGTGAATGGGATGAAGAAAAGCAGTGCGACTGGGATTTGTTAAAATATCCGATGCATGATGCATTTCACAGGTATTTTGCGAAGCTTGGCGAGCTGTATAGTAAGACACCGGCATTGTATGAAACAGAATATGACTGGACCTCCTTTCAGTGGATTGATGCGGATAATGCGGATGAAAATATGTTCAGCTACCTTCGTAAAAATGAAAACAGCTATTACATCGTCATTCTGAATTTCTCTCCAAATGCCTATAAGAAGCATGCGTTCGGTGTTCCGGAAAAGGGTGTGTATCATGAGCTGCTGAATACGGAACAGGATATCTGGGGCGGAGAAATCACGGAGCTTGGAAAAATGAAGGCTGTTGAAAAGGAATGTAACAAGCTGCCGTATACCATCGAGGTGGATGTGCCTGCGTTCGGTGGTGTGCTGCTGGAATTGAAAAAGCGTAAGAAACCTGTCAAAAAAGCCGTAAAATAAATGTTTGCAGCGGCAGTCACGGAAAAAGAGTTGTCGGTATGCGGGGAAATGTGTATAATGATTATCAAGGCAGACATTGACCTTATGAAAGGCAGGGAATAAAGTGAAAGCAGTTGTAGTAGGCAGCGGAAGCTGGGGCACCGGATTGGCCCAGGTTCTTTGTGATAATAATGAAGATGTGATGATATATGGAAATTGCGAGAGCGAAATACGGGATATCAATGAAAATCATCAGAATGCAAAATATTTTGCTGGAGTGGAGTTGAATCCGGCGCTTAAGGCAACGACTGATATCCAGGTTGTAAAGGATGCGGATGTGATCGTTTTAAGTATACCGACGATTGCTGTGGAAAGCGTTTGTAAAGAAATTGATGCTTTGCTGGATCATAAGGTTGTTGTTGTTAATACATCCAAAGGATTTCATCCGGAGACCTTTGATCGAATGTCGGATGTCATTCGCAGAAATATAAGTGCTGAGCATCTCAGCAGCGTGGTTTCACTGATTGGTCCAAGTCATGCGGAGGAGGTTGTCATCCGTATGCTGACAACGATCTGTGCGGTATCGCAGAAGGAAGCCGATGCACAGAAAATTCAAAAGCTCTTCTCCAATGATTATCTGCGTATTTATACCGGTACAGATGAAATAGGAAGTGAAATCGGGGTTGCAGTGAAAAATGCCATTGCACTGGCAAGTGGTGTCTTGTATGGTCTTGGATATGGTGATAATACACGGGCAGCTTTGATTACCCGCGGTCTGATGGAAATGACGCGGTACGGTGTTGCCTTGGGCGGTAAAAAGGAAACCTTCATGGGGCTGACAGGTATCGGAGATTTGATTGTGACCTGTACAAGTAAGCATTCCAGAAATTTTCAGGCAGGGTATGATATCGGCAAGCATAACAGTGCAAAGTATTTCTGGGATAATAATACGAAAACCGTGGAGGGTGTCAGAACAGCGAAGGCGGTGCATGAAAATGCAAAGCGTCTGGGTATCGATATGCCGATTGTCAATGAAATATATCAGGTGCTGTTTGAGGATAAAAATCCCGAGGATTCCGCAAGGGATCTAATGCTTCGTGATTTGAAGTCTGAGATAAATTTTTAAAAATTAATAGTTATTAAGTATAAGTCTACATAACTTAAGATATATTAAGAAGTGTAGACTTTTTTTTATGTTAGAATGAGACCAGGTGATGATGATGAGGAAACGAAACAAACGAAAGTACCATTTGCGGATAGCTGCTGTCGTGATTCTGCTTCTTGCGATTACGAATACAGCAACCTATCGAATTACGGAACAATATATACAGGGTAAAGAGAATGTGAAGGAAATCGCCTATAAAGGCAGTAATACAGTAAGCATCAAAAATGTTACAAAAAAATTGAATCCTGCGTCATTCAAAATTGATCGTCAGCTGGTGAAACAGATAAAGAATGTTATGATTATAGCGCATCCGGATGATGAAACACTATGGGCCGGAGATCATATAATGAAAGACAGATATCTGATAATTTGTCTGACAAATGGGAATAACAAAATCAGGAAAAAGGAATTTGAAAAGGCAATGGAACTGACTGGAAATTATGGTATTATTCTTAACTATCCCGATAATCCAAAGCACGTGAAAAACAACTGGAAAAAAGTTAAGGATCCAATACGTAATGATATTGATTATGTTCTTAATTATAAAAAGTGGGATTCGATTGTCACACATAATCCGGATGGTGAATACGGTCATATTCAACATAAATTCACAAGTATGATTGTAACCAATGAATGTGTAAAGCTGGGACTAACGGGTAAGCTGGAATACTTCGGAAAATTTTATAAAACAAATTACCTGCTGAATCATACGATACCGGGTGCCTTAGATTTGCAGGATGCGCAGGCAAAGGAAAATTTAATGAGTGAGGTTTATCTATCGCAGGGATATGCACACAGAATTTTTGATCATATGGTGCCATATGAAAAATTTATCCGATACAAGGATTGGTATTTTGGCTTTTGATGCAGTTCAGAAATTAAATTAGAGTCAGAACAAAAGCGTATATACATAGGTTCTGACTTTTTGTATAAATAGTAAATATAGTTAGCGAAAAATGAATATTAAAGAAAGTTTTATATAAAGTTGATATTATGGATAGGATTGCGCTATAATAGCTATGTATGTAAGAAAGGGGATTTAAATGAGAAAGATTGGTATCAGCATTCTGGTGTTATTTCTGGCGCTGGGAATGAATATAGCTTCACCATTTCAGAAAAACGTTATTCAGGCGGCAGAAAATACTGGATTTGAAATACATACGATCAGCGTAGGGAATGCAGATGCAACGTTGATCCGGTGCGGGGGACAGACAATGCTGGTCGATGCCGGTTATTCTACGGAAGCAGAAGAAAAAGGGAACAGCTTCAAAAATACGTTAAGCAGTTACCTTATGGGAAACAATAAGGTTAGCAAAGAGCAGTCGGATGCGTTCCGGAATAATGTGAAGCAGCTGATTGCTGAAAATCCGGATAACACTGTCACAAAATATCTGGAGTCACAGGGGATTCAAACCGTGAATACGCAGGAAGGATCTGCGGATAAAGGCTAATCTGGGCTGGATGTCATGATTGCAACACATCCACATTACGACCATATCGGTGGGTTCATTCCTGTTATGAATCGCTATTTTGGCGTAAATACAAGAATGTTTTGGGGTGCTCCATTTGAAACAGATTCCTATTATGAAGCATACCAGTCTGAATTAATGGATGCTCAGCTTGCACGCGAGGATGATGGACTTGTTGATCCATTTATGAGCTTCGGCGGACCTCGTGCAGGAGATTACTTTATGCTGGGAGAAGGTGATGAGCAGGCGCGTGTATTGTTTCTGACATCTGCCGATCCAGCGGAAGGTACCAGTATTGATGCAATAAACAATAGCTCATTAGTGATAAGAATTGACTATAAGAATGCTTCATTTTTATTAACCGGCGATTTGCAGCTGGAAGGTCAGAAAAAACTGATTGCCAGTGCTCCTGCTTTGCTTACAGAGCTTCAGGAGATGGCCAAAAGAGATGATAATCTAAAGGATTTGCTGCAATGTAAAAATATTCTACAGGTTGATTACCTAAAGCTTCCGCATCATGGCTATCTGAACTTAGGCGATTTACCAGATGATTCGGAGGTTTCCGGGAATTATGAATTCTTCGAACAGGTAAAGCCGAGTATTGCAGTAGCTTCAACGAATGGAAGGACAGGCAATAACCTGAATGCTTTGCCGGCAGAAAGAACACGGCGTGATCTCTCATATGCAGATATTTATTCAACAGCAGATAATGGAACCATTGTTGTGAAAAGCGATGGAAATCATTTAACTACTTCCGCAAAACCAATGGAAAAAATATACAAGGCACAGACTCCGCAAAACCTGAAGGTTGATGTGCAGGAAGACCAGGTGCTGCTAAGCTGGAGTCCGGTAGCACGTCCAACAGAATATCGTGTATATTATCAGACAGATGACTCCAAAGCATGGCATTGGCTGTCATGTCAGCAGGATACCGCCTATACATTCAAAAAAGGAAAGCCAGGGAAAGCGTACCGTTTTGTAGTAAGAACAGCAGATAAATATAAAGAAGGATGGCGGTTTAGCACTGCTGCTTATTCACAGGAATTTACGTATCCTGGCAAAACAGAAGGGTTTTATCAGCTATCCAGAAGGGTTAAGGTTTTCTCTTCACCGAACGCTTCGAAGTATTACCGCTATGATCCATTCAAAAAGAAATGGCTTGGCAGTATGAAAAATTATAACAATAAGCCTTTATTGCTTACAAGAGAATATGTCAATGATGAAGGAACATCATACTGGTCAGCTTATTATAATGGAAAATGGATAGGCTATGTAAACTCCTATGCACTAAAAAACAATGTGACAAAAGACACCTATTTTGGCTGGGGATCCAACAATACTAGGAAATTCAATACACCAAACCCGCAGAAATACTGGCTTTACAATGCTCCTTCCAATAAATGGGTAAGACGTATGACGAAATATAAGAATCAGAATTTTACTATAAAGCGCTCTCTGGCCAGACCAGATGGAAGCTTGTATTATTCCTGTTACAGCAAAGGCAAATGGATTGGGTACATAAACAGCTGGGGGTTCCAGAATCAGTAAATAAATAAGAATGGCTTTTGTTTTAGGTTTTTACCTGATTGTAGTTAATTACAGAGATTGGAGAATTCAATACTATTGTATTTATCAATAGATTTGAATTCTTTTTTTGCGAATACCCTGAAGTAAGAAAAATTCAGATATTATCTTTCAGGTGTATTCATATTAACCTTTGAATACAGCAGTATGCTTTATAAGCGTTTTTAATAAGGATAGAATAAAAGAGGGATTATCGTGAATACTGGATGAAAAGCACATAACCTACGTTTTTATGGAATTATTATGTTAAAAAACAGAAAAATGAAAAACATCTAGTTTATAGATATCATTTGTAGTATAATCAATATGATTTCTTGTGAAATTCAAAGGAGTTAGGTCTATGTTTAAAAGTATAAGGTATGTATTAAATGAAAATTTCTCTAATCTGTACCGTATTTTCTGTATAGCGAAATATGAATTACTGGCAGATATGCGCGATTCCAAGTTCGGAATATTCTGGAACTTTGCATCCCCGGCAATTCAGGTATTTACATACTGGTTGATATTCGGTGTCGCATGGAATAAGAAACCAATCGGTGATATTGAGTATCTTCCATGGCTGGTCGTAGGCTATGCGGCATGGTGGTTTGTGCAGCCCTGTATTCAGAACGGCTGCAGTGCTGTTTTTTCGAAAACGAATGTAATTACGAAAATGAAATTTCCGGTCAGTGTTCTGCCGGCTACCATTTGTGCAAAGGAGTTTTTCAACCATGGTTGTATGCTTCTAATAGCATTTGTAACACTGGCGATTCATGGGTTTTTTCCGAATATCTATTGGTTTGGTTTGCTTTATTATGCGTTATGTGCATTTGCATTTGTTGAAGCCGTTTCGCTGATTTTATCTGTTTTAACTATGCTCTGGCGAGATATTCGTAAGCTGATTACATCACTGATGCGGATGCTGATGTATTTTTCTCCCGTTATCTGGGAATGTCATTTTGGTAATCATGTTCCCTATCATGAGCTCTTGAATAAAATTATGAAACTGAATCCTGTATATTATATCGTTAATGGGTATCGCGATTCTATATTCTACAATAAAACATTTTTGGATCATCCGGCTCAGACCCTTTATTTCTGGGCAGTCGTTATAATCTTATTTGTGATCGGATGTGCCCTTATGTATAAATTTAAACGTAAGTTTATTGATATGATTTAGCAGGAGGTGTATATGGTAAAGAGTATATATGACAGCAGTGCCAATGCTGTAGAAATGAGAAATGTTTCTAAAATTTATAAACTAAAGAAAAAAGATGGTAAGAAAAGTGAAAATGAGCGTTTTTTTGCTTTAAAAGATATTACATTGAATATACCAAAGGGTGATGTTGTTGGTATCCTTGGTACCAATGGCTCCGGTAAATCTACCCTTTCTGTTATTCTTTCCGGTATTTCCGATATCGATGGCGGAGAAATGGAAATCAATGGGGAACAGGCACTGATTTCTATAAACACAGGACTAAACAACCAGCTGACTGGACTGGAAAATATTAATGTTAAGGGTGCGTTACTTGGACTTACGAAGAAGCGGATACGTGAGATAACAGATGGCGTTATTGAATTTGCAGAACTGGGGGATTTTCTTTATCAGCCGGTGAAAAAATACTCCAGTGGTATGAAGGCCCGTCTTGGCTTTTCTATATCTCTGGCTTTGAATCCGGATATCTTTATTGTTGATGAGGCATTATCTGTTGGTGATAAAGGATTTGCTCAGAAATGTTTGAATCGAATGAAAAAGCTGAGGGATGAAGAGGATAAAACGATTTTATTTATCTCACATTCCTTGCCACAGGTCCGTGATTTCTGTAAATCTGGTATATGGATTGAAGGTGGAAAGCTTGTGGAAACCGGTGATATTGATACAATTTGCGATCACTATGCCGCCTATGTAGACAAACTAAACAAATTAAGCGATAAAGAGAAAAAAGCAATGCTGGAAGAGAAGTTTAAGGAGCGTTTGATCATTGATGAAAAAACCTCTCTACTTGACAAGCTGTTTCACAAGCTGTAGAAATAAGGTTATAGGGTATATAAATAAATTTACAAAGGAGAGAGAAAATCATGAAAAAGGTTATTACATATGGTACTTTTGATTTGTTTCATATTGGCCATTTAAATCTTTTGAAAAGGGCTAAGGCTTTAGGAGATTATTTGATCGTGGCAGTAAGCAGTGACGATTTTAATCTGCGTGAAAAGGGCAAGGTCTGTCAAATCAAAGATGTTGACAGAATGGAAATCGTAAAGGCTATTCGCTATGTTGATGAGGTTATTCTTGAAGAAACCTGGGAACAGAAGAAGCTGGATGTACAGAAATATGATGTCGATGTTTTTGTTATGGGAGATGACTGGGAAGGGAAATTTGATTTCCTGAAGGAATATTGTGAGGTTGTTTATCTGCCAAGAACGGAAGGCATATCTTCCACTATGATCAAGAGTGAATTAAAGCAGAAGTAGTGAGGAGGAGAAAAATGTCAGCGAAATATAAAGTAAGTGTCATTATACCGATATACAATGTCGCAGAGTATCTGGAGGAATGTCTTGAATCCATGGTTCGCCAGACAATCGATAGTCTGGAGGTCATCATGGTTGATGACGGCTCTACGGATATCAGTGGAGTGATTGCTCAGGAATATGAAAAGAACTATGACAATTTTTTCTATTATCTGAAGGAAAACGGGGGATTGGGAAACGCCCGAAACTATGGTATACAGTTTGTTCACGGTGACTATATTATCTTCCTTGATTCTGATGATATTGTGCCGGATGGCGCATATGAAGCGATGTACAAAAAGGCTGTAGAAACAGGAAATGATATGGTTGTCGGTGATGTACAGCGGTTTAATTCCAGGAAAAAATATAATTCCGGACTTCATAGAAAAGCGTTTCGTGATGCCTATGATAAAACAACTATTTTAGAAACTCCGCAGTTGATATATGATACCACTTCCTGGAATAAATTGATTAAATTCAGTTTTTGGAAGGAACATGATTTTAAATTTCCTGAGAAGATTTTATATGAAGATATTCCAGTGACGATGCCACTGCATTTTTATGCAAATGCGGTTTCCGTATTGAATGAAATCGTATACCTATGGCGTGAACGTGATGGAGCGAATAAATCGATTACACAAAACCGTACAGAGATGAAAAACTTCACAGATCGTGTGAAAATTATGCATATGGTTGATGATTTCTATAATGCACATGTAAGTGATGATCATGCGCTTTATATGAAAGATTATAAGTGGATGTCTGTTGATTTAAAGCTATATATTCAGGAGATGTTGAACGCTGATGATGAATATATCGATTATGCGATGGAAGTAATCCGCGAATATATGAAAGATTTCCGAAAAGATTCTTTTCAGGATTTACAGGCAATCGACCGCATGAAATACCATCTGATAGAAACAGGAAATAAGAAGCGGCTTTTGGAATTGTTGACTTATGAAAAGGGTGCTTATCGTACACTGAAAATCAAAAGAAAAAAAGTAAATGGCGAAATGCATTATATCGGAGACTTTCCTTTTCATGATTTCCCTGAAGAATATTATGATATGACAAAAGAACTTCGCCTGTATCCGGAGACAAGGTCTCTGCAGCAGGTTTACTGGAATGACAATAAGCTGATAGTAAAGGGATATTCCTTTATTCAACGATTAACCTGCTCAAGCAAACATGCACAGCAGCTGAAGGCTAACCTATTGAATGTCGCAACAAAAGAATCTGTATCTGTGCCATTAACTGTATGCAAGGCCAATGGTGTTCGCGGAAGGCATGGATTAAAGATTGATAAAAGCAACCGTAAAGCGCGTTATTATAATTATAAATGGAGCGGCTTTGAAATTGAAATTGATTTCAGCAGACCGGAAATACAGAAAATTGCAAATGGTATTCTGAAAGTAGAGCTGCAATATGATCGCGAAGGAATACATACATCCTTTTATGCGGGTGGGCCGGTTTCCGGAAACGATGCACGTCCCAAATATCTGAATGTGAAGGATACAAAAGTACTTCCATATTACAATCTGGGGTATGATTTATGTCTGAATTGTGAATCACTTGATGTAAAGGTTCAACAGCTTACTGTTACTGATCATGAATTAATAGTGAAGACGCAGTTGTCAAAAGAAACATTGATATGCAAAAGTGACGATGCTGTGAATGAATTAAAAGTCAAGCAAGAAAATGATATGCAGAGCGCTGTGCTTGATCTGAATGCTTTTCATGCAGACCACGGGGTTATCATGGCAAAGGGCGGCAAGGCATTATCCAGCAATGATTTGCGTTTAAGTCGTTATGCATTCACGACTGATCAGCTGATTCGCGTATATAGTGAAGATGCCGGATATATGAACCTTGCAGGGGAACCGCATCGTTCTGTTTTGACAAGACTATATTGGGCAGAAGAACAGATTGGTATGGAAGTAGAAACCAGACTGAGTAATGCAGATAAGCTGAAAACTGCGTATTTTGAATTGAAGGGCGAAAGCAGTAGCTTGACTATGCCACCGGTTACTGGGAAAATTAATGTTCAGGGAAGCTCTGTAACAGCAGCTGCTATTATTCCGATATGTGATGATGCTTTCACAAAGAACATGGCGGCGGATAAATGGAAAACGTACATTATTTATGAATTTGAAGATGGTTCCGTACAAAAGCACACCATTGCGGCTGATGCGGTAGCGCAGCTGTCCAGAAAACCATATAAGGATTATTACTATAGTGTATATCCAAATATGGATCTGGATATGATTGTAAAGGTCACAAGAAAATGGAAATGGTATGAGAGTAATAAGCTGCGACGCAAGTTTGTGGAATTATTCATATATCCAATGCTGAGAATGCTGCCGGTACGTAAAAAAAGAATTGTATTTGAAGGCTGGTGGGGACAGAAGTTCCACTGTAATCCGAAGGCGTTTTATAAATACATGGATAAAGAACATCCGGATTATACCTGCATATGGTCTCTTGTAGATGAAAGAACACCAATTGAGGGAAATGGAATTCGCGTACGTAGAAAGAGTCTGCGTTACCACTATTACATGGCTACATCAAAATACTTTGTGAATAATGTAAACTTTATGGAGTCCTTTAAAAAGCGGAAAAAACAGGTAGAAGTGCAGACCATGCATGGGACACCATTGAAAACACTTGGATTGGATGTTCCAGGAGAGCTTCCTACAGAAGAGGCACGTCAGAAATTTATTAAAAAATGCAGCCGCTGGGATTACCTGGTTGTGCAGAGCAGCAAGGCAGAGAGCATTACATCCAGCTGCTATGCATTTAAGAAAGAATTTCTGAAAACAGGATACCCAAGGAATGATGTGCTGTTTGCAAAGAACAATGAAAAGGATATTACTGATATAAAGAAAAAGCTTGGTATTTCACCGGAGAAGAAAGTGATTATGTATGCTCCGACATGGCGTGTACGAAATCAGTTCAATATGAAAATTGATATTCAGGAGTTGAAAAAGCAGATTCAGGATGACTATGTTCTGATGCTGCGTATACATCCTTTTGCAGTTAAAGGTCTGAAGGAAGACCTGCTGGATGAATTTGTAATCAATGTAAGTAACTATCCAAGTGTTGAGGAGCTTTATCTTGCTTCCGATATTGTTATTACAGATTACTCATCTGTAATGTTTGATTATGCAATTTTAAACAGACCAATGCTGTTCTTCACATATGATTTGGAAGATTACAGAGATACTCTGCGTGGATTTAACTTTGATTTTGTCGCAGAGGCACCAGGACCTCTGCTGAAAACTTCCGATGAGGTGATACAGAGTATTGTGAATATTGATAAAGTTGCTCAGGAGCATGACGAGGCTTTGCAGAAATTCCGTAAGAAGTTCTGCGAGTATGAAAAAGGTACGGCATCCGAACAGATTTTTCAAAGGGTTATGCAAAATCAGTAAACATTAGGATAAAGAATGTAATAGCCTGTCGTTTGAAAGTTAGAAGTCAGTGTCTATTGACACTGACTTCTTTATATAATTGTTCAGGCACAATATGTTTAAGGGATGGTCTGTTTATGGTGACTGTGTTAAAATACAGTATAGACAGCTTATAAGAGCAGTAAGGAGATGCGTATGTCAAAAAGTGTAGATGTCAGTGTAATCGTGCCTGTATATAATGTTGAAAAATATATACGCGTTTGTTTGGACACCCTGGTTCATCAGACATTATCCAATATCGAAATTATTGTTGTAAACGATGGAACGAAGGATGATTCACAGAAAATTATAGATGAGTTTTCTTCTCTCTATCCGGATAAAATCATTGCATTGAAAAAAGAAAACGGGGGGCTTTCCGACGCTAGAAACTATGGTTTGGAGCATGCGAGTGGTGGCTATGTTGGATTTGTAGATAGTGATGACTATACAGATATCGAGATGTATCAGAAGCTGTATGAGAAAGCGAAGCAGGAAAACGCGGATATTGTTGTTTGCGGATATTATGGTGTACAGGAACAAAACGGGCAGTTCCGGCATTTTCAAAAAGGAAATCTACAGGAATTTGACAAGAGCCTGCAGGAAAATCCTCGATTGCTGTATATGAACTCTACCTATGCCTGGAACAAGCTGTATCGGCGTGAATTATTTTTAAAGACCGGAATACGGTATCCAAAAGGCTGTCTGTATGAAGATATGGCAGTAACCTGGACTTTATTTTTACATGCGAATAAAATTTCAAAGGTTGATGAACCGTTATACTACTACATACTGAAACGAGAGGGGGCAATCACAGCTACCTACAGCAGTAAGACATTACAGATGTTTCAGTCTATGGAGCTGGTAAATACATATTACAAAGAGCAAAATGCTTTTAATCAGTACCAGGACATCCTGTGCTTTCTTAATCTGAAGCATATGCTGCTGCGGTTTCAGGATTTTCCGGGGTACCATAATCTGTCTCTTAAAAAAACAATGATCAAAACCGGATTTCAACATATGAACAGGAATTTTAAAAACTGGAAAACAAACAGTATCTTTTTTGAGGATGTATATAAGAACCGTAAAATCAAGTATATGGTTCCATATAAAGCTTTCTGGTATTTGTTTATGTTTGTACCCAAAAGTGCACTCACTTGTATGAAGACTGTTAAAAAAACGGTCAGTAAACTTAAGCGACTGGTGAGCAAGCGTTCCTATATTACACGGTATGCCTATCACACATATTGTAAAAAGCATCCGGTGATAAAGGGACAGGTGCTGATCGAATCCTTTCAGGGAAAAACCGTTTCAGATTCACCCTTCTATATCGCACAGCAGCTTCAGAAGCAGGTTGATAAAATATACATTGCAACAACTGAAAAAAATAGGCAGGAGCATAAACAGCTGCTGAAGAAGCACGGACTGGAGACTGCCATACTCGTTCCTGTATACAGCAAAGCATATCAAATGGCTCTGGCAACCAGTGAAATTCTAGTTAATAATGTTACATTTCCACCATACTTTATCAGAAGAGATGAACAGGTGTATCTGAATACCTGGCATGGAACACCATGGAAAACATTAGGTAAGAAAATGAAAAACGGTATCCAGGATATGAGTAATATACAACGAAACTTTCTGCAAAGCAGTATGCTTCTGTTTCCAAATGTATTCACCAAACAGAGGATGATAGAAGACTATAATTTGACAAATTTATTTACCGGGCTATCCTATACAGCAGAATATCCCCGTAATCTTGTATTTCATGAGCATGAGAAAACGATAGCTATTAAAAAACGGTATGGTTCGGAGAAACTGGAAATGATAGCTTATATGCCCACATGGAGAGGATTGACAAGCACTGCATTGGAAATAGCGGGCTATGCCGAAGAACTGAAAAAGATATTACAGGTATTGGATGAAACGCTGAATGACGATCAGATGCTTTATGTCAATCTGCATTCTCTTGTAAAGGATGTGATACCGATTCAAGGCTATCAGCATATATGCTCCTTTCCTGAGGGCGTAGATAATTATGAGTTTCTGATGGGCTGTGATATGCTGATAACAGATTATTCCAGTGTACTGTTTGACTTTGCACTGACAAAAAGACCTGTCATATTATTTGTTTATGATGCTGAAGAATATGCCAGAGATCGTGGTATGTATTTTTCCGTTCAAGATCTTCCATTTGTAAAGGCGGAAACATTAAAACAGCTTCAGGAATATATTACGAAGCAGAAATCGGTGGAAATCAGCAAAGCTGCATGGAATGCATATGCAGATGTATTTGTATCCAAAGCTGCTTTTGATCCTGCAGTATGCCTGAAGAAGGTTCCTGTGGATTCCATTACAGATTTTGCTGATAATAAGAATAAAGAGCGTACAGTGTACTTTATACCGAAAATAAAGAGGCTGCAGGACATCCAATATTTAAAGGAAGCTGCGGAGGATCACAGTGCAATAGCAGTTTTGGATCGTCAGGATTTCACTCCGCTTACACAGAAACTGCTGTATCAGGAATTTCATGAATGCCTTGATTATATCGTCATGGATGTTCGTATGCAGTTATCGCCTAAAGAGGAACTTAAGAGACTGCTGCACAGATTTCCCGGGATGGAGGCCTATCGCCGCGAATTCCAACGAATTTTACCAAATATTAAGGTGAAGGAATGCGTTGATTTTAAGAAAAGCAGATATACATTCGGTATGAAGAAATATATTGATTCACAGAACAGGAGATGAGGACATGGGATTAAAAAAGCTTATTCTCCATATGGTATTATGGTTTTTTTATCAACTGGCAAAGTGTCTGCCAGTCAGACAAAATCGAATCACCTTTGTAACACTAACTTCGCAAATACTTACAGGTGATTTCAAACTCTTGGATGAAGAACTGAAGCGTTATCCGGATATTGAAATACGTTATATTCTCACAAAGTTTGAAAAGACGATAAAAGGTGATTTATTATATTTCCTAAATTGTATAAAACAGGTATTTCTTATCAATACAAGCAAAGTTGTTATTTTAAACGATAACAATTATGTAGTTTCTCATTTTAAAAGATCGCAGGTCAGGGTGCTTCAGGTATGGCATGCATGCGGTGCTGTAAAGAAGTTCGGCAATGAAATTGATAGGCAGTATGAGATAAAAAACTATGATTATGTTCTTTCTACAAGTGATCAGTGGAAACCGGTATATGCGAAAGCATTTGGTGTTAATGAGCATCAGGTGCTGCCGTTAGGAATACCACGAACGGACGCTCTTTTTTCAAAGGCGTGCAGACTGGCATATAGAAATGAGCTACTGGAAAAGTACCCTGAACTGCAGGGTAAGTATGTAATCCTCTATACTCCAACCTTTCGAGGCAATATCATAAAGGGGCTGCGTCATGTGGATTTAGATCTTTCATCTCTGATTGAGAAGCTACCGGATCATTATGCTGTTATGTATAAGATGCATCCTTTGCTGCGTGATGTTGACCTTGGAAGTGGTGAGCGGATTCTGAATGTAACAGATGAAGAGCTGAATCATCTATATACGGTAGCAGATTGCCTGATTACGGATTACTCTTCTATTTTGTTTGACTTTTCAATTATGGAGAAAAAGGTCATTCTCTATACGCCTGATCTTGCGGAATATGGAGAAACACTCGGCTTCAACATAGATTTGAAATCCATACCCTTTCCGGTATGTCAGACAGCAGAGAGCCTGACGAAAGAGCTTTGTATAAAAGATTATGATAAGAAATCCATAAAAGCATTTAAGGATATGTATTTTATGTATCAGGATGGAGAAAGTACCAAAAGAGTAAGCAGCTTTATTTATCAACAGCTGAAACAATCATGAGTTATATGCGAAGGAGTAATTGAAGAATTTTCTTCGATTATTCCTTCTTTCATATTATTGGGCCGTTAGGCATTTTAAAAAATATGATGAAATTTAAGAATATTTAAGGAAAAAAAGGAAAGTCGCAATTCATAGAATGATATAATCATAGAGGTTAATAATAGTAAAGAATTAGAGAAAGTTGGAATGCAATGAAAAAAAATGATATACGTTATATGGCAGTATTGGGAATACTCATTGTTCTGATTACGGGTGTTCTCTTTACACTGCTGCAAAGCAAACAGCTTGTATATGGTTCCATAACGGACTGGCTGAGTCAGCATGTGGCGTTTGCTGAATATTTCCGCGAGAATTTTTATCAAACAGGACAGCTGTATCCAGACTTTTCATTACAGCTTGGAGCTGGTCAGAATATGGCAGAGTTTATTTATTACGGGCTGCTGCGACCGGAGATATTGCTATCCTATGCGTTTCCTATGATCAAGATGTCTACCTACATTATGATCAGCAGTATTGCTCTCACAATCACAAGCACGGAATTGTTTTATTACTGGATAAGGAAACAAAATATTTCGCAACATGCTGCATTTTTTGCTTCGGTTATTTTTTTATGTGCAGGTCCCATGCTGTTTCATACGCATAAGCATGTGATGTTCATCAACTATATGCCATGGCTTATACTGACATTTATCGGAATTCAACGCTATCTTCAAAAAAGGAAAAGCGCTCTTATGATGATTGGTATTGTACTGATGATTCTGGAAAGCTATTTCTATAGTGTCAGTGCTCTCTTTATGTGCGGTATCTATGCAATATATGAAATCCTGCGAATGCAGAAAAAAATTGATTATCTGGAGTCTCTTAAAACCATAGGCAGGCTGATGGGACAAGTGCTTATCGGTGTAGGCATCAGCTGTTTCATTCTCCTTCCAACGGTAATCATGATGTTCAGTCATACCAGAGAAGCAATCCAATCCCCAACACTTATGGAGTTGTTGAAGCCGGACATGGATATTAGCGCACTCACCTATACCGGATTCAGATCCAATGCGTATTCTGCGGGTATGTGTGTGATTGCCTTGGCTGCGGTTGTATATTTTATTTTCAGAAATTCCAAAGAAAAACGAGCTCTGGGTATCATGACTCTACTGATTACTATCCTACCCTTGTTTTGTTATATTTTAAATGGTCTGCAGTATGTACGGGAAAAGTCTTTGATTCCAATGATTCCGCTCATTGGCTATATGATTGCGGAAATGCTGTCTGAAATGGAAAACAAACCATCTCGCAGGCTGCTTTGGATTTTACCGTTTTTATTCCTTCCTTATTTCTTTATTGAATTGGAAAAGCTGAAGCTTCTGTATTTGATAGACGCATTCTTTTGTTCAGGAATTTTTATATTATATACGGTCACAAGAAAAAAATATATATTTGGTATATATCTGCTGTTTCCTTTGCTTTTAACAATGCCGACAAATAAAGTTGAGAATTTCGTAAAACAGTCTCAACTCTCAAAATTTGAAAATACAGATAAAAAAGCACAGGTGAAAGCTGCGCTGGATCAGGACTCTTCTCTTTATCGCTTTGATGATCTGCATTATGCTTTACGTACATGTAATCAGGTTCTGGATAGCCGAATGTATAAAACATCTCTGTATTCTTCAAATCGAAATCAGGATTATTCCTATTTTACGGACAAGGTGATGGGGATGCCGGGACCAAGCACGAATAATGCAACCGTCACTGCGGAAAAAAATTCATTCTTTCAGTCACTGATGTCTGTTAAATATCTATATGGTAAGGGTACTGTTCCATTGCATTACAGCATCCTGTCCGGTGATAAAAACGGTTATGTAGCCGTTAATGAGAATGTATTGCCGATGGGGTATGCAACATCGGATTTGTTATCCAAACAGCAATTTCAAGACCTGAAATATCCTTATTCCATGGAAGCTGTATATAACAATGCAGTTGTTGAAAGAGCTGATGTGAAAGAGTGGAAGAGCAGCCTGCAGGAAGTGCAGCTTTCATATAAGCTTTTGCACATGGATGATTCTGTTACTGTGAAGAAGCTTAAAAATGGCTATCAACTGACAGTAAGTAAAAAAAGCACGATAAACTTACGATTGGATCAAAGCATCGACGGGCAATTGCTTATTTTGGATCTGCCGATTACTGAAATTAAAAAGCCGTCGAGAACTGTCGTGGGTATCGAAATTAACGGCATTGTGAATAAGCGTGGGTCAAACAGTGATATGTATGGCAACAATAGAAATAATTTTCGTTATGTTCTGGATAGAGACAAGCCATGGAGAGATATCACTTTAAAATTGGAGAAAGGGGCTTATACAATTCAAAATCCCAAGGCATACCTTATGGATGGCAGTGTCTTAACCGAGCGAAATAAGAGCATAGATGCATTAAAAGGTGAGCGCATGTCAGGTAATAATGTATTAAAGGGAGAAATAGACGTTAGAGATGACGGTTATTTTGTAACCTCTATTCCGTTTGATAAGGGATTTACAGTACGTTTGGATAACAAAGAAATTGCATATGAAAAAGTAAATACAGCATTTGTTGGATTTCCAATAAAGAAAGGACATCATACTGTAGAAATTACGTATCAAATGCCAGGAAAAAGCGCTGGAATTATGGTCAGTATACTCTCTTTGCTGATTGCTACAGCACTTTATCTGAAACAAAAAGTATCCATGCAGCGGTTGAAACAAAAGAAATAGAAGAAGAAACAGGTCAGTGACAAAACACAGATCTGTTTTTCATATATAAAGAAATCTTAAAAAATCCTCGTCCTATTCGAAAAGTTCTGTATACTTATAGGTAAGAGGTGATACATATGGAGCAGTCCCGTATTCTTGTTGTAGATGATGATAAGGAAATTCGTGAAATTATCCGTGTTCTGCTTACGCAGGAAGGATATGATGTTTCAGAAGCGAGAAACGGAAGAGAAGCTTTGGAGTATATGAACGATCATATTGATTTATACATTTTGGATATCATGATGCCCTACATGGATGGATATGAGCTGTGTGAACAGATTCGTAAACATAGTAATGCACCAATTTTGTTTCTAACAGCGAAAGGTACACAGAAAGATAAAGCGCAGGGCTTCTTTAAAGGGGCGGATGATTATCTTGCCAAACCGTTTTCCTACTCGGAATTACTGGTGCGTGTAAAAGCGATGCTGCGCCGCTTTATGGTCTATCAGGGAAAGCAGGCGGAAATTGAAAAGCGTTATCGTATCCTTCAAATCAGAGATATTCGCATTGAAGAATGCGATGAGGCAGTATATGTAAAAGGAGAGAAGATAGCAATGACAGATCTGGAATATCAGCTTTTACATTTCATGGCAACACATAGGAACCAGACGTTTTCTGCTGAGGAATTATTTGTATCTGTATGGAATGAGCCTTATTTCACATCTGCAAATAATACTCTCATGGTGCATATCCGAAATGTCAGAAAGAAGATAGAAGAGGATGCCAAAAATCCGAAATATATTAAGACGATATGGGGAAAGGGGTATCGTTTTGAATAAGAGAAAAAATGGATGGTTTTTAAAAACATATGTCCTATTGACTGTTGCGGCTATCACCTTTTTCACTGTGTATGCATTTCGTTATGATGTATTGGACTTTTTATATAAAAAAGGCTATGTAGAATTTGAAACCAAGGAAAGCATGGAAAAGAAGCTAAAGCCTGTTATAGAAGAGAAATATATTTATCCTGAAAATATAAATGAGCTTACAAGGCTTTTAAATAACTTGTTTCCAGATAATGATTTCCATATATGGTCAGAGATTTATGGAAAAAAGGCAAGTATTAGTGCATATGAGACAGGTTATGATTATATTGAGGAAACAGAACATTACAGAGAAATGATAAAGATTATGTTTGATAAAGGATACTTGTATGTACAACTTCACCCTAAGGTTACAAATTATTTAAATGCCTATCGCTTATTTTGTCTATTTGATGCTTTTATAATTTCCTTCATTATAATAATACTCTATAGGTATGAGCAAAAACATTATATAATAAAAAAAGCCTTATTTTACTTATGGAGCTACCCTAAGCTTCAACGATTGCATAAATTAGCAACAGAGCTTTTTCTCGTTAGTATAGGAGCAGCTATACTTGTTTCCTCTATGCTTGTATTTTTGTTTATTACCCGTGAGGTCCCCATAGCATTTATAAGAGAATTACGATTATATGAACATGCAATGGATGAGCATGCAGCGGTCATACAGGAAAAATTACGCAATGTGGACATAAATAAAGGAAATAAGACAGAAATAGAAAAAATCTTAAAGAATAATCTTCCTGATATAACATCCTCTAATATAAAGTTTATCCCCTATAAAAAGGATAAGGTTTATGAGTATTCATATATAAATCAAATGTATCAGAATAATATTTTATACATTTTAAACCATTTGTATATAAATAGCATCGGAATTTCTTATAATTATATAATGGAGTATGATCAGGGCTTTGTTCAATTAAGTATATACTATTATCCCTATTTAAAATACCCATTTCCCTATTTAATTTTATCTGTCATTCTTTCGTTTTCTTATCTCCTTATATTTCTTCAATTGTTTATGAGAAACAAAATCAAAGCTATTCAAATAATACAAAAAGATACTTCTATTTTGGCAGGTGGAGATTGGAGTCATTCCTTCCAGTATCATGGAAGTGATGAAATAGGTCAGCTGAGTGACGAATTGCGTAGTATGCAGAAGAGCTTTTATAACAACATGCAAAATGAAAAAATCGCGATGAAAGCAAATCAGGAATTGATTACAACACTATCTCATGATTTGCGTACACCTTTAACCTCTTTACTTGGCTATCTGGAACTGATTCGTTATCGGGAAGGCAGTGTGGAAATGAAAAGAGAATATCTTGATCGCTCCCTGTTAAAGGTGGAACAGATTCGAAGTCTTTCCGATAAAATGTTTGAGTATTTTCTGGTGTTTGAAAAAGAAGACTCTCTGAATCTGGAAGTACAGCCGCTTTCCAATTTATTGAATTATATTAGAGAAAATATTGAGTTTATGCAGCAGGATGATATGAAAATCACCTATACACTGGAGGATGAACACTATCAGATAGCATGTAATATTGATATGCTGCAAAGAGCAATTGACAATTTATTCTCCAATATGCATAAATATGCAGATCACAGTGCTACAGCCATTGTGCGTGGAATTTGCGAAGGAAATCAATACCAGTTATACATGAGTAATCAGATTCGCATAGATGATGAAAAAGTAGAAAGTAACAGAATTGGATTGAAAAGTGTAGAAAAAATAATAATGATGCATAATGGTACAATGAATATTGATGTAAAAGAGAATACATTTACCGTTGTATTAGAGCTGCCATTGATTATTGCAGAATGAATCGCAGAATCATGGGAACAATGAAACTAATGCAATGATTTGCAGATTTTAAGAAACCTTAAGATAAAGCTGATAGCAAACAAAAATTATGAATGTTAAAATATAGAAGGAAGCTGGCTTTCCTTTGCTATAAATGTTTAGTTTTATAATCAGATATGATTTCTTTATTACTGATTGCTGATAAAAGACTGGAAAACAGAAGGAAAATGGCGTATTCTTATATATAGCGTATATAAGCTAAGCAGGTATGAAAGAGGTATTTTATGGATGAGAAGAAGAAAAATATAATAGAACTGCTAAACTATGTCGTTGTTGGTGGTTTGACAACACTTGTGAATTTTGTTGTGTATTTCTTCTGTACACATATACAACTGCATTATTTAATAGCAAATGTTATAGCTTGGATATTTGCAGTGCTGTTCGCCTATATAGCGAATAGAAAATATGTGTTCAAGAGTGAAGGAAATGATCAGAAAGCTGAATTTATACAATTTTTGTCTCTGCGTGCTGTAACACTTGTTGTGGAAAGTCTTCTGCTGTTTGTCTGTATCCAATTGGCAGCTATGAATGAAAATATTGCGAAGATTTTTGTCAGCATTGTTACTGTTATAGGCAATTACGTATTTTGTAAATTTATGATTTTCAAACCAAAAACGCAGGAATAGTGAAACGAGGGATGTATTATGAAATTGTCGCTGGTAGTGCCTTGTTATAACGAGGCTGATAACGTAGAGTTATTTTATGAAAAGGTCGAAGCTACTTTTCGGAATGAAACCTTTGATTATGAGTATATATTCATCAATGATGGTAGTCGGGATCAAACTTATGTTAAGCTAAAGGAGCTTGTAAAGACATATCCAGACGCTCATATTAACATCATAAACTTTTCACGCAACTTTGGAAAGGAAAGTGCAATGTATGCAGGGATGAAAGAGTCAGTTGGTGATTATACCGTTATTATAGATGCTGATCTTCAACAGGATCCGGCCTATGTTCTTCGCATGATGCAGATTCTTGATGAGGATGACAATCTGGACAGTGTTGCAGCCTTCCAGGAGAAGCGTAGGGAAGGAAAAATTTTACGAGGCTTCAAATCAGCATTTTATCATATGATAAATCGTGTTTCACAAGTAGAATTTGTTGATGGAGCTAGTGATTTTCGTTTACTGAGCCGTCCTATGGTTGATGCCATTTTGTCATTGCCTGAAAATAATCGGTTTTCAAAGGGAATTTTTTCCTGGGTCGGATTTCATACATATTATATGGCTTATGATGTTCAGGATCGTGTAAACGGACAGTCCAGCTGGTCCTTCTGGAAGTTGTTTAAATATGCAATCGAAGGCTTTGTATCATTTACGACGATGCCGCTGCGTATAGCGACGGTATTCGGTATCACTTTTTCAGGACTGGCATTTCTATATTTAATAGTGGTATTGATACAGAAATTGATTATGGGAATCACAATACCAGGCTATGCGACAACTATTTGTCTGATTTTGCTGATTGGTGGTATTCAACTGTTTTGTCTTGGAATCATGGGCGAGTATCTTGCCAGAACGTATATGGAGACAAAGCGAAGACCAATCTATGTACAGAGAAACAAAATTGATTATAAGGAACGAACAAAGTAGTATAGGCAGATATGCTTGTGCTGCTTTTTTTGTGCGGTTTGTAGTGTTATTCGCTAATTAAGCAAATATAAAGAAATCTTAAGAAATCAGCGGTGCAATGAGTCTATATGATATTCTACAAGTATGAACAGGTGGTTTAAAAAAGGGACAGAAAATGAAAAAGAAAAAAAGTGATTACAGCGGCATTGAGCGCTATCGTCTTGGGGACAGTTCTTATGTCCTCCTCTGTATTTGTCAGTATAGATCAATAGGGGATTGATTTAAAAAAAATGGATAAAGGCATATTTAATCCGAAGTAAGGGAAAAACAATAAATTAAGATCATACTTGGATAGCATACTTTAAAAACAGTAAAGAAGGTGATTGACTTATACAAAATCTGGAATAGAATTTATTTCTTAGTAACTTTTAGGAAATTAGCTGAATAGTCTAAAATTTATAACAGCTTAAATAGGAGGGCGTACTATGGAAAAGAAACACAAGCTAGCAGCTGTCGTGCTTGGCATAGCAGCAGTATGCACAATTGGAATTATTGCTACACAGTATAGCAGCAAGGAAGAATATGTATCCTTGCAAGGGAGTGCATTATCTAGCCCGACAGACAGAGTTGTAATTGCGGGAGACAAAGAATATGTTGTCGGTGAGGATGGCTTTGAACCTGGATACTATGACGTTTCTACAAAGGAGCCGGTTAAGACGAACGCATTTAATCTTGGAGTTAATCAAACAATCTTGAATATTAGATATTACAATCATAACAAGATATCTTTATCACAGGGTAGCTCTGTGATAATGACACGCTCTAAATTCGAACCATTGAAATTTCATGATGATATCGCCGTATTGAACAATACCACAGGAGCATTTCGGTGTGGAGAAGAAATTGAAGCAGGCACATACAAAGTAAGTGTCGAAGGTAAGCATAAAAATGCAGAGATATTTTTCCAGGTGGAGATGAATACTGAAAATAAATGGGAGGCTGTGGATAACGTACAGGTTAAAAATAAAAAGAGTGCAATTCTCAAAATTCAGGGAAACGAGTATTTGAATATCATAAATTTTTATCCTGAATATGGTGATTTCAAGATATATATCAAAAAAGTTGAATAAATATTCTGATGTTACAGGTGTGTTTTTTCACTGTATTCTCTAATTGAACATGTAAAACCATGTATTCCTTTCTTTTCTTTGCAAAGAATCTTAGAATAAGAAAGAAGCTCGGTGATGCATTGAGCTTCTTTATATGGTATGGCGCTGAGGAAACATCTCTTTTCGTTTTAGCTGATGCAGTATTGTGTGTACCTCATGTTCACATGATTGAGCATCTTCTCTATCGCAAATAAAATGATTTTCAAAAACATGAATCATTTCATGAATCACAGTTTCCTGCAGCTGTTCACAGGAGCAGCGGTTATTCAAAATGATATAGTAATAAAATCCGTCATAATAACAGAAGCCTCTGATTTTCGATCCGAGGTTCTTTTCAATTCTTAAAATAATGTTATGCTCCGCACAGAAGTCTTCAAAATTAAAGCAGCTCCCCACGAAAATCCCTCCTTCATACCTTAATCCAATCCACGCTCCTTGCGTATTCCGTTGATAATTGTTAAAACCATTTCCAAATCACTGGGTGCCAGATCTCTTGTTTTATCAAACAGCAGAGCAAGCGTCTGATTATCATAAATCTCTTTATACAATTCCAGCAGCTCCTGGTCCTTTTGAAAATACAGCAGGTTCTGTGTGTGATTGCCATACATGCTGCTGTCCTTGCCGTCACTCTCCCAATCCATCAATTCTGCTGGTGTCGTATCAAGCGCATAAGCAATCTGCTCCAGCCGATCGACTGGAATTTTTTCTGTTTCACCGACTGCATACCGCTGCAGTGCCGACTTCGGTATTCCAGTACGGCGAGACAATTCCCCATAGGACATGTTTTTCTCATTTAATCTGGACAGGATTTTATCAGAGCATCTGGACATTGTATCACCTCTTTCTTTTATTATAACGCATTGTCCCGATTTTGCAACAATTCGTGAAAAGTTATGTCCCAAAAATGGATTGACAGAATGCCGTCACGCGAGTAATATGAAAATATATCCCAGAAATGGGACGGCAAGGAGGAACCTATGGGAAATGCTGAAACGGAATTAAAAGAACGGTATGTACTAAACAAATTTACGGAATACCCTTACCATCAATGGATGCTGGAAGAGATTCAAAGGGAGCTTACGGAGATCAATAGGGAGCTGTCTGAAAAGCAATATACGGATGTGACGCCCTGGAAGAAAGAGCTGATCTATCGTGAAACAGAGCTAGTGAAAGAATTGAACATTCATATACAGCAAATGAATCAGGTCGAGCAATGGTTAAAGCAGCTGGGGGAGAATCAGCAGAATATTATGAGAATCTATGCAATGGAGCATGGCTGTAAAAACGGCTGCTACTGCGCCAGAGCAACCAACAATACGGAATCCAATGTGTATAAGACCGCAAAGCGCGTGATTCGAAAAATTGCTTTGAATTTATGATTGTCCGTTCACGGACAGAGCGCTGACGGTATGATATAGGCGTGGTAAGGAACACCGGTGATTTCAGCCACAGAGGTTCTGCAGCATGCGGCAGGACTTCATAGAAGGGAGGGATAGCGATTGCTGCTAGGTGATATCAGACAGCATCTGCAGACGATTACGGAATGTCCGGACTGGAGCATCGGCTGTATCCACAGCGACCAGCCAAAAAGTATTGCAGTTCTGGGCAAACAGGGTGTACTGCAAGCTGTTCACAGCAATGAACAGAGCTATGCCAGCAAAACGATTGAGCTTGTCATTCGATGGGATGAGGAAGCAGAGGCAGAACAGACTGCACAGCAGCTTTATGATTTCTTTCTTGCACAGCCGGATACAATCGGCACATGGAATATCGTGCAGTGTGCGCTTCCATATGACACCCCTGTCAATGTGCAGCCGCTGCCTGACAATGGTATGGAATACCATATTGAAGTAATGATTACATACAGAAAAGGAGAATAACAACTATGGCAAACGTAACAACAGGAGTATATCCGGTATATCAGATGGAATTTAAAATCGGTACAAAGGGACTGGCATCCACAGAAGCAGATATGGTGCCGGTAAAGGATTTGGAATCCTTCTCCATCGCAATGGAGGGAGGAACAGAGAACTGGACATCCATGGATAGCAGAGGATGGGCACATTCCCTGATGACTGCAAAGAAAATGACAGTATCCGTTAAGGGAAAACGCTCTATCGGCGATGCCGGTAATGACTATGTGGCAGCCTCTCTTTACAAGGATGCCGCTGAATGCAAAACAAAGGCGTCCATTGCATTCCCTGACGGAGCTGCTTTGAGCTTTGACTGCGTACTGGATGTGAAAACCTTTGGCGGAGACAGCACGAACGTGACGCCACTGGAATTTGACATGATTGCAGATGGAAAACCGTTGTATACACCGGCACCGGTACAGGAGTAATCCATGGCCAGAAAATATGATCTGGTAGAACGCCTGAAAGCAAAGAATGAACGTCCGTTTCTGGTGCTGGATGAACAGCATGTCTACAGCATCAATACCAGCAAGACCAACGCTCTTGCAATCATGGCATTGATGGATAAAAGAAAATCAGAGAATGCGACAGATCTTTCCATGATTGACGATGTTATCCGTATGAGTCTGGGTGAGGATGCACTGCTGTATCTGAATGCACAGGAAATCAGCATTGCGGCTCTTCAGGAAATCGTAAAGACGATCATGGCTGCCATGGCGGACATGTCGCTTGAGGAAAGCGAACAACAGGCTAAAAAAAAGTAAATGACAGAGTCTGGTATGACCTGTTTGAAGACTGGGAGCTGATTGAAGCCTCTTTCGCAATGCAATATCCGGGAAAGGACCTGTATGATGATACGATGGACTGGAAAGAGTTTATCACACTGCTTGCAGGACTGCGGAAAGAAACACCACTGGGGCAAATCATTGCCATACGCAGTGAGGAAGACCCGCAGATTTTGAAGCAGTTCAGTGCTGAACAAAATCAGTTACGCACACAATGGCGGACATATTGCATGGAACAGTATCCAAAGAACGGTTGCGAGGGAGACCGATTAGAAAAGCTTTCAGAATTACAGGCCGTACTGGAAGCTGCATTTCATTAACAGCACTCCTTCTACGAGTGCTGTTTTTAGAAAGGAGGTTAATAATGGGCAAAAAAGAAAAAAATGCTGCTGCGGTACAGGTAGATATTGATATCAGTTCCGTGATGAAAACATTGGAGGAAGGGCTGGCCAAGCTGACCTCTTCCATACAGATCAAGACAGCAGACATGCTGAATACCGTGTTCACAAATATGAAAAGCTCTATTTCAAAGAACATAACCAGTGTGCAGCAAAGCATATCCGGGTCTTTAAAGGATATGAGCGGCGGTATACAAAATTCGTTTGGGAAGGTCGGCGATACACTGCAGTCGGTACAGTCAAAGGTAACCACCCAGATATCAGAAAGCATTTCCTCTTTAAAGGAAACGGCAGAGGGTGTCGTAAACAAAACCAGAGAGGCTATACAGTCTATTAGAAACAGCAGGAAGGGATTGGCTTCAGGCGAATCAATAAATTCAGGCACGGAAGATGCTGGCGGTGAAGAAGGCACAGGCGGAATCAAGGAGCTGTTGCAGGTACCCGATCTTGTTTCCTCTATCAAGGATCAGTTTTCCTCTCTATCTTCCCTTGTGCTGGAGCTGGCACCACAGCTGGGGCCGGTAATGCAGCCGTTTGTAGATACCATAACCGCAGGTCTTCAGGGGGCCACCGATTTTCTTGAAAATATAAAGGGCTGGTATGATACGTTCACCCAAATCCAGGAGCTGGTACCGGGACTGATGGAAAATATGGATAAGCTGTTTACCATTCTTTTAAATAATCCGTTTGGTATGTTTTTGCTTGCGGCTGCCGCCGTCGTTGCAGTGTTCGCTCTGCTGTATCAGACAAATGAGGAATTTCGAAACAGCATCAATCAGCTGACAGGTGATTTCATTGACTCCCTGTCTCCCGGAATTGAACTGATTAAGGCAGCCTTTGATAATTTATGGAACAATGCTTTATTGCCGTTAAAGGATGCATTTCTTGAATTTTGCGATATGGTGATAAAGCCGCTATCCGATGTTCTCTGTGATGTATTCGCAATTGCTGTCAAGACAGTGTACGATATTCTTACATCTCTGTGGAATAATGTGCTGGTACCGCTTGCCACCTTCCTGCTGGATACATTCACTAAGGTGATTCAAAGCGCTATAGAGGTCTGGAATTCCTGGAAGCCGTATATACAGATGATCATGGATATATTTATGAATTTGTGGAACAGTGTTTTAAAGCCACTGGTCAGCTATCTGGCTGATGTGTTTGCCAGCAAATTGAACAGTATCTTTACCAGCGTAAAATCCATTATCGGAAACATCCGTGGAATCTTCTCAGGTCTCATTGATTTTGTGACCGGTGTTTTCACAGGAAACTGGAGAAAGGCATGGCAGGGCGTTTGTGATATTTTCAAAAATGTATTCGGTGGGTTGATGAACATATTGAAAACACCGTTGAATGCCGCAATTGATTTGATCAATAAGGGAATCGACGGCATCAATTCGATAGGATTCGATATTCCGGATATTCTGGGAGGCGGTCATGTCGGACTGAGTGTACCGCATATTCCACGTCTTGCGACAGGTGGTATACTGCGACAGCCGACACTTGCCCTGGTTGGTGAAGGCGGTGCAGAGGCGGTAATGCCGTTGGAACGCAATACCGGATGGATCACACAGCTTGCGCAGCGTTTGAATTCAGAGGCAAGCGGCAATGGACAAAATGATGCCCTGCTAAAGGAAATTCTGTACGCGATTCGTTCGATGAACCTGAATATTGATGGTAAAAAAGCGGTCGGCCTCTTCGCCGCTTCCAGAAAAGAACTGGCTATGTTGAAATGAGGTGATGGATATGAATATTGAATATATCGTTAAGCTGGATGGACGCATCCTTCCTCATGTGACCGCATGTACATCGGGAATAAATGATCTTGTCAGTGATAAATCCGGCAGAATAACTGCATCGGGAAAGATGGTTCGTTATATGATTGATCGGATTCCGTCTTTAAAGCTGGAGTTCGCAGTTATGCCGCAGGAGGAGATGCAGCCGCTGCTGGAATCCCTTGCAAAGCCGTCATTTGAGGTAGAGTGGTTTGTCCCCGAGCTTGGTGTTTATAAGAAACAGCAGTTCTACTGCGGAGAGCATGTGCCAAAAATTAAAAGTACCAGTCCGCTTCTTTATGATGCGATGAGTATTGAGCTGATCCCGTATGAGGGCAGCAAAGGATGGTGAGGATATGATGAAGGCTAGTGAGGCATTTCTACGTGCTGCCTGTGATGATGTAATACATACGGCATCTTATATCATCCTTGGTGATGAGCGAATTGTTCCTGTATCTTATCAGCTGCAGGATGCTGTTTATGATGAGGATTCCCAGAACTTTCTGGGGACCTTCATCTCCCGTTATGGTGAAATGGTTCTGTATGCAGAGCATGAGCTGTCTCTTCAGGATGAGAAATTCCAGCTGTATACCGGGTTTCAGCTGCCGGATGACAGTATGGAATACATACTACAGGGAACATTCTATATTTATGAGGTTCAGGAGGAGCTGCATGACATTCAGAAAACAATACGGTTTGCGGATGCAAGAATCCTCTTCAATAAGCCGCTGCAGCAGGAGATATCATATCCGCTGAGTGTAAGGCAGCTGCTGGAAACAGTATGTGAGCAGGTACAGGTGCCGTGTATGGACATCACTGGTCTGCCGAATGCAGACTTCATTCTTGAGGAAGAGGTATACTGGGGAGAGGAAGCAACCTGTGCCGATGTGGTTAAGGCGGTTGCGCAGGCTGCAGCCGGATTCGCATGCATAGATACGAATGGAACACTTTGTATAACGTGGTTCTCGGATTCGGTATCTCCATGGAATGCAGATACCTATTTTACGCTGGAAAGTCATGATGTGTTTGGACCTGTCAACGCCGTTGTACTGGGCAGACAGCCCCAGAATGACAATATCTATCTTCGTGATGAGGAAAGTGTGCAAATGCATGGATTATGTGAATTTCAAATCAATGACAATCCGATTCTTGATCTCGATCGCAAAACGACGATTCAGCCGATTTTCGAGCGTCTTAACGGCTTTACCTATGCACCGGTTCATATGGAAGGGAAAGGAAATCCTGCTTTAGAAAGAGGAGACCGCCTGCAGGTTACGCTGCTTGACGGTACACGTCTGGAATCGTATGTCTTTCAGCATGAACTGGTATTTGACGGAGCCTTGATATCCACGGTGGAGACACCGGCTCTTACGAAGACGCAAATTGATTATAGTGCAGCGGATTCTATTGAAAAGCGTATTCTGCAGACGGAGCTGAAGGTGGATAAGGTCAAGGGAGAAATCACATCGCAGATACAGGATACGGTGACGAAGGTGGAAAAAATCGAAGCCAGCCGGCGGTATGAAGTAAAGGTGCGTTCCAGCAAGGGGACAGCCTTTCGCAACGGAGATATTGATACCGTACTTTCCGTACAGATTTTTTCATGGGATGAAGATATCACAGCTGTGGTATCGGATGCGGCAGTCAGCTGGAGACGGATATCGTCCGATACACCGGGTGATGAATCCTGGTCACGTACAGGGAAAAGCATACAGCTAACAGCTTCTGATTTTACAGACTCCGCAATTTTTACTTGTGAATGGAACGGAGTCCGTGCACCGATTTCTCTTGTGAATGTTTATGACGGGCAAAACGGAGCACCGGGTAAGGATGGAAATGATGGAAGGACTACTTATTTTCATGTGAAGTATGCACCGGTGGAACATCCAAGTGATGAGCAGCTGACAGAAACACCGTCTGCCTATATCGGTACCTATGTGGACTATCTGCCTGCCGATAGTACGATGGCAGGTGCATATACATGGGCCAGGTTTCAGGGTATGGATGGTATTGCGGGTACCAACGGTGCGGATGGAAAAACCTCTTATCTGCATATCCGCTATTCCGATGACGGAGGTAAGACCTTTACGGCAGAGGATGGCAAAGCACCGGGTGTCTACATTGGACAATATACTGATTTTACACAGGAAGACAGCTTGGATGTGACACTCTACAGCTGGGCAAAGGTTAAAGGGGACAATGATATCCTTTCCTCTCCGACAGCACCGCAGCGGACCGACTGCATGTGGCTGGATACCTCTGCGATGCGGAGTGTGTTAAAAAAATATAATTCTGATACAACGCAATGGGAGGTTGTAAATGACTTTTCAGCGGATATTTCTGCAGCGGAGGAAACGATTTTAAGTATATCCAATACATCTCTTGTCGAGACCAAGAATGAAATAAAAACGATGGTGGAAACCGGATATCTTACAAAAACTGAAGCAGGTGAATTGGAACAAAGCATTACGAAATCTATTATTGAACAGCAAAGTGATACTGTAACAATACGTTTTAATGAATCAAAGGAACTGGTAGAAAAATTAGAGGGAGTAGTACAGACAAACAAGGAAGAAATAGAAAAATTCATTCGCTTTATCAAGGGACGTATTGAAATCGGTGAAAGTGATTCTGCCTTTTCCCTTGAAATTACGAATGAAAAGATAGCATTCCTTGACAGAGGATCTGAAATTGCATATATATCCAATTCACAGCTGGTTATAACCGACGCAAATATTCAAAACAGTTTATCCGTTGGCAAATTTCATTTCGTACCTCGCAGCAATGGAAACATGTCAATCAAATATATACCATAGGAGGTGTAAAAAATGTCATCATTAGTTTTAACTCTGACAGAGAGTAATGTAAGTGTCACGAATAACACTTCTGATGTAAGTGTTGCGGTTACTGTGAAATTCACAGATGGATGGTGGGCGGCCGCAGATGCGGGCAGCAGTATGACTGTTACCTGTAACGGTACCAGCAAGACCTTAAAATTTGGTGCCTATAATATCGGAGCCAATGGTTCAAAAAATCTGGGCTCCGTGAAATTTACAGGTATCAAGCATAACGCAGACGGAAGCAAGAGTGTCAGTGCCAGTGCGTCCTGGACCGTTCCGTTCTCCGGAGGCTACAAGGTCAGCGGGTCTGCCTCGAAGACACTTACCAAGATTCCAAGAGCATCATCCATAAGCTCGATCAGCGGAAGTGCGCTGGGGTCGGCGGTTACCGTCAATATAACACGCCTTAGCAGTGATTTCACACATAAAGTAACATATAAGCTAGGCTCGATTACACGCAGCTACACTGGGCAGACAACATCCTGTACCTTTACACCGCCGCTTAGTGATGCTACTCAGATACCGAAAGCAACATCCGCCTCAGCAAGCATAAGCGTACAGACATACTCTGGAAGCACAGCGGTGGGTGCTGCTGTAACAAAATCCTTTTCATTAAATGTGCCTGCATCTGTTGTGCCAAGCATCAACACCCCAAGTATTAGCAGAGTAGATCATGAGGTCCCATCATCATGGGGAATCTATGTAAAAGGGATATCCGGGGCAAATATAAGCATCAGTGGTGCGGGAATCCATGGAAGTACCATATCAACCTATGAAATCGGTGGCAGCTATTCAGCAAAGAGCAGCAGCTTGTCGATTGAAAAATTGAATCAGCCGGGAACCAATACATTTACAGGTACGGTTACAGACAGCCGCGGTAGAAAGGCAAGCGCATCGACATCCATTACTGTTTTGGATTACACTCCTCCTACCGTTTCACTGAAAGTAGAGCGCTGTAACGCTGATGGAACCTCCAATACGGAAGGGTCCTATGTGAAAGCTACCGCAGTTTATTCAATTTCATCATTGAATGGTAAAAACAGCATTAAGAGTAAAAAAATACAAATTCAATCCTATACAAACACAGCATTTACAAGCGGAAGTGCTGTTATCATGGGAGGTGCATTATCCCCTGACCTTTCTTATACAGCAACTGTTACGATTGAAGATGCTTTAGGTAAAATCGCGGAAACACAGACTACGGTACCAACCGGAGCTGTCACTTTGGACTTTAAAAGCGGGGGAAAAGGAATTGCTTTTGGTAAGGTTGCAGAGTCAGACAGTATCGTGGACAGTGCCTGGCCCATTCGTACAGCAGGGTCATTATTCACTGCTGGAAAAACATCAGTCAGTGATAAAAAATCAGGAATTGTTTTATCGACAGGTACTATGAGTCTTTGTGCTAATTCTCCCTATATTGATTTTTATTATCAGAATGCAACGTCAAAGACCTCTACCATTAAGGAAGCATCCAGCGGGCATTTATCTGTGAATGGTGCTGAGCTTTACTCAAATTCTATAAAATGTTCAAACTGGTTACGCAGCAGTGGTTCAACAGGTTGGTATAATGAAACATATGGCGGCGGGATTCACATGACCGATGCAACATGGGTCAGAGTTTATAACGGAAAGGGCTTTTATTGTGAAGGAGCACTACAGGCTGCTGGAAAAATAACGGCGAATGGTGGTCTGTCAGTGGCAGGAACTATCAATGGCTCTGCATTTAAATGTGGTTATGTATCAATTACTCCAGTTGCGAATACACCAACTAAGATACACATCAGTACGTCATTCAGCGGAACACCAAGAATCTGTGTTACTGCCAATTCTACCGTGATTGGTACCACAGTAAAGGGAGCATCTATAGCGAATCAAAACAGTACAGGATTTGATATCTATATCAATCGATCAAATACAACGGCAACGAGTGTTAACTGGATTGCTGTTGTAGGATAAGGAGGATTTATGGAAAATATGATACAAACCTATATGCAAGGCCTCGACCGGAAACAGGGCTATATGTGTGTGGATAAAAACAAAAGCTGTGTTGCATTTTCATATGATCCAATAGCAATGGAGGGGTATGAAACCATCCGTGTGTCTTGTACAAAGGATATTGATGGAGACCGCATTCAGGGATATTACATAGACAAAGAAAATCTGCTGATCTGGTCAAATGATAAATGGGAACAGTATGTACAGGATGTTGTTGAGCCGAATTTGATACGGGAACGCAGAGAAGAGGAATGCTTTGCGATAATCAATCGTGGAGATACATGGTATCGTCTGAATGTGAATACCGTGCAGCGGGAGGAAGAGCTCAAGCACTGGTATCAGGCGTGGCTGGAAGCGCCACTTACGCGTTGTATACCGGAGAAGCCGGTATGGATCGTATGAACTGCATGCTTGACAGGAGGAAATGGGATGCACGAGTTTATTGTAATGCTTGTTAAGGATTTACAGCTGGTAATACTGTGTTTTGCTGTTCTTATATTGTCCATGGGAGCCAACATTGTGTTAAGTCTGTATTACCATATTGAAATAAACAAAGAAGCATTTGATAAAAGAAAAATATTTTATTCAGGGAAGAAAGCATTGATTTTAATGCTTGGTACGATTTTAATGGTCATAGCTATTGACAGTGCGGGGACTTTGTTAGCACCTTATTTACCGGAGGTATTGAAAGAAATGCAGGATACTGTAACAGTGGCGATGATTATTTCGACGATTGGCATTGCGGTATGCCGGTATATAAAGGACGCATATAACTCATTTTTAGAGATCCTAAAAGCAACGATGCCAATGAAGGACAAGGGAGTGAACGAGAATGAGAAGTAAGGCATATGGCTTTATCGTAAATGAAGGGAGAATCCTATGACATTTAAAAAGAGAACCAGCCTGTCCGATCTGGCAGACAGCAGCTGGATGCAATGGGCGGTACAAAGAACCGGTGTTTCCATGCCAAACTGCTTTACCTATGCCACTGCCAGAATTAGTGAAATTCTGAATCGAAAGGAATACCTCGATGATCCCCGTGTTCGTGGTGCACAGGAGCTGTGGGATCATTACGCACAGGGCTTTCGGCGAGCGAGCTATGCAGAACCGGGAGCACTGATGATATGGAAATCGGGACAATACGGCCATGTGGCCGTATGCGAAGACCTGCTGGATATCCACACCATTGCCTGGAGTCAGTCCAACTACGGCGGGGCAATGTTTGAATATGTGAAAGGGAATCCGAACGGCTATCAGGGTATGCACTTTCTTGGATATCTGCTTCATGATGAGCTTTTCGCTTTGTCAAATGAAAAGCCGGAAGCTTCACAGACACAAATTCAGCCCGGAAAAAGGGTAAAGGTAAAGACCTCCGCAAAATATTATTCCAGTGGTGAACGGATCCCTGACTGGGTAAAGAAACAGACCTACACAGTGCAGCAGGTGAATGGGAAAAAGGTGTTGCTGAAAGAAATCCTTTCCTGGGTTTCATCCTCGGACCTGCAGCCTTCAAGCTCCTCTGTTTTGCATAGACAGGTGGGAAGCCGGGTTTGCATCAAAAAGGACGCAAAGAGGTATGCAAGCGGTGAAGAGATTCCCGCCTGGGTTAAAAATCAAACGTATACCATTCAGCAAATCAAAGACAGCCGTGCACTGCTGAAGGAAATACAGAGCTGGGTTTTCCTAAAGGATATCGAGTAGCCTTTTTCGTAAGAGAATAAGGCATTGTATACATTTCTACAAATTATAAAACAATCGAAAGACGACGTTTAAATATAGAATAAATGGAAAGAATATCAGAGAAATGCTCGGATATTCTTTTCTTTTAAAATTTTCATAAATCGTGGAAGCGGTATCCTTTCTTTCTGTTTGTCACAAAAGAGAAGAAAGACCATAAAATAGCAGGAGAAGGGAGGCTTTGCGCACTTTACGTACAGTTTTTGTATTTGTAATTACGTGTAAAATAATGTAAAATAAAAGGCGAGCTGGAAGGAGTAGTTAAAGTTATGGCTAACGAATTTAAAAACAAAAATGAGTTCAAGGAAGAGTTTCAAAGAAGAATTATAGAGCGCTACGGCCGTTCTTTTGAACAGGCCCACATCACTGAAAAATATATGATTCTGGGGGAAATGGTTCGTGACTATGCAAGCATTCACTGGAACGCCAGTAAGAATGTCGTAGCCGAAAAACAGGAAAAGCAGATGTATTATTTTTCCATGGAATTTCTTATGGGAAGACTGCTGACAAATAACCTGATGAATCTGGGAATCTATGAAATCGCCAAGGAAGGTCTTGCCGAGCTTGGACAGGATATCAATGAACTGGAGGATCTGGAAAGCGATGCAGGTCTGGGAAACGGTGGACTGGGTCGTCTGGCTGCCTGCTTCCTCGATTCACTTGCCAGTCTGAATCTGGCGGGACATGGAAACTGTATCCGCTATGAATACGGTCTCTTCAAACAGAAAATCGTAAACAACGAGCAGGTGGAGGTACCTGACCAGTGGCTGTCTTTAGGCAATGTCTGGGAAGTGCGGAAACCGAAGCATGCAGTTAATGTCAACTTTGGCGGACATGTGGACATGTGGATGGGAGAAGACGGCAAGGCAATCGTTAACCATGTGCCGTCCCTGATTGTACGCGCCGTACCTTATGACATGCCGATTGTCGGACAGAACACCAACCTGACAAATACACTTCGTCTGTGGAGTGCAGAGGTTGCGGATGATGCCTGTGATGCGAGCAGTCTGAACGAATATGTAAACGAGGTGCGTGAAATCTGCCGCAATGTTTATCCGGATGATTCCACCGAGCATGGCAAGATTCTGCGTCTGAAGCAGCAGTATTTCTTCGTAGCCGCAGGATTGAATAATATTATCGAATCGCACATGTCTACCTATCATACACTGGATAACTTCTCGGAAAAGGTTGCGATTCAGCTGAACGATACCCATCCGGTACTCTGTATACCGGAGCTGATGCGTATTCTTATGGATGATTATAAATATGACTGGGATCAGGCTTGGGATATTACAAAGAATACCATGGCATATACAAATCATACTGTCTTGAGCGAGGCTCTGGAAAAATGGCCGATTCAGTATGTACAGGATTTGCTGCCGCGCGTATTCATGATTATCGAGGAAATTGATCGTCGCTTCAAATATGAGGTAAGTCATGATATGGGCAGATCTGATCTGATGAATGAGTGCTGCGTGTTGAAGGACGGACAGGTTCACATGGCAAACCTGGCAATCATCGGCTCTCACAGTGTCAACGGTGTAGCTGCACTGCATACGAAAATTCTGAAAGAGGATGTTATGAAGAACTTCAATGACATCTATCCGAATAAATTTAACAACAAAACAAACGGTATCACACACAGAAGATGGCTGCTGTACTCCAACCCGCAGCTGAGCAACCTGCTGGAAAAGACGATTGGTCCTGATTTTAAAGCAAACCCGGAGCGTCTGCAGGATCTTATGAAGTATGTAGATGACAAGGATCTGCAGAAGGAATTTATGAATGTGAAGATGGAGCGCAAGAAAATCCTTGCGGCTTATATTAAGGATACACTGCACATTGATATCGATGTCAATTCCATTTTCGATGTACAGGCAAAGCGTCTGCATGCCTATAAGCGTCAGCTGCTGAATGTCATGAACATTATCGATTTGTACTTCCGTATGAAGCAGGATCCATCCTTCCGTATCTATCCGAGAACCTTTATCTTTGCGGCAAAGGCAGCGCCTAGCTATACATTTGCCAAAGAGGTTATTAAGCTGATTCATTATGTGGCCGACAAGGTAAACAATGATTCGGATGTCTCTCCGTATATGAAGGTTGTCTTCATTCCGAACTACGGTGTGAGCATTGCGGAGATTCTGATGAATGCCGCAGATGTTTCCGAACAGATTTCCACTGCCGGTAAAGAGGCAAGCGGTACCGGAAACATGAAATTTATGATGAACGGTGCGATTACACTGGGGACCATGGATGGTGCCAATGTGGAAATCGTGGAGAAAGTAGGCTATGATCATGCGGAAATCTTCGGCTTACGTGCAGATGATGTAGCCCTTGTCAAGCATGAAAACACCTATGATGTATGGCGGAAATACAATGAGAACGCCAACATCCAGAAGGTGGTAAACAGCTTTGTGGATTCCACCTTCTCCAATGATCCAAAGGACTTCAAGCAGATTTATAACGAGCTGATGTTCAAGAATGATGAGTATCTGCTGTTGGCGGATTTCGAAGCGTATTCTCACGCACAGAAAAATATTGAAGAGCGTTACCGCAATAAAGAAGAATGGGCAAAAACCTGCCTGATCAATATCGCACAGTCCGGTTACTTCTCAAGTGATCGTACGATCAAGCAGTATGCGGATGAAATCTGGAATATTGAACCGGTAAATATGAAATAAACGAAAACAGGAAAGAACTGGACATTCAGTTCTTTTTTCTGCTTTCATGACATCTTGACTTGAAAAATATCTGTTTCGCCTATACAATGATGAAAAAGGAAAGAGGGATGATATGAAGGAACAGCTGAAGCATTATATACAGGAACATATGGAGGAATACAAATATCTGGTTAATGATCTGTATGAACACCCGGAAATCGGAAATCAGGAGTTTCGTTCCATGCGTGTCCTGTGCAAGATGCTGCGCAAAGAGGGATTTGAAGTAACGGAGGAATACGTGGTACCGACCGGCTTTCTTGGTGTATGGAATAGTGGAAAACCGGGGCCTGTCATAGCCTATATGTGTGAATATGACGCCTTGCCGGAGGTTGGACATGGCTGTGGTCACAATCTGATTGCCGGAATGTCACTGGCAGCGGGTTGTGCCTTAAAAAGCATACTGCCGAACATCGGCGGAGAGGTGCGCATCATTGGCACACCGGCAGAGGAAAATTTCGGAGGGAAGGTTTCCATGGCTGCTGCACATGTGTTTGATGATGTGGATGCGGCGCTGATGCTGCACCCGGATACCAAGAACTCCCTTGGGGGAAGAACACTTGCCATTTATCCACTGCGCTTTGAGTTTTTTGGGCAGAATGCACATGCCTGTACACCGCAGAACGGAAAGAGCGCTCTGGATGCGGCAGTTATGAGCTATATGTCAATCAATCTGCTGCGTCAGTTCGCAGAACCGAATACATTTATCCATGGAGTAATCGCGCATGGAGGAGAAGCTGCGAACGTTATTCCTGCGTATGCGAGTCTGGAATACTATTTCCGCGGGGAAACGATGGAATATGTAAAGGAGCTTTGTGAAAAAGCAAAAGCCTGTGTAGAAGGCGCCTGTACGATGAGCGGATGTACAAGTCGTATTACCACCTATGAGTGTCCGTATGATGACTGTGTTATCAACTATACTCTTGCGGATATGCTGAAGGATGAGTATGAGGATTTCGGTTATCCATGGGAAGGGGTGGACGAGGTTGCGCAGGGAAGCAGTGATGTGGGAAGTGTCAGCTATTGCTGTCCAACCCTGCAGGGCTATATCAAAATCGCGGACAGCTGTGTAAACGGTCATTCCCGTGAAATGGCAGCTGCCACGATATCACAGCAAGGCAGCCGGGCACTGTTCGACGGAGCACTTGCATTAGCTGATATCGGCAGACGTCTCATTATGGAGCCTGATATCATGGAGAAGGCATGGAAGGAACTTAAGGCCAATAGAAAATAATCCCAATTGCCGCTTTTCTGCTGTCAAAGGTGCAAAGGAAACAGAATCCAAATAGCGTAAACGGAACAAGGGAAAGGTTCTCTGCCATCTTGCGCTTATAAGAATTTAAACCATGATGCATCAGCTTGATAATACTTAAATAGTATCTGTACAAACGGTGGTATGCCGAAAAACCATCCTTCGTGCAGGTGCTTTTTTCAAACCAAGATAAGGAGCAGATCAAGCAGCTTTTTTTCCTTTTCAATAAGAATACAATGCTTACTATTTCTATGACTTTGTATTACAAAAAGGTATAAAATTTCTTACCTTTCTACTGCTGTCGACTGTCTTATGTTCCTGAAAGCTGAAATTGTAATCCGTATGATGCCATAAACACCCCTCATTTCCCTGTAATCTGAACAGATTAGCAGAAGAACAGCACCTGTTTTACCTTTCTGGTGATAAACCTGGAAAACTCTGGTATAATAATACATGGTGATAAGTATGCGACAGGAAAAGTATTACGAGGCATATCTGGATGACTATGACAAGGTCATTGTATTTATGTCAAGAAACAGCTATGAGGGAGTCAGCAATAAATTCTATCTGAAGGATGATCAGGGGCATCTCTTTGACCTTCACATTCAGTCCATAGAAACAACACAAAATAATTACAATAAATATACACTGGCATTATACGATCCCATCGAAATCGGTGTGGAATATCAGGTGATGCATCAGCATGCACGGGGTGTGGTGCTGGAATACAGCGGTATCGTCAAGACAGAGCGTTTTGATGAACAGTTTTTTTATGACGGTAATGATCTCGGCTATACCTATGACAGAGACCAGACTGCATTTGCGTTATGGGCACCGACAGCCAGCAGAGTCAAACTGGAGGTCTGCAAGAACAACCGTCTGTATACGTATGAAATGAAACGGACAGACAAGGGGGTATACCGCTATACCATATTGGAAAATCTGGAGAATGCGACCTATGTCTACCTTGTCCGGGTAAACGGTGTCTGGCGGGAAAGCATTGACCCGTATGGGACAGCTTCGATTGAAAATTCACGCAGAAGTGCGGTTGTCGATTTGGATAAAATCCGCGTGCGGGACGTACCCCTGCCGAAAATGACCAGTGCCTGCGATGCCATTATCTACGAAACGAGCGTGCGCGATTTCACGATGCAGAAGGGAATCGGTGTCACAATGCCTGGAAAATTCCGCGGGTTTGTAGAGGAAAATGAAATAACGAAGCAGCAATGCAGCGGATTTTCTTATCTGAAGACATTGGGAATCACGCACATTCAGCTGATGCCGGTCACGGATTTTGGCTCTGTGGATGAAAACTATCCGCTGATGCATTATAACTGGGGCTATGATCCGGTGCAGTATCGTGTTCTGGAAGGCAGCTTCAGTACAGATCCGGCGAATCCATACGGCCGTATGTTCGAGCTGACAAAGCTTATAGAGGAATGCCACAAGCAGGGAATCCGTGTCAATCTGGATGTCGTATTCAACCATGTATACGATAAGGAAACACATGCCTTTGAAAACACTGTACCGAATTACTATTTTCAAATGAATGAAAACGGTGACTTCTCAAATGGTACCTATTGCGGAAATGATGTGGATTCCCGCAGAAACATGTGTCATAAATATATTGTGGATGCCTGTACCTATCTGGTAAGAACCTATCATATTGACGGCTTCCGCTTCGATTTGATGGGAATTCTGGATGTGGCAACCATCAATGCGGTATATGAGGCCTGCAAAGCACTCAATCCGGATTTCATGGTTTATGGCGAGGGCTGGGATATGCCGAGCTTTCTGGATTCCGGAAAACGTGCCAGTATTTCCAACAATGCACAGATGCCGTATGTCGCTCATTTCTCCGATCGCTTCCGGGATGTTGTCAAGGGACGTACGAATACCAACGAGGTCAGTGTCAAGGGCTATTGCACCGGGGCAGTCTACCTGCTTGATATCATGAAGAACTGTCTGAGCGGCAGCTGTACAAATATCGGAATGGAGCCGATGTTCACTCATCCGAGAAACGCTGTCAATTATGTGGAATGCCATGACAATATGACGTCCTGGGACAAGCTGAAGGAATGCTGCAAGGAAGACAGCAAGGAGGTGCGCATTGCCCGTGCCAAAATGCTGATGGCGGCAGTTCTGCTTGCGCAGGGTATCCCTTTCATCCACTCCGGACAGGAATTTGCCCGCAGCAAACACGGGCTTCCCAACACATATGAGGAAAGCGATGAAATCAATAAACTGGATTATCTGCGCAGAAACCAGTATCAGGATATGGTGAAAATCACAAAGGATCTGATCCGTATCCGCAAGGAGCATCCGATTCTGCGTTATTCCATGAAAGAGGATGTGGAACAGCACGTGTCCTTTTCGGATATCGCCCAAAAGGTACTGCTGTATAAAATCAGGGACGAGCATGATGATATGGTGATTATCTTCAATCCGACAGGAGAATATTTTTCCTATGAATTTGAGGCGGCATATCCGCTGTTATATTATAACGGAGCATCCGAGGATATCCTGATTAAAAAGGTCAATATCGAGCCTTACAGTACGATTGTATTCAGTCGAAATGACTTTTTGAAACCCGGCATCCGATAATTGGAAAGCAGAACATGGTGATTCTCGTTTGACTTTCAAAATAAACTTGGTATAATGAAACAGGATATTTTTACACGTCTGTGTAAATGACCGTATTGAAAACCCTGCATTCGCGAGGGAACACGAATACAGAAAAGGGGCGAGTCTTATGAAAATCGCAATCGTAACCGACAGCGGCAGCGGTCTGACAAAGCAGCAGGCCGGCGAATTAGGAATTTATTATCTGCCATTGCAAATCATCATTCAGGACAAAATGTTTCTGGATGGAGAGAATATAACCGTAGAAGAGATTTATGAGTATCTGAGAAACGGCGAAATGCCGACAACCTCCATGCCTCCTATGGGACTTGTGGAGGAGCTATTTACACAGCTTAAGGCGGAGGGCTATGAAGCGGTCATTGCAGTTCCGCTGAGTGGTGGCTTATCCTCCACCTCCAGTGTCATGCAGGCGGTAGCCAAGGAGCATCAGGTGAATCTGCATGTCATCGAATCGTATACAACCTGCAATATCCAGCGCTATCTGGCAATCAGTGCCAGTCAATTGGTCGAGCAGGGACATGATCTGGAAACGATCGTGGAGCGTCTGCGTGCGAGTGCGGCAGATAGCGGGACACTGATTATACCGGATGATTTGCAGCATCTGAAGCGTGGAGGCCGGCTGACACCGCTGGCAGCTGCACTTGGCGGACTGCTGAAAATCAAGCCGATTTTGCGATTGGATCGTGAAAGTGAAGGCAAGGTGGATGTGTACGATAAGGTTCGTACCATGAGCAAGGCACAGTCCAAGGCAATCTCCACATTTCAGGAGCGCGGCTTGAATGAAGCCTACACGCTCACTGTTCTTCACAGCGGGGCGCCAAAGGAAGGCGAAAAGCTGAAAGCCATGATGGAAGAGGCGTTTCCCGGACTGGATGTATACTATGGTCTGATCGGTGCAGTTATCAGTGCACATACCGGTGTAGGTTGTCTGGGGATTCAGTATATCCGCAAGGTGGAAATGTAAAAGGTGCCCGGTGCACCTTTTGTCTTATACAAGCGGAAACCGTCGAACCGAGGGAGACACAGTTTTTTTTGAAGAGAAAATAAGGTATAATAGAAACAACAGGAGGCTGAATCATATGAAAATAGCATTTGTGACAGACAGTGGGACCGGGAAATCCGTAGGGGAGCTTGCGCAGGCTGAAATCTACAGCGTACCTCTGCAGGTCAGCTGTGACAATAAAAATTATCAGGATTTGGAGGAGCTTGGCATTGATGAAATTTATGCTCTCATGAAGGATGGAAAGATGCTTTCCACCTCCCTGCCTTCTCTTGGAAAAATTGAGGAGCTGTTTCAGGGACTGAAGCAGCAGGGCTATGACATGATTTTTGCGGTACCGATCTGCAGCGGATTAAGCGGTACGATCAATGCCATGGAAATGATTGCACAGCAGCAGGGTATCGCGTTTGATTATGTTGACTGCCATGTAACAGCGGTAGTACAGGAATACATGATCAAGCTGGCGAAGCAGCTGCATGAGGCTGGAAAAAGCATTGAGCAGATCAAGGAAGTGCTGCAGCGCATCGTGCATACAACCAATACCATACTGTTGCCAAGCGATTTGCAGCATCTGAAACGCGGCGGACGTCTGACACCGCTGGCAGCCACATTGGGCGGCTTGCTGAAAATCAAGCCGATTCTGAAAATCAATGAGGAAACAAGCGGTAAAATTGATGTGCTGGACAAGGTTCGCACGATGCACAAGGCGATGGACCGTGTAATTGAAATTATGAAGCGTGAGCATGTGGATGATTCCTATCTGATCACCGTTGCCCATGCAGATGACGAGGCTGAGGCACTTGTGTATATGGACAAGCTGAAACAGGCTTTTCCAAATGCAACGCATCAGATCATCAAGCTGGTAAGTGTGGTAGGTGTTCACACGGGACGCGGCTGTCAGGCGGTTCAGTATTTTAAACAGATCAAGGAATAAGGAAGAAATCCCGGATAAAGCAATCTGTGAGCAATAGTATAAAACGATTCCTGCATAGGCATCGAAAATTTCTGTCATAATCAAAAAGCATAAAGCACAGAACAATCATATAACATGAATGCTCCGTGCTTTTTTTATGAGAACACCCCAGCAGAGCCGGGGTGTTTGTTTTATGTAAGAGTGTTATAAGCAACAGACATATGTTAGCTGCCCACTCCTTTTCTCTGCTCTTTCTTTTTCAAAAGGCTGTAGTCCCATCCAAAAGGCTGTGTAAGCTGATGGTATCGAAATCAGGGAATAGCTTTACCTGCCATGATGGTGCCCTTTTCTCATCTGCCTTCCATGGCATCCTTCCGGTACTGCCGAAGGATCATAACGCTCCAAAACGGAATACAGCTCCTTCATGCTTAGCTTTTGCAGCTCCTCGACACTCTTTTCAGAATCATGCCGAAGGATTTCATCAATTACACGATACTTCCCGGCAGACATATGATGCTGCTGTGCTTCCTGATGCGTATCATCATCCAAATGGGAACAGTGAAACTGATTTTGCGGCACCACTTCCTCCAGCTGCTGATTGATCTGCTGTTCCAGATTCAGAGAAACACTGCTGTTTTCAGAATACACGCTGACCTCCAGAAAGCCTGTTTTCATATAGGCGGAAAACTGTTCATTGTCCAGCAGCATCCGAAGTGCTGTATCCAGCTGCTTTCCCTCCAGCTGCAGCTCAGTCAGAATGTTGTCCGCATCCTTATTGTAGGCAGTGACCCTCACCACCCGCTGCTGTTCATCCAGCTTCCATTCCATACTTGGATTGATATCCAGAGTCACATAGCTGTATACTGCCAAAGTAGGGGCAGGAGCCGGTGCAGGAGAAGCCTCCATCAGCCTCCAGGGCTGAAACAGAACAACCAGAAGGCAGGTGACACACAGCGTGAGAGCTGCTGTCATACCGGTTCTCTTCTTTCTGCTTCTTTGCTTCATGACGTTGTGAAGGGTTTTCTGTTTGATTTCATCACTGGCATGAATGCCGTCAAACTCATCGAAAATCATCAAGCTCACCTCCCAGTTTTTCACGCAGCGCTTCCCTGCCTCTTTTCAGCCAGGTATGAATTGTATTTTCATTTTTTCCTTTGATTTCAGATATTTCCCGCACCTTATAGCCTTCATAATAAAACAGATACAGGACATCACGGTAATGCGGAGGAAGCTGATTCAATGTATCCAGAAGGAAATAGGAAGCCTCGCTAAGATCGGCACAGGCCTCCACCTCAGTCTGTAAATCTGCATGTTTATGGAACCAACCGCGAAATCTCTCCCTGCATGCATTCATTGTTACCTTTAACAGCCATGCCTTCTCATGCTCACGGTCCCGAAACGGTTCACTCTGCGCATACTTCAGAAAGACTGTCTGGAACACATCCTCGGCATCTGCCCGCTGCTTCATATGCAGAACACAGATTTTCTGTACCATATCCGCATACAGCTCTATGGCATTTTGTATTTCCTCTTCACTCTTCATACCGTTATCATCCCTCTATGCCTCCATTATACCGCAATTTTTGAAACCATGTTTGTTTTATCGTCCGTGATGGCTGTTTCCATTACCGTGATGCGCTCCCTGGCCACGACCTTCACTATGGTGATACCCCTGCATACCGTTATTGCAGTTTTCATTCAACTGGTGAGTTCCATCACAGTTTTCACTATGCTGATGAATTCCGTCACAATTTTCGTGATATGGGCAAGGGTTGGATGCAGTATCTGCGACCTGTTGTGCAGTCTGTGATACCGGCTGCTGTGAGCTGTTTGCGTTCGCTGTACTCACTGCTTCCGGCTGCACCGTGGTGTTGGAAGCAGGTGTTGTTGACGCATTCTGTTTCCGTGTCGTCTGCGCCTGTCTCTGTGCTGCTTCAGCCTGTCGTTTGGCAGCCGCATCTCTTGCCGCCTGCTGTTCCTTTAACGTACGCAGGCATCCATCCGCCGCAGAATGCATGTGAGAATGATAGCCTCCGCATAGATAAGCTGTATCCTGTGCATGAATCTGTGTACCTACACCTGCCGCAAGTCCGATTGCCAGCAGGGATGCTAACATAGCTTTCTTTTTCATTTTGTTTCCTCCTTAGGGTTTCCATCTATAACATGCCGCAGCCCTTAAAAACCTTTCAAAGAAATTTAATTTTTTTCCAAACTTTGAAATTCCTACAAAAAAGATGCGAAATCTTAGGCTTTTTCGGGAATACTAATGTATAATAATATGGTAAGTTTGGAGGTAATGATTATGAATCATGACTATATAGATATCAAAGGCGCTAGAGAAAACAATTTGAAAAACATTGATATCCGTATCCCGAGAGACAAGTTTGTCATCATGACCGGTGTATCCGGTTCCGGTAAGACATCTCTTGCATTCGATACGGTCTACGCAGAGGGACAGCGACGGTATGTGGAATCACTGAGTGCCTATGCACGCCAGTTCCTTGGCAACAGTGAGAAGCCGGATGTGGATTCCATTGAGGGACTTTCCCCGTCCATTTCCATCGATCAGAAGACGACCAGCAACAATCCGCGTTCCACGGTCGGAACGGTAACGGAAATCTATGACTATTTGAGACTTCTGTATGCAAGGGTGGGTATCCCCTACTGTCCGACACACAATGAACCCATCACATCACAGACGATCAAGCAGATGGTGGACCGCATCATGGAAATTGAGGATAAGACACGACTGACCATCTTATCTCCGATCGAGCATGGCAAAAAGGGAACCCACAGGGATTTGTTTGAGCATCTGCGCAAGGAAGGCTATATCCGTGTCCGCGTTGACGGAGAAATGAAGCTTCTGGAGGATGTGGAGTCTTTGGAGAAAAACAAAAAGCACAATATCGATGTGGTGGTAGACCGTATTGTCAAGGGGAGTGATCGTTCCCGCCTCCACGATTCACTGGAAACTGCGCTGAAACTGAGTGATGGACTGGCGGTTGTTACATATAATGAAGAGGAGATTCTGTTTTCCAGCAATTATTCCTGTAAATACTGCGGCTTCAACATTCCGAAGCTGGAGCCGCGGCTGTTTTCCTTCAATGCACCGTTTGGTGCTTGTGACCACTGTAAGGGACTTGGCATCACGCAGAAGGTGGATGTGGATTATCTGATCCCGGATCGCACCAAGTCCATACGACAGGGCGGTATTATATATTATAAGAATATTGTCGGAACAGAAAATCTGGAATGGCAGCGTTTCAAGGCACTGATTGACTATTATAAGATTGATATCGATAAACCGATCAAGGATCTGAAGAAAAGCGAACTGGACATATTACTGTATGGCTCCAAGGATCTCATTTCCTATCGACTGGCAAGCCGCAGCGGCAATGTCATGAAAAAGACGGAATTTATTGAGGGTGTATGTACTCTGATTGAACGCCGTTACATGGAAACCAGCTCTACAATGTCCAGAGAATGGTATGCGACCTTCCTTGCGGAGGCACCGTGCCCAATCTGTAAGGGACGCCGCTTGAATGAACAGGCATTAAGTGTTCGCGTAGGTGGCATCAACATTTATGAATGGACAACCATGTCTGTCAAGCAGGCAATCGAATTTATGAAGCAGCTGGAGCTGACACAGCAGCAGAAGGACATCGCTAAGCTGATCCTCAAGGAAATCGCAGATCGTCTGGGCTTTTTGAGCAATGTCGGTCTCGGTTATCTGACGCTGGATCGACTGGCAGGCTCTTTGTCCGGAGGAGAAGCGCAGCGAATCCGTCTGGCAACCCAGATCGGTTCCCGTTTAAGCGGTGTTCTGTATGTACTGGATGAGCCGAGTATCGGTCTGCATCAGCGGGACAACGACCGTCTGATCGACACCCTGAAAAATATGCGGGATCTTGGCAACTCACTGATTGTTGTAGAGCATGATGAGGATACGATGCGCGCCAGTGATTATGTCATTGATATCGGTCCGGGCGCCGGAATTCATGGCGGCAATGTTGTCGCAGCCGGTACACCGGAGGAGGTCATGGCAAATGAAAACTCCTTAACCGGTCAGTATCTGAGCGGGAAACGAAAGATAGAAATCCCTGCGAAACGACGTAAGGGAAACGGCAAGAAGCTGGAGATTGTCGGTGCCAGCGAAAACAACCTGAAAAATGTCAGTGTGAAAATCCCTCTGGGAACATTAACGGTCGTTACCGGTGTGAGCGGCAGTGGAAAATCATCCCTCGTTAATGAGGTGTTAAGCAAGGGTGTCATGCATGCACTTGGAAGAACAAGAATCCGTCCCGGCAAGCATAAGAAAATCAAGGGGATTGAAAACATCGACAAGCTGATTGATATTTCCCAGGATCCAATCGGAAGAACACCGCGGAGTAATCCTGCGACCTATACCGGTGTGTTTGATGATATCCGTGACCTGTATACACAGACTCCGGAAGCAAAGATGCGCGGCTATGAAAAGGGACGCTTTTCCTTCAATGTGAAGGGCGGACGCTGTGAAGCCTGTCAGGGAGATGGCATCCTGCGCATATCCATGCACTTTTTGCCGGATGTCTATGTCCCATGCGAGGAATGCGGCGGCAAGCGCTACAATGAAGAAACCCTGCAGGTAACCTACAAGGGAAAAAATATTTATGATGTTCTGGAAATGAGCGTGGAGGAAGCGATTGACTTTTTCTCCAATATGCATAAAATTAAACATAAGCTGCAGACGCTGAAGGATGTCGGTCTGGGCTACATCAAGCTGGGACAGAGTGCAACCTCCTTGTCCGGCGGTGAAGCGCAGCGTGTCAAGCTGGCAAGCGAGCTGCAGAGAAAAGCAACCGGTAAAACCCTGTTTATACTGGATGAGCCGACAACCGGTCTGCATACCCATGATGTGAAAAAGCTTCTGGAGGTATTGCAGCGGATCGTGGAAAACGGTGATACGGTCATTGTCATTGAACACAATCTGGATGTTATCAAAAGTGCGGATTATATCATTGATATCGGTCCGGAGGGCGGTGACGAAGGCGGTACGATCATTGCGAGCGGAACACCGGAGCAGATCATCAAGGTAGAAAACAGCTATACCGGTCAGTATCTGAAAAAGGTACTGGAGAAAGGATAGTGCATATGGAAGAACAGAATATCGTGAAAGTCAGAACGCTTGTCGAAAACTTTGACTTCATACAGATAACCGGAGATGATGCATCTCTGGAGCGTCCCATTGTCATTGCGGATACCAATCGCCCCGGTCTGGAGCTGGCAGGCTATTTTGAGAATTCCCAGCAGAAGCGGCTGGTTATTCTCGGAGATAAGGAAATCGCCTATATTGCGACAATGAGCGTACACAAGCAGCGGAAATCCTTTGACTTTATCACCAATGAACAGACACCGGCCATTATTGTGACCAAGGGACATAAGTGTCCGGATGTATTAAAGCGCTATGCGAAGCGGAAAAACTTTCCGATTTTCCTATCCAGCTCCCCGACCTACCGTCTGATTGTCGATATCGTGGCGTTTCTGGATGAGCAGCTGGCAACCAGCATGTGCATTCATGGAGGACTGCTCTCCATCTATGGAAAAGGTGTACTGATTCGCGGGGAAAGCGGAATGGGGAAAAGTGAAATCGCATTGGAGCTGATCAAGCGCGGTCACCTGCTGGTGGCGGATGACCGCGTGGACTGTTATCGAATTCACAACAAAATTGTAGGAAAGGCTCCGGAGCTGTTGCGGGAAATGCTGGAAATTCGTGGAATCGGTGTCATCAATGTATCCAGAATGTTCGGCGTCAGCTCTGTCCTGCCAAAAGCAGAAATCAATTTCCAGGTCAATCTGGAGCCGTGGAAAGCGGATCAGGATTATGACCGCGTAGGAATCGAAGAAAAAAAGCATGAGAATATTCTGGGCATCGACATACCGAAAATCGTTGTCCCGGTGCGTGAAGGCCGTTCTATGGCAGTCATTATTGAATCTGCGGTAACGAATTATATGTTATCCGTCATGGGGATGGACAGCGCCAAGGAGTTTGAGCAGCGTGTCCTTGACTATATCGAAAAGAACAAGAATGAACAATAGGAGGCTTTTATGACATTTTTTCCCGATATGAAAACCGTATTGACGATAGGATCCTTACAGGTCACATGGTACGCCGTGCTGATTCTGTCCGGTGCCTTTCTGGCATATTTTTTATCTCTTCGCCAGTTTAAGAAATGGGGGTATAAGGAAGAGGTATTTGAAAACTTCTTTCTGATGATGCTGCCGATCGCCATCATCGGTGCCCGTCTGTATTATGTTATCTTTGAATGGAACAATCTGTATGCGGCAGACCCGATCCGTATCTTCTATATATGGGAGGGCGGTCTGGCAATTCACGGAGGTGTGATTGCCGGAACGATATTCGGATGGTTCTACTTCCGCCGCTATCAGTATAACGGACTGCGTATTATGGATGTTGTTTTTCCGAATATGATGCTTGCGCAGGCAATCGGCCGCTGGGGGAATTTCATAAATCAGGAGGCGTATGGCGGTGTGGTAAATGCCAGCTTCTATGATCATTTCCCGGCCTTTATCCGTGATCACATGTATATTGACGGTGCATTCCGTCAGCCGACCTTCCTGTATGAAAGCGTCGGAAATCTGATTGGCTTCGTATTGATTACCGTGGTTTATAAAAAACACGGCAGAAAAAAACGCGGGGATCTGGCATTTGCCTATCTGGCATGGTATGGCATGATTCGCTTCTTTATTGAAGGAATGCGAACCGATTCCCTGATGCTGGGAGGACTTCGCGTCGCACAGCTGGTATCTCTGCTCGGTGTCCTAATCGGCATTTTAGGAATACTCGGTGTCTGGGATAAGGTATTTAAAAACATCTATCCGTTTAAAAAGCACAAGCCGGCAGTGATCTTTGATCTGGACGGGACACTGGTGGATACCAAGGAGCTGATTTACAAATCCTTTGAGCATACCTTTGCACAATACAAGCCGGGCTATACATTGAGTGAAGAGGAAAAGCAGTCCTTTCTGGGACCTACGCTGAAGCAGTCCTTCTTGCGCTATTTCAAGGAGGAACAGGTGGATGAAATCATCGCCTGCTATCGTGCTTACAATCATGAGCATCATGATGAATTTGTCAAGCCGATTCCCCATGTGAAGGAAACGCTGGAATATTTAAAGGCAAACGATTATCCGCTTGCCGTCATGTCCAACAAGCTGCAGGACATTGTCCGTATGGGATTGAAGCAGTTTGATCTGGAATCGTATTTTGAGATTATCCTGGGCGGTGCGGACGTTGAGCGGCCGAAGCCCGATCCGATTGGTATTCTGACTGCCTGTGAACAGCTGCATGTTCCGCATGATGATGTTGTCTATGTAGGGGATGCACCTACGGATATAGAGGCATGTAAGAAGATGGGCGCCTTCTCGGTAGCCTTTGTCTATGAAGAATCACGGGCACAAGAGATGCAGTTATGCAAACCCTGTGCTATCATTAGAGACATGTCTGATCTGATTACGATCATAAAGGAGGATCACGAATGGAGCGACGTTACGATTTAATTATCATTGGTGCCGGACCTGCCGGCATGAGTGCGGCAATATATGGAAGCAGAGCCGGCTTGAAAACAGCAATGCTGGAAATGGGTGCTCCCGGAGGAAAGCTGATCAAGACGGCGGAAATCAGCAACTGGCCGGGCATTATTGAAACAAACGGTGCCAAGCTGGCAAGCGATATGTTTGAGCATTCCACATCCTTTGGTGCGGAATACCTGTATGGCAATGTCATCCGTGTGGAGGATGGCGCATATAAAAAAATCGTCTGTGAGGATGGAACGGAGTATGAGGCAAAGGCTGTCATCGTGGCAACCGGAACACAGGAGCGTATGATGAATGTGCCGGGGGAACTGGAAAATGTCGGACGCGGTGTATCCTATTGTGCAGTATGCGACGGTGCATTTTTCCGCGATCAGGAGGTTGTGGTCATCGGCGGCGGCAACTCTGCGCTGGAGGAAGCAAATTATCTGACACAGTTTGCCAGCAAGGTGAATATCATAATACGACGGGATGTATTCCGTGCAGACAGCATTGTTCAAAATGCAATCAAGGATAATCCGAAAATCACGGTGGTGACAAAGCATGTGCCGGTGCGTGTTGTCGATGACGGTATGCGCGTTACCGGTCTGGTCATACGAAACGTGGATACGAATGTGGAAACAGAAATGAAAACACATGGCATATTCCCGTATATCGGACTGGATCCGGCTACCTCCTTTTTAGAGGGGCTGGGTATCCTGGATGAGCGCGGCTACATGATCGTGGATGAAAACTGTGAAACAAAGGCAAAGGGCATCTATGGTGCCGGAGACGTCATTGCGAAAAAACTGCGCCAGGTTGTTACGGCAACCAACGACGGAGCCATTGCGGCACAGCATGCATTTCATGAGATAAAGGGGATCTGATTATGGCAAAATACGTTTGCGATATCTGTAACTGGGAATACGATGAGACGGCAGGTCTGCCGGATCAGGGAATTGCCCCGGGTACAAAGTGGGAAGAGCTTCCGGAGGATTTCAAGTGTCCTCTGTGCGGTGCACCGAAGGAAATGTTCACGCAGCTGTAAACCGTATCGGATAAAGAAAGACAGTCATCCGCAATATCCTGCATGGATATTGGAAGACCTGTCTTTTTTTCTGCATTGATGCTTCTCTTTCTGTCTCTTAAAGTATCTTGTATAACGAACAATCATCTGCTTTATGAAAACAGACTTTCTTCATGCATACAATGTAAAACTATGCACATACAGCTTATCATTTCCTGATTGTCATGGCTTTCTGAAACAAAAAATTCACAACTGATACCTCATAATATAAGGAAGGGTAGATAAATACCGGAAGGGAATACATTCCATGGCATAAAGAATGCTTCAAATGTGAAATCTGTTATATTGCCGGCTGACAGGATATGCTAAAATAGAAGAAGTGATGCAGTGAAAGGTGAGAGAATATGAAAAGGATAACAGGAATTGGAATCATGGTATGTATGCTGCTTCATTTTTTGTTACCGGTATATGCGGCTGATAGCATACAAACGGAATTTGAACGCTTTCTCAGCTTTATACAGGAGCATCCGCAGGGCGGGACATTTGAAATGCAGGATGACATGATCATCAATGCGGATATCATCACAAACAGAGAGATTACCATTCACACCAATGGCTATCAGGTAAGAATTGAACATAACATCGATGGGGATTCCAACGTTAATATAGATAATTTCAATAACGATGCTGCATGGGGGTTTGTCGATAAAGAAAAAACACTGACGATAGAGGGCAGCGGAAAAAACAGACCGCTGGTATATATGAATACCGGTGTAAGTGCGTTTGGTTTGCGCATTCACAGCACAGAGGGCACAGCTCTGGAAATAGCCGGCGGTGAAGGATTATATGCAAAATATACAGATAAGAAGAATTATATCAGTGCTGAGGGTGACAATGCAATCGGAGTATTAAATAAAAATCCGTATCAGGAACATTATTATTCCGCAAGTATGGTGGATGTTGATATCTATACCAACGGAGACAACAGCATCGGCGTGCTTGCAGACTGGTTTCAAATTGAGTATTCACGCATAGAGGTAAACGGCACTGGTTCAAAGGCGATTCAGATACCGGACGGCTGCTATATCGGCAATGAGGTTATTATCGTGGAAAACAATCATCCGCTGGAAAAGGAATGGAAGCTGGACACTCCCATGCCAACGAAGAAAATTGCAGCCCTGCAATCCCATACGGTGGATGATCTGCCATTGCCTAAGCAGGTTGAAGTGACTGCTGTGTCAGAAACCGGAGAAGAAAAAAGCTTTCAGATATCCCTGCAGTATGATACCACAGCATATGAGCGTGGCATGCAGACACACAAGCCATTTTATTTGTATGGTATTGCGGATGAAAGCAGCAGGGAACGAATCGATATCATTGAGCATGCGTTTCCCTTTTATATCATCCCCGACAGCGAACCTGTGTTTGATATGTCACTGTATATGATTCGCAATGATACCGATTATTATTTTCATATTCCCCGGGCATATAATGCCAAAGCGATTCATCTGTATACAAGCACTGACAAAACGCATTGGAAATTTCAACACGACAGCATCCCCAGCATGTCGCAGTATGCACCGGGAAGCATTGTCCTGCCACCGTATATTGTTGTTTATATGCTGCAGGTAACAGAACCGTTCACCTATGCCAGAGTTGAAATCATCGGTGGATATTATGATGGACGAAGCTATGTGCTAAAGGTGCATGATGCTGCCGGAAATCCGATTCCGGATGCTTCTGACCAGAATAAAAATGATGGCGGAGGAGAAGGAAATGACGGGCAGGGCGGTGGAAGAGGAGAGTCTCCCTATGTACCGGATACACCGAATGACAAAGACGAAACAATACCTTGGACGATTGGACAGGATGCCTCACAGATAAGCGAAGCTGTAAAAAAAGAACAGAGAAAAAAAGAGAAGGTGAACAGGATGGAGAAACATGAAGGAAAACCGGATGCAAAACAGACGACAGCCCAAGCAGATTGTGCGGATGCAGAGCAACTATATACAGGGAAGAGCAAGAATACAGGCTCTACACAGATAAAGCAGTCGCAAAGCGCCGTACTGCGGGAATTTCTTACACTGAATCCGGCTGCCTTAAAGGACATGATAACCGGCGAACAGTATGAAACGATTTCTCAATCCGGTAAAATCATAGGGAAGGTATGGGAAAGCAGTGCTCCCTTCCTGCGAATTCTGCAAAGACTGTTTCAATGATACAGGCCAATTCACATCCTGAACTAAAGCCAGTGCGGTTATACATGAAAAAAGTACACCCGGGTGATGCCATGGTGCACTTTTTGTATTATATGATTTGTACGCTGTCTTTTTCAATCAGCTGCGGCTTCAGACAGATATCCTGTTGACGATGCGCAGGGTCACGCAGCTGTGCCAGCAGTTCATTACAGGCAGTTTTCGCCAGCAGTCCGACATTCTGATCCACACTTGTGATCTCAGTACCCAGCGTAAACCGGTTTAATGTGTTGTCATAGCTGACGATGGATATATCCTGCGGTATGCGGACATGATGCTCCTGGAAGTAACGCATGACCCCCAGTGTCATCATATCATTACAGATAAAGGCAGCGGTAACATCCATCTTCATCAGCTGCTTTGCACAGGTATATCCACCCTGAAAGCGATAATTTCCATCGAGAATATAATCTTCACGAACCTCCAGCTGGAACTGCTGCATAGCTTTGCGATAGCCTGCAACACGGCTCGCCCCAGTTTTGCTTGCGGAAGAAATTCCGATGCATGCGATTTTTTTGTGGCCGCTTTTCACTAGCTTTTCAATGGCCATATAAGCACCTGATTCGTTATCAAAATAAACCTTGCTGCAATTCAGATCGGGATACATACGGTCAATCATCACATAAGGGATGGAAAGGGATGCCAGCTTTTTGCGTATCGTTTCATCCTGATAGGATTCATTGCTGACGGTGATACCAAGACCGTCAACCCCTCTTGAAACAAGGAGATCGATGAGCATGCTGTCATCCGCTGCATGATCATTGGAATTCACGATCATGAGTGCGTATCCCAGCTCCCGGAGGTATTCCTCCATCCGTTTGCATAATGCGGAGAAGAACAGGTTTTCGATATCCGGGATGATGAGGCCCAGAATATTCGATTTTCTGGTGACCAGACTTCTTGCGGTCTGATTGACCTTATAATTATACTGCTTCGCAATGTCCTTGATGGTGTCGCGTGTCTGCTGAGCTACACGGCATGGTCTATCGTTCAACACGAGCGACACCGTACTGACACTGACACCCGCTTTTTTTGCGATGTCCTTAATGGTCACTTTCATATATTCCTCCTGCACTGTAATTTTTAAAAAGGTAATTACCCTTCCTGATAATTACCTTTATTTTATCATAATCCTGCAGGGATTGCTGATGATTTTACAGGAACATGATCATGGATAAAACAAACATGGTAACAACACCGGCGATCATAGGAACAGAGTTACGCTTAACAATATCCAGAGGGTTCGCTTTAATCGTACCGGCAACAATGACAACAACGGCTGCAACCGGGGATACCGCACGCATCAGATTACCGCACAGTCCCATCGGAATGGATACGGCGATGGCAGAGATTCCGGCAGCTTCAGCCAGTGGTACCATCAAAGGAACCATGGCATAGAACAATGCTGTTCCACTTCCGCTCAGCAGTACAATCAGAATCGTCAGTCCCATCAGAATCAACGGAAGTACAAAGCCCATTCCTGATCCCTGAACACCAAGCATGGCAGTCTGTAAAGCATCGATCAGACCAATGGAATTCAGACCTAATACAAATACACTAGCTGCAACCAGCAGTGCAACGATTGGCATGGAACTTCCCATTCCCTTGAAGAAATCTTCTGTCTGCTTCAATACCTTTCCACTATCCTTCGTACGTATAATTTCACACACGATAGCGATCAGGAAGGAGAGCAGAGAAGCTACCTCAACACTGATATCAACATTACTTCCGGTTACGCTGCGAATGATATAAACAACGATAAGAAGCAGAATCGGGAAGATGGGAAGCAGTGTATAAACAAAACGATACAATCCGCCTTCCGGAACCGCCTTAACCTCGTGAACCTCAACATTGTCTTCCAGCTTCCCTGTGTTTTTCTTGTCCATAAACTTCTGCCAGAAGAAGTGCACAACGGCCATAACAATCAGGGTCGGTACGGAAATCATGGCATGGTACTGGATAACATAGTCGGTAACACTCATACCTGCAAATGCAGGATATTTTGCAAGCTCTGTTGCTACGGCAACATTGTCACCGCCAAGAGGAGTCGGCATAACCGTTGCGGTAGTGGCAATGACTGCCGCTGCGGTCAACGGAGACATACCGGCCTGACGCAAAACAGGATACAGTGTCGCAAGCAGGATGATGGCAAGGTTGGAAGCACTTGGAATTACAAGAGACAGTACATTTCCTATCAGGAATACCAATGGAACAAGGATATATACCGATTTAATTTTCTTGATTGGCTTGGTAAGAGTATGAACCGTAACCTCATTGGCACCGATGCTCGTCATATAGGCGGAATAGCCGCCCAGAATCAGAATGATGAAGCCGGCAGCCGGAAGTGTACTCTTGAATTGATCGATTACAGCCTTCAGCGGATCCAGTACGGTAAGACCGGTTGATTCAAATTCCTTGATTGCGATTGGATTTCCCATGGCGATTGCGATATACATCAACACAATACCCATGGCAAACAGTGTGATTTTAATATCCATTTTTTTGATCAGCATGATAACGACGATAATAACGGCAATCAGTGCAGATCCATACATAATGATATCATTCATATGTGTTCTCTCCTTTTATATTATACATTCTATCTGCATTTCGCAATGGCTTCCTTGAACCATGTACGGAATGCATTCCCGTCGATATCCAGACAAACTGTGGCATTCGGCTCTTTCCCTAAATAGCCCTTCAGATCAACCAGCGTACAGCCGGCAGTCATCGTGCCATGCAGTTCTACATCCAGATACGTTTCCACCGCCTCAAACAGCTCCGGCTTCAACAGATAGGCAACTGCTGTTGCATCATACATTTTCAGGCCTGTGCGAAAACTTCCCCCGCGGTATTTCTTAAACAGGCAGTATGCCATTTCCCCGGTTTTGTTCATGGTGCGGATTTCCTCACTGTCTTCCGGCAAAACCAGAGCCTTTAATCCGACATCCAGTCCAACCATTGTCAGCTTTACCCCGCTGTGGAATACCATATGTGCGGCTTCCGGATCCAATGCGATGTTAAATTCAGCCATGACACCCTTGTTTCCACGGCTTGCGCTGCCTCCCATGAGGACGATTTCACGGATATTCCGCTTCACCTCGGGGTAGGTCTTCAACAGCAGCGCGATATTGGTCAAGGGTGCAATCGGAACTAGTGTTACCGGCTCACTGCTGTTCATGATGACATTGCGCATGGCATCAACGGCATTTTCCTTTAACGGCTGCTGCGTCGGCTCTTCAAAATCAAAGCCCTCCATACCGCTTTTTCCATGTACACTGCTGGCATCTTCAAATTCACGAATCAGCGGTCGGTCGGCACCCACAGCCACCGGAACATCCTCACGCCCAAAGTATTTCAACAGGCGCAGGGCGTTGTAGGTTACCTTATCCAGACCGACATTACCTGCAACGGTTGAAATCAGACGGACATCCAGCTCCTCTGAAAATAATGCAATGGCAATGGCGAGTGCGTCATCAATACCCGGATCGGTATCGATGATAATCGGACGTTTGTTCATATCAGTTTTCCTCCTTGAAGTAGTGCTCTACTTCCTTTTTATACGGGATGGATGCCTGTGCGCCTCTGCGTGTTACGGTGAGTGCCGCAACTCTGGTCGCAAATTCCATGGCTTCCTTCATATCCACATCCCTTGACAGGCAGCTGCAGAGAGCTCCGATAAAGGAATCTCCGGCTCCTGTAGTGTCAACGGTTTCCACCTTTTGTGCAGGTACAAACAGATACCTGCCAAAGGCATTGCACATACTGCCGTGTGTTCCAAGCGTGATAAGCGCATCCACACCTCTGGCTTCAAAGCTGTGCATGGCTTCCATACAGGACTCCTCATCACTTGGATAAATCCCGGTCAACAGCTCGCATTCACTCTGGTTCACAACAATCAGATCCAGATGCTCATACACATCACTGTCCAGAACACGGGCAGGTGCGGGATTTAACATCGTGTACATGCCCGCCTGCTTTGCATGACGCAATGCGTTTCTTACCAGTGCATAATCATTTTCCAGCTGTGTCAGGAAGATATCATCCTTTCGTGCCAGCTTCTGCAGCATTTCCACGAAGGCCGCTTCCGGCAGCGTATGGTTTGCTCCATTCCCCAGAATGATGCGGTTATCTCCATGACTTCGAATGATCATCGCAACTCCGCTGGTTTCATGCGCATCACGGAAAACGCCTTCGGTATGAACACCATAGCCCTGTAGTGCCTCCAGCAGCTGTTCTCCGAACACATCATTGCCGATATTGGCAATCATATGCGTTTCGGCCCCCAGCTTGGCTGCAGCTACCGCCTGGTTGCCACCCTTACCACCCGGATTGACAAAGAAATCAGATCCGTTTATGGTTTCCCCGTTCTTTGGAAGATCGACACACTGTATGGTCAGATCCATGTTTAAACTACCTAATACAATCACTTTTTTCATTTTCTCACCTCACAGGGATCATAAAATTTCACCATACCCGGCCCCATTCCGTCACATGGACGCTCCAGAAAGCCATGCTTTTTATAGAAGGGAACACAGTTCGGTGTGGACATGAGACCGATGTAGGCACCCTCACAGGCAGCGCCTGCAAGATATTCCTGCAGCTTCTGCATCAGAAGATTTCCGATCCGGTTCTTCTGATAAGCAGGATCCACCACCACATCCTTGATAAAGAAGGCGATACGGCCGTCTCCGACAATACGGGCAATGCCGATGGGACGCTTATCATCAAATACCACAACGGAGTACAGGGAATTGGCAATCGCCGTTTCCACATCCTCTTTTCTGTATTCTTTGAAATTCACTTTTCTACGCAAATCAATGTAGATGGATGCGGTAAGCGCATTATCCTTACAAAGGAACCTCATGTCTTTCATCTCCTTGATAAAACGTTTTATCACGTTTACGGGGATATAATATCATGGAGTGAAAGCGGTGTCAACAGTTTTGATAAAACGTTTTACCATATTGATACGGTAATGTTAAAACGCTTACATCGAAAACTACGGTAAACGCTTTCTGAGATATGGTAGAAATGCACATGCAGGCAGGCTATGCCCATAACGCTCCTATTCGCATAAAAAGAAAACGCCTCGTACCAGTTACGTGTATCTGAACACGAACAAAACGTTTTGATGAATGTGCAGGCATTCATTAAAAGCCGCTTGCTATATAGCTGGCGGTAGTTCACAGCCAATTGAACAAACGGCCTATCCATGACAGAAAACAGGCGGGCAGACAGACAAAGCACCATGTGAACAAAGCCGATACATTTACGTATCTGCTTTTCTCATAAGTACAAGGAGGAAGGTCCACATTCTTATATTTTTGCTTAAAAACTGGCGCACACCTGTATGCTGTGGTAAACTTATGATATGAGGTGGTAGCAATGAACGAACAGAACGTAGTATTGATAACAGGAATGTCCGGAGCCGGTAAAACGACGGCCATGGGTATTCTGGAGGATATGGGATATCACTGCATTGATAATTTCCCCGTGCAGCTGCTGGAATCTCTGGGAAAAATTATCAACGCCAAGCCGGATCCGCGCTACAGCAATATCGCTCTGGCAACGACTGCGATCGATTATCCGAAGTTCCTGCAGTATTTTGAGAATATGGATGTAAATGTACGCGTGGTTTTTCTGGACGCATCCAATGAAAAGCTGCTGCTGCGCTATAAATTCACAAGACGCCATCACCCGATGATGATGTTTTCCAAGGCGAATACGCTGGAGGAGGCTATCGAGGTGGAACGTGATATGTTCAACGCGCTGAATGAACGTGCGGTCCTTCACATCGACACGACCATGATGGATCAGCACGGCTTGAAAAGTGTGCTGATGGAGAAGCTCTCACTCAACAGCAAGCCGGTCTTCTCGATTTCCTTCGTATCCTTTGGCTTTAAGCATGGCGTACCGATGGATGTAGACCTTGTTTTTGATGTCAGATTTCTTCCGAATCCATATTATATAGAGGAGCTGCGTGAACAGACTGGCGATGATGCTCCGGTCTATGATTATGTCATGAGCTTTGATCAGACGAAGGAATTTATCCGTCATCTGAAAAGCTTTCTGGACTATGTGTTTATCCAGTATAAAAATGAGAAGAAAAATCATTTAACCGTGGGAATCGGCTGTACCGGAGGGCACCACCGAAGCGTGTCTGTCACCAACTGGCTGTATTCCCACTATAGGGACCAGTATCATTGCTATAAATCACACAGAGATAAGAAAGTAGGCTGACCGAATGAAAAATGTAGTCGTAATCGGCGGAGGGACTGGTTTATCTGTTATGCTGCGTGGTATGAAGCAGATTGAGAATATCAATCTGACGGCCATTGTCACCGTAGCGGATGACGGGGGAAGCACCGGGCGGATCCGACGTCAGTTTCATATCCCTGCCATGGGGGATGTACGCAATGTCATGTGCGCCATGGCGGAGGAGGAGAGTATCTTTACGTCTCTTATGAACTATCGATTTGACGGTGAATGTGATGATGTCGGCGGACACAACCTGGGAAACCTGATCCTGACCGCCATGACAAAAACAACCGGAAGCTTTATGGAAGCTATCCGTACATTCTCAAAGTTTCTCAACGTAAAGGGACAGATCATCCCAAGCTCGCTGCAGGTCATCACCCTGTATGCCGTAATGGAGGATGGAACGATTGTGCGTGGGGAAAGCAATATTCCAAACTTCAACAACCGGATAGAAAAGGTGTTTTATCAGCAGCGCGTGGAACCGACCAGAGAAGCCCTGCAGGCAATTCATGAAGCGGATGTCATCGTATACGGTATCGGAAGTCTGTATACCAGTATTATGCCGAATCTGATTGTTGACGGTGTTGTGGAGCAGCTGCGCAGCAATCCGGTAAAAAAGATTTACTTCTGCAATGCCATGACCCAGCCGGGGGAAACGGATGATTTCACGCTGGAGGACCATGTTGCGGCCATACAGAAGCACTCCTTTTCGGAGGCGGTGGATATCGTAATCACACACAACAATCGTGCCCAGCGTCATATTCTTGAAAAATACAAGGATATGGGAAGTGAACCTGTGCGGGTTGCACAGGAGGAGCATTCCTATCAAATTCTATATCGAGATGTATTGAATTTCGATGATGATCTGATCCGCCATGATTCAAATAAAATCCGGGATGTTCTCGGAGAGATTATAAACAGTAAGGATGAATAGAAATGTCGTTTACAACGGAAGTAAAATCGCAGATTGCGGCAAATGAGCTGCATCCCTGCTGCATGAAGGCGGAGCTGACTGCTGTCTTGCAGATGTGCTCTACGATGAATTTTACATCGGAGGGTATGCATCTGACGGTAAAAACGGAAAATGCCAATACCGCCAAGCGCGTGTTTCGCTTTTTAAAGGAGCTGTATCAGGTGGATACACAGCTGTCTGTCATAAAGAAGATGAAGCTGAAGAAAAACAACATCTATGTAATCCGCGTGAAAAACAAGGCGATGGAAATACTTCGTGATCTGGAAATTATGACAGAGCGCGGACTGCAGAACCATCCCTCCAGCAAGATGGTACGCAAGGAATGCTGTGCCAGAGCATATCTGGCGGGTGCGTTTCTGGCCGGAGGGTCTGTGAATTCTCCAAGCAAATCCAACTACCATCTGGAAATCAGTACCCAGAATGTGGATTTGGCCAAATTCATATGGAAGCTGATGCAGCGCTTTGATCTTCCTGCTAAGCAGATCCGGCGTCGGAATCAGGAGGTTGTCTACCTGAAGGCCAGTGATAAAATCAGTGACTTTCTGCGCTGTGTGGGAGCAAGTGATGCGGTATTCACCTTTGAGGACAGCCGCATTCAGCGGGATTTCATGAATTCCTTAACACGGTTGGACAACTGTGAGCTGGCAAATGAAATGAAAAGCATAACCGCCGGCAAAAAACAGCTGGAGGATATTCAGTGGATTGAGACCTATCGCACCCTGGACAGCCTTCCGGAAAAGCTTCAGCATGTCGCATATGCCAGAAAACAGCTGCCGGAAGCCAGCCTGAACGAGCTGTGTGAATACTGTGCAGAGGAATTCAATGAAACGATATCCAAATCCGGTATGAAGCATCGCCTTGCAAAGCTGCGGGAACTGGCAGATCAGTATCGCAAGGAATAAAATCGAATAGAAAGTGCAGACTATAAAGGGTGATCTTATGAAATTAAGACTGTTTATTATGTTTGCACTTTTTCCTTTCCTGCATGCGACAAGCTATTCTGCAAAGCTGGTCAGCTGCAGCCAGGATCAGATTGTTTTGAAAAGTCAGGACAGTGAATTCAGAGTTTCTCTGTTCAATACGAAAATAACAAAGGAGGAGGGCTGGCAAAAGACCTGTGAGCTGCTGGAGGATGCAACATCCATCCGTTTTGAAATTGATCCTTCCAGCAAGATCGAAGAGCCGGTTCCTGTGTATCTGTTCGCTGATGATAAGCTGGTACAGGAGGAGCTGATGAAGCAGGGGCACGCCTACCCAATGATCCGCAATCCGGAATATACGTATGAAAAACGTCTGGAAAGTGCCTATGATGCCACACAGACGATGGCTAAGCCTGCCGAAGTGAAAACCAAAAGCCGTCCTGCACTTGTCGGTCCGCTGTATTTCGGTGCTGCTTTACTGCTCTGGCTGCTCATGCTGCTGTATATGCTGCACAGACGCAAAAAGAAGCAGCGGACTGTGGAAAAAGAACAGACAGATGCCGAGGCAGGTTAAGTTTTTACGCTTTTACATTCACAGATGTGCGGTTTTATATTATAATGAGAGAAGAAAGCGAGGAAATCGTACATGGATGTTATCATTTATCTACTCTTTATCTGCCTGGTCATTTATATTGTGATAACACTGCTGCCGGTGATATTGCCGATCGTAGCAATTATTGTGATTGCATTTTCCATACTTATCTGGTATGCCAAGCGAAAGGTACGCAGGCATATGGAGGAATATGAAAATGAATGGAACCAGCAGCAGGAAGAGTATACAACCGGCAACAATTCCAATCTGGATTCCGATGATGTCATTGATGTGGAATTCACAGAACGGGATGATGAGTAACGTATGCTGAGAGATGCAGGGAAGCAGGACAAGGCAGAAATATATGAATTATGGAAGCAGTCGTATCCAAATCAAAACCGAAATTATCTGAATTTTTATTTTAAAAATATATTCGACAAGGGACGCTGTATTGCTCTGGAACAGGATCAGCGCATTATTTCCAGTCTGCAGCTCAATGAGCATATCCTTCGTTTACGCGACAAGCAGCTGAAAATCAGCTACATACTCGGTGTGTCCACGCTGCCTGATTATCGCAGAAGAGGACATATGCGCAGACTGATGGAATCGGCGCTTGATGAGGCGGGACACAATCATCTGGTAACCCTGATTCGCGGCTTTTACCCAAAGCTGTATGAGCAGTTCGGATTTGAGACCGTGTATGAGAGAAAGCTGTATACGGTTCCCAGAGAATGTCTGCACAAGGTTTCGCTGACAAACATATCCTATGCGGCTGAGCCGCAGGAGCTGTTACAGGCCTATCAGAATTTTACAAAGCACTTTGACGGCTGCTATGTGCGTGATCGGGAATATTATGTACTTCTGCAAAACGAAATTGTGGTTACACAGAAGCAGATGGTGGTATATCGGAACCGGCAGGGGGAGGTTTGCGGCTATCTGATTTTCCATAAGAAAAAACAGGAGATTCATGTGGAAGAAGCAATCTATCTGGAATCTGTCGTATTGATGCGTCTGTTGAAGGCGGCAATCGGCAGGGAACAGGAGATACTTGTAGAGGTATCCCAGAGTGAGAAGCTGGAAAAAATATTTCCGCTGCTGATTCCCAAAAAGCAGCCATTCATCATGGCCAGAATCAATAATCCGGAGCTTTTCAACAAGCTTTACAATCTGGAGGTGAAATCCGCTGCCGAGGCCTTTGCTTCTGCACTGCGGCCGCTCTGGATTCATGAATATTATTAAGGATATGCATCCGGCATATCTTTTTTTGTTTACCTGAAACACAGGCCTTTCCAGCAAAGGGAAGCATAGTCATCCGGTTGGAGATCATCTGCGAAGTGAATGGAAATCCTAAGGTGCATTCTGAAAAACAGACACAGGCACTCATAGGAGGAAGTGCTGGCTGGCTCATATGAAAATCCATACATCCTTTGATAAAGGAAGACAGAAAGGGATAAAAAAAGATATCCATATAGCGGATATCCGTTCATTACTTATTTCTTATCTGTCAAAGAAGGATTGGCTTTTTTATAAAACAGAGCGCGAACCTGAAACAGTGAAACACCGATTGCAAGAATGCCCAATGCAATACACATGGCTTTCATCAGATCATCATAGCCACCCTCCGAGAACGGAAGCAGAATGATCAGAATACCAAACAGCAGATAAGCGGCTATTTTCATATAAATTTTCTTTGTTTCTTCACTTGCGGCAGTCAGCAGTCTCGGCGGGCGTTCCTTCGGCTTGAAATTCGGTATCTGCGTCTGCTTTTTCAGGAACAAACGGAATTTTACCTCCATCAGTGCGTAAGCCGCAACACCGATGATAATGGAAAGCAGAGCACCCAAATCAAAGGAGTATGCCAGAATACCGCCAATCAGACCTACAATGAAACGCGAGCTGTAGGTTTTGTATTTTGGAATATCGTTCAGAATGTAACCAACATGATCGAAAACATTATAATACACATAGCGGTTGTGATCATCCTTATAGATATGCATGCCGGCAAGCTCTTCACCGTTCATGCCTTTTTTCTTCTTATTTACAGCTTTATTAGCCATGTTATCACCTCTAGTTTACATTATATATGGAAACGCTTTTTTCGTCTAGCAAAACAAGAATATAAATTAGCAATAATTTTGTACAAATTAACAACATTTTGCGCACCTCGTTGTTTTTTTATAAACGCTGAGCTATAATGAAATCGTAATGAAAAGGATTTCAAATCCGGAAAAGGAGTGAAGGAACATGATCTTTGGAAAAGACACAAAAGAATGGGAAAGTTTAAAAGGAATTTACACGGCAACAGAAATTAACCAGCAGCCGAACACCTGGAAAAAAACAATCAAGCAGGTAGAGGAACACAAGGAAGAAATCAAGGCATTTATCGAAAACGTAACGAAACACGATGACTATGATATCATTCTGACAGGCGCAGGTACCAGTGAATTCGTTGGAAACGCCATCTTCACATATGTGAGCAAGAGAACAAACTATAAAACAAAATCATATGCCACTACAGATATCGTGGCAGCTCCGGAAAACTATCTGTCTCAGACAAAACCAACCCTGCTGATTTCTTACGGACGCAGCGGAAACTCACCGGAATCTGTAGGTGCAGTAGATGTGGCGGATGAAGTATGCGGTAAGAATCTGTATCATCTGTTTATTACCTGCAATCATGAGGGTGCTCTTTCAAAGGCAGCGGAAAAAAGAGAGAATGCATATGCAATCAATCTGACTCCTGAAACACACGATCAAAGCTTCGCTATGACTTCCAGCTTCTCTAATATGATGCTGGCCACCCTGCTGTGCTTCAGTCTGGATAATCTGGATGAAGTGAAAGCAGAGCTGGAGGACGTTATCAAGGCTGCAGAAAGAATGCTTGCCAACAACTGGGAATTCTTCAAGGATGCTGTAGGCGCATATGACTTCAACCGTATCGTTTATCTTGGCGCAAACTGCCTGAAGGGAATCGCACAGGAATCTCAGCTGAAGATTCTGGAGCTGACTGCCGGACGCGTTGCGACAATGTATGATTCTCCAATGGGATTCCGTCATGGACCGAAATCCATCATCAATGATGATACACTAACCATCGTTTACCTGAGTGATGATCCATATACACGTCAGTATGAAGTGGATCTGATTAAGGAAATGAGCCCGCAGCGTAAAGGAAACAAGCTGATGGCAATTATGAATAAGAGAGATGAAGAGGTTGCAGGTCTGGTTGACTATGCATTCTCATTCGATCTGGACAATGAGCATGAAAACGCATTCCTTGGATTTGATTACATCGTTGCTGCACAGGTACTTGCATTATTCAAATCTTTATCATATGATATAACTCCGGATAACCCATGTCCTACAGGAGAGGTTAACCGTGTTGTAAAGGGCGTAATTCTGCACCCTTACACAAAGAGATAGGAACGGAGGATATAAAGATGATCGGACTAATCGTAACCGGACACGGTAATTTTGCATCCGGATTGACCAGCTCATTGAAGCTGATTGCCGGAGAACCAAAGAATTATGTAGCAGTAGACTTCCTGGAAAGCTATTCTGTAGATGACCTGGAACGCGAATTAACAAAAGCACTGGACGAGCTGAAGGACTGCGAAGGCGTTCTGGTTCTGTCTGACCTTGGTGGAGGGTCTCCATTCAAAACTGCAGTTATGGTAGGATACCCGAGAGGCAATGTTGAAGTTGTTGCCGGTACAAACCTGCCGATGCTGATTGAAGTCAATATGGGACGCCAGTTTGTAGAAGAACTGGGTATGCTGACTGAAATGGCAATGAACACTGGAAAAGATCAGGTTGTTCGTTATGAATTTAAGCCTGTTCAGCAGGAAGAGCCAACAGACGGAATCTAAGAGGAAGCTGATGCATGATTGATTGGCATACCATACTCTGGTGCTGCATCACCCTTGGTTTTCTGCTCATCTGCTTTCTGCTCATCTATTATATCGTGAGCGCACGTATGATGAAAAAGAAAAGAGAAGAACTGAAGGATCAGCTCAATCGTATGAAGCCGGGGAAGGATATCCTGTTCGCAGGTGGTATCAGGAGAAAGATTATCCGTGCAAAGGAAGAGTACCTCGATGTTGAAGTGGCAAAAGGAATTGAAATTACAATTTCCAGACTTGCGGTCAACCAGGTGCTGGAGAAAAGAAACTCTTCGAAAACAAAATAATGAAAAGCACACAAAACCACGCTGGAATTGTGTGCTTTTTCTATGAATTCGACACTAAAGTTTCAGAAGTCTTTCCTATATGAAAGAATATCCCTTTGTGATTACCACAGAGCTGTTGCAGAATCACAAGATTGCTTCTATTCTTCTGCTACCGCTGGCATAATCTTTTCCGTATATAAAATACATTTTCCTGTTCTCTCAGAAGAATAACCCGCTTTTTCATCCAAATTCATATACATGAGGACATAAAAACCAGACAATACAAGAAATCGTCTGGTTTTCAGCTGTCTTTTATGAATCATTGTTTGAATATGAGTTTTTCTTCCTTCATAAACCAACTCATTCCATATTTCTAATAGGAATCTGTGAACATATCTGTGTGTTGTGACAACCATACGCTTTACAGATGCTGCTAATTGTAAATCGTCTTTGCATAATCTGTCGGAGTGATACCGAACTGCTGCTTGAATTTCCTTGAAAAATAGTGAATGGAGGTAAATCCCATCATACTGGCGATTTCGCTGATTGTGTAGACACTCTCTTTAATGAGCAGCTTGCTTTTGTTAAGCTTCAGGTCACTGATATACTGCTTCGGCGCAACCCCAAGGTTATTTTTAAAGAGCGTCTGCAGGCTGGAGCGTGATATTGAGAATTTCAGACAGATTTCCTCGATGGTGATCTGCTCATAGATGCTGTCATTGATAAAAATTACGATTTCATTTAACAGCTCATTTTCAAACCGCTGCTGCATCGGTGTAGATGCGACAGGGGAACTGGTAAGGAAATCATATTGCAGAATTTTGATAAGCAGCTCCTTCATGTAACACAGCATCAATTCACTGTCATAAAGCATATCATTGCCGGAGACCTTAATAAAATTGTTTAAAGCGTTGTGGATATCACGGTGGGCATTGTAGACACGATTCGTGACAAGATAGGAATCGGGTATTTCCATATCAAACATGATGGTGAGATAGGAACATGATTTTGCGTGACCGGTTTTCTGGGTATGGTACTGCCCGGGAGCATATAAAATAAGATCCAATTCATCCAGCTGATACGTTTCTCCATCCACCGTCGTTTCCAGCTCGCCATTGTCGATGAAGGTCAGCTCCCAGTAATTGTGCTTCTCACCCGGAAAGGTATAGCTGGCATTGCGGACCTGATAATAATAGGCTAGAATTTCTTTTATCTCAAAGGTTGGTACGATTGGCTCATAGACGATTGGATTATGGTCATAGGTAGACATCTGTCTCTTCTTTGCCTTGAAATCCATCTCCACTTCCAGCTTAGCACTGGAGGATATGCATAGAAAATTAAATTTAACGCCCTTTCGTATTTTGATATGACGATGTACTACAAAACGCTCATAGCTTCTGGCAGTATCATCCTTTGTGACGACCAGCATAACGATTCCGCTCTGTACGCGAACATAGATGTCACTGGTATAGAACATGAAATTATCAAAGCTCTTGTCCTTCAGCTTTACAATTGTGCGACTGAGCTTCGGTGTCTGGTGCTTTGTGAGTTCATTGACGATTTCACCGTATTTATTGAAAATAAAACTTGTTGTTTTATTAAACAAAGCAATCACCCTCTCATTACTATTAGTATATCAAATTCAGATTTGATATAAAAGGAAAAAGGAAGAAAATCAAGCAGCAATGAAATCACTGAAAACTCTATATTTTTATGTAAGTGTTTTCATAAAATGGAAATGGTAATAAAAAAAGACAAATTTAATTTATTTATCACACAATTAACAAAAATCATGGGAATATGTAAAATTTTGATGCTGGTATGTATATTTCTGATAGTTTGCATTATTTACCTGCCAAATCTCCGGAAAATTACTAAAAAGTACAAAATCACTGATAAAAAGTGTAAAGAATTATGCTGTTTTTTGACATAGAATCTAAGTGAACTGAAAGGGTTTACTTATCGAATCCACCTCATCAAGGTTCGGTAAATTAGTTCATGTCTAATGGTAGAAGGGAGAGAGCAAAATGCCAGATATCGTATTAACAAGAATTGATAACCGTTTGATTCACGGACAGGTTGCAACACAGTGGTGTGGAGTTGTAGGAGCTAACCTTCTGTTAGTAGCCAATGATGCAGTGTCTACAGATGAATTCCGTCAGGGATTGATGAACATGGCTGCACCGGCTTATGCGCAGACACGTTTCTTCTCAATTCAGAAGACAATTGACATTATCGGAAAAGCAAGTCCAGCACAGCACATTGCAATTATCTGTGAAACTCCACAGGATGTACTAAGATTAGTAGAAGGTGGAGTACCTATTAAGAAAGTCAATATCGGAAACATGCATATGGCAGACGGCAAGCGTCAGGTTGCCACCAGCGTTGCTGTAGATGATGACGATGTTGCAACTTTCAAGAAACTACAGGACTTGGGCGTAGAGCTGGAAATTAAACGTGTTCCAGATACACCTGTAGAAAATCTTGATAAATTATTCAAATAACAATTTGCTTACAATTATCTTTAATAATCTGAAAGGAGAAACAACATGGATGTAAATATTATTCAGGCTTTACTGGTATTCGTTGTTGCCTTCATTATGGGTATTGACCAGTTTAGTTTCTTGGAATCATTGTATCAGCCAATCGTATTGTGTCCGATTATCGGCGCAATTCTTGGAAACTTCCAGCTTGGTGTCGTAGTTGGTGGTGCTTATCAGCTGATTCAGATTGGTAGTATGCCAATCGGTGGAGCGCAGCCGCCTAACGCAATTCTGGGTGGTATCATGGCGACTGTATTCGCAGTTTCTATGAACATGGAGGCAACTGCAGAAGGTGTCGGAGCTGCTATGGGTCTTGCAATTCCATTCGCAGTATTTGGACAGTACGCAGTTACATTAACATTCACTATTATGTCCGGTATGATGGCAAAAGCTGATGCTTGTGCTGAAAACGCTGATGTAAAGGGAATCCGTAACATCAACTTCATCGAAATGGGTATCTTGGGCTGCCTGTTCGGTGCACTGGCTGTAGCCGGTTTATACGGTGGTTCTAAATTAGGTATCACATTAAAGGATCTGTCCTTCCAGTTCTCTTGGGTAATGGCTGGATTAGATGCTGCCGGTGGTGCTATGAAATTTGTCGGATTCGCTATCCTGATGAAGGTTATGATGTCCGGCGAAATGTGGGGATTCCTGTTCGCAGGTTTCGTTATGGCTAACATCTGTATGGGTATCGAATCTGTTAGCAGCGCAACACTGCTGCTGTGTGCATTCGTAGGTCTGGCTATTGCATTATATGACTACCAGATCAACACAAAAATCAAAAACAGTGCAGGTTCAAATGTAGGAGGTGTTTCTGATGGCATATAATATTCCTGAAAGATATAGCGATTTAACTCCGGCAGCTAAGCTGGATAAGAAAACACTGAATAAAATGGTATGGATGTCATGCTTCCTGCAGGCTTCTTTCAACTATGAAAGAATGCAGGCCTGTGGATGGCTGTGGGGTATTCTCCCGGGTCTTCAGAAAATTCATACAAACAAGGATGACCTGAAGGCTTCCATGGCTCACAACCTGGACTTCCTGAATACGCACCCGTTCCTGGTAACCTTTGTTATGGGTATCGTATTATCTCTGGAACAGAACAAAACGGAAACACAGACCATTCGTTCCGTACGTATTTCCGCTGCCGGTCCTCTGGGTGGTATCGGTGATGCACTGTTCTGGTTGACATTGGTTCCGATTACTGCAGGTCTGACTGCAAATATTGCAATGGAAGGTAACATTCTGGGTGCTGTATTGTTCCTGATTATCTTCAATGCTGTACAGTTTGTTGTTCGTTGGTGGCTGATGCACTGGTCCTACAACCTTGGTACAAAGGCTGTAACCATGCTGACAAGCAATGCTAAGGAATTCACTCGTGCTGCATCTATTCTGGGTATCTTCGTTGTTGGTGGTCTGATTGCCAACTACGGTGCTACTTCTCTGCGTATTACTGTTGGTTCTCCTACAATCAACATTCAGAGTCTGATTGATGGAATTCTGCCAAAGCTGATTCCATTACTGATTACGCTTGGTATCTATACACTGATCAAAAAAGGCTGGACACCTGTTAAATGTATCCTTCTGATTCTGGTTACAGGTATCGTTGGATGTGCATTCGGTATCTGGGCTGGTGATTCCAAAGCTATGGATAACGATGGAAACACAATCGCAGGTGGATACAACCCATTGGTTGAATGGTACACTTACGATGGCGGTGAAAAAGAACCATCTGCTATCGAGCAGAAACATGCAACTCAGGAAATCGTTAAGCAGCTGCAGGATCTGGGTATCAAAATTGATGCTACTGCAGACGCTATTGGTGGCTTAGGCTACGGCGGTTCTGGTTACGAACAGAAATAATAGTATTTCGCTATTATAGATAAATAGTAAAAAGCTCTCTCTACTTTAACGTACAGTTCATACGTGGAAAAGGTTTCTTCGGAAACCTTTTTTCTAAATATTGCACGCTGAATTACAGTGTCTGTACTCCGTTTCAATTATGATATATATTCTTGTACCGTTTTCAATGAAGGAATGAGGTATTTTATGAACCCTATTTTATTAGTCATTATTATGATCGGCGGTATCCTTATCCTGGCCTATCAGATTACAAAGAACAGACTGCTGAATAGCTTGAACAGGGCTTTGACAGCAAATGATAAGGAGGCAATCAACAGGATTACCGATAAGTCTTTGAATCAGCGAATTTTATCTCCTTATGTATGTGATTTATATATGCTGCGCGTTCTTTTCAAAACCGGGCAGATTGAAGAACTAAAGGAACATCTGAACCTCGTACTGGATAAGCCATATACACTGGAGAAAAGAAAAGATATTCTGGATATTTACTATTATCAGTTCTTATTTAAAGACGATGCAGAGTACGCTGAAATACTGCTGGACCGGATTAGAGAAACCAATGATGCAGCCTATATTGAATACAATACAAATGCTTACAAGGTGATGATTCTAAAGCATACAGACTTACTGGAGGATATGATTCAGGGTATTGATGATAAAAAATATCATGGATTTGCCTTGGGAATAACTTTATATCTGGCAGCCTTGCAGTATTATTATTTAAACGATATGGAAAATGCGCGTATTTTCTTTTACAATAGTCTGAGCTGTTTCCATGCGAAGTCGATCTATGCTGCGCATGCACAGGCCTGGGTGGATAAGCTGAGTAAGGATATGAATGCAGCTGATCTGGATTATTGAAATATGCAATGATTTGTTGATTACTATCGTAAATAAAAAAAGAGGAAATCTGAGGTTTCGTGTTAACCTTTACCGATTTCTTCTTTTTATTTACAAAGCGCACTTCCTTATTTTACTATTCTAAGGTGTCTCTATAAAGAATACAGTAAAAACCGTGAATAGACTCATGCTGTTGAAAAGTAAAAGCATCAGTAATCTAGATCATCAGCACCAAGTTCTTCCGTCAACCGGTCAACATACGCCTTTGCTTTTGCATAGTAAAAGGATTTTTTGTTAAAGCAGCTCAAACTGTTATAGAAATATGTTCTTGCATTATCCTTATCCTGAAGAAGCAGGTATTGCATTCCTACCATAAAGACAGCAATTCCCAGCCCTAAACCCGAATACTTCTTATTTTCTATTCCTTCTATCATGGAATCCAGCAGATCTGTATTATGTTCAATCATAACAGAATATGCTTCTTCATTGTATGTTATATACTGTGGATCATTTGTTTCCCTGATTTTCTCCAATAGCCTGAACGCCCATTCCTTATCTTCATGGAATAAAAAATGATAAAAATAAATATCCAATACTTCCTTACGCTTTTCCAGAGTATACGGCTTCTCCAGCATTTCCATAAGATATTTTTTAAAACCGGTATTATCACCTTTGTTTAAGAGTGCACGCAAAATATAAAGATCACAGACAAAGCTTCCCATAAAGCGTTTATAGAATGACTTTTCTGAAAGCTGCAGGACCAGATCATAATTCTGATTTTGCATTGCCTTACTGACTTTGGATAATACATGGTTTTTTATCATTTGATATGCCAGAAAGCATACGATAAAACCAACTGCTATAACGATTGCCATACCGTCCATTAAATCACCTCGTTCATTTGATTTAGAAAAAGACCATAGACCGAAGTGCTATGATCTTTTTCTTTCGATACACATTCATGTATCTTAAGTAGGATGAGAGAGTTTTAGATAATCGTAAACCTTATTCAGGCATTGTTACGTTGACACCAGCCTTATTCAACTGATCAACAACGCCCTGAATTGCATCGTATGCCTGCTGACCTGTTTTCTCTGCAGCTGCAGGTTCAGGATAGTCATACCAGGAAACAAGTGGATTATATCCACCATTGATAGAAGCACCGTTTTCATCAATTGCCTTAGAGTCACCGGCAAAGATTCCAAATGCGCATCCCACAATACCAGCTACCAGAATCAGAAGGATACATTTGATCGGTGTCCAACCCTTTTTGATTAAGAAGAACAGACCGATTGTGATAACCAGCGGTAACAGCTTCGGCAGGATACCGTTCAACAGATTCTGAACATTGATAGCAGGATCTGCAATAGCGATACGAAGTGAAGTTGAACCATAATTGGCAATCAATGCACCTACTGTAAAGATACCAAGAATACTAGCAGCACGGGTGAATTCCTTAGCGTTGCTTGTCAGCATAGTTACAGCCTTTGTACCAAGGTTGTAGGACCAGTGCATCAGGAAATAACGAATCGCAAACTGTACAGCGTTGAAGATCACCAGGAACAGGATTGCGCCAATGATGCTCTTGTCATTTAATGCCATGTTAGCCGTGATACCTGCTGTAATTGGAACCAATGTCAACCAGAACAGCGCATCACCGATACCACCCAGAGGGCCGGCAGCGGAAATACGTACGGAACGAATTGTAGCTGTTTCAGCCTTGTTTTGTTCCAGAGATAATACGATACCCATAACGAAGGTTACCAGGAACGGATGCGTATTCAGGAAGTCCAGGTTATGTGCCATGGAAGCCTTTAAATCCTCTTTGTTTGTATGAATCTTTTTCAGACCTGGGAGAATTCCCCACAGCCATCCGCAGGCCTGCATTCTTTCATAGTTGAAAGAAGCCTGCAGGAAGCATGACATCCATACCATTTTATTCAGTGTTTTCTTATCCAGCTTAGCTGCCGGAGTTAAATCGCTATATCTTTCAGGAATATTATATGCCATCAGAAACACCTCCTACATTTGAACCTGCACTGTTTTTGATTTTTGTGTTGATCTGGTAGTCATATAATGCAATAGCCAGACCTACGAATGCACACAGCAGCAGTGTTGCGCTGCTAACAGATTCGATACCCATACAGATGTTAGCCATAACGAAACCTGCGAACAGGAATCCCCACATTTCGCCGGACATCATAACCTTCATCAGGATAGCGAATCCGACAAACTTCATAGCTCCACCGGCAGCGTCTAATCCAGCCATTACCCAAGAGAACTGGAAGGACAGGTCTTTCAGTGTTACACCAAGTTTTGATCCACCATAAACACCAGCTACAGCCAGGATACCAAACAGGATACCCAGGATAGCCATTTCTGTAAAGTTAATCATAGCAATTGCTTTTCCGTCTGCCTCTTCAGCAGCTTTATCAGCTTTTGCCATTAAACCTGACATAATAGTAAATGTTAATGTTACTGCATACTGCCCGAATACTGCGAATGGAATAGCCAGACCTACAGCCAGACCTACACCTTCTGCAGTTGGTTCAAGATTCATGGAAACTGCGAACACAGCTGTCATGATTGTACCCATAATTGCGTTAGGCGGCTGTGCTCCACCGATTGGCATACTACCAATCTGTACTAGCTGATAAGCACCACCGACAACGATACCTAATTCAAAGTTACCTAAGATAGCACCAATAATTGGTCCCAGTACAATAGGCTGATACAGGGATTCTAAGAAACTGAACTGGTCAATACCCATAATGAACGCCACTATGAATACCAGTAAAGCTTGAATGATATTTACATCCATGTTGTTTCTCCTTTCAAATCAATGATTTAAGATAAGATTTTTTTAATTTTTTGATAAATTATTATTTGAATAATTCACGGAATACGGCATATTGGTAAGAATAAACGCTATATAAAAAGGAGGTATGCGATTAATAGCAGAATGCCGTATGTTAGCTACGTGTTCGCAACCAATCATTTCATGATTGCAATTCCATCCTTGACATTGTATGGTTTATATGAGGACAGGCAGTTGGAAGGTGTAAGGATGAAAGGGAAATCAGTAGGTATAAAAAAGGCAAACGGGATGGGCAGTGTATACAAGCTGCAGGGAAATAGAAGAAAGCCATGGGTTGCATGTGTGACCGTATCCTATAAACGAAAGGATGGCATGCGGCATCAGAAGCGTAAAATCATCGGATATTATGAGACAGAGGAAATGGCGGAGTTTTCGTTATGGAATTATAATAAAAATCCTGCTTTGTATGCGGAAATTGAAAAACTGGGTACGATAACGTTTGAAAATGTTTATATGGAATGGTCATCCACCAAATATCGGAATATATCACAAACGGCGATAAATGGTTATAAGGCAGCCTATGCACGCTGTTCCAGTATATGGAATGTCCGCATGAGTGATCTCAGGGCAATGCATTTCCAGCGAATCATGGATGAAAGTACATTGTCGCTGTCCAGTGATCTCAAGCTGCGCTCTTTGATGATGCTGGTATGTGAATATGCTGTGCAAAACGATATTATTCAGAAAAACTACGCAAAATACGTGATTATCAATAGGAAAGAGGATCACCCAGAAATTCACAAGCCATTTACTGAATGGGAAATTGAAAAGCTGTTTGATCATGAAAATATTCCGTTTGTAGATACGATTCTTATTATGATCTACACCGGCTTTCGCGTAGGAGAGCTTTTTAACATTCGCAGAGAAGATGTAGATGTGCAGAATATGACCATACGCGGGGGAAGTAAAACAGAAGCTGGAAAAAACAGGCTCGTTCCGGTGCATGAAAAAATTCAAAAATACGTGATGGATTACTATCTGCAGGGTCATGAATATTTGATCAGTGATGCGGATACACGTAAAAAATTTAATTATCATATGTACCGCAATCAGTATTTTGATAAAATAATGGATATGCTGGAAATGGAGCATCTGCCACATGACTGCCGTCATACGTTTGCGACCAGATTGAGTAATTACGGCGCAAACAGTACCTGCATCAAAAAGCTGATCGGACACAGCTCCTATACCACGACAGAAAAAATCTATACGCATAAGGATGTTGCACAGCTGCGGCGGGCCATATCTACCCTGAAATGATGATAGCTACGTGTTAGCTACCAAAAGAAAGCAGTTGGTTTTGCATGAAAATCCTATGTATGAAAAAAAACACTGAGTCAGCATTATAAGACTCAGTGTTTTCTATATGTTTGAAGGACAATACAGCTGTGAATTTATATGAGGCAATAAAAAGACTTATCTCCTGCATGCTGGTATACATGCTTGGATAAGTCTTATACTTTCCCTATCATCATGTGAAGGGTCTGTAAGTGCAGTATTTTTATGATACTAATCCTTGCCCTTTGCGATATTTTGCAGCTGCAGGCGGATTTCTCTTCGACGAATGCCTGCCTGATACTCCTGTTTTTCCTCTTCGCTATCACAAATCAGCCCCGGTACAGTGGTCGGGCGGTCTTCATCGTCCAAAGCGACCTCTGTCAGATATGCTGTATTGACAAGTCGGCGGACACCGTCCCTGTTTTCCACATAGCTGTCCACGCGGATTTCCATTGAGGTATTTCCCACATAGGTCACCTTGCCATGAAGCACCATCAGCTCATTCAGATGTACTGCTTCCTTGAAATTCAGGCTGTCAATGGATGCGGTTGTAATATTGCTGTTGCAGTGCCTTCTGGCAACCACACCCGCAAGAACATCAATCCATTCGGCAAGCTGTCCGCCAAACAGACGACCGCTGCCATTCAGATGGTTGGCCATGACAAGCTGAACCTGCTCTGCTTCAGATTCACATACCTTCTTTGCTTTACGTTCCATAGTATCACTTCCTTTATACGATTATTTTACCATAACATATAAGGAAAGGGCAGAATTTTCTGCATTAGATGATGGCATCAATCAAGCCATAGGAGAGTGCTTCCTTCGCATCCATATAGTAATCTCTATCACAATCCCGGCGTAGTGTTTCATTGCTTTGCCGGGTATTCTCACTGAGAATGCTGTACAGACGCTCCTTCAGCTTCTGAATATGCAGTGCAGCGATCTCCATATCCTTGGCCTGTCCCTGCATACCGCCCATAGGCTGATGAATCATGATTTCACTGTTTGATAATGCGCTTCGCTTTCCTTGTGTTCCCGCACTCAGCAGCACAGCAGCCATACTTGCGCAAATTCCCATACAGATCGTACTGACATCACAGCGGATATATTTCATTATATCATAAATAGCCAGTCCCGCACTGACACTGCCGCCGGGAGAATTGATATACATTTGAATCGGCTCGCTGCTGATGCTGGACAGATACAGCAGCTGTGCGCAAATGGAGCTGGACATGGCATCGTCAATCTCTCCCGTCAGGATGATGATTCTTTCCTTCAGCAGGCAGGAGTACAGATCATACACCCGTTCACTGCTTGCGTTTCTTTCTATAATTGTCGGTACAAAGACCATACTATCACTCCCGTCTCTATACACAGTATGCTCGAAAGAGGCGTTTTAATACCGTATGTCAGCAGTGAATTGATGTAATCGTTTACAAAATATGACGCTTTGTTATACTGAAAAAAGCCCTTTTTAAGGGAGAAAATCGCAATTTTTGCCGGATGCTGTCCAAAACGGAAGGAAGGCTGAAAAAAACTGCAAGTGAAAAGATTCTCAATTGACATTTACCTATGAAATACGTATAATAAGAGTGTTAAAAGGAGGACTTTGAAGATGACAGTAAAAGTTGCTATTAATGGATTTGGACGTATTGGGCGTCTTGCATTCAGACAGATGTTTGGGGCTGAAGGTTACGAAGTAGTTGCAATCAACGACCTGACTTCTCCAAAAATGCTGGCTCACTTATTAAAATACGACTCTACACAGGGTACATACGCTAAAGCTGATACAGTAGTTGCTGGTGAAAACTCTATCACAGTTGATGGAAAGGAAATCACAATTTATGCTGAGGCTGATGCTAAAAACCTGCCTTGGGGAAAATTAGGTGTAGACGTTGTTCTGGAATGTACAGGATTCTACACTTCAAAAGACAAAGCTTCTGCACACATCGAAGCTGGTGCTCGTAAGGTTGTTATCTCTGCACCTGCAGGAAACGATCTGCCTACCGTTGTATTCAACACAAACCACGATGTATTGAAACCGGAAGACACAGTAATCTCTGCTGCTTCTTGTACTACAAACTGCTTAGCTCCTATGGCGAAAGCACTGAATGATTTAGCTCCTATCCAGAGCGGTATCATGTCAACAATCCACGCTTACACAGGTGATCAGATGACACTGGATGGACCTCAGAGAAAAGGTGACCTGCGTCGTTCCCGTGCTGCTGCAGTAAACATCGTTCCTAACTCTACTGGTGCTGCTAAGGCTATCGGTCTGGTTATCCCTGAACTGAAAGGTAAACTGATCGGTTCCGCTCAGCGTGTACCTACTCCTACAGGATCAACTACAATCTTAGTTGCTGTTGTTAAGGGGAAAGTAACTGTTGACGAAATCAACGCTGCTATGAAGGCTGCTTCAAATGAATCTTTCGGATACACTACTGACGAAATCGTTTCAAGCGATGTTATCGGTATGCGTTACGGATCACTGTTTGATGCAACTCAGACAATGGCTATGGAAATGGAAGACGGAAATACTCAGGTACAGGTTGTATCTTGGTATGACAACGAAAACTCTTACACTAGCCAGATGGTTAGAACAATCAAATTCTTCTCTGAATTAGCTTAATTCCCAGACGAAAAGTATAAACAAAAGATCACTACGGTGGTCTTTTTTATGCATTCATGCGAAGGAAGTTAAAGCTGAACGCACTTCCGGATATGGCGTGAAAGAATGACGAAAACAATTACAAATATCGCCTCTGAGATGGAAGCTACTGATATCGGCAGAATAATTGTAATGTTTTCTGTTTCCTCGTTGTTTTCCTTTCCATGTGCATGCTATAATTGATATAACAAATTTGGGGAGAGAACTATGGATAGAAAACGGCGAATCAGCAGAGTAGATGTACAGGTATCCATTGTGACAGCTGTTCTTGTGACAACAGCTTTGATCTGTGTGTATTTTTTTAACTACTTTATCACACATGAGGATATGATCAACAGTCTCAAGGAGCGCTCTCACAGCATCTATCAGTATGTGGATGATTATGTGGATAAGACCACTTTTCAAAATACAGAGGCATTGACGAGAGATAATCCTGCCTATATACGTATGAAGGAGAAACTGGAAGAAGTAAAAGCCAGCACGAATGTACGTTATCTATATACTGCAGAAAAAAATATACAGGGGGAGTATGTATATCTGGTGGATGGTCTGCCGTATGACAGCTCTGATTTTCGTAATCCCGGAGATAAAATCGAAGAGGAAATCATACCGGAGCTAACGGCTGCTTTACATGATAAAATTATTTTGCCGAATCAGATAAAAAATACGGAATGGGGTCCTATCTTTATCTCTTATTTCCCGATTCATAAGGGCAATGAGGTCGTGGGTGTGCTGGGAATTGAATTTGATGCCACCCATCAGTACCGTGCTTTTCAGATAATTCGCATCGGTACACCGATCATTGCGGCAATTGCCTGTCTGCTCGCCGTATTCATCGCTGTTCGTTTGTTTAAGCGTATCAGCAATCCCATGTATAAGGATATGGCGAATACAGATTTTTTGACAGGTCTGAAAAATCGAAATGCATTTGAACTCGATATTCAGAACAAACAGGATGAGGTGCTGGGGATACTGATTGCGGATTTGAACGGATTAAAGAAAATCAATGATGAACAGGGGCATCAGATCGGGGATGAATATATAAGGAAGGCGGCAACGGTGATTGGAAAATGTGCCAGTACCTGTCCTGTATATCGCTTCGGCGGCGATGAGTTTGTTGTTTTGGTACCCGATGCGGATGATAAGAAGATGAAGTCTTTGAGTGAACGTATTCTGACCTATGAGGAAACCGTGCCCAAGGACTGTGACATACCGATTTCCCTATCGGTTGGGTATGCGCTGTATGATCCTGTACAGTGTGCATCGCTGCAGGATGTATTCCATGAGGCGGATGTGCAGATGTATAACATGAAAAACAGCAGAAAAATATAGCATCTCCTCTTTTCAAATGTGACGGAAAGGTGTAAACTATAACCACAGTTCTGAGTGAGGTGAAGATCATGGCATTGCGTACAAAGCTGAATACCAATGATGAAGGAGAAACAAATGGTTTGGATGATCTGGATGATCTGGATGCAGTCTATGTGGATGAAATGAAAAAATCCGGACTGAGTGATGACCTGATGGCTCAATTCATGGATATATCAAAAGCGCTTGAGAAGGAAAAAAGCGAGGGAAATGAGCGGTAGTATTGAAATCCGCATAGTTCCCTGTTATACTAAAACAAGATAAACCTGTGACAAGGATGAGTACCGGCATATGTATGGAAAGACAGCGATTTCTGAATGGTGGAAGCAGAAACAATTCATGCGGGAAATGCCCCTTGGAGGGATTTTTCGATAATGTAGAAGAATACGTAGTTCGGCGTTAACGTACCAAGTGGAAAAGCATTTTTCAAATAGAGTGGAACCGCGCGAATCAGCGTCTCTATAATATAAGTGCTTTTTTTATTTATAAGGAGGAAATGATATGAAAATATTCAACAGTATGAATCAAAAGGTGGAAGAATTTAAACCCCTGCATGAAAATGAGGTGCATATGTATGTATGCGGTCCAACAGTATATAACTATCCCCACATCGGGAATGCCCGGCCCATCGTTGTATTCGATACGCTGAAGCGCACGTTTCAGGCGATTGGGTACAACGTTAAAATGGTGTCAAATTATACCGATGTTGATGATAAGATCATCAAGGTCGCAAAGGAATGTGGAGTAAGTGAAGCAGAAATTACAGAGAAATTTATAGATGCATATAATCATGACCGTTTATCCCTGCATGCTGCAATGCCGGATGCGGCTCCAAGGGTTACAGAAACCATGGATGCCATTATTGCTTTTATTAAGCTGCTGGTGGATAAGGGACATGCATATGAAATGGAAGGCGATGTGTATTTTAGAGTAAACAGTGTGGAAAGCTATGGAAAGCTGTCCAATCAGCAGATCGAGGATTTGCTTGTTGGTGCGCGTATTGACGAGAACAGCAAGAAGGAAAATCCGCTGGATTTCACATTGTGGAAAAAAACAGAAGAAGGTATCAAGTGGGATTCTCCATGGTCTGTGGGACGTCCGGGATGGCATACGGAATGTGTAGTCATGATCAATCAGGAGTTTGGCGGTGAGCATACGATTGATATTCACGGCGGTGGTATGGATTTGAAATTCCCGCATCATGAAAATGAGATTGCACAGTCTCGTGCAGCCTACGGCTCTCCGATTGCCAATTACTGGATTCATAATGGTATGGTGAATATTGATGGAGAGAAGATGTCCAAAAGTCTGGGGAATGTGATCTGGGCAAAGGATATGATTGCGAAAATCGGTGGAAATGTATTGCGCTGGGTCATGCTGTCTGCACACTATCGTGCACCATTGAATATCAATGAGGAAGCAATCGAAACGGCGAAAAAGGAATTGAACCGCGTGGCTACTGCAATGAAGCAGGCATATGTTAAACTGGGTCTTGCCGATGTTGACATGGATGAGACCTGTGATGAGGAACAGCTTGCGCCGTTTCTTGATGCTATGCAGGATGACATGAATACACCGAATGCTTTTGCGGCTGTGTTTGAAACTGTTAAGGCTCTCAATCAGGCACTGCGTCAGAGAGAAAGTGATCTGCAGGCGGTGAAGGCACTGGTTCGTACCCTGGAGAAAATGATGGATGTGCTGGGCATTGAGCTTTTGCGTCTGACAATGAGCGAGGAAGACAAGCAGCTGCACCGTCAGTGGAAGGCAGCCGTTAAGGAAAAGGATTTTGAGACGGCTGATCAATACCGTGCGAAGCTGATAGAGAAGGGTATCCTGTAATGGATATTAAGGAGTATAACGGAACATCGCTTGCCTATATGGGAGATGCTGTCATGTCACTGCTGGTTCGGGAAATGCTGCTGGCACAGGGCTGGCAGAAATCCAAAATTTTACAGAAGAAGAGTGAGTCCTGGGTGAGTGCGAAGGCACAGGCGTATTTTCTGATTCAGCTGAAGGAGCGTGCATTTTTCAGTGAAGAGGAATATGCAATTGTCCTGCGCGGACGCAATACCCATTCCGCAAGCAAGGCAAAAAATGCGGATGTGACAACCTACCGTATGTCAACCGGTCTGGAGGCATTATTCGGCTGGCTGTATCTGACGCATCAGGAGGACCGTCTGAAGGCCTTGTGGGAGGAAATTCAGAAGATAGGAGAATACCAATGACGCAGTATGTATATGGAAAGAATGTTGTAAAGCAGCTTCTGCAGGACGGGAAGCCCATTCATGAGGTTCTGATACAGGAGGGAATCCGTGATACAGCACTGGAAGGTGAAATCAAAAAAAGACGAATCCCTGTAAAGGTTCTGGGCAGAAAGAAGATGGATCAGCTGCTGAACGGAAACCATCAGGGCATTGCCGCCTGTATCGACGATTACAAGACCTGGGAGCTGGAAGAGCTGCTGGAAAGCATTCCGCAGGGAAAACAGCCGCTGCTGGTGATGCTGGACGGCTTGGAGGATCCTCATAATCTGGGGGCGATTCTACGTACCTGTGACTGTATCCGAGCAGATGGCGTCATCATTGGAAAGCATCGCAATGCTCGTCTGACACCGACGGTTGCCAAGGTGAGTACCGGAGCAATTGATACCGTAAAGGTAAGCGTGGTCACCAATCTTGTACAGGCAATCAAATACCTGAAAAAGCAGGGCTACTGGGTGGTCGGAACAGATTTTGAGAACTCCCGCGATTACCGTGAAGGACAGTATGATGTACCTCTTGTTCTTGTGATTGGCAGCGAAGGCTTCGGTATCAGCTCTCTTGTGAAAAAGAATTGCGACTATTGTGTCCGTCTGCCGATGGAGGGAAGCGTCAGCTCTTTAAATGCTTCCGTGGCAGCAGGCATCCTGCTTTACCAGATTCACGCACAGCGCCATCCTCTGTAATTTTCTGCTTCCCTTTCAGGGAGAGAAAACAGATGGAAGAAGTTTACGAAACCGATTATGAATTACTATATTTAATACGACAAAAAGACGAAATGGCATTTGCAGCCCTCATGCATAAGTATGAGGAAATAGCTGATAAGCTGATTAAGAAATATATCGGAGCCTGCAAAAGCGGGCTATCTGAGGATGACTACCTGCAGCTGGCAAGACTCAAGCTTGTACAGACGATCGATGACTATCGCGAGGATCAGGAGGCCAGCTTCTATCATTATTTTTGCAGTGTATTTCACAATCTGTTGATTGACTGTTACCGGCAGTCGGCACATGAACGACGTGTGCTTTCCCTGGATAGCTGTATACGCGAGGATGCGGGAGGCTACTGTCTGCTTGATATAATGGAAAAGCCTAATGAAAGCTTTGCGGTTTCCTATGAATTTCAGCATCGTGTGAATACACGCAAGGAGGCTCTCAGCGATTTGGAAAAAAGAATCGTCGATTTGCGTGCGCTTGGATATACGTACCGCCAGATTGCGGACACGCTTCAGGTCAAGGTGAAAAAAGTGGATAATACACTACAGAAGGTACGAAAAGACAGGGAAAGGGAGGAAATGCGGTAGAATTCGCAGCATTCCTGCTTGGAATTGGAAATTAAATTGACGAAACCACTTCTTTATGATAAAGTAAATAGGCAAAGAAAGAGGTGTTCCTGATGAGCGATAAAGTCATATTAACCTGCACCGAATGTCTTTCTCGAAACTATACAACTACAAAGAACAAAAAAACGCATAATGAGCGTATTGAATTGATGAAGTTCTGCAAGAAATGCGGTAAACATACACTTCACAAGGAAACGAAATAAGGAGGCAGCTTATGAAATGGTTCAGTATTAACGGGATTTTAACCGAAATGAAGAGAATACGCTGGCCAAAGGCAAAGGATCTTGCCAGAGACAGTGTAACAGTATTTGGATTTGTAGCATTCCTGGCCTTATTCTTTTACCTGTGTCAGGTTGTATCATCCGGTTTCTTGAAACTGATTGGAATCGTGTAGGAGGTAAAGCATGGCTGAGGAAAATAAAAAGCAGTGGTATGTGGTCAATACATATGCCGGACATGAAAATCGTGTAAAAGAAAATCTGTTGCGTCGTGTGGAATCCATGGGACTACAGGATTATTTGTTCCGTGTAATTGTCGCAGAAGAAAAAGAGATTGAATACAAGAACGGTAAGGAAGTAGAGAAAACGACCAACCTGTTCAGCGGTTATCTGTTTGTTGAAATGATCATGACAGATGAAGCATGGTATATCGTACGTAATACGCCGGGCGTTACCGGATTTATCGGATCCAGTGGTGGTGGTGCGAAGCCGTTCCCTGTTGCTGAAGAGGAAATGGAGAGCATCCTGCGCCGTCTTGGTATGAGTGAGCGTAAGGTACAGATCGATTTTGCTGTTGGAGACCGTGTACGCATTCTGAGCGGGGCTTTTGCCAATGTTGAAGGAACAGTTGAGGAGCTGCATGAGGATTCTCAGACAGCTGTTGTACTGACCATTCTGTTTGGGCGTGAAACTCCGACGGAAATCGGATACGGCGAATTGGAGAAAGTGGAGCTTTAAAGCGCTGCGAATTTCTATAAAATAATTGAGACGTAGAATACCTGCGTCTTTTTTCGTTTACCTTAATGAGCACTCAAAAGACTTCTCAGGGCCTCCTTTAAACGGCAGGAGCATAGGATAGAAACTGTTTCCTTAATAAAGTGGAAATAATTGACTGCTGTGCATATATGCAGCTGTTTAAAAAAATATGCAGACATGGCGGGAAACTGACAAAATTCGTCGCTGTATCTTCCTATAATAGAGGCAGGAAGTGATAAAAATGCGGGAACGGGCAGGATTTATCATTGGAATCAGTGGTGTTGTGCTTCTTCTCAAGCCTAATTTTGATCCGGATCAAATGGCAATGTATTTCAACTATCTTGTGGGGAATTACTGGCCGGCTATTCTGATTATTATCGGCCTGCTCCTGGTTAACCCGAAAAAGAAGAAAACAAGAGGGAAAAGCAGATAGGTGCCACTTGACAAAAATGGTGCTTTCTATATCATTAAGGAGTAGAAAGCAGGTGGCAGTATGAAAAAAACATATTTCATAGATCTCGATGGTACCATGTATCGCGGATCACAGATTATAGAAGGTGCTAAGGAGTTTATCGACACGCTGACGAAACGGGGCGAGCGTTTTGTTTTTCTGACGAATAATGCAAAGCGTACAAAGCGCCAGAATGTGGAGCATATGGAACAAATGGGATTCACCGGTATCCGGGAAGAGCATTTCTTTACCTCCAGCATGGCAGCGGCTAGGTATGCGGCTGCGCATTATGAGGGAAGAAACGTCTGGTATATCGGGCAGGATGGACTAAGAGAGGCCTTGGAGGATAACGGCTTTACCGTTACAGAGCAGGATGTTGATCTGGTCTTTGTCGGTCTGGATAACACAGGTACCTATGAGAAATATTCAAAGGCATTGGATTTTCTGTTGAAGGGAGCGAAGCTGATCGGTACCAATAATGACCGCCTGCTTGCACAGCCGGGTGGATTTGCGGTAGGCAATGGTTCCATTGTAGCGATGTTTGAATATGCGAGCGGGCAGGTTTCTCCGAAAATCGGGAAGCCGCATGCTCCGATTCTGGAGGAAGCATTGAAATATTTTCAGCTGAATGCGGATGAGGCAGTAATTCTGGGAGATAATCTGGAAACGGATATCCTGCTGGGTGTGGAAAACCATGTGGATACGATTTTTGTGACCAGTGGTGTGCATCAGCGCGAGGATGTGGAAAAACTACAGATTTATCCAACGCGTACCATTGATGATCTTAGAGAATTACTTGCGGAATAAATTGTGTGAAAATGTGTTAGTTTGGGCAAACTCCTTTAGACAAAAGGGGGTTTGTGCTATACTGTGCATGTATAAAAAGTGTAGATAAAGGAGGACATAGGTTATGTCATTGATTACAAATGTTCATGCCAGAGAAATTCTGGATTCTCGAGGAAATCCTACAATTGAGGTGGAAGTGGAAACAGCTTCCGGATTTGTAGGACGTGCCATGGTGCCAAGCGGGGCATCCACTGGAGAAAGAGAAGCACTGGAGCTGCGTGACGGCGATCCTTCCCGTTATGGCGGTAAGGGTGTACTGCAGGCAGTGGAGAACGTTAACAATATTCTGATCGATGTGGTTTTGGGAATGGATGTTACCGACCAGGCTGCAATTGACAAGGCGTTGATTGATGCCGATGGAACTAAGGATAAATCCAAATACGGAGCGAATGCGATTCTGGGAATCTCCCTTGCGGTTGCACATGCTGCTGCGGATTACTATGGGTTGCCACTGTATCGCTATTTAGGCGGTATCAATGCCAAGACACTGCCGGTACCTATGATGAATGTGTTAAACGGCGGAAGTCATGCGGATTCTTCTGTGGATTTTCAGGAGTTTATGATTATGCCGGTAGGCGCAAAAAGCATTCGCGAAGCAATTCGTATGGGTGCTGAAACATTCCATGCCCTGAAAAAAGTGTTGAAGAGCAAGGGACAGGTCACTGCTGTCGGTGATGAGGGTGGATTTGCGCCAAACCTGGAAGATAATGAAGCGCCGCTGAAATGTATTATGGAAGCAATCGAGGCTGCCGGCTTCCGTGCCGGTGAGGATATCTGCATTGCGATGGACGTTGCGGCCAGTGAGTTCTATAATACAGAAACAAAGATGTACGATTTGAAAAAATCCGGACAGGGCTCCAAGACAACAGATGAAATGATAGCATGGTATGATGAACTGGTTGAGAAATATCCTATTATCTCCATTGAAGACGGTCTGGGAGAACGCGACTGGGATGGCTGGAAAAAGCTGACGGAGCATCTGGGTAAGAAAATTCAGATTGTCGGGGATGACCTGTTTGTCACAAATCCGGCAATCCTGCAGGAGGGAATTGATAAGGATATCGCGAATTCCATCCTGATTAAGGTGAATCAGATTGGTACACTGACAGAAACCTTCGATGCAATGGAGCTCGCAAAGAAACACGGCTATACGGCTGTCGTATCTCACAGAAGCGGTGAAACAGAGGATGCGACAATTGCGGATATCGCAGTTGCCTTCAATGCGGGACAGATCAAAACCGGATCCATGTCCAGAACAGATCGTATTGCGAAATACAATCAGCTGCTTCGTATTGAAGAAGAGCTGGGTGATGTTGCTCTTTTCCAGGGGAAATCAGCATTCTATAACATTTACAAGCATTAAGCGTTCATTCAGTGTTTATAAATACATCATGGGGTATTCTCGAATTTACAGGAGGATACCCTTTTGTTGTGAAATGGTTTTCAGCCACAGTGCAGCGGATTCAGGCAATGCGGTAATAATGTGGCCCACTGCTTATAGAAATTAAGGACAAGCTGTTGCGAAGAGTGCTTCAGGGCCGCCGCTTATATACTTTTCCTGTCGCATACCAAAGAAAGGTAATTCCTTTACCTGTTTCCCAGCCCATGAATGATCTGCAGAATTCTGCGATTTGATACCGGCTATTGTCTGTTCGAGCTTGATGAGTCCATCAGGGCCTTTTCATATGATAAGGATTTCTAGCATTTCTCTAATGAATTTCTATCATACTTTGCGAAACTATATCGTATATAAAGTTTATCTAAATAAACCTGTGTATGAATTGACTATTTCCGCTGGAAGCATAAAATAATGTCAGCAGATATTTTCTGCATGCTTCATAGAAATCGAGGGAGTAGCTATGTTAAAAAAAATAAAGCATCTTGTGCTGGGACAATCGCTGCGCAGTGATGCACTGGATCATGAGAAGTTCAGTGTGATATGGGGACTTCCTGTCCTTTCGAGTGATGCGATTTCATCCGTTTCCTATGCCTGTGAGGAAATTCTGATGGTATTGATTCCTGTACTGGGAATGGCATCCTACGGACTGTTGATGAAGGTAGGCTTTGCAATTGTATTTCTCCTTTTTATTTTGGTATTTTCCTATCGGCAGACCATCAATTGTTATCCGCAGGGAGGAGGCTCTTATATCGTTGCCAGTGATAATCTGGGAAAGGTATTCGGATTGATTGCGGCCGCTTCTCTGGCAATTGACTATGTGCTGACAGTGGCGGTCAGTGTCTGTGCAGGAACAGCAGCAATCACCTCCGCATTCCCACAGCTGCTTTCTATGCGTACGGGCATCGCGCTGATAATTATCAGCCTGCTTACGATTGGCAATCTGCGGGGAATGAAGGACAGCAGTGTTCTGTTTGGGATTCCGACCTATCTGTTTATTATCACGATTTTACTGTTAATTGTCACAGGCTTTGTAAAGGTGCTGATATTCCATGAAACTCCGGCTGTTTCCGCAGCTATGCCGCAGTATGTGGAGAATGCAGGTCTGCTGCTGTTTCTAAAGGCTTTTTCCAGCGGCTGTACGGCACTGACCGGCGTAGAGGCAGTAAGCGACGGAATTCCTAATTTCCGTGAACCGGCGCAGAAAAATGCCAAGCGTGTGCTGTACCTTCTGGCAGGGCTGGTCTTTGTGATTTTCCTTGGAATCTCTGCACTTGCTTCCCTATATCATATTATACCGAATGCGAATGTGACGGTGATCGCCATGATCGCGGAGGCTGTTTTCGGAAACGGGACTCTGCTGTTTTATCTGGTACAGGTAACGACCGCAGTTATTCTTACAATGGCTGCAAACACAGCCTTTGCGGATTTACCATTACTGTTGTCCATTCTGGCAAGGGATGGTTTCGTGCCAAGACAGTTTATGTCAAGGGGGAGCCGTTTAAGCTTCTCCAATGGAATTCTGTTGCTGTTTTTCCTCTCTGCCGCACTCGTGATCTATTTTCATGCGTCCTCCCATCTTTTGATGCCGCTGTATGCAGTCGGTGTATTTCTGTCTTTTACATTATCACAGGCGGGAATGTTTGTACGATGGGTGAAAAGAAAGGAAGATAAGTGGAAGCATAAGGCATTCATCAACGGAGCCGGTATGGTGATCACCGGAATTACCTGTATGATTATCGCAGCAAGTAAATTTCTGCACGGTGCATGGATCGTGTTGATCTGCATTCCGGTTCTTGTATATATCATGGAGCGGATACACCGGCATTACCACTATGTCAAGGAGAGCCTGAAAATCCGTTCTGCCGAGGAATTGCAGCCGTATGATCTGCAGATCCATGGAAGAGTCATACTGCCTGTTGATTCCATCAACCGCAGCTTTCTGAAGGCTTATCATTATGCATGCTCCCTGCAGGTGAGGGAAATGGAATTCTATCACGTAAATACGAATGCGGAGGCGACTGAAAAGCTGCAGGAGCTGTATCAGCAAATGCGGCTCGATATTCCGCTGGTCGTCGAGGATGCTCCATACCGGAATGTGAATGAAATGATATTGCATCATGTCGAGGAAGCGCAGAACGATTTGAAAAAGAAGGAAAGTGTAACGGTGATTCTACCGCAATTCGTTATGAAGAAAAAACGTTTTCATGCTCTGCACAATCAAACCTCCATGCAGCTAAAGCTGCAGCTGAGCAAATTGCGCAATGTTTCCGTTGTCAGTGTTCCCTATATCATATAGTGAGAGCGTTAAGCAGCTGTTTTTCGTCCTGTCTGTGGGGCAGAAGCTGGAGCGTGTTCAGATCGAGGTGGGAGCATCTGACAGTATAAGTCTTATGTACAGCATACAAGATACATCAATTATGCCTTGAACACAGGAGAATCTCGTCCTTTTACAAAAAATAAATTGTTTTTTATCCGTGTGTTTGTTATAATGGTTAGGAACGTATTGAGAAAGGAGGATTATTATGGGCATTTTAGACACCTTACTGATGATTGCAGCGGTCGTTTTAATAATACTCTCCTTATTGCAAAGCGGAAAATCTGACGGGTTGGGAAGCGCCTTCGGTGGAAGTGAAGGACTGAACCTGTTCGCAAACGTTAAGGAACGTGGCTCTGAAAAAGTCATGTCCAATGTCACTCTGGTGACAGGAATTGTGTTTTTCGCTCTTGTTATAATCATTCGTATTGTTAAGTAAGTAAGAAAGACCGTCTAAGGTCTTTTTTTAATGGTATAATATTGTTATAGGAAAAAAGGAGGGCTGATGAGCTATGAATAAAAAAGAAGAACTGCTGGCGCTGATTCATGGAAACGGTTATCGAGGTATGCATGCGGCACAGCTTTCAAGAGCCCTGGATATGGAAGACAGTGCATCCTTCACACAGCTGATGAAGCTGTTAAATGATCTGGAAGCAGAGCATATACTCGCAAGAGACGCCAAGGAGCGTTATTTCACAAGTGAAGAGCTGGGGTATGTTACAGGTACACTACGCATCAATCCGAAAGGCTTCGGCTTTGTGGAAACAGCGGATACCAGCTATTATATAGGTCGGGATCACCTGGGTCTCGGTATGGATCGGGATATTGTTTTTGCGAAGACATGGACAAACAATGATAAAAGTGTTGAGGGAGAAGTGATTGAGGTTCTGGAGCACAGTGTCAGACAGCTGGTGGGAACCGTGAAAATCAAAGAGGGCAGAAAATATTTCCTGTCGGATGCATTTTTGAATTACCGCAAGGTTAGAATAACAAACTTCGATGATTTCCGTCTTGTGAATGATTCCAAGGTTCTGCTAGGAATTGACAGCTATGGGACTGTACTGAAGTGCCATATTGAGAAGGAAATCGGTTATAAATATGATCCGGGTATTGATATTTTATCCGTTTTACTGGAAAAGGATATCAATCCGCAGTTTCCTGAGGATGTCATGCAGGAGGTACAGCAGATACCGGAAACCATCCAAGAGGATGATATTGCACAGCGCAAGGATTTGCGAAAGCTGCTGACCATTACGATAGATGGAGAGGATGCCAAGGATCTGGATGATGCCATATCTGTGGAAAAGCTGGAAAACAATAAAGGATACCGGCTGTATGTTCATATAGCGGATGTTTCCCATTATGTGAGGGCGGGAAGTGCCATTGATCAGGAGGCCTATGCCAGAGGTACCTCAGTCTATGTCGTTGACCGTGTGGTACCGATGCTTCCCCACGCCCTATGCAATGGAATCTGTTCCCTGAATCCAAGAGTGGACCGGCTTACGCTGACATGCTGTATGGATATCGATAAGAAGGGTGAAATCGACAATTATAAGATATATCCTTCCATTATATGCAGTGATGAGCGAATGACATATAAAAAGGTGAATGCGATTCTTGCGGGTGATGCGCAGTCACAGAAGGAATATCCGTACCTGTTGAACTTGTGTCTCAACATGAAGGTGCTTTCCGGTATCATCCGACGGCGAAGAGAGCGTCTGGGAGCGATAGATTTTGATACGAGAGAAGCAAAGATTCTCGTTGATGAAAAGGGAAATCCGACAGATATCGTGTTGCGGGAGCGCGGAGAGAGTGAGCGGATCATTGAAGATTTTATGATTGCCGCAAATGAATGTGTCGCCATGCACATGAAATGGATGGAGGTCCCTTCCATGTATCGAATCCATGAAGCTCCGGAGCCTAAGAAAATGCGTGATTTTGCTACTACTGCAAAGTCACTCGGCTATAATTTTCAGGGCGGTATACAAAATGTTTACCCCGCACAGCTGCAGAGTCTGCTGAATGAGGCCAGAGGACAGGAGAATTATTTTGTGTTATCGAGCTTTATGCTGCGGGCTATGCAGAAGGCACGCTATGATAACCGCTGTATCGGGCATTTCGGTCTGGCATTGAAAAATTATCTGCATTTTACTTCGCCGATTCGGCGTTATCCAGATCTGGTAGTTCACCGAATGCTTCGGCGTTATATCTTTACATCCAGTGATGATGTCGAGCGCATGAAGCAGGATGAGCTGTGGTGTGAGGCTGCCGCTAATCAGGCAAGTGAGCGGGAACGCAATGCAGTGGATGCGGAGCGGGAAGTAGACGATATGAAAAAGGCGCAGTATATGGAGCGCTTTGTCGGGCATATGTTTGACGGTGTTGTCAGCGGTATCACCAAATTCGGTATGTTTGTCGAGCTGGAGAACACGGTTGAGGGTCTTGTGCATGTGACATCCCTAACGGATGATTATTATCATTATGATGAAATGACGAAATCTCTGATTGGTGAGCATACGGCTAAGGTGTATAAAATGGGACAAAAGGTACGTGTGAAATGCAGTGGAGCGGATCGTTTCAAACGGGAGGTTGACTTCGAGGTCGTAGAGAAGAAAAAGCGACAGCGCAGGAAGGCATCCCGATAGAATATAGAGGGAATAGTATGAAGAAATTCTGGATTGTATTGGGGTGTATGCTGCTTGTGGCAGGCTGCTCAGGGGAAAGCGGCAAGAAGGAAACGGAGCAGGAAAAGGACGCGGCACCCGTTGTAAAAACAGAGGAAAAAGATGATATCCGCGATGTATCCTTTGTTGCGGTAGGGGATAATCTGATTCATGGTGCAATTTTCTATTACAATGCCAAGGGGGATGGCACCTATGATTTTAAGGATATTTATGAGCATACAAACCGCTATACACGCAAGGCGGATATCGCCTATATCAATCAGGAGACGATTTGCGGCGGTACGGAGCTGGGATTGAGCCATTATCCATCCTTTAACGGGCCTTACGAGGTGCTGGATGCGGTTGCGGATGCAGGCTTTGACTGGATGGCGGCATCCAGTAATCATACACTGGATGCCGGTGTACAGGGTATCTTGAATCAGCTTGCTTACATGAAGGAACATCATCCGGATATCAGGGTGACGGGAAGTCATGCGACAAAAGAGGAAAGTGAGCAGCTGCAGGTTATCACCCGTGAGGGTGTGAAGTTTGGAATACTTGGATATACCTATGGGTTGAATGGCTATGTTCTTCCAAAAGGTAAAGAGTACATGGTTGATTTGATTGATAAGGATAAAATAAAAAATGATGTGGAAAAGCTGAAGAAGATCAGCGATGTCCAAATCGTTAGTATGCATTGGGGAACGGAGTATTCCTTTGAGCCGAATGAGGAACAGAAAGAGCTTGCACAGTTCCTGAGTGATCTGGGTGTGGATGTCATTATCGGTGAGCATCCGCATGTCATACAGCCGATGGATTATGTGACAGGAAAAGACGGGAATCAGACTCTTGTCATCTATTCACTTGGCAATTTCCTGTCTGCACAGGATGATCATGAGAATATGCTGGGAGGCATGGCAAGCTGGACCCTGTCCTATAATAGAACGAATGGTGAAGTGAGCTTTAAAAATGTGGAGTTTCTTCCAACCGTTACTCATATAGAAGGGAATTTCTCATTCTTTCGTACATATACTCTGAAGGATTATACAAACGAACTTGCTGCTCGTCATACACTGACGACGCAGTATCACCAGGATAATACAAGGGAGTATTACATAAATCTTGTGAACAGGGTTATGAATGATAAAGTGAAGATCGTATATTAGAAAGGAACACAGGCATGGCAGGAAGAAAAATTGTTGTATTTAATCGCAAGGCCTCTCATGAATATTTTCTGGAGGAACGCTTTGAAGCCGGACTGGTTTTGCAGGGAACGGAGATCAAATCCATTCGCCAGGGTCATGTCCAGATTCGGGATGCGTATATCAGCTTTACCAATGATGAAGCGTATGTAAAGGAAATGCATATTCTGGGGTATGAGTTTGGCAACCGGTTCAATCATGATGAAACCAGAATACGAAAGCTGCTCCTGCATAAGGAAGAGATCCGTAAGCTGCAGCAGAAGGTAAAGCTGAAGGGCTACACAGTGATTCCGATTTCTGTATATCTGGAAAAAGGAATGGCAAAAATGGAGATTGCTCTGGCAAAAGGGAAGGATCTGCATGATAAGCGTAATATTCAAAAGGAAAAAGATGCCAAGCGCGAGATAGAAAAGGCGATGAAGAATCAGTATTAGACTGGAAAATTGGCCAAAAAAGCAAACGGCATTGTAGTTTGCGGTATTTTGTGGTAAACTATCAATGCCTGAAAACCGGGGGTGTACTGGTTTCGACAGGGATATGTCTGGTACAGACTGCAGTCGAGTGGTTACGTAATAACCAATTAAATTTAAACGGAAAAACTAAATTAGCTAACCTCTTTGGTGGAAACCAGAGAATGGCTTTCGCTGCTTAATAACCGATATAGGTTCGCAGCCGCCTCTGCATGCTTCTTCCTTGACCATGTGGATGTGCGCGTAAGACGCAAGGGATAAGGAATCTGGTTTGCCTGAGATCAGATTCACGAAAATTCTTCAGGCACATTCATCAGCGGATGTTCATGACCTGCTGATGTCTTAATCTTCATGGACTAAACTGTAGAGGTCTGTACGTGGGGCTGTTTCTGGACAGGAGTTCGACTCTCCTCACCTCCACCAAATAAAAGTGCTAAGTTGGATGTCATCGAAAAAAGCCGATAAATAAAGGCTTATTTGATAAATTGTCCAACTTTTTTGATTGGAATCCGCATTTTATACTTCTCTTCCCTGATAGAAAACGAAGCCGGATTTGATGACATCCATCTTTCATTGTAGATAAGCGCAGAGTATGCTATGATATTTTTATCAGGATGATAAGGGAAAAGGACGGGATATTTCTGTGCCTTCCTTATCAAAAGGCTAAAAACAGCATGCATTCCACAAGAAATCATGGGGTTATTATCTATTACATATATATAGATTACATATAAAAGGAGAAAAAAACATGTTGCAATTACGAGAATTCACAGAAAGTGACCTTGCACTGGCCGAGGCTTGGCTGCATAAGGTTCATGTAAGAAAATGGTATGAAATTCCACAGCTTGGTGTTACGCTCGAAGACTGGATGATGGAATATAAAGAGCGAAACGGAAAATATCAATGGATCACACATCTCATTGTTATGTGGCAAGAAAAACCGATTGGTCTATGTCAGTATTATAAGGCTACAGATAGTGAAGAAGATTTTGGTACACTACCACGCATTGGAACATATGGCATTGATTATCTTATCGGTGAAGAAGACTGTATTGGTAAAGGCCTTGGAAAAGATATGCTGAAATTGCTTGTAAACAGGATATTTTCTCTTCCAGACGCCTACAGAATTACTGCCGATATTGATAGGAAGAATCATGCTTCAGAAAAAACATTGCTATCCTGCGGCTTTACCTTACAGAATCCGGTCAAGAGCCGGTACATATTGTTGAAATCGGAGTTTATTAAGACTAGTTAGCATACCGGCTACCGAAATGGTTTCTTCTCAGACTGTGATATAGCTGCTGCAGCGGTTGTCGAAATACCATGCGATAAGGAGGATGCTTATGAAGCTCACAGATTTTTCTGATACATTTCACGTCCGCAGACTCTGTCCAGAGGATGTGGAAAACATATATGCGCTATGCAAGGCAAATAAAACCTATTACAAATACTTCAAAACAGCGCCAACACATGAAAATATCATGGAGGACTTATCCCGCACTCCACCGGGAAAGACTGCAGACGATAAATACTTCCTCGGCTTTTTTCAAAAGGATCAGACACTTATTGCGATTCTGGATCTGATCTTCGATTATCCGAAACCACAAGTTGCATATATCGGTCTGTTAATGTTGGATGTTTCAGAGCAGGGAAAAGGAACAGGCTCCAATATCATGAAGGGTGTTTTTAAACAGCTTGCGAATCAGGGAATCACCTGTGTGCGTCTTGGCTGTATACACGGGAATGTGGAAGCTGCTTCCTTTTGGAAACACAATGGATTTTATACATTTAAAGAACAATTACAGGCTGTTGATGATCAGGTTGATTTAATGGAAAAGGTGCTGTAAAAACAAAATATAAACCCGATAAAATCAATTCTCTAAACATCGGGTTTTCTTATGTGATTCCGGTTATATTTTGAATGAAAGGAGGATGGTGATGGAGCTGATTACAGGAATCAACAGGGTCATGGCTTATACGGAGCAACATTTGAAGGAGGATTTGGATTGCGCTAAGTTTGCACAGCTTAGCGGGTGCTCCTATGCGGATTTTCAAAGAGTATTCTCATTACTGAATCATATGAGTTATCTGGAATATGTCAAAGCGAGAAGGCTATCGCAGGCTGCTGTGGAAATTATTCACAGCAGGAAACGGATACTGGATATTGCACTGGAATACGGCTATGAAAGCGCAGATGTATTTGCGGCAGCTTTTCGCAGAGCCTTCGGCTGTTCACCAAGCCAGGCCAGAAAACAGAATCTGCAGCTTCCGCTGTTTCTGCCGAGATCCTTTGCTATCACTGTGCACGGAAATACAGAAATGAAATATGAAATAAAAAGGAAAGCCGGTATGCATCTGTCCGGTTATTCCGTGATTTCTACACAAAATGTAAATCGTTCAATAAAATTTTGGTCGGATGTAAAGGCAGATGGCACATTGCAGCGTATGATGCAGGAAGCAGCTACGGCAGTTTCCTACGGCCTGTGCTTCGGATATGATAAGTACGGCAATAACCGCTATATGATTGCGGTGGAAGGTATGCTGTCAGAGGAGTATGAGGCCTTTGCGCTTCCCGCGGCAGATTGGATGATATTTCAGAACACCGGACCGATAGCTGAGGGCTTGCCTGCATTGTGGAAAACTATTTATGCAGAAGTGCTGCCAGCGAGCGGCTATGACCGAAATGAAAGCATGCCGACCGTGGAGCTGTATGGAGAAGGATCATGTGAGGCAAAGGATTATCACATGGAAATATGGATCCCGATTATTCGGCGGTGATGCTGTACAGGCATACTTATAAATTCATGAACCTGTTATACTTTCATGTTAGTAAAGGATTCACCAAGCTGTAAAAGAAACGCAGCCGGTGGATGTAAAAGCATAAGCATACAAAAGGAGTGCTCATGATCGTTGCCGTGCAATGGTTGTGAATACCCCTTTTTTGTGTGTACAGGATAATGCGATTTGCTGGTGCGTTAAAGTTAAAAAAAGAAGATTTCACCTTGTCGTTAAACACGAAAGGGATAGATCTTCTAATCTCAATGGATATTTCCCGGCTTACCTTATGCGTCCTTCAACGTATTGAAGGAAGGCAGAACATGGGCTCTTTGTTTTGCCAATACTAAAATGATTGTGGAATTCGCTGAAACACCATTATATGCTGCTGAATTTATAGGCTGTCAGCTTTCACTGAGAGCATTGATATATTTCTGGAATGCTGTCTGATACTGGCTCAGCTTGTCTGTTTTTAAATCCAAACCGGATTTCGCTTTAATTTCATTGCTTTGAACGATTTTATCGGATTCCTTGATGCCCTTATACAGCTTTTCCCATGCAAACTTCACATCATCGTACTTCTTATCCTTTAATCCGTTCACAAAGGTGTTGTATTCCTCAAGCTTTGCAACAGCTTCGTTATACTGCTTTAATGTCAGTTCGATGTCCAGCTCCTCTCCTGTCGCAGAAGTACCGCTGGAAGTGTAATACCCGATATCACATAAGCCGACATTCCAGATATCTGTAACATACCAGTCATTGATTTCACGCAGCTTGGTACTCACTTCCTTTGTAGATAATTCTGTTGAGCTTTCATCATTGCTTTTTGGTGCTTCCCCGCTCTTATCATCATTTCCTCCACCGCATCCGGTAAGCATAAGCATTCCTGCAAGTAAGACAAATAACAGCTTTTTCATAGAAAACGCCTCCTTTTGTTTATCATATCATGTTTTATCCGGTTTGGTGCAGGAAATCGTATGGTTTTGTATGTAAATATTACCAGTGAAATAAAAAAATCCGACAGCTTTTTACTGTCAGATACCTAGGCAGGCCGTCATCAGATACTGATTTGTGAGAATGAAGTTAAAAGTCAGGTATTCTGATGACGGTATCGTTATTATAAACGAATTTTGCATAAAATGCAATCATTTATTTATAATGTAGTAACTAAAAAGATTCTAAAATACCGTGTAAATATTACATATGGCATAATATAAGTTTAAATTTAGATGTTATGGTAACACTTATACTATAATGAACATATAAGTGGTGATAGTATGCAAAATGACGTGATGACTGATAAATTTATAGATTATGTGAATGACAGAATTGAGGATCTGGATATGACGAAGTCTTCTCTCGCAAGAAGTGTCGGGCTGGATAAAAACTCTGTAACAAAATATCTGAAAAAGGAACGGACGATGCCTCTGCATGTCGCTTTGAAAATAGCGAATTATCTGAATATGGATATCAGCAGAATCTGCGGTATTCAGACTGAGCAGGTGCTGATGCCGATAGAGCTGAATCTGATGCGGGAGCTGCGCAGTATTCGGGATGAAACATCACAGGTGCGTCTGACGCTTGATTTCATAAGTATTACCAAATCCTTCAACTCCTCTCATCGTTAGCACCGAAAGAACAAGACACCGGTTTGATGGTGTCTTTTCTGCTGTCTTGGCTTTTTTGAAGCAATCAGCTATAATGTTCATAATCAGGAGGTAGCCTATGAGAATCAATGAGAAGCGTTTATGGAATCATATACAGACACTGGGGCAGATTGGAAAAGCAGAAGATGGAAGTGTAACACGGCTTTCGTTCACAAAAGAGGATGAGGCGGCAGCTTTTCAGCTGACGGAATGGATGCGGGAAGCCGGTCTTCACGTAACGATTGATGCCTGTGGTAATATCATAGGTACGCTGAAGGGAGCTGAACCAAACCTGCCTCCTGTTGTTTGCGGCTCCCATTTCGATACGGTAAAGGAAGGCGGAATATTCGATGGCTGTCTGGGAGTGCTGACAGGTATTGAAGTATTGCAGACCATACGGGAAGCAGGAATACAGCCGCAGCGTTCCATCATGGTCATTGGCTTTCGGGATGAAGAAGGAAACCGTTTCGGATATGGCATGATCGGCAGCCGCTCGATTTGCGGGAAAGTGGAAAAAGACGGACTGCTGTCTGTGGATCATGAGGGAATTACACTTGCACAGGCAATGACACAGGCAGGCTATCATCCTGCGTGTTATGCGACCTGCCAGCTGTCGTCGCTGGAAGCTTTTTATGAGGTACATATTGAGCAGGCTGATGTTCTGGCAGCACAGAATCTCTCCGTGGGAATTGTTGAGGGGATTGCCGGGCTGGTGAGATATACGGTCACAATATATGGCAGAAGTGCACATGCGGGGGCAACACCGATGCATCGTCGTCATGATCCGGTAACCGCCATGTCCCGCTGGATTCTGCACATGACGCAGCTTGCGCAGCAGCAGCCGCATACGGTGGCTACAATCGGGGAAATTCATACCTACCCCGGCGCCTGCAATATCATTTGTGATCGTGTGAGCTTTTCTCTGGATCTGCGCTCTCTGGATGATGCTGTCATACAGCAAATACTGGATGTAATGCAGGAGTTTGAAGAAATGCTCGAACAGGAACAGGGAGTACGGATTGAACGCCGCCTGGAACAGCAGCTGCCGGCGGCGATATGTGATGAAGGCCTGAAGCAGGAGCTGGAGGTCTGCTGTAAAACACTGCAGCTGCCGATTCTGCGACTTGCCAGCGGTGCCGGTCATGACTGTATGAACTTTCAGGGCATTTGTCCCACAGCGATGATCTTTGTACGCTCTCAGCATGAAGGTGCCTCCCACTGTAAAGAGGAATACAGTACACAAAAGGACTGTGCAGACGGGTGTCAGCTTTTGCTGGAGGCATTCCGGAAGTATTTGTAAGCATTCAGGAAACAATTACCTATGCATAGACGTTTACAGTTTTGCTTCCTCTTTGGTATAATGAACACTGTTGTGCTCACCATATAATGTCGGGATATGGCCGACAGTCTCTACATCTCACCGTAAATGAGATACTATGGTGCTTCTTCTTTCATGGATATCATGGAATATGGTGAGGACATGGTTAAGGAGGAAAATATGAGCAAAATCGCAGATTTTTTCAAATTTAGGGAACGCAATACCAGCTATAAAAAAGAGCTTATCGCCGGTATCACCACGTTTATGACAATGGCATATGTTCTGGTTGTACAGCCAGGGGCAATCGTCGGCTATGGGGATGCCGCATTTATCATTGATGCCAACGGCGTCATGATTACGAAGGAGGCAATTGTTGTCACCTGTGCCATTATCAGTGGGCTGATTACGCTGCTGATGGCATTGTATGCAAACCTCCCGTTTGCACTGGCAACCGGTATGGGAAGCAACTTCATGTTCGGGGCACTGATTCAGAGCCAGCAGCTGTCCTTTGGCGGTGCTATGGCAATGACTCTGATTTCAGGTGTTATTTTTCTGTTGCTGACAATCTTCGGTATCCGTGATTTGATTGTTAAGGCGATACCAAAGAACATTAAAATATCGATTGGTACCGCAATCGGCTTCTTTATCGCCTATCTGGGATTCAAAAATACAGGGATTGCAGCCTTTACGGAAAGCGGAATGGGCATGGGGAATTTCACCGATCCTGCTGTTATGCTGGCCGTTCTGGGACTTGTTATCATCGCTATTCTGACAGCGTATAAGGTGAACGGTGCTATTCTGATCGGTATCGTTATCGTTACGCTTCTGGGAATACCGGCAGGGGTTACCACAGTGCCGTCTACCTTTGCCAAGGTTCCTGATTTCACAGGGCTGGGCAATGTCATGTTTAATCTGGATTTTAAATCCGTATTCAGTTTCTCATCCGTCATTCTGATCTTTACGGCGTTCTGCGGAGATTTCTTTTCTACGCTGGGGACAATTCTCGGTGTCAGTGCAAAAGCCGGCATGCTGGATGAAAACGGGGATTTACCGAATATCCAGCAGCCGTTTCTGGTAGATGCCATCGGAACCTGTGTCGGTGCGCTTACCGGTAATACAGTCATCACCACCTTTGTGGAATCCAGTGCTGGTGTGGAAGCAGGCGGACGTACGGGATTTACAAGTGTTGTGGTATCCGTTATCTTTATGATTATGGTATTTCTCTCCCCGCTGGTGCTGATGATTCCCAATGCGGCAACCGGACCGGCTCTGATTTTCGTTGGCTTTTTGATGATCAGCGGCTTTAAGGATATTGATTTCGCAGATTTCACAGAATCCTTCGGACCGTTTGTCATGATTATGTTCACTGTGTTTACAGGCTCTATCGCCAGCGGTATCTCTGCCGGTATTCTGGCATTCGTACTCATCAAAACAGCAACCGGTAAATTCAGAGAAGTACATCCGATCATGTATGTTATGGCGATACCACTGATTTGTTATTTTATATACGGGTAAAGCAAAAGATGCATGAGAGTGCATCTTTTTGAGAAAGGAAGTGTTGTATATGAAGCTGCAGCCAAAGGATAAAAAACAGCTGCTCAAGGCGGCTCTTGGTGAAATTCCAAGCGATTTGCTGATCAAACATGTTCAGCTGGTCAACGTGATTACCGGAGAAATCTATCCGGCCAATGTATTTGTTTATGATGGTATGATTGCACATGTGGAATATAAGAATCTGGATGCGGATCTGGACAAGGCAGCGACCGTTGTGGATGGACAGGGACACTATCTGATTCCCGGCTTTCTGGATGCGCATGAGCATATCGAAAGCTCCATGATGACGCCGCGTAATTTCGCAAAGGCAGTTCTTCCTCACGGGACAACGACCGTGATTACCGATCCGCATGAAATTGCCAATGTATGGGGCATGGAGGGCGTGCGTTATATGCATGACAGCGGAGAAGATCTCCCCATGCGTCAGCTGATCGATATTCCAAGCTGTGTGCCTGCCGTACCCGGTCTGGAGAATGCGGGAGCGGATTTTCTGGCAGAACAGATTGAAGAGCTTTGCGGCTTAAAGCGTGTCATCGGACTTGCGGAGGTTATGGATTTCCTTGCCGTTATCCATGGTGAGGACCGTATGATGGATATTCTGAAGGTTGCGGAGGATCGCGGACTGTATATGCAGGGACATGCACCGTATGTCAGCGGGCGGATGCTGTCTGCCTATCTGTGCGGTGGTCCGAATACCTGCCATGAAACACGGGCATCGGATGAGGGCTTGGAAAAGCTGCGCAGTGCAATGTATGTGGATGCCAGAGACAGCTCCATCACAAAGAATGTAAAGGACATCTGGGAGGGTGTTAAGCAGGTGAAATTCTTCGATCACCTGTGCTTCTGTACGGATGATCGCGAAGCGGATGATATTCTGAACAACGGACATATGAATGATGTAGTTCGCAATGCCATTCGATGCGGTATGGATCCGGTAACAGCTATTAAGAGTGCTACCTATAATACGGCACGTGAAATCAAAATCGAAAACCTGGGAGCGATTGCACCTGGCTTTGTGGCAGATATGCTGCTGGTGGAAAGCCTGGAGGAATTGAAGCCGAGTCATGTATTTTACAATGGTGAGCTGGTAGCGGAAAATGGAAAGCTGCTGGCAGACATTAAGGATGAAAGCTATGCTATTGAGCATCGTAATTCCATGCATGTGAAGAAGTTAAGCGTTGAGGATTTCCGTATCCAGGCTCCTGTGGAAAACGGGACGGTTAAGGTGAATCTGATGGAGTATAAGGATCTGCTGTTGTCCAGCACACTGGTAAGCTGTGAGGAGCTTCCTGTGGAAAACGGTTATCTGAAGCTGAATGATGATGATTTGAAGTTTGTAGCTGTCGTAAACCGTCATGAGGGGCACGATACAGTTGCACTTGGTGTTGTGCGCGGCTTTGGTACGACAACCGGAGCTCTTGCTTCAACGGTTTCTCATGATTCACACAATCTGACGATTGTATACGATACTGCAGAGAACGCGTTGCTTGCCGCAAATGAGCTGATTGCCTGTGGAGGCGGCATGTGTGCGGTAAAGGACGGAGCTGTGCTTCATACCTTGCAGCTTCCGCTGGCAGGACTGATTTCGCTGAAGCCTGCAGAGGAGCTGGCAGTTGACAATGCACTGATGAAGGATGCGAATCGTGCGCTCGGTCTTGTGGATATGGAAAACCCGCTGCTGAGAATCGTAACCCTTGCTTTACCGGTTATCCCGGAGGCAAAAATGTCTGATCTTGGACTGATTGACGTTTTAAAGAAGGAGATTGTACCGCTGTTTGTATAAAAACAAGGCGAGTGAAATACGCTTAGTTTGTAATAACAACAGTGACAGCTGTTCATCACTTAAGGAGCAGGCTATGGGCGCTCTGCTTCTTACTTGGAAGCAGCGAAACCAGAACACTTTGAGAGATTGGGAATCAGGCTTATCAGCTTCGTGCGATGAGTCTGGTTCCTTTGTTTATAACTGATAACAGCGGATAAAGCTCTGTTTTATAAAATCTGCTTCCTGTATTAAGACACGGGTATAAAACGGTAGTTAAAAATGGTAGTTAATTTCAGTAATGAAGAAATGATTTATGATACAATGAAGCTGTAATCGTCGTGCGTATGGCATGGGGAGGAGACTGTTATGGAGATAAGCAGAGAGGATCACCGTATATTTATAGAGGAACAGGGACAGCTGCCTGCAGAGTTTACATTCCCCTTTGTGGACAAGCAGGTCGTGGATATCAATCATACATTTTCCGATGTATCCCTGCGCGGACAGGGGATAAGAGGATCACTGATGAAGGAGGCGGCAGCTGTGATAAGGAAGAAGTGCTGGAGATGTATGGCATTTAGTCCCTATGCACTTGCCTGGATGAAAAAGCATGAGAAGGAACAGGATATCTGGATGAAGGAGGAACCACGATGAAGCTGGCTTGTATATATATCAATGCACTGCATTTTCGTGATACGGTAAGCTTCTACGAGCAGCTGCTTCAGCAAAAAGGGAAGGAAGTTACTGCACAGCGATGGGTGGAGTTTTCCTGCGGGCATACGCTTGCCGTGCTGCATGCGGAATATGATGCGCAATGCGTACAGAAAGAACAGGATGTGGACGAACACTATAATGATGCATATGTCGAAGACTGCATACAGACGGTGAATCAGGGGAATGATATAATGGTTCAGAATTATGTTTGTGAGGATTTGCAGTCAGAATATACGCGTTTGAAAAATCTGCAGATCGGACCGCTCTCTCCCTTATATTATGTTTCAATCTCGATGCCTTACTGGTATTTCAATATCACAGACCCCGAAGGAAATGTCTTGGAAATAACCGGGCCGTATGCTTCAGGCAAAGAATCGGTATAGTCAATCCCTTCCGGACACATACTAAGAATGGAGTGTGATGAACATGGAACAGAAGAAAAAATCCTGCTGTGACAGCGAAGAGCTGCTGCATGGTGAGGAAGCAAAGAAAACAGCCGGCAACAATCAATGGACGAACAATAACCTGAAGTATTATCCGGATGAAAGAGATCGTCAGGACGGTCCAGGCGGAAATTGAGAAAAAGGAAAGACTGAGCCTTCTATATCGGAAGATTCAGTCTTTTTCTTATCACGTTAGGACATCGCGTAAAGGAAAAAAGAAAAGCAGCTTAACAATCAAAGAAAGCTGCCTGGATTACCTATGGCTGTTACATGGTGAGTAAAGTGCAAATGACTCTGCCAGTGTTAAAGCCCCCGGCTGTAGCTCTTTATAAAGGAAGCTTATAAAATAGTTTATGTAAGAGATATTATCGTCTTTGATATGATATACAGCAGCATGAACATGTCTTGCGGCTGTTATTATCAGACATCGGATAAAATTTGCTGGATGGTGATTTCTTTTAATTTCTTTCGATATTCCAATTCCGCACCATGCAGATAATGCATGATTTTTTCTTCCTTTTCCTTTACCTGCTTTCTGGAATCAAACACCCGATCGACAAGGCTTGTACTCACAGCAAATTGCTCCTGCCCCTCGATGGCATTAAACAGGTCCAGAAAGGTGATGCGGGAGGGGGAGTTCAATAATACAAAGCCGCCGTTTTTACTGGCGATTGAAGAAACGATCTTCGCTTTGACCAGCTGCCGCATGATTTTTTTTAAATAGGAATCTGATACGTTCAGCTTTTTACTGAGCTCACTGCTTTTTACCGGCCGGCTGCTTGTACTTATCAGCAGCACGATACAGATTGCCTGCTCCAGGCTGCCGCGTATTCTCATACTCTCACCTTCTATCATGTATAGTATAGCTGTTTTTTCTTTGTCTTTGCAAGCCTTTTCCTTGAATCAAGCCGTCTTTTTCGTGTGAATTTTTCGTAACAATTCTAAACTTTCTGTAAAGAGCGTTGACACAAGCATATAATGTACTATAATTCCAGTATTCCGTGGATATGGTATATCTATGGATAGAAAAGAAAGAAGAGGATATTATGAAGGAAGAATGGAAAAATATAGCAGGCAGTACATGGATCAAGGTTGTGCTGGCAGCGATTATTGTGATTCCCATGCTGTATTCAGGTATTTTTCTGGGTTCTATGTGGGATCCTTACGGAAATGCGGATAAAATACCGGTTGCAGTAGTAAATGAAGACAATAAGGTTACCTATAACGGTTCCAGCCTTCATATCGGGGAGGATCTGGTTGCGAATCTGAAAAAGGCAAAGGAAATGGATTTCTGCTTTGTCGATGCCGCAAAAGCCAGCCAGGGCTTAAAGGATGGCTCTTATTATATGATTATAACGATACCTGAAAATTTTTCATCAAATGCAACAACGCTCATGGATAAACATCCGAAAAAAATGGAGCTCAGGTATACAACGAATCCCGGTACCAATTATATCGCCTCGAAAATGGACGAGACAGCGATTGCAAAGATACGGGAACAGATTTCCGCTACTGTGACAAAAACCTATGCCGATACATTATTCTCCAACGTTCAGGTGTTGAGCAGCGGCTTGAAAACAGCGGGTAAGGGCAGTCAGAAAATTCAGAACGGATTATCCGACAGTATTGCAGGGAATCAGACCATCACGGATAATCTGAACACTCTTGCCTCCAGTACACTGACCTTTCAAGACGGAAGTGAAACACTGAAGCAGGGACTGCAGGCTTATACCGATGGAGTGGCACAGCTGCAACAGGGAAGCAGGCAGCTGCGAAGCGGTATCCGCACGATGAATGGAAAAAGCGTACAGCTTGTTAACGGCGCATCCTCGCTGCATACAGGAAGCGGTGAGCTGCAGCAGGGGGTAGAGGCGTATACAACCGGTGTAGCTGCCCTGCAACAGGGAAGTGAGCAGTTAATGCAAAGCTCTGCTGTATTAGATCAGGGGGTGAATGCTCTTGCGCAGGGAACCTCCGATTTGCATAAGGGCAGCTCTCGTGTTCTGTCTGGTATGCAGGAGCTATCCACTGCAATAAAATCAAGTACCGACAGTCATGCTGATCTACTTGCTTATTTGCACGAAAAAAATACCGGCAGTGCAGATAGTCTGAAGCAGGTTACACAAGGGGCGGCGGCATTGGAGGCTCAGCTGCAGACAATCATAAACAAGAATACAGATGCGAGTCAGAGATTGAATGCAGCCGCACAGAAATTGAAGGATTTGCATGCTTATGAGGATACTGTGAATCAGCTAACAGCAGCGGCAGCGGATATGAATGATTTAAATCAGCAATATGCTGTGCTCAAGACAGGGCTCTCTAAGCTTTCCAAAGGAAGTGAGGAGATGACAGCTCTTCTCAGCGGAAACGATCAGGCATTGGCTCAGCTGCAGCAGGGTCTTTCCACTGTACAGCGTTCACTGGATGCACAGGGCTCCACCGCGGAAGCCATGGGTCTGATACAGGGGATGCAGCAGCTTCAAAGCGGCCTTGCAGATGCTGATAAAGCCTTATCAGGTGAACAGGGACTAGTTTCGGGAATTCATGCTTATACAGAGGGTGTAGATACGATTGGAAACGGTCTTTCCACCTTATCACAGAAATCTACAGCTTTAACAGCCGGTGCAGCTCAATTACAAACAGGTACGACACAGCTGAACTCTGCGATTCCTGCTTTACAGGGCGGAATCACACAGCTGCTAACGGGTAGTGATTCTCTATATCAGGGAGCCTCAGCATTAAACAGCAGCAGTCCGACATTATTAAACGGCTCTGCTCAGCTGCAGGGCGGCGCTTCTCAAATCAGCAGTGGTGCTCAGCAGCTTGCGCAGGGCTCCAATACACTGGGAGGCGGACTGTTACAGCTGAAGGACGGTTCCCATACGCTGACAAGCTCGCTGCATAAGGGAGCTGAAGAAAGCTCGGTATCAGCAACACAGAACACAAAGGAAATGCTGGCACAGCCGGTGGTCACAACTCATCAGGAATTGAGCAATGTGGAAAACAATGGTACAGCGATGGCGCCCTATATGATGTCTGTCGGGCTGTATGTTGCCTGCATGGCCTTTACTCTTATGTATCCGCTGTTGAAAAACACAGGTAAAACGACGTCCGGTTTGCGTATGTGGGCTTGCAAGGCTTCTGTTATGTATACGGTCTCCACATTGATGGCAGTCATTATGATCGGTGTGCTGATGCTGGTTAACGGCCTGTCTCCCTATCAGACGCTGCTTACCTTTGCCATGGCGGCACTGGTTTCCGCGGGCTTCATGTCCATGATCGTTTTCTTTAACATCACCTGTGGAAAAATCGGAAGCTTTATTGTTCTGATATTCATGGTATTGCAGCTGGGGGGAGCGGCAGGTACCTATCCGATTGAAACATCCTCCGGATTTTATAATGCGATTCATCCGTTTATGCCATTCAGCTACAGTGTGCATTCATTCCGCAATACGTTGGCAATCGGCGGATCCATTACACCGGATATTCTTGTCTTTGCAGGTATGCTTGTAGTCTTCTCTGTTCTTTCCATTCTGTTTTATCGCTGGAAAACAAGTGTCAGTGAAGAGCATTTTGAAAAGACATTGCTGGCGCAGTTTCATTAGTGCTTATGTAAACCAGCTTACTTTGAACATATTATAAGCAATCTGAAAAGGACTTATCGAAGCGATGCAAACGTTCTGATTACTTTGCGGCCGATAGGTCTTTTTTCATCTGCTTCCATGCATAGAGAAATGAATTTTTCATCTTCTATATGCTTGTCCTATGCCTGTTATCAGTATTTTCATATTATGCAGTGAGGTGAAAGCCTCAGGTTAGGAGGAACTTATATGAAGTATGCGAATGGTGCGTGCTGTCCATGGATTCCCAGGGAGCGGGAAACTAATGATGAATACTGTTATGATGATGTGGACTTTATGGAGCAGCAGCCTAAACATCAACGGCAGCAGGCACAGATGCCTGGTATGGCCTATGTACCGATGCAGGTATGGAAAAAACCGTATGAAAGAGAGATTGGGTTTCAAAGAGGAACGATTTTTCATGCTCTTGATAAACCCTTTCTCGGTGATGAGGGGGCGTGCTGATGATGAATAGAAAGCAACTGCTGAGAAAGCTTCAAATGCTGGATTTTGCGATTCAGGAAACAGCACTGTTTTTAAACTCACACCCTGATGACAGACAGGCAATGCAGTATTATCAGTCTGCCGTGAAGGAACGCGAGAAGGCTGCAAAGGAGTATGAACATCTTTGCGGACCATTGACAAATCGGCAGAATCACTCGGATAGCTGGGAGTATAGCAAAGGGCCCTGGCCATGGGAAAGGGAGGATTGATGTATGTGGACATATGAAAAGAAGCTGCAGTTTCCGGTGAATATCAGAAAACCGGATCCTGCTTTCGCAAAAATCGTAATTTCGCAGATTGGCGGTCCGGATGGAGAACTGGCTGCCTCAATGCGTTATCTGAATCAGCGCTATGCCATGCCGTATGACAGTGTACGTGCGATGTTAACGGATATCGGAACGGAAGAATGCGTACATAAAAGTTATCCGTCAAAAAAGCCTTTATTTATGGGAGATTTTCGGGTATAGGTAGAGCGTGAAATTATCTGCGGTGCCGCCATCGCGTATGGAACACTCTCTTTCATACTTGACACAGCGCAAGACTTCCTTCAGCATGGAGTTCTTTTCAAGGGCACTCATATTCTCGTACTGCAGGAGAAGCTGCTCTGTCATCGGGATGATGCTGGTGGCACTTTCAATGCGTTTGTTCTCTTCTATTATTTCCTGCTGCAGTGTCTTCTGCTTCTCTTCGATTTCTGTTATTCTGGAGGATATCTTCTGAGAACGTTGCAGGAAGGTGTCCACGTCATAGATGCCTTTTTCCAGAAAGTCGTGAATGTTATCATTCTGCTTGTTCAAATCCACTGTCTCTTCCCGCAGATCAGCCAGCTGGTTCTGCAATATCTGAAGAATACTGTCGTCGATCTGTGTGTGGCCATTGCTGATTCTTAGTTTTTCTTCCTTGATATATTCTGCCAGAACTTCGATGAGCTTCTGTTCAACATCATCAAAAGGTGCACTGACATTCCTGCATTTATTGTTGGGGCAGATCAGCCCGGTTCGAATGTTTTCTCTTTGATACGGACGTCTTTGCATCTTGGCACCGCACTTCGCACAGATCACAAGCCCTGCCAGTGGATTTTTCATTTCTCTAGCGGAGGTCGGCAGTGGTTTATGCATGGAGAATTTCTTCTGGACCTGGTCGAAGAGCTGCTGATCAATGATAGGCGGATGAATACCGTCAGCCAGCAGGTAGTCATCACTGCGGGGACGGCTTACAGATACGGAGCCGTTCTTTACTCTTTTACGCTGTCCTCTCCACCCCCAGCGGATCTTCCCAACATAGACCGGGTTCTGTAGGATATCTCTGACAGTAGGGTACACCCATTGTTTACCGGTCTTGGATGGGATCGCCATTTCGTTTAGCTGATCAGCAATGGTGGAGATGCCATGTGCTCCATATGCATACCAGCGAAACATCATCCTTACGACCTGCGCTTCCTTCTCCAGCGGTTTTAATGTGAAGCCCTTGTCGTTCTCTATCTTGATGCGTTCATAGCCGTATGGAGGCCGGTTGCCCACATATTTGCCTTCCTTAACGGATGCCTGTCTGCCGTTGTTCAGTCTGCGTTTGATCGTCTTATATTCACGGCGGGACATGAAAAGTCCAAACTCAAAATACTCTTCATCGAACTCGTTGTTTGGATCGTATGTTTTAATCGGTGTGATGATCTTCGTATCGGACAGCTTGAAGGCCTGGGCTACGATGCCCTGGTCGATCGTATCACCTCTTGCAAGACGTTCTACCTCCATGACCAGTACGCCATCCCATACACCCTGTTCCACTTCAGACAGAAGCTGCTGCATCATCGGTCTGGACGCAATGGTTTCTCCGGATACGACTTCACGATAAATGTCAGCAATCGGCAGGTGCTGACGTCTGGCAAGCTCCAGGAGCGCTTTCTCATGACGGGCAAGTGTTTCTCCTTCACCACGCAGCTCCGCTTCTTGGTCAGCACGGGACTTCCTCAGATAAATTAAATATTGCATGTTGATACCTCCATTTACATTTTATGTTCCGATGTGGTAAAATAGAGGCATAGAAAAAGATATGACTGGCGAGGTCATTTTTCTATGCTTGATATCAGTTGGCGCTGATATCGGACACTCTCTGTTGGCGCAGGGAGTGTTTTTTTATTTGCTTATAATGTCATTAAAAATTTTCTGATATTCTTCAGCTTGTGATGCTTTTAAATCTCCGTTGATTCTAAGGAGATACTTTCCATTTCGATACATATACTCTTGTAGAAATTGCATCTTTTGTGTTATTGATTTAATATAATCATATCTTGCTTCAGCATCATCTTGTGTATCAAACACCTCTATGGATCCACCTATTGGATCTTTTTTATCCTGTTTGTATCTTTTGTCTGAAAATGCTGCTTTTCCAGTATAGGCACCGGTTTTACCCATTAGCTTATTAGGATCGGTATCGGCTGTATATACAATGATTTTATCAATGTTTTTGCTATCTTTTTTTAGAGCATTTGCAATTTCCTCGGCAGTGTAGTCCTTATTTGTCTTGATATCAAATAAAGCGTTCAAAAGAGGAATATCCTTTTCTGCGTATACACAGTACCCGAGATAGCTAACTCCTGCTATGAAAACGGTAGCAATAATAATAAGTATTATATTAAGTGTGCTAAGTTTTAGTTTTTTTTTACTATTTGCTGAATGCTCACGTATTTCTTGCTTTGCATCTTTTGATTTTATCAACGATACAGCTGCAAGTACTGCACAAATCAAGCACCAGAATGCCCAGATATTCAAATCCTTAAAGTTCCCCGCCATTGTGAATCCACATAATGCCGCAATGCCATAAAGTATTATGATAGCGATGTTACCGCCCTTTGTACCTTTTCTGGTAACGATTGACACGATACCGCCAGCAAGCATCATAATGGATACAATCAATCCTGCACTACCACTTACCTCCCCAGATGCTTCTAAAGCATTTACTGTTCCAGCAGCACAAGACTGCAACAGCACAAACAAGCAAAGTACGATAGATAAGATTCCAGATACTAATTTCCAAGTTTTCATTTTTTCCCTCCATTGCTTTTTATGTAAACATCAGCTGATGTGTTTACTAATAACTTTCCCCAAGCATATTACTGAATCATTTATATGAATATCCTCATACTTTTTATTGTGACTAATCAAAACACTGTCACCAAGTTCTTTTACAAACGCTTCACCATTGATCATGAAGATACCTATTTCACCAATATGTATTTCAGATTGCTTCTTTATCAGTAGCGTATCGCCATCGTGATACGTAGGTTCCATGCTGTCCCCATTTACACCGATAGCGAAATCTACATGCATGTTATCCATCTCATTTTCTATTTCTATCATTTCTGGTGGAATGTCATCGAATACATATTGCCCGGTTCCGGCAGATGCTACATGGCCATAATAGGGTACTAATATAGGTGGCTGCAGCATTATGAATTCCTTTGCATGCTCTGTCCGCCGTTCATATTCTTTTTGTAAAACTGTATCTACCATATCTTTTCCGTGTTCATCAAGAGCGCGGTATTTTTTTATTAAGTTTAGTTCATTAACAGTAATACTATTTGAATTGACAACTTTTTCCTTTATATATCCATCAGCTAGAGCATCTGTTTCCAAACCTAGAATATCGCATATTCTCATAACTTTTTTTACACCCGCATTTTGAATACCACTATTCAACATGGATTGAATCGTAGTCGCAGGGATATTCGCTTCTATAGAAAATTGTCTTATACTTCTATATTTGTTTATGATTAGTTCTCTTAGTTCATCTTCTAAAGACATATCTATACCTCCATGTCTCAATAATACATTAAAAGCATACGAAATTCAATACGTATGAACGAAATTAAGTAAAAATATTCGAAAAACAGTTGACATAAAACTTAATTAAGTTTATCATATGAATGTGGTGAACGGAATTAAGTTCATCATCGTGCTTGAATAAGCATAATGATTTAGAGCCGATTATTACATTTGGGCTGTATAATTTACTTTTCTAAAAAGAATGTACGAGCTGGACTGCCAATCCAGTAAGCCATTGAAATGATTTTATAGCCTCTTGCTATTGCACTCTTTACAACAGATGGCTTTGAGGTACAAAATTTCTTTTTTCTCATTATATCACCTCCTTTGTACAGAGGCTCTAAATCACCTAAATTATACCATAGAAAGGGTGTGAGGATGATTTGTATTATATTTTAGAACGAGAGTTAAAAAAGAAAGGTTTAACACGCAAGAATATTTCGGATAAATTAGGTATTTCTATTAGCACTGTCTCTTGCAAATTGAATGACCATTCGGAGTTCACCATTAAGGAATGTAAGGAAATTCGTGAACTTTTAAATTTTAATGGGACAATCGATGAATTATTCAAAACAGAATAGGAAAGGAAGTGAGAAAATGAACAAAAGGAAAAAGAAAAAGGCTTCATCCAAATCTGCCAATTTGAAAAAGCCAATTTCATTATTGATTGATGGCAAAGAGATAGCCAAAACTATTTGTCCTTATCTAGGTCGCCATTTGCCCATTGATGATAAATCTGGAGAAAGTCGATAGTTGCAGTCATAGCTGTACCGACAATAGCTTTTGCTACTTCGTTTTGATATTTCTCTAAACCTTCAGGCGTTGGTTCAAAACTAATCGAAACACCTTTAGATAGTGGAGATTTATCAATAACTTTAGCTACTATTTCTTCATCATTTATCAACTTTCGAAAATCATTAAAATTCTTACTCACGGTTTCACCTCCCCTCACAGACATTATATCACACAGGAGGTAAAGATATTTTTGAAACCAGTGATTCAGATTAGGAAAGGTCAATTCAAAAGAATACGCATACCTTATAAAGGAGGGATGTAATGGATGTGACAGGAAATGTAATTGCAGATTATATGCGAGGGAATACCCGTATAGTTATATTGGATGATGCGATAGAACCAGAAGAGGAGCAGGAGCTCATCTATGAACGTGTCAGAGATATCATCACAAGATCATGTCTGCGTAGACAAAAAGAAAAGGATGCTTCATCCGTCGAAAGTGCAGCATCCAAACTCAAACCCTTATAAAAAGATTCATCTTTATTATAAGGGATACAAAGTGGAAAAGCAAGGGAGTGAATTGCAGTGAATGAAAGAAAATGGTTATTAGCTTTTATACTATCAATTATTGGAATTATTCTTAGCGTTTTGTCTCTTATTTTGGAATGATTTGATTTTTGATTTTATATTTATCAGGAAGCGGCTTAGCGATAAAAGTACAAGCAAAACTTTTGGTTGGTGTAAATACAGTCATTTTTAGGATAGTTTCTTTGTGTAATAGAGGGAAATCTAAAAAAGTGAAATATCCTTCTTTTGAACCATGATAATCGATTCTGGCTCCTATCAAGTTATCCTTGTTTAAGGCGTATACAACAGCTTTGGAAGAATAATTTTTAAAATGAATTAAAAAACTTGACTTATCGAAGGTGTTTGTCCAATTAGAGGGAAATACCTGCGCTTCATAAATTTTGCCCATGTATTTTATTTTAGCGCTTGAAATAGTTGTATCGCTTGTGGATAAATTCAATATTTTGGATGAAACCATTAACACACGTTTTTCTGTATAAAGTATGTATCCGAAAGAAAAGTTATTCTCATCATCTGCAGTGATTTCAAGTTTAACAATTGATTTCATATATCCTTCCCATGATATATAGGCGGAAACAAGAGAAATACCCATAGCAGTAAGTGCTATCCAATTTTCTGATAGCCAAATTGTAATATCATTCACAAAACCACCCTTTCTTTACACATAATCATATCACATAATTGCCAGAAAGGAGTTTAAAATTTATGGATAATACTATCACATTATCTGTTGAAGAATTAAACAACATGATAGACGAAAAAGTGCATGCAGCACTAGAAAATGCTAAACCAGTGAGAGACGAACGAATGAAAGCTCTGGAAACGCATTTTAGAGAAGAAATATACAATAAAAAGATAGACTTGAATTGGAACACTTCGTGGACTGCTATCAGAACATCGGTAGCGTTAAAGATGGGTTATCGGTCAGCATCGAAAGTGCCACAGCACCGATATGATGAACTATTAGAAAACATAAAGCATGAATCAGAAATAATACTGGAGGTTTTTTCAAAGGAGAATAAAAATGGAATTACAAACATTTAATAGCACGCAATTCGGTGAATTGAGAACAGCCGAAATCGAAGGAAAGATTTATTATTGCGGCAACGACGTTGCCAGAGCGTTGGGTTATGCAAGACCTAATGATGCTATAAACCAACATTGCAGGTATACGGTAAAACACAGTATACCTCATCCACAGAATCCAACAAAAGAATTAGAAATGTCATTTATCCCAGAAGGTGATGTATACCGATTGACAGCACGAAGTAAGCTGCCACAGGCAGAGAAGTTTGAATCATGGGTATTTGATGAAGTATTGCCACAAATCAATCATACAGGTGGATACAGAGTACCTCAGAATCCAATGAAAGCATTACAACTTATGTTCGATGCTCAGAAGTCCATAATCGAGGATCAAAGAGAAACGAAGTATCAGGTTGAAACACTGGATAAGCGTATGACCTTCCATGAAGAAGAACAGGAATTGAGTAAAAGGCAGTATGACTATATATCTGGTAAGGTGAGTAATCGTCTAAAAGAAGTAAAAGAGGTACGTGATTGGCATTTGAATCCTAAACAAGCAGGAGAGCTACGGCACGGGCTTAATGGTGATATTTTGCGATATATGGGTGTTAGATTTAGAGGTTCTATTGCAAGAAAAGATTTTGAAAAGGTCTGTCAGTTTATCGAGGGATGGGACCCGTCAAGCGTGACATTACAAAAGATTTCGGAATTGGAAGAAGTGGAATAATGATGTGGGAATACATAGTAATCGGTCATGCAGTATTAACAATATACCTAGTTATCAACATGTACAACACCCTGCGTATGGGGGTTATATGCGACCCGATTGTTTTGCTGGAGAATCATTATGAAAACCATCTATAACCGCATGGATCCAGACCACTACGATGATGAGTGGCAGCTGTCAGCAGACGAGCTGGCAGACCTGCAGGCGGAAGATGCAGAAGCTAAGAAAGAAGAAAGGATTACAGAATATGAATGACATCATGAAAAAGGTCATTGTATGTCCCAAGTGTGGGAAACAGGAATATTACGGTATGCTGCACTGGAGAGACGGAAAAGAAATGTGTCGTAAATGTATCTATGACGTGTGGGAAAGTGAAGGACCTTGGAGAAGAACCCCAAGTGATGAAGTTTTCCCGATCTACGAGGATGGCAAAGATTACACACTTATGACAGCTACTGAGCGTAGCACAAAATCAACACAAGAAATATTTTAAGGAGGAAGAGATATGTTACCAGCAATAAAAGTCTGGAAAATGGACTACAGTTTTATCATCAAGAATTATCTTAACCCTGCATTATGGCAGAAAACATGGACGCTGTTTGAGTATAAGGATTTTGTCATCACTATCAAATTGACAAAAATTGAAACGGAAAATATGAGAATTGTGTTTCGCCTGAACCTGCGGGACAACAGTAGACCGAATACATGGGGAGATCAAGAGGATGTATCATATTCCCTCAAAGGCAGCAGTATCAAATTTCTTATTAAAAACATAAACGGAGCTATATTCAGAATGATCAGTTATCACGAAAGGAACCATGTGCTTGAAGATTTACCCGTATATATAGATGCTAAACAGCAGGGTGATATCGAAATAGAGAAATTAACTGTCTTAGCATCCGAATTTTTGGACGACGAAGGCGTTACAAACGAGGAAATTAGAGAGGCGTATATTGACAAGTATGTAGATGATAACAAGCAAAACGATAAATACATTCAGAGGCTACGTAGCGCATACGAATATCATTTACTGACTGACTTTTATCTCGTGTTTGCAGAATCAATAGGTGACGATGCAAAGTATCAAACAGTCATGGATAAGCTGGAAGAGAACGAGATTGAAAATGTCTTAAAAGAAATCAACCAGTATAAGACATACATTGAAACAGACGATTATCAGGAGGAAATGAAAGGCCTTCTGGAAGAAATTTAGGAGGAAAATGTATGAGCAAAGTAATATGTGTTATGGGAGAGAGCGGAAGTGGTAAAACGACCGCAATGCGCAATCTTCCACCGGAAGAAACAGTATATATTGACTGTGATAAAAAAGGTCTCAGCTGGAAAGGCTGGCGCAATGAATACAATGCAGACAATAAGAACTACATGGTCAGCGATGATGCAGACAAAATTATGCGTATGCTTGTCAAAATCAGCGACAAGCGTCCAGAAATCAAATATGTAGTCATTGATACAATCAATGGCATCATGGTGGGCGATGAAATGCGCAGATGCAAAGAAAAAGGCTACGACAAGTGGATGGATCTTGCACAGTGTATATGGAATATGGTGGACACCGCTCCTACGCTGCGCGATGATCTCAATATCATATTTACAGCACATACGCAGACAGAGCGCGATGACAGCGGTTATATGTTTACTCGCATCAAAACGAGCGGAAAAAAGATTGACAAAATCTGTCTTGAAAGCAAATTCACAACCATCCTGAATGCAAAAGCTGCAGGCGGACGCTATGTATTTGAGACACATGCCAAGAACAGTACAGCAAAAACGCCTATGGGAGCATTTGAAGAGGATGAAATTGATAATGACATTATGGAAGTTATCAAAGTATTGGAGGAGTATTGACATGACGAGAAGTTTATATGAAATCAATGCAGCATACTTGCAGCTGTTTGAAAGAGTTGATCCAGAAACAGGAGAGATTCTGTTTACAGATGAGGAATTGGATGCAATCAAAGAAGAATTTGAAGTAAAAGCTGATAATATCGGCTGTTTGATTAAAGAGGTGAAGGCACTGATCAAGGCAAGAAAAGAAGAAATCGATGCTCTTAAAATGAAAAATGATTCAGACCAGAAGCGAGTCGATCATTTGGAAAAATACTTGTTAAATGCGTTGATGATGCGTGGTAAAAAGAAACTTGCTACCGCCAGAAACACCATAAGTACGAGAAACACAAAGTCAGTTTCTATTGATGCAGAAATTCTCATACCTAAAGAATATTTAAAAGTGAAAACAGAAACATCGCCGATGAAGAAAGAAATCGGTGCAGCACTGAAACAAGGAATTGACGTGCCTGGCTGTAGTTTAGTAGAGAAAACGTCATTAACAGTTAAGTAGGAGGATAAAATGGAACCAATCAACGGATGGAATGAATTAGAAGAAGCTGGAAGTTTTGAAAAAATTGAGTTAGGCGGACACATATGTGCAATCGTTGGCGCGCGCACAGAAGTATCTAAAAGTGGAAACAAGATGCTCGTTATAGCATATGACTTCGCACCAGAAGATAAACAACCAGGTTATTATGGTGCAATGCTTGCAGCGGATAGAAAGAAAGACCCGAATGCAAAGTGGAGAGGTACATATTATCAGGGGTATGGAACAGAACAGTCAAATCCATATTTCAAAGCTTTCATCAACCGGATACTGGAATCTAATCCTGGATACATATGGTCTTGGGATGAAGGAAGCCTGAAAGGAAAGAAATTCTGTGGCGTATTCGGTAGGGAAGAATATCTGAATGATAAAGGAGAATCAAAATTTTCTACTAAGTGTATGTATGTGAGGGCTGTCTCTGAAATTGACAACGTAACAATTCCGGAAGACAAGCTGCTAAAAAAGACAAGCGCACCTTCTGGCGGATTTACACCACAGCAGGCATATGCAAGTCATCTGGATATAAGGGATGATGATCTTCCTTTCTAAGCAATGAGCAAGTTGTATAAGCGCAACGGTGTCTATTGCATAGATGCCGTTGCATTAAAACAAACGGATGAAATGTTTCTTGATTGTGGAGATACGCTGGAAGTCGATATAAAGCTCATTGATAGACGGCATATAACAGATAAACAAAGGCGCTTTATCTTCGCTTTATGCGGAGAGATAGCACGATATACGGGCTATGATTCAGAATGGGTGAGAATGGAATTACAACAACAGTATGCATCAGTAATGGAAATAGAAGTGGAAAGTCTGTCTTCCTGCAGCATGACCTACGCAAACGGCTTAATACGGGCTATTATTGACTATTGCATATATAACGAGATACCGTTCGCAAAGAAGATTATTGCGGACTACGATTATACATTCGACGAAAAGCAATCATATGCGTTGGCTTTAAAAAGAAGATGTGTAATATGTGGGAAACACGCTGAGATACATCATGTTGATGCGATAGGTGCCGGAAATAACCGTCAAAAGATATCGCATGTTGGAAAACGTGCCTTGCCATTGTGCAAGGGATGCCATATAAAATGTCACACGATAGGTAATGAGATATTCATACAAGAGAATCACTTATCACCTTTTATCATTGATAAGAAAATGGAATATTTTATCAAAAAAGGCGAATTAAAGGTGTTTGATGATGATTAACTACCCAGACGGACGTAAGTATACCTCTGCACAAACACCTACTGAAAAGCCTAAAAAGAGCAAATACGGAGCGGTTAAAACAGAGGTGGATGGGATAATGTTCGATAGTAAGCGCGAGGCATCCAGATATCAAGAATTACGGCTACTGGAGCAGGCAGGGGAGATAGCCAACCTCCGCCTGCAGGTGCCTTATATACTCTTTCCAAAAAATGAGCATGGAAGAGCCTTGAAGTATATTGCAGACTTCGTCTATAACGACGATACAGGCGCTCTGGTAGTCGAAGATGCAAAGGGACACTCTACAGACGTTTATAAGATTAAACGGCGCCTAATGGCGGAATTAAAGGGTATTGAGATAAAGGAGACATAAAATGAATTGGGAAGATATGAAAATCCTCGTAGAGAAATGCGTGCCAGAACAGTTGCTTAAAGAGTACGATATGTGCATCGAAATAAGCTGTACAGGCGCCAACACGGACGAAACACGAATCGAGATAGACTACAGCAAATGTGAGATTTTTGTCACAGAAAGCTAACAGATTGAGGTGGTGAGGATTGGAAGAATTAGGAACATATGTGAATTTATTTCGAAAATTCACTGAATGGGAATGGTACAAGGATGTGCCTGTGAAAACACTGTTCCTACATTGTTTGATCAGAGCTAATTACAGAGCTCAGAAATATAAAGGGAGGACTATAGAACGAGGAAGTTTCGTGACATCCCGAAAAAATTTATCTTTAGAAACAGGGTTGACAGAACAACAGGTTAGAACAGCATTGGGCAAATTAGTGGACACTAAAGAAATAACCAGAAAAACAACCAACAAGGAAACGGTCATAAGTGTAGTAAACTACGACAAATATCAGCCTAACAGGCTAAGTAAAGACCAGTCAATCAACCAGCAGGATAACCAACAAGCAACCAATGAGCAACCAACAAATAACCAACAAATAACCATCAATCAACCACAATATAATAAAGATAATAAATACAATAAAGAAAATAATCTTTTAAGTAATATAAACAGCCTTCCTGTTTCTCCTTTCCCGGATGTTGAAAAACAGCTTGAAGAAAAAGAGCAGGAACAACAAAAGTTATATGGTACACCAATCATAGAACTGTATGAAGAACGCTTTAACCGCTTATTATCACAAAGGGAGCTGCAAATAATCTGCCAATGGAAAGAGGAGTATGACGATAAGCTATTACGTTATGCATTCAGGGAAATGTTGGTACAGGATAAAAACAGTGTTGATTATGTTGATCGTATCTTATTAGATTGGAAAAAGAGAGGGCTGACAGCCGAGCAGTACGAGGGAGGAGAGAGATAAGTGGTTAATAAAAATATGACAACCTATGATAACATCCTGGATTTCATCATAAGACGTCAAGGTGAGTTGGGCATCAGTAACCGTAAACTTGCAAAAATAGAGCACTACATGAGCAATTAAGTTTATTTTAAGGGAGGGAAAATGGAAAGCTATATCAAACATGGGGATTGTCTTGAAGTAATGAAAGATATTCCAGACAAAAGTATTGACATGATACTGTGCGATCTCCCTTATGGTACGACACAATGTAAATGGGATGTTGTTATTCCGTTTGATAAGTTGTGGGAGCAATACTGCAGAGTAGCAAAAGATAATGCAGCTATTGTTTTGTTTGGCGCAGAGCCGTTCTCAAGCCGCCTGAGGTTGAGTAATGTACAGATGTATAAATATGACTGGATATGGGATAAAGTCAAAGGCACCGGATTTTTAAACGCAAAGAAACAACCATTAAGAAATCATGAAGTGATATGTGTGTTTTATAAAAGTCAATGTACATATAATCCACAGATGACATCAGGACAGCGGAAAGTATCTTATAGGCGTAAAGGGTTGCAAACCGATGTGTATGGACAAGCAGATGAAGATTATATCTATGATTCCGCTGCACGCTACCCACGCAGTATACAGGTATTCTCGGCAGATACGCAGAAATGTTCATTACAACCTACACAGAAGCCTATAGCTTTACTCGAATACCTTATCCGGACCTATACAAATGATTACGATATTGTGCTTGATAATTGTATGGGATCTGGATCTACTTGCATCGCAGCGCAGAACACAAATCGTAAATACATAGGAATAGAATCAGAAGAAAGTATTTTCAATACAGCAAAAGATCGAATTAAAATGAATAAAACACAGTTACAGCTTTTTTAGAGAGAGGTGTAAGAATTGAAAATTGAATTATATAACGACCATTTTGAAAATGCCAAACGATACCAGATACCAAGAGCGCAGCTTATTATAGCCGATATCCCATATAACATTGGGACAAACGCATACGGATCGCGTTCAGACTGGTACATTGATGGAGATAACAAAAACGGCGAGAGCAGCAAGGCAGGAAAGACTTTCTTTGATACAGATGATGATTTCAAGATTTATAATTTCTTCCAGTTCTGTGTACGATTATTGAAAAAAGAGCCTAAGGAAACTGGGAAGGCACCTTGCATGATTATTTTCTGTTCTTGGCAGCAGCTTAATGAGATAAGGGAGTACGCAAAAGGATTTGGATTTAAACACGCACAACCGTTATTTTTCATAAAAAAAACATCATCTCAGGTGCTAAAGGCCAACATGCGTGTGTGCGGAGCGACAGAGACAGCGATTGTACTGTACCGTGATAAGCTGCCAAAGTTTAACAACAACGGAAGGATGATACTGGATTGGTTTGAGTGGGATAGAGGCGGTAATTATCCTAAAATACATCCAACACAAAAACCAATCCCTTTATTAAAACAACTCATCCAGATTTACACTGATATCGGTGATGTGGTGATTGATCCGGTAGCAGGCAGCGGGTCAACGTTAAGAGCGTGCGCAGAATTAAACCGCAGTTGTTATGGGTTTGAGATAAAAAAAGAGTTTTACAATAAGTCAAAAAAGTTGATGCTCTCGGATGTTAATCTGGCGCTGGAGATATAGCGATGAAACAGTCAGTAATAGCAGGTCACGCCGTAGTAAAAATTGAGGATATACTCAAAAAGTGCGGTCTGGAAAATGTCCTTGTCACTGTTAATGATAAAGATTATGTGGCACTAGATGAAGTAAAGAAAGCGATAAGAGAGTTATATGAAGGAGAAGAAAAATGATGAAACGGATTTTAGATGTTTGTTGCGGAAGTAAAATGTTTTATTTTAATAAAAATAATCCTCTTGTGCATTTCAATGACATCAGAAAGTTAGAGGAACCTCTTTGCGATGGAAGAATGCTTAAGATAGATCCGGATACTCAGTGGGATTTCAGACACCTACCTGTACCGGACAACACCTATGACATGGTTGTGTTTGATCCGCCGCATTTAGTAAAGGTTGGAGATAATTCATGGTTGGCAAAGAAATATGGAAAATTACCGCCAGAATGGAAACCATACTTGAAACAGGGATTTGATGAATGTATGAGGGTGCTTAAACCATATGGAACGTTGGTATTCAAATGGAATGAAACAGATATAAAGCAAAAAGAATTGTTTGAAGTATTAGATACTATACCGATATTTGGAGATAAAGGTAGAGGGAATAAGACTTATTGGTTTGTATTCATGAAGGAGAGTGAATATAAATGCCAGAAGAAAAACAGCTGATTGAGCATCGCAGCGAAGTAATACGCGAAGTAATGGATAAATATATTGGAAGTATTGAAGCTGTAGGAGAAACCAATACAGATGGTAGACGTTTTAGTAATTTGCAGGTTTTAGAGGATGTTTTATATCATATCGTTGTGGACATCGGGAAAGAATCTCTAAATACAAAACGCTATGAGTGGAGCATGAAACACAGCGGAGAATACGCTGTTTCCGTTTTAAAAGAAATCCGGGCAACTATCGACGATATGCTGGAGGAGAGTGAAGAAGAATGCCAGTGATTACATGTAAAGACATTGATTGTGAAAACATATCAAAAAGAAGAACTAAATTTTTAGACGGTAATGGTCATGAAGTGATGTGTCATACTTGTAAAGCAAACTTAGTTAACATTAGACCAATTGCAACAGGCGATGAAAGTATAACCGATTATTTAGGGTATCAACCATACGAATGCACAAAAGGTAAACAAAAATGCGCTATAAAGTAACATGGACAATGTATTTCACAGATAGCAATATACCGGACACAATAGCTGTTGCTATCGTTGAAGCTGCATCAGTGAGCAAGGCACGCTATGCAGCATATAAACAGATGATTCCGGATAGAGGATATCGTTTTGAGTGGTTTATCAATGAAACAGAAGTTGAAAAAATAGAAATGGAGAATGAACACATGATGCATAAATTGAAAATTTTACCTCAGTATTTTGAAGATAAGCTGCAAGGTATGAAAAAATGGGAAGTCCGCAAAAATGACCGTCCATTTAAAGACGGAGACACTTTACAATTAGAAGAATGGAGTGAAGAAACAGGATATACCGGAAGGCTGCTGCAGGAATATATAAGAAAGATATATGTGGATGTGCCTGGAATTGAAGATGGATATGTCATTATGAACACAGGATATATTGCTAACAGTTTTAAAGATGGAGGAGAGTGATGAAGAATGATCAACAGAGTGGTATTAGTCGGCAGGCTTACAAAAGACCCAGTGCTGCGTAAGACTGCAAACGGTGTATCTGTTGTTTCTTTCACAGTGGCATGTACCCGCCGATACAAGCAGGAGGGACAGCCGGATGCTGATTTCATTAACACTGTCGTCTGGAATAAGACTGCGGACAGTGTGCAGCAGTATACGCATAAAGGCTCACTGATCGGTGTGGAAGGAAGAATCCAGACACGCAGCTATGATGATCAGAGTGGGAAACGCGTTTATGTAACAGAAGTTGTCGCAGACAGTGTACAATTTCTGGAAAGCAAAAGCGCAGCTGCAAGCAATGCGAACAGCAATGCCTATGTACCTGATTATGAGCAGGGAAGCAATCATGGCTACCAGAGTGACAACAGCCAGTCCTACTCTAATGACTTTACAAGCAGTACACTGGATATCGCCAGTGATGATCTACCATTTTAAGGAGTATGAATATGAATAAACTTACAGAATTAGCATACAAAGGCAGCGAATCATTAAGAAGTGTAAAAGATTTGAAAGAAGCTTCAATAATAGGTGATATTGAAATTAAGCTATATAAGAAAAATGGTCAAGCTGTTGTGTTTGAACCATTCGCAACACTTGAAGAAGTTATTCTCACATTTGCTAAAATGGCTGCATGCTTCCTGACAGAGAAAGAAATTCTCTTTGTACAGGCTTCTCTTATGGGGTGCATAGACCAGATACCGTCTGACGACTTCGTGGAATGTATGAAAAGCGTTCCTGCAAAATTTAATAAAATGAAAGAGCTATGGGGTAATGGTGATGAGTGAAGTAAGATGCGTATGTGATTTATGTGCCATTGGCATACAGCAAGATAAAATGTGCTATATAGGAGTACAACAATGCTTTAAAAACGGCGTGTATACAAAGTATAAGAGCCGCACAAACAATCCGCCTCTAAAATTTGAAGATTTGCATGAAGGTATGTGGATTTATGATGATAAAACAAAATCTTATATCTACATATTTAAACCATTAGAATGGGAACCGGTAAGAGGCATTAGATATGCAAGTCATATCATAACAAACAGCGTAGAAGGTTACTATATGGACTTTGAAGAAAACCGTTTCTACCGCAGGGAGGTAACCGATGAAAAAATACAATAGCATAGACGGCCGTATACATACAAACAGCAGGCTGTGGTTTGCTTTCCGGATGGCGGTGAGGAGGTTGAAAAATGCGGAGAACGACCTTAGAAAAAGTATATAATGTTAAAATTGATGAAATCAGAATTGCAGGAAAAGGCGCATATGTACTGCATGAAGAAAATCTACAATTATTGTTTTACACGATAGGTGAACTGCAACAATACCTGGAAGAGGTGTATTGATGAAATCGAAGAAAGAGAAGCGGAAAGATAAAGAAAT